>ERZ506993.16-NODE-16-length-239963-cov-8.5499_pt1 | contig 239963 bp, 217 predicted proteins | sample MGYA00513167_ERZ506993 | MGnify/ENA metagenome assembly ERZ506993 | reverse complement strand
TTCCCGTATAAAGGGCGGAGCTGTGTATCTTTACACATCTCCGCCCTAAGTTCAGGTTTTATCTTTCTCACCTGAAGTGCTGTCCTCTTTATTGTCCGTATCTTTATCTGATACGCCTTTTCCTTTTATTTCCGTCTCTGTTCCGTCAGAACCGGTCTGCCCGGACAGGGAAAACGCCTGCGGGGCCTCATACTTGGCTGCCAGCTCCCGGATGCTGTCAAGAGTAAAAGTCTCCTCTGTCTCCTGATGGATGCCATGTGCTTTTGCCAGGTCCTCTGTGTAATCTGAAACCTTATACACCGCACAGTTTTTCTTTTCACTGTCATAGTGCATCACAAGCGGTATCATCTTGTAATCACTGACTGTCACTTCCCCGGTCTTGCCGTCCTTTTTCAGGGTAATGTCCGCCATACCTCCGATGAGACCTTTGACCTGATTATCCGCGGAAACAAAATTGCCCAGCGAGCTGTAAACCAGCATCTCTTTTCCATCCTGCCGCGGCATCATGCCGTAAGACTGCAGAACATGGGGATTGCTGCAGATCACCGCGTCCACTCCCTGCTCTGCCAGGAAATCTATCCTCTGCTTTGCCGTATCGGAAAATTCCTCTGAATACTCAGCTCCCGCATGGAGAAATACCATGACAAAATCAGCTTCTCCTTTTGCTTTTTCCACATCTGCCTTTACTTTGTCCTCAGAGTAGACATCAATCATAAAGGAATCCGCCTCAGAAAAGCCAGCCTCCTCATCCACCCCGTACGTGTAGTTCATCACAGCGATCTTCATGTTCTTCTTCTCAATGACTTTCACACGGTTCTCCGCGTCCGCCTCATCCGCATGGATGCCAAGAAGCTGGATATCGGAATGCTGGGTCTGCCAGAATGCAGCAGAATTTAAGATCCCCGGCTTCCCCTTATCAAATGCATGGTTGGTTGCCTGTGTCACAATGTCAAATCCGGCCTTCGCCAGCGCGTCACCTGCTTCAAGGGGTGTTCCCATAAGCCCGCTTCCCGACACATCCTTGTGGTCATTGACCAGAGGTGTCTCCTGGCTGACCGCTGCCAGATCGGCTGCCTGGATATCTCCTGCCACCTTCTCATACAGAGAATCGTAATTCCAGTTCTCCTCATTTTCTTTTCCCACTTCAAGCAGGGCATCCTGCAGGATATTGTCTCCCACCGCCAGGAAATGCAGTTCACTGTCTGCTTCCGCTTTCTTAGCCTCTTCCTCCGCTTTTTTCTGCTGGGCAGCTTTGATCTCCTCTTCCTGCTTTACTTTTTTCTTGTGGCTGCCGACTGCAGCACTCACAATGATGACCAGCAATATTAAAACAGCAGCCCCCGCAAGAATCATTCTCTGCTTCATCACCTGCTGACGTCGTCTTGCTTCACGGGCCTGAATTCTTTTCTTTCTCTCGATTTCTCTTTTTTCGTCTTCGTTCATATATTCACCCTTTTCTGCCTGATTCGATTTGGAAAGCATACAACCATTATAACAAATATTCTGTAAAACACAATTCTATTTCTATGTAAATTTATCCAACAGTGAGTGGAAAAAAGGCCCAAATTTCTATTTGCACCTGTTTTCCATACGGTGTATCATACAAAACGAGACTGTGAATCTTATCCGTAAAGGTCAGAGGTGTTATTATGTCAACCAAAAACCGTGATTACTTTTTCGATAATTACAAAGCCCTTCTCATTGTTCTGGTAGTAGTGGGGCATTTTATAGAACCGTGTTATGACAATAATGTGTTTTTATCAGGACTGAAATGGATGATCTTTTCCTTCCACATGCCGGCCTTTATTTTTATATCCGGCTACTTTTCCAAGAGAGAGATAAGCTTTGGAAAGCTGGTGCAGAAGCTGGTCATACCCTATTTTGTCTATGAACTCATCTATTATTTTTTATATGTTTTCATCATACATAAGGAAACGGGTCTGTACTTTGCAAGACCGAAATTCTCCCTGTGGTACATTATGGCCCTGTTTTTCTGGCGCTTGGTTACCCCTTATCTGAAAAAAATCCCGGGGCACATATTTATCGCTGTCACTGCAGGACTGCTGGTGGGGATGACGGAGCTTGATAACTTTTTCAGTATTCCCAGGATCCTGGTATTCTTCCCCTTCTTCCTGGCGGGATACCATTTTGAAAGGGATTGGTTTGAGAAGATTAAAGAAAAAGCCGGCAGGCTGCTGGCCGTGTTTTCCCTCTATCTGGGAGGCTGCCTGGCCCTTGTCCTTACTTTCCGGGTGCACCTGACACCGAAAATCTTTTACGGAAGATATTCCTACGAGGAGATGGACACAGGGTACGGGGAAGGGATTCTGGTAAGGCTGGCCTGCTATGGTGTGTCCTTCCTGGCCGTTTTCCTCATAAGCACCATAATCTCCAGGAAACCCCACGGCTATTCCAGACTCGGGCAGCGTACCATGCCTATCTATCTGTTCCATGGCCTTGTATACAGTGTGCTGAGCGCCACGCCACTTTTGGAATCCGTGTCGGAAATCTGGCAGGGCATTCTGCTGATCGTTTTTTGCCTGACACTCTCATGGCTTCTGTCCATGGACGGGCCGAACCGTTTCGTGACAAAGGTTTCCTCCTTTCCTGTTCCCTCCTTCTTCGGAGACGGGTCAGGAAAGAATTCGGGGCATTTTACAGGAAAATCTGCCGGTTTCGGCAGAAAGATAAAAAAAGGACTCTCCGCGTGATCACATGCGCAGAAAAGAGCTGCATTTCCCATATCCATACGGATGCCGGAAATGCAGCTCTTTGCTTCATGATGATAAAAATCCTGCAGAACGTGATTTAGATTCTGCTCACACCTGTGTCTCTGGCTGCTTTTGCCACTGCCTCGGCAACTGCCTTTGCCACACGTTTGTCAAAAGGATTCGGGATAATGTAATCTGCGTTCAGCTCTTTTTCGTCGATAAGACCGGCGATGGCATACGCTGCTGCCACCTTCATTTCATCGTTGATGTCCTTTGCTCTCACATCCAGCGCACCGCGGAAGATACCCGGGAATGCCAGAACATTGTTGATCTGGTTGGGGAAATCGCTTCTTCCTGTTCCCACAACGGCTGCGCCTGCTGCCTTTGCCAGGTCCGGCATGATCTCCGGTACCGGGTTTGCCATTGGGAAGAGAATCGGATCAGGAGCCATGGTCTTAACCATCTCCTCTGTCACAGTTCCCGGCGCAGAGACACCGATAAATACGTCAGCGCCCTTCAGTACATCTGCCAGGCTGCCTTTTTCCATGCCGCGGTTGCTGATCTTAGCCATCTCCTCTTTCTCGGCATTTAAGTCGCCGCGTCCTTCATAGATGGCGCCTTTTCTGTCGCACATGATGACAGTCTTCAGTCCCAGGCTTACCAGCAGCTTAATAATGGCGATTCCGGCTGCTCCCGCACCTGATGTGACTACCTTGATGTCCTCCAGTTTTCTGCCTGTGAGTTTTAAAGCATTGAGCATTGCCGCAGCAGTGACAACGGCCGTTCCGTGCTGGTCATCGTGGAAGATAGGGATATCACAGCATTCTTTCAGCTTTCTCTCTATCTCAAAGCAGCGCGGTGCAGAGATATCTTCCAGGTTCACACCGCCGAAGCTTCCTGCCAGCAGGCGGACGGTATTTACGATTTCATCCACATCGTTGCTTCTGATACATAAAGGAAATGCATCCACATCTCCGAATTCTTTAAAGAGCACACATTTTCCTTCCATAACCGGCATACCTGCCTCAGGTCCGATGTCGCCCAGACCGAGAACTGCGCTTCCGTCGGTCACAACTGCTACCATATTGTGGCGTCTTGTATACTTATAGGATAAATCTACATCCTCAGCGATCTTCAGGCACGGTTCAGCTACACCTGGTGTGTAAGCCACTGCCAGATCTTCCGGGGTCTCCAGCTTTGCACGGCTGATCACTTCAATCTTGCCATTCCATTCCTCATGCTGTTTTAAAGCGAATTCTTTTGCGTTCATGATTTATCTCCTTTTCCTATGGAATCTCATGTTGTTTGCTTGTACAGCCGCAGCCGCAGAATTTCCCGGGCTGCGTGCGCTTTTATTTTAGCATAAGAAAAGCCTCAGGGCAACACGTTTTCTGCCCGCTGACAGAATTCATCCAGGCTGATTTCATCCGTGATATATTTCTGGAAAAGTTCCCCTATGGCCTTAATGTCCTTCATAGGTGTCTTCGACAGGGGGCGTGATTTAAGTTCCAGCTCCTCCGCGTATTTTTTCAGGATATCCAGGTCCGGAATGTCCAGATTTCCCTCCAGGATAATGTCAAGACGTGCAGGCAGCTTCTTCATGTGCTCCGCATAGGCAGCGCTTCCTTCATACCCTGCCGCATAGGATAAAAACTTCTTTGCCGCCTCCTTGTGGACAGAGGCCTTGTTGAGCACATACTGCCATGTTGCCACATTTGTGGCGTTCTTTTTGAATAAAGGCATGGGCGCTGCATGGATTTTGTCATTCCCGTACACGCCTGCCCTTAAAAAGGTGTCCATGGCCCCGCTGTACATGAAAATGGCTCCGTACTTTCCCTGTATGAATTTCTGCTCCATCTGTTCATACTGGTCCACAAGCTGCTCCCTGGGCGTCTTGTCCGCTTCGGCCATATCGTGTAAAAACACCAGTGCCTGTCTTGTATTTTCATCCTTCCAGTCCCCGTATGTCCCTCCGAACATGTTGATGAACTGTGACAATTCATTGTAGACATAAGTAGTCTCCCAGGCACTTCCGTACCCGTAGTTACCATACCCGTATCTGCCGTCCAGAAGCTTCTCAAAATCCCCGCGGCTTGTCACAGCCGCAATGCCTGCCTTGTCCAGAAACTTTTCATTGACCCAGAAAACCATAAGGTCCATCATGTAGGGGACTGAATACACCTTCCCCTCTGCCATGGCGATTTTCTCCATATAGTCCTGAGGATAGCAGGCACAGATCTCCTCTGTCATCACATCATCCCCCAGAGGTTCCAGATACCCCTGATACTTAAATTCATTGATCATCTCATCATTCACAGCGATCACATCCACTGAATCATCCCCGGATGAGAGGATGGTGGAGATCCTGGCATGGCGGTTATCCGCATTGATGGGACTGGCAAGCAGATGGATCTTCATGTCAAGCTCCTTCTCTGCCGCCTCTATATACTGCCTGAATTCCGCCTTGTCCGCGTCCGGATGCATCAGTGTGATCTCTTCCCCGTACGCTTTTTCATCCGCAGGTACCTCCTGTACCTTATGGTCCTTCCCGCCGCACCCGGCGCATAAAATACCTACTCCCAATAAAATCCCCAATATATATTTTTTCACCTTCTACACCTTATCTGGGCCAGCGCTCCTCTTTCTTCATCAGGGCAGGGAAAGGATTGTGAGGCTCTGCCTGATACCAGTATGCCACACTTGCCACATCGTCCTGGCGCTCAAACAATCCCCTGTGGCCCACACCTATCTGTTGTATGGTCACCCGCAGATCCTCCTCAAAGCAGATGGGGTCCTGAATATGCCACCTGTAGAAGCCTCTCATAGGCGGGCAGTCATCATTGTGGTAAAGATTATGGACTGCCGTATCATGGGCGGAATAGTAGGGATATCCCAGATACGGGGTGCAGTAATTCTGCTCCACCGTCCTGCCGTCCACCTGCTTTGCAAAGCTCCAGGAGCCTCCGAAATAGTCTTCCGTCCCGGTGCCGCAGATGGTGGGATAGTCTTCATCTCCATCCAGATAGAACTTGATCTCCCCTTCTCCCCACCAGTAACGTTCCAGTGTGGTCAGCGCCATATACGTACCCACATAGTGGCCTTTTCCCTTCACCTGATCCAGGATCACGTAATCCTCCTGCAGCCTGGTCATCCTCTCCCGCCGCCACCTGGCATGGAAATACGCAATATCCTCAGGTAGCGTATCATAGAGACAGTAATCCACCTGGTAGAAAAAGGCGGGGATGGGGTTTGCGTGCTGGTTCTCCAGGGTGATCCTGGCCTTCCTGCCAAAAGGCATCTGGAAATAGCAGTTCATCCCCCGGCTTGGCACCACTGCCATGGGAACGGAATTGACGATACATTCCCTTCCGAACCCGCAGCAGAAGAAATCTCCGAGAGGACTTTCCACAGACGGCTCCGTCTCATCATCCCAGTACATGCGCAGCACCAGGTCCCGGAGCACAAAACAGTCCGCCTCCGTCGTCTTATCCGTCACTGTGACCCAGATATGATTGATCACTCCCGGCCCTTCTATCTCAGCCAGTGTGACCGTCTCCCCGCTGCCGATATGGTGCAGACACGGGCTGCCCTTTCTGGATGCTCCCAGATGGCTTGCCGCCATACCGCCCTTTCCCTTTTCCCCTGTGGGGTTCTCCGCGTTAATGGCCCTGCTCCTTCCGTGCTTTGCATAAGCCAGTGTTCCCAGACTTCCGCCCAAATAATCGTACATATTTTTTCCTCCCTGTTCCTTCTCTAAGCTTTCACTCCGCCTGCCATGATTCCATCCATGATCTGTTTCTCAAACACTGCCACAAAAAGAATGATAGGCAGAAGAATGATCCATCCCATGGAACTTACCAGATCCCACGGTACGCCGTACATATTGTCCCGGAGGGGAAGCTGCACGATGGCCACGGAGAGCACCTGGATACCGTTTGAATAGTATAACGGTGTAAAAAAGTTGTTCAGACATGTGATAAAGTTGATAATGCATACAGTGGCAATGGCCGGCTTCATAAGCGGCAGGACCACTAAAAAGAGTCTCTGGGAAAAGCTTGCCCCGTCAATGGCCGCGGCCTCCTCCAAGGATACCGGTATCTCCGACACAAAATTCCTGAGGATCAGCACGGTAAAGGGAATCACAGCGCTGATATAGAGAATGATAAGCCCCGGATATGTATCATAAAGCCCAACCTTCCGCATGAACTCATATAAAGGTCTTGCAGTCACCACTTCAGGAATCAGCATGGTCGCAATGATGAACGCGAACGCGATGCTGACAGCCTTTGACTGGAACCTTGAAAAACCATAGGCAGCCATGGCGCACAGCACTGTGCTGACAACCAGTGTCACACCTACGATCAATACTGTATTTCCTATTTTAGCAAGTAATCCTACATTTTCAATCAAAAATTGATAGCTTTCCAGCGTGGGATGTTTCGGCAGATACTGAATGGGTGTCTGGAACAGCTCACCCGGCGGTGTGATGGATGAAATAAATATCCAGTACACCGGAAAGAGTATGAGGAAAGCCACGACTGCAAACAGCAGCCATCTGCCGGCTGTCACGCAGCCTCTGTAAATTCTGTATTTCTTGGTATCTCTCATGTTCATCCTCCTAATCAGACATCCTGTTCATAACCTTTATATTGAACCAGGAAAACAGCGCCATCACAAGGAACAGCATCACCGCCAGCGTTGCCGCGTACCCTACGTTCAGGTTGGTAAACGCCTCCATGGTGATCCGGTAAGCGATCAGGGACGTATCCTCCCCCGGTCCTCCTGATGTCATGGCATACACCAGATCAAAGGTGGTCAGCCTCCACAGAGTAAAGGGAATACACAGGGTGATCACATTGCGTGTGATCAGAGGAAGCGTGATCCTAAAAAAGCTCTGTATGCCGTTTGCCCCGTCCACCTTGGCTGCCTCATAGATATCCCCGGAAATAAACTGCAGGCCGGAAAGTACCAGTATGGCAAAGAACGGCAGATCCTTCCACAGGTCCATGGCGATCACCGCAGCCCTGGCGGACCCTGTATTGATCAGCCAGTTAAACTGGAAATCCGACACGAACCGGCGGATAAAATCATTGATCATGCCATAGTCATTGTTAAATCCCCACTTGGCTGCCATACCGATCACGACAGCGGGCATGGCCCAGGGAATCAGCACGATCGTCCGCAAAAACCGGCGCCCCTTAAATTTCATGTTCAGGATAAGAGCCAGCGCCACTCCCAGGACAACATGGAAGACCATGGATACCACCACGAAAATCACGGTGAAACTGATCGAGGAAATGATCTTGGGGTCTTTAAACACATTGATATAATTGCTGAGTCCTACAAATTCATTGACACCTGACAGCACCTTAATGTCAAACAGGCTGTTTTTCAGGGTTGCCCCGATGGGGTACAGGGTTGTGAACCCACGGATCAGGATAACCGGCAGGATCAGGATCCACGGTATCCATTTCATTGATTTCTTACTGATGGTCAATTGGCTTCCTCCTCTCAAAAAGGCACCGCGGGATGGGATCCGCTGCGGTGCCTGTGCCTGACATTATTTACTGTATTTATCCACAAGCTCCTGTGCTTTCTTACCGAAATCGTCCACTGTGATCTCATCCTTCATGCAGGACTGGTAAATAGTTCCCATATCTGTGATGAATTCCATGGTCTGGGGAAGCATGGGACGTCCTGCCACATTGCATTCCTCTGCGTATCTGCTGTACATTTCCTTTGCAGGATCTGTGTCCGGAACCACCTTCGCAGCCACGTCAGCTCTGGCGGGATAACGGTCAAATGCCTTGTAGGAGGCTTCCATACCGCCCTCATTCGCCATATATTCCAGGAATTTGACTGCTGCCTCTTTGTTCTCGGATGCTTTGTTCAGAACATAGCTCCAGGAATCCGTGAAGATGGCGCGCTGGCCTTTTCCGCTGAAATCCGGTACCATTGCCATATGGATCTTGTCTGCGCCCAGCATATCTGCCTTCTCATAGTCTGTTCCCAGGCCCCACATGAACCAGCTTCCGTATTTGCCGTCATTGGCCTTTGGATTCATCTGCTCGTATTTGTCAGCGATCTGGTCAATGGGTGTCTGTCCGTTCTGCACCATGTCATGCAGGAACTGGATCGCCTCTTTGTTGGCAGGGTTGGTCCAATCGAAATAATCACCGCCGAACATGTTGACAAACTGGGCAATCTCATTGAAGACATAGGTCTTCTCCCAGGAACCGCCGTAGCCGTATCTGCCGTCCCCTGAGACAGCTTCCATGTATTTCACAAAATCCTCTTTTGTGTCAATGGATGCAATGCCCACTTCATCCATGATCTCCTGGTTCACCCAGAAAGCCAGATATCCGGAGTAGCCCGGCACACCGATAATATTTCCGTCTTTATCTGTGATCATATCCTCCAGGTAGCCCTGGGGAAATTCGCCGCGGATATCCTCTGTCATAACTGTGTCGTTTAAGCCTTCCAGCCAGCCGGAGTTCTTGAATGAAGCGCTCATCTCATCGTTGATCTCAATGATATCCACGCTGCTGTCGCCTGTGGAGAGTATGGTGGTTATCTTCTGCTGGCGGGTGTCGGAATCCGTAGGAGCTGCAATGACATTGATCTTCAGCCCTGTGGCATCCTCCACATTTTTCAGCCAGTCGTCAAAGTCGGGGTCTGTGGTGTTGATGCTGTAGAGGGTCAGGTCATAATCCCCTTTTTTTGCGTTGCTGCCCTCCCCTTTCGTCTCGCTGGAATTGCCGCCGCAGCCTGCCAGCATACCGGCTGCCAAAGCTGTTGTAAGTAGAATACTAACTGTCTTTTTCATAATTCCTCCATTTCCGGCATTCTCTTTCGTGCCGTCTGCATTGTTTTTTGATAGCATAAAAATACCAAAGATATCTGTTTTTCAAAATACAATATTTTTTGATTCGTTTATATTATTTTTATCTCTGTTGAAATGGGGATTATCCGTGTTTTATAATGGGAACCATTAAAATATATGAAGAAGGAGTCAGGTATGAAAAAAATTTCTGACAGAATACGGTCCGTCTTTTCCCATTTCCAGGCAAAACTGCTGCTGGCCTTTCTGGTCTGCACCCTGCTGCCCCTGGGCACCCTTGGTTTTATCTTCTACCATGTGACCTATCAGATTGCTGAGGATAAGATCATGAGCTCTGCCCTCCTGGCGGATGACCAGCTCAATGTACAGATGAATGACCGCATACGGCAGACGGAAAATGTGGCGGATTCCATTCAGTATGATATGTATACCCTGTCACAGACGGACAGCTCATCCACCCAGTCCCTGTCTGTGTTCGGCAGTGTGAGAAATGATATCTCCATGTTCAAGACTACATTCGGCTATTACCATATTTCCATATTTCTGCCCCGGGAGCAGACAGGGGCAGGGGAGGGGCTTTATTTTTACCCTCTGGAGGATCTGGAGAGCTTCCGTATCCCCCGGCAGAAACGGCTCAATCCCGGAACGGATTCTATCTGGTTCTATCATCCGGATATGCAGATCCCTTTCATCCTGTCAGACGGCTATACAGCCAGGGATGTGATCGTCTGCTGCCGCCTCCTGCGCAACCAGGGAACGGGAGCCACGGAGTATGCCTACACGATCCTCATAGACCCGGCTGAGTTCTCCGATGCCCTTGCGGACACATTCAGCGATACGGATATCACAAGCTATCTGGCAGCGGAGGACGGCACCATCATGGCACACAGCGATACGTCCCTCTGCGGCACGGTCCTGGATCAGGATACCCTGGACCTGATCTCCCGGGATGAGGCGGAAACACAAAAGGCCGGGGATATCAATTACCACACTGCCAGGCTGGACAACGGCTGGTATCACGTTACGGAGATTCCCGGCAGCTATATACGGAAAAACACACAGATTCTGTTAAAGACCCTTGTATTTACCCTGCTGGTATCCCTGCCGCTTACGGTCCTTGTCATCATTATGATCTCAGGCAATCTGACCAAACGGCTGAAGAGGCTTTCCCTTGCCATGGAATCCTTTCATCTCGGAAAGAATACCCCTTCCCCGGTACCGGAGCTGGTTTCCGCGGCAAAGTCTCCCTCCTCCTATGACGAGATAGACCGGCTGGGGATCACCTTCCAGAACATGCAGGAATCCCTGAATCAGAACATGGATTCCATCCTGGAACTCTCCCTGTCAGAGGAACGGCTGAAATACCAGCTTCTCCAGTCTCAGATCAACCCGCATTTTCTCTACAACATTCTGGGTTCCATCAAGACCTGCATCAGCCTGGACCGCCTTAAGACCGCGGATGAGATGATCACAGACCTGACCCGCTTTTACAGGCTCACCCTGCGCAAGTCCGGGGATCTGATCGCCATCCGGGATGAGCTTGAGATCGCGCGTCTGTATCTGGAAATGGAAAAGCTGTGCCACGGGGACAGCCTGAGCTGGGAGATCCGGGCGGAGGACGGCATCCAGAACTTCCTCATATGCCGCTTTACCCTGCAGCCTTTCCTGGAAAACAGTATCCAGCACGGCATTTCCCGGCAGACCCCCTGTGTGCACATTTCCCTGGATGTCTCTTACGGGGATGATACGGTCATCATCACCATAACCGACAACGGAGCCGGCATTGCCCCCAGGCAGCTTGAGGATCTGCGCACCACACTGGAAAACAGGACGGTTGACTATCAGAAACATTTCGGCATTGGAAACGTAAACAAGAGACTCTCCAGTCCCTCCTTCGGCAACGGAACCGTCCGAGTGGACAGCCGACTCAACGAGGGAACTGAAATTGTGATCACATTTGAACAGATGGAGGACAGCGATGAAGAAAGTAATGATTGTGGATGACAATGCGCTCTCCGCAGAGGGCATTGTAAGAAATATAGACTGGGAGCTTCTGGATGCGGAGGTGGTCCATGTGGAGAACAACGGGGATTCCGCCATTGAATCTATGCGGCGCGCCCCTGTGGACCTAATCATTTCGGATATTGAGATGCCCAACCTGGACGGCATTTCCATGAGCAGCCTTGCCCTGTCCGTCAATCCCCTGGTGAAGATCATTCTCATCAGTGCCTATGACAAATTCGAGTACGCCAAACGCGCCATCCGCCTGGGTGTCTGCGACTATATTGAAAAACCTCTGGACTACGGCTACCTGACAGAGAAAATACGCAACGCCTTCACTGCCATTGACAGGGAGCAGCACAACCGGGAGCTTGTGGAGCAGAGCCGCCCTCTGATGACGGAAAAATTCTTTTCGGACCTTCTTCACTATTCCGGCAAGGACGCGGCCGGACATCTGGGGCGCTATCCGGGATACCTGAACTTAAACCTTGACTTTTCCTGTTTTAATGTGCTGAAGCTGGAGGTAGAAAACGCCTCCCAGGCGGAAGACGAGCTGGGCATCACTCAGTACCAGATCGAGCTCCTAAATGTCTGCGATCTGTTAGGAGAACAGTGCAAAGGCTTCGGGCAGGTTTATTTTGTGAAGGAATTTAACGGCATCATCGCCATACTTGCCCAGAACACCAACAGTCCCGGGCATTTCCTTCAGGCCGCCCACAAGGCTGTTGCAGGCCTGATGGAGAAGTACCGGGAAGGGGTGTTCTCCCTGAACGTGGGCATCGGCACTGTGGTGGAGGATTTCTGGGATCTGCATATCTCCTACGAAAATGCCTCCCATGCGCTGAAATACCGGTTTTTCTTTCCTCATAAAAATATTTTTGATGCCCGGGAGGCTCTCGGACGGGAGTTCAGCCTCTTCTCTTTCTCCGAGTCAAAGGAGGAGGAGCTGATCCGCCTCCTCTGTCAGAAAAACGCCCCTGCCATTGAAGAGTGGCTCAGAGGATTCTTTCAGGAGGTGTCACTGAAATACCAGACCAAGAACATTGTGTTCATAAGGATCTACTCCCTTTTGGGCCGTATCCTGAAATTCTTGTATGAGCTGAACATTGACACCGGTGACCTGGAAAATGACATTATTTCCGTTTACAACCACTTTGAACTGTTTCACACTTACGAAGAATTTTTCAAATGGATGAACCATCTCTGTCTCCAGGTATGCGAGAAGCTGGACACCTCGCTGCAGACCTACCATGACCAGGTCTGTGAGCTGGTTCTCTGCTACATCAGGGAAAATTATGAGGACAATACCCTCTGCTTAGGTGACATTGCCGGACATGCCAATGTAAGCCCTGCTTATCTCAGCGCTCTCTTTAAAAAAGTGTATGGGCAGAGTATCAGCGACACCATCACTGCCCTCAGAATAGAAGCTGCCTGCCAGTACCTGAAAAATTCCACCCTGTCCCTGAAGGAGATCAGCAGCCGGTGCGGATATGCCAACCAGTATTATTTCAGCAACAGCTTTAAAAAGAAAATCGGAATGTCGCCCTCCGCGTACAGAGAACAGCATTCCGAAATATAATTTGTAACTACTCTTTTGCACGGTCAGCGCAGTAAATGCGCAGACCTGACTGAACAGTTACTATAATTTTACATTATGACAGGAGCGTCATCCGATTCCTTTATAGATGAGGCCCAGTATAAATACAATGACTGCCAGGGGCACGTACAGATACTTTGCAGCCACTTTAAAGGCTTTCGGAAGGGGCTTTTTCCTGCCCTCCTCCAACTCTTCCCTAATCTTGTCAAATCCAAGGACATAGTAGATGGAAACAGCTCCCAGCACGGCTCCGAACGGCACGATGATGATGGTGATAAAATCCATCCAGTGCCCCACCTTAGACTCCTCCTCCAGAAGCAGCCCTACTGCAAGTGCAACACCGCCGCAGAGGGCAACTGCTTTTGTCCTCTGCAGGCTGAACTTCTGCTGCCAGCTCTCGATCACCGCCTCAAACATATTGATGAGGGATGTGATGCCCGCAAAGCATACAGAGAGGAAGAAGATCACGGCAAAAAGCCGGCCCATGGGCATCTGCTTGAAGATATTCGGTATCGTAATGAACATCAGGGACGGACCTGCGGATGGCTCGATCCCGAAGGCAAACACAGCCGGCATGATAGCCAGGGCTGCCAGCATGGCCGCAATGGTATCAAAGACTGCTGTCTGTATGGAAGATTTGGGGATATCTTCCTTTTTGCTCAGGTAGGAGCCGTAAACGATCATGCCCGAACCTGTGATAGACAATGAGAAAAACGCCTGTCCCATAGCCATGACCCAGGTATCCACCTTCGCCAGCGCCTCCCATTTGGGCACGAACAGGAAACGGTACCCCTCATGGGACCCCGGCAGGAAGAACACTCTCACCGCCAGAATGGCAAAAAGGATGAAAAACAGGGGCATCAGAATCTTATTCGCCCTCTCAATCTGATTCACCGCTCCGGTGATCAGGATGATCACGGTAATGGCAATGACAAGAACATGCCAGGGCAGGTTTTTCATATTGGCTGTTACCTGTCCGAAAAATTCTGCGGAATCCTCTGTGAGCACTGTATTTGTCACAGAGCCTGCCAGGAAGCGGAGCACCCAGCCGATGATGATGGAATAGCCGATGGCGATCCCCAGAGAACCTAACAGCGGAATCCAGCCCAGTACCTTTCCGATCTTTCCCTTCTTTCTGGATTCCCAGCAGTATTCGTAAGAGCCAAGGGTACCTGTTCCCGCCCGGCGCCCTATGGCAAACTCAGCCGACAGGCCGACAAAACCGAACAGGCAGATAAAGAAGAGATACGGGATCAGGAAAGCCGCGCCGCCGTATTCTCCCAGTCTGTATGGGAACATCCATATATTCCCAAGCCCCACCGCAGAGCCCACACAGGCCAGTACAAAGCCCAGGGAATTGGTGAAGCTGCCGTTATTGTGTTTCTGCATTTTCTTTTCCTCCGTGTGATCCGGTACCGGGGCAGCCAGCTTTTGTCCCCTGACCGGTTGATGCGTTAGCTTTTTGAAGTATGTAGCTTTAATGTATCAAAGACAGGAGGAAAAGTCAAATCCAGTTTTATCAGCTCTGTTTCTGACGATTTTTTTACATATATGCCGTATAATGGATAATAAAATATATTTCAAAGGGGAAAATATGGATACCTTTATCTTTGTACTGGAAATAATAGGCACAGTGGCTTTCGCCTCATCAGGGGCAATGATCGCCATTGAGAAAAAAATGGATATCTTCGGGGTTAATATTCTGGGAGCTACCACGGCGGTGGGCGGTGGTATGATGCGGGATATTATATTGGGAATCACTCCGCCTACCGCATTTGCCAAGCCGGTGTATGTGCTTTTTGCCATACTGACTTCTACATTGCTTTTTGCTATTACTTATACGAATCCGGAGATTCTTAAATCAAGGGCTAAGAATAAGTATTATGATAACGTGATGATGCTGTGTGATACTCTGGGGCTGGGGATTTTCACGGTGGTGGGGATTCAGGCAGCAGCCAGTGTGGTGACGGATAATAATACGTTCTTTTTTGTGTTTGTGGGTGTGCTCACAGGTGTCGGCGGGGGTGTGCTGAGGGATATTATGGCAGGGGAGACGCCTTATATTCTGGTAAGGGAGATTTATGCGTGTGCTTCTATTGCCGGCGGAATCGTATGCGTTGTGTGCAGGGATTCTATGGGGGAGCCGGCGGGGGTTATTTTGGGGTTGATCGTTACGGTGGTGATTCGGCTGCTGGCGGCTTATTTTAGGTGGAATTTGCTGCGGGTTAGATGAAGAAGGGCGGACGGGATGCCGGGGCGGTGTCTTCCTTTGACAGCCAGCTCCGTTCGCCTCCAACTAACCGTTAACTGCAACTAAGACGCTCCGGAAGAGCCGTCGCGCCTAAGTTTCCGTAAACGGTGGATTTTCCGGTTCACTGCCGCAATGTCTGTCAAAGGAAGACACCGCCCCGACATCCCTGACACCATCTGCGGGAGGTATAAAAGATAAAAAGATAAAAACATCTTGACGACTCTCACCGTCTGACATTATAAATAAAAATGTGGAAAGAGGGAAATGATAGTGGTATACTAATGGACGGGAACGTGATAGGTTTTGCGCGTTATAAAAAATGAAAAGGAGATTCCGACAATGAGTAAAATTGATGAAGTAAGAAAAGCCATGGTCGCTGCTATGAAAGCCGGTGAGAAAGAACGTAAGGATTCTTTGTCCATGCTGCTGTCAGCTCTGAAAAATAAAGCCATTGATAAGAGAGAAGACCTGACTGAGGCGGAAGAGAATGAAGTGGTGTTAAAAGAGATCAAACAGACAAAAGAAACTCTGGAAATGACTCCTGCAGATAGAAGTGAAATTATTGATGAGTGTACAAAGCGTATTGCTGTCTATGAGGAATTTGCTCCGAAAATGCTGAATGAGGAGGAGATCAGGGAAGTGATCGCCGGTGTACTGAAAGAGCTGGAGATTGAGGCTCCTACCGGTAAGGATAAAGGTAAGATCATGAAAGTCCTGATGCCGAAAGTAAAGGGAATCGCAGACGGCAAGCTGGTGAACCAGGTGTTGGGAAGTATGATGAATTAAGGCAGCTGTTCAGGCGGCCGAATGGTTATGGATCAGGAAGAAAATGGGACAGACGTACCGGTGATTTTACAATTATCCGGTATGTCTGTCCCTTGTTTTATGAGATTCCTTTTCTCACGTAGTCTTTTGCACGTTCCAGAGCTTCCACTACCCGGTCACAAAAGGCGTCAAATTCCGGGTCCTCTTTCTGGCATTCCGGATGGGATGCAATGTAGGCAAGGCTTTCCCGGACACCCTGGTCGAAGCGTTTTACGGCTGTGAAGCCGGGTACCAGGCGTTTCAGTTTGTCATTTAGAAATACCACGGAGTTGGATTTATCCCCCATCATGCTGCCGTTGAAGTCATAATCGCTGCAAGCATCCAGAAAATCACTGGAGACGCGCACCGGATGAAGCGGTACGCCCAGTGCGTCCGCAACTGTCTGATAGATCTGGTTCCAGGTCAGGGTCTCATCTGAGGTGATCTGTACAGCCTCGCCAATGGCATGGATGTTTCCCATAAGGCCCACAAAGCCTTTTGCAAAATCGGAGTTGTGGGTAACCGTCCAAAGTGATGTTCCGTCTCCCGGTATCAGTACCGGTTTTCCCTCTTTGATCCGTTTGACTACCTGGTAGCTTCCGTTGTCGCCGTGAAGTCCCATAGGGATGCTGCGCTCGTCATAAGTATGGCTTGGACGTACTATGGTCACGGGAAATCCTTCTTCCCTGTATTTCTCCATAAGAAACGCCTCACAGGCGATCTTGTCCCTGGAATACTGCCATTTTGGGTTGGCAAGCGGGGTTCCCTCTGTCATTCTGTAGTCAGAAGGGGGCTTCTGGTATGCGGACGCGGAGCTTATGAATATATACTGTCCGGTCCTTCCCTTAAACATCCTGTAATCACGCTCTACGTGCTCCGGCACAAATGCTATGAAGTCTGCCACCACGTCAAATTTCATGCCCTCTGTAAGCCTGCCTATCTGCTCCTCATCCTCAATATCTCCCGTAAGCCCGATGGCTCCCGGAGGCAGCTCCCCGTTTCGTGTTCCCCGGTTCAGCAGGTACACTTTGTGTCCCTCTGTCAGCAGCCTTCTGGTGATCGCCATGCTGATGGTTCCGGTGCCTCCGATAAATAGCACTCTCATCTCTCTTTGTCCTCCCGAATCATAAAATTACCGGTTTGATGTACACCCGGTCTGTAAGTTTTATTATATCCCGGGAAACCGCGGCACACAAGCATTACTCGGTAAAAAAGACGAAGGCACCTATAAGGGCCGGAAAAAATGTCACTGCGAAGCGGAATATGAGAATGGCGGACAATACCGCTCCCTGTCCGGTCAGAGGTGAAAAAAGAAGATAAAATATGCCTTCCACAGACCCAAAGCCCCCAGGCACGGGAATCACGCCTGACAGCATGTAAGAAACTGCAGTCAGAGGCAGCACTGTGTCAAAGGAAATTCCGTTCTGTCCGCAGAGCATGACACAGGGAATCAGATACCAGCATGTCATTTTCGCAAGACTGCATAGAAAAATTTCAGCCAGCCTTTTTCTGTCATAGAGAAACAGATCTCTTGTTTCCTGTTGGAGAATTTCCGTCTGCTCTCTGGCTTTTTCAAGCTTTTCCTTCCATTTGGGGTGTTTTGCGGCTGCTCTATCCGCTGCTTGAAAGATACATCCTGCTGCGGTTTTCGATACACTGATGGTCAGCAGCACGGCTGCGATCAGAATGCAGATTCCGATTCCGGCAGGAAGATATGTATGGTATTTTCCCAGGAGCTGTCTGTTCTTCAGAGAGAAAAAAAGAAAGCCCGCAGTACCGTAGACTCCGACTGCGATTCTCTGGGCCGTGTACTGCACGACCGCAGCGGAACTGGCCTTTGCGGGCAATACTTTTTTCTTGTTCAGATAAAACACCTCGGCCACGGCTGTACCGCTTCCGAACGTAACCATCCTGAAAAGTGCGCAGTAGAAGGCACAGCCGATTCCCTGCCGCACAGAGAATTCCTGTTTTGTGCGCCCTGCCAGCATTTGTATGATTCTCCCATCTATTAAGAAAAAGCAAGTGGAGAGACCCGTGACGGCCAGAACATTTTTTAAGGGAGTATGCATGATCTCCCGGGCAGTTTCTCCCCAGGAATCACGAAAATAAAACACCAGCAGAGCTGTTATCAAAACCACTATGCCATATTTTATATATTTTCTTTTTGCCATTTGCCTCACCACTTGCAATTTCGCCTGATTAACCTCTGCTTTTCCTGTTCTCCCACAGTTCGTCTGCCTTATCCTTCCAATCCTTTGCATAAGGCATACATTTTTCGCACAGATGCTCCGCGCTCTCCGGGGACTGCAGGTCTGTGGATCTGGCGCCTGTTTCTTCAACCATGGCTTTTAAGCATTCCGGATTTTCCAGCATGGGGCAGGGGCGCAGGTGATTTTCATTGAAAGGCTGGCCCCGGCGGTAAGCCCGGAAAATGGGCTGCTGAAAACATTCAAGCAGGGTGTTATTGTGTATATTGGCATCCGAATAATGGATAAACACACAGGGTTCCATATCTCCGTTGGGATTGATGTGGCAGTAGAACCTTCCCCCTGCGATGCAGCCTCCCACATACCCGCCGTCATTCTGGAAGTCCATGGCAAAAATAGGTTTCCCTCCCTCTTTTGCTCGGATCTCGCGTACCCTGTGGTACATATATTCCCTCTGTTCCCGAGTGGGGAGCAGTTCTGTGGCTGCGTCATTTCCAACCGGCATATAGTGGAAATACCAGGTGAAACGGCAGCCCTTTTCAATGATCAGATCCAAAAACTCATCTGAGCTTACCACGTCCACATTGTTCCTGGTATAACAGATAGAGGTTCCGAAGATAAGCCCGTGGGCTTTCAGCAGATCCATGGCATCCAGCACTTTTTTGTAGATACCCTGTCCTCTTCTTCCGTCGTTGACCTCCTCAAATCCCTCCAGGCTGATAGACAGAGACAGGTTCCCTACCCTCTGCATTTCCCTGCACAATTCCTCGTCTATCAGCGTGGCGTTTGTAAAAGCGTGGAATGCACAGTCACTGTGCTTTTCGCACAGACGGATAATATCCTTTCTGCGCACCAGCGGTTCCCCGCCTGTCATCATATAGAAATAGATCCCCAGTTCTTTTCCCTGGGTGATAATGCTGTCCATATCCTCAAATGTCAGATTCAGTTTATTGCCGTACTCTGCGGCCCAGCACCCCGTACAGTGGAGATTGCAGGCGCTTGTGGGGTCCATGAGAATGATCCAGGGTATGTTGGTATCCAGCTTCTCTGAAAGCTCCCTGGTCTTCTTAAACCCTGCAAATCCCGCCTCAAATCCCAGATTCAGCGCAGTCGTCTTCAGCACATGAGGGTCCAGCTCGCTCAGTGCCCTGTCAATGAACTGCATCCACTTCCCATCCTCCAGGATCAGGTTTCTGGCACCATCATAAGTCTGCTGGCGGAAGGTGTCTCCCAAAAATTTCTCAGACAGGTCCACCAGCTTCATCATATGCTCTTTCCTGTCCCTGCTGACATACTTCAGAACTCCGTCAATGGCAGTTCCGAAAGCCGCTCTTGTAGCTGCGTGTGTTATTTTACTCATACATAATCCCTCCTTGTATGAATATGATTATATGGCCCCGGTAATTATCCGTCATTGGTCACAATTTTCACACTGTCACATTTTGGGACACCCCGCGAAAAATGTCTAAAAAAAGCAGGCCTTATCAGGCCCGCTCTCACTCTCTGCTCTCCTCTATGAAATTTTCTGCCAGCGTTATGAGGATGGCATGAAGCTGTCTCAGAAACTCATCCGGCGGTATCTTCTCACCGTCACGCAGCCAGCTTATAATAGCAGCCAAAAACGCCTCGTAAAAGAAATACACAAAAAACAGATTGTATTCTCTGTCCCGGAACAGATCTTTTGTCTGGGTTTTGATCACCGGGAGCATGCTCTCAAACAGGTATTCCCTGAAAGAATTCTGCCCCTCCACCATCAGCGCATTTTCATAAAAGGTTCTCTCCCTGTAAAAATATTTGCACAGATCTTCCAGGATATCGCGCGATGTCTTATAGCAGCTCACATCCATGTTTTTCAGGAACTCCTCATAAAAGATCCAGTTCACCAGCTCATATTTGTCTTTAAAATGGTAATAAAAGCTCTTCCGGTTCATCCCGCAGCCTTCACAGATATCAGCCACAGTCACTTTGGAGAAATCCCGTTCCTCCATAAGCTTTTTCATGGACGCAGCCAGGGCATTTTTGGTAATATACGATTCCGACATAAAACTCCCCCTTTGCCTACTCCTCCGTAACAGCCTTACCCACACCTGCCGCATACACGGCACATTCATAATCAGTCTCGGCGGAGGGCCCCGGGGCAAAGCCCAGAAGCTCGTCAAGGGCATCCTGGTCATAGGCGCCGATAGCACAGGTTCCGCAGCCGACAGCCTCACATGCCAGGTACAGATTCTCACACACATGCCCTGCGTCCAGAAGGATATACTTATGAGCCTTCAGGCCATACCGCCACTCCATCCGGTATGGAACCGCGCTCCATACAAAAGTCACAGGCGCAGACGCCGCAAATCGCTGCCCGCAGAGCGCATGGGTCAGTTCTTCCTCAAAATCCTGCCTCCCATCCCACACTTCCAGCGCATGTTCCATGGGAAGATAATGGTAAATCCCCTTGTCAAGCCCGTCCACATGACTGACAAACAGGTAGGTCTCAAAGGCATGGCGGGAACCGGCTGACGGAACATTACGGAATGTGGCAAAGTTATTCTTCCCCACCACTTTCCGGATCCCCTGGGTTGCCCATAAAAGAAAAGACAGTTCTCTTAACGTGAGCGCCTCATTGCTGTATTTTCTCCGGCTCACCCTGTTCTTAAGAAGCCCGTACAGGTCCATACTGCCTGCAATGCCGTCAAAATCCGTTGTGAGAGTTATGATCTCTCCGCCCCTTTTATCCTTCACATAAGGCGCTGCTGCAAGCTTCTGTTCCTGGTCTGTGGCCTCAGCATTGACATCGGAAACATTGTAGGCTTTCAGCAGTTCCCGGTTCTGCATGATCTTATATTTTGTCTCATCCTTCATACCCATCATCCTCCCAGTCCTTTTTGCTCTATATTATAACAAAGATCCTGCATCTGCACAATCCGTTTCCAAACCCGGACTCTACGCAGCGCTGGGCAGAACACGAAAAGAAAAGCACCGTCCCCGCAGCTCCAACTCTGCAAAAACAGTGCTTTTTAGTGCGCCTTCAGGGACTCGAACCCTGGACAAATAGATTAAGAGTCTACTGCTCTACCAACTGAGCTAAAGGCGCATACGCTTTATTTTGTAACGCAAGACATATTATAAGCGATATACTGGAAAAATGCAAGTATCTTTTTTACATTTTTTTATGTTTTTTATCATATACATGTAACACTGCAGTTCGTTAACGCATTTTCTGCCTTTTTTCGACTGCCGGCCGCAGGCCGGGGGCGGCTTTACAGCCACACCCCAAGTTCCTCTGCCAGTTCTTCCTTGCTGATTCCACCGGTCTCCCGGCTCATCACCTTACCGTCCTTGACGAACAGAAAGGTCGGGACCTGCATGATTTTATATCTCTGCGCGAGATTGATATTTTCATCCACATTGACCTTGCCGAAGAGGGCTTTGCCCTCCAGATCCTCTGACAGCTCCTCGATCACAGGTGCCATCTGTTTGCACGGGCCGCACCAGGTTGCATAAAAATCCACCAGTACAGGCAGATCCGCCCCCATCACAACCTTGTCAAAATTCTGTTCCGTAATCACTTCAACCATGATTTTCTCCTTTCCGGTTAAGCGCTCTTACGCTTTCTTATAGTAGTTTTTACTGTTTTTCCCCATTAGATCACTTTTTCTTCTTTCCAGCTGAACTTAAAAGCTTCTCCACTTCTCCGACTGATTTTAAAATATCAGCAGTTTTGCTGCCCGCTTTCCTGTTTGTATATGCCCATTCAAAGAGGGAGTTCTGCATGTTTTTCTTCTTCGCCATAGGATACTTCCTTTCAGGTAAAACTGCTTCTCTATATCATATGACGAAAATCCCGGACCGAAACCCGGCTTCTGCATCCCTATCTGGCTGTGACCAGCTTGTGTATGGGATTCCCCATAGAGGAAAATTTCTCCTCGTACTCAGTCATGACATTTCCCCGGCTCAGTTCCTCATCGTGATGCAGGTCATAAGTGCAGGCCAATAGTTTCCAGCCGGCTTCCTTTACCTCCTCCACAGAGAAATCAAAGAGGTCTCTGTTGTCTGTCTTGAACTCCACTGTGCCGTCCTCTGCCAAAACAGCGTCATAGCGCTCCAGAAACTGCCTTGAAGTGAGCCTTCTCTTTGCGTGGCGCTCCTTGGGCCACGGATCGGAAAAGTTTAAATATATTCTGTCCACTTCTCCCCGATTAAATACAAGCGGCAGCTCCCTGGCATCCATTCTCATGAAAAACAGATTTTTCAGCGCCTCTGCCTCTGTTTCCCGCTCCTCCATTTTCTGGAGCGCCCGCAGAAGAACGCTGTCGTACATTTCAATCCCTACATAATTAATGTGTGGATTTTTCGCCGCCATATCCATGATAAAACGGCCTTTTCCCATGCCGACCTCTATATGGACAGGATTTCCGTTTTGAAATATCTCATGCCACTTTCCTGCATTTTCCTGAGGATTCTGTATCACATAAGCGCTCTCGGCAATGGCATCCTTTGCCCCGGGTATGTTTCTCAAACGCATTTTATATCCAGCCTTTCTCTTTGTCTTTCTTGCAGACGAAGCACGCCGGCCCCAGAGCCGGCTTTTTCCGCCTTCCTTCAGTATAACTGAAAACTTTTTGTTTTGTCAAAGATTACCGCAAAATTCGCCAAAAAACACGAGAAAAACCACCATAATAATTATATCTTTTGTATAAATTAGCTTAAAAATTATGAAGATTTCTATGGATTTTTTCTGAAAAAGGTGTATGATATAAAGAAGACACAAGGAGGAAAATCTATGGAAGATGTTATCAGCAAACTGGCAGAAATAGAAGCCGCAGCTTCCCGGATCATGGAGGACGTTGCCGTCCAGAAAAAAAGGCTTTCCGAAGAAAATGATGCCCAGATCAAAGCCTTTGACGAGGAAGTAGACCGGCAGACTGCCAAAGAACTGGAGTCCATCCGCAGGAACCTGGAGGTCAGCATGGAGAAAGAACTGGAAAACCAGAAGGCGGAGACGGATGAAATCCTGCATAAAATGGAAAAGTATTATGAAGCGCATCACGAAGAGATGGCTCAGAAACTGTATGACAAAATATTAAGGATGTGATGTTATGGGAACCCTGTTATCTTACAGCGGTCTTTCAACCAAGATCCGTGCCATGCAGAGCAAGCTCATGACGGAAAAGCAGTATCAGGAAATTTCTCAGTTGGAATCTGTTCCCCAGGTGGTTGCCTACTTAAAAAAGCAGCCCGGATTCAAAGAACTGTGGACTGACCTGGATGAAAACTCCCTCCACAGGGGTGACATCGAGAAGCTGCTTACCCACACGATCCATCAGAACTTTGCTAAGATTTACAAATTCGCCAATCCCTCCCAGCGCACCTTTATGGCTCTGTACTTTAAGCGGTACGAGATCGCCGTTATGAAGGAATGCCTCAGAAGGGTGTTTGACAAGACCCGGGAAGGGCTGGATCTGTCGCTGTTCAAAGATTTCTTTGACCGGCATTCCAAACTGGATTTGGAAAAGCTTACCCAAGCAAATACAATTGAAGAATTTGTAAACAGTTTGAAAGGTACGGAATATTACTCTCCTCTGTCAAAAATCGGGGAAGAATATACACCGCTCCTTTTTGATTACGGCATGGCGCTGGACCAGTATTACTTTGCAAATATCTGGTCAGTGAAAGATAAGCTGTTCAAAAAAAGAGATCTGCAAGAGATCATCAAAGCCTACGGCAATAAATTCGATATGCTCAACCTGCAGTGGATCTACCGTTCCCGCAGGTATTACCATATGGCCCCGGCTGATATCTACGCACTGCTCATACCTGTGCACTATAAGCTCTCCCACAAAGAGATCACCGCACTGGTTGAGGCAGCGGACAATGAAGAATTCCGCCGCGTGCTGGATACTACTGCTTATAAAAAACGTTATCCGGAACTTGCGCCGGAGAACCTGGAAGAATACTACACTCTGAATCTCAGGAACATCCTGGAATCAGAAGCAAGAAAATATCCGCACTCAGTTATTATGATCTATTCCTATTTTTATCACAAGGAACACGAAGTAGACCGGCTCACCACTGCCATAGAGTGTATCCGCTACGGACTGTCCCCGGCTGAGACGCTGGATTATATTCACAAAAACTAACCTCGGAGGTAATTGACATGATTGAGAAAATGAAATTCTTGAGCATTACCGGTCCGAAGTCTGACATTGACAGAGTTGTCAACGAATACCTGGCTAAGTATGAAATCCATCTGGAAAATGCCATGGCACAGCTGACGCAGGTGCAGCACCTGTCCCCCTATATTCAGATCAACCCCTATAAGGAGCTTCTGAACAAGGCCACAGAGTTTGCAGGGCTGCTGCAGAACACAGAGGATGTGCCTGTCAGGGATATTTCCCTGGATGAAGCCACCGGTCTTATTGACTCCCTCAGCCAGAAGCTCTCAGACATCAATGCAGAATGCGATGACCTGAAGGCACAGCGGACGGCAGTTGTGGAAGACTTAAACCGAATCACCCCCTTCCTGAACCTGCCGGAAGATGTGGATAAACTGGTGCACTACCGTTTTGTCCAGGTCCGATTCGGCCGGATCGCGAAGGAATATTACAACAAGTTCAAAGAGTATGTCTATGATGGTATGGATACCTGGTTTTATCCATGCCATGAGGATGAATATGTATGGGGCGTCTATTTCGTGCCCTGGACCAAGATGGAGGAAGTGGACGCGATTTTCTCTTCCATGCATTTTGAAAGAATCTATCTGAAAAAGGATTACTACCACGGCACGCCTCAGGCCATACACAGGGAGCTGAAAATGAAGCTGGAGACCCTGGACAAACACATGGCTTCCTGCCAGGAAGAGATACGGCTGATGCTCCGCGACGACGCATCCGCCATACTCTCCGCAAAAGAGGCTTTAAGTGCCCTCTCCACCAACTTTGACGTGAGAAAGGTTGCTGCCTGCGTCAAGGAGCATCAGGAGACCTTCTACATTCTCTGCGGATGGATGACTGAGAAGGATGCCCTGGCTTTCCAAAAAGACATTGAGGACGATGCCAGGCTGTTCTGCATCATCGAGGATGACCAGAACAATATTCGCACACAGCCGCCTACCAAACTGAAAAATCCCAAGGTGTTCAAACCCTTTGAGATGTATGTTAAAATGTACGGCCTTCCCGCCTACAATGAGATGGACCCCACCATGTTTGTGGCCATCACATATTCCTTCATCTTCGGCGCCATGTTCGGTGATGTGGGACAGGGGCTTCTGCTGGCGATCGGCGGTTTTCTGCTGTACAAATTTAAGAAAATGGATTTGGCTGCCATCATCGGCACAGCCGGTATCTTCTCCACTTTCTTTGGCTTCATGTTCGGCAGCATCTTCGGATTTGAGGATGTGCTGTCACCCATATGGCTGCGGCCTGTGGATGCCATGACCAATGTACCGGGCCTTGGCAACATGAACACCGTGTTCATCGTGGCGATCGTCTTTGGTATGTTCCTCATACTGCTGACCATGATCTTCCACATCATCAACGCGGTGAGGTGCCATGATACGGAAAATATCCTGTTTGACCAGAATGCCGTCTGCGGCCTTGTATTCTACGGGGCACTGACCGTTATGATCCTGCTGTACCTGACGGGTCATTCCCTTCCGGCAACCGCGATCCTGGTCATTATGTTCGGCGTGCCGCTTATACTGATCATGCTGAAAGAGCCGCTGACGCGAATCATCAAGAAAAAACAGCCCGTTGTGGAGGGCGGAAAGGTCATGTTCTTTGTTCAGAGCTTCTTTGAACTGTTCGAGGTCATGCTGAGTTATCTCTCCAACACCCTTTCCTTCGTCCGTATCGGCGCATTTGCTGTCAGCCATGCAGCCATGATGGGCGTTGTGCTCATGCTGGCGGGCGCTGAGAGCGGGGGCAGCATCAACTGGCTGGTCATCGTGCTGGGCAATGCTTTCGTATGCGCAATGGAGGGCCTGATCGTAGGTATCCAGGTACTCCGTCTGGAATATTATGAGATGTTCAGCCGCTTCTACAAAGGCAGCGGCAGGGAATTCCACCCATTCTTAAAGCGCGTAAAAAGAGAAAACAAAAATGCATAAAACCTAAGGAGGATTCATTATTATGACAACATTAATTCAATTTACTATAGCAGCCGCACTGATCTTAAGCATCATTGTTCCCTTCGGATACTTTTTCCTGGGAGAGAAAAATAAAAAACGCTACAAAAAATCACTGGGAGTCAACTGTTTCTTCTTCTTCGGAACCCTTTTAGTGGCTTCCATCGTCACGATCGGCGGAACCGCTTCCGTAAGCGCTGCCACTGACACAGCATCCGCAGGCCTCGCAACGGGCCTTGGCTACATCGGCGCCGCACTGGTTACAGGACTTTCCGGCATCGGTTCCGGTATCGCTGTTGCCTCCTCCGCAAGCGCTGCTTTAGGTGCTATCAGCGAGGATGGCTCCCTGTTCGGTAAATCCATGATCTTCGTAGCTATGGCAGAAGGTATTGCTCTGTACGGACTGATCATCTCCTTCATGATCTTAGGTAAACTGGGATAAGGGCTGCCTTATATTTTGATAAAGAAAAGAGACTGATGCATTATGAAAATGTTTTTGATCAGCGATAATATTGACACCTATACAGGCATGCGGCTTGCAGGCGTGGAGGGTGTTGTGGTGCATGAACGCGAGGAGCTCAGGAGAGCTCTGGAGGACGCCATTGCCAACAAGGAAAACGGCATCATCCTGCTGACGGAAAAGTTCGGCAGAGAGTTTCCCGATATCATTGACGACATGCGGCTGAACCATCGTCTGCCGCTCATTATAGAAATCCCCGACCGACATGGTACCGGCCGTGCACCAGATTTTATTCTCTCTTATGTCAATGAGGCGATCGGTTTGAAATTATAGATAAAGAAGGTGAATGACATGACAACCGAAGAAAAACTGCAGCATTTCTACGAAGTATCTATGGAAAGCGCACGGGATGAGTCTGAAAAGGCTCTGGAAGAATACCGAGCTGCCCTCTCCCAGATGCTCGCTGAACATAAAGAAGATAAACAGAAAAATGCCGGCAACCAGTTAAAGCTGGAGACAGAGAACGCAAAACGCGAGATCAACAAGGCATTGTCTGCGGAGCAGCTTCACATCAAAAGACGTCTGTCAAAAAAACAGCAGGAACTGCGTGAGGTACTGTTTGTGGAGGTCAGAAATAAACTGGAGACTTTCATGAGCAGCCCCGAATACCTGGTCTGGCTGGAAGAAAAGATCCGGGAGGCCCTTACCATTGCCGGTGAGGATGAGGTACAGATCTATCTGACCCCTGCGGATTCTTCCCTGCTGGAAACACTGGCGGCCAGATGCGGGACTTCCCTTCACATCTCGGAGACTCCCTTCATGGGAGGTGTCCGCGCTGTGATTCCGGCTAAGAATATTTTGATCGACCACACATTTAAAACCTTATACGAAAGCGAAAAAGAAGAATTTAATTTTGACGGAGGACTGCTACATGAATAGAACAGGAATTATCTATGGCATCAACGGTCCCGTCATTTATCTGAAAGGTAATACAGGATTCAAGATGTCGGAAATGGTATACGTGGGAAAGGAACACCTGGTCGGCGAGGTTATTTCTCTGAAAAAGGATACCACTACTGTTCAGGTTTACGAGGAAACCAGCGGTTTAAAGCCGGGGGAAACGGTAACAGCCACAGGTGACGCTATTTCCGTTATGCTCGGCCCCGGAATCCTGGACAATATTTTCGACGGTATCCAGCGTCCACTCTCCGTGATTGCCAAACAGTCCGGTAAATATATCTCCCGCGGTATGCAGGTAGATTCCCTGGACACAGAAAAAAAATGGGACGTACACATGACTATCAAGGACGGTATGGAAGTCCACGGCGGCACCATCATCGCGGAGCTGCAGGAAACCCCGTCCATTGTGCATAAATCCATGGTTCCGCCTCAGGTGGAAGGCATTGTATCCAAGGTGGTAAAAGACGGCGCTTACACCGTAACCGATGTGCTGGCAGTGGTCCAGCTTGCCGACGGCAGTGAGTATCCCCTCAAACTGGCGCAGAAATGGCCGATCTGTATTCCGCGCCCCACAAACAAGCGTTACCCGGCTACGATACCTCTTGTGACAGGACAGCGTATCCTGGATACCCTGTTTCCCATTGCAAAAGGCGGCACAGCAGCCGTTCCCGGAGGTTTCGGAACAGGAAAGACCATGACACAGCACCAGATCGCCAAGTGGTCAGATGCGGACATCATTGTCTACATCGGCTGCGGCGAGCGCGGCAACGAGATGACCCAGGTTCTGGAAGACTTCTCAAAGCTCCATGACCCCAAGACCGGCAATGCCCTCATGGCACGTACCACGCTGATCGCCAACACCTCCAACATGCCCGTGGCAGCCCGTGAGGCTTCCATCTACACAGGCATATCCCTGGCGGAATACTACAGGGATATGGGATATGATGTGGCGATCATGGCAGACTCCACTTCAAGGTGGGCTGAAGCCCTTCGTGAGCTGTCAGGCCGTCTGGAGGAAATGCCCGCCGAGGAAGGTTTCCCCGCTTATCTGGCCTCCCGCCTCTCCGCATTCTACGAGAGGGCAGGCATGATGCAGAACTTAAACGGCACGGAGGGTTCCGTATCCATTATCGGAGCCGTATCACCCCAGGGCGGTGACTTCTCCGAGCCTGTCACCCAGAACACCAAACGTTTCGTGCGCTGTTTCTGGGGTCTTGATAAATCCCTGGCCTATGCCAGACATTTCCCTGCTATCCACTGGCTCACCAGCTACAGCGAGTATCTGGGGGATCTGTCCCACTGGTACAGTGAGAATGTATCACCCAAATTCGTGGATGACAGAAACCGCATGATGGCTATCCTGAACCAGGAGAGCAGCCTGATGGAGATCGTAAAGCTGATCGGAAGCGATGTGCTCCCGGATGACCAGAAGCTGACGCTGGAGATTGCCAGAGTCATCCGTCTGGGCTTCCTGCAGCAGAACGCCTTCCATCCTGACGACACCTGCGTGTCCCTGGATAAGCAGTTTAAGATGATGGAAGTCATCCTGTACCTATACAAACGCTGCCGAAGCCTGATCGCCATGGGTATGCCCATGTCCGTGCTCCGCAGGGAGAATATATTTGAGAAGATTATATCCATCAAATATGATGTTCCCAATGACAAGCTGGAACTTATTGACGATTACATGAAGGCTGTTGACGACTTCTACAATACCGTCATGGAAAAGAATGCATAAGGAGGAACGATTATGGCAATAGAATATCTCGGCTTGAGCGAAATCAATGGACCTCTGGTTGTATTGGAAGGCGTACGCGATGCCTCCTTTGATGAAATTGTGGAGTTCAAGGTGGACGACGGTTCCAAAAAGCTGGGCCGAATTGTAGAAATATATGAAGACAAAGCAGTGATCCAGGTGTTCGAGGGCACGGAAAACATGTCCCTTCTGAACACCCACACAAAACTCACAGGCCATCCCATGGAGGTGGAGCTCTCCGCTGATATCCTGGGAAGAACCTTCAACGGCATCGGAAAACCCATTGACGGCCTGGGTCCTGTTATGCCGGAAGTCCGCACCAACATCAACGGACTTCCCCTGAACCCGGTAACCAGGGAATATCCCCGTAACTATATCCAGACCGGTATCTCGGCCATTGACGGCCTGACCACCCTGATCAGAGGACAGAAGCTTCCTATTTTCTCAGGAAACGGCCTTCCTCACGACCAGCTTGCAGCTCAGATCGTACAGCAGGCTTCCCTTGGCGGGGACAGCAATGAAAAATTCGCCATTGTATTTGCCGCTATGGGTGTCAAATACGACGTTGCTGAATTTTTCCGCCGCACCTTTGAGGAGAGCGGTGTTGCAGACCATGTGGTCATGTACCTGAACCTGGCAAATGACCCGGTTGTGGAACGACTGATCACCCCGAAAGTGGCACTGACCGCTGCGGAGTATCTGGCATTTGAAAAAGGAATGCACATTCTTGTTATCCTGACAGATATCACCTCCTTTGCGGAGGCCATGCGTGAAGTTTCTTCCTCAAAAGGCGAGATTCCTTCCAGAAAGGGTTATCCCGGATACCTGTACAGTGAGCTGGCAACCCTGTATGAACGCGCCGGCATTGTAAGAGGCGGAACTGGCTCTGTTACACAGATACCGATCCTGACCATGCCCAATGATGATATCACACACCCCATTCCTGACCTTACCGGCTACATCACAGAAGGACAGATCGTTCTTGAGCGGCAGCTCCACGGACAGGCCATCTATCCCCCTATCAATGTACTGCCCTCCCTGTCAAGGCTTATGAAGGACGGTATCGGTGAAGGCTACACAAGAGGCGACCATCAGGACGTCGCCAATCAGCTCTTCTCCTGCTATGCCAAGGTGGGAGACGCAAGGGCGCTGGCTTCTGTTATCGGTGAGGATGAGCTTTCACCTCTGGATAAGAAATACCTGAAATTCGGTGATGCCTTTGAACACAATTTTGTAGGCCAAAGACCAGATGAGAACCGCAGCATTGAGGAAACCCTTGACCTGGGCTGGAAACTGCTGGGCATGATTCCGAGAGACGAACTGGACCGTATCGACACCAAGATTCTGGATCAGTATTATCATCCTTCGGAAGAGGAATCATAAACAAGGAAATCACCAAAAACAAGAGCATCGACCGAACATGGATTGAAAACACAGAAAGGGTGATGTTATGGATCCAAATACCTTTCCAACCAAAGGTAATCTCATATTAGCCAAGAATTCCCTGGCGCTGTCCAGGCAGGGCTTTGACCTGATGGACAAGAAGAGGAATATTCTCATCCGTGAGCTGATGGATTTGATCGACCAGGCCAAGGATATCCAGGACCAGATCGATATCACCTTCCGCACCGCCTATGCAGCACTCCAGAAGGCCAACATGGAAATCGGCATCAGCAATGTGCAGGAGATATCCCGCACCGTGCCTGTGGAGGATTCCATCCGCATCAAGACCAGAAGTGTCATGGGAACAGAAATCCCCCTGGTACAGTCTGATCCGGCCTCGGGGGCGCCCACATATGCCTACTACGGCACTAAAGCCTCCCTGGATGAAGCGAAAGCGGCCTTTGAGAAGGTAAAGCAGCTCACCATCCGCCTGTCCATGGTGGAAAATTCCGCCTACAGGCTGGCTATCAATATTAAGAAAACACAGAAGCGCGCCAACGCGCTGAAAAATATCACAATCCCCAAATTTGAGGATCTGACAAAATCTATTTCCAATGCATTGGAGGAAAAAGAGAGAGAAGAATTTACCCGTCTGAAGGTGATCAAGAGGATGCAGCAGAAAGGGTAAATAAGAAAAGCGGCCGGAAGTGCGGAAAATGCACGCCGGCCGCCCCTATTTTAATCATATAGAAATCATCCTTTTACGATTGAAAACTCCTTTTTATAAAATCCAATACCATATTTTATAATGCTCCTGCAATCTCTGTCTCTTAACTCTGCTTCATAATCACATTCATTTATCTGCTGAAGGGCACTCTCTGCTAACTGATGCAGCTTTTCTTCCACCTCTTTTGCCCTGTTCTCAGTCAATACCTTAAATTCCAGGATAATCCCCGGAAAACGAGCACTTTTAGGTTCCATCATAATATCGTACCGACCTTTTCCAGATTCCCTGTTGGAACGCACATAATGAGTATCATAAAACATACTTGTCAGGGCCAGCATCCATCCATGGTAAAAGCTTTCATGTATGTCATAAAAGCTGACTGAACATTTTATTATCTTATGGAGCAGTTCGTCGAGCTGTCCCAAGTCCCCTGTAAACAGTGCTCTCCGCAGTTGGGCAGAGTATCGTATTATCCCCTCATTCTGCACATCGAATACTGACAGTATCTCCTCTTTATAAACACAAGCTATTTCCTCATTTGGAATACACAAAACATAATCCTCACCATATTCCAATTCCTCCAATGCATTGACTTTCAAATATCCTGTCATGACCAGAAAACTGAAGATATTATCCGGATTATCATAAACTGTCGGATATACTACCTGTGTGTTAAGTGAAGTCATGAGGTATCCGCCATCCATAACCTTTTTTAAGGCATCTTCGGTCTCAGGAGAACTTCTTTCAATGATCCTGTGCACAAAATCATTACTGCTTGTGGACAGCCAGTAAGGCGCCGGTTTATTTCCGGCACGGATATATTTTACCACCGACCATGGGTTATAGATATCTATTCCGCCAAAATTATAGCCATTATACCATGTTCGTAACTCCCCGCTTTTCTCTTTGCAGTCGTAATACGCAGCAATCTCATCCACTTCTTCCTGTGTAAAACCAAAATATTCCCTGTAAGTCTTATCCAGTACGGTATACACATCCAGGTTATTCAGACCACTGAAAATACTCTCCTGTGCAATATGAAGAATCCCTGTTAACACAGCGAATTTTAGGTTTTGATTATCTTTAAGGCCTCCTGAAAGCCAATTTCTCATAAAATTTATAACTTTATCGTAATAATCCAGCATATGCCCCTGCTGTATAGGGACATCATATTCATCAATAAGAAGAATTGCCGGTGTTTTATAATGAGCTTTTAAATATCCGGTCAGTCGATTTAAGGAATCCTGCCAGTCGGCATCTGAAGCATCCATATTCAGTATACGTCCCAGATACTGCCGGTCAAACTTCGTCAGACATTCACTCTGCAGCAAATATGCATGGCGATTATACTCCAACTGGATCATATTCTTCAATTTTTCGTAAGTTTCACCCCAACTGTCACATTTTATATCCTTTAGCGTTAAAAATACTACCGGATATTTTCCCTGCTCACACCTGTATTTTTCCGTATCCTCACAATGCCATATTTTAAGTCCCTGGAACAGACTTGCCGTCTCTTCCTCAGATTTTTCAAAAAATAATTTTATCATATTCATATTCAGGGTTTTTCCGAATCGTCTCGGTCTTGTCAAAAGCGTTACTTCTGCTCCTGAATTTATGATCTCTTTTATGAGCAGTGACTTATCTACAAAATAATACTGTTCTTCTATAATTTTCCTGAAATCACTGATTCCCACCGGGAGAATCTTCCTGCTTTTATCCATATAGACCTCCTGCAGCAGTCTTTACAATTTGCAGTTCCATAAAAAGATTATAGCACATATTTTCTGTAATTATAGCATTTATGCTTCATTTAACATTTTACATTTCAAAATATTTCTTATTTAACTTTACTTACATTTAACAAAATCAAGATTTTGTATTTTACTTTCCCCCTATATACTGAAATTCGTAACAAGGACAAATAAATAGATAATTCTAGGCAACTGTTCAGCAGGTCTGCACATTTACTGTGCTGACCGTGAGAAAGTATTCAGCAGCCAAACAAAAATCCCATCGCCAACGGCGATTCTGCATGGATTTTTGCTTGTAACTGTGAGGGTACTGAACAGTTACAATTCGAGGAAAAAGGAGATCAAAACTATGAAAAGATTAGCAGCAGTTATACTCGCCGGTGTAATGGTATTCGGACTTGCAGCATGCGGCGGAAATGAAGATGCAGGAAACAGCACAGAGGCCGCATCCGGTACAGAATCTGATAAAGGAACTGCCGACAGCGGCTCAAAAGATACATCAGGTGACTGGGACAGCACCAATGACATCACAGTGGTATCCAGGGAAGACGGTTCCGGCACACGCGGTGCTTTTGTTGAACTGTTCGGCATTGAAGAGGAAGTAAACGGTGAAAAGATGGATATGACAACTGAGGAGGCAAACATCACAAACAGCACCTCTGTCATGATGTCCAGTGTAGCACAGGATGAGTACAGCATCGGCTACATTTCCCTCGGCTCTTTAAATAATACAGTGAAAGCTTTAAAAATTGACGGTACAGAAGCCACAGCGGAAAACATTAAAGCAGGCACCTACAAAATTTCCAGACCTTTCAATATTGCGGCAAAAGAAGGTCTCAGTGAAGCCGGACAGGACTTCATCAACTTCATTCTGAGTAAAGAAGGCCAGGCTGTAGTGGCTGACAACAACTACATCCCCCTGGACAGCGCAGAAGCCTACGCATCAAACGGCGCATCCGGCAAGGTTGTCATTGCAGGTTCTTCCTCTGTATCTCCCGTCATGGAGAAGCTGAAAGAAGCTTACGCGGAGATGAACAGCAATGTGGAGATTGAGATTCAGACAAGTGATTCCACCACCGGCATGCAGAATGCCATTGATGGTGTGTGTGATATCGGAATGGCTTCCAGAGAACTGAAAGATTCTGAACTGGACGCTGGCCTGACCCCTACAGTCATTGCCCTGGACGGTATTGCTGTTATTGTGAACAATAGCAACCCCACCGATGAAATGACCTCTGACCAGGTAAAATCCATCTTCACCGGAGATGCTCTGGCCTGGGATGAAGCCCTTTGATCCCACACTCCTATCCGAGGTTAGAAAGTATGAAAAAACACAACCCGTTTTGCAAACAAAATAAGCGTAAGGAACAAGTAATGCAGGCAGTCTTTTTTATAGCTGCCTGCGCATCCATATTCGCAGTTGCCTTAATCTGTCTCTTCCTTTTTGTAAACGGCATACCTGCCATGAAGGAAATCGGCTTTTTCAGTTTCCTATTAGGAGAGCGCTGGAAACCGGGCAACAACATATTCGGTATCTTCCCTATGATCATGGGAAGTATCTATGTGACAGCCGGAGCTATTGTCATAGGCGTGCCCATAGGCATCCTGACCTCCATCTTCATGGCTGAATACTGCCCGAAAAAAATATACCCGTTTTTAAAATCAGCTACGGAACTGCTGGCCGGAATCCCATCTGTCGTGTATGGCTTCTTCGGTCTTGTGGTGCTTGTCCCTCTGATCCGCGGCATGTTCCGGGAAGGAAACGGAAACAGTATGCTGACCGCCTCTATTTTACTGGGAATCATGATACTGCCCACTATCATAGGTGTCAGTGAATCCGCACTGCGCTCTGTTCCGCGCACCTACTACGAAGGGGCGCTGGCCCTTGGTGCCACACATGAGAGGAGTATTTTTGCCATTGTGCTCCCTGCTGCCAAATCCGGTGTCATTGCCGGCGTGGTATTGGGGATTGGCCGTGCCATCGGTGAGACCATGGCGGTTGTCATGATCGCCGGCAATCAGCCCAGAATGCCCAGGGGTATCCTCCGGGGTGTCCGCACCATGACCGCCAATATTGTACTGGAAATGGGCTATGCAGCAGACCTGCACAGGGAAGCGCTGATCGCCACAGGTGTGGTCCTGTTTGTCTTCATTCTGCTGATCAACTTCTGTGTAGCCCTGCTCAATCGGAGGAACCGCCATGCATAATAATCATAACCTGCGGCAGAAACTGAGAGAGTACAAGCGCACCCCCGGCTCATTTATCCTTATGCTGCTGGTGATGCTCTGCGCTGCCGTTACCTTTGCCGTCCTGTTTTTCTTAATTGCCTATATTTTAATAAACGGGGTTCCCAATCTGAAACCGGAACTCTTTGCCTGGACATATACGTCGGAGAACGCGTCCATGATGCCCTCCATTATCAATACCTTGGTCATCACCTTTTTATCTCTGCTGATTGCTGTCCCCCTTGGTATCTTCTCTGCCATCTATCTGGTGGAATACGCCAAACGCGGGAACAAATTCGTGGAGATCATCCGCCTTACCACAGAGACCCTGTCCGGTATTCCTTCTATCGTATACGGACTGTTTGGCGCCCTCTTCTTTGTGACCACACTAAAATGGGGATATTCTCTGCTGGCCGGTGCCCTGACACTGTCTATCATGATCCTTCCCCTCATAATGCGGACCACAGAGGAGGCCCTGAAATCCGTTCCGGACTCCTTCCGTGAGGGAAGCTTTGGCCTGGGCGCCGGAAAACTGCGCACCGTCTTCCGCATCGTACTGCCCAGCGCCGTTCCCGGCATACTGGCCGGTGTTATCCTGTCTGTGGGCAGGATCGTAGGCGAGACAGCCGCTCTGATCTATACCGCGGGAGCTGTGGCTGAGGTACCATCAAGCGTAATGTCCTCAGGCTCCACACTGGCTGTCCATATGTACAATCTCTCCAGAGAGGGTCTGTATATGGACCAGGCCTACGCTGTCTCTGTTGTACTGCTTCTGCTGGTGCTGGCCATCAACTGGATCTCCGGCACTCTGGCCAAAAAACTGGCGAAAGGAATGTAATATGAACAATACGGAAAAGATATCCATCAGCAGCCTGGATTTGTATTATACAGACTTTAAGGCGCTGAAGAACATAAATTTAAAGATACCGGAAAATAAGATCACCGCCTTCATCGGCCCCTCCGGCTGCGGTAAATCCACACTTTTAAAATCCCTGAACCGCATGAATGACCTGGTTGAGGGCTGCCGTATCGAGGGCAGTATTTTACTGGATGGCGAGGATATTTACGGCAGAATGGATGTAAACCTGCTGCGGAAAAGGGTAGGCATGGTGTTCCAGAAGCCCAATCCCTTCCCCATGAGTATTTACGATAACATTGCATTCGGCCCCCGCACCCACGGTATCCATTCCAAGGCAAAGCTGGATGACATTGTGGAGAGATCCCTGCGGGATGCTGCCATCTGGGATGAGACAAAAGACCGCCTGAAGCAGAACGCTCTGGGCATGTCCGGTGGCCAGCAGCAGAGGCTCTGCATCGCAAGAGCGCTGGCTGTCCAGCCGGAAGTCCTCCTTATGGATGAACCCACATCCGCCCTTGACCCTATATCCACATCCAAGATTGAAGACCTGGCAGTGGAACTGAAAAAGGATTACACCATTGTCATGGTTACCCACAATATGCAGCAGGCAGCCCGTATTTCCGATAAAACTGCCTTTTTCCTGCTGGGCGAGATTGTGGAGTACGGTGAAACAGAACAAATATTCTCAATGCCAAAGGATAAACGCACAGAGGACTATATTACAGGGAGGTTTGGTTGATATGCGCACAAGATTTGACAAACAATTAGAACAGCTTCATGTAGAACTGATCAAAATGGGAAGCCTGTGTGAACAGGCCATCACTCTGGCCGCCCAGGCACTGGATCAGCCGGAGCGGGATGTTGTGAAAAAGGTAGCTGCCATGGAGGGTGAAATTGATGAGAAAGAGCGGGAGATTGAAAATATCTGTATGCGCCTTCTTTTACAGCAGCAGCCCGTAGCACGCGATCTGAGAATCATATCTGCTGCCCTTAAAATGATCTCCGACCTGGAGCGCATCGGTGACCAGGCAGCAGATATTGCAGACCTGGCTCCATATATTGTCAGCAGCAGCATCAGCAGTAAAGTACAGATTCATGACATGGCGGCAGCTACCATCCGCATGGTAACCTTAAGCGTAGATGCATTTGTTAAAAATGATCTGGAGCTGGCGGAATCTGTGGTCATCTCCGATGATATAGTGGATGACCTCTTCAACAAGGTAAAAGGCGAGCTGCTGGATCTGATTCGGAAAAATAACGTGGACCCAAGGGCCGCCCTGGATATTCTCATGGCCGCCAAGTATTTTGAACGGATTGGCGATCATGCCGTAAATGTGGCAGAATGGGTACAATATTCCATAACAGGTATCCATAAAAGCGATGAACATCATCTGGATACGGAAAAAGAATGAGGTGAATAAATTGATTTATCTTGTAGAGGACGATGAAAATATCCGGGAACTGGTCACTTACACCCTGAACAGCCAGGGCCTGGAAGCGGAAGGCTTTGCACGGCCCTCTGACTTCTGGGATGCCATGTCCGTGGCTGTCCCCTCCCTGGTGCTCCTGGATATCATGCTTCCGGAGGAGGACGGGCTGAGCATATTAAAAAAGCTCCGCACATCCAGAGACACGAAAAAGCTTCCCGTTATCATGCTGACCGCAAAGGGAAGTGAATATGACACGGTACTGGGACTCGACAACGGAGCCGACGACTATATTCCGAAACCTTTCCGGATGATGGAACTGATTTCCCGCATCCGTGCCCTGCTGCGCCGCAGCCAGGAACAGGAAAAGATTCCGGAATACCGCCTCGGCTCCCTCTACGTCTGCCCCTCGCGCCATATCGTGCGGGTGGACGGCACAGAGATCATCCTGACCCTGAAAGAATTTGAACTGCTCTGCCTCCTTCTGTCGGAACAGGAGACCGTATTTACCAGAGCCCAGCTTCTGGACCGCATCTGGGGATATGAATTTGACGGGGAGAGCCGAACCATTGATGTCCACGTCCGCACCCTGCGCCAAAAGCTGGGAAGCGCCGGTGACTGTATCAAAACCGTAAGGGGAGTGGGTTATAAAATTGGAGGAAAAACTGCATGACAAAACGAATCTTCCGCTCCATAATGCTTGTATCTGCTCTTGTGCTGGTCATCGGACTGGGCTTCATTATGGGCATTCTGTATCACTATTTCGGCAGCCAGATTGAAAAGGAACTGAAATCTGAAACTGCTTATCTGGCAATCTCTGTGGAAAACATGGGCATTACCGCCTTAGATGATCTTCCTGCGGAATCCGCCAGAATCACTCTCATCGCCGAGGACGGCAGTGTTCTCTTTGATAACAAGGCTGACGCCTCTAAAATGGAGAACCATTCCAACCGCCAGGAAGTGATCGCAGCAAAACTAAAGGGCGTCGGAAAGGCTACACGCCAGTCCGATACGCTTTCGGAAAAAACAATTTACTATGCCAAGCAGCTCTCAAACGGCCAGATTCTCCGTGTATCCAGCACCCAGTACACTGTAGCTGCCCTGATTGGAGAGCTGGTACAGCCCATGCTGTATGTGCTGCTCATGATGGTAGTGCTCTCCGCCCTTTTTGCTGCGCGCATTTCCAAGAAAATTGTCTCACCTATCAACAGCCTGGACCTGGATCAGCCGGAGCGCACAGAGGCCTACGACGAGATATCACCACTGCTCACAAAGATCAACAAACAACAGCGCACTATCCGCAGGCAGCTCTCAGATGCCAGAAGACAGCAGCAGGAGTTTTCCATCATCACGGAAAATATGAGTGAGGGGCTTTTAGTCATTGACGCCCAGACTGACCTTCTCTCCTACAACTCCAGCGCCCTGCATCTGCTGGATGCCACAGAGGCACAGGCACATGCCAGCGTTCTCTCTCTCAACAGAAGTGAATCCTTCCAGCAGACCGTGGATGCAGTCCTATCCGGAAAACACACCACCTCCGATCTGCAGATTGGTGAGAACTTCTGCCAGGTCATTGCCAACCCTGTGCTCCGAGATAAGGAAGTGACCGGCGCAGTGCTTTTGTTGGTTGACATAACTGAAAAAATTCAGCGGGAAAATCTGCGGAGGGAATTCACTGCCAATGTGTCACATGAGTTGAAGACACCGCTTACTTCTATATCTGGATTTGCAGAAATCATACAGGATGGGTTTGTGAAACCGGAGGACATCAATAAATTCGCCGGAAAGATTTTCGATGAGGCACAGAGGCTGATTGCCTTAGTCGGGGATGTGATCAAGATATCACAGCTTGATGAGGGGTGTCTTCCTTATCAAAAGGAGGAAACAGATCTGTATACTCTGGCAAAAGAGACATTGGAACGGCTGCGGGAGCCTGCAAAACGCAAACAGGTTTCGCTCTTCTTAGAGGGGGAACATGCTGTATTCAATACTACCAGGCCGATTTTGGAGGAAGTTCTCTATAATCTGTTCGATAATGCCATTAAATATAATCATCCGGACGGGAAGGTGACTGTCACTGTCTTGAATGGGAAGAATACAATCAGCGTATCTGTTGCGGACACGGGCATCGGAATCCCTTCCACGGACCAGGCCAGGGTGTTTGAACGGTTTTATAGGGTGGATAAGAGCCATTCCAAAGAGATTGGGGGCACTGGGCTTGGGTTGTCGATTGTGAAGCATGGGGCGGCTTATTTGGGGGCGCAGGTGGAATTGGAGAGTTGTGTGGGGGAAGGGAGTTTGTTTCGGCTGGTGTGGGGGAAGGAGTGTTGACTTTTTTGCTGTATTATTGCTTAAGCGGGGGATACCGATTTGTGAAATCTGTTGTGGCTTATGCGGACGATACTGACTTGTGGGACCTGCTTTGGCTTATGCGGACGATACTGACTTGCGGAACCCCAGACGGAATAGTCGGGACGTGAAGAGTTTCTAAATGAAAAACGGCCTCCGGGTACGTGAACCGGATAGAACCGCGCACTAATCTGATGATTAGTCCGCTCAACTATCCTTGAAATTTGATTCGGAAATCAAATTTCATCACGCACCCGGAGGCCGTTTTTCATTAAGAAACTCTATTCACGTTCCTCCAATATTCCGTCTGGGGTTCCGCAAGTCAGTATCTGTTGGTTTAAGGCGGTTGAAATGTATATTATAAAATTGTTGGTTGTTGTATATGCTGTTTTTGTAAAACGACTAAAATACTGAAAACTAAGATTTTCAATTCTATTCTTATAATGGATTCATATGCAGCATTTGTATTGCTGTTGTATAACTACAATTTTATTGTGGCTTACTAATTTTTAGATACATTTTGGCTACAGGTTAGGCTTTAGTTTTAGTTTGGTTTAGTTAATGGTGTCTGTTATTTTATAGATGATGAGCAGGAGCAGGATGGCAATGAGGACAATGGATATGTGGACGGAAAGAATGACTGTTTTCAGGAAGAAATCAGCACAGATGCAGGCCAGTATAATGGCTGCGAAAAGTACGGGAATTCTTTTGTTGTTTTGGGAACTGATGTTGAAGGAATTTCTGGTGATGGCGTTATACAGAAGGAGGACGGAGCATAAAAGTATGACCATACTTATGATAGCACCTGTAGTTACGGGGATATAAGGCCAGGTGGGGGTGTCTCCAAACATGTCTGACAGACCGAAAAGAAGGCGGACTGCAAGCAGGACTGCTAAGGCGACGCATAACGTTCCTAAAAAGGAGACAGCTTTTTCCGCACGGGTGAGATGTGGAACCTCTCTCAGAACATTGTCGCAGAATATCTTGTAATCACTGCCTATTATGTCCTCCATGGTATCCCCCCTCTGCTCTCCGTCCAGGATCATCTGTGTAATATCACGCCTGACCAGTTCCTGTTGGTATCCGCTGATATCCGCACCTCGGATATAGACTACCATATCAGTCAGAATTTTATTATCTGCTGCTTTCAGATGAAAAGATAAGTCATTATTTTCCTTCATTAACTGCTTTGTTTGTTTATTCATTTATTAAATCCCCTTTCACATCATCCAACAATCTGGAAACTGCACCGGATAATTCCATATAACTCTCCAGAAATCTTTTGAATTCCTTTTTTCCCTCCTGCGTTATAGAATAATACTTCCTTCTGGGCCCTACCTCAGACTCCCGAAATGTAGCCTGTATAAACTGATTCTTCTCCAATCTCAGCAACAGCGGATAAATCGTCCCCTCAGCCACTTTCCCAAATCCATACTCCCCCAACTGCTCCGAAATCTCATACCCATAAGCCTCCCCCTTCCCAATAATAGCCAACACACACCCCTCTAAAGTCCCCTTCAACATCTGTGAAGAAATCACCGCTTTACCTCCTATCTTGCATTGCAATATAGTTAGCTACATTGTAATGCAAGATAGTTGTTTTGTCAATCGCATTCTTCTATCTAAACAATATCTATAATGCAGTTGTTACTGTAGACACTCAGTAGTAATTTGTTATGTTGGATACTCGTCAATCCAGGTATATAAGAAATTTCCGTGCATCTTCTCTTTTTTGTAGACAACTACAAAGGATAACCAATATTTTTCCTGCCAAATAGATAATCATAAAGACAGTTTGACATTTTCATTTAATCTAAATACGCCTGACTTCCCTTCTTCTCACTTTACATCTCAGCTTTCGTCCGTAATCTGACAGCACCCAGCTTCGCTTTCTTCTTATTTTACATATAATCCAAAGCACTTCCTCGGCTTTTGTCCGTAATTTGACAGCACCCAACTTCGTTTTTTTCTTATTTTACATATAATTTAAGGCACTTCCTCGGCTTTCATCCGTAATTTGATAGCACCCAGCTTCGTTTTTTTCTTATTTTACATATAATTTAAGGCACTTCCTCGGCTTTCGTCCGTAATCTGACAGCACCCGGCTTCGCTTTCTTCTTATTTTACATATAATTTAGAAGAAGTCTTCTTTTATATATAACCTCCCATATCTTTTTGTTTTTACTATTTAAAATCAGCAGGCTGACTTCCTTGCTCTTATTCGCGGCCCCTGTCTCCCCTGACTTTTTCCCCACACGGATACCTCCTGCGCACCGTCCGTGAGCCACCCGCAACTCCCCTCTCCATAACTCTCCCACACCCGTCACCTCACAGTTTTATGGAAACCAGCAATTTTCAGAAAATGTCATCAGTTTTTCCCGGATATTAGCATATTTTGTCACACCTCGTCAAATAATAGATTTCAAAAATGTCAATCCCTTTTCCCCACTTTTCCCCAAAATTCTTCTTTTTATCACAAGTGTACAAAACCTTTGTTCTTTCTTTTATTATGTAAATCATATTAATCCACACACATTTTTGTGGAGAATGTGGATAACTTTGAGGATAACTTCATTTTTACAGGGTTTTGTGGATTTTTGTGTGTGGATAACTTTGAGGATGGAATGTGGTAAATGTTGGTTTTTTCGACAAGCATTGTGCATATTCTACAATTGAGAATATTCTGAAAATTATGTCTTAAAAATCCTACTATTTTCTTCAATTTTCCCTCTTCGACGGCATCCCCATGTCCCAGATTTCGTTATGTAACCCGACAGTAAAATTACGTAAACCAGTGTAAACCATATTTCTATTTTCCTTACATGAATTCCCCCTCTAAACACTAACTTAACCTATACCTGAATCTATTCCTGAAAGCTATACCTGAACCTATACTTGAACTTATTCCTGAACCTGCTCCTGAATCTACTCCTGAATTCATTCCTGAATCTATATCCCCATCATCCCTACACCTCAATCCCCCATAACATATCCCCTATATAAAAACTGCACCGGACACTCCCTATCAGGGATTTATCCGGTGCAGCACCTAATCAGATCATTATAAAACTCTTCTTCCGCCTGACTGACGAACCTTCAGAATCTGGCAGGAACCTTTTCCGAAGACCCTGTCCATTCTGGCCTTATACTCATCCACAAAACTGTTTTCCACAAAAATTTCAATGGTACCGGCGAATCCTCCGCCGTGTACCCGTGATACTCCATGCTTTCTCAGAATCTTATCACTGACAGCGAGCGCAATAGACATCGCCTGCTTCTGCACATTGGTGCTGTTGTAGATATTCTGGAGATACTTAAAGGAAGAGTTGCCGGAATCCTTTACCAATTCCAGAAATTCTTTGAAATCCCCATCTCGCAGAGCCTTTACCTCTCCCTCAACTCTTCTCTCCTCCTCAAAGAAATGAAGCGCACGCAGGATAGGACGGTCTCCCAGCACACTTCTCAGACCAGAGATCTGTTTGTAAAAGTCATCCTCCTCAACCTCGCGCAGATACGACTTTCCAAAGAATTTTGCCACTTTTTTCATCTCTTCCGGGATAGATGCATAGTCATCCCCCATATCCGCGTGGGAAGCTTTTGTATCCACAATACACATGCTGTACTGGTAAGATTCAAAATCTGAGGGGACCTTTTCCACAACCGGACTGCCCGGCTCTTTAAAATCAATATGGATCATACCGCCTACGGAACATGCCATCTGATCCATCAGGCCGCATGGTTTTCCAAAATAAACATTTTCCGCATACTGTCCTGTCTGCGCGATCACAACCGAATCAATACTGCCTTCATTAAAGAGGCCGGATATGATAGTTCCAAGGATAACCTCAAACGCTGCAGAGGATGACAGGCCCGCACCGATCAGAACATCACTGACAATATAAGCATTGTACCCCTGTACTTCATACCCTCTTGCCTTTAACTCGGCTGCAACACCACGTACCAGGGCAGCCGTTGTGCCCTCCTCATCGTAACGCTCTTCCAGATCATTGACATCCACATCCACCATCTCATATCCGTCTGAGAGCACATGGATCATGCCATCCTCTGATCTGCCCACAACAGCCAGCGCGTCCTGGTTAATGGATGTGGCCAAAACCATGCCGTTCTGATGGTCTGTATGGTTGCCTCCGACTTCACATCTGCCGGGAGCGCTGTAGATTTCCACATCACTCTCGCCAAAAATTTTCTCAAATTCTTCAATTGCCTTTTTATAACGTTTTCTCTGGTAATCCAGAACGCTTTCATCCACATAGATCTCTTTCAGAATCTCATCGTATTTTCCCTGGAGTATTTCATCTGCCAGAACCTTCATGTTTTTCATTTGTAATTCCTCCTTTATCATACTGCTGTACGGTCTGTGCAGTAAATGCCCGGACCTGACTGAATGTTTCTTATATTTTTTTCATAATTTCTGTTCCATCAGGTATTTCTGGGCAGAATCCACCGCGTTGGCTCCATCTGCCGCTGCTGTCACAATCTGGCGCAGTTGTTTTGTCCGTATGTCACCGGCTGCAAAGATACCCGGAACGCTGGATGCACAGTCTTCTCCCGCCTCTATATAGCCGGCTTCGTTTAATTTTACAAGACTGCCGTATTCCTCTGTGTTAGGCAGGATACCCACTGCGATAAATACACCGTCAACGGCAAGCTCCTTCGTCTCCCCTGTCTTTACATTTTCTACCGCGAGACTCTGCACCTGGTCTGTGCCCCTGATTTCCCTCGGAATAGTATCCCACACAATCTCCACGTTTTCAATAGCCTTTACGCTTTCCTGCAAAATACCTGCTGCCCGAAGTTCATCTCTGCGGTGGATCAGATACACTTTTTTACAAATCCTGGACAGGAAAATGGCATCCTCCACCGCCACATCGCCGCCGCCGATCACAGCCGTGACCCCGTCCTTGAAAAATGCGCCGTCACAGGTAGCACAGTAGGAAACACCCATTCCGGAAAATTCCTCCTCACCGGGGATTCCCAGTGTCCTGTGCCGGGCACCTGCCGCAATAACAAGGGTTCTTGTAAGGTACTGGTTTTTATTTGTGATTATTTTCTTCAGTTCACCCGCTGTCTGTACCTCTTTCACATTCTCCCTGACAAATACCGCACCCAGTTTATCCGCATGGCCTCGGAAAGCTTCCGCCATATCATAGCCGCTCATCCCCGGAAGTCCCGGATAATTGTCCACCTCGTAGGTCTTCACCATCTGCCCCCCGCTGGAGAAATCTTTCTCAATGACCAGCATATCAAGCTGTGCCCGTTTGGCATAAATCGCTGCACAAAGCCCTGCCGGGCCTGAACCGATGATGATGATGTCGTATATTTTCTGCTCCATTTTGTTTTACCTCTGTTCTTTATTCTTCGCCTGCGTCACTGGGAAAATCGTCATCCCCGTACATCGCCGCGGCATCCACGCTGTCCGGCTCTTCCTTTGGCGTACCGATGGCCGCCGCAGAAAGTGTGTCCGGGCTGTTGGACAATTCTATTTCTCTGACCAGCTTCAGGTCCTTATCCACAAAGATCCTGGTGTAATTCTGTTTTGCCTCATCTGCGTAGATAAAATAGGAAACACCATTGTCCAGCTCCTCCGTCTCATATACATTATCACCAAGCAGAGCTTTCATAGTCTCTTCACTCATACCCAAGGTGATTCCCCTGTAAATCTCCACAGATACTTTGGTGACATCAAAGTCGCCGTGCACGCTGATAACAAAACTGTTTTCCAGAGGGACTGCCAGATCAGCGTAATTGTTCACCACTGCATACAGGGTCTGTCCGTCACGCTCCAGCGTCACATAACCATGGCGGCCGCTCTTAACAATGCTGTCTGAACCATCCTCCAAAATCTCCCACCCGTTCTTCGTAAATTCTGAGACCGGAGCCGGAAGCTTATAGAAATTTCCCCCATACCGCACCACAAACTCCATGATGTCCTCCGGAAATGCTCCCGGTGCCTGATAGCTCAGCACCTCCGCCGGGGTCTCTTTACTTACCTCTTCATTACTGTCCTCAGGCTCTCTGTAATTTTTCAGCACTGCCTTATACAGTATCTCATCCTGTACGTCAAATACAAGATCAGCCTGCTTGTAAATTCCATATTCATAAGTCAGGTAGATATTATCCTTTTCTTCATACTGGTCCGTCGGCATGCCGTATGCCTCTGTGACTTCATCCAAAGTGGAGGTTCCCATCCTGATTTTTCCCGGAAGCTGGTAGACACGGCTGTCATCCTCCCCGCTCTCAAGCTGTACACCGCCTACATAGCATTCACCAAGCAGTTTCTTCTCCCCGTCCAGGTTGACAATATCCACTGTAAGGGAACCGCCCTCACTGTCCAGCGTCTCACCTTCCAGGAAAGATTCCGGATCAAGGGCTTTTTTGCCGTTGTCCTTCTCATAGGTCCAGCCTGCATTCTTCCACTCCTGCAGCTTTGCCGGAAGTGCGTAGACCGTCTCATTGATGGAAAACTGAAAATCTGAGAGTTTATCTGAAAGCTCCACGCTGTATTCTTTTTGTTCTTCTTTTGTCTCCTCATCTGCTTGTTCTTCATCCGGCAGTGTCATCACGTCCTCATCTTCAGGCGCGGGTTCCTGCCCGTTCTGTGTACAGCCCGCCGTCAGAAACGCTGCCAGCAGGCATACCATACATAACTTCTTCTTCAAACCAGTCACCTCCTTTACATCCACTACCAAAAGTTTATCACATCCCCGTGCCCTTTTACAATGAAAATACGCATACATGCCTGATTTTTTCATAAACTGTTAAAGAGTTCTCAAGTATCATCCAAGGAGCATCTTTTGAAAAAATTCTTATCTTCCAAGAAGAGATTTCTGGTCCCCGGTTTTATTGTCCTGGCTGTCTTCCTCTTCCTTATTATTTATACCCAAAAAGACCGCTTTCTTACAGAAGATGCCCGTTTTGAAAAATTTACACATCAGCTTTTTACCGAGGAGGTGAAATCCAACACCTTAAACCTCCATTATACTCTGGCCTATCCTGAAAAATACGGGATAAAGAATTATCCCATCAAGCTGGGTTCCATGGACCCGGATAAACTAAAGGACAGCTATGATTCCGTGGAGGAGTACAAGAAAAACCTGGAAAAGTTCACCTACAAAGAGCTGTCCAAAGACAACCGTATCACCTACGACATCCTGAAGCTTGACTTTAACACACAGCTTTCCATAAAAGATAATTATATGCTGCAGGAACCGCTGAGCCCCAATCTGGGCATACAGTCCCAGCTTCCTGTACTTTTGGCGGAATATACTTTCCGCACCTCTGATGATATCAAGGATTACTTTACACTTCTCTCCTCCATGACCGGATATTTTGACGAGATCCTGGAATTTGAAAAGAAAAAGGCAGAAGAAGGCCTGTTTATGAGTGATACCAGCGTGGACCGCATCATTGCCCAGTGCAATGCGTTCACAGAAGACCTGTCCGCCAATTATCTTTCCACCATGTTTAAGGATAAGATGAAGGGATTTGTCTCCCGGAAAGCCATGACTCAGAAGCAGGCTGACTCTTACATAAAAATGCATGAAAAAATCATGGCCAAACGTGTCTTCCCTGCCTATCAGTCCCTGGCCAAAGGTCTGGCTGACTTAAAGGGAAACGGAACAAATTCCGGAGGGTTGTCCAATCTCCCTGGAGGGACATCATACTACCGATATCTGATCCGCAGTGAAACCGGGGATTACAGGACCATCAAGGAAATCGAAGAACGGCTCTACACACAACTCCTGACCGATTATAAAAAAATGCAGAGCCTGATCGTATCCAATCCCAAATTGCTGGCAGATGCCTCCTCCCTGCCGGAAACCTGCAGCAGTACGCCGGCACAGATGCTTGATTACCTGAACAAAGCCATCTGCGAAGATTTCCCCGACAGCGGAAAGCCTGCCTACAAGGTAAAATATGTGCATGAATCCATGGAAAACTTTTCCAGCCCTGCCTTTTACCTCACACCACCGGCCGATACCCTGAGTCCCAATATCATCTATATCAACAAGAGCAGTCAGGTAAGCGAGGCGGAACTCTTCACTACACTGGCGCACGAGGGATTTCCGGGTCATTTGTACCAGACATTGTATTTCGGAAAAACAGAACCGGATGATATACGGCATCTCCTGAGTTTCGGCGGTTATGTGGAGGGCTGGGCCACTTACGTGGAATCCCTGTCCTATGGGTACGGCGCAGAATATCTGAAACTGGATGATTCCCTGATGGAACTTCTGTGGCTGAACCGCTCCGTGAGCCTTTGCCTCTATTCTCTGCTGGACATTGGCATCCATGACCATGGCTGGGACCTGGGGACAGTGACAAAGACACTGAACTCTTTCGGAATCGCCTCACAGGATACCTGCAGGGAAATCTTCCAGTATATAGTGGAAAATCCGGGGAATTATCTGAAATACTATCTGGGATATCTGAACTTTATGGATTTGAAAAAAGAAGCGCAGACGGCTGCCGGGAAGTCCTTCCAGTTAAAGGAATTTCACCGATACATTCTGGAACTGGGACCTGCACAGTTTCCTGTTTTGAAAAAATATCTGCTCATGGAATATAAACAGTAAAAAGAGATGCCGTAAAAACAGTCTGCAGAGATGCAGTCTGTTCTTACGGCATTTTTGAAATTTCTATTCTTTCTTATCCCTGTAGGAATCAAAGAATTTTCTCAGATTCAGCAATGACTTCACCAGTATTTTCTGCTGCTCTTCATCCAGGTCCTTCATCAGAGCCTGAATCATTCCGTCATGGAATTTCATATGGTGGGTATTGGCCTTTTCTCCCTTTTTTGTCAGGGATATGAGCACCACCCGACGGTCCTCCTCACTTCTGACTCGGTTCACATATCCTTTTTTCACCAGGCTGTTTATGGCAATCGTCAGGGTTCCCACGGTCACGGACAGGGTCTTTGCCACGGATGACATGTTTCGGGCGCTGTTCACTCCGATTGCTTCTAAAATGTGCATGTCGTTTACGGAAATATCTTTGAATTCAGAAGTAATAAGGGCCTTCTCTTCTATATCCATAATTTCCTGGAAAAGATTGACCAGGACGTCATGAAAGACTTCATAAGGTTCCACTTTATCACTCCTTTGTTATGTTTGATTCTATTATATATGATTTATATATATAAAACAATCAAAACTTTTGATAATCAAAGGAAATCACGTATGGAACATACCCCCTATCTATTTAATGCTCAAAACATTCCTGCACCCTGCAAAAGATTCCGGCGGTTCCCGGTCGGTCAGGACCTCCGCAGATTCAAAGGGTGCAAATGTGACAGAGCTGATATTCCCGAACTTTGCCGCATCCGCCAGGATATAGCGTTTTCCGGACTGTTCCAGGGCAGTTTTCTTCACCAGGGCCTCATTGCAGTCCGGTGTGGTGTAGCCTGCTTTTCTGCTGACTCCGTTTGTGCCGAAGAAACCTTTTGTAAAGTGAAAGTTCTGGAGGCTTAAGATTGCCTGATTTCCCACTACCGCCTCTGTGGTGCCCTTCAGTTCCCCGCCGATCAAAAGGACACGGAAATCCAGGGCTGCCAGGCGCTGTGCGTGGGATACCGCGTTTGTCACAAAGGTTACGGATCTCTCTGTGACATAGTCGATCATGTATCCTGTGGTCGTCCCTGCGTCCAGATAGATAAAATCATCCGGTACCAGCAGAGAGGCGGCATAGCGGGCTATGGCCTGCTTTTCTTCCTTGTTCACACCGACTTTCTGGGCCACGGAAGGCTCCGCAGCCGTAAACGCAGCATCCACCGCCACGGCACCGCCGAACACCTTTACCAGCTTTCCTGCCCGGTCGAGGGCTGTCAGGTCACGGCGAATGGTGGATTCTGATGTATTCAGCATTTCCTTTATCTCCGTGACCGTTATACTTTTCTTTTCATCCAGAAGCTTCAGTATCTCTTCAAAACGTTTCTCAGTCAGCATTTTTCTTCCTCTTGTATTCTTCTACATCTGTCTCCAGAACGATTTTGCGGATGGGGAGAATCCGTCCGGGCGAAACAGAGAGTTCATCCACTCCCATGGCCAGAAACTCCCTGGTCAGAGTCAGGTCCGCACCCAGCTCTCCGCAGATTCCTGCCCAGATACCTGCCCTGTGGGCATTTTCCACAGTCATCCGAATCATGGCCAGGACTGCAGGATGGTGGGGATCATAGAACGCATCCAGTTGTGGATTCTGACGGTCCACAGCCAGGGTATACTGGGTCAGGTCATTGGTGCCGATGCTGAAAAAGTCCACCTCTTCTGCCAGGTCCGCGCTTACCATGACCGCTGCGGGCGTTTCTATCATGATACCCTGTTCCGGTATCCGGTAATCCATATTCTGCTCCTCCAGCTCTACTTTCACTTCCTCCACGATCTCCTTTATCCTCCTAATCTCCCAAAGGCTTGTTATCATGGGATACATGACCGCCAGATTCCCGTAGACAGCAGCCCGGAACAGAGCCCGGAGCTGTGTCTTGAACACCTGGGGGCGAGTGAGGCAGATGCGGATGGCCCGGTATCCCAGAGCCGGATTATCCTCATCATCCATATGAAAATAACCGCATTTTTTGTCGGCGCCGATATCCAGGGTGCGGATGATCACGCGCTTTCCGGCCATGGTCTCAGCCACCGTTTTATAAATCTTAAACTGTTCCTCCTCGGTGGGGTAATCCTCCTTCTCCAGATAGATGAATTCACTTCTGAAAAGGCCGATTCCGCCGGCATCATTCTGTACAACAGTAGCCAGATCTTTTATATTTCCAATATTAGCATATAGCATGACTTTTTTACCGTCAAGCGTTATATTTTCTTTTCCTTTTAACTGCTGGAGAAGTTCTTTTTTCTCCTCTTCCTCCTGCCGGCGTTTCTGCATTTCAGTAAGGATTTCCGGGTCAGGGTCCACATAGACTGTGCCGTCCGCGCCGTCCACTACAGCAAGCTTTCCGTCCACACGGTCATCCAGAGGGATGTCGGTTCCGATAAGAGCAGGGATCCCCATGGTACGGGCCAGAATGGCAGTATGGGAATTTACGGAACCGTGGACGGTGACAAAGGAGAGGACCTGAGGACCTTATCTTTATCAAGCTGCACTGTCTCGGAGGGCGCCAGATCATCCGCCAGGATGATCACCGGTTCCTCTGTGTTCACCGTACTTTTCGACCCGCCTCCCAGAACTGCCAGGATACGCTCGGAAATGTCTTTTACATCAGCAGCCCGCTCTCTCATATATTCATCCTCCATGGAGGCAAACATCTGGGAAAAGTTGTCGCTGGTCGCTGCGACGGCGTACTCTGCATTGACCTTCTGTGTCCTGATAATATTTTCGACAGATTCATTATAGTCATCATCCTCAAGCATCATCTGATGGATCTCAAATATAGCGGCATTCGCCTCCCCCACTTCCTTTACTGCCTTATCATACAGGCCTTTCAGCTGACTGACTGCCTCCTCCTTTGCCCGGGTGTAGCGCTGCATCTCATCGTCGGTATCCTCTGTCTTTACGCGTTTGACCTGCTGTTCCCCTTTCCGGTATACACATATCTTTCCAATTGCAATACCGCCAAATACACTTTTTCCTCTATATTCCTTCATCCCTGTACTCCTTTCTGACATGTTCCTGCCTGAAAAATGCTGCTGTTCACTCCGTGCATGGCGGGACAGCCGCGTGTGATCAGTAACCTGAAAAAAGCTGCTGCAGCTTTCCTCTGCAGCAGCTTCTTGCCTACCCAAATGTATTTTAAACTATTTCTTACTCATTTTGCTTTGATTACAGATTTTCCTGCATAAATGTGCTCACTGCCTCATATGCGGCATCCTCGTCTTCGCCGTCGAATGTCAGGGTCACTTCCTGTCCTTTTTTCACGCCAAGGCCCATGATACCGAAAATCCGCTTGCAGTCTCCTTCTTTTCCATCCTTTGCAAGTTTGATGCTGCTGGCAAATCCTTTTGCAACTTTAACCAGCTCTCCTGCGGGACGTGCATGGATGCCTTCCGGGTCTGTGATGGTGTACTTAAATTCTTTCATGATCTTTCTCTCCTTTTATGATTATTTATTCATTTACTTTCTTCTTAAAAACGCCCAGCAGCCCGGCAGAAACAATAGTTCCGGCCACAAGCGCCACCAGATACATTACCGCATTTCCAACCACAGGGAAAACAAAGATTCCGCCGTGGGGAGCCATCAGTGTACAGTTAAAGAGCATACTCAGCGCCCCGGCAGCACCGGAGCCGATCATACATGCGGGAATCACATGGAGGGGATCGGAAGCCGCAAAGGGAATGGCTCCCTCTGTGATAAATGCCAGACCCATGATAAAGTTGGTGGGGCCTGCCTCCCTCTGTTCTCTCGTAAATTTATTCTTAAACAGCAGTGTTGCAAGAGCGATGGCACAGGGAGGTGTCATACCGCCGATCATAACCGCTGCCATAATATCATAATTTCCCGCCGCGATGGACGCTGTTCCGAATACATAGGCTGCCTTGTTGAAAGGACCGCCCATATCAATGGCCATCATGGCGCCCAAAATCAATCCTAAAATAATCTTACTGGAACCGCTCATACTTGTCAATCCATTGTTCAGGGCTGTGTTGATACCGCCCATGATGGGTTCCACCACAAATGTCATGAGCAGCCCCATAACCAGAATCCCCACAACCGGATAGATCAGGACCGGGGCAATCTTCTCGATGGCCTGTGGAAGCTTATCACACACCCTGCGAAGGAGACGGATAAGATAACCGGCCGCGAATCCCGCTGCCAGAGCGCCCAGAAAACCGGATTGTCCCTGGGATGCGATCATGCCGCCTACAAAGCCAACCGCAAGGGCAGGCCTGTCACCGACAGCCATGGCGATGAATCCCGCCAGAACCGGAAGCATGAAGGCAAATGCTGTACCGCCGATGCTTTTAAACAGAGCTGCAACCGGTGTGATGGTACCGAAATCCGCCCTCTGGTCCATGGGCAGGGAATTCATATCCACACTGAAACCGTCGATCAAAAACGCAATGGCGATCAGGATACCGCCGCCCACCACAAAGGGAAGCATGTGGGATACGCCGTTCATAAGCTGTGTATAAATCTGATGTCCCACACTTCCGCCGCTCTTTGTCTGGGAGCTCTTCTGCACAGCACCGGATGCGTGGTATACAGGAGCATCCCCGTTTACCGCTCTCTCAAGCAGTGTGTCTGCCTTGCTGATACCGTCTGAAACCTGACATTCAATCACCTTTTTGCCGTCAAAACGGTCCATGGGAACCTGTGCGTCCGCGGCCACAATGATGCAGTCCGCTTCCTGGATCTCCCTGTCTGTCAGCACATTTTTAGCACCGCCGGAACCTCTTGTCTCCACCTTGACAAAACAGCCTCTGGCCTTGGCTGCTTTCTCAATCCCCTCGGCCGCCATATAGGTATGGGCAATGCCGGTGGGACAGGAGGTAACAGCCAGAATCTTAGCCTGCCCTCCCTGCTCCTCTGCGGGTTCTGCCAGGCGCTGGTCAATGTCCGGTTTTTCATCGTCTGCCTTATCTATGATCTCCAGAAATTCTTCCACAGACCCTGCATTTCTGAGAGAGTCTGAAAAATCTTCATCCATCATTAGAACGGAAAGCTTGCTGAGCACATCCAGATGTACATTGTCTTCCGTGTTGGGTGCCGCGATCAGAAAGATCAGAGTCACGGGTTCCCCGTCCAGGGCATCAAAGTCAACACCGTTCTTCACGACCATGGCCGCCAGGCCGGGTCTGTCAACCGCGTCACATTTTCCGTGAGGAATGGCGATTCCTTCACCGATTCCTGTGGTGCTCTCCTCCTCCCTTGCATATACCTGCTTTCTGTAGGCCTCCTCGTCATTGATCTTACCGCTCTTTGTCATCAGAGCGACCACTTGGTCAAGTGCCTCCTCCTTGCTTTTTGGGGCACCATTCAGGGAAATACTTCTCTTGTCCAGTAAATCTGTTATTCTCATACCCGTTTCCTTCCTTTATATGGTTTGATAGACAGCTTCTATTTCCTCGCGTTTCGCCAGGTATTCCGAGAACGCGCTGGCACTTCCCGCCGCGATTCCCATATGAAATGCGTGGACATAATCTTTCTTTTCCATCCATCCGGCCAGAAATCCGGCCACCATGGAATCCCCTGCTCCCACTGCATTTACAAGCCTCCCTTTTGGGGCAGGCGCCATATGGCAGCTTCCGTCTGCAGCAGCCAGCACCGCGCCCTGCCCTGCCATGGAAACCAGCACATTACAAGCCCCCATTTCCTGCAGCTTTCTGGCGTATGGGGGAACTTCCTCCCTGGTTTTGATCTCCGTACCGAATATCTCTCCCAGTTCATGGTTGTTGGGCTTGATCAGGAAGGGGTGATACTCCAGTACATTGACCAGCAGATCTCTGGTGGCATCCACCACGATCATGATTCCTCTCCCGGTGAGCCGCTTCATGATATCCCTGTAAATATCATCCGGCATAGATGCCGGGATACTGCCTGCAAGGACAAGCACATCCCCCTCACTCAGGCCATCCAGCCGCCGAAGCAGCTCCTCCACCTTTTCTTTCCCAATATCCGGCCCCTGTCCGTTAATCTCTGTACCGTCAATGGATTTCAGCTTCAGATTGATCCTTGAGACTCCCTTCTCTATCTGGATGAAGTCCGCTTTCACGCCAATCTCCTCCACTTTCCTGCGGATCTCATCGCCGGTGAATCCGGCGGTAAATCCCAGTGCTGTATTCTCAATACCCAGGTTCATGAGCACTGTGGATACATTGATGCCCTTGCCGCCCGGAAGCAGCAGTTCGGAATCTGTCCTGTTCGTCATACCAAGCTGAAAATCCTCGACGGAAACGATATAATCCAGTGACGGATTGAATGTGACCGTGTAAATCATATGCTTCCCTCCTGTCCGGTTGTTCCGGTTATCTCTTTCTTTCACTATCTGTATTATACAGCCATATTCGCTCAAATTCAATCAAATTAATTCACGAAAATAGCGACTCGTTTTGGTGCAATATGCACAGTTTTGAATATTTTAATGTGTATCCAAGTATATATATCCACATTCGTTCATACTCAGTCATTTATATTCTTTGTATTTCCTCAAGACAATATAAAAAGCCGAAGACAAAAAGATATCCCTATTAATATCTTCTTTCTTCGGCTTTCCTATACCATATAATAACATTTTATCAGCATTCCCGATTTATCCGGCGGTCTGCTGCACGCTCTCCTCCCGGAACAGCTTCTCGGCAATCTCCACATCAGAATCCTCGGGCTCATTTTGTATCAGATCTGCTATTCTCCTGACGTATAAGGCCTCCAATTCCAGTACTTCAGCAATCTCAATCACCGCATAGCCCTTTTTTAACTTCTTTCTTATACATCCGATCAGCTCCGCTCTGCCCTCTGCCGCACCTTTTACTCTGCCTCTGGCAATGCCCTTTGCAATACCCATCTCAACTCCTTCATCAAAAAATAACTGTTCAACCTTATTCATGCCTATCACCTCCTTGATCCTTTTTGCATAATCCCTGTCTAAAATCTTATCCGCAAAGGTAAGGATTCCGGCAAGGGCCTGCATGCGCTGCTCCTCATCCCGGATCTCCTGCGCCAGCCTTACTGTCTCCTCTACCAATGCCTGCTTTTCTGCCTTTTCCTGATCTCCGGCCTTTTTCCTGTCTGATAAAACGTTTCAAGATCCTGGCTATGTAGTTTACATATTTTATGATGTCCTGAATCCCGAAAGTGCTCTCATAATCGATCAGCGCATAGGAATCGTCCTCAAGGATAAATAGATTATCTATCCTTAACTCATTGGCTTCTATAGCAGGAAGGTTTGTAGGCCTGGAATCCTTTATTTTTATATGCGGCAGGCCATATACAGTCAGTTTTTTATTCTTCAGTGCATCGCCGAAATATTTAAGTGCAATATCTTTATTTTGATATGCAATGTCTCCCATACATTTCTCCCTTTATTATATCTTTTTAGAATGGAAAATACAATACAAAAAGACAGACTTCGCCCAAAGCCTCACCCACTTCCTTTTATAGATTTGTTAAAAATGGAAAACCGCAGAAACTGCGAAGAAATCAAAAGCAGAACGCTTTCGTTTTGAATATGTTCTCAGCGTAACAGAACCGGGGGATTCTGTCAAGGGTAATGTAAATAGTAATTTTATAAAAAAAGCGCCCGGTCAATACCGGGCGCAGATCTGTCAGTCTCAGATTATTTCGTCATTTCTCCGTAGCACTCTTTTCCAGGAGCCAAAGCGTTGGCTTCATCTGTATCAATGTGTGCTGCTGTTGCATAAGAAGCGCTTACACGTACAACTACATCACCGAATGTAAGAGATCTTCCGTTTGGAGACTCGATTTCCAGTTTAACGATGTCTTTGTCTTTTACGCCTGCTTTTTCAGCATCTTCCGGAGTCATATGTACGTGACGTTTTGCAGCAATAACGCCCTCTGTCAGTTCTACTTCACCTTCCGGGCCAACTAATTTACATGCGCCTGTGCCTGCGATATCGCCGGACTCACGGATAGGAGCAGCAACGCCAAGGCTTCTTGCGTCTGTCAGGGATACTTCAACCTGAGTATCTTTTCTTACAGGTCCTAAAACAGACATTTTCAGGCTGCCTTTGGAACCGATCACTTCAACTTTTTCTTCACATGCGAACTGTCCCGGCTGGCTCAGCATTTTCTTTACAGTCAGCTCATGGCCTTTGCCAAACAGAATCTCCAGATGTTCCTGGGATAAGTGTAAATGTCTTGCAGATGTTTCCACTAATACTTTCATTTCATATCCTCCACACAATAATTAATTTGTTCATAACGGTTCAGTCAGCTGAACTGTTACGAATACATACATTCAAAACACACAACAACCATACTCCTGTTGCAATTAACATTCTCTATTTATTATTATAACTTTTTTTAAAGGCTTGTCAACGCATCCGCAGGGATTCTTTTGGCACTTTTTGCATTTTTCGCGGTACATGAGGCGAAGTGTACTGCTGCCGGAAGGCGCCTGCTGTCACTCCTCGCTGCTGCTTTTGGGCAGCTTCTTTTTTAAATAATCATATTCCGCCATAATGCTTCTCGTTATCTCATCCTCCCCAAACCGGTTGTCCGGCTGGTAGATCTTCAGCAGTGCCCAGGCGCGCCGCTTTAACTCCTCCTGGGTGTGGATACCCTTAAAGTAGTGTATCCTTCTCTCGCTCTCTCCAATGGCAGAATTCCTGACACTGTTGTAGACTTTATTGCTGTCCCAGTCATAATCCGCCCATTTGTATCCTGTCTTTTTGTGCACAATATGTACGCTCTCCAGCGCTGTTTTATAAAACTTCATGATCCAGCTGCAGATACCTTCCAGAACAACCATCACAGCACCTACACCGGCGCCCGGCACGTATGCCAGAACAGCCGCCACCAAGACACTGATGATGATCGCCGCGATCCCCGGACCGCGTCCCTGCATCTGCAGCGCAATCTGTGCCACCACGCCGATGGTCAGCACCACGGCTGCCAGAATGCACACAAATGTTACCACAGCTCCACAGACCTTTAAAAAAAACTGAAAACACCTTGCCAGCAAAAATACACAGAAAAGCACAGGTGCTGCTATGACTTTCCCCGCCGTTTTCAAAATCTTCATCTTTTTATCCCTTAATCGTTCTCTCACAGACCGGGCACATCCCGGTACTTTTAGCTTTTCACTCTTTTTCTTTGTCTAGTTTAACACAATCTTCCAACGGAGGGAAGGGAAACATGAAAATAACGGCCTGCAGGATGTCTCCGGCCGGCCGTTATACGCCAACTTTATTCAGTTAAAATTCTACTCCCATCTTTACACTGCTGGACGGGTTCCTGTCAATACTCATATAGGTCTCAGCGGCCTTGTCTATGGGCACAACCGGGTCAACAATATTTTCACATTTCAGCAGACCTTTTGCCAGCATATCCCAACAGGTGTTACAGATTCTTTCAAAGCTCCATCTGGGATATTCCCGGTTCGGTTCACTGCAGGCTCTTGATATAATGATGTTGGGCTGGTTAAAGTGAGCTTCCCTTCCGAGATTCAGGCCGCCCAGACATTCGTGATACCATCCGACGACAGCTACATTTCCGTTATAAGCCACACCCCTGATCGCCTGCTGGAGCGCATGGTAATTACCGCTGGTCTCTATCACTACATCAGCCCCACGTTTCCCGGTTGCTTTCTTGATCTCAAATCCCACATCCACGGAGGAAGAATCGAGAGCCAGATCCGCCCCATTCTCCAATGCTACATTTCTCCGCTTTTCAATAGGATCGCATACGATCACCATTGCCGCTCCCGCCAGTCTTGCAAACTGTGCAGCGAGCAGGCCGATGGCTCCCAGACCTGAGATCACCACATTATCTCCTACCCTTACCTGACCGTCCCGGATTCCTCCAAGGGCAAACTGTGCAGGGTCATAGCACACAGCTTCCTTCCATGTCATACGTTTCGGCATCTTAAATGCCTCCTCTGCCTTGAGGGTGTGGGTACTTTTGAGAGGGCCATAACCGGCTATCCGCTCTCCGATTTCAAATCCCTTTACTTCCTTTCCCATCTCTGTGATATGACCGATCCACATATTTCCGGGGCGCATAAAAAATGGTTTCTCTGCTGCCTCTTTGCTCTTTCTGAAAAGAAGATATTCTTCATCAAAAATATTTTCCAAAAATGGGTCTTCACCCCTGAAATGAGTAAACTCCGTTCCGTGTTTTGCCGCGGCAAATTCTACTTTCACGCGAATCTCATTCTCTTTCACCGGAACATCTTCATATTCTCTGAGGTATGCTTTTCTCGGTTCTGTTGAAACAATCTCTTTTCCTGTCATTTTACCTTCTCCTTTTTGTCATTTCTTTCTTATTCCGGCACAACACATGCCCCGTTTTTTCCTGATGATTCCACCACTGCGCTCACCAGCCGCAGACCTTTTAAACCTTCCGGCACACCTGCCGTATTTTCCCTTCTGCCCCGTATAGTGTCTATAAAACAGCAGTCCTCCAGATACGTGGCATCCACTTCCTCCGCAACCGTTTCTGTACGGGGCTCTTTCTCATCTGTAAAAGTAAAAACACCGTGATTGTGGTCAGTGAAATCCGCTGTCATATGCTCACAGATGACCCGAAATCTGCCGTTCCACTGTTCTTTTACGGAACAGTTGGAACCGCATATGGAACCCAGAGCGCCATTTTTAAAATGTATACTGCAGACACTGGTATCCTCAATGGTATAACCCTCCACATCCTGATGGCAGAGATTCGCAATATGTCCGTTCACACAATCCGCATCCCCCATCAGATAAAGCCCCATATCATACAAATGGATGACCTGCTCAAAAACCTGACCGCCGCATTTTGAAACATCACGCCACCAGGGCCCGTGAAGGCTGTTGCACTCATAATCTGCCATGTAAAGCGTAGGTTTTCCCGCAGTACCGTTTTCCATATACTCTTTAAATTTCCTGACCGCACTTCCAAATCTCATATGGTATCCTACCTGGGAAACAATATGATTACGCTCCACTGCATCCGACATGGATTTTCCTCTCTCCACATCCAGGGCAATGGGCTTTTCAATAAATACATGGATTCCCCTGTCTGCTGCCGCTTCAAGCTGTCCGCTGTGGGCGAAAGGCGGCAGGCAGATATAAAGTGCATCAAGGTCTGCCTCCTCTATCATGCGGAAACCGTCATCATAAATCCCGCAGTCCAGATGATTTTCACGGGCAAAGGCCTCTGCATCATCTGCCGGAGAAGAACACAGTCCTGCAATCTCAACATTCTCCATTCTCATCATACTGCGCGCATGGGCTTTTCCCATATTTCCCATGCCCAGCACACCCACTCTCAATACTTTCTCCATCTGACTTATCTCCTTGCTTTTTACGTTTATTATCTGTATTCAGGCATCCAGGAACCGTGTGCCTCCAGCATTTCATCGCACATTGCCCTGATGTCATCCATGGACAGTTCCGCCGCTGTATGGGGGTCCATCATGGCCGCCATATAAATATCCTCTTTCCGTCTGGATTTTGCGGCCTGGATCGTCAGAAGCTGAACATTGATGTTCGTACGGTTTATGGCAGCGCACTGTTCCGGAAGATTTCCCACATAACAGGGATGGATTCCATCCCTGTCTACCAGGCAGGGAACTTCCACACATGCATTGGGGGGAAGGTTGGGAATCAGGCCCGTATTCCGGACATTGCCGTGTACGCGGTAGGGAACATCATTCTCCATAGAATTTATGATAAACGATGCAAATTCGCGGCTCTTCTCATGCTTGATCTCCGCATTCTGTACCAGCTCTCCCCGCATCTGCTTCCAGTCTCCGATCTGTTTGATACAGCGTTTCGGATATTCATCCAAAGGAATGTTATATCGCTCGATCAGCTCCGGATACCTGTCTTTTATAAACCATGGCGTATATTCCGCATTATGCTCAGAGGATTCTGTTATGTAATATCCAAACCTCAGCATCATCTCATAACGGACCTTATCCCAGCCCGCGTCATATGAAGCCTCGCCGTTTAAAAAGGCCGCTGCACGCTTTTTAATCTCCGGATACAGATCATTTCCTCTGCCGTCCTGAACCTTCAAAAGCCATGCCTGATGGTTAATGCCCGCAATCTCCCATCTTGCCTCCGGAACCAGTTCCTCCATGTCCAGAGCCTTAAAGAGCTGGGGAATGCAGACCTGCACGCTGTGGCACAAACCGATGGTGTTGATTTTCGTGTATGTCTGCAGATATCCGGTCAGCATGGCCATGGGGTTGGAATAGTTGATGAACAGGGCATCCGGACATACTTCCATCATGTCGGCAGCAAATTCCTCCAGCACGGGTATGGTTCTGAGTGCCCGGAATATGCCGCCTATCCCCAGGGTGTCTGCAATGGTCTGGCGCAGTCCGTATTTCTTCGGAATCTCAAAATCCGTAATTGTGCAGGGATCATATCCCCCTACCTGTATGGCATTGACAACATATTTTGCCCCTCTCAGAGCCTGTTTCCTGTCAGCGTGGGCCTCAATCCTCACTTTGCGCCCCGCGTTTGAGGCTATGTTCTCCAGCATTTTCCTGGAATCCTCCAGCCGCACCGGGTCAATATCGTGCAGCGCAATCTCCAGATCCTGTATCTCCGGTGTCAGGATGCAGTCGCCCAGCACACTCTTTGCAAATATTGTGCTGCCTGCCCCCATAAAAGCTATTCTTGGCATAATTACCTCCTGTCTTTAACTCTTCATTCCTGTAATTGTAATTCCTTCAATAATATATTTCTGTGCAAACAAGTATACTGCCAGCACAGGAATCACCGCAATTGTGGAGGCAGCCATAATCAGCGACCAGTCCACTGTATATTTCCCCTTAAACATATTCAGAAGCAGGGGCACCGTATATTTCTCCTGGGAATTTAAGAATATAAGCGGTGTATAGAAACTGTTCCAATTCCACATAAATGAGAAGATTCCCAGAGATGCCAGTGCCGGTTTCACAAGCGGAAGCACGATTCTGAAAAACATGGAACCATAGTTTGCACCGTCGATGATTCCTGCCTCCATCAGCTCATCGGGCAGTGCCATAATAAACTGTCTGCACAGAAATACTCCCATGGGCATATAGGCAACTGTCATCAAAATAATGGACAAATGTGTGTCGATCAGATTTAACTGGCTGAAGATCAGGAACAGCGGGATGGATATTACCGTATATGGAACCATCATGACCGCTATAAAGCCGCCGAACACCACCCCTGATCCCCGGAACCTGAGTTTTCCCAGTGCATATCCCGCCATAGCGGAGGTGAGCACCTGACCTGTCACATTGATGACAGCCAGCTTCAGACTGTTCAGGTATGCCTTTCCAAAAGGCAGCGCTGTCATGGCTTTTTCATAATTATCCCAGTGGAAGATTTCCGGTATCAGTTTCGGCGGATAGGCAAATGCCTCCTCTGAACCCTTCAGGGAAGTAGAGATCATCCACAAAAACGGAAATAAAGCAAGTACAGCCATGAATACCAGTATTACCTGAACCAGCAGGGTATAAAATCTCTTTTGTTTATTCTTTCTGTTCGCCATAATCTCACCTACTCTCCGTAATGAACCCATTTGTCAGAAAGCTTAAACTGTATCACAGATACAGCCACAACCACGAAAAACAGGATCAGTGCCGCTGTGGATGCCTTGCCCAGCTCATAGCTCTTGAATGCCGTCTGATATATATGGATCGCCATGGTATACGTCTTCTTTGCCGGCCCGCCGGATGTCAGCAGGAACATCTGGTCAAAGACCTGAAATGCATTTATCATTGTAGTGATAGTCACCAGCAGTGTGGTAGGTGAGATAAGCGGAACTGTAATATTGAAAAATACCTGCCGCTCATTTGCGCCGTCAATCTTTGCCGCCTCCACATACGTCCTGGGGACATTCTGAAGACCGGCCAGAAACAGCACGATATTGTACCCCAGCCCCCACCAGATACTCATGACAATGACTGCCCCCATTGCAGTGGATGGGTCACGCAGCCATTCCTTCCCCTCTATTCCGAAAAACCTCAATATCATGTTCAGAATACCGAACTGCGGCTGGTAGATCCAGGACCATACCACTGCGATTCCCACAGAGGTAACAATCTGAGGGAGAAAGAAAACGGCGCGGTAGAACATCTTCCCCCATGCCTTATTAAGCAGCATGGCAAGCCCCAGTGACAGCACAATGGAACATGGCACGTAGATAACGGAATAGACCAGGGTGTTCTTAATGGCAATCCCTGTATCCGGATCTGTAAACACTGCCTTAAAATTCTGGAATCCTGTAAATACCGGAGCACTGAATCCATTCCAATCGAAGAAGCTCAGCACAAATGCGATCACAATAGGTATGATTCCCAGGCAGACCAGACTAATGAGCTGTGGAAGGATAAACACGATCCCCCATCTGTTTCTGGATTTTTCCAGTTTACTTTTTTTCATATGTCCATCCCTTCCCCACATACCTGCTTATTTCTGAAGTTCATCATCGACTGTCTGTACGATATTTGTCAGGGTCTGCTCCACATCCTGCTCTCCCACCAGCAGTTTTTCCACTTCACCTGTAATAGAATCTGTCATACCCGGATGAAGCGCCTCTGCCTTTGGATACACCAGTGCAATATCCACAGCATCCAGGAAAGTCTGTGCATGTTCCGGCGTTCCTGTCAGCACGATCTCATCCAGCCCGTTAACTGTGGGAACTGCATTCCCCTGACCTTCCATCCTGATCTTCTGTCCCTGTTCTCCGCAGTAAAAGGATACGAACTCCCACACCGCATCAGGATTGGATGCCTTCTTATTTATGACCATGGGTGTTGCCGGCATAGCGCAGACTGCCTGTGAGGGTTCCTCATAGTACGGGAACGGAGCTACATCATATGCAAAACTCAAATCCGTAAAATCCGCCACATACCAGCGCCCCGCATACAGCATCCCCGCCTGGCCTGATACAAACAGCGTGTCCGGTGACTCTCCACTGGTCAGAGAACCTGCAAAGGTAAAGGCTTTTGACTTGATATTGCTGTCCAGATAGGTCAGGCCGGCTTTTGCCCGCTCAGAACCGAACTCTGCTTTTGTCATATCATCTGAATAGACAGGATCCTCTGCGGAAAAAAGGAAAGAGTAAAGCGGTCCCCACCAGTTCTCATATACAAACCCAACCTTTGAAGCATCCCTGAGCTGTTCTGATACCTGCTGAAGCGCCTCAAAATTCCATTTGCCCTCATCCACATATTCCTGCGGTGATTTTATGTTCAGCTCTTTAAACAGGTCTGCGTTGTAATAGATCACCATAGGGTTACAGTCCACCGGAACTCCTGTCACCTTATCCTCAAACGTATAGTTTTCCAGTAAATTTTCAGGCACATCTTCTCTCTTCAGATTGGAATCACTTTCATCCAGATATTTTGATATATCCAGAAGCATGTCTGATTTATTCAGTTCTCCATAAGAGGCTTCCTCTGAATAGAAACAGTCAGGAGCTTCCTTTGACTTGAGCTGTGTCATGATCTTCTCATTGTAGTTGTCCCCCGGTACGCCTACAAATGTTACCTCAACATCCTCACTCTGTTCATTGAAGGCATCCACGGCCTTCTTATACTGTTCCAGCTCGGCTGCCGATCCCCCGACCATAAAACGCACGCTGTCTTTTCCATCAGCAGTCTTTCCTTTGCTGCCGCTGCCCTGGCAGCCCCCAAGCACCAAAGCCCCTGCCAATCCTGTTGCCAATGCTGCCGCTAACATTTTTCTTCTTAACATACTTTTTACCTCCTTAGGTAATACCTTCTCTCTGTTTTGCATGTTTCCATCAGCATTTCTTATGATTCCATTATAAAAGATTTGCCTTAAAACAAAATACACTCTCTTGTCCTTATGATGGATTCATGTTGTTTTTTGTGCATAATAGTATTATACTGTTTAAATAAGGGGGATTTTTTATGAAAATTGAGGAATATTACGCTTCAAAGATCCAGAGAGATGTGAATTTGAAATACTGCGGCTATGAGGAGTGTGCACCGGATTTCCGCATGCCTCCGCATACCCGCTCCGAATATCTGATACACTATATCACGCAGGGCCGGGGAACATATATATGTGAGGGCGCTGCCTATCCCATCCGGCAGGGAGATCTGTTTATCATATATCCCTCACAGCTTGCCAGCTATCAAACCTCGCCGGAAGATCCTCTGCATTTTTCCTGGCTGGCTTTTACCGGTGACAGTGCAGATACCCTCACGGAGCAGCTGGGCTTTTCCAGGCAGTCTCCTGTTCATAAGCTGCATCCACAGTATTCCATAGATGAATCCATCCGGACACTTGCAGAACATCTGGAATCGGTGGGCTTCTGTAATGATTTTACCATACAGTCCCTCATGTACTCCATCTTTTCCAACATTGCACAGTCCTACAGTCTCTCGGGAAAATATCAGAAGGAGAACCAGACCGTTCTCTTTGAACATATAGGAAAAGCCAAATCTTATATAAAATGCAACTATATCTATCCAATCACTGTTCAGGACATTGTGGAGCATGTCGGTTTGGAGCGCAGTTATTTTTCTAAGATATTTCACAAATTTACGGGAACTACAGCCCAGAATTATCTTCTGGATCTGCGCATTCAGCGCTCTAAACTCCTGTTGGAACGCACAGATTACACGGTCCGGGAAATCTGTTCCTATGTAGGCATGAAAGACGAATACTACTTTTCCAGGGCTTTCAAACGCTCCGTAGGCCTTTCACCGTCGCTGTACCGCCAGAATATCCGCAGCCGTACCGAATCACCCTGATCCTGCATCTTTCAGACATGAAAAAGCGGCTGCCCCGGACTTATGCATAACGCACGGTCCGGGACAGCCGCCCCTTGTTTTCTCCGCCTGTTTTCTATTTATGATTCATGGTCACTGACATGGAACTTTTTCAAATTCCCGATTTTCTGTCTTCTCTGCTCCAGGATCTCCTCCACCTCATCCATGGAGATTCCGCTCTCCACCATCATGACTATCAGATGATAAAGAAGATCACAGATTTCGTTGGCCGTGTCCTCATTTTTTCCGTTTTTGGCTGCAATGATGACTTCACTGCACTCCTCACCGCATTTTTTCAGTATTTTATCCAATCCCTGTTCAAAGAGATAGCAGGTGTAAGAACCTTCCTGTTTTGTGCTTTTCCGTTCCAGGGCCACTTCGTACAGGCCTTTTATTACGTCCATCATAAGGGGCGTCCTCCTTTTTCTTTCCATATATCTTTAAAGAAACAGCTGTGTGCACCGGTATGGCAGGCCGCGCCTGTCTGGATCACTGTTATGAGCAGGGTGTCATCATCACAGTCTGCTTTGATATCAATCACCTTCTGTATGTGGCCGGAGGTTGCTCCCTTGTTCCACAGTTCCTGTCTGGAACGGCTGTAGAACCAGGTATATCCGGTCTCAAATGTTTTTTCAAGGCTTTCCCGGTTCATGTAGGCCAGCATCAGCACCTCCCCGGTACCTGCCTCCTGCACAACAGCCGGTATCAGTTCACTTTTTTGAAAATAACGTTCTACATCCATCGTCTACCTCCTGACCGGAATCTGCTGTTCTCTCAGATGCTCTTTTACCTGTTCCACAGTCAGCTCCCGGAAATGAAACAGGGAAGCCGCCAGTGCCGCATCTGCTTTGCTCTCCCTGAAAACCTCTGAAAAATGCTCCAGCTTACCGCAGCCGCCGCTGGCAATGACCGGTATGGACACCACGTCACAGACTGCGTTAGTCAGTTCCAGATCAAAACCGTCACGGCATCCGTCTGTGTCCATGGACGTGAGGAGAATCTCGCCTGCTCCAAGCTGCTGGCACTTCTGTGCCCATTCTATGGCATCCAGACCTGTATCTATCCTTCCGCCGTTCACCACGACCTTAAATTTGCCCTTCTCATCCCTTTTTGCATCAATGGCAGCCACCACGCACTGACTTCCGAATATGGCAGCCGCCTCCCTGATAAGCTCCGGATTCCTGACTGCTGCTGAATTGACGGAAACCTTGTCAGCTCCGGCACGGAGGATTTCCCTGAAATCCTCCACTGTGCGGATGCCGCCCCCTACTGTGAGGGGTACAAATACATGTTTTGCCGTTCTGGATACCACATCAACCATAGTTCCTCTTCCCTCATGGGTCGCTGTGATATCCAGAAAACAGATTTCATCTGCTCCCTGCCTGTCGTACTCAATGGCGCATTCCACCGGATCTCCCACCTCTTTGATACCCACAAAATTCACGCCCTTAACCACTTTGCCGTCTCTTACATCCAGGCAGGGTATAATTCTCTTTGCTAACATGTCTGCTCACCTGCCTTTTCTATAGCCAAGGCCAGATCAAGCGCTCCGGTGTAAACGGCTTTTCCGCAGATACACCCGTATAAGTTAAGTTTTTTACAGTCCAGGATATCCTGAATGGAACGGACACCGCCGCTGGCAATGATATCGCAGGATACCGCCTCATTCAGCTTTCCAAGCTGCTCTGTATTGACACCCGAAAGTGTCCCGTCTCTGGAAATGTCTGTATAGATAATGGTTTTCACCCCGGCGTATTCCATGGCCCGTGCCAGATCCAGATATGTAACATCACTCTTTTCAAGCCACCCCTCTGTGGCCACCATACCGTTCCTGGCATCAATACCGACTGCGATCTTATCACCGAACTTACGGACCGCCTCTTTTACAAGGGAGGGGTCTTTGACCGCCACAGAACCAAGAATGACCCTGGAAATACCCTTTTCCAGAAACCGTTCAATGGTATCCATACTGCGGATCCCTCCGCCCACCTCCACTTTCAGGCCTGACTCCCCGGCCACTTTCTCAAAGATCTCTTCATTGACCGGCCTTCCGTCCTTTGCTCCGTCCAGATCCACCATGTGGATCCAGGCGGCACCGGCTTCCCGGAAGGAGTCAGCTGTCTCATAAGGGCTTTCAGCCACCTGATGCGCAGTGGCATAGTCACCTTTTACAAGCCGCACACATGTTTTATCTTTTATATCAATTGCAGGTAATATAATCATTTTCTCACCAGCCTTGCGAAATTTTTCAAAAGTTCCAGACCTGCGGCACCGCTTTTCTCCGGATGGAACTGGGCGCCGTACACATACCCCCGGTGTACCAGAGCGGGAATCCGCTCATTGTAGATGGTGTAACAGGAAATGTTCTCATCACCGGTATCTGCGCGGAAGGAATGGACAAAATATACATACGCGCCCTTTGGCATGTTCTCCGTCATGGCACAGGGGTTTAAGACCGTCAGGTCATTCCAGCCCATATGGGGAATCTTTAACCCCCCTCCGTCAATAAGCTGTACACAGCCCGGTATCAGCCCAAGACCTTCCGTCTCCTGAAACTCATAACTCTTTTCAAAGAGCATCTGCATACCAAGACAAATGCCCAGAAGCGGCTTTTTCTGTGCCTCCTCTTTTATGACTTCTGCAAGCCCCTGTTCTCTCAGCATACGCATGGCATCCGGAAAAGCCCCGACTCCCGGCAGTATCACAGCATCCGCACAGCGTATCTCCCTGCAGTCTGCAGTGATGATGCTCTCCTCCTCCAGAAAATCAAGGGCATTTTTCACACTGAAAAGATTGCCTGCCCCGTAATCAATGATCGCTATCATGCCAACATCCCCTTTGACGAAAGTATTTTTCCTCCATTTGGTTCCAGCGCTTCCCTGAGTGCGTGCGCTGCGGCCTTAAAAAGAGCCTCAATCTTATGGTGGTCATTTTCTCCGTAGGGACATTTCAGATGAAGGGTGATTCCGGCGTTAAAAGCAAACGCGCGGAAGAACTCCTTTACCATACAGCAGTCCAGGGTTCCCACAGAAGGATTTGCAAACTCCGCGTCAAACACCAGAAATGGCCTGCCGCTTATATCCAGGGCACAGAATCCCAGTGTCTCATCCATGGGAATAAAGAAGCTGCCGTACCTGCGGATACCACCCTTATCTCCGAGAGCCTTGACAAATGCCTGCCCCATAACAATGCCCAGATCCTCAATGCTGTGGTGACAGTCAACCTCCAGGTCACCCTTCATATCCAGATCCATATCAAATCCGCCATGTACACAGAAAGCCTGCATCATATGGTCAAAAAAACCCACTTTGCAGGTTCCCATGTAACGGCCGGTGCCGTCCAGATTCCATCTAAGCCTGATGTCTGTCTCTTTTGTCTTTCTTGTAATCTCTCCGATTCTCAATCAGCTTCCTCCTTTCCTGTAACTGTAAGAGTGCTGAACAGTTACCCGTTTATTTTCAATTCAACAGATCATCCAGCACGCGGATAACCGCTTCATTCTCTGTTTTTCTTCCGGCAGTCACACGCAGGTAACCGCTCATATACCGGATGGAAATACTCCTCTTTTTCATCTCTTCAAATACTTTATCCGCGTTTTTCACCTTCATGAAAATGAAGTTTGTGGTTGTCGGATATAAATTCAGGATGTCTGATTTTCTCTCTCTAAGCCCCAAAAGCTCCTGATACAGTTCATCCCTGGACTTCTGGATCGAACGGATACAGCTCCTGATGTAATCCGGACGATCCAGAATGGCACAACCCACAGCCTGTGTCAGAGAGTTCACATTATACGGGGACTTCAGAGCGTGCAGGATATCTGTCAGCTCTTTGCCGGCGGCGGCGAATCCGAGACGGATGGCGGCCAGACCCAGGGCCTTGGAACATGTCTTCAGCACAATGAGATTGTCGTATTTTTCTATTACGTCCAGAACAGAGCCTTCCGCAAAATCCATATACGCTTCATCCACGATCACCAGGGCGTCCGTACCCTCGATGATGGTTATGATGTCATCCCTGGACAGCTTCAGGGATGTGGGGTTGCAGGGGTTGGAAAATATAAGCAGCCTGGCATTCTTCGCTTTCGCCCGTTCCAGAATATCCGCAGCACTGGTCACCATATCCTCTGCCTTCTGCAGGGCTTCCACACGGATGTTGTTCATCTGCGCATAGAAGGTGTACATGGAGAAATCAGGCAGGGCCACCAGCATGGTGTCCCCGCTCTCCAGAAAATTAGGCACAATAAGGGAGATCAGTTCATCCGAACCGTTTCCCGCGGTCAGAAGTTCGGGCTTCACGTGAAAGAAACGTCCGAATTTCTCACAGAGCTTTGTGGCAAAGGGGTCAGGATAGCGGTTAAATTCCACCTGCTCCACAGCCTTCAGCACATCCCTGCGGATATCATCCGGCAGATTTTGAAAGCTCTCATTGGCATCCAGGCGGATATCGTATATCTCTGTTACCGGTTCATATATCTCCAGCCGTTTTAACTTCTCCGGAATCGTATATGCCATGGTCTACGCCTCCTTTTCCCTGCGCTTCTGCACATCATTTTCCATCTTGTCGATCAGACACTCGATCTCTTTTTTCCGCAGCTTCATGCTGGCAATATTTACGATGAGTCTGGCGCTTACAGGGCATACGTCCTCAGCAACCACCAGGCCGTTCTCTTTCAGTGTGGTTCCCGTCTCCACGATATCTACAATGGCATCTGCCAGCCCCAGAACAGGAGCAAGCTCAACACTGCCCTCTATCTTTACAATATCCACATCCATACTCTTCTGCTCGAAGAAGTTCTTCGCCACATTCACGTATTTGCTGGCAATGGTCAGGTTGTGGTAGCCCTCGTACAGGTTCTTTCCTTTTACAACTGCCAGGGCAAACCTGCATTTTCCGAATCCCAGGTCAGCCACTTCATAGAAGGTGCCTCCCTTTTCCATAATGGTGTCTTTTCCCACAACACCCATGTCGCAGACGCCGCTTTCCACATAGGTAACCACATCGGCAGCCTTTGCAAGCACCACCTCGATCTCGCCGTTTCCTATGGGCATGATCAGCTTTCTGCCCTTTTTCCGCGCGTTGGTACAGTCATATCCCAAACGCTCCAGCATATCTATTGTTTTACTCTCCAGACGCCCTTTTGTCAGGGCGATTCTAATTGGTTTCATTTTTCTGCCTCCCAGTGTTTGTTTCAATCCACGCACGGTAATTTTGCACAGTGCGGTCACATCTTATCTCGGGCCGTACCTGTTTTCTCAGGATAACTCAGGATAAATAACCGGATGACTCGGTTATTTGCCGGAAGTTGTACGGGTTAAACAAACTGTGATATCTTCTCCCACCAGGTGTACTTTCGGTATCCCTCTCATTTTCGCATAATCAAAGGCTTCTTCCATGGTATCAAAAACACAGTTCTCCGTCAGCACGCCCTGGTCCTCCAGTGTCCTGCGATGGTGGACTGCTTTTGATAAATATTTCATATCCGGTGCGAACACCAAAACCTCCGGTATGGCTTCCGGCATAGGCTGAACCTTCTGGCTTGCCAGGTCCACATTGATGCAGAAGCCCACAGAACAGTGGTCTTCCCCAAACTCCTTAATGAGCGTATCGTAACGCCCGCCGGACAGCACCTGCTCCCCGATTCCCCGGAAATATCCCCGGAAAATAAGATCTGTATAATACTCTGCCAGGTTCACAAGGCCCAAATCAATGATCACTTTATCTCCCAGTCCCAGTGTCTGCAGATATTCATAAATACCCTTTAAGTAATCCAGGCTCTCACGGGCACCGTTCTCATCAAACAGTTCATATGCCTTTTCAAACACCTCAGACCCGCCGAACAGTCTCGGCAGTTTCAACAGCGCCTGTGCAGCGCGGCTGTCCTGGTATTTTCCCAGCATGTCTGTGAGGGAGGCATAATTCTTCTGTTCGATCTGGAAACGTATGTCCTCCTTGGTATCCTCATCCACATCCAGGCTGTCCATGATGGCCTTAAAGTATCCGATATGGCACAGCTCCAGGCGGTATTTGCCTCCGCTTATGATATCCAAGCTTCTGGATGCCAGCTCTACCACTTCCAGGTCGCTTCGCAGAGGCACTCCGCCGATCAGTTCAATACCCACCTGGTTGATCTCCGTACTCTTTCCCTTCAATTCCGGGAACATACGGTAAATATTCTGGTTATAAAATAAACGGAGCGGCATCGGCATCCCCTTTAACCGGGTAGCCGCCAATCTGGCCGCGGGCACTGTACAATCGGGACGCAGTACCATAAGCCTTCCCTTATGGTCTGTGAGTTTGTACATGGTCTCCTTTGGCAGATATTTTGCCGCCTTTCCAAACACATCATAAAATTCCAATGCAGGTGTCATCACCCGCCGATAACCCTGGGCTCCAAACAGGTCCTTCAGGGTTTTTGTCACCTGAGAACGCTGGTCACACTCTCCAAACAGCAAATCTTTTGTTCCGTCCGGTGTTACCTTATCATAATATCTCATCTGCTGACCCTGCCTTTCTGCGTTATTTTTCATACTGTATGCTGTACTTTTGCTGCTCTTTATTCTGTATAATGTCATGTATGCTCTGCCTTATAAGTATATGTATTGTGCTTCGTTCACTTTAGCGTGCTACCATAGTAACATCTGACTATAAAGTTGTCAACACGCTTTTTGAGAAATTCCGGATGTTTATGTAAAAAAACACCCTTCCTCTTATATCATTGCAACCGCCCACCCCCATATGGTATACTGAATACAGGTAAATACGCGGAATCACCGCTAAAAAAATAATCGGGGGTTATATGTTTAAGAAGCGGAAAACTTTCATCCTGAGCACCACGACTGCTGCCGTTCTGGTACTTATTATCGCTTTCTATTTTTTCCAGCAGATACGCCTCGGTGTGGAGAGGGACAACCTGAGCAATCTGTCCGCATTCGGCACCCAGCTTGACGCTCACTTCGATCAGATGAACAGCAAATATTTTTCTGTCCTGGAAAGCTGCCTGGAGGCTGCGAACCGCAACGGATATGTCAGCCGGGAAGATATTCTTGACTATTTCAAGGGCAGACAGAATATCTGGAAATACCGTACTGCCGGTATCATGGATAAAGAGGGCGGGTACATGACTGTTGACGGAGACACCGGAAGCCTGAAGGACCTGAGTTTTCAGGAAAAGAAAGCCGGATACATTGATAATGACAGCATGACTATTGTGAATTTTGGTATCGGGGATGAACTTTTATATTATGTGGAACTTGAGGAAAGCATGGAAAGCGCCTCAGAAATAGCGGGCATCTTCATGACACCTGCTTTTGACGAGCTGGAATATCTTCTGGCTCTGAATGTATATACGGAAGAGAGCTATGCCACGGTCATAGACAAAGAGGGAAATATCCTTCTGAAACCGCACTATGAATACTCCATGATGATAACAGACAATTATCTGGACAGTCTGGCGCAGTCCGACCTGAAGGGACCGAAGCCGGATACTCAGCTTAGAAATGACATGGCTGCCTGCGCATCCGGTTCCCTGATCTTTTCCTGGATGGGCAAACGCAATTATCTGGTGTATATGCCCGTAGGCAACAGCTCCTGGTACCTGCTGGTCACAGTGCCGGCCAATGTGCTGGAGACCACCACCCGCTCTTTCCGGAATTTTATCATTGCCGCTGTGCTGGTGACGGTTGTTCTGCTGTTGTGTTTCTGTACGATTTACTTTACGGGACGGCAGCGCATTATTGATGAAAAAAACAAAGAGATACTTGCCAAAGAGCAGATAAGCAAAAAGAAACTGGAGGCAGCACTGGACGAAGCCAAACGGGCCAATCAGGCGAAGTCCGTATTCCTGTCCAACATGTCTCACGATATCAGGACGCCTATGAATGCTATCATCGGCATGACGGGGATCGCCCTTGCCCATATTGATAAAAAGGAAAAAGTACGGGACTGCCTTGAGAAGATTTCCTCCTCCTCTGCGCATCTGCTTTCTCTGATCAATGATGTCCTTGACATGTCCAGAATTGAAAGCGGAAGGCTGACACTGAACAGCGAAAGTTTTAACCTGAAGGAACTGCTCGATACTCTGTCGGGAATCATCCAGCCCCAGATCGCCAGCGGGAATTTTGACTTTACTGTGGATATGGAGGAAGTCAAACACGAAGACCTGATCGGCGACCCGCTCCGGTTCAAGCAGATGTTCCTGAATATAGTGGGAAACTCTGTAAAATTCACGGACCCGGGCGGCAGAATCCGCGTGAAGGTACAGGAAATCCCCTCCGGTTCGGATGATACCGTGCGGTTCCGCTTTATCTTTTCCGACACAGGCATTGGCATGTCACCGGAGTTTCTGCAGCGGCTTTTCCAGCCCTTCGAGCGCTCCGATGCGCCCAGAGCTTCCCATATGGAGGGAACCGGCCTTGGCATGGCCATCACCAAGAATATCGCGGAAATGATGAACGGAAGTATCCGTGTTGAAAGCAGGGAAGGTGAGGGAACTACCTTCTATATTGAACTGCCCTTTAAAAAGGATGTTCCCCATACCCTCCGGCCTGATCCCTTCAAGGAACTTCCCTTTATGTCCGCCACCGAATCAGAGAAACAGGCAGATTATTCAGACCGCCGCCTTCTTCTTGTGGAAGACAATGAACTGAACCTGGAGATAGCCAAAGAACTGATCTCCGTCACAAATGCCCGGATAGACACAGCAGTAAACGGGCAGGAGGCACTGGACATGGTAACCTCCTCTGCACCCGGATATTACAGCCTTGTGCTGATGGATATCCGTATGCCTGTCATGGACGGGTACGAAGCGTCACAAAAGATACGCAGTACAGGCAGACCGGATCTGCAGGAGCTTCCTATCATCGCCATGACAGCCAACGCATTCGCGGAGGACAAGGAGCAGGCGCTGGAAGCCGGAATGAACGGCCATGTGTCTAAGCCCATCGACCTGCGGGAGCTGTATCGTATCCTGGAGAAATATCTGGCGTAAAAAAGGAGCCCGGCATGCCGGACCCGTAACATGTGTTTTTCCATGGCTGTCTACACAGTCATCATCCCCGCCAGCCATACACTGGCCGCAATGCCTGCAAGTGTTGCAAGCAGAGCGCCGGGTATGGTATAGCGGGTATTTTTTACCTTTGCAGCTATAAAATAGACGGAGACGGTATAGAAAATAGTCTCCGTACAGGACATCATCACAGAGGCAATCAATCCAATCCTGGAATCCGTCCCGAATTCTTTGAAAATATCCAGTACCAGTCCTGTGGCCGCGCTGGAAGAGAACATTTTCACTATAGTCAGCGGAACAAGCTGGGCCGGGAATCCCACTGCTCCGGTCAGCCTGCCAAGCTGTCCGCCCAGCATATCCAGAAATCCGGATGCCCGCAGAACCCCCACGGCCACCATCAAACCTATGAGGGTGGGGAGAATCTGCACAACTGTCTTCAGACCATCCTTTGCACCTTTCACAAAATCCTCGTACACATCACATTTCATCAGGATTCCAAATCCCACTATGTAAAACAGAATAAGCGGAATGATAACTTCCGACAAAAAGAGCAAAATCCTCATACACTCACCGGCTGTCCCGTCTTTCTTCTAGTTTACGCGAAAGCCGCTCAAAAAAGTACCGGTATTGCAGCCGTTCCGGATCAGCCGCCTTTCACCACATTTTTCTTCCATCTTCCGGACAGCAGGAACCACACGATCAGAACCAGGCTGCCCGCTGAAGCTGCCGGAGCACCAATTCCCACACCCATGATTCCCATTCCCATAATACTGCCGAAGAACACGCTGGCCGGAATCCGCAGAAGCAGCGCGGAGAGCATGGAATTCATCAGTGTAAATGTGGTGTGTCCTGTGGCGATAAAAAGACCGTTCAGACAGAAGCAGAGCGGCACGAGCAGGTAATCAAAGCTGAAGGTACTGATATATTCCACACCGATCTTTATCATCTCTGCATTGCTGCTGTCAAACAGCCGCAGTATATCCTCCGGGAATACTCTGACCAGAATGAAAATAAGGTAACTGCAGACCACCGCGGCCAGGGTTCCCACTCTGCAGGTCTTCTTCACCCTGTCCCACTGCCCTGCCCCTACATTCTGGGCACACATGGTGGAAATGGAGCTTCCCATAGCCACTGCAGGCATAATGGCAAACCCGTTGAATTTTCCCACTACACCAACGGCCGCGGATGCATTGACACCTCCAATGGAGTTTACCAGTGCCGTTATGATCAGAAAGGAAAAGCTGGTCACTCCATTCTGAATGGCTGCCGGCGTGCCGATCTTAAAGATCATCTCCAGCTCCCGTTTGTAAATGCGGAAGGAGGAGGGGCGGAAATCAAAGACAAACCCGTTCTTTACCATATAGATAATGCACAGGATCATACTCAGCGCCTGGGAAATCACGGTGGCAACCGCGGCACCGAAGGCTCCCCATCCCAGGCCCGCCACCAGTACCAGGTCCAGGACGATATTGGTCACACAGGCGATCAGGACAAAATAAAAGGGCCTTTTGCTGTCCCCCATTCCTCTCATAACTGCTGACAGCACATTATAGCCGAATATAAAGATAATACCCGTCAGAGTCACCGTCAGATAGCGGCTGGCCTCCTCAAAGGATTCCTCCGGTGTGCGGATCCACCCCAGTATCTGTGTTTTCAGAAGAAGGGACACCACGGTAATGATGACAGCGGCGCAGATCAGAGTGGTCATCAGTGTTGCCACGGCCCTGCGCATCTCCTCCCTCTTCTGCGCCCCCAGATACTGGGCTATGAGTACGGTTCCTCCTGTACAGAGCCCTACTACAATATTCGTCAGAATAAATGTCACCTGGCCTCCGATATTCACGCCGGACATACTGACCGTACCGCTGAAATTTCCCACGATCAGCATATCCGCTACATTATAACAGGACTGGATAATATTGGACACCAGAAACGGGACGGCAAACAGGATCAGCTGTTTTACCACATTTCCCTTAGATAGATCTTTCTCAAAACTGCTCATATTTCACAACTCCTCTTTAGCATATCACTGTAAGCCTTCCGAATCTCTGCGGCAGACAGCATGGCATGTCTGCATGCTTTTCACCTGACTTTGCCGCTATTCGGGACTGACAGTTCCGTCTTTTATTATGAACCATATATCTTTTTTCTGCAATCCTTTATCTCTCATTGGATATTAGCACTATTCTTCTTTTTATCCGATAATGCTAATTTTGATACGAAATTCCATAGAATCCATACCTGTTTTCGATATAATAAGAATTAACAAAGCAAAGCACACGAAAGGAAAAGGAGAAGGTAGATATGATGACATTGGTGATTATGGCGGCTGGTATGGGAAGCAGATATGGCGGGCTGAAACAGATTGATCCGGTGGGAAGACACGGGGAATTTATCCTGGACTACTCCGTCTACGATGCCGTCAAGGCCGGATTTGACAAGGTGGTATTTATCATTAAGAAAGAAAACCTGGATGTATTCCGTGAGACCGTGGGAAAACGCCTGGAAAAAGTCATTCCGGTGGAATATGCGTTCCAGGAGATCACAGAGGTTCCCGAGGGCGTGAAGGTTCCCGAAGGCCGCACCAAACCCTGGGGCACAGCCCATGCGGTGTGGAGCTGCAGGAATCTGGTGGACGGTCCTTTCGCTGTCATCAACGCGGATGATTTCTATGGAAGGGAAGCATTCAGGCTGCTTCATGATTTCTTCCTGGAACAGCCCGAAGATACCTCCAAATATCATTACTGCATGGCCGGCTACCTTCTCAGGAATACCCTGACGGAAAACGGCCACGTGGCAAGAGGTGTGTGTACTGCTGACAACGGATATCTGACCACGGTTACCGAGCGGACCAAAATACAGCGGAACCAGGGACAGACACAATTTTACGAGGAGGGCCAGGGCTGGACGGACATTGATGAGAACAGCATTGTGTCCATGAACTGCTGGGGCTTTACCCCTGATATATTCGGTGAGATCGAACTGCAGATGCAGAAGTTCTTTAAAGACAGCACAGACGGCCTTGCGAAAAAAGAATTTTTCCTGCCCTCCGTGGTTCAGGAGCTGATGGATGCCGGAAAATGTGATGTAAAGGTTATGGACACCCCAGCCAAATGGTATGGCGTCACCTACCATGAGGATAAAGAAAAAATTGTAGCTTTCATTGAGCAGATGATCGGCGAGGGCGTATACCCGGAAACCCTCTGGAACGGAAAAGGAGAATGAAAATGCTGGATAAGATCAAAAACGAAATTGTAAAAGCTTTCCTCTTTGACGGAGACTTTATCTACGCGGAGCCATTTGGATGCGGACATATTAACGCCACTTATGCCGTGTATTTCCGACGGGAGACAAAACCTCCCGTGCGTTACATTCTGCAGGCAGTCAACACCACTATTTTTACAGACCCTCAGGGCCTGATGGAGAATATCCAGGGCGTCACCTCCCACCTCCGGAAAAAAATACAGGAGCAGGGCGGTGACCCTGAGCGTGAGACACTGACACTTGTCCCCACGCGTGACGGGAAGCTCCTCTACGAGGACAGTGACGGCGGATTCTGGAGAAGCTATCTTTTCATTGAAAATGCTGCCTGCCACCAGTCCGTGGACCGTCCGGTACTCTTCACCAACGCGGCAAAAGCATTCGGACATTTCCAGAAGCTGCTGGCTGACTATCCGGCTGATACGCTGCATGAGACCATTGCGGATTTCCACAATACCGTGAACCGATATGAGCTCTTTGAAAAAGCAGTGGCAGAAGATAAAGCAGGCCGGGCTGCCTCCGTAGAAAAAGAAATCCGGTTTTTCCTGGACCGGAAGGCGGACGGTGCTGTTGTGGTAGACGCCATTAAGGAAGGACGCCTTCCCCTGCGCGTTACCCACAATGACACCAAATTAAATAACATTATGATGGACAATGATACCGACGAGGGGATCTGCGTCATCGACCTGGATACCGTTATGCCCGGTTCCGTGCTCTATGATTTCGGTGACAGCATTCGTTTCGGCGCAAGCACCGCTGACGAGGATGAACAGAATCTTTCTCTTGTCTCTATGGATCTCGATCTCTTCGAGGCTTACACAGCCGGTTTTCTCTCCGAGGCAGGTGCATCCCTGACAGATGAAGAGATCCGCCTTCTCCCGTTCTCCGCCAAACTTCTGACCCTGGAGTGCGGAATGCGTTTCCTGACAGATTATCTGAACGGAGATACCTATTTCCGCATCCACAGGGAGCATCACAACCTGGACCGCTGCAGGACACAGATCACGCTTGTGGCGGATATGGAACGGAAGATGGAGGAAATGAAGAAGATCGTGGCTAAATATGTAAACAGAACTTGACTAATAGAAAAAACTGGCGTAAGATACGGACAATCCGATTTTACACCAGTTTTTTTATGCAAAGGAGAAAACATATGGAGCAGTCCCTGTCTATTGAACGTATACTGAAAGAGCTATATCACATATCCGGTTTCCGCATCAGCATTTATGATACGAATTTCCGGGAAATTGCCGCCTATCCCAGGGAACTGGGATGCTTCTGCGGTCTGATCCAGAAGCATCCGGAGGGAAAACGCCTCTGCGTGGAACATGATACCATGGCCTTTGGACGTGTGCGCGAACAGGAAAAACTCCATATCTATAAATGTCATTTCGGACTTTATGAGGCTGTTGCCCCTCTGTACAGCTTCGGCACCCTCACCGGTTATCTGATGATGGGACAGACGCTGGAGGCCGGACCGGATGCAGACCGGACGCCTTATGAGATGGCCCTTCCCCTTGTAACCGATGCCAATGCCCTTAAGGAGGCCATTGCCGGCATTCCTGTCCGGGAACAGGGGACTATTGACTCTCTGGTAACCATCATGGAAGTCTGTGCCCAGTACATTACACTCAGCAACCGTATGAATCTGTCTAAAAATGAGCTTGTCAGTGAAGTGCACAGCTACATCCAAAAGCACTATGACCAGAAACTCACCATTGATGACCTTTGCCGCCAGTTTTTCTGCAGCCGGGCCTCCCTGACCAGGAAATTCAGGGAAACCTATCACATTTCCATCCATGACTATATCTGCCAGGTACGTCTGGAAAACGGATGCAGACTCCTCCGGGGTACGTCCCTCAGCATCGGAGAAATCGCGTTTTCCTGCGGCTATGGGGACCAGAACTATTTTACCCGGGCCTTCTGCCGGACCTATGGGATGACACCCATGCAGTACAGGAAAAAGGAAACGATATAATCGACCTGTGTTTCCATCACATTCCGCTTATGATCCCAATACACAGATTCAGGACGCCGCAAAGGCTCATGACCAAAATGGGATTCCATTTCAGTTTTCGCAGCACCGCAAAAGCTGCCAGAAACAATCCCGCCCCGACCCAGTTGACTGCTTGCAGGCTGATCCCTGAGCCCGCGAAAAGCACCACGCGCAGTATGGAGATACCTGCCGCCGCAATGAGGGCCACCACAGCCGGTCTCAGACAGGCCAGTACAGACTGCATGGCAGATACGCCTTTGTATTTGTAATAAATGCAGGCCAGCAGGGATACGATCAGACAGGATGGCAGAATGCAGCCAAAGGTGGCGATGACAGCCCCCTGCCAGCCGGCTATCCGGATTCCCACAAATGTGGCAGAATTGACAGCTATAGGGCCGGGAGTCATTTCCGCTATGGTGATCAGATCTGTAAACTCACCCATGGTCAGCCATTTATGCGCCTCCACCACCTGATTCTGGATCAGGGGCATTGCCGCATAGCCGCCGCCCACACTGAACATTCCCACCTGAAGAAAGCTTAAAAACAACTTTATATAGATCATACTGTCTTCCCCTTTCTGTATATCCATAATGCCTTCCCTGCCCCGATGATACCGGCAGTCAGAATGATATAAATGACATTCACGTCAAAGAAGAAAGTAGCTGCAAAGGCCGCTGCCATAATGCCAATGCTGAGTCCGCTTTTTTCTTTGAACACATTGCTCCCCAATCCGCATACCACATCGAGGATCACTGCGGCAACACCTGCCTGCATCCCCTTTAACACCAATGCCACATACACATTGCTGGCAAATGCTGCATAGAAGAACGATATAACGGACAGGATAAACATGGGCGGAAGAATGGTCCCCAGCACCGCTGTCAGCATCCCGGCAAACCCGCACACACGCCAGCCCACTAAAATAGCGGCGTTTACGGCAATGGCCCCCGGTGAGGACTGGGCAAGCGCCGCCAGATCCAGCATTTCCTGCTCATCTATCCAGTGGAGTTCATCCACAAACTTTCTCTTCATAAATGTGACAATTACAAATCCCCCGCCAAATGTAAAACTGCTGATATACAGAGTACTGAAAAACAACTTCAGCAGCAGATTTTTTTTCTTTGTCTCTGTCTTTTCCATTTCCTTATAATGCCTCCTTTTCTTCATCATATCCCTTGTGTATCAATATGTAAAATGCTATTATTTTATTGATATAATATCATTTTAGTTATGAATCGGAGGAAAAACATGACGATAAGACATATGAAGATTTTTCTGGAGGTTTACCGGCTGGAAAATATCACGCAGGCAGCGAAAACCCTTCACATGACACAGCCTGCTGTTACTAGAACGATCCAGGAGATCGAACAGCATTACGGGGTACGATTGTTTGACCGGATGAACAGAAGGCTGTTCGTAACGGAAGCCGGGCGGCAGTTCTATGCACAGGCACTTCATATTGTGGAGTCCTTTGATATGATGGAAAAGGGACTGCTGAACGGGGACGCGTTTGGTGTGCTGCGGGTGGGGGCAAGTATTTCCCTCGGGAATTTTTTTCTGCCTGATCTGGTAAGTGCATTTTGCAGGGAGCGGCCGGACATGAAGGTTAAGGTGATGATCTCCAATGCGGGGAACCTGCAGAGAGGGCTGCTGAATAATGAGCTGGATCTTGCCCTGATCGAAGGGGGGATTTCCGAGCCTGAGCTGGAGACACGGGCTTTCTCAGAGGACAGGCTGGTGCTCATTGTGCCTGTGGGGCATGAGCTGGCGGTTAAAGAGAAGGTGTTTGTAAGGGATTTAAAGGAGTATGATCTTCTTGCAAGGGAGAAGGGGAGCGTGGGCAGGACACTGGTGGACCATGTGTTTGCAGTGAGAGGGATGACGCCGGAGCCTCTCTGGGAGAGCGCCAGTACGCAGGCGATCATTAAAGGGGTGCAGAAAGGGATTGGTGTGGCAGTGCTGCCGGAGATGCTGGTGGAGAGGGAAATATCGGAGGGAAGGGTTTGTAAGAGGGTGATTGAGGATGAGGGGTTTGAGAGGGTGCATTATGTGGTATGGCATAGGAATAAGTTTTTGACGGATGGGGGGAGGAGGTTTATGGATATGGCTGTGGAAATGGGAGGGCGATAAGGACGGTAAAAAAACTGCAGAGGTTCAGTTGATTGGCTGGACCCTGCAGTTTTAGTTATTCGGTGGATAGTGATTACCCGGTATTTAAAGATAGTGTTACTCGGCGTTTGCTGCGTCGGTGTTGTCAGTGTCAGTGGCTCCGGTATCGCCTGTATTGGTGTCGCCGGTGTCAGCGGTTCCGGTATCGCCTGTGTTGGTGTCGCCGGCGTCAGTGGCTCCGGTATCGCCTGTGTTGGTGTCGCCGGTGTCAGTAGCTCCGGTATCGCCTGTGTTGGTGTCGCCGGTGTCAGCGGCTCCGGTGTCACCTGTGTCGGTGGTCTCGGGCTGTTTGAAGGTATAGGAGTCGGAATCAGTTAAGGTTACTTTTTTCCAGACTTTTTTGTCTACGTCTATCTTGGTGTCTTTGCCCCACTCTTTCAGGAGGTCATTGTAGGCTTCCTGTTTGCGCTCGGTGACGATGCTTTCTTTTTTGGACTGAGTGGCGTCCTCGTCGAAGGTGGCATCCATGCGGGCAACATAGTAGGCGTCCTCGCCTTCAATGACTTCAGGGGCTACCTGTCCGTCGGTCAGGGACTTAACGGCTTCCTTGAGTTTATCGTCCAGGGCAGTGTCGTCGCTGCCGAAGGTTTTGGTGGATGCAGTCAGGTTCTCGTCCACCTCTTTAGCAAGGGCATCCATATCTGCGGCTGCCGGGTCTTCCTGGGCATTGATTTTGTCAAGGACGGCCTGAGCCTGGTCTTTTTTGGCCTGTTTCTCTTCATCGGTCAGTTCCACGGTTTTGCCTTCCTCATCCTGGGTTCCGGCTATGGATATCTGGCAGACGGTTATTTTGCTCTGTGCAGCTTCGGAATCCTCCACGTTGGTGTCCACATCAGCAGTCATGGGGTCGTACATTTTTTCCTGGTAGGTGTAGAACTCCAGGATGGTTTCAATATCAGACTGGCTGACAGCCAGCTTGGCAATGGTGTCTGCATCGTTGTCATCCATGAATTTCTTGGCTGCCTCTTCGATTTTTTTCTGCTCGTCCTCTGTGATGGTCACGTCATAGTCCTTGGCATGCTGTTTTAAGAGTACCATGTTATGTATCTGGTCCATCATGTCGTCTTTTGTGTTTTCACCGTAAGTTTTGCCGTCCTCGCCTTCCTGATCCCAGATTCCGGCTGTGGAGCCGCCGAACATGGAATAGTATGAGGCCATCTGTGCCTGTGTCATGCGAAGCATCATATTGGCCGTTCCCAGAGTTATTTTATCATCACCGCAGGTAGCAGCTATTTTCGTTCCGTCCAATGATTTCCCGCAGCCAGCAAGGCTTGTGGTTCCCAGAACCACTACAAGTCCCGCGCAGGCGAGAGTTTTTGTAAATTTATTCATAAAGTCCTCCTGTGTTTTCCTGTTTCCCCAAGGGGTATGAGATAAAGCATCGGCCATAGGGTGCGCCGACGCTTTATAGTATAAGCTTTTTTTCCGTTCAGGGCAAGGGATTTTCCTCTTTTTCCTGTAAAATCCCCTCAAATTCGTGGAGAATACCGGACAATATATCCATAGCGTCCAGAATCTCTTTTGGCCTGCGGCCCTTTAAAGATACCAGGAAATATGGCTGGCCTTCCATACGCATGGTCATGTTGTTCTTGTATTTTTCCAGAATAGCCGGGAATCCTGAAGCGTCCAGTTCTGCACGCTCAAACATGGAAATTTTCACCTCTGTGCCGTTCTGTTTGATCTCACGCACATAGACTTTGTGAGCAAGGGCCTTCAGATTGGCGATCGCCAGCAGGTTCTGTACGGATTTCGGCGGCTCCCCGAAACGGTCCATGAGCTCCTCCAACATATCCTCGTACTCCTCCTGGTTCTCTATGCCGGCAATGCGTTTGTATATGTCCAGCTTCTGGTATTCGTTTGGAATGTAGCGGGGAGGGATGAAGGCATCCATATCCAGGTCGATGGTTGTCTCGAAGTCCTCCTGCTGTTTGATTCCTTTTGCCTCCTTTACCGCCTCACTCAGCATCTTGCAGTAAAGGTCATATCCCACTGCCTCCATATGGCCGTGCTGCTCCGCGCCCAGTAAGTTTCCGGCACCGCGGATCTCCAGATCACGCATGGCGATCTTGAAGCCGCTTCCCAGGTCCGTGAACTCACGGATGGCATGAAGGCGTTTTTCCGCCACTTCCTTGAGCATTTTGTTCCTCTTATACATGAGGAATGCGTAGGCGGTGCGGTTGGAACGGCCCACGCGGCCCCTGAGCTGATAGAGCTGGGACAGGCCCATCTGGTCCGCATCGTGGATGATCATGGTATTGGCATTGGAGATGTCCAGACCCGTCTCAATGATGGTGGTGGAGACAAGCACATCAATCTCACCGTTGATAAAACCATACATGATTTTCTCCAATTGATGCTCGTGCATCTGTCCATGGGCAAATGCCACATTTGCCTCCGGGACCAGCTTTGCTACACGGTTGGTGATCTCATCTATGTCATTGACCCGGTTATAAACGTAATAGACCTGGCCGCCTCGGGCGATCTCCCGGCTGACAGCTTCCCGGACCATCTCCTCATTGTACTCCATGACATAGGTCTGTATGGGAGTTCTGTCCATGGGGGCCTCCTCCAATACGCTCATGTCACGGATACCGATCAGGCTCATGTGCAGGGTTCTCGGAATAGGAGTAGCTGTCAGCGTGAGAACATCCACATTTTCCTTCAGACTTTTGATCTTCTCCTTATGGGTCACGCCAAATCGCTGCTCCTCATCCACGATGAGAAGGCCCAGGTCTTTGTATTTTACGTCTTTTGAGAGAAGACGGTGGGTGCCGATAACAATGTCCACCAATCCCTTCTGCAGATCTGTTATGGTCTTCTTCTGCTCCGCCGGTGTTTTAAAACGGCAGAGCAGGTCCACACGGACCGGAAAATCCTTCATTCTCTGGATAAAAGTGTTGTAGTGCTGCTGTGCCAGAATGGTTGTGGGGACAAGATACACTACCTGTTTGCTCTCCTGCACGGCTTTGAAAGCTGCCCGGATGGCGATCTCTGTCTTGCCGTATCCCACGTCGCCGCAGACCAGGCGGTCCATGATCTTCCTGCTCTCCATATCGTGTTTTGCAGCATCAATGGCATTTAGCTGGTCTTCCGTCTCCTCAAAGGGAAACATCTCCTCAAATTCCTTCTGCCACACTGTGTCAGGCCCGTACTGATAGCCGTTCTGGGACTGTCTGGCAGCGTAGAGCGCCACCAGATCCTTGGCAATGTTCTTTACAGCGCCTCTTACCCTTGTCTTTGTCTTCTTCCACTCCTGACCGCCCAGTTTGTTGAGTTTCGGCGCTTTCGCATCCGCTCCGGCGTATTTCTGCAGCATATCAAGCTGGGTTGCCAGAATGTAAAGATTGCTCCTGCCGGAGTATTCGATCTTAATATAATCCTTGACGATTTTGTCTACCGTGACCTTCTCAATGCCGCGGTAAATACCAAGGCCATGGTTTTCATGGACTACATAGTCGCCCACATTCAGTTCGGAAAAGCTCTGGATCTTCTTTCCGCTGTACTCAGTCTTCTTCCTGCGCTTTTTCTTCTCCTGCCCGAAAATATCGGTTTCGGTGATCAGGACAAATTTGATCAGCGGGTATTCAAATCCGCGCTTTGCGTGGCCGTAGGCAGTCATGATCTCGCCCGGGGATATGGTTCTGTCCATGTCCTCCGTGTAAAAACTGTTGAGTTCCTGTTCCTGAAGGTCCTGGGCAAGCCTCTGGGCCCTTGTCCTGGAACCGGAGAGGAGAAGCACCTGGTAGCCGTTCTTCTTCCAGTATTTCAAATCTTTAACCAGCAGCTCAAAGCTGTTGTTATAGGAATTCACAGATTTTGTGACTGTGCGGTACTGTCCGTTTATTTCCCAGTCTGCTTTCTGCTGCTCCATGGTACAGACGGATACACAGTTTTTCCGGTTCAGACGGTAGACCACCTTTTTCCATCCGCACAGCAGGTCTGTCTGACCGGCAAGGAGGTAGCCTTTTTCCAGGCGGTTCTTCATGCTCTCCCGAAATTCTGTCTCCACAGCCTCCCCTTTTTCCAGAAGACGGTTTGTCTCATCCAGGAATACAAGGGTATTATCCTCATCAAAATAGTCCAGAAATGTCACAGGCTCCTTATAAAAATAACGGATAAAGTGTTCTGCTGCCGCAAAGTCCTCGAACTCCTTCATGGCATTTACCGCTTCCTCCACCGTGTTTTTAAGTCTGCCTGCCTCCTCTGTGAGAAATGCCTCCCGGAGCTTTTTCACAGATGTATTCTTTTCCTTCTCAATGGCCTTTAAGCCCTTTTCCAGTACCTCCTGGGTCAGCACCATTTCCGCCGCGGGATAGATGGTGATCTCCTCGAGATTTTCTATGGAGCGCTGGCTCTCTGTCTCAAAGCTTCGGATAGAATCAATCTCATCGCCCCACAATTCTATTCGAATAGGGTTTTCCTCCGTGAGAAGAAACAGGTCCACAATACCGCCGCGGATGGCAAACTGTCCCGGCGCTTCCACCTGGGCGCTGTACTCAAATCCCATGTTGATCAGATCTTTTTTCAGCTTTTGAAGGTCCAGCACACTGTCATTTTTAAAATGCAGCACGTGCTGCTCAATGACGGACAGCGGCAGCAGATAGTCCATGCAGCCGCCCATACTGGTGATGACGGTCACGCCTTTCTTCTGCAGAAGGGCTGCGATCACCTGCATCCTCTGTTTCGTCAGCAGATTTCCGTGGATATCTGCCTGGAAGAAAATCAGATCCTTTGCAGGGTAGAGAAGCACCTCCCTGTCGTAAAAACGGTAATCCTCATAGAGTTCTTTTGCCTTCAGGTCATTTTCGGCAATGATGAGACAATTGGTATTGTCCCGCTTCCCGTCCTGCCTCATGCCCTCAAACAGGCCGTACATCACATGGGCTTTCTGGGATTCAATGCAGCCGGACAGCTGCAGAACACCCCTGTTCTTTGGAAGGCGGCTTCTGATTTCCTGATATTCATTTAAATTTAAAAGTGGCTGTATGACTGCTTGCATATCCCTCTCCTGTTACCCGGCATTTATATGCAGATATCCGCCCTATGGCAAAGTGGTTTTCATAGGCGGATACCCGCTGCAATTCCATTGACTGAATCATTACTTCTTTTTTGCATTATATTTGTTCATGGCAGCATCTATGCCTTCGCTGAGTATCACTTCCACTGCATCCGCAGCCTCCCCGATGGCTTTATCCACTTCCTCCCTCTCCTGGGTGGAAAAGCGGCCCAGCACATAATCAGCCAGATCCCAGCCTGCCGGTTTTGCACCCACACCCACCTTGATACGGTAAAAATTCTGGGTGCCGAGCTGTGCGATAATGCTTTTCATTCCATTATGCCCTCCGGCGCTGCCTTTTTTCCGGATGCGTATCTGTCCCGGCTCCAAATCTATGTCATCGTAAATGACGATCAGCTCTGTCTCCGGGTCTATTTTATAGTAATTGATAAACTCCCGTACAGAATCACCGCTCAGGTTCATATAGGTAAGGGGCTTTGCCAGTATCACTTTTTCACCAGCGATCATCCCTTTGCCGTACATTGCCTTGTGCTGGATGCCTGATCCGGGAATCCTATGCCGGTCAACCAGCTCGTCCACGGTATCAAACCCCATATTGTGGCGGGTTCTCTCATACTGTTTTCCCGGGTTTCCAAGTCCTGCAATTAAATACATGTGGTTGATTCTCCTTAGTTATTTCCTCGCTTTTTTAGTTGAAATATACCAGTTCTTCTTTCAGCGGCTCTGTCTGTTCCACGGATACTGCGGTGAGCACAGGACCCTCTTTATTGTAGAAGTCCATATACTCATAATCCACTTCTGCCACAACCTTCACCCATTTTCCTGTTCTTAAAGAACGTGCTTCCGGGCTTTTGCAGACATAGCCGATAAATGTGGTATCATCCGCACAGCAGGTCATAGCCATACGGCCGGGCACAAACATATCTTTCGCAAATTCTCTGGATTTTAAAACCATGCCTGTGAAAGAAACTTTTTTCCCTTTGTAGGTTTCCGGATGGTCCATGGCGTCAATGAACCAGATGCCGTAATCCTCGTCCATGATCTCAATAATATCTGCGTTTACGTCAAAAGGCATTTCATCTTCAAAAATATTTTCAATCTCGCCTTCCTCATCCTCGAAGATGATCTCTGCTGCTTGATTCACTACTTTCACACTTCTGCGGAAGGTTGCCAGCGGCATACCCTGCTCGCAGCGGTTAAAAAGAACCATGTCCGCATTTCTTATCATTTCCACAAAAAGGGATTTCATGTTGTTCATATACACCTGGAAGGTGCTGGCATCCACCGTCACAATGTGCTGGACGATTCCCCAGCCTTTCGGCATATCCATCTCTTCCAGTTTACTGAGCTGCCACATGCCGTTGTATTCAATAATAATGCGGGCCGGATTGTAAAATGCATCGTATGCCACAAGACGCTCCGGCGTCAGTTCCTCGGGGTTGTCCAGGATTTCCACAGAAGTCCTGCTCTTTTTTAATGCCTGTTTGTCAAACTCCTCCTCACCTTCCTCACAGAGGATCAAAAGTGTGGGGCCGTCTATCTGAAAATAATCCTGCTCAATGGTAAAATTCAGGAAAGAGGTCTTGCCGCTCTCCAAAAATCCTGCCATGAGATAAATAGGTACTGTAATTTCATCCATTTTTCCACGTCCTTTCCCTAGAGCTTGTTCTTATGCCAGTTTAAAAAGTTTTTCCAGACTGCTTTCTTTGAGCTTGGAGCCGATCACACAGATCCTGCCCGTATATTCCGGTGAACCTTCACGCACATCTGCCTCGCCCGGTACCATGTCAAAATAAATCCAGCTTCCGTTTTTGCCTTCTACCATTCCTTTTGCACGAAGGATCATGCCGTATTCCTCATCGTCTGACAGTGCTTCCAGGATAACATGGATTTCTTCTTCTGTGTAAGTTTTGGCTGTCTCGCGTCCCCAGCTGGTGAAAACTTCGTCTGCGTGATGGTGATGATGGTCATGGTCATGGTGGCCATGGGTGTGACCGCAGCCGCAGGATTCGGTGTGGTGGTGGTCGTGATCACATTCCTCTTCATGGTGATGCTCATGGCCGCATTCCTCTCCGTGGTGATGGTCATGACTGCATTCCTCTCCATGGTGATGGTCATGATCACATTCCTCTCCATGGTGATGCTCATGACCGCATTCCTCTCCATGGTGATGCTCATGACCGCATTCCTCTTCATGATGATGCTCATGGTGTCCGCCGCATACCGGGCATACTTCCTCTTCCAGAAGCTCTTTTTCCAGAGAACGGTTATTTTCCATGGTATCCAGAATTTTTGCCCCGGATAATTTTTCAATCGGTGTTGTGATAACTGCAGCCGACTTATTCAATCCGCGGATTATCTGAAGGGCTGCGATTACCTTCTCCTCTGCCGCTTTGTCCGTTCTGCTCAGGATAATAGTCCCTGCATACTCTATCTGATTGCTGAAAAATTCACCAAAATTCTTCATATACATTTTGCATTTCATAACATCCACAAGTGTTGTGAAGCTGTTGAGTTTTATGTCAACCTCTCCTTCCACTTTTTTAACTGCTTTGATCACATCGGATAGTTTTCCTACACCTGAGGGCTCAATGATAATACGGTCCGGCTCATACTTCTGAATCACCTCTTTTAAAGCCTCCCCAAAATCCCCGACCAGGGAACAGCAGATACAACCGGAATTCATTTCACGAATCTCAATTCCGGCCTCCTTCAGAAAACCGCCGTCGATACCAATCTCTCCGAACTCATTTTCAATGAGCACTACCTGCTCGCCTTTGTATGCCTCTTTCAGAAGCTTTTTAATCAAAGTTGTCTTACCTGCTCCCAAAAAACCCGAAAAAATGTCAATCTTTGTCATCTCTGTCTCATCCTTTCAAAATTAATTTTATTTATATTGTATCTGAGTATGTCTGAAACTTATTATCTGCCTGTAGATCCAGCCAATTTCATATCCGTCCACGGCCGGTATCTCTCTGCCCGACCATAACACGGTAAAAGGGGACGAAAGTACCACTTCCGCCCCTGCTGTGCATGAATTTGTCCAAAACGCTTTTGCGTTCTTATCATATTATCATATGTTGATAGAAATTAGCAAGATTTTTTCGTCCAGAAAAAGAGCAATTTTCTGACACGCTGTAACAGTACAGACAAGCTGAACCGTTACGACACACTCTGATACAAAATATGGAGTATACTCCATGAAATCCTTCTTTTTCCTTGTTGACATTGGTTTTACAGGCTATGATAGTCTTAATTCATCAAAAGCTGAAGCGTTTTTCAGTAAGAATGGAGGAAAAGATTTATGAATGCAAAAGAAAAAGTGAAGAAAGAGCCTACCCTGCTCCTGGCTCTGACACCGGTAGTGCTGACTGTCATCATCCTGATTTTTTCTGTGTCTGTGCTGAAGGTGGATGTTCAGGTTCCGCTTATACTGGGTACCTGCATTACGGCATTTATTGCCATTGTCTTTCTGGGTTACACCTGGCAGGATTTGGAGGATGGGGCCATTGAATCGCTGAAAAGTATTATGCAGGCTGTGCTGCTGCTGATCATCATCGGCGCTACCATTGGAACCTGGATTGTGGGCGGTGTAGTTCCTGCACTCGTTTACTACGGGCTGCAGATTCTCACGCCTGCCTTCTTCCTGGTGGCCTGTATGATCCTGTGCAGTATTGTCTCCCTTGCTGCAGGCGGTTCCTGGGCTACTGTGGGCACCATCGGCATTGCCCTTGTGGGAATCGCAAAGGGACTGGACATTCCTGTCGGTCTGGCAGGCGGTGCCATTATATCCGGTGCCTATTTCGGTGATAAAATGTCTCCCCTGTCCGATACCACGAACCTGGCTGCTGCCATTGCGGGCGCAAAACTCACAGACCATATCAAACATATGATGTACACTACTGTCATTGCCTATGGTATTTCCATTGTGGGCTTCGGTATCATCGGTTTCCGTTTTGCCGGACAGGAGTTAGACCACGGACAGATCAACGGAATCCTGGACGCTCTGGCTGCCAACTATAACATTACCCCCTGGCTGCTCCTGGTACCTGTCATTGTAATTGTCCTGATTGCCCTAAAAGTCCCGGCTATCCCCGGTCTCTTCGCCGGAACAGTGCTCGGTATGATCTGCGGGGTTGTCTTCCAGCATCAGGATTTATCCATTGTGTTCAATGCAGTACAGAACGGTGTTGTAGTTGAGACAGGCCATGCCATGGTAGATGAACTTCTCACAAGAGGCGGACTGATGAGCATGATGTGGACGGTTTCCCTTATCATCTGCGCCCTGTCCTTCGGCGGTATACTGGAATGTACCGGCATGATGAGTGTAATCGCCAACAAACTGCTGGAATTTGCCAAAAATACAGGCTCACTGGTGCTTGTCACCATTATCTCTGCCCTGTTCTGCAATGTACTCCTTGGAGACCACTGCATTGCCATTGCCATTCCGGGCAGAATGTTCAAGGATGAATACCGAAAGCGCGGACTTGCCCCGAGGAACCTCTCCCGTGTACTGGAGGATGCCGGCACTGTCACTTCCCCGCTCATCCCCTGGAATACCTGCGGTGCCACCATGTCCGGCTTCCTGGGTGTGCCCACACTGACCTATCTGCCTTACTGCTTCTTTAATATCCTCTGCCCTATCGTCTCAGCCATCTTTGGCTTTACAGGGCTGACCATCATGAAGCTGGAGGATGACCCTTCTTCTGACCAGTATGTGGAAAAGAAGGGAAAACGCCTTGTTAAAGAATAAAAATGTTTGTTTTCTGGAGGAACTTTATGAAAAATCTTAACCGGGACCAAGTGATCTATACCATGAGCAGAGAGCACGCTCCTGTTCTCACAGTTAAAAACGGTGAAACCGTCACAGTACATACCTATGACTGTTTTAAAGACAGGCTGATCCCAGATGACAGCTCCTTTGACTCTCTGCTCTTTGATGAGTTAAACCCCGCCACAGGCCCCATTTTTGTTGAAGGCGCCAAACCGGGGGATACTCTGAAAGCAGAGATCCTGGATATCTCCCTCGCCCCCACAGGCGTAACGGAAATTGATTCTGAATTTGGCTGCCTTGCTCATTTGGTGAAAACCCCTGCCGTCAAACGTCTGCCGGTAAGAAACGGAAAGATCGGCTTCAGCCCCAGGCTTTCCCTTGACTTAAAACCCATGGTCGGTGTCATCGGCGTAGCCCCGGCAGGACAGGCTATCCCCACAGATACACCTGATTCCCACGGCGGAAATATGGACTGTACCCAGATTAAAACAGGTTCCAGTATTTATTTCCCTGTTGCTGCAGAAGGTGCGCTTTTATCTCTGGGTGATCTTCATGCCTGCATGGGCGACGGGGAAATCGGAGGCTGCGGTGTGGAAATCGCAGGTGAGGTCACCTTAAAACTGACCGTGATCCCCGATCATCAGAAACCATACCCTATTGTTGTCACTGACAAAGAGGTTATGGCTGTTGCCTCCTGCAAAACAGTGGATGAGGCCTGGGCCAAAGCTGTGGAGTACCTGCATGATTACATGGTAACCGAAACAGAACTGACCTCTGATGAGGCGATCATGCTCCAGTCCATAGCTGCAGACCTGTCCATCTGCCAGACTGTAAATCCGAACAAAACGGTGCGTATGTCCATCCCTTTAAAATATCTGGAGGCATACGGATACCGGCAGAAATAATCTGCTTGCCAAAGCATTTCCCTCTCTTGTATACTGGATGTAACAACCAGCTGCAAGGGAGGGATTTTTTTGGAATATTTGAAAAAAGCAAAGCCTGTGGACCGTCAGAAGCAACAGAATCTGGAAGCCGAAGTCCATGCCATTATCAGGGATGTCTCCGCAAGGGGAGACAGAGCTTTGATTGAATACAATACACAATTTGACGGAAATACACGCACAAGCCTGCGCATTTCCCCGGAGGAAATCCGACGGGCCTATGATCTTACTTCCCCTGCATTGATCGAGGACCTGAAAACCACGGCACAGCGTCTGGAGGATTTCGCCCTGAAACAGAAGGCTTCCCTGCACGGTTTTTCCGATTATGAAATATCTCCGGGCATTTTTCTCGGACAGAAGATCATTCCGGTGGACTCCTGCTGCTGTTATGTTCCGGGCGGCGGGTATCCGCTGTACTCCACTGCCCTGATGATGGGCATTACTGCCCGGACAGCAGATGTGAGAAGAATTGCCATGTGCACGCCTGCCGTCAACGGGACAGACAGTGTCCACCCTTCCACCCTGGTAGCCATGGATATTGCCGGGATCCGTGAAATATACGCGCTGAGCGGTGCCCATGCGGTTGCCGCCTTTGCCTGCGGAACAGAGCAGATAGAACCTGTGGACATGATCGTAGGCCCGGGCAACCAGTATGTGACAGAGGCCAAGCGCCAGTGTTACGGGCGTATCGGTATTGACTTTCTGGCCGGCCCCAGTGAAATTCTGGTTATCGCTGACCGGGAGGCAGACCCTGCCTGCATCGCGGCGGACCTTCTCTCAGAATCTGAACATGACTCCCAGGCGATTGCCCGGCTGATCACCACAGATAAGACACTTGGGCTTGAGGTAATCCGTCAGGTGGAAAAGCAGCTTCCCGAGCTTGAGACAGAGGACATTGCATCCGCCTCCTGGAACACCTGCGGTGAAGTTATACTGGCAGACTCCCTGGATGACGCATGCCGTCTTGCCAATGCCTTTGCCCCGGAACATCTGGTGTTGCAGTTTGCCGGTGCAGAGGCCTATACGGATAAATTTAAGAATTACGGTTCCCTGTTTATGGGAAAATATTCTGCTGTTGTATACAGTGACTATGTAAACGGCATTAACCATACCCTGCCCACAGGAAAGGCCGCCCGGTACAGCGGCGGTGTCTGGATCGGTACCTTTTCCAGGGTCTGCACGACCCAGCGGCTGACAAAGGAGGCTGCTCATCAGGTTGCAGCACTTGCCTCCCACCTGGCGGAAGGGGAAGGTTTCCCGGGACATGCCAATGCTGCAGCCATACGGCTGAAATCCTGAAAAGACTTGAAATCCTATAAACTTTTTGCAGGATGGAAAAAAACAGGCCGATGACCGGAAGAATCCTCTTCCGGTCATCGGCCTGTTTTTTGTGTGCCTGTCTTTTGTACTGCTGTACTTTCCTCTGTTTTGCTCTCATACAGTAAAAGCTGGTTCCCTTTTCCGACTTCCACCGGGCAGTCGATCGTACGCTCTTTTATAAGCGCATATCCATTCTCTTTCATTTCCTCAAGGAACTGTTTTTTATCAAATAATCTTTCTTCATTTTTTCCGGAGAAATAGCAGCCTATAATCTCGCCGTTTTCCTTCAGATATTCCAGCATCCGGCCGGACATAGATTCCCCGCGGCATGTTTCTCTGTAATTCGAGCTGAAATAGTCGATCAGCAGATCCACGCTTCCCTTTTTCAAAGGATAATTACCGCTTCCATCGGCAATATACAGAATGTCAAGGTCAAGCTTCAGGTACTCAATCCTCTCTTTGTACATTCTGAGCACCTGTGGATAACGGTCTGTAATGATGAACAGCACACGGTTCTCTATTTTTCTAAAATGCGTATACAAATAAAAAAATTCATTGATATCCGTCTCCATAACCACCCTGTCATAGAGCTGCATCCCTGAAATACGATGAAGGAGAAAGTTATAGCTTCTCTGCAGCATCGTCACCACAGATGCGGGAAGATCTTTATATTTTTCCCGCTCCAGATCCGCACCCCCGTCCGCTTCATCTGCCGCGCTGGGTGACAAAATGATCCCGTCCCTGATCTCAAGGGCATATCCGCAGGAACAGGCCAGTTTTCCATTATAAATATATCTGCTGTTCATCTGCACCTGCTCAACGGCAAAGGCTTCTCCGCAGAAAGGACAGCGCAGGTATTCCAACGCTTTTAGGGGAGCGCCCACTAGCACTTTATCCCCTGCTGTCTCGATGGCAAAGGATTTCTCTTCCTCTTCTATACGCGCAATCTCATCTTCGATATTTTCAATATCCTTTCGCAGGGATTTTTTCTTTTTGTCCAGAAGAATCAGGTACTCGGCTATTTCCTGGGGTTCTACCCAGTTGGAAGTGCGCCGCAGAGACAAAACTTTCTGGATCTCTTTCAACAGGAATCCCATTTCCTTCAGCTTATGAATCCAGCGGATGTCCTCAATACTGTCCTCACTGAAATCATACAGATTCCCATGCCTCCCGGGAACCAGAAGGCCCAGCTCCATGTAGTAGCGGATTGTATCCTGGGATATATGCAGTAATTTTGAAACCTCACCTATTTTGATACAACCTCACCTCTCTTCTCACCCGGATCGCTGCGCCAGCAGATGCACACTGCGGTTCAATTTCACTTTTATATTTCACACTTAACTTTATTTCTTAGTGCTTGTTAATCATCATACTCATCATCATATTCCATTGCCTGACGTTCTCTGGCTTCCTCTAATGCTCTGTTAATCTGCTCTGTTAACAAATGCTTTTCCGGCAAAACAGTCAAATACTGTGAAACACGAATGCCCGCCTTATCTAACTGTAAAAGTTCAATTTGCTCGTTTCCTCCTTCTGTACATAAAATCAGCCCTAAAGGAGTTTCCTCGCCGTCCTGCATTTCATACTTTTCCAACCAGCGCAGATACAATTCCATCTGTCCTTTATACGACGCCTTAAACTTTCCGAGTTTTAGTTCTACCGCTACCAATCTATGTAATGCCCTGTTGAAAAACAACATGTCCAGAAAAAAATCCTCACCGTCTATTACCATATGCTTCTGCCGTTCAACAAATGTAAATCCTGTTCCTAACTCCATTATAAATTTCTCCAGTTCGGTCAACAGCATTTCTTCAAGGTTTTTTTCTTTAAAATTACCTCTTAATCCGGTAAAATCAAGAAAATATGGATTGTGAAAAACAATATCCGGAGACACTTTATCTTTATTCTTTAGTTCCGCAATCTCCTGTCTGATCAATTCTTCTGGCTTTGAACTGATTGCGGTTCTTTCATACAACATGCCACTTATTTTTTTCCGCAATGTTCTGACATTCCATTTTTCATATCTGCATAATTCCGCATAAAAATCTCGTGCAACATCATCTTTTACAGGAATCAATGCAACGAAATGTGACCAGGATAATTGTCGTGACAGTGTAACGACATTCTCCAACGAAGGAAAACTTTTTGCAAACTGCATCATCCTTCGTAATTTTTTCTCATCATAACTGTTACCATAATATGCTGTTAATTGTCGTGACAACGTCACGACTATCTGCTTTCCGTATTGAGCTCTGGCGTTTCCCAATACATCTTCATTAATTCGATTTCCAATATTCCAAAATAATATTGTGATTTCCGCATTAGCAACGGCCGCTACTTTTGTTTTTGACTCCTGTATGAGATGATTTATATCTTGAAATAATTTATTTACGGTCTCTTCCATATACACCTCTCCTCATGAACATCATAATGTGTTATATCAATCCAACAGTTCATCCAAAACTTGCCTCGTTGCGCCCATTATATTGCGAACTGCGTTCCCAATCTTCTGCAGTCGCCAAATGTGAGCAAGCTCCCACTTGGCTCGTTGCGCCCATTATATCAACAAAAACGGACATTTTCAACGAAATGATTTGTTTTTCCTGCAAAGTGTGATAGAATGTAGCTTGAAACAGCAGCATGTCATTCGGAGCCTGAAAAACGGACTTCGGATGCGGATAGAAATACAGGAAAAGGGGATTTTTGCCATGTATAGTTTTCAGAATGATTACAGTGAAGGAGCGCACCCTAACATACTCAGGGCGCTGGAAACCATCAATTATCACCAGAACAATTCATACGGACTGGACGAGCACAGTGACAACGCAAGGGAATTGATTCAGGAAGCACTTGAGGATTACAGCGTGGACATTCATTTTATCGCCGGAGGTACTCTCACCAACCTGACTTTTATCTCCCATATTCTGCGTCCATATGAAGCTGTTTTAAGTGCCGATACCGGTCACATCAACACTCACGAGACCGGGGCTATTGAATCCACGGGGCATAAGGTATTTTCCATTCCCGCGGATGACGGAAAACTGACACCGGACCTGATTCGTCCTGTCTTAAAATTACATGAAAATGAACACTGGGTGGAACCACGCCTGGTTTATATATCCAATCCCACAGAGGTGGGAACTGTTTACACCAAAGAAGAGCTGGAAACTCTGTATGCCTTCTGCAAACGCCACGACCTGTATCTGTACATGGACGGCGCGCGCCTGGCTATGGCCCTGGCTGTGGAGGAGACACACCTGACCTTCCCGGACCTGCCGGATTTATGTGACGCCTTCTACATCGGCGGAACGAAAGTGGGCGCCATGTTCGGCGAGGCTCTTGTTATTGTAAAAGAAGAATTTAAAGACCATTTCCGCTTCAATATGAAACAGCACGGAGCAATCCTTGCAAAGGGCTGGATGATGGGCGTTCAGTTCGAGGAACTTTTTAAAGAAGGGCTGTATCTGGAGCTTGGACGCAAAGGTGTTGCCATGGCACAGATTCTTAAGGATGTGTTTGAAAAAGCAGGCATCCCGCTTCTGGCGCCGGCACCTACCAACCAGGTATTCCCTATCTTCCCGGATGCTCTGGCGGAAGCGGTAAACGAAAGATTCCTGACCACCTTCCAGTGCAAACCCGATTCGGAACACACCTGCCTCAGATTCTGTACTTCCTGGGCAACCAGTGAGGATGCAGTCAGGGATTTCGCCTCAGAGTTTGAGGATCTGGCAGCCAAATTCAACAGATAACACCTGAACTTAAACTTAATGTAAAGGCATTCCGGAAGCTTCTTAATCCTGAATGCCTTTTTTTATTATAGGAGACTCCTTATATGAATATCGATCCAGCCGTCAATGATAATTTAAAAGAACAAGCAGCCCACGGAAGCCATGAATTTCCCCTTCAGGTATATCAGGACATGGAATACTGCGAAAACGGGCTGATCCTTTACAACCACTGGCATGAAGAGGCAGAGATCCTCTTTGTGACAGAAGGCATGATGGAGCTGGTGGTAGACGGCATTTCCATCATTGCCGGAAAAGACACCATTGTACTGATCCCCCCAAACCAGCTTCATGGTGCCTATCAATACAGGGATCAAACCTGCCGTTTTACCTCCATTGTGTTCCACCCTGACTTTATTTCCAGTAAAAATCAGGATGCCATCCAGGCCGGACAGTTAAATCCGTTCTTTGAGAACAGCTTTGTGTCCTCCTATGTTATATACGGCACGGATTTGAAATGTGAGGCTGTTCAGCATCTCCTCGGGGAACTCACAGCAGCCTATCACGCCTCCCATCCCTATCGGGAACTGCTGATCAAGGGATACCTTTACCAGATTTTATTTCATCTTCTGATAAAAGAAGAAAAGCACAATATAAAATCCACATCCGACTATATAAATGAGGAGCGAAAAAAGAAGATTCTAAGATACATTGATGAAAATTACCAGAACCCCTTAAACCTTGATTCCCTTGCCAAATCCGTCTCCCTGAGCAGGGAACAGTTCTGCCGTTTTTTCAAAAAATCTTTCCGCTCCACCCCTGTCTCTTACCTGAACCGCTACCGCATTAACCGTTCCATGTCGCTGTTAAGGGAGACCGGTCTTCCCGTCATAGATATTGCTCTTGCTGTAGGATTTGACAGCAGCAACTACTTTGCCGTATCTTTCCGAAAGGCAACGGGAATGACACCCAGCCAGTTTAGAAATATGACATGATTTTAATATACCCTGACATCATAATAGATGTTTTTTCCCCGGGATAATCTTATAATACTGGAAAATGAACGTCAGCCGTGATTGTCCGGCCAGAGCGCTACACAACTTATTTATCTACAGGAGGAAAATTATGTCATTCTTTACCCAAAGCGAAAATTATATTGAATACCACAATGCCGGCGAAACCCTCCGCATTATGGCATGGGGCGCAAACAGCCTGAGAGTTGTTTCCGTACCCTCCGGTCCCCTGGACCTTTCAAGCAGTGCCCTGAAAGAACAGGAACCGTCACACACACAGATTCAGGCAGACGAGGAAACTGCCACGATCACAAACGGCAAAATCTCCGCTCTCATTGACACAAGAGGCTGGAACAGCGCGGCGGTTGTCACCTTCTTTGACGACAAAAAGGAAATACTGCTCAAAGAGATGGACGGCGGCGGCGCCCTGATCCGCAGGGCCCGTAAATTTTCCCCTTATATCGGCGGCGATTACCGTCTGAAGGTCAGCTTTGAGGCCAACAAGGACGAAAAAATATACGGCATGGGCCAATATCAGCAGGACATCCTGGATTTGAAAGGCTGCAATATTGAACTGGCCCACAGAAACTCCCAGGCATCCATCCCCTTCTATGTATCCAGCAAAGGCTACGGCTTCTTCTGGCACAATCCCGCCATCGGCAGCGTCTCCTTCGGCAAAAATGTAACAGAGTGGCGGGCTGACAGCACCAAAAAAATGGATTACTGGATCACAGCAGGCGACACTCCCGCTCAGATCGAATCTCAGTACAGCCAGGTGACAGGGCGCGCTCCCATGATGCCGGAATGCGGACTGGGCTTCTGGCAGTGCAAACTGCGCTACCATAACCAGGAACAGGTATTGTCTGTTGCCAGAGAATATCACCGCCGGGGCATTCCTGTGGATGTGTTTGTGGTTGACTATTATCACTGGCCGCGGTGCGGAGACTACCGTTTTGATGAGCATTTCTTCCCGGATCCCAAGGCCATGGCGGAAGAACTGCGCTCTTACGGAATGGAACTTATGGTATCCGTGTGGCCCCAGATCGACTGGCGCAGTGAGAACTTCAAGGAGATGCGCCAGAAGGGTCTTCTCGTCCAGACAGAACACGGCCTGAACGTCCAGATGGATTTCCAGGGCAACAATGTATTCTATGATGCCACCAACCCTGAGGCCAGAGAATATGTCTGGGAGAAATGCAGAAAGAATTACAGGGAAAACGGAATCAAACTCTTCTGGCTGGATGAAGCGGAACCGGAATATACCACCTATGATTACGAAAACTACCGTTACTATGCCGGAAGCGTCATGCAGCAGGGAAACATTTACCCCAGAGAATACGCCCGCGGCTTCTATGAAGGCCAGAAAGCAGCTGGCCAGGAGGACGTTCTGAACCTGGTGCGCTGTGCATGGGCAGGAAGCCAGCAGTACGGTGCCCTGATCTGGTCCGGCGATATCCACTCCACCTATCAGGATTTCCGCAACCAGATCGTGGCCGGCCTGCAGATGGGGCTCTCCGGAATCCCCTGGTGGACAACAGATATCGGCGGCTTCCACGGCGGCAACATTTATGACAAGGACTTCCAGGAACTGCTGATCCGCTGGTTCCAGTTCGGCGCCTTCTGCCCTGTTATGCGCCTTCACGGCAACCGCCTCCCGCGCACACCGCTCTACAAAGCAGACGGAGAGGAGACTGAGGGAACCGGCACAGACAATGAGATTTGGAGTTATGGGGAAGAAAATTACCAGATCATGAAGAAATTCATTGAGATCCGTGAAATGATGCGGGATTATACCAGAAGCCTTATGGCTGAGGCCCACGAGACAGGCGCTCCGGTTATGCGTACCATGTTCTATGAATTCCCGGAGGATTTAAACACCTGGGAACTGGATACCCAGTACATGTACGGCCCGGACATTCTGGCAGCTCCTATTGTGGAACCCCACGCCTTCAGGCGGAAGGTCTATCTGCCTAAGGGCAGCACCTGGACCAATGCCCATACGGGTGAAATTCTGGAAGGCGGACAGTGGATCGAAGCGGAAGCTTCCATGGATACCCTTCCTGTATTTCTGCGGGATGGCAGACAGGAATATCTGATCAAAAATATATAATATAAAATTCAGTGTTGACAATTTTCTCCAGCCGCTATATGATTATGGCAGGAAAAATACCTGAAAACAATTGAATACGCAAGGGGAGCTGACGCGTCGGCTGAGAGGAAATACGAACGGATTTCGACCCTGAGAACCTGATACGGATAATGCCGGCGTAGGAAGCGAACCAGAAGTTTATGTAATATTTGGTGCACCCCATCAGGGGTGCATTTTTTTCACCTCTTCTATCTCCTTCCGGGCATTTCCGTGTCACACAGAAAGGAGATTTACATGCAGTACACAACACAGATGGACGCTGCCAGAAAAGGCATTATCACAAAAGAGATGGAATCGGCAGCCAAAAAAGAACAGATGGATGTCAGAGAACTCATGGCTCTCATGGCCAAAGGCCAGGTCATCATTCCCTGCAACAAAAAACACACCTCTCTGGAGCCAAACGCCATTGGTTCCATGCTCAGAACGAAGATCAATGTAAATCTGGGCATTTCCAGGGACTGCAAAGACATGGACATGGAAATTGAAAAAGTCAACAACGCGGTAAAAATGGGTGCTGAATCTATTATGGATCTGAGCTCCTACGGGGATACCCGCACCTTCCGCAGACGCCTGACAAAAGAATGCCCTGCCATCATCGGAACCGTCCCCATCTATGACGCTGTAGTCTACTATCACAAACCCCTGAAAGAGATCACTTCCCGGCAGTGGCTTGACATTGTCCGCATGCACGCCGAGGACGGTGTGGACTTCATGACCATCCACTGCGGCATCAACAAAGAGACTGCCGGAAAATTCAAACGAAACAAACGTCTGACCAATATCGTTTCCCGCGGGGGCTCCATTATCTTTGCCTGGATGGAAATGACAGGCCAGGAAAACCCCTTCTACGAACATTATGATGAGATTCTGGATATCTGCCGGGAATACGACATTACCATGAGCCTTGGAGACGCCTGCCGCCCCGGATGCATTCAGGATGCCTCTGATATTTCCCAGATTGAGGAGCTGATTACTCTGGGTGAGCTGACAAAACGCGCCTGGGAAAAGGATGTACAGGTTATGGTAGAAGGCCCCGGACACATGCCCCTTGACCAGATTGAGGCCAATATGAAGATTCAGCAGACACTCTGTCAGGGTGCCCCCTTCTATGTGCTGGGTCCCCTGGTGACAGACATTGCCCCCGGATACGACCACATTACCGCTGCCATCGGCGGTGCCATTGCAGCCACCTACGGCGCTTCCTTCCTGTGCTATGTGACCCCGGCGGAACACCTGCGTCTGCCCAATCTGGAGGACGTAAAGGAAGGTATTATAGCTTCCCGCATCGCAGCACATGCCGCAGATATTGCTAAAGGTGTAAAAGGCGCTGCCGACTGGGACAATAAAATGAGTACAGCCCGCAAGAAACTGGACTGGGAAGAAATGTTCCGTCTCTGTCTGGACCCGGAAAAAGCCGGGCGCTACCGGGCAGAGGCAAAGCCTGAAAAGGAGGACACCTGCAGCATGTGCGGTAATTTCTGCGCAGTCAGGAACATGAACCGTATCCTGGAAGGCGAGATTGTCAGCATCTATGACGAATGATAAAAGCAACACTGCAAATACGAAGACCTGTTAAGCAGTCACACAGCACATACATAAAGAGGTATATCAAATGATAACAATCAACGGAAATGCCATTCATCTTACTGCCCCCTGTACAGTGGAAACCCTCCTAGTGGAACAGGGCTATTCCCTGCAGCGCATCGCGGTGGAGAGAAACGGTGATATTCTTTCCAAAAACCGTTACGCTGACACCATCGTTCAGGATGGAGATACCTATGAAATTGTCAGCTTTGTAGGAGGCGGCTGATTTGAAAGAAAGACATACGATCCTGTCCAAAGACGAAATCGAGGAAGTTCTTATAGAACGCCATACCCTCCCCATACACCGGAAACTCCGGAATGCCGGTGCCGCCATTGCCGGCCTCGGCGGTCTGGGCTCCCATGTGGCTGTAATGCTGGCGCGTACCGGCATCGGAAGTCTTCACCTGATCGATTTTGACCGGGTGGAGCCCAGCAATTTGAACCGGCAGATTTACAGGATGAAGCATTTAGGCAGGTATAAAACAGAAGCGCTGAAAGAAGAAATCTCAGAGATCAACCCTTACATCTCAGTCCGCACCGACACAGTTAAGGTAACAGAGAACAATATAGACCGCCTGTTTAGGGATGACAAGATCATCTGTGAAGCATTTGACCGGGCAGAAAATAAGGCCATGCTGGTCAACTATCTTCTGGAACACCGTCCGGATACTTTCATTGTATCCGGTTCGGGCATGGCCGGCTATGGGAGCAGCAACTCCATACATACAGAAAAGAGGATGAAAAACCTGTATCTCTGCGGGGACGGCACCAGTGACATTGCCTCCGGCATAAGCCTGACAGCTCCCAGAGTCACTCTCTGTGCAGCACATCAGGCCAATATGATACTGCGGCTCATTCTCGGAGAAAAAGACGTATAGAAAAGAGGAAAAAGACATGATAAAAGATGACAAACTTATATTGGGAGGACACGAATTTCACTCCCGTTTTATTCTGGGTTCCGGCAAATACAATCCGGAACTGATCCACGCTGCCGTTAAAAATGCCGGGGCTGAAATCATTACTCTGGCTGTACGCAGAGCCAACAGCGGCACTGCCAGTATACTGGAACATATACCGGACAGCATAACACTCCTTCCCAACACCTCCGGGGCCAGAACTGCGGATGAAGCAGTAAGGATCGCCCGCCTCGCCAGGGAACTGGGCTGCGGGGATTTTGTTAAAGTTGAGGTCATCCGAGACTCCAAATACCTGCTGCCGGACAATCAGGAAACCATCCGCGCCACAGAGATGCTGGCAAAAGAGGGCTTTATTGTCATGCCTTACATGTACCCTGATCTAAACGCCGCCAGAGACCTGGAACATGCCGGAGCTGCGTGTATCATGCCGTTAGGTGCCCCCATTGGTACCAACAAGGGATTGTGCACAAGGGAATTCATCAAAATCCTTATCGAGGAAATTGACCTTCCCATTATTGTAGACGCAGGAATCGGCCGCCCTTCCCAGGCTTGTGAAGCCATGGAAATGGGCGCTGCCGCAGTCATGGCAAATACAGCCATTGCCACTTCCGGCGACATACCCGCCATGGCGGAAGCCTTTAAAAAAGCCATTGAAGCAGGACGTACCGCATACCTATCGGGCCTTGGGCGCGTTGTAAACGGCAGAGCCAGCGCCTCCTCTCCGCTCACCGGATTTCTGGAACAATAAGGAGGTGGAAAAATGACTGCATCAAGAACAAATCATATGGAATATATGGAGGGTATGGAAGCTCTGGATTCTGATGTTATGGATAAAGTGATAAGTGCCATGGACAGCTATGACTATCACCGTTATACAGAAGCACACGTACTGGCTGCACTGTCCCATGACACACGGACACCGGAGGATTTCGCAGCGCTTCTGTCTCCCGCCGCGGAACCTTTCCTGGAAGAGATGGCACAGGCTGCGCGGGCTGAAACCAGGAAACACTTCGGAAACTGTGTAAATCTCTTTACGCCGCTTTATATCTCCAATTACTGTGAAAACCACTGCATTTACTGTGGTTTCAACTGCCATAACCATATCCGCAGGGCAAGGCTTACCGCGGAGCAAATCGAGTTGGAAATGGCTGCGATCGCCAAAACAGGACTGGAAGAAATTCTTATACTGGTCGGCGAGAGCCGTGCAAAAAGTGATGTCAGGTATCTGGGGGAGGCGTGCAGGATTGCCAGAAAATACTTTAAAATGGTGGGACTGGAAGTCTATCCTATGAACAGTGAGGAGTATGCCTATCTCCATAAATGCGGAGCTGATTATGTGACCGTATTTCAGGAGACTTATAATTCCCATAAGTATGAGACGCTGCATCTGGCCGGGCATAAAAGAATCTTCCCTTATCGGTTTCACGCGCAGGAGCGGGCATTGAAAGGCGGAATGAGAGGAGTTGCTTTTGGGGCACTTCTGGGGCTGGATGATTTCAGAAAGGATGCATTTGCTACAGGGATGCACGCCTGGTATCTGCAGCGGAAATATCCGCAGGCTGAGATTGCGTTTTCCTGCCCGCGTCTCAGGCCGATCATTAATAATGATAAGATCAATCCTAAGGATGTGCATGAACCACAGCTTCTTCAGGTGATCATGGCTTACAGACTCTTTATGCCGTTTGCCGGAATCACGATTTCTACCAGGGAACGGGCTGAGTTCCGGGATCATGTGGTCACGATCGCAGCGACTAAGATTTCTGCAGGGGTAAGTACCGGAGTCGGCAGTCATGTGGAGGAGCTGGAGGATAAGGGGGATGACCAGTTTGAGATTTCAGATGACAGAGGTGTTGAGGAGGTCTGCAGGGCTGTCAGAGACGGGGGAATGCAGGTGGTCATGAATGATTATGTATTCGTATAACAGCGAGGTGTAGTATAGCGGGCAGGGTGGATATCCCTTTGTATGCTTGCTGTCATCACGGAAACTAAATAAAAGCGGAGGAAAACTGCCATATGGGAGCTGGCTTTATTCCACACAAATTGGCAGAGGTAGTATTATGGGTAAAATGAGGAATGGGTTAAGATTTGATAAGATGCTGGTGATTACCAATCGGCTGATTTGTGATGGGGATTTTCTGGAGCGGATCGAGACGGTGGCTGCTAAAAAGCCAAAAGGAATTGTGTTGAGAGAAAAAGATTTGGGAGTCGGGGAATATAGAGAACTGGCTATGAAGGTGCTTAAGATATGCAGGCGATATGATGTTGACTGTATTCTGCATTCCCGGGCAGAGGCGGCAAGGGAGCTTGGCTGTCCTCGTATCCACCTGCCTTTTTCAAGGTTTTGCGGGGATAATATCTGTGTAAAGTCCGGCGAAAGTGAACGTCTATCAGGTTCTGATGAGAGGAGCAGGCTGCTTATGGATTTTGATCTGATCGGTGTTTCTGTTCATTCGGTGGAGGAGGCCATTTTTGCTGAGAAGATGGGGGCCGGTTATGTAACGGCAGGGCATATTTTCCTGACGGACTGCAAAAAGGGACTTGCTGCCAGAGGGCTGCCTTTTCTGAAAAACGTCTGTGAATCGGTTGGGATTCCTGTATATGCCATTGGCGGTATTACACCGGATCATGTGGATGACGTGCTGGGAGCAGGGGCGGCAGGTTTTTGTGTTATGTCAGGAATCATGCGGAATTCGGTGTGGGACGTATAGATAAGAGCAGGTATTGGCCCCATCACAAAGCGATTTTTAATGGGCGAATACCGTAACGATTCAGCCGGCTGAATCGTTACAATTTTCTTTCAGGAACCTTCTCACATTTCCTCCCAGAATCTTTTCTGTCTGGCTGTATGTAAAGCCGTGTTTTTCCATTTGCTCTGCCAGAAGCTGTACCTGGCTGCAGTCAGAGATCTCGGGGAGTTCCAGGATGCCGTCGTAATCGCTGCCCAGACCCAGGCAGTCACTTCCGCCGACGTTCAGAATATAGGACGCCATCTGTACGATCTCTTCCACTGTTGTGCCGGCTTCTCCGGGTTTCCAGTTGGGGCGCATGAAGGAGACTGCGTAGTTCAGGCCCATCACACCGCCCCGGTCAGCCAGGGTGCGTATCATATCGTCTGTGAGATTTCTGGCGGAACCTTTTACCAGGCCTCTTGCATTGGAATGACTGGCCAGGAAAGGGCGGGTGGAATGTTCCGCCACATCCCAAAAGCCGCCGTCGGACAGATGGGATACATCCACCAGGATATGCAGGTGTTCCAGCTCCTCCAGAAACTCCAGGCCCTTTTTCTTCAGTCCCCGGTCATCACCCCAGCTCCAGGTCTTCTGCGTAAGAGGGTCCCCCATACAGTTGGGAAAGCCAAAATCGTTCTCATAGTTCCAGGTAAGAGTTGCCATTCTGACGCCCTGTCGGTGAAACCATCTGAGGGAATCCAGAGAGTTCTGGAATATGGCGCCCTCCTCCAGGGAGAGAAGGGCTGACATCTTACCCGCCTTTTCGTTTGCTTCCAGCTCACTGTAGGTTCTGACCTGGGAGATCAGGTCAGCATTTCGCTGCATTTCCCGCTGAAAGATTTTCAGGATATCTCCGGCAGCCGCCTCTGCGTCCGGTTCCTCCTCCCAGTTAACGTATATGGCAAAGGTCTGCAGGGCATAGCCGCCCTTTTTCATCTTTTCCAAATCTACACTGAGGGAATTATGGCGGAGGGAAGCAGGACTGCCCTCTTTTTCCATTTGGCGGATTTTGCTGATGGTGTCGCAGTGCATATCTATAATCTGCATAATAAAACTCCGTTTCTGCCTTCTTAAATTGAGGGCTTCTTTCTACCAGTATATTGATTTATTCCATGAGATATTAAGAAAGCGCGTTCCCACTGAGCGGAAACGCACCTTCCCTTAACTTATTATCATTTTTAATATAGGAACACAGCCACCCCATAAGCCGGCAGCGGATAACCAAAGGAGTAATCCCTTCCGTCACATTCCTTCTTCACAGCCTTGTAAACGGTCTGCTCCACCGGCGTATCTCCGCCGAATTTAGGGTCCTTACTGTTCAGGATCAGCTTATACTGTTTTCTCTTAGGTACCCCGACCCGGTAATCCTCTCTGGCAACCGGTGTATAATTGATGACAAACAGCAGATTATTCCTTCCGGTAGGCGACTTTCTCACAAAACTGAAAATACTTCTCGCGGCGTCATCCGCATTGATCCACTCAAACCCTTCCTGGCTGTCGTCATTTGCGTAGAGGGCCGGATACTTCTTATATAAAGCAAGCAGTTCCTTCACGTAAGCCTGAAGCTGCTGATGGCACGGTTCTGCCAGCAGGAACCAGTCAAGCTCCCTGGCCTCGCTCCATTCCTGGAACTGACCGAACTCCTGTCCCATGAACAGCAGCTTCTTGCCGGGATGCCCGAACATGTAGCTGTACCCTGCCTTCAGATTCTCGAATTTATCCTGTCCGAGACCGGGCATTTTGTTGATCATGGAGCATTTCAGATGCACGACTTCATCATGAGATAATACAAGGACGTAGTTCTCGCTGTAGGCGTAACTCATGGAGAACGTCATCTTATGGTGATTATATTTACGGAAATATGGGTCAAGCTTCATATACTCCAGGAAGTCGTGCATCCATCCCATATTCCATTTTAAGCTGAATCCCAGGCCGCCCTCCTCAGGCTTGCCGGTTACCATGGGCCATGCTGTGGATTCCTCCGCGATCATGACAGCCCCCTTGTTCTTGCCCAGAACTACGGAGTTCAGGTGCTTGAAGAACTCGATCGCCTCCAGGTTCTTATTTTCCCCGTATTTGTTTGGTATCCACTGTCCGGCCTCTCTTCCGTAGTCCAGATACAGCATGGAGGCAACAGCATCCACACGGAGTCCGTCAATGTGATATTCCTGTATCCAGAACAACGCGTTTGCGATGAGGAAATTTTTCACCTCATTCTTGCCGTAATCAAATACCTTGGTCCCCCAGTCCGGATGCTCACCCTTTCTTGGGTCCGCATATTCATATGTGGGGGTTCCGTCAAAATCAGCCAGTCCGTGGGCGTCCTTCGGGAAATGGGCCGGTACCCAGTCCAAAATGACACCGATCTTATTCTTGTGCATGTAATTTACGAAATACTGGAAATCCTCGGGCGTACCGTACCTGGATGTAGGGGCATAATAACCTGTGACCTGGTATCCCCAGGAGCCGTCAAAGGGATGTTCCGCAATACCCATCAGCTCCACATGGGTATACCCCATCTCTTTGATATAGTCAGCCAGTGAATGGGCCAGCTCTCTGTAATTGTAAAATCCGTCCTCATCCCCGTCTTTTAAAGGGTGTTTCTTCCAGGAACCCGGGTGCAGTTCATAAATGGACATGGCATCCTTCTTCGCATTGTATTCCAGGCGCTTTTTCATCCAGACGGAATCTCCCCATTTGAATTTGGTGATGTCATATACACAGGAAGCTGTACCCGGGCGGTGCTCCGCGTAGTTTGCATAGGGGTCTGCCTTGAAGAGCAGCTTGCCCTTGTATGTGGTGATGCAGAATTTGTACAGATCACCTTCCCGCACCTTGGGCACAAAGAGCTGGTAAATGCCCATGTCATTGTCACACTTCATCACATTTTTATCGGGGTCCCATTTGTTGAAATCCCCCACAACGGACACGGATTCCGCATGAGGTGCCCAGACGGCGAAATAGACGCCGTCTTTGCCCCGCTGTGTTGTGGGATGTGCACCCATCAGCTTATAGATTTCATAATGTGTTCCTTCCCCGAATAAATAGCGGTCCATCTCCGAGAATCTCATTGTTTTTCCTTTAGCCATAAGTCCTTCCCCTTTGTCTTCCTCTGATTTTACAGCACTTTAACCCTGCTGCAGGATTTCCAGCAGAACACTTCCCGCTGCTTCTATGGTAAAATTCAGCCTGCCGTTCTCCGGCTCCACTTCCTCTTGTGTCAAAAGGTTTACATAACGTTTATTCTCCACCGGCACCGGAATACTCACCTGTGCCGGATTCTCGTCATTGTTCACAGCCGTGACAAGACCTTCCTCCTCTGTAAATCTGACAAACGCAAACTGCCTGTTGGTGAGCATCAATTCCCTGTATCTTCCCTCTGCAAGGCAGGTCTTATACTTCTCGTGCATTTCTCCCAGTGTCTTGACCCAGAGCATGATCCCGGAATCCTTATGCTCTTCCAGGGCTTCCCTGATATCCACGGCCGGCCTTAGAGCGTCATCACCGCCGTTGTTCTTGCTTCCCTCAATTCCCCATTCCGATCCGTAATAGATGGATGGTATCCCCGGAAGCGTATACAGCAGTGTATAGATGGGGTAAATATGCTCCTTCACATTGATTTTACTGTAAATGCGGTCCACATCGTGATTGTCAACAAAGGAATACAGCTTCATCCCCCTGTAGATACCGCCGTTCTCCTCAAATTCCCGTCTTATGGTATGGGCGATCTCAAAGTAATTGTGGTCATTGTGTCCGGAATAGATGCCCTTGTGAAGTTCATAATTCGTAACACTGTGCAGCATTTTCTGTCCGTCCTGGATGTATCGGCTGTAGTCTCCGTGGATGACCTCCCCCATAAGCCAGAAGTCCTCTTTCTTCTCACCTGTGCGCCTGCGCATTTCCTCCATGAAGCCAAAGTCAAGACAATCCGCGCAGTCCAGGCGGATGCCGTCAATATCAAAGGTATCAATCCACTCATCTATCACATCCAGAAGATAACCTTTTACTTCCGGGTTCTGCAGGTTTAAGTTCACAAGCTCAAAGCAGTTTCTCCAGGCTTCATAGGAAAATCCGTCATTGTAGGGATTGTTCCATCCGAAATTGATGCCCTTATACCATCCGCAGTACCTGGAACCCTCCCGGTTCTGCTGGATGTCCCTGAAGGCAAAGAATTCTCTTCCCGTGTGGTTGAACACACCGTCCACCACGACTCTGATTCCCAGCTCGTGCGCCTTTTTCACAAATCTGGTAAAGTCTTCATTGTCACCAAGCCGCTGGTCCACAGTCTTATAATCCTTGGTGTCATACCCATGGGTGGTGGACTCAAACAGAGGTCCGATATAGATTGCTGTTGCCTTAATGTCCGCAAGGTGCGGCAGCCATTTCTCCAGTTCCGCGAAGCGGTGTACAACACCTTCTTCTCTATTCACCCTGGGGGCGCCCGTCATCCCGATAGGGTACATATGGTAAAATACTGCCTCTTCATACCATTTTGCCATGTTTCGTTTCCTCCTTTTCCGGCTCTGCCCGATGCGGCAGGCCCAGACAAACCATGCAGGAACGCCATTCCTTGACTACGAATATATCCCATACATAAACTGATGCACAATCTCATATGTGGTCTCATCAGAAATTTCAAATCTTTCCTCTTCGGATAGCCCGTAGCTCACTGTCATAATATGATGGTTGAGCACACCTGTAAACCCCACGGCAAATAATTCCTGCCGCCCCCGCATGTTCCCCAATTGGGGGGATGCATCCTCAAATATCTTCACAATGATCTTATAATACCGCTCTATAAGGGGCGAAACCGTCTTATAGGCCTCGTTCTCTCTTCCGGAATAAAACAGAGACAGCATGAATAAATAGAATTTCTGATTGGACGCAGCATAGTCAAAAAATGTCCGCGCTGCCTGATAAAGCACACCCGGAAGGCTTTCCCCCGGCCTGGCTATATCGATCAGCCTGCTTTCAAACTCCTGATATCCTGTCTCCAGCAGATTCTGCAAAAGTCCCAGCTTGCTTCCAAAATAGTAATATAAAGTTGGCTTGGAGATTCCGGCCTTATCCACGATCTCCTGGACGCCCACCGCATCATACCCCTTGGCATAAAACAGATCAAGCGCCGACTTTAATATCAATTCTTTATTATCCATAACTGCCTCCCGGCTGTTCTGCATTGTATCTATCTTTTGTTTTTTATTTTCATCCTTTGTTCTGCCTATTATTATACCAATCGGTATACAAAAAATCAAGAGGGTGTTGTAAAATACGTTTTTACAATACCCTCTTGTTTAAGGCCGCTCTGCCCGACTTCACGGCTGACGCTTCCTCCCTATCATATACCAAACAGCTTTTTGGCGTTTTCCCTGGTCACATCCACCACAGTTTCATAGGAAACGCCCTTAATCCTGGCAATCTCCTCCGCCACATAAGTCAGATACACAGAACAGTTTCTGTGTCTTCTGTAGGGTTCAGGTGCCAGATACGGGGCATCTGTCTCCAGCAGAAGATAATCCAGCGGTGCGTATTCCACCACATCTTTCAGCCGCTTTCCGTTTTTGAAGGTGACGACTCCGCCTACGCCCAGATAATACCCCATGTTCATGTATTCCTTTGCCTGTTCCACAGAATAGGAATAGCAGTGGATCACGCCCTTCAGGTTATCTGCCCTCTCTGCTTTCATAAGATCCAGTGTGTCCTTTGCCGCATCACGGCTGTGTACAATAATGGGAAGCCCGGTCTCTTTTGCCAGATCCATCTGGCGGACAAACCATTTTTTCTGGATCTCATGATGTTCCTTATCCCAATAATAGTCAAGGCCAATCTCACCCACTGCCACGATCTTCTCCAGATCACACAGGCTTCTGAGCCATTTTATTTTCTCCTCATCAAGGCTGCCCACCTCGTCGGGATGAACGCCCACTGCTCCGTAGACAAAAGGATACTTTTCTGTCAATCTGACCGTATCCTCCACACCCCGCAGGCTGGCGCCCACATTGATGATCGTTCCGATTCCGTGCTGCGCCATGGAGGTTAACAGGCTGTCCCTGTCCCCGTCAAACGCCTCGTCATCGTAATGTGCATGTGTCTCAAATATCATGAATATTCCGCTCCTTCAATTTCTTGTAAACGGTCTGGCGGAACAGCGCGTACACAACAGATGTAAGCGGTATGAAGATCAGCATACCCACAACACCCATCAGACTGCCGCCCACGGTCACTGCCACCAGCACCCAGATAGAGGGCAGCCCCACCGAGTTCCCGACTACATGAGGATAGATCAGATTCCCCTCAATCTGCTGCAGCACCAGAAACAGCACGATAAATGCCAGCCCCTTCATGGGATCCACCACCAATATCAGAAAGGTACCCACAACACAGCCGATAAACGCTCCGAATATGGGAATCAGCGCTGTAAATGCAATCAGTATACCGATCAGCATAGCGTACGGGAAACGAAACAGGGTCATGGATACGAAAAACATGGTTCCCAGGATCACTGCCTCCAGACACTGACCGGTGACAAAGCTGGCAAATGTCCTGTAACTGAGGGAACACACCTCCAGAACCTTTTTCACCATCTTTGCAGACAGAAAAGCGTAGAAAACTTTCTGAACCTGCACCGTCAGCTTTTCCTTCTGCAGAAGGATATATACGGCAAATACAAGGGCGATGAAAAAATTCATAAGTACATTGACCACTGTGCGTGCCATTGCCACTGTGGAGTTGAGCACATTTCCGGCACCGTTTTTCAGGAAGTCAACTGCTGTGCCGATTATGGAATTCCAGTCAAATTCCAGGTTCTGGATCCACTCAGCAATCTGTTTGTTGTTGTGGAAGGTTTCCACAGCCCAAGTCTGAAGCCTCGGTATGGCGGCTTCTATGCTGGCACTCACACTCATAAAGGTCTGACCCATTTCCGGTACAACCACAAGGATGACTACAAGCACTACGCCCACCACCAGAATGAGGGAGAGGATCAGACTCAGCGGGCGTCCCAGCTTTTTCATCTTTCCTTTACTCTCGGCACTTCCGAAAAGTCTCTTTTCCAGAAAGCTCATGGGAACATTCAGTACAAAGGCAAATGCGGCTCCCAGAAGGAAAGGATAGGCTATCCCTACCATGAAACGTGCAAAGACCAGCAGTACATCTGCCCTTTGTATTCCCACATAGACAACCACTGCAAACAGAATCAGAAGCATCAGATTCTTCATATCTTTTTTATTCAGGTTCATACTTCTCCTCTCCTTCTCCCCTCTTTGATTACTTTTTCAGTTTCGCACGTACCCATTTCAGCGCCTGGATAACCGGCAGGTTTGCAATGGACAGGCCGTACACTGTGAAAAGCTGTGCCATATCCAATGTCTGCACGCTGAAAATTTTGTGCAGCCCCGGAATCATCAGCACAGAGGTGATTAATACTAATCCTAACACAAATGCACCGATGAGGTAAATATTATTAAAGAATTTCTTAGTAAATAAAACAGGTCTTACGGATTTACAGTTAAATCCATGCACCAGCCTGGAGGTACACAGGGTTCCGAATGCCATTGTCATGGCCAGGAGCGGGCTCTCCTGATAGCCGATGTAAAAACCGATCATGGTCATGATACCGATAACAAGACCTTCTGTCCCGATATAGGAGAGAAAATCCTTCGTCAGTATGGATTCATTCATAGGACGCGGTTTTTCCTTCATGACATCTTTGGTGTGAGGCTCCAGCCCCAGCGCAATAGCCGGAAGGCTGTCTGTCAGCAGGTTGATAAACAGCAGGTGTACCGGCGCAAACGGCACGGGCAGGTTTGCCAGGGACGCGTACAGTACCGCCAGGATTCCCGCAAAGTTGCCTGAGAGCAGGAACTGGATGGCACTCTTTATGTTCTTGTATACGTTCCTTCCGTTTTCCACTGCCTTGACAATGGTTGCAAAGTTATCATCCGTCAGGACCATGGAAGCGGCATCCTTGGACACCTCGGTTCCCGTTATGCCCATGGCCACACCGATATTGGCCTGCTTCAGAGCGGGTGCGTCATTGACGCCGTCACCTGTCATGGAGACAATATTTCCCTTCTCCTGCCATGCCCTGACAATGCGTATCTTATGTTCCGGTGAAACCCGTGCATAGACGGATATACCTTCCACAAAATTCTGCAGCTCCTCGTCCGTCATATTTTCAATCACAGCGCCCTCGCAGGCTTCGGATTCATCCTTCAGAATGCCGATACGTTTTGCAATGGCTGCTGCTGTCACCTTGTGGTCACCGGTTATCATGATAGGCTTAATGCCTGCACTGATACACTCTTCAACCGCGGCCTTGGACTCTTCACGCGGCGGGTCCATCATGGCGATCAGTCCCAGAAATACCAGATCATCTTCATCGTTCACACAGAGCTGTGTGCCGGCCTCCATCCGTTTATAGGCAAATGCCAGAACACGGAGTCCGTTTCCGGAAAACTTCTGGTTCTGCTCTTCGATGGCTCTGCGGTCTTCCTCTGTGATGGGGACTATCCCGCTATCTTTCTGTATGGAACAGACACGGTTCAACAGAACATCCACCGCGCCTTTTGTGATCATGGTGGCACCCTCTCTTAAATTATGAAGGGTGGACATCATCTTACGGTCACTGTCAAAAGGCACCTCGCTGCATCTGGGATACTTGTCGCGGACCACCTCCGCAGGGCGTCCCAGCTTATCTCCCTGGTTGATAAGGGCTGTCTCGGTGGGATCTCCGATCTCCTCGCCGTTTTTGTTGGTGGAGTCATTGCAGAGAATACTGTGGCGGAGAAGCTGCTTCTGTGCCGGATCATCCAGGTCAATATTTTCCGCGGGAATCTCACGGCCTTCTACATAGTAGTATTCTACTGTCATCTTGTTCTGGGTCAGGGTACCTGTCTTGTCTGAACAGATAATAGATACACTTCCCAGACCTTCCACTGCCTGAAGTTTTCGTATAATGGCATGTTCTCTTGCCATTTTCTGCGTTCCGAAGGAAAGCACAATGGTGACAATGGAGCTGAGTGCCTCCGGTATGGCCGCAACAGCCAGCGCTACGGCAAACAAGAATGCCTCTCCCCAGGATTCTCCCCTGAAAACACTAACTCCAAACAGGATACCGCAGAAAACCAGAATTATGATGGACAGCTTCTGGCCGAACTGGTCCAGGTTCATCTGCAGCGGTGTCTTTTTCTCGGAAGTGGTTTTCAGCAGTTTAGCGATCTTTCCCACTTCTGTCTCCATGCCTATGGAGGTTACAAGGAAGGAGCCGCGGCCGTAAGAGACAAAGCTTCCTGAGAATACCATGTTGGTTCTGTCACCCAGCGGTACCTCGCCTTCGATGGGGTCTTCCGTCTTATCCACGCCCAGGCTCTCACCTGTCAGGGCACTCTCATCTACCTTAAGGCTGGCATTTTCAAGGATCCGTCCGTCAGCCGGGACATAGTCGCCCGCTTCCAGCATGACAATATCGCCCACAGTCACCTGGTCAGAGGGTATCTTCGCCACATCGCCGTTTCTCAGGACCTTCGCCTCAGGCCCTGACATGGCTTTGAGGCTGTCAAGAGACTGCTCTGCCTTCACGGTCTGGACTGTTCCGAGAATGGCATTCATGGTGATGACCACCAGGATGACAATGGCACTCTCCATTTCGCCCAGAACACCGGAAACAATGGCTGCCACGATCAGGATGATCACAAGAAAATCTTTGTACTGCTCCAGAAAAATCTGCGGGATGGATTTTTTCTTTTCTTCCAACAGAGCATTGGGGCCGTATTTTTCCTGATTGGCCTTAATCTGTTCGTTTGTCAGAGGCTGCGTGCTTCCATTGATGGTTTTCTGCGCCTCTGTCCTCGACATTTGATAAAATTCTTTCATTCGCTCTCCTCCAAACGTTTTTTGCGGAACCCATGCCGTGCTGCCATGGTTCCATGTGTGGATACGTACTGCTTATCTCTAGTGTGCTTTGTAAAAACCTCTTTCATACCATTTTGCTCGTATGCCCTGCCATAACCATTGGTTTTTCATGGCCTGCAACGCAAAAAAGCGAGGCTTTTACTGCACAACAAGCATGCAATAAAAGTCTCGCTGTTTCATCACGATACGGACGGGATATTCTCCCATCGAGATTGACGATATCGCAAACGCCGACGGCGCCAGCTACTCCCTCTTATTAATGGATACTATAACCGATTGCTTTTGAACTGTCAATGATAAATTTGTAAAATATTCCTGTCAGCCGCCGCGTACCGAAACTTTCGCATTCTTCTTGAATAAAGTTTCCGGAACACTTATAATTAAACAAACTTGGAAAATATCACCGCCCTGCTGAAATACCACGGCGGATGGTTATGGAGGATGAGAAATGACAGAGCGAGAGAAAATGCTGGCCGGAGAGCTGTATGACTGCGGTGACCCGGAGCTTTTAGCCCAATGGCACCTGGCTAAAAATCTGATTCGGGAGTACAATGGACTTCTGTCTGAGAATCTGGAGGAAAAGGACCGCATCTTAAACCGTCTTCTGGGCAGCCGGGGTGACAATCTGTGGATCACCGCGCCTTTTTATGTGGATTACGGGAACAATATTTATTTCGGAAATAACTGTGAAGTGAATATGAACTGCACCTTTCTGGATGACAACAGAATTGAGATCGGCGATAACGCGCTGATCGCCCCAAATGTGCAGATTTACACAGCCTTTCATCCCACCAACGCGGCAGACCGGTTCGGCCCCTTAAAGGAGGACGGCAGTTTCTCTTTCTGCAAGACCAGGACCGCACCTGTCATTATCGGTGATAATGTGTGGATCGGCGGCGGCGCCGTGATCCTGCCCGGTGTGACCATCGGCAGCAATGTAGTCATCGGCGCGGGAAGTGTTGTGACAAAATCCATTCCTGACAACAGTGTCGCTGTGGGAAGTCCCTGCAGAGTGATACGGGAAAACTGTTAAATCAATTAGGAGGAAAATATGAATGCTCCGGGCAAAATGGTAAAAGTTAACGATACATATATGCACGTCTTCTCTATATCCCCTTCAACCACGGCAATGCATCACCCAATTGTATTCTTGTCCGGTTCCGGCACGGAATGTCCTACATATGATTTTAAACCGTTATGGCATTTGCTGAAGGACCGGTTCCACATCGTGGTAGTTGAACGCCCGGGGTATGGATGGAGCGGGCAGACCAGTCATCCGCGGGATATTGACACCATCCTTGCAGAAACAAGGGAAGCTTTAAAGCAGGCAGATATAGCCGGTCCATTTATTCCGGCACCCCATTCCCTTTCCGGCTTGGAAGCTATATACTGGGCTCAAAAATATCCGGATGAAGTCTATGCCATCCTTGGACTGGACATGGCTGTTCCTCAGGTATATCGGATTATGGAGATACCAAAATACTTTCCTCTCCTGGCCCGGTTTGGACATCTTCTGCGCAGGCCGCTTGCAGCAGCTATGGTTAAAAACCATCCTGCCGTGAAAAATAATCTATTGGATAAAACGGAACGGGAGGCAATGGAAGTTATTACTTCCAGACAATTGCTGAGTAAGAATATGATGGATGAAATAGATTATGTAAAAGAAAATGCTGTTAAAGTTGAAAATGGAAAATCCCCTCAAGTTCCCTTGCTGTGCTTTCTGTCTAATGACAAGGCAAATTTAAAAGCAGTACCTGCATGGGGCAGAATACACAGGGAATATTTTTCCGCTAATGATAATGCCCATTTCATTGATTTAACATGCGGTCATTATGTTCACCGGGAAGCACCTGATATCATAGCTGAATCCATAATTCAATTTTTATAACCATGCAGTAAACTTTATGTATTTACTGAACTCGCCATGCATAAGAGTTGTGACAGCGGGTATTCGTCCTATCGCAAATTGACCTCTAACGGACAAATACCCGTACCTATTAATTAAGCTGGCCCTCTCCCGGCAGGCGTAAACGTGAGAGGTACCACACATCTGCCTTCTTCCCTCTATTCCAGATACATCTCCCTCAGCATATCTGTTTTCTCGTCAGTAAGCCCCAGTCTCTCCCTCAGATATGCTTCGGTACTTCCGCACTGTCTCTCTGTCTCCGCGAACATGGATTCTATATAACTTCTCTCCGCGCCGTTTAGAATGCGGATTCCATTGAGAATGCGTTCATTCTGCACTTTTGCAGCTACTTTTGCGACCATGGCTTCTGTCTCCGGTTCCAGATATCCATTTGTCAGAAGATAGTCCCGGATGATCACTTCCCGTTCCACGCCAAGCGCAGTCAGCAGAAGGGCTGTGGCTGTGCCTACCCGGTCCTTTCCCGCAGAGCAGTGCCAGAGGACAGCCCCTTCTTTTTGAGCTAAAAGGATATCAAAGAAATGCTTCAGTCCGGTGACGGAAAAATCGTCAGAGACAAGAGCCAGATAAATTTTTTCCATGTTTTCCTTTGGATGGTTTTCCGCCTCCTTCAGCAGTTCCAGGATCATGGCTGAAAGACTGTCCGCCTGCTCCTGTCCCTCTCTGGTGATTCCCAGCATGGCATCACTTAAAAGAGGATTATGTATGAATTCCACCCCTTTTATCTCCGGGTCCGGCAGTTCTGTCTTCTCACCGTTTGTCCTTAAGTCCACCACTGTTTTCAATCCATACTCCTCTGTCAGTTGTCTGATATCAGACTCTGTACATTTTCCAAGGGCACCGCTTCTTAACAGGCGGCAGTGTCTGATCGTCCTGCCGTCCTTTACTGTATACCCTCCCAGATCCCGTGTATTATAAACAGGGCCTTCCATTTCAATTCTGCTGCACATAGTATCCTCCTCCATGAATAAACATTTTGTCCTGTGTTTCCTGTGCGCAAACAGCCCGCATCAGAAAATCCCACGTAGGAAAATGGGGCTGCCGCCCGCCCTGTCTGCTGTCTCGCAGAGAGAGCCGGCCGCATCCCCATTTTATATTTTCAATTATTCTGTTTATTTTACCACCGGAAGCAGGCTGATTGCAAAGGTAAATTCATTTTCAACAAAACGGTACTTCTCCAGAAGTCTCGGTCCGCAGCTGTTGGAGCCGATTCCGTTCTGGCGGTAGTCCAGGCAGAACACTGTGTAGGGGGAGGCTTTCAGCTCATAATTATGTGCCTTTTCCGTCAGCTCCTCCTGTGTGTATACAGACGCATTGAAGGCAAAGGTATCTGCGCCCACTGCTGCCAGGCTGATCCTGCTGCCCTCAGCCTTCACATAATCACAGTCATCGTGGCTGCCGTTCTCCTGCGGACGGATATAATCCTCATGCAGCTCTTTTACGGCGGCATGGAACTCATCATGATAGCTGGCTCTGCGTTTATCCTGATAACTCTCCACAGGGCCAAGTCCATAGTATGTGATGTCCGCCATATCGCGGGGCAGGAACAGGCGCAGGCCGAATCTCGGAAGTTCCGGGAATTCCGGGTCTTTCTTCACATCCAGCTTCACGTCAATCCTTCCGTTGGCACGGATCGTCCATGTGGCATCAATATCCAGGATTCTCTGGATGATAACTGCTGATACGGAAAGAACTGTGTGGATCTGTACTTCCTCTTCCAGAACCGTGTAATCCGTGCGGTAAGCCCTTGTCACGATCTTGTCGTACTTCGCTTTTCTCCAGATGTTCTTAATATTTCTGTCATTGTCTGTGGGTGCTCTCCAGATGTTGTATTCCATCGGGCGCTCCAGAACCTTGCAGTTTACATAACTAAGTTCAGAGAAGAGACCAGTCAGCTTGTCATAAGTATAGGAGAATTTGTCTGTGCTTACGAACAGATTCCTGTCATCCTGGGCTACGCTGAATACAGGCGGCTGCCCTGCCTCTTTGCCCGCCTCTCCGGATTCCTCTGTCACTTCCAGAATCTTCACTGCCTTCTGGTTTCTCATATCCTTTGTCTGGAGCTGAATCTCATCAAAGCCCAGTTTAAAGCCTTCCGGCAGAAATCTTGTGGCATTCTTCAGATGATATTCCAGCTTCAGGTAACATTTACCTGCTTCCGGAACCTCATAATCCAGGGCAATCACACCCTCTTCATGAGCGCTGATGTCAGGCATGTCATCCGGGCAGATGCATCCTTCCCCGATCATGCTTCCGTCACAGTTTACCGTATAAGTTATATAGAGGTAGTCCTTTAAGTTTACATAATCCATATAATTGTGCAGAACTGCCTCTTTCTTCTCCTGGTCAAAAGAAACTACTCTGGCCGGACGGTGTACATTTTTGAATTCACGCAGGCCTGTATGCGGTGTGCGGTCAGGATATACCAGACCATCCATACAGAAGTTGCCGTCCTGCGGGTACTCCATGTGGTCGCCCCCGTACGCGTATTTTTTCTTTCCTTCAATGGTCTTGCCCATGTAAATGGCATGATCACACCACTCCCATACAAAACCACCGCAGGCGCCGTCGTACTGCTGGAAGACCTGGAAATAATCCTCAAAATCTCCGGGGCCGTTGCCCATTGCATGGCAGTATTCGCACATAACGAAAGGTTTATCCGGGTTTTTTGCAAAATAGTCGTGGATCTCCTCAATAGCCGGATACATACGGCTGTGAAGATCTATATTGGAATAATCGTATTTTTTATCCTTGGATGTGTAGCGGGCACTCTCAAAGTGGGTCAGTCTGGTATGGTCAAATTCCTTTGTCCAGGCCAGTGCCGCCTCAAAAGTACAGCCGTATGCACATTCATTTCCCATGGACCAGATCACTACACACGGACGGTTCTTATCTCTGTGCACACAGCGCTGTGTCCTGTCCACAGTCGCCTCCGTAAATGCAGGGTTATCCGCAATGGCCTGATTCCATCTGGAAGCCCTCTCCTCCCAGGAATCATCTTCCATATAGATATCAGCGGTTCCGTGGCTCTCATTGTCCGCCTCGTCAATAACAAAGAATCCGTATTCGTCACAGAGCTGATAGAACTGCGGCGCATTTGGATAGTGGCTGGTACGGATGCAGTTGATGTTGTGCTCTTTCATTAACTGCAGGTCTTTTTTCATCTGTTCCAGGCTGATGGCAAACCCTGTAACAGGATCGCTGTCGTGGCGGTTGGTGCCATGGAATTTCACCTTTACTCCATTTATGTAAACCACTCCGTCTCTGGTACAGATTTCACGGATACCCATACGGTCTGTGATAACCTCTCCGGCAGCTTCCAGCACTACTTTGTACAGATACGGCTCCTCCGCGTTCCAGAGAACCGGATTTTCCAGGGTCATGCGGATCCTGCCGTCCTCTGATACCCGGCTGCTCTCTGCTTCCAGACTGCCCTCTGCATTGTAAACAGAGATTTTTACAGGAACTGCCTCGTTAAAATAAGTCACTGCCACATCGACTGACGCACTCTTTCCATCCGGCGCAATGTCTGTTGTGAGGAAATAATCAAAGATTCCCTGTGCGGGACGTTTCAGCAGATATACATCCCTGAAAATACCACTCATGCGGAATTTATCCTGGTCCTCCAGATAACTGCCGTCGCACCATTTCAGAACCAGAACGGCCAGGGTATTCTCACCCTCTCTTAAAAAGCTGCTCACGTCAAATTCACTTGTGGAGTGTGACACCTGGCTGTATCCCACATAACTGCCGTTTATCCATACATAAAAGCAGGAATCCACGCCTTCAAAGTTCAGGTAAGCTTTGGGCGCATTTTCATCCTCTGCATAGGTGAATGTATGCACATAGGCTCCGCAGGGATTTTCCTGAGGCACATACGGCGGGTCCATGGGGAATGGATAACGTGTGTTGGTATACTGGTGTCTGTCATATCCGAAATTCTGCCAGCATCCCGGCACAGGAATCTCATCAAAGCTTCCCGTCTGGTATCCCTCTCTGAAAAATTCCTCTTTCAAGTCATAGATGCTGTCAAAATATTTGAATTTCCAGCTGCCGTTTAACAGCTGGAATCTGTCGGAATTCTCTCTGTTCTCACACAGATCGTCTCTCTGTGTGCCTGCAGGGATATAGTAAGCCCTGTTCGGCATGGTGTTCTCGTGCAGCATGTGAAGGTTCTCATAATATCTGGGTACAATCATTGGTCATAGCCCTCCTGAAAATATATTTTTTACTGTAACTGTTCCGCGCCCGCGCAGGAAATGCGCAGGCCTGCCAAAAAGTCACCTCATACTGCCTATTATAAAATACGTCACAGCAAAATCCATATCCTGTATTAGACAAAACATGCACAAAATGATACAATCAATAAAAGCAGTTTAAGGAACAAAGGAGCATCTGCCTATGTACGTGAATACCGGATATTTAAACCATGCGGAAACAGATCTGGAAAACCCACAGATCCCCCTGCGCATAAACAGCAGCGGGATATACCGGGTCATCTCCCGTCCTTCCATGTCAACGCTCAGGCCCAAAGGGCGGGCTGATTACCAGCTTATCTACATTGCCTCCGGGCGGGCCTGGTTCACTTTCGGCCAGGAAAAGATTGAAGTGGGCGAGGGAAACATGGTCCTTCTGCGCCCCTTCGTCCGACAGGAGTATGTCTACTATGGAAAAGATAAACCGGAGGCCTTCTGGGTACACTTTACAGGGTACCGGGCAGAAGCCTTGCTGGATGCCGCCGGATTTGCACAAAATCAAATTCTGTATGCCGGTGTTTTTTCCGAATACAGGGACCTGTTTTTCCAGATGATACGGGAACTTCAGGTGTTCCGTCCGGCCTATGAGGATCTGCTCCCCCTCCTTTTGGAACAGCTTCTGCTCCTGGTACGCCGCCACCGGATCGAAGGCCCCGGGGAGCGGCACAGGATTCAGAAGGAGATGGAAAAGGCCATCCACTATTTTAATGAAAATTATTACCGGGATATAAAAATCGAAGACTATGCCAGACAGCAGCATATGAGCACCTGCTGGTTTATCAGAAGTTTTAAACAGTACACCAACGTGCCGCCCCTGCAGTATCTCACCTCCGTCCGCATCCGCAGAGCCAGGGAACTTCTGGAGACCACAGATTATACGGTCAGTGAGATCGGGGCATTGGTTGGGTATGACAATCCGCTGTATTTCAGCAGGATTTTTAAGAAACAGACAGGGGTGTCACCTGCCGGGTACAGGAAAACCTGATTCCGCCAGCAGGTCCTCTATTCCTCCCGCGGCGTCTTCATCCAGGACAACAAGCCCTCCCGGCAGAAGTTTCATGACAGTCCCCGGCAGCTCCTCCGTGGGCTGTGTATTATACATTTTTTTCACAATATCCTGTTTCGCTTTTCCGGAGACCTGAAGGATCACTTTCTTTGCCTCAAACATGTGGTGTACACCAAGGGTGATTCCTCTGGTCAGCTTCATTGGGTAAGAAAAGTATTTCTGCCCTACATTCATGGTTGTCTCTGAAAGCTCTACCACTTTTGCATAATCCTCAAAACTGCCTCCTGGCTCATTTAATCCCAGATGGCCGTTCATGCCCAGTCCCAGCAGCATAAGGTCGATTCCGCCATGGCTGAATATGATCTGGTCAATCCGGCTGCATTCCTCCTTAAAATTCGCTGCGTGGATATCAAACAAATGCATTTTCTCAGGCTGAATCCCCAGCGGGCCGTACAGATGCTTCTTCAGGAAATTTGTACAGTTTTCCCTTTCATCCTCCAGATCCAGCCATTCATCCAACGCAACAAATTCGGCCTGTGAAAAATCAATTTCACCCTTTTCTTTCATCTCCCGCAGTATCTCACAAGTCCTTACCACAGTGCTGCCGGCAGGAAAGCACAGCAGTGCATCCTTCTTTTCCTCCAGGCACTCTTTTACCAGCTCCGCGCATCTCCTTGACATACCCTCCATATCCGGGCATACTTCTGTGGCTGGAATCCTGATTGGGAGACATGCTCCCAAACTTTCTGCAATTTCCTCCATACAGTTCGGCAATGTTTTTTCCTCCTTGTTATGTATTATGCAAGCCGTACAGTGATTCCTGTATTTACAGGGTACGTACGGGCATCTGCACATTTTGTTCATGTTTTCTCCTCTTTTCTGCTCTTACTATCCTTTGACCGCCCCCATTGCCAGACTCTTCTGAATGTTCTTGCTCAGGAAAACGTACAAAAACAGCGTGGGTATGGTGGCAATCGTTAGACCTGCGCCGATCAGTCCCCATTTTGTAGAATATTTTCCCACCATGTCGTTGACTCCTACGGTGATCGTCTTGTATTTTTCCCCGCTCACAAATGCAATGGCCAACATCATCTCATTCCATGCTGAAAGGAAGGTAAGGATGGCAACTGTGGACAGGATGGGCTTTAACAGCGGCATGATGATCTGCCAGAAAACCCTGTAAATATTAGCTCCGTCAATAAAGGCAGCCTCCTCCAATTCCTTTGGAAGTGCCTCCAGGGTCCCCACCATTAGCAATATGGCTGTAGGCATGGCAAAGGCCACGTAGGGAATGATCAGCGCCCAGTAGGTATCCAGCACCGGCTTCATATTCACGAACAGCGGCAGCAGCACTGCGTGTATGGACAGCATCATACCGGTCAGGAAAATAAAATACACAAATTTACTCAGCTTCCATTTTAAACGCACAATAGCATAGGTTGCCATAGCTGATAAAATCAATGTGAATGCTATGGTAAGTCCTGTGACAACTGTACTGTTGAACAGATATCTGCCCAGATGTGCTTTTTCAAAAACCTTTGCGTAGTTGGCCCATTCCCAGTTCTCCGGCAGCCCCACTATATTTCCCCCGAAAATCTCGCGGTTGCTCTTCAGGGAAAAAGTAAACATCCAGTAGAGTGGAAACAGCTGGACAACGGTAATAAATAACAGGACAATCGTTTTCACCGTGCCGGTTCTCTTTAGCTTTGAACTTCTCCTTTTCATACCGGTCCCTCCTAATCTTTCTGGATATGATTAAATATTTTTTGTACGATAAACGTAAATACAAGGCACTCCAATATAATGAAAATAGCTATAGCACTGGCATACCCATATTCATTGGTCACAAATATCTTCTTATACATGAGAAGTGACGGTACTTCTGAGGCGTGGACCGGCCCTCCGTTTGTCAGAATATATATTAAATCAAAGGATTTCAGCGAACCGATGATGGCAAATATAACGCAGGCTTTAATCATTGGCACTATCATGGGGATAATGACTCTGACCGCTGTCTGAAACCGGCTCGCGCCGTCCACCTGGGCCGCCTCAATGATTTCCGGTGAAATGGATTTCGCTGCGGAATAAAACAGCAGCATGTGATATCCTATATATTGCCAGACCATAGGTACAAAGCAGGCAAGCAGCGCGGTCCCCTGGTCTCCCAGCCATTCCCTCTGGAGGGCGTCCAGCCCCACAGCTCCCAGTCCCATATTTAACAGGCCATAGGACGGATGATAGATTTTCAGCCACAAATGCGCAATGATCGTGCCGGAGATTATGACAGGAACAAAAAAGGCGTTCCTGTAAAAATTCTCGCCGCGGACACCACCTGCCAGTACCAGCGCCAAAATCATGGAAACGGGGAGCTGTATAAATACAGAGGCTGCGGCCAGCAAAATAGAATTCCAGATGGATTTGAAAAATAATGGATCCTGGAACATCTTGATATAATTTGCCGCACCAATAAATTTTGCTTTTGTCACCCCGTCCCAGTCCAGCAGGCTGTAGCCTGCTGACTGGAAAACCGGGAACAATGCAATTGCACAAAACCATATGAGTGCCGGCAGTACAAAAATACAAATTGCTTTTTTATCCCTCAATGCTCGTTCCATACTACTGCCTCACTTTCCCTCTCCGTACTTACTCGGTATCTCCTTTTTTCACCTGAAGCTGTGCTTCCTGCATGCCTGCCGCGAACTCCTCCGGTGTCGTTGTTCCTGCCATCAGTCCCTGAAGCAGTTCATAGTGTTTCTCTATAGCCGTTCCTTCCAGGAAAGTATCCCAGGCCAGCACATATCCGTCCGCATTCTTAATCAGATTTTCAATCTGTTTTAAAGTAGGGCTGACCTCTGACTCATCCACATCCACTTTCCAGGCTGGAAGGCTGTCACCAATCTTGTATGCCTCCTCAGACATATATTTCGTAATACCCACAGCAAATTCATAAGCCATATCCGGATATTTTGTATTGGCATTCAGCATGATCATATCAATAGCACCGCCTGAGAAGCTGTTGACTCCGCCTTTGCCTCCGTCTACAGTGGGCATCGGTACCGCTTTAATCTTCCCCTGGATATCGTTTTCATCACTGTCGCACCCTGATGCTACCCAGCTTCCGCCGTAGTACATGGGTACCATTCCCATATAAAATTCTTCCTGTGCTTCCTCAGCCCCAAGGCCCAAGGTTCCCTCAGGGAAAGCCCCTGCCTCATTTAGTTCGCATAACAGCTCCGCAGACTTTACAATACCTTCTGTATCTAAAGTCTCCTCACCCTGCAGCGCACGGTTCATGTAATCCGCACCCTCTGTGCGCACTGCAAGGGCATTCTGGATCATACCGATATGCCATCCGTCCTTTGCGCCCAGTGCCATTGGGGTCACCTCCTCGGCGCGGAACGCTTTCACTGCCTCCAGCAGCTCGTCAAAGGTTTCCGGTATCTTTACGTTATATTCTTCAAAGAGTTCCTCGTTGCAGAACAGTGCACCAGCCCACTGTTTCAGCGGCAGTCCGTACACCTTATCATCGTATGTACCGTATGTAAGGGTACCCTCCAGCAGATCGTCCTTTGTGTTGTTTTTCTCCATCAGCTCATCTAACTGCAGCACATTGCCGGCTTCCACATAATTCTTTGCATATCCGCCGCCCCAACACACAAATACGTCCCCCTGGGAACCTGTTGCTGCCGCAACCTTCAGTTTGTTATTCTGATATTCCACCTCCTGGGTAGCAACAGCTTCAATATGCACATTTGGATGCTCTTCCTCAAACTTCTCCACATAGCTGTCTACAATCTCTCCCATCTCAGCGTCCGGCCAGATATGCCAGAATGTGAGGTTGATATCTTCCCCTGATTCCTTGCTGCTCTCTTTCTTGTCTGTATCTGTCTTTTCTTTCGCAGTGCCTCCGGTACTGCCGCACCCAGCTAATGCTGCGATCATTGTTCCCGCTAATACAAACCCCAATACTTTTTTTGCTTTCATTTCTTTTCTCCTTTTCCCATTAGATATTTTCCAGCCTCCTGACCGGAAATCTGGCTGCGCCTTCCTCTATGTTTCTGTATATCCCACCTGCCAGAACCCTATTCATCCGCTTCAGCCCCATGAGCACCGCTCCGATCACCGGTTCATACTCGGCAGCAATGACATTGGCTCCGGGCATTTTCTTCAATATTTCCCTTTCCACTGCATCCTGAAATCCCTGAAACTTACATTTGAAGATACTTCCGGAAAGCACAATGTCTGTATCGCATTCCAAAATACCCATTTTCCTCATGCGGGCTTCCAGATAAACGACTATCCTTTTTCCGTACTGAATCCAGATATTACCTGCAGTCCTGTCTCCCCGGCAGGCGGCTTCCTCAAGGATGATGGGCAAATTCAGATAATCACTGCTCTTGATTTTTCCCATTACCTGCATATAAAGCAGTTCATCCACGGACTGTGCCTGAAAATGTTCCAGAAGACGGGGGGTCAGTTCCGTCTTTTCCAGCAGTCCCATATGAGCGTCAAATACAGCCTGCACTGCTTTTTTCCCCAAACTCCAACCGCCCTGGTACTCATCCGGAATATAAAATCCATAAACAAAACAGTCCTCGCCGTTCTGCACCGCACAGTTCAGTCCTGAACCCGCACAGAGTATTCCGCACTGCTGTTTTCTAGTGGCTGCGCGCATGGCAATGATACAGTCATTCACAATTTTTACATCTGCCCTCGGAAAATATTTCCGTATCTCATTTTCCAGAAGCTCAGCCTCATAATCCCAGTCAATCCCAGTAAGGCCGCCCAAAACTGCCGTCACATCCTCTTTCTGCAGACCGCACTCTGACAGGGCCTGGTCAGCAGCCTGTACAACTGCCTGCACTGCATAGTCCAGGCTGGTGCTGGAATGGCATGCACCATAACTTTTTCCCATTCCCAGAAGCCTGCCCTCCTGGTCTGCTATGACAGCATGTGTCTTACTGCCGCCCTGATCGATACCCAATACATATCTCATACTGTGCCTCCTGGCTTATAAATGAAATTGGGGCAGGTATTCTTTGTTGGCTTCCAGAAGCTCAGGTACCAGCTTCTCCACATACTCCCACTGACGTACTAGGGGATGTGCCAGCAGTGCCAGCTTCATTTTTCTTACATCACCCTCCACGGCTGCTTCCACGGCAAGCTGTTCGTAGTTTTTCACTGCTGCGACCAGTCCCCAGCACATGGACGGCACCTCCGTCACATGCAGCGCCTGCATACCTGTCTTGTTCACAAGACACCCGACTTCCACCACTGCACTGTCCGGCAGGAAGGAAATTGCCCCGTTGTTGGGCACATTCACTACCATCTTAGTATCCACGTTATTGTAGACAGCATTCACAAATCCCATAGCCACCTCTGAATAACCGCCGCCACCGCGTTTTGCCAGAGCTTCCGGCTTGTCGCAGTTTGTCTCATCCGCGTATGCTGCATATACATCTTTTTCCAAATCCTGCACATACTCACCGCGAGTCTTTGGTGCCGCTTTGAATTTTGCCACTTTTTCGTTGGTATGATAGTACCACTGGAGATACGGGCTCGGAATGACACCCAGCAGTTTGATCAGTTCCAGGTCCACGTCATCATTCTGTGCTGCTATTTTTTCAAATTCCGCCTCTGTAACAGGACGTCCGTTTATTGTTATATTGCTGATGAAGTTCATGTGGTTCAGTCCCATGTAATCGTACTGTACCTGCTCATAGGGGATTCCCAGAGCACGCTTTGCCCACATCTTAGGGAAAATACCTCCGGAACAGAATCCCGCAATATTGGCCTTAGTATAACGGGTGACAGCCTCTGTTACTAATCCGGTGGGATTGGTATAGTTGATGAGCCAGCCCTCCGGGGACAGCTCCTCCATCTTTCTGGCAACGTCCAGCATGACCGGGATTGTACGGAATGCTTTCATCATTCCGCCTGCACCTGTAGTTTCCTGGCCTACCAGATCGTACTGCAGAGGGATTTTCTCGTCTTTTACTCTCTGTCTGTTTCCTCCGACTCTTATCTGCGTATCCACAAAATCCGCGCCGTACAGCGCTTTATCAAGGCTTGTGGTTGCCCGGATCTCCACGTCCAGTCCCAGTTTCTCTGCAAATCTTTTGCAGAATCCCTCCATAATATTCAGACGTTTTTCGTCAATATCATAGAGCATGACCTCTTTTACCGGGAGCTGTTCCTTTCTCATCGCCATTTCGTCCAGCAGCTCCGGTGTGTAGGAACTTCCCGCCCCCACGATTGTAAATTTCATTCCCTCCATTACTATGACCTCCTTTATTTTTGTGTAGCGTTCCACATTTGCCGATAGAAAAAACACATTCCTAATATGTGCTTTTTCGTTGTGTATCGTTCCACATTTATCTGAAAGAACAAACAAGGATTTTTCCTTGTTGTCCTAATCATTCATTCTGTTGTCTCACGGATCACCAGTTCCGGTTTTATTACAACTTTTTGTCTTGGCGTCTCCGGATTCTGTATCTGCTGCAGAAGTATCTGCACTGCCTTTGCCCCCACTTCGTACAAAGGCTGACGGATGGTTGTCAGCTTTTTCAGTTTTTTCTCCACGCCCCAGGGCTTATCATCATCAAACCCTACAATCTTGATATCCTCAGGAATCCGGATACCTGCCTCCTCAAGAGCTATCATGCCTCCAAAGGCTGTGTTGTCTGCTCCGAAGTATATGGCATCCGGCAGCTCCTCCCTGCTGTGCCCGCTAAGCCAGGTCCTGACGGCGTGATACCCCTCATCGACACCAAACTCCTCGCACTCCACAACAGACGTGTACTGTGACAGACCCTGCTGCTCCATGGCTGCCAGATAACCCTGCCACCTGCGCAGGGCTGCTTTTGTCCCTTTTGCACCTGTGACATGCATGATGCGCCTGCATCCTTTTTCCACAAGATGGTCGATGGCCAGCTTGGAACCATAGGTATTGTCCACCAGAACATTATTTACACTGGCATCCTCCACCTCATTCTCCACAACTACGAAGGGGAATTCCATCTCCGCCCGTTTGCGGATCAAATCTGCGTCATCCAGATCACTTCCGTATATAATGGCTCCGTCTGTAGCACCATTGCTGAAAAAATCTATGTAGTTCTCCTTTTCACCTCTGTCATTTCTTCCGCTGCAGAAAATAACCCGGAAATGATTTTCCTTTACGGTATCCTCCACACCTCTGATCACATCAAAAAAATACTGCTCTGTCAGTGAATCCAAAATAACACCAACCACATTTGTCCTCTGCAGGACCAGAGACCTGGCCAGCGTGTTGGGCTTGTAGTGAAGCTCCTTCATCGCTTCCTTAATGCGGCTCCTTGACTCCGGGCTTACACCTGACTGATTGTTCAGGACACGGGATACCAGTGTCTTTGATACGCCTGCTCTTTTTGCCACATCATATATTGTCACCATATTGTATCTCCTCTTTTCATGTACAATCCTATCATGTGTATCGTTCCACGTCAATTATTTTTTGTGTATTATCACCAATTCTTACCTTTTGCACAAAAATAAGTCTGGATTTTCTGTAAATTCTACTGAAAATCAGGCTGTGTCCGTAACAAAAAAAACACCGCAGAAATGTGCCATTCACAGCACATCCCCGCGGTATATATTTCTATTCTGTCTCTTAGCAGATCTCAGCGCCGGCAGGCATATCCTTATCCGGTGTCATGAGTGCCAGCTCGCCGTCCAGTCCCTCTGCGCACAGGATCATACCCTCTGACAGGATTCCGGCCAATTTTGCAGGCTTTAAGTTCACCAGTACCATTACTTTCTTTCCTACCATGTCCTCCGGCTTATAATTGGATTTGATTCCGGAGACGATCTGTTTTACCTGGCTTCCGATCTTCACCTGGGAACAGAGCAGTTTTTTGGATTTTTTTACTTCCTCACAGGCAATGATCTCGCCCACCTGGAACTGCATTTTCATAAAATCATCAAACGTCACTTCCGGTTTTGCTTCAATATCCACAACCGGTTCTTCCTCTTTTTGCTCCTCTTTCGGTGCGTCTGCCGCTGTCTCGGCTGCGCGCATAGCCTCTACTTTTTCCATGACTTCTTTTACATCAAGGCGGGCAAAGAGAATTTCCGGCTTCTCTGTCACTTTATTGCCTGAAGGATAGGACCCGAAAGTATCCAGCTCTTCGTAAGTTCTCTTAGATGCATTCAACTGGGACAGAATCTTCTCTGTTGTCTCAGGCATGAAGGATTCCAGCAGGGAAGCACCGATGCAGATGCCTTCAACCAGATTGTAAAGCACTTCTGCCAGACGGTCCTTTTTGCTCTCGTCTTTGGCAAGTGCCCACGGCATGGTTTCATCAATGTATTTGTTGCAGCGTTTGAACAGGGCGAAGATCTCTGTGATAGCGTCTGCCACACGAAGTTCCTCCATCTTGTCCGCCACTTTTTTCTTTGTTCCGAGCACAACTGCCTTTAAATCCTCATCAACCGGTTCGGTCACTCCGGTGCTGGATACTTCTCCGCCGAAATATTTATTTGACATGGAGATAGTGCGGTTTACCAGGTTTCCGAGGGTGTTTGCAAGCTCTGAATTCAGGCGCTCCACCATCAGCTCCCAGGTGATGACTCCGTCATTTTCAAAAGGCATTTCATGGAGCACAAAGTAGCGCACAGCATCCACACCGAAGAAGTCTACAAGCTGGTCTGCGTAGATAACGTTTCCTTTGGATTTGCTCATCTTGCCATCGCCCTGTAAGAGCCAGGGATGTCCGAATACCTGTTTCGGAAGGGGCAGATCGAGAGCCATCAGGAAGATGGGCCAGTAAATGGTATGGAAACGGATAATGTCCTTGCCGATCAGATGCAGGTCAGCAGGCCAGTCTTTCTTAAACTGCTCTGTGCTCTCCCCGTCACAGTCATATCCGATTCCGGTGATATAGTTTGTGAGGGCATCCAGCCACACATACACCACGTGTTTCGGGTCAAAATCTACCGGGATTCCCCATTTGAAAGAGGTTCTGGACACGCACAGATCCTGAAGACCCGGAAGCAGGAAGTTGTTCATCATCTCATTTTTTCTGGAAACCGGCTGGATAAATTCCGGGTGTTCATTGATGTGGTCGATCAGACGCTGGGCATATTTGCTCATTTTAAAGAAATATGCCTCCTCTTTCGCCGGTGTCACCGGGCGTCCGCAGTCCGGACATTTGCCGTCCACAAGCTGGGACTCTGTGAAGAAAGACTCACAGGGGGTGCAGTACATTCCCTCGTAATGTCCCTTATAGATATCGCCCTGGTCATACAGTTTTTTGAAGATCTTCTGTACCTGTTTCTCGTGATAGTCGTCTGTGGTGCGGATAAATTTATCATAAGAGGTATTCATCATATCCCAGATATTCTTAATCTCTCCGGATACCTGGTCTACAAATTCTTTGCAGGTCACGCCTGCCTCCTCTGCCTTCATCTCGATTTTCTGTCCGTGCTCGTCTGTTCCTGTCTGGAAGAACACGTCATAGCCCTGCTGTCTTTTGAATCTGGCAATGCTGTCAGCCAGAACAGCCTCATAGGTGTTGCCAATGTGCGGTTTGCCTGAGGTGTAGGCAATCGCTGTAGTAATATAATATTTTTTCCTGTCCATTTTTTATCTCCTTTACTTTTCTGTGGAAGAATAAAAAAACACCCATCCCCTCATTCTGAGAAGACGAGCGTTAACCCGTGTTACCACTTCTTTTCATCTGTGCCTCACAGCACAGACCTTATCAGGTACCTGCATACCTTTCCGCTGTAACAGGCGGAACCTGTCGCAGCCTGGCTTCCCCTGCACAATATGTCAGGTTCCGTTCGGTGCGCCTCTCAGGAGCCATCTTCGGCACAGTTTTCTTCGTTCCTCTCAGCATACGGAACTTCTCTGTAAAAGAAAAATCTGCACGTACTCTCTCCGTCCTCGTGTTTCCACTATAAATTTCATGCTAGCACATTTCCTGTTTTTTGTAAAGCCGGAAATTTTGTCTTTCTGAATCTATGGTATCTGCAGGTTACTGTTCCGGGAGGTGTTTCCTCATGGGACGCGGCGCGATATGAAAGCAGCTTCCGTACCGGCCGGCATCAAAAAATAAAAAAAACGGAATATATATCTAATTCATTAAGAAATATGTTATACTTTTACCGGTACAGAAAACAAAGAAAAGACCGGTTTATGAAAAAAGATTGGATAGTGAAATGATGAAATGTTTGTAAAATCAAAAAAGTATTTAAAAAGATTCGGCAGTGATCTGTGGAATGCACTTCCGGTGATCTTGTTCTTTCTGGTGTTGTTCTATTGTGTTATTTTTTTGTTCGGAACATCCTACCTGTTATTGGTTTCTGTTTGTACAACGATTTTCAAAGTGAATTATCAGAAACGATTTACATCAAAAGGAATCCTGATCATTATAGCAGAACAGCTTTTAATGTGCGTCCTGGCATTTCTGGCCACACGGAACCTGCCCTTATGTATCATACTGAATGCTATGGTCCCTTTTATTCTGGTGGTGCTCAGAACGACCCGTTTTAATCAAAAAGGTTATTTTGTAAACGCCATGGGATTTGTATTCCTCCAGCTCAGACCGGTCAGCTTTGCAGGCTTTGGAAAGCAGATTCTGGTATATGCCATTCTTCTTATATTTCTGGCAGCAGCGCTTGGAATTGTCACGGTCCTGAAAGGAAAACACAGGGAATACCTGGCTGTGCGGGAGGGGTTTGGGATTGCGGCAAAACGATTCCGAAGTCTTGCCAGTGGAGAACGGATAAAGGATATCTCTTTACAAATGGCATCTGTACAGAACAGCTTCCATGCAGGCGCGGCAGCCAGCCAGCACCCTGATACAAACGGAAGCATTCCATATATATTTGCGCTTTTATTTCAGAGAACCGCTTATTTTATCCTGGATTATCTCCAGCTTGAAGAAAAATTCAGCAATGCGGATGTCCGTCTCTTTGGCAAAATGGCCGATTATATGGAAGAAATAAAAATAAGCCTGAACAGCAAAGATAACGAAGCTCTCATCCAAAGGGCCGGAGAACTCTCAAATGAGACAGATGATGTCAGTGAACGGCTGCAGACGTATATGGGGAATTTTTTGCATCTGCTCGTCATGGCATTGACTCTAATCACATCAAAGGAGCAGAAAACCGTCCATTATACTGCTAATTGGAAACGCTTCTGGAAAGAAAAAAAGGCACGGCTCAGACCGGAACAGTTTGAGATGCGGTTTGCACTCAGGCTGTCCCTTGTACTTTCCCTGAGTTTTCTTATCTGCAGGCTGTTAGACATCAGCCATTCCTATTGGCTCCCTCTGAATGCGTTTCTCCTTGTTCAGCCAATGTATGAGGAGAGTACCCGACGTCTGAAAAACAGGGTGATCGGTACTTTTCTTGGCAGTACATTTGTCTTTTTTGTGCTGATGAATCTAAATGGGATGACGGCACATTTCATCCTGGCTGCAGTTATGGTCTCCTTTATGTACAGTTTTGTGCCGGGAAGCATATTGCAGGTTTTCTTTTCAACCGGCTTTGCGCTGACGCTTACCACTCTTTCTTTAAACAGTACAACTGCGGTTGAATTACGGCTCATTTATGTCATAACTGCGGTTGTGTTTGTCCTGCTTGCGAATCGATTTTGTTTTCCCACCAGCCTGTATGGGCAATTCCGGTTTAATCTGCGGGAAGTGATACATATGGAGTTCAGCTATTTGGATTTCCTGAACATAGGAAGTCTCCGCCCCATTGACTATGAAATCATGAGTGATGCCCTGGCACAGTTCAATCTGACATATGGGCAGGCAATGGAATATCTGACAAAGAATCCGTCAGCAGAGATGGAATGCTACAGAAGTCTGTTGAATACTCTATGGAGAATGGTTTCAGAGATTGAACAGATGGTGTTCTATGTGACCACAGAGAATACCGGCCCCAAAGAGCGCGAAATGGTTCAGAAATTTGTAAGGCAGATGAAGGATGCGCTTAAGCCCCATAGTACATGGAAAACAGAGATTGAAGTCAAAGGATACAATCCATATCTGGAACGCCTGATGACAAAATATATTGTGAACGTAGAGAAAATGCAGGAAATGTATAACCGTTTCCCTGATCTGGAAGGACTGTTTGCTAAATAAGAAGTGTACAGAATGTCTGTCCGTTTGTTACGCCCATAAATGAAATATTCTATGAGCTTAACAAACAGACATCAGATGCTGATAATAACAATCAATGGCCCATACCTATGATCATCCCCAGAATATAGGGCACCAGCCAAACCAGCCAGACAAAAATGCTGAACTTGTGAAAGCTTTCCTGTTTCTTCTCATCCTTTTTCACCAGCACCAGGGTTGCCCACAGCGCGTGAAACAGCATAAGAACGATTGCCAGAGCACCTGTAATGCCATGAAGCCCCATGCCGGTCTGTCCTCCGGCTCCTTCTTTTGTGATAAAACTCATGATGGTAGTACCTGTGGTGTCAAAGACAAGGCCGAGCCAGAAGATGAAAACATGCTGTTTCTTCAGGATATGTGCCTTTCTCTCAGAAAAAACACCTATCGTATAGAAAACAAGTGCAAGCGTGATAGTAATAATAGCCGTGATCAATTTGATATCCATGGAAATGCGCCCCCTTTGGTTTTTTGTATACTGTAACCGTTCCGCGCAGTAAATGCGAAGACCTGCTGAATCGTTTACCGTATTTCATCATTATAGCACGCTTACCCGGAAGTACAAGAAAAAAGCCGGAGGACCGGGCAATTTCTCATCGCACGGTCCTCCGGTTTAAATCCCCCTGATTTTCTCAGGCTTCCTGTCTCTTCTCAATATAATCCAAGATCAGCTCCGCGGCTGCATCCGGAGAAAATCTGCTGGTATTGATCATCAGGTCATAATTCTGCGGGTCTCCCCATTTCTGCCCTGTGTAGTAATTATAATAGCGCTCTCTTGTTTTATTTTCCTTTTCCAGCTCTTTTAATGACTGGCTGCCGTAGTGGGTCCCGGCCCTTTCCCTGCGGAATTCCTCATCGGCGTAGATGAAGAAGGAAAAGCAGTCCGAATGCCCCCTCAGCACCGCGTCCGCGCATCTTCCCAAAAATACGGCGCTGCCTTTCTCCGCGATCTTCAGAATCGCTTTAGCCTGCTCCCGGAACATTTTATTATAGTAGGGAACTGCCTCAAAACCATAGGTCCCCATACTTCCTATGCTGCTGTCGGGTGTCCGGTAGGCAGATTCCAGAATGGACTCAATGTCCACTTCTGTGTCCCCCATCTTCTCCGCTGCCAGATAGAGGATCTGGCGGTCGTAACAGCGCACACCCATTTTCTCTGCCAGTATTTCCGCAATCTCCTTGCCGCCGCTGCCGAACTGGCGGCTGATGGTGATGATGGTCTTTTCCTGCATATGAATCCCTCCTGACTGATGATCCCATAGGCATATCAGACATATAATCCTGCCGGATGCTATGGTTTTCCAGTTATTCCATTATCTATGGTTCCCATATGTTTACAGTATTATTATAACTCACCCCGGGACTCTCGTTCAATAAGTTCCTGCATGATGGCAGGATATTTTTTATCCAGCTTATAGAGTGTCAGTGTGATCAGTACCGTAACCCACACCACCAGAGGGCCGAATTTATAAATGTTGATGATCATATCCACCGCGGACTGAGGCTGTACAGCAGCGCCTGCAGAGGAGCTGATATATCCGGCCGCTGATAAAAGTCCGGTGATGATCGCTGAGGACAGGCCGGCTCCCACCTTCATGCCCACAGAACTCCCCGCAAAGATCAGGCTTTCCTGCCGCAGATGCGTCTTCCACTGTCCGAACTCCACCACATCCCCCAGGAATCCGAATACCACAGCATTGAGCGGTGCAAGCCCCAGTGCCCGGATGACACAGCTCATAACCATCCAGGAAAAGCTTGTCGGATTAATGAAGAAGATCAGCTGTCCGATCAGGGCCAGCCAGATACCGGCCAGGGACATATTTCTTTTCCCGAATTTCTTAAGCAGGACAGGACAGCAGAAGGTCACTGCCACGATCAAAAGTGTCTCTGTCAGGTAAAGAGTGCTGTACATCCAGGTGTCATTTTCAAAAACATACTTGCAGTAATAGGGCAGTATGGTCCCGGTGATGCAGTAAATGGCGTTCTGCATGGTCCACAAAACCACAACCGCCCAGAAATACTGGTTGCATACCAGCGCCTTAAATGCCTGTTTTGCCGGCACCTTTGCCTGTCTTTTCTTAGCCTCGATCTCAACCGTCTCTTCACAGTTCTTAAAGCATATGAGCAGAAGCACCAGGGCAATGGCTGCCCATAAGGCCATGGTCTTGGCCCACGCTGCCTGGTCATCCCCGAATAATTTTACTACCGGCATGGTGCAGGTCACTGCCAAAATACGGCCGAAGGGCGACAGGCCCATCCTGACAATGCTCAGCATGTCTCTCTCCGATGAGATTCTTGTCATCATGGCAGAGAGGCTGCTGTACGGAAGGTTGATGGCTGTATAGCATACCGTGGTACAGAAATTATAAGTGACGAACATATATAAAAACTGCAGTAGTGCTTTTGTGTGGGGTACCGTGAACAGAAGTACCGCGGAGACTGCGTAGGGAACGCACATCCACAAAAGCCAGGGCCTGGATTTTCCCCATCTGGAATTTGTCTTCTCCACAATAATGCCCATTACCGCATCTGATACGCCGTCAAACATACGTGACAGAAGCATGACCAGACCTACCGTGGCAGCGCTGATTCCGACATAATCCGTATAAAACAGTGTGAGCAGCGTACTGATCATACCGAAAACCACATTGCAGGCCGTATCGCCGCATCCGTAGGCTACACGTGTTCCCCAGCCCAGTTTCCCGCCTGACTGCTGTATTCCTGTAGTGTTTTCATTTTTCATACCGCTTCTCCATTCCTTTCTCTTCTCAGAGAAGTTCTCTCTCGATTCTCTCCCTTGCCTCAGGCGCCTGGCGGTCCATTTTTTCCGGGAATCCGAACATGGATACACAGGCAATGTTGTCACCGCCTGCCTTCGGCGCACTCTGACCAAACTGCTTATTGGCAAAATCCATCTCCCGCAGGGTTTCAAAGATGCCGTTAAAGTCCACATCTCCCTCACCCATAGCCAGGTGCTGATGAATGGTCACATCCGCTTTCCCGCGTCCGTTCAGCCACGGGGGATTGGCAATATAGCGGCAGTCCAGGGTCTGGTTAAAGGTATCCGCAAAGAGTACATGGGTCAGCTCATCTCCTGCGTAGTGCAGCATGGAACGCACATCTCCCTTTCCCTCATCATAGAAGAAACCATGAGGGGAAGAATACACATATCCCAAATGTCTGGAGCGGAAGGATTTCACCATATCACAGGTCTCATTGTTCAGCTCACAGAAATCATAGGGATGGGACTGGATTTCCACCCGGATGTCTTCCTTTTCTATTATGGGAAGCAGCTCCTCCATGGATTTGAACCACATGCCATTGCAGATTTCCTGCCGGTTCGGATCACCGGACAACTCTGTATTGATGACTTTCACACCCATATCCCCGGCAATTTGAATCATACGTTTCCAGTTGCGCACTGCAAACTGACGCTCCTCCTCTGTGGGGCCTGACCAGCGGTACACCACAATGAAGGAAGATATCTCCACACCCGTCTCTCTCAGGGCTCTGCGGTATTCAGCCTCACATTCTTTTGAAAAGAGAGGATGTTTATAGAAGGGATTGATGCGGGGGTGGGGGGACTGTTCGATATACTGATATCCCCAGTCCGCCACCTGATGCACCATCCGGTTGATGTCCATCTGCTTTGCCAGGACATCAACGTCAAATGCAATTTTCATGGTTGTTCCTCCTACTTTACCGGCTGATTGTCTGGCGAAGGGCATCTATGGAGGTGTTTACTCCAGCTTCCACAGACATGGTCAGGTCTTCCATTTCCAGAGATACATCTCCATGATAACCCATCATGCTGAGTACGGAGAAGAATTCTTTCCACCACTGCAGGTCTTTTCCGCAGCCCACTGCAACGTAATTCCAGACACGGTCCGCAGACTCTGTCACGGGTTTCGGTTCCAGAATGCCGTTTGTATCTGCCAGTCCGCGCTCAATGCGGGCATCTTTGCCGTGTACATGGAAGATACAGCCTTTCAGCGCACGCGCCGCGGCAATGGGATCCGCACCCAGGACCATCATATGGGAGGGGTCCAGGTTAATACCGATGATGGGATCTGTTGCCTCTCTCAGCTTCAGCATGGTCTCTGCTGACCACACCATGGTTCCCGGGAACTCTTCTATGGCGATCTGCTCAATATTGTGACTCTTAGCATACTCCGCAAATTCCTTCCAGAAGGCAATGGTGACTTTCCACTGGTATTCATAGGCCGGCGCCATGAAATCCGGCCATGAAACGGTGGATGTGATCCAGTTCGGTGTGGTGTCTGTCTCGCTGCCTGCCGGCAGTCCGGCCATGGCTACGATCTTCCTGACCCCCAGCTTTTCTGCCAGATCCACGCAGGCATACATGGACCTTTTGTACTCCTCTCCTGTCTCGGAAGGCCAGAGGGGATTGCAGGAGGTGTTCAGGGCAGCAATGCGCATGCCCCTCTTCTCCAGTTCACCTTTGAACGCTTCAAGCATCGCAGGGTCCGCCAGCAGTTTGGCTGTGTCGCAGTGCTTACGGGCGCCCCAGCCTCCTGCTGTCATTTCCACTGCGTCAATTCCGAGAGCCTTTACTTTATCAAGCATCTCTGTATAAGATAAATCCGCAAAAACATCTGTACATATGGCTAACTGCATTCTTATTTCCTCCTCTTTTCCGATCATTTAAAATCTACCCAAACGCCGCCTTTATCAGCAGATTCCACACATTTTGTCACCCAGCGGATGCCTTCGATACCGGCGTCGATTCCCGGGTACACAAGATTTTTCAAAGTTTCTTCATCGCCTCTGTTTTTCGCGTCAATGGCAATGGCGAATTTCAGATAAATATTTGCCCAGCTCTCCGGAAGTCCCTCTGCATGCAGGGCACCCAGGCGTTCGTCCGCATTGCATTCGTCGTACAGGTACGGCATGGAGCGAATCATTTTGCGGATCGGCTCGCCCTGCACCTGGTAGAGCAGTTCATTTGGCTGGTTGTCGGAGAATTCAACGGAGGCTTTGGAGCCTACGATGCGGATCCTGTGTCCGTCCATGCAGCCGGCATTGACAGCAGAAGCCCACATACGTCCCACGGCACCGTTTTCATAGCGCATCAGAACATAAGCGTTGTCCTCAAGGGGTTCCCGTGATTTTACAAAGCTCTGGCGGTCACAGAGAACCTGTTTCAGCTTTAATTCCGGACAGATCAGCTCTGACATGTAGAAGGTATGTGTTGACAGGTCGCCAAGTACAAAGGATGGGCCTGATTTTTCCGGGTCAACACGCCATTTCTGACCTTCTGAAACTTTGTCGCCAATCTCATCGCAGGCAAAGCCGTGTGTATACTGAAGTTCTACCATGTGGATATCTCCCAGATCTCCGTTCTGTACCATCTGGCGCATCTGAAGGAGAAGCTGGCTTCCTGAAAATCCGTATGTAACGCCCACAATCTTGTTCATCTTCTCAGCCAGGGCTTTAATCTCTTCTCCCTGCTCCACTTTGAAGAACAGCGGTTTTTCACAGATCACATGAAGTCCTGCTTCCAGAGCTGCTTTGGTGATTTCATAATGTGTAAAGTTTGGTGTTGCAATAGAAACTACCTCCACGCCGTCAGGACGTTTTGCTTCCTCCTCAAACATGGTCTTGTAATCCGGATATAAACGGTCCTCAGCCACGCCCAGATTCATTCCGAAATCTTTGCAGCGCTCAAAGTCAAGGTCAAAGGCTCCTGCCACCAGCTCGTATGCCGTATTGTCTCTCAGTGCTCCCAGTCTGTGTTTGTAACCTACATTGCCTGTTCTTCCTCCGCCGATCATTCCCCAGCGCAGCGGTCTCTCGATTCTTTTTTCTCCGTTTAACATTATAATATCCTCCTGATAAATTCACATTAATTTGCTTTTTTATTAATTGTTTATTCTTTTTGTTGTTTTCCAACTGCACGCAGTTGACCCACCATGAAAACGGCCATTTTCTCTGTATATTGGTGATGTCTGCAGCAGGTCAGGCAAGGTCTGCGCAATTTCTGCGCTGCCCGTCAAAAGGCGTATGGACTGCGGAAATCAGCCTGCCATAAGGCGATTTTTATGGCTGAATACCGTTGTCGTCCAGGTATCTGAGCTGCTGCGGTGTTTTGTGTTTCGTATTGGTTTGTTTGTTTCGATAGTTGTATTATACGCATATACGGCGTGCTTTTAAATATGGATTTTTGCCAAAAAGTTCATGGATATTGCTTTTATCACGCAAAAAGATTATAATGGGGTAAAAATACAGGAAAGGGGATAGATATGAAAAGTGTAGATACGGGTGTGCTGGCCCGCTCCGTCTGCTTCTCTTTTACTCCTTCCGATACAGCCAGGCAGTTGTACTTTTACCCTACCTGGTGCGGGCATTATTTCTGTACAGGAAGGTATTTTATGAGAAGGGAGTACTTTCCGCCGCTGCTTGTGGCTTATATAAGAGAAGGGACTCTGCATGTGGAATATGAAGGGGAAACATTTGACGCGAAGAAAGGAGATGTGGTGCTTCTGGACTGTGCCAGGCCCCATTATTATCAGGCAATGGAAGGGCTTGAATTTGTGTACATCCATTTTGACGGTTCCAACTCCCACGAGATCTGCGGACATATCCTTAAATTATTCGGACCGCTGATACGGAACCAGAATAATGCCCTGGTGGGGAACCTGATTTATAATATGGTAAAGTTTTACGAGCAGGACGGAGTTGAAAATATGTTTGACAGCTCCATGAGGATTTATAAGCTACTGCAGCTTCTCAGTGAAAGGGAACTGCATAACCAGAAAGAGGACACTTCTATAGAAAAGACGATTCGTTATATCAGAAGTCATGTAGGGGATAAGATCACGCTGGAGGAACTGGCAGACATTGCGAATCTCAGCACTTATTATTTTTCACACCGCTTTAAGGAGGAGACAGGCCTGTCCCCTATAGACTATGTGATCAATACACGTCTTGACCAGGCTAAAATCCTTCTGGCCCGTACCTCCATGACCGTGGAGGAGATTGCTTATGAAGTGGGGTACCAGAGCAGCAACAGCCTGATCAATCTCTTTAACCAGAAGCTGGGATTCTCGCCCAGAGAATACCGGAAACTGGCAAAATAAAAAAGTCCCGCCTGTACAGATACAGCAGCATATCAACATGCAGCGGTATCCGCAGGCGGGGTTTGTTCCATTTTATCCAACTCTGTTCAACTGGTCATATATTTCTGTAAAACATTCTCAAAATGCGGGTCCTGTTCTTCATAAACCACACGGAGTTCCTCTTCCCAGTTCAGGCTCAGCATACCCAGAATGGATTTAGCGTCAATCACAATCCTGCCGCTGACAACGTCGATGTCAAAATTACATCGGCATGCCGCGCTCACAAACTCCTTAATTTCATTGATTTCATTGAAGCGAACGGTTCTCTCACACATGCCGGTTCCTCCTTTATCCTCTGTCTTATTCTCCTCCCCTGCAGGGTCTTACGAGGCTCTGCCTGGTATTTCAATTGCCGCCTGTGACTCCGGGAGTGCACTGCCCTGGTTGTCTCAGTTCGTCTTTCGCGGTAATTATAAGAATATAACAAAATGGGGAAAATAGCAATGTGTATTTTTTTTAGATTTTGTTGTCTATGTCATGACTCTTCACTGCGTGCACAGCAGTATGTTTCGCATTGCACAGTTCCGGGACATTCTTCTTATTCCAGTCCCTTCTTCTCATCCGGCGTTCCTTTGAACAAGGTTTCTTATTATCACAAAAATGCCGACCAGAATCTCGCCCAGCGAGATACCGAATAATAATCCCGAGATAAAATCCTGTACATTCGTACCTCCCATAAATTTTGAGAGAACTAACAGCAGTATTCCCATGAAAACAAGGCCGATACCTATAAAATAAATCCGTTCTTTCTCAAGTACAGAAATTCTTTCTAAAATAAAGAAGGTCTGATCCTCCATTACAGCTTTATTGACCGCATCATCCCCATTCAGCAACTCGCCTACAGACGTGTCAAGTGTCTGGCATAGTTGTTTTATGACAGAGTAATCAGGCATGCACTTTCCGTTTTCCCATTTTGATACGGTCTTATTTGAGACCCCAAGCTTTTCTGCCAACTGTATTTGGGTCATATTATGTTCTTTTCTTTTTTTGGCAATGTATTCTCCTATTTTCTGCTGGTTCATATTCCACCTCCTGTCAAAATTATACCGTATTTCAGCAGAGAATCCTATCCACTGAGGGTAGAATACAGGTGGAAAATAATAGAATTGCCCGTAACTGCACTTGCGCACAGACAGTGCTATTTATGTGCGGACCGGACTGAAGAGTTATGAACCGTCTGAATTCAAAAATTAATATCGAAGCGTCCGGTCAATCAGGTCTATAACTTAAATTCCAGAAACAATTCATCCTGATACGCTTTATCGCTGACTGCTCTCTCAATTTCCTCCCCACGGGAATTGGCTATCAACAGTTGAATCAGCCTGTTTACTCGATTTTCACCATATTCCAGCCCGGCCTTTCTGCCTGCCTCCAATCCGGCCTCCCAATTGCTCTGCATGAGATAATTGTGATCCCGCAGTGCCTTCTCGCGAGCTTCATATTCCAGTCTTTTCTCTTCATCTGCGCTAATATTTTTCAAAGTTTCGTATGCCTTTTCGATATACTTATCTTTTTCCGCCATCTCTTCAAAATCCTCCTGCCTCTCGGCATTCATGAATTTTGCCCAGTTCAGAAGCTCTGTTTCAGGATACTCATGGTTTTTGAGTTTCGGCAGCTCTAGGATATGCACCTCCAGCTTGTCTGTATAAAGTCGGTGGTTTGTGTCTTCCCTCATATGAAAGCAGGAATAAAATGCCTCGTCCCGGCCAAACAAAATAAAATCCAGAATCCCGATGTGTACGCATTTCTCCAGCCTTTCATAACTCTCGCCCTTTTCCAGCTGGTCTGTGAACATTTTTGAGAGATAGAACATGGAGCGCTCCGGCCACAACAAAAACGGGCTGACCTGAATTTCTATGTCAATCTGCGTCCCATCCTTTAACCGTACACGTACATCCAAAATTCCCAGCTTATCTTCCTCATATCTGGTTCTCAGATGTGTCGGCAGCAGCGTGGTCTCCTCCACCTCCTCCGGCGGTATGTGCAGAACAGCTGCTATGAATCCCTTTCGTACCTCTGCATCCTCCATCAGTTCCTTAAAACAGAAATCTACCTTTGGCTTCATGATGAATCTGATGTTTGTATATCTTTCCATCCCTACTCCTCTCCGTAACTGAAAGATGAAAAGATATCGGTTATCTATACGCATAGTATAACCTTTACAGGCGGATACCTCAACCTCTTTCAAACACATTTTCTGTCAGACGGATATTATGGTTACTGTTCACATGCCACTGTCCCGCGAGGTATTTTCAGGCCGAAGGCATGAAAATCGCAAAACTTCCGAAGCGATATGGGGCAGACTGTTGTTCTGAAATGCCTGCCTGTTCTCTCCAGGCACAAAAACAAACACCTGCTGCCTTTTCTTTGATGAATAAAACGGCACAGTTTCCCTGCAAAAATCAAATTAATAAATTTCATTTCATAAAATGGGGTATTCAATCCCTGAACAGGGATAATATGAAAATGCATTCATAAAATACATCTTTTTGAAGATAAAAACACTCTATCACGTTTTCACAGCTATGTCAATCAAAACTCTGATACAAAATTTTCAAAAAATCCATCTTTGCTGTTCACTCCCAATATCAGTTAGCCCAATCTATTTTTTAACGATACAGATGCAGATCACAGCCACAGAATTTCTATATTTTACAAATAGCCAAGAAGAATAACTACAGATTTCTCCTGATTTACAGATAATTTAAAAGATACCCTTAGCTTTCGTATGTAATTAGTAAGGGTCCGGCCATGTTTTCTGCTTGTTTTACCCATAATTCAAAAGTTATCTTGGGCTTTCGTATGTAATTAGTAAGGAGGCGGCCATGTTTTCTGCTTGTTTTACCCATAATTCAAAAGTTATCTTGAGCTTTCGTATGTAATTAGTAAGGAGGCGGCCATGTTTTCTGCTTGTTTTACCCATAATTCAAAAGTTATCTTGAGCTTTCGTATGTAATTAGTAAGAAGGCGGCCATGTTTTCTGCTTGTTTTACCCATAAAATACAGTGTATAATACCTGCAGTACCTGTATGGATTGGCAGAATCAGCACCCCTCCAAACAATATTCCATAAGAAAACACGCAGCCAGGTTGTCCCAAAAAAACAAATAAGACCATCCCAGCCGCGTGCCATTCTCCTGCACACTCTAAACCTCTATTTCTCTCTCATACTTTCAATACCGCAATTCAAATATTCTTGCGCTCACTCTCTCAGGCAGCTCTACAGTCAGCGTGCCTGCCTCTTTATTCCAGTGAAATCCGCACTCTGTGCTTTGTGGATAGGCGCATACCGCCTCCACTTCTTTTCCTTTCAGATGCTTCACAGGGATTTCCTGTACCGGAGACTGGCTGTCTCTTCTCCACACAGCCAGGAAATCCTTCCCTTCCGCTTCCAGTCCCAGGCTCACCCATGGGTCATTGTAGGAGGACAGACCCAGCGGCCAGTAAGGCAGTGCCTTTTTGGTCAGATGGCGGATCGTCTTATAATAAGAAATCGCCTCCTTCACATATCCGAACCGCTCCGGGCTGAGATTCACTAAATGTCCGCTCTGGTGGATACGCAGAAGCAGTGCGTTCACCATGTTAAAGATAACCTCCTCACAGTCCCCGTTCGTCAGAGGATAAGACCAGACAGCAGCCTGCTCCGGCGTCACTGCGGAGGGCGCGTTGGCTGTGATCGTAGCGTACCTTACATAGTCCTCCTGGTCACTGGTGGACTGGATGCTGTAACGGGACAGCATGGCGTAATCCATGCGGAGGCCGCCGGAGGAACAGTTTTCTATGATCAGATCCGGGTACTTCTCAAAAATGCCGTCCAGCCATTCCAAATATGCCCGGTTATGGCCCAGAAGTCCGTCTCCATAGCTGTCGGCATCCAGTTCCGTGCCGATTCCCGGCTCTATATTGTAATCCATCTTGATATATCCGACACCGTACTCATTTACCACCCGGTCTATCACCTCTGTGGCATGGGCACGCACCTGGGGATTACGGAAATCAAGCTGGTAACGGCTTCTGTCATAGACGCGTTTTCCATGGCGCATGAAATACCAGTCATCCGGTACCTTATCTGCCTTCGGGCATTTGATTCCCATGACCTCCAGCTCCAGCCATACACCGGGAATCATCCCTTTCGACCGTATATAATCAGTTACCTCTTTGATCCCGCCCGGAAAACGCTCCCCGGACGGCAGCCATTCACCCACGCCGTCCCACCAGTAGCCTGCAGAGTACCAGCCTGCATCAATGCAGAAATACTCACATCCTGCCTCTGCTGCCTTGTCGATCAGCGGGATCTCCTTCTCTGTTGTGGGATCTCCGAACAGGCAGTTCATATAATCATTAAAAATAACCTTTAGATTCTCATTGTCATCATTCACCCTGCGGATCGCCCGGCGGTACCTGGTCAGTTCTCCCATGGCCTCATCAAATCCGCCTGCAGCTGCTCCCACAGCCGCCGGAACCGTCACAAAGGTCTCTCCCGGCTGAAGGTTCTTCCACCAATGGTTGTGATGCTCTGTAGGGCCGCTCAGCTTCAAATACACGTGCCCGTCCTGGTCACTGATTTCCCAATACCAGGAGCCATTATGCTCAATCTGCCAGAACAGAGAACTTTCTGTCTCCTGATTCTCCAGATATCCCATGGGAATATACTCCTTAGCCGACCAGTTCCCTGTATTTCCTATGCCGACAGTCTTGGAAGAACGGTGCATAGGATGCGGCTGCGTGGAGGAAAGTCCCAGTTCATGCAGGTTGTAGGATGCCCAGTCCAGCTCCTTCTGCCATGCGTTGTGAGGAATCCTAAGCTCCAACTTCTCATCAAACTCACGCATTCCCTCCTTCTCGATACCATTCAGCGCAAAGGAGGAAACATACTCCAGTCCCTGCGGCTCTGTTCCCCGGTTCTTCACCTCAGTCCAGACACGTACCACGGAAATCCCGTCATAGAACTGATAATGGCTGGTAACATCAAGGCCGGTGATGTCATCTTCTGTCACTACCTCCAGTTTCCTTCCCAGTTCGTTACGGAAATCCCTGAATTCTCTGTATTTCATCCTGTATCCCGGGGAAGTCTGGATGTATTTATGACCATGCCGTTCTCCCACACGGTCCTGGCCCGTAACCAGGATCTCCACCGGATAAAAGGACTGGGTCCCCGTCTCTGAGGTCAGCGTCTTCTCCTCAAAGGGCAGTGCGGAAAAGTGCAGCAGTTTGATCTCTCCGGCATCTGTCACCTCCCACAGCATATGGATCTTGTTCTCATATAATTCGATTCTCTTCATTTTTTTCCTCCCGTCAGCCCTTCACTGAACCGCTCATTAATCCTGCCAGGAAATACCTCTGCAGGAACAGGAAAATAAAGGTAACAGGAATCACGGCAACCACGGAACCGGCCATGAGGCCGCCCCAGTCAACCGTGTTTACCCCTTTAAACAGCATGATGGCAGGTGTCAGTGTCCGGTATTTGTCGGTGGAGATAAATATGTATCCGAACATGAACTCATTCCATGCATTGATAAAAGCGTAAAGTCCTGTGGACACCAGGCTTGGCAGAGATAAGGGCAATATGATCTTATAAATAGTCTGCGCCTTATTGCACCCGTCAATCTCCGCAGCCTCCTCAAGCGCTAAAGGCACAGTATCGAAAAAGCTGCTCATCATAAAGGTGCACAAGGGTATTACAAAAGTGGTATAAGCCAGGATCAGAGAAGTATAGGACTCCAGGATCTGCATTTTCTGCATAATCAGATACAGGGGCACTAAAAGCAGCACACCGGGAATCATCTGTGAGAGCATCATTGCCAGATTGGAGGTCTTCACCAGTTTCATCTTATAATACCGGCTCAGGGCGTATCCTGCCATGACAGCTATGATCATAGAGAGAACACATGCCACAATAGAAACAAAAAAGCTATTTTTAATATACTGCAAAAATCCCACATCCACCAGTACCCTTTTAAAATTTTCCAGAGTCGGGGCATGGATCAAAAGTGACGGCGTTGCCGTACGTATCTCTGTCTTAGGCTTCAGCGCTGACAGAAGCATCCACAAAAAGGGGAAAATACAGATGGCTGAAAAAAACACCAGGGATACATAGGTGACAATCTTGCTGATAACACGGTTTCTTTTATTTAACATCTCTTATCTCCTCCTTTCTTACGCCATATCATCGCTGAGACTGGAACGCTTCCTGTAATAGAAAATGAACAGCACCACCATAACCGTAAACATCATGGTAGAAAGCGCCGAAGCAGCACCAACGTCAAACTTCTTCATAGAGTAGCGGTAGATCATAAGCGGCAGGGTCTCCGTCGCATAGTTTGGACCGCCCTCTGTCATAACCCAGATAAAGTCAAAGTTGATGGCAGTCCAGATAATATGTATGAACACGATCACAAGGGAAACGCTGCGCAGCTGCGGGAGCGTAACCTTGAAGAAACGTTTGAACACGCCGGCTCCGTCAATAGCAGCCGCCTCGGACAGATCTCCCGGGATGGACTGCATGGCTGACAAAAAGGAGATGGTGTAGTACGGAAAACTTCTCCATATATTTACAAAAATAACGGTTGCCATGGCGTATTTGGAATCACCGAGAAAATTGATGGGCTGGCTGATTATATGCATGTTAGTCAGCGCGTAGTTGATGATACCGAACTCCGGGTTCAGCATCCAGTCCCAGGTCATGCCTGCAACGATAATGGGTACAAGCCACGGTATAAAGATACAGGTCCTGAATATGGCCCTGCCCTTAAACTTCTGGTTCAGCAGCACTGCTGTCACCATGCCCACCAGGTATTCACCCAGTACAGAGAAAATGGTCCAGTACGCAGTGTTCTTCACTGCCTGTCCAAAATGCTCATCTGCCAGAACCTTCTGGAAGTTGGCCATCCCGGCAAAACCGGTCATGGACTTGTTGATCAGATGCACATGGTAAAACGCGTCATGGATTACTTTCCCCAGGGGATACGCGATCAAAAGAGCCAGGAAAACAAGCGCGGGAAGCAGCATGATGACCGCTGTCCGCCATTTCCGCTGGTCTCTGGTAAGCTTCTTAAATTTATTCAACTCTAATCCCTCCTATACGAATTAACCGGGTCCAGGACTCTTCCTGTGACTCTGTCTGTAACGAAACAGGAGCCCGGCAAGCCGGACTCCTGCGCCGAAACGCTTACGCTTGCTGCCTAAACATTCCGGCATTCTGTTTTTATTCGCTTAATTCACCGGAATCGGATAAGGAAGCATTGACTGCGTCACATAACCATTCTGCTGTTGCTTCCGGAGTTTCGCCTTCCTGAAGCACTTTCGCCATGGCGTCCTGCATAGCCTGTGTGATTCCTCCCAGGGTTACCGGAGGGAAGGTGATTCCTGTATCGGATAATGCCTGGAAATCCTTGCTCCATTTGCTGTCTGTGGACACATCAGAGCGCGGGGAACGGTCTGCAAATCCTGCTTCCTGCCATTCTTTACTGCAGAATGCAGTTGCCAGTTCAAACGCGTCATCCTTATTCTTGCTGTCAGCCATGATGAACAGCGGTTTACATTCCATGTAAGTAGCCTCGTGTCCGTCTGACGGATAAGGAATCGCGGATACTGCCACATCATCCATGGTATCCGGGTTGGAGGATTCACGTTCTGCCAGCCAGTTTCCTGATACATATGTGGAGGTGATTCCTGTTGCAAAGTTCTCGTCTGTCTCTTCCCAGCCCCAGTTCTTGCAGTTCGGGTCAATGATTCCCTGATCTACAAGGTCTTTATAGAACTGGAATACTTTTGTTGCCTTTTCAAGCTCATCCTTGTTGTCTTTCCAGGTGTTCTTATATTTGCCGTCATCCTGTGCAGAAGCAATCTCCAGATCATACTGTGCCAGGTATACCAGCAGCTCCTGTGCGGAGCGGACGCCTGTGCAGGCCAGCTCTGTCAGGTATTTTCCGTTTTTCTCTTTATAATCTGTCTGTGCCAGCAGATCTTCCCATGTTTTCGGAACTTCAATGCCTGCTGCTGTGATATCCTTTTCATGTGTCAGGTAAGCACGCACAGTCATCTCATAGGGAATGCCCACAATCTTGTCGTCAATGGTCATGGCTTTCACCACGGCCTCGGACAGGGCGTCTTTATCTTCCCACTCATTAAAACGGTCTGTCAGGTCCTCAACGATTCCCATGTTGTAAAACTCACCGACATACTCCGGAAGTCCCCAGATCAGGTCCGGTACGTTGCCGCCTGCTGCCGCTGTCAGAATTTTTTCATGAAGCATGTCATATGTGAAGTTTGTCTGATTTACTTTAACTCCGGTCTCTTCCTCAAACTTCTTGATCTGCTCCGTACCCGCGATCTGTGTATCCGCGCCGTCTGTCCAGCAGGTCCAAAGTTCCACAACTCTCTCCTCGTTCTTGCTGTCTCCTTTGGAGGCTGATTCTCCCTCTGAGCTGCCGGAACCGCCGCCGCATGCTGCCAGTGACATGGCCATTGTGAGACACATTAACGCTGCTACTACCTTTTTCTTCATGATATTTCCCTCTTTCCTTTATTTGATTTTTTCCGTACCATTTGTACTGACGAAAGAGTATCATACTTTCAAAACACGGACAATGAAATCGGGCACTCTCCTAAAAAACCCCACGGAATAATATTAAAAACACCACCCTTTTTCATCTGCTGCCACTGCTCTTATACACATTCCCCGCGTTAAATATACAGCCCGGGCGAAACAGCTCTTTTATATTTTTCTGCGCTTTTTATAAGCGGACGGACTGTCCCCGAAAACTTCCCTGAATTTGTCCGTAAATGTGCGTACATCGTGATAACCTACAGCCTCTGCCAGCTCATAGGTCTTCATATCCGAAGCCATGAGCAGCTTCATAGCCTCCCTCATGCGCACCTCTACCAGATAATTCTTGAAGTTCTGTCCCGTCTCCTTCTTAAAAAACGTGCTGAAATAATACGGGTTCATATATACCATCTTCGCCATGCTCCCAAGGCCGATATCCTCCGCGTAATGCTCCTGGATATAGTTTTTCACCAGTGTGATGGTCTCCCGCTCACTGTCAGTGCCGTTAAATGCATTCTCCCCTATGAGTTTTCCCAGATAAGTGCACACCAGCTTCTTCAGCTCCCGGAAAGTACTCTGGGCCCGTATTTTGGCGGTAAACCTGTCGTACTCCTCCCTGAAATCCTCTGTGAGCACCCGGTACTCCTGCAGGTCACGAAACAGGTCCATAGCCATGGCGATACACCGGTTCTCAGCGGCATATCTGTTTCCGTAATGAAGGTTCTCAATGATGTCCAGAATCTTGGTAAGTGCTGCCGTCCACTCTTCCCTCCGGTTTAAGATCTGGTCAAGCAGTTCCTTATAGCAAGTATTGTAATCCTCAAAGGAAGAACAAAACTCTCTGGATATCTCCTGATACCAGACCACATCCTCCTCGCAGAAATAGTAAAGCTCACAGGAAAACTTTGCCGTCTTATACGCGTATTTCAAGTCAGATGCCTGCTCTACCCTTTTCCCCACGCCGGTTATGAGCCATATTTTATATTCCCCGTAAATGTGTTCCCTGATGCGTCTGATCTCTTCTCTCACCCAGGCATCGTCCCGGTCTTTTTCCATGAGGAGAATCACATTACTGCTGTTTGGTTCCCGCTTGATGACAAACCCGCTCCTATTCTCCCTCAGATGCTCCTGTATCCTCTTGAAAATGGAGAAGCGCAGCAGCTCCCTCATATTCTGGTCCGTCACCTTCCGGTTCAGTTCAGGGGAAATGGCAAAGCACACGCCGATGAACTGCTTTCCCTCTGTCTCTATCCCCATCTCCTGAAAATGGCCGTACAGATCCCTGCACTCATACTCAGAGTTGATCTTCTTGAACACCGTCTGCATATCATCCTTCTCTTCCTCCCAGTATTCCATGGGACTGTCCGTGCGCAGCATTTTTTCAGCCCGCAGAATGGACTGTTCCAGCTCCTCCTGCCCCACCGGCTTCAGAAGGTAGTCCACCGCCTCATAGCTGATCGCCTTTTTCACATAGTCAAATTCCTGATAGCCGCTTAAAAATATGACCTTTATCTTCCAGCCGTTCTCCCTGATCTGCCGAATCACATCAAGACCGGTCTTCCTGGGCATGGCAACATCGGAAATAATAATATCCGGTTTCAGCTCCTCTGTCTTTTTCAGAAGTTCCTCTCCGTTGGCAGCCTCCCCGATCACCTCCGCGTTCAGGCGCTCCCAGTTCATCATTTTTTTCAGTCCTCTGATGATCACCGGCTCATCGTCTGCAATTATGATTTTAAACATTTTCTCCTCCTGGATTTTCCTTTGCCGGTTCTGTCCCGTCTATGATGGGAAGCCGGTATTTTACCATAGTTCCTATATTCTCAAAACTGCTGATCTCCAGTCCGTATGTGTCGCCGAACATGAGTTTGATGCGGTCATACACATTCTTAAGACCGAGGCTGGCGCGTTTGCTCTTCGGATGCTTGACTGTCTCCGGGCTTTCCAGACGTTCCTGCACGGTCTTCAGGCGCTCCGGCTCCATACCCACGCCGTTGTCCATAACTGTGATCTCCAGGCAGCCATCCTCCTCCCTGGCATTTACGGCTATGACACCTGTGCCGCTTTTTGGCTTGAGTCCGTATTTTACCGCGTTCTCCACTACAGGCTGGATGATGAGCTGGGGGACTTCCAGGCCCAGAAGATTTTCCTCAATGTTGATCTCCAGCTCAAAACGGTTTTCATACCGGATGCGGATGATCTTAAAATAATTGCGTATACTGTCGATCTCCGCCTGAAGGGTGACCATATCCCTGGCATTGCCTATGAGGTATTTGAGCTGTCCGGACAGACTGTCTATCATCTCCGCTGTCACATTGTCATCATTGGTGATGGCTGTCATGCGAATGACATCCAGGGTATTGTAGAGATAATGGGGCTGTATCTGCGTTTTCAGGGCCTCAATCTCTGCATCCCGCTGCCGTATCTCTGCTATATAGACCTGCTGGATATGATTCTGCAGGTTTTCTGTCATTTGATTCAGACCTTTTGCAAGAAATCCCACTTCATCGTTGGACTTGATCGTCACCCTCGTATCCAGATTCCCGTCCTGGATCTGTTCCATGGCATCCTTCAGTGTGCGGATGGGCTTATTCATCATCTTGGAGTAAAAGAAATAGATGATCATAAGAAGGATAACGCTGAACCCTATAATGATCAAAATGTTCGTCTGTATCTCCTGATAACTGTTCTCCAGATTAAATGCCGGAATCTCTTCTGTCACCAACCAGTCCGTACCGGGTATCAGCCTGTAAATAAAATAGTTTCCGTCCGCTTTTATGTACTGCTTGTCCTCCTCCATCTCAGGCAGATAATCCTCCAGCTTTCCGATGCCTGCCCCGATATTCTCCTTCTCCTGGCTGTAGACAAATACTTTTTCCTTTCTGTCTATCACATACATCCTGCAGCCGTCCTCCAGGTCGGTCTCATTGATGATGCCGTCAAAATAATCCGCGCTCACATCAATATACAGAGTTCCCAGCTCCTGTTCGTCCGCGGACTGTATGGTCCTTGTGTTCATAATATTTCTTGTCACTGTAAAATCGCTGACATCTGAGTAATAGCTGGTATCATGGGTGGGCAGAAGGCGCATCTGTTTGTGGCCTTCCAGGAAGTTCTCCTCATGAAAACGCCCCATTTCCTCCTCTTTCACCATAACCTCAGGCGGACGCATGACAGAATACTGCTCCCCACCCGGAGTGATGAAAAACACATGGTCAATATGCTGATTCATATATAAAATATCCCTGAGCACGTCACTCATCAGTGCCTCCCTGCGGGCCTGGGTGATGGTGTCATCCTCCATCAGCTCGTAGAGATAGTCATACTCCGTGATATTATAGTTATAGAGATATTTGGTGGTCTCCTCCATCTCCTGAAACAGATCTGCGGCATTCTTCCCCACATAGAGGGCACTGCGGTACATATTGGAGAGAAGTGTCTGCCTGAGAGAATCCATGTACGCACTGTAAATGGAGATACCCATGATCAGCAGCGGCACGATACCGATCAAAATCAATGCTGCCACCGATTTTACAAAAAGGCTCTGGTAATGCTGTCTCTTTCTTTTTATCATGACTTCCTCCCTAAACCTCCCGCCACGTTGTCCCAATACTCATCCAGCTTCTCCGCCGCAGTATCCACGCTCATGGTTTTCGTCGCCACGGAAAAGAAAACATCGTACATGCTGCGTTTGAAATACTCCGGTGTGTCCTCATTTCCCAGATATACATCGCTTTTATCCGCATAGCGGTAATCCACAAGAAAACTCTGCTGTACCTTTGGAGCGGGATACAGGATCTTTTCCCTGGTGGCAGGGATGGCGTAAACGGTCTGCAGCACTTTTCTGTAGTTCTCTTTCCTGTAGCAGAACTCTAAAAACCTCATGGCGGCCCGGTTTTTTTCGGCATTCTCCCCACAGGTATCCGAGACTGCCCATTGGGCGCCTTTTTCGCTGACTACCACAGGGTCACCTGCTTCATCCCCCAAGAAAAACCACCCCAGGCGGAATTTACAGGGGTCCTCCTCCAACTCTTCGCCCAGTGTGTCCTTGTCGGATTCCACAGCCAGAGGATAGGCCTCCCATATTTTAGAGACCATGGAGGGTTCTGTGAGGACCATGGCGGCATCCTGGTTGATCAGGGCCTGGATCACCTGGTTCTCATTCATATTTACGGAGTCCTCCAGCATATATTCCCCGTTCATCATATCCTGATAGTCTGCCAGCATGTTCCTGACATTTTCATCCTGAAAGGATACCAGGCCCTCATTTCTCTTTCTCTGCCAGTCCGGGTCCGCCTTTGCAAGGTCCACCTGGAAGAAATAATTCAGCCAGTATTTTCCCGTCTCCGTCGGATTTCCCCCGGCTGCCAGGGGCGCGGTTCCGTTCTGCTTCAGGACTCTGCAGACCTCCAGAAACTCCCCGTATGTCCTGGGTACTTCAAGCCCCAGTTCCTTGAAGATCACCTGATTATAGATAATCCCGAAGGAGGTCTTGTAAAAGGGCACCGCATATATATTTCCGTCAATCGCAAAGGGCTGTTCCACCAGCTTTCCCACCTCCTGGGAGATAGCACCGAGTTTCCCTGCCTCAGCAAAGGTATAAGGGTCCTGGATCTCAAAAATATCCGGGAACTCCCCGGCAGCCTCCTTTGCCTTCAGCGTCTCTGAATAGATTCCGCTTCCGGAATGCTCGCTGAGCACCCGGATGTCCTGATTTTCCTCCATAAACTTTTCACACAGCTCCTCCATTACGGATATCCTCCTGGCATCCTCCCCGGAATAAAATACGGCAAGCTCTGTCTTCTTCTCCGTCTCCTGTTCCTTTGACGGCACCAGCCCTTCGCCCTTCTCTACCCTGCCTCCGCATCCTGCAAGAGACAGAACAGCTGTCAAAAGGATAAACCATCCCTGCTTTTTCCTCATTCTGATCACCTCTGTATTTTTCACTATTACCCACGGTATCATAACAATGATTTCTTGTAAAGCGGGCAAAAGAAAAGCGTGAAACCATTTTACCGGTCTCACGCTTTCTCTGTCTTTCTGTTTCCCGTAAAGAGAACCGTGATCAGCACCCCTGCGCAGATCAGCAGGCCCCCCACCACAAAATTCCAGGTGATCACCTCATGGAGAAAGAAAATCCCCAGCACCGCAGAGGTCAGTGGCTGCAGCGGATAGAACATGGAGCATACGCTTGCGTCCAGAAGCTTCAGGCTCATATTCCACAGCGTATGGGCCACTGCTGTCCCGACGATGCCCAGATAGATGCAGGACAGAACCGCTTTTGCAGTAAAGGTACTGGGTATGCTCCCCGCCTCCAAAACAGCCGCCGGAATGTTTAAAAGAAGGGCAACTCCCATTCCGTACAGCGCGATCTGTACCGGATCATATCCCCCTGAGATCCTTCGGATAGCTACCGATGCCCCGGACCATAAAAGCACGGAGCACACAGAGGCCAGCACCCCTGCCGCGCTGATATTTCCGCTTCCCGCTCCCAATATTATGTAAACTCCAACGAGAGAAATAATAATGCTTGCCACATCCTTTTTATGTATCTTCTCTCCCAGAAATATCATAGCCAGAATGGAAATGGAGATGGGATTCATAGCATTGATCAGAGATGCCAGGGAGGCGTCCAGAAGATTTGTTCCCATGACCTGGCAGCCTATGGAGACAAAGTATCCCAGGGCACCCACGATCAGAATATATTTCCGGTCCTCTTTTTTCACCTTTATCCTGGTTCCCCGCAGCTTCAAAAGTACGGTAAGTGCCGCCACGGAAACCACATATCGGATGAGAAGCAGCATAAACGGTGCCATGACATCAAGGGCGAACTTACTCACCACATAAATGCTCCCCCATATAAAAAACGTGATAAACAGGTAAATGTAACCAATCTTCTTTTTCATTTCTGTCTCCTTTATACTGTGTCATTACTGCTGTGAGGGGCGCAGACCATTAGGAATCATCTAAAACATATTGATTCCTGCCCTGTCTCTTTGCTTTATACAGAGCCTGGTCCGCCCGTTTCATCACTCCCTTGTAATCCTTATCGCCTGCGTCATGTCCGTGGGTATCGTTGATTCCTTTAAAATGATCTATGTCCAGGAACATGAAGACCCGGTAGCTGCCGCCGTCTTTTTTCTTAAATTCCCTGCGTATGGTCTCTGTCAGGGCATCTCTCCTCGCCGCTCCGCACAATGGGCACGCCGATCACAATACTGTCCCCCGAGTTTACTGTTTTTCACCAACATGTATCACTATTATAGCTTTTTAAAGCGTAAGATTCAACAGGATCCCCTGAGCACAGACACGAAAAAGTACCGGCGGAAGCTGTGATGATTCTCCGGAACTGTCATTAAGAAATGAGAAGAACCGGATATTGCTGTCATCCCGGCAGCATATCCAGTTCTTCCATGTAAATGCAGTGAGGAATACCGTTTGTCCTGACCAGCTCCCTGCAGAGCTCCAGATCCATCCATATGACTTCCTCCACCTCTTCTTTCTGAAGCGTCATCTGTTCCGGCTCTATATCTTTCCACATACAATAGATATTGCTGACCTGGTTATCCACAAAATCCCTGCCGTAAAACACATCCCTGTGGAATATCCTTCTCCTGCCGCAGCAGACCAACTCCTCCGCAGACGCATCCACACCCAGTTCCTCCTTCAGTTCCCTGAGCGCAGAGGGAACAAAGTCCACACCTGCAGGAATATGTCCGGCACTTGAGATATCGTAGCATCCCGGATGGGAATCCTTGTTCCTGCTCCGTTTCTGGAGAAGTACCTCTGTCCTGTCACCGCGCCTGCGAAGAAGCCACACATGGGCCGTGCGGTGCAGAATCCCCTCCGCGTGGGCAGTCTCCCTGTCTACGGTCTTACCTGTGGGTCTGCCTGATTCGTCTATGATATCAAATATTTCCATTTTACTGTTCCTCCTGAAAAAACGCAGAAGCCGCCGTATCTGTTCCCGCGGCTTTCTGCGTTTTCTTGCATTTCTGTTACTCGCTCTATATTCTGTATCTTAAAAAATCCGGTAAACCTTGGTCTCATATCCCTTCAGCAGAACACTTCCCTGTACCTCATCCTTTGTGTCCATATCCATGACTGCCTCCTTCAGAACCACCTTCTGCGGCTTTTTGTCATAATTCAGGATAAACAGATACCGCTTCCCGTCCTTCACCCTCATGGCGATCTCACAGGCCTCTGATACCTCAGCCAGATCCTGATAAGGCTGCAGCACGCCTGTATAGGCCAGAAACGCTTTCACATTATCCCTGGTAAATGTCCCTCCAAAGTGCAGGACTTTTCCTTTACCACATAACGTCTCCGCCAGGGCCGGGCGTCCCTCATAATAGTTGGAACTGTATTTTGCCAAAATATCGGCGTCAGGTCCCGCAGCTGCCAGAATATCGTTAAACAGGCCAGTTTCCACCTGTCTGCCTTCCCACTCCATAGACACTGCTTCATCTGCCGGGCCCACAAAGGTATATTCCTTTACATCCGTCTGTGTCAGAGAAGAGAGAAGTCCCGGCATTGGCTGCATTACACATTTGCCTGTCTCATCCTTCTGTCCGGTCCTGCATCCCAGGATCAGGCAGCCGCCTGCTTCCACATAGGTTCTCAGCACTTCTGCCCTTTTCTCTGTGAGGATCAGGGGATGAGGATAGAACAGCACCGGATACTTTAACAGTTCCTCAGCGTCTGTATCCTCCAGAAGATAGACCATATCCATGGGAGTATGGTTTAACTGTGCGGCTGTGAAGATTTCCTTTTCACTCTTCTTAGCCAGTCTCATATGCCACACATCCAACTGGGAATCCCAGATGTTGTCATAGTCCCGCACAAGTCCAAAGGCGGCCTGGTAGTCAGCTCCTGCCATCTCACTGATGGCCTCCGTGCGTTTCCAGATCCTGTATACTTCGGACAGTTTCCGGTTGTCCCTGTTGTCATAGTCCAGGATTCCATGCCAGTAGATCTCGGTACCCATAACAGCTGTCCTCCAGCGGAAGAAACTCACATAATCAGCGCCGTGGGCAATACTCTGCATGGCCCAGAGCATCATCTGACCCGGTTTCGGGGCCGGGGCCTCCATACGGGTATTCCATCCGTTTGCCCCTGACTGCTGCTCCATAATACCGAAATGCGGACAGATGGATCGGACCTCTGTGAGATTCCGGCTCCATTTCCTGTCATTCAAGTCGTCTGAATGGATGGGGTCCTCACACAGACAGTACGCGAAATTAGGATAGGAATCATAGGTGTACACATCCAGACATTCGTCCATCATCCTGTGGTTGTCCAGATTTCCGAACATGCCGTTTGTGGTGATAAAATCCTGAGGTTTTTTATATTTTCTGATAATGTCACTCTGCATTTTGCAGAACTGTATGGCACTGGCGGATACAAATCTGGTGTAATCCAGGACCTGATGGGGATTGGTGGAATCGTGCACTGTGGGTCTGGGCACATAGATCTCTTCCCATTTTGTATACGTCTGATTCCAAAATACGGTTCCCCAGGCTTCATTCAACGCATCCAGTGTCTGATATTTTTCCTTCAAAAATTCTCTGAAGGCTGCTGTGTCACTCTCTGAATAGAAGACATCCACCTCACAGTTGATCTCATTGTCTATCTGCCATCCCACAATACAGGAGCGCTGTCCGTAGTGCTGTGCCGCCTTCTCCACAATAATGGAACAGAACTTCCGGTAAACAGGTGAGTTATAGTTATAATGTCTCCGCATACCATGCCGGAATGGAGTCCCGTCCAGACGGCAGTTCAGCACCTCCGGATACTTTTCCGTCAGCCAGACCGGCGGCGTGGCTGTGGGAGTGCCGAATATGACCTTCATACCCTCCTCCTCCGCCACATCGAGAAAAGAATCGAAAAAATCAAAGGTATATTCCCCTTCTCTCGGCTCCAGCTTGTTCCATGCAAACTCCGCGATCCGGACAGTAAAGATACCGTTTTCCTTCATACGCCGGAGGTCTTCCCTCCACAGCTTTTTGTCCCAGTGCTCCGGGTAATAACAGGTGCCCAGGGATAGGGCGGGCCAATTGAAATTCTGTGTTTTCCTCATTTAGTTTCCTCCTCCTCCTGCTCCCTGATTGTCATGGGCAGGATAAAATTAATTTTCGTTCCTCTGTGCTTTTCACTTTCTATATTAAGCCTGCTGGTTTCACCATAACACAGGATAAGCCTTCGGTAAACATTTTTAAGTCCGATATTCTGATTTGTATCATTCATTTCACACTTCTCATACAGCTCCCGGATTTCCTCCCGGCTCATGCCCACACCGTCATCTGCAATACAAAATACGACTCTGTCTTTTTCCAGTCTTATCTGCACTCGCAGCGTCCCCTTATCAAGCTTCGGCTCCAATCCGTGGATGATCGCGTTTTCAATCAGGGGCTGTAGAATAAAATTAGGTATCTGACAGGGATACGCCTGTTCATCTATATCGTATATAACAGAAATCTTATCACCGAACCGCTGTCCCTGGATCAGCAGATAATCCTTCACTGTCTTCATCTCTTCTTCCACTGTGACGAATCTGTCCTTTTTGATCATGGCCCTGAGCAGGTCAGCCAGGGATATGGTCATCTCTGAGATATCCAGGTTCCCCTGCATGATCGCCATCCAACTGATCGTATCCAGCGTATTATATAGGAAATGCGGATTAATCTGCATACACAGGAAATCAATCTCCGCCTGCTTTTGTGTGATTTCCATCTTATAGACCTTTTCAATCAGCGTTTCAATATTCTCTGCCATACGGTTATACTCGCTGCCTATCTGCCCAATCTCATCCGTGGTCTTGACCTCCACCCGGTGCGAGAGATTTCCTCTGCCGAACAGTTTCATGCTCTCCAGCAAATCCTGTGTAGGCCTGGCAATATGTTTTGTCGCCATACTGATAGAGAGAAAACTCAGAATCAGAATGCCCATCAGAAAAATGCCGGTCAGCCCGATCACTCTGTATGTATTTTTATAAAACTCCTTAACGGAAACAGCCTCCACCAGAGTCCAGCCATTGGGCATCTGATTTCCTACATAGTAAAATGAATTTGTTCCGTTCAAAATGTCATACCGGGATGTCTCAGACTCCCTCAGGGTCTCTATCTCCACCGGAAATTTATCGCCCAGATACTTTTCGTGATTGGTGACCGTAATAATGCCGTCCTGGTCCACCACATAAGACGCTCCGGAATACTCCGTGGAATTATCTTTAACAATATCACCGAAATATTCTCTCTCGTAGACAATATTAATGTATCCGATGGGCTTCATGGTAGTCAGGTCCAGTATTGCCTTGGCAATGCAGATATCATCGTCCGGTCCCACAAGTCCCCACAGGGTTGTCCCGTTGGCAGCATAGATATCTTTTTCCGAAAATGCAAAATCCGTTCCGCGGCCCGTAATCTTTTTCACAGAAAATTCCAGTCCGCTTTTTGAGATCACACTCAGGGAAACCACGTCGGAACTGAACAGTGCATTTGTCTCCAGTTCCCGCTCCACGACCTTACTGATATTCCTGATACTGTACAGCTCCATCTCCTGTCCGTTCACAATTTCAAGCTGCTCCTGGATCACGGCGCTGGACAGAATCTGGATATTGATATCCTCTATGGTTTGAATCATATTTTCCAGATTATTGGTTGTCTGCTGTGTGACATCCTGTAAATAAACCTTGGAAATCTTTCCGTATCCCTGCCTGAAAACCGCGGCAGAAAAAACAGAGATCCCGGCTCCTGTGACAGTGATCAGAACTGCGAACACCAAAAGCATCTTTTTTCTGATTCCTGTGATCTTCAGTCTGCACTTCCTTTTTCCCCTCATCACATGCCCCCGGACAGTTCTGTTATTTTTTATCCTGTATCAGCTCCAATATACTCTTAATACTGTAGTTTTTCTGCTGTCCAGCATTTTTCCTGAATTCACCGGGACTGCAGCCAAAAGCCTTCTTGAACACCTGGCTGAAATACCTGGCATCCCGGAAGCCGGACTTTTCACACAGCAGACCTATCTTCACATTTTCTTCCCTGAGCAGCCAGGCAGCTTCTGCAAGGCGCATACTGTTTAAAATCTCACTGAAAGAATATCCCGTCTCCTTCTTGATCATTCTGGAAAGATATGCGGGCGAAAAATGATAGGTATCCGCAAAGGAATTCAGCGTGATGTCCTGTGTAAACCTCTGGGCCATATCCTGCAGAATCTCCATACACTGCTGGTTGATACCTCTGAAATGGTGCCGTATCTGGTTCCCTAAGTCAACACTGTCCGCATCTGTTTCATACCTGCGCACCACGTTCTCCTGATAACGCCTCTGTTCCAGCCGTCTCATAACACCCGATACGGTTTCCAGAATATCCCTGGGTCTTAAAGGTTTCAGCATATAGTCAAAGACCTCATTTCTGATTGCCTTCTGGGCATAGGAAAAGTCAGAAAATCCTGTCAGAAGAATAACCGCGGTGTCCAGATCATACTCTTTCACATACTCAGCCAATTCAAGCCCTGTAAGCCCCGGCATCTTGATATCACTTATCATGATATCCACCTTCTTCTGCTGCAGCATTTCCCTGGCCTGCAGCCCGTTTTCCGCTTCATACACATTCTCAATCCCTATACTTGACCATGGAAGGGAGAGCATCCCCCTCCGAATAGCCATCTCATCATCTGCAACCAGTAAATTCATGTCCCCACCTCTTGTATCAACAGTCTGACTGCTGCCATGTATCATCCTTTAACTGCCCCTGCCACCATGCCTTCCATAATATGCTTATGCAGCCATATGTACACAATAATACTTGGTATAATCGTAATGATCACCGCCGCAATCTCCGCCACATAATTGGTCGCGTACTGCCCCTGAAACTCCGTCAGACCCACGGGAAGCGTCATCTTGGAGGCATCCGTCAGGAATATCTGGGGAAGCAGCAGGTCGTTCCATATATTGATAAAAGTAACGACTGCCACTGTCACAACAGATGACTTTGAAATAGGCATAATGATCTTAAAAAATATCTGGTAAATATTACACCCGTCCATGACTGCCGCCTCCTCCATTTCTTTTGGAAGAGACCCCATAAATCCTGTCATAATAAAAATCGCCATCGGAAAAGCAATCGCAATATGCGGTATGATAACTGCCAGATGTGTATTCAGAAGCCCCATCCTGTTAAACATGGAAAACAGAGGAACCACCATAGCATACACCGGAATCATCATCCCCAGAAGAAACACATTCAGTGTCAGTCTGGACAATTTCCACTGCATCCTGGTTATTGCGTAAGATACCATACTACTCAGTACAACTGCCACCAGAACAGCCGATACTGCAATAATAACAGAGTTGCCGAAATATTGCAAAATATGGCCTTCTGTTATGGCCTGAACATAATTATCCAGGCTGAAATGTTCCGGCAGCCCCCAGGGATTTGCATACAACTCCGTATTTGTTTTAAAGGAACTCAAAAACAGCCACAAAAGAGGATACAGACATAGTATCGTAAAAATCCCCAGCACAATATATTTCAGTACAAGAAAAACCTTATCCTTTGCTGATAATCTCATCTCACTGTCCTCCTCTTAAAATTCAACAGGTTCCGAACGGAACACCAGGTTTGACAGCAGCACGGAACACATACACAAAATCAGCAGTATCACACCGATTCCGGCTGAATATCCGTACTTCAGCGTCCTGAACCCCTGATAAAACATATAGGTTGACATAAGTTCCGTAGCATGATTCGGCCCGCCCCCTGTCATAACGGCGATCAAATCATAATACTTGAGGGAACCTGTAATGATAAGCACAGCATCCACCTTCAAGATCGGCTTAATAAGCGGAAATGTAATACTCTTAAACTGCACCCATTTACTGGCCCCGTCAATTTCCGCTGCCTCATAATAAGAGGACGGAATATTCTTCATGGCTGCAATCTGAATGATCATGTGATAACCTACAAACTGCCACATAACAACCACAATAATACAAAACAAAGCCAGATTCTTATCCGACAGCCATACATGCTGCAGACTCTCCAGGCCGATGATCTCCAGAAACTTATTCAAAAGCCCAAACTCCGAGTTATACACAAATGTCCAGGTCAGCCCCACAGCCACTCCGCAGATAACACTCGGCAAAAAAAACACTGTCTGGAAAAAATGACTCCCCTTAATCTTCTGAAACAAAATATTCCCAAAAAGCAGCGCCAGCGGCAAATGTGCGATCAGCGACCCAATCACCATCAAAATATTATTTCTCAAAGCCCCCGTAAAAGTCGAATCCCGAAACAAATTAACATAATTCTTAATCCCCACAAATTTACTGGGACTCATCAAATCCGTCTGCAAAAAACTCACATACACATTATATCCAATCGGCACCAGCACAAAAACCGTATAAATCAAAAAAGCCGGCAGCACAAAAACCGCAATACTCTTCTTATTACCCAGAACCTTATTCATTCCACATCACCTCACCAATTTGCAGCCAAAGTCAGGGGAGGAAGGCGGGGCAGAACCGGGCCGGACTGCATCGTTTTGCAGTTACCCTCCCCCTCCGGCCCGGTTCTGTCCCGCCTTCCTCCCCGTCCCTTTATCCATAAATCATATCAACTACCTATCAGCATTATCCTCTGCAAACTGCTGTAGCCTATCAAACGCTCCCTTAGCATCCTCTCCCCCAAGAACCGATACACAGGTATTATTAAACTCCACACCTTCACCAGCCCCAAACTGTCTGTCCCACCAGGGAGTCAATCCCACCTGTTCATTAGAGATTGTCAGCACTTCCGCCATAAGCGGTGTCAACTTACTGGTATCCAGATTGAAATTATCTGCCGGAATCCTTCCATTTTCATACAGCAGCATCTCCTCCATCTCCTGAGAAGTCCAGAATTTCAAAAACGCAACTGCCGCGTCCTTATTCTTACAGGTCTCCGATACAGCAAAACTGGTATCCACAGACCCAACCGAAATATTATTATACTGCGCATCACAGGCCGGCAGCACAAAGGCCCCCGCGTCCTCACCTATACCGCTTTTCTGAATCTTATCTGCATCCCATGCTCCCATAAAATACATGGCAGCTTTTCCGTTGGTAAACAGATCCGTAGACTCTTCCGGTCCCATGCCTATATATCCATCCTGAAAATATCCCGCATCGGCCATCTTTTTCACTTCTTCTGCCGCTTTTACATGTGTCTCATTATTCCACTTTTCATTTCCGTCACAGATATCCTGAAAAAGCTTGTCCCCTGCCATACCGCCTGCTATCTGCTGTACAAACTGAGCGGGAATCCAGGCATCCGTTCCGCACATAGCCATAGGAGTTACCCCGTTATTTTTCAGAGTGTCGCACACTTCCAAAAACTCATCATAGGTAGACGGTACCGAAACCCCGTTTTCCTCAAAAATCTTTTTGTTATAAAACATTACACATAATGACTTCTGCGTCGGAATCCCATAATTTTTCCCGTCATATGACAGCAGGTCAAGGGTACCGTCAGCAAAACTATCCTTCCACTCCGCATCCTTTTCCAGATATGAAGTAATATCCGTTACCTTACCACCCTCCACAAACGGCTGCAGATACGACAATTCCCATGTAAAAAACACATCCGGCACTGCGTTAGAGGCCATCAGCGTAGTCAGCTTTGTCTTATACTGCTCATTCTCATAGAAATCAATTTTTACCTTTACACCATACTCATTGTCCTCAGAGAACTTTTCAGCTATGGAGTTGTAGGCATCAATATAGGTATCTGCCTCTGTCCCCACACACATGACAGTAAGTGTATCACTGTCACCCTTTTTGCCTGCAGAGCCGGAAGCCTCCTTCCCACTGTTTCCGCCGCTGTTCCCGCAGCCTGCCAGCATACCGGTCATCATTACCGCTGTAAGTAACACAGCTACTGTTTTCTTCCTCATTTCTATTTCCTCCGTAATCTTTTTGATAAAATCATTGTAACTCATGTCAATCTGACGGAACAGGTGCCTTTCTTACCAAAAATGTTTGATAATTTGACCATTCCATAAAAGGAGTACGCAATATAAAAGGGAATTATCACCAAGCCGCTGTCTGCGGCCCGGGATAATTCCCTGATTTAAACGAAAGCATGTTTGTAAATTCATTCCGATAAGCGGCAGTTCTCGCTACTTCCTGCTCTTAATATAGCAAATATTACTGATCAGAAAACTGCTGTGTTTCTTCACATAATTAACATACTCCTGCCTGTTGATATAATACTCCTTCCCCCAGGAGGAAACCCGCATCCAGGTATCATCCATCCCCGTCACGGTGACGAAATGCGCCTTTATCTGGCAGGAAGGGGAATACTCTCCCTCTGGGGAACGGTGGTACATATTCAGCCTGTGTTTTCCCCACACAAAGGGGAAATTAGGTCCTACCAGCAAAATGACAGGAATATCATGGGCCAGCATGGCGCTGATCCTCACCCACAGATTTCTGGGCAGCACGCCGAAGGCTGCCCTGAGCCTGATCCTCTCATGCCTGAAATACCTGTTAAGCCCCAGCACCAGCATCCACCCTGCCATGCCGAAATGAGGAATGACCGGCAGGTATTTCTTCCTAAAGTAGTTAACATAACTCATATATTCCGGCAGTTCAAGAATTCCGTTTTCCAAATAGGCTTCCTGAAATAATTCCGTCCGGCAGATATCTTTATGTAAACTTAAATACAGCAATAAATCTGTCCCGCCTATGACACCGCATCCGCATTTTCTCATAACAGCAGAATCTGACCACGCCTGGTTTCCTCCAAATGACAGGACGCCGTCCTTTTCTATCACTGGATATGGATTATGTAAACTGCTTCTCTGCATACTTATGTCAACCTTTCTCTCTTATTTTATACTGTATCTGCCTCACAGGACTTCTGCTTCCAGTTCATCGGAAACAGTGACTTTTCCGCCCATTTTGCACTGTACCGTTTTTCCTTCCCGGCGGATCACTGTTGCTTCGATCTGACCATCCGGCTGTCTCAGTACATACACGTAAGTGCCGTCCTCTTTTCTGTCCGCCAGATACACCGCACATGCCATACTTCCGCTGCCGCAGCTGGATTCCCACACAAGGGAATCTGTCTCCACTACATATACCACAGGCGTCATCCGGTAGCATTTCTCCATGCCGTCACCGCTGGGTTCCAGGAACATGATGCCGTATGCATCGCATGTCTCACACGCCCTGGCTGCCTTCAGCACTTCCTGTACGAAGGCATCACTCCTTCTCGGCCCCTTCACGATCATATGGCTGATGCCGTCAAAGCAGACCATGGGACAGGTTCCCAGGTCAGGCACAGAAAGATTTACGATTTTTCGCGGCAGCGGCATGGTCGTGCGGCTGGTACCGGCTTCAAGGTCCACCTCAACATCCAGGGGGGATTCCGAACCGCTCACATCCACCTGCACAAGCTGCGGATGGTTCTCGTCTACAAGACTCTTCAGATATCCGAAACTTCTTGTGGCATTTCCGCAGAACTCACCGCCCATCATCTGCATATGCTGGGTTCCGTCCTCCTTTTCCTCCACAAATCCAACCTGCTCCGCCTTATACTTCTTCTGCTCCAGAAGCTGGTTGGCTGCCTCCGCGTACTGACTCCTTTCCAGTGGTGTCATGACAAAAATTGTGATATTCCCTGCCGGGTCCGCTACACGTATCTTTACCTTCATAAGTTCCTCCAGTCTTACCCCATACAAAATTTTTCTGCCTCTATCATACCACAAAATGGTTACTGTTCACAGTAAATTCAGCACGTATTTTTATGTGCTGTTACATATTAATCCGTAAAAAATAAATAAAACTATTTTCTCTTATCGACTTTCCCGAAAAACTGTGTTATATATGTATATAGGGCATAAGGTGTGAAATCTTATGTGCTTTTTTTCGATATAAATAAACATGCTTTCTGCATGAATTTTGACGTTATAAACAGGGGGGAAACATCATGGGTACAAAACAAACCGGTCAGAATCAGATCACCGAGGGAGTCATCTGGAAACAGATTCTCCTGTTTTTCTTTCCCATTATGCTGGGCACATTGTTCCAGCAGCTTTATAACACAGCGGATGCCATTGTGGTAGGCCGGTTCGTGGGCAAGGAAGCCCTGGCCTGCGTGGGCGGTTCTTCCGGGCAGCTCATCAACCTGGTCGTGGGCTTTTTCGTGGGCCTTTCCTCCGGTGCCACGGTCATCATTGCCAGATATTACGGCGCCAGAAATAAAAAGGACTTAAATGCCACGCTCCACACAGCGGCAGCCCTGTCCATTGTGGGAAGTATCATCATCACTGTGCTGGGGCTGATTCTTACCCCCTTCATGCTGCGGCTGATGCACACACCGGAAAATGTAATGGCAGGTTCCGCGTCTTATCTGCGCATTTATTTCGGCGGCATCGTCTTTGTATTTATTTACAATGTGGGGTCTGCGATCCTGAGAGCAGTGGGGGATTCCAAACGTCCCCTGTACTATCTGATCGTGTGCTGCTTTATCAATATATTTCTGGATATCCTGCTGGTAGTGGGATTGGATCTGGGGGTTGAGGGAGCTGCCATCGCCACGCTGATCGCCCAGGCCGTAAGTGCCATCCTTGTAGTGCGCGCCCTGATGCAGCCGGGAGAAATGTATCTGCTGGAAGCAAGGAATATCCGTTTCCACAGATTTCTGCTCAAATCCATAGTCACCATCGGGCTTCCTGCCGGAATCCAGTCTGTCATGTATAACATTTCAAATATTATCATACAGACCTCGCTGAACAATCTGGGAACCGATACCATGGCAGCCTACACGGCATTCGGCAAAATGGATGCTATCTACTGGATGATATCCGGCGCCTTTTCCATCGCCATCACCACCTTCGTGGGGCAAAACTATGGGGCCGGAAAATATTCCCGTATGAAGAGAAGCGTGTTTGTCTGCCTGTTCATGGACTTTATCGCTTCCATACTGGTAAGTGCCCTGTTTCTGCTGTTTGGCAGCTATATCTTCCGCATGTTCACCCAGGACCCGGAGGTTATCAAAGTGGGAATGAAAATCATCCAGGTGATCGCGCCAAGTTATGTGCTTTTTATCTTCATAGAGATCCTGTCCAGTGCCCTCCGCGGCATCGGAGACGTGCTGATTCCCATGATCATGACATGCGGCGGTGTGTGTCTGCTGAGGATTTTCTGGATTTTCGCAGTTGTGCCGCATATTCCGGGGATTCAGAGTATACTTATGAGTTATCCGATTTCCTGGGCATTGACGGCTGTGCTGTTTATCATTTATTATTTTGTAAAACAGAAGAAATTTTACCGCTCGCTTCCGGGCGAGGAAGTTTAAAAAACCGCGGGGCAGTCTCCGTTATGGAGCATACCCCGCGGTATCTTTATGCTTATGCATGTGCTATGTCTGTAAATTCTGATATCTCACGGTTAATCGTGCACAGGTCATCCACATTCATCTCATGGACATCTTTATGCCCTGTGATACGGGCAAATGTTTTCAGTTCTTCCCTGCTGCAGTTTAAAAAGTTCGCCGTTCTTTTGGCTGCCGCGTCCACCTTCAGGCGCTTTCTGAGTTCCGGGTCCTGGGTAGCCGCGCCTACCGGACACTGGCCCGAGCCGCAGATACGGTACTGCTGACAGGCTGCCGCTATCAGAGCCGCAGATGCAACAGCAACGGCATCCGCACCCATGGCAATAGCTTTTGCGAAATCCGAGGACACCCGCAGACCGCCTGTAATGACAAGGTCAATCTCCGCACCTATGCTGTCCAGATATTTTCTGGCTCTGTGAAGCGCATAAATAGTCGGCACGCTGGTGGAATCCCGCACCAGTTTTGGGCTTGCTCCCGTGGCACCGCCCCTGCCGTCAATGGTAATAAAATCAGGCGCTGCAAACACACAGTATTCCAGATCCTTTTCGATCCTGCCTGCCGCGATCTTGATCCCTATGGGACGCCCGCCGGAGGCCATTCTGAGCTGGTCCACCAGTTCCTTTAAATCCTCTTTTGTATTGACATCGGGGAATTTGGACGGACTGATCACATCCTGTCCGAGGGGTTTGTTTCTGATGGCTGCAATCTCAGGTGTCACCTTTTCTCCAGGCAAATGGCCGCCCATTCCCGGCTTTGTACCCTGCCCGATTTTAATTTCGATGGCATCCGCTGTGGAAAGATTTTCAGGTGTAACACTGTAACGGTTGGGGACGTATTCAAATATGTACTTGTACGCAGCCGCTTTTTCCTCCGGAAGGATTCCTCCCTCCCCGCTGCACATGGCGGTTTTTGCCATAGCACTGCCCTTTGCAAGAGCTGTCTTCATCTCCTTTGACATAGCGCCGAATGACATATGTGATATGTAGACCGGCATGTGCAGGACCATTGGTTTCTCAGCATGTTTCCCTATCACCGTAGTGGTGCTGACCGGGTCGTGCTCCATAAGAGGCGGCGGATTGAGCTGGGCACCCAGTATCAGGATGTCATCCCAATTGGGCATTTTCATCTGTGTGCCCATGGCCTCTATGATCGGCTTTCCTGTGACCGCCATCTGATGGATCTCTGCCATATAGCGGCAGGAGGGATCACGGCGCACATACTCCGGCGGATAATCAAGCGCATTTTCCGTTCCCGGCTCTTCCGGCGCCGGTGCCTTCTTCTCTTCCTCCTCTATACGCACAAATACGGAAGCCGGCTGTTTACATACAGGACACTGTTTTAGGTCCTCAAACTTTTTACTTTCTGTCTCTTCAAAAATATACCCGCATACACTACATTTGTATTTTGCCACACTTACATCCTCCTTTGTACCTGCGGCTCTGCAGGAAGGACCTGCAGTCCGCACTGCCTGCTGAATAGTTACCTTTATCTTACCACAGCATTTCAAAGAATTCTACTCATTCTCTCCTGCCGCCGTTTTTTGTGCGTCCTTTCGGCTGCCTCCCGGTACAAATTCAGAATTTTCCTCATCTTTCATGCCGTTATAGATGATCTCACCGTCAATTATGGTATAAAGGGTCTTCGTGAAAACCTCCATGGGATTTCCCGTAAATATGGCAATATCTGCGTCTTTTCCGGCCTCTAGACTTCCCACACGCTGCTCTACGCGGCATATTTTGGCGGGATTGATGGTAATGGCCTTCAGCCCTTCCTCCATGGGAAGCCCCTCCTTCACCGCCAGCCCGGCACACAGGGGCAGATATTGGATCAGCGCCACAGGGTGGTCTGTGGTCACTGCAATGAGCACCCCTGCCTCTGCCAGGATCTTATTGGTCTTGAAATTCATATTCTGCACTTCCAGTTTGGAGCGCGAGGTTAAATCCGTGCCCACGATCACCGGGAACCCGGATGCCTTTACCTCATCCACGATTAGATGTGCCTCTGTGCCGTGGTCTATGGTTATATCTATATTAAATTCCTTTGCAATGCGGATGGCGGTCAGTATGTCGTCCGCCCTGTGCGCATGGACCTTCATAGGGATCACACGCTGGAGCACAGGCATCCACGGTTCCTTCTCAAAGTCCTCCCTGTCAAGCCGGCCCCGTTCCTTGTCCTTCTGGTATTGCACTGCCTCCAAAAGTGTCCTGCGCAGAAGAGCTGCCTCCCCCATTCTGGTAGCCGGGCAATTTCCCTGCTCCCCGTAAGTAGTTTTTGGATTTTCCCCCAGTGCTGCTTTCATGGCTGCCGGGTTCAGTATCGCCATATTGTCCACACATCTGCCCTGGGTCTTCATAAACACAAACTGGCCGCCCACTACATTGGAGCTTCCCGGCCCGGTCATCACAGAGGTGATTCCTGCCTTGATCGCGTCATGAAATGCCGGGTCCATGGCATTAACAGCATCAATCGCCCGCAGTGCCGGCGTCACCGGGTTTGTCAGTTCATTGCAGTCATCCCCGATGGCACCCCATTTTTCCTCAGAGATTCCGATATGGGCATGTGCCTCGATCAGCCCCGGCAGCACCCAGGCACCATCCACATCCAGAACCTCTTCCCCCTTCTGCCTTTTATCCAGTGAGGACATGGTTCCCACCTCTGTGATCACCTTGCCCTCTGTTCTTATATATCCGCAGTCTACCGGTTTTCCGGTCATGGTAAATATTTTCCCATTAATTATCAGCATAAAATTCCCTCCTTTGCAGATACCTGACTTCTTTAGTATCCGCAGAGGAGGGCTTTCATATTCTTCTGCTGTTTCATTACTTTTATCTTATTTGCGGGCTTGAAGGCACATGCACCTGCTGTACATTTTCAAGCTTTTTCAAAATATAATACATCGGCTTATATAAGACCAGACAGACCACCACATTGCCGATGCAGTGCAGCACATCGAAATGCAGCCCTGAGATCCAATAGGCCAGACCACCGCCCACACCGCCTGATACAAAATACGGCAGCGCACACAGAAATCCAAAGGCCAGCCCATAGGCGCCGGCGATTATACTCCAGACCAACGGCGATTCACTCTTAACTACAAGTACGATCAATGCGAGAATGCTCCACACATACAGATATCCCGAACCCGTAGAAGACGCCTTCCAGCAGGGCAAACGCGTAGATAATAAAGAAAACCTTCTTTTTGTACACCTGTGTATACAGAATCACCAGCAATGTCACCACTTCAATATTGGGAAGAAAAGCCATACACACCTGTCCCAGAAACAAAATGGCTGTCAGCATTGCCATAATAACAAGAGACCTTGTTTTCATTGGTATTTCGCATCCTTTCAATCAATACCCCTCAGTCAGGGTCAGTTCAAAAGTATCCCCGTCCTCTATAGGCGTCTGGTCCGCTGATGTATTCACCTGTTCTCCGCCCTTTGTCAGGCACCACCACTGCTGTTTGGAATCGTCTGCTTTCTCACCGTCCACAGATGTCATGAAAAGCCCGTACTGGCCTTCCTCACCTTCCACCAGATTCTCAGCCTGGATCACCGCTCCAAGATATGCCTCGTCAGTCGCATAACTGAACTCCTTCTCACTGCCGTCTCCGTGTACTACTTTTACTGTGACGGTTTTGTCACCCTCCGCTCCTTTCGGCATGAAATTTTTGTAAACCAGGAGCAGGACTGCGCATACGACGACCAGCGCTATGGCTCCTATGATTACTTTTTTGCTGTTGTTCTTTTTCATGTTGTTCTCCTTTGCCTTTTGTAGAATCTGCTGCCGCACCCAGCACCCGCTGCCGGTATGAATAAAGTGCACTAAAAAAACAGACTCGCTTCTATATACGGGCCTGTCACGGAATCATTATGATGAATCTGTAATCAATCCGGAATGCACGGCTTTGTACGGAAGCTCCATTCCATCCGGCGGCAGGTATCCTGGCTTTGGAATACTATATTCCTTCACAGCGACCACATCGCTCAGGATTTTCACCTGATTCCCCTGTCGGCAGATTGTCATGTTCAACGGCCAAATATTCTCTGCACCGTTTATATTAGTTTTATCTTATCATACTGAGTGCTAATCGTCAAACTACTTTACTCAAACTTTGCACATAGATTGTAAAAGTTCAGCCTTCCGCTGTCCCGTGAAGTGCTGCCTTGCAATTACAAGGCAATCCCGAGACAGCCACGCGCCAGGCTGCGGTCTTTGCAGTCTGTGTATATGATTTCTATTTCTGTCCGTATTCCAAAATTTTCACTACCCGCAGCAAATCCCCATCCTCCCCTACATTCCCCGGAAAGATCACATAGGGAAGTCCCGGAAATCTGCTCTCCTCTCCGGTCACCCACACCGGTATCCCGGGAAGAATCTGTCCCGGTACAAAAGCTTTCCTTACATTCAGCGCTTTGGTTCCGATATTGCTGGATGTGATCCCCCCTTTTGCCACCAAATATTTCGGTCTCACGCTGAGAGATGCCACGATTTCGGTCACAGCATCCGCTATCCGTACAGACAGTCTGAGGTTCTCTTCTCTGTCTCCGGAGAGCGCATGGATCACTCTGCGGCTGGTATAGACCACCACACTTTTCCCTGAGGCCAGTATTCTGCTGCATTCTTCACTGATCCTTTGGCACTCACTTATAAGCATTACTTCATGGGCGGCTGTCTCAGCATGAAACTCCAGAAAGGACAGTTCCTTACACTTTTTCAGCTCATTCAACTGCCTGGTGGTCTTATCTACATGAGAACCTATCACTATCAGACCTCCGTACCCCTTTTTTTCAACATGCAGTTCCCGGGACGTCAGCATAGGTTTCTCCGTAATGCCTCCCAGTATCTGCACTGCGGAGGCGGCTGTCCGCAGCAAAAACCGTTTTTCTCTTTTCCATGCCGCCCAAAAAGCCACGGCAAACACCTTCAGATCACCGTAACAGGCTGCATTCACAACAACCCTGCCAAAATCCTGTACCCCCATAAGCTTTTCGGTTATTTCATCCACCTTCCCCTCTCTCAATTCATTCAGAGAGATGGAAAGTACAGACTCTTTTCTCACCCTGCCGCAGCTTTTTTCCTCCACCCATTCTTTCAGGTCAGAGCTGCGATAACCAAACGTAGCATCCCTGGCAAATTCGGTATCTCCTGCCGGAATCAATTTTCCTTCCCTGTTTTTCACATAGTGAATATCACGAATCGTAAATCGTCCGCCTTCTTCAAAAAAAGGACAGAGTATCTCCCCGTCCACCCTTAGTCCCTTCTGTTCTAATCCCTCTCTGAGCGCATCCGTCTCCGCGGGATAATGACCTCTCAGGGTTGAATCACCCCTGCTCACCAACAGAAAATCCCTGCCGGTCTCCTCAGACACCTCCATTACATTCGCTGCAATTTCCCTCTGTATCGTGACCGACCTTTCCTGCCCCATACTACGGGAATTTGTCAGAATATAAAATACCCTTTCATCCCCGGCAAATCCCTGTCGGATACTCTCTTTATCCCAATGTGTGTACACGTAAACCCCGTGTACGGTCTGAATCCCCGTGGGATCATCATCCAGGACCACAATCTTGACGCCGGCCTCCTCCACTGCTTCTCTGTATCCCTGCTCTTCTTCCCCAAGGAAATCACTGTCCGGAAATATATCTTTATCTTTTATATCAATCATGCATCTTCTCCCTTCTGCATTATCCCATATCCGCTGCCTGATTATGTTAAAAGAGGCGGGACTCTATTCGCTCCACGCCTCTTTCTCTTCTCTCATTCTAATAGGTATCCAGACACGCCTCAGCCGCTGTCCCGTAAATGAATCCCTGGGGAATCATTGCCGGCTGTTCCGGTTTTGTGGTCATGTGATACATTTTCTCCTCTTTACAGCTTATGCCGATCCCATCAATGATCTCAATGGCATGAAGCCCCAGCTCCGCACTGCAGCGGTGCGCCCTGTTATTCCGGATGGCCCATGCCATATCCGCCACACCGATTCCACGGAAACTATCTCTCCAGGTTCTCTCTTCTCCAGACATGTCAGCTGTCTCAGGGGTAAACTGCCCGTATCCATGAGTCAGAGGCATGGATGCTGTCTCCTCCCCTCTCTGTCCTCTGGCCAGGAGTACCGGGCCATAGAAGTAGTTGGGATCCTGGAGGATCAGTGTACCTTCCGTTCCGTAGATCTCCAGACGGGCTGTCTGCTCTCTGTGGCTGTCACTGATGGCAGTAAAAGTGCCATAGCAGCCATTATAAAAGTCCAGCGCTCCGGTTAAGGATGTAGGGAATTTCATATCAAAAGGCTTGTTGTATCCCGGATTTCTGGGATTGCGCTGCATATCCTGCTCATGGAAGGCCTTTGACAATCCGTTTACCCTGGCTACGGGCCCCAGCAGGTGGATCAGTGCATGGAGGTAATAGCATCCCATATCATAGGGCAGACTTCCCCCCGCCGTGAACACAAAGGGCAGGTTGGGATGGTTCTCATCCTGGGTCAGATTATAGCACCTTGCCACCATAGCCTGGGCGTTCACCGGCTCCCCGATCAATCCCTTGTCGATCAAGTTCCTGGCTGTCTGAAGACCGCCTCCCAGGAAAGTGTCCGGGGCCTGTCCGATGCGCAGCCCTTTGCTCTTTGCCAGGTCATAAAGCTCCTTTGCTGAGACAAAATCTGTGGACATCATTTTTTCGGAAAATACATGCTTTCCTGCCTCCAGCGCCTTTTTGGTAATCTCATAATGAGACAGGGGATAGGTCAGGTTCACTACGATCTCAATGTCCGGATCTTCCATGATTTCATCCACAGTCATCTGGCGGATGTGGAACTGCTCCGCACGTCTTTTGCTTCTCTCCTCCACCACATCGGCAATCCCAACCACCTCTGTGATGTGAAATGTTTCCGTCATATTTTTCAGATATGTATAACTGATCCCACCGGCGCCAATCACACCGACCTTTACTCTATCGACCATTGTCAGTCCCCCTTCTTTCTCTGTATGCGTCTGTCACTTATCATTCAAAGACAACGCCTTTATATTTCTTCAAAGCCCTGATTCCAAACTCCGCAGCTTTCATCATATCTTCTCTGTAAGCACTATTGGCGCTGCTCAGTTCGATAAATCCGTATTCCACATCGCAGTACCGGGCTGCTGCATCCAGAACAGACTGGATATCCATCACACCTGTGCCGATATCTGTAGCCACGTCAATGTTGTATTTTCCCATGAATGCCCCGTCTATCACCGGGTTTTTGGGGACACTGTCAAAGAAACTCCTGTGTTCCATATACTTGGGATGGAAATCATCCACGTGCAGCATTTTTACTCTGTCTCCAAACTGCTTCAGTATCTCCACAGGCTCCTCACCGCCCCTGTACACCCACATGGTGTCAATCTCAAAATTTACATATTCCGGGTCTGTATTCTCCACCAGAATCTCCAGCGCAGATTTTCCCTCAAACTTCTGGAACTCATGGGCATGGTTGTGGTAAATGTACCGGATGCCGTTTTCCTTGCAGAGCTTTCCGGTCTTATTGTACTCTTCACAGCGCTTCAGCACATCCTCGCTGCTCCTGAAAAAGTCTGACGCCAATACCAGATAATCCCCGCCTATGATGTGGAGTATGTCAATCTCTCTGTGAATATCATCACTGATATTGAAATGTTTGGACGGATGACAGATGCCCAGATCATCCATCATCTTTTTAAGCTCTGAAAGCTCTGGTTTCAGCTCCGGCGTAAACATAGTTCCCGCTGACTCCAGATACCGGTATCCATAGCCAGCCAGTTTTTTTAAAGTTCCATAGGTATCACTCAAAAATAGGTCCGTCACGGAACACGCCTGTAGTCCACCTTTTATCACTATAATCCCTCCTAATTTCACTGTGTGGCGGCCCGGCAGTTATCTGCCTTAGCACCCCTATTCCATTTCTCTTATAAAATCCTCGGGGAGCCGCTCCATCATGTCAAATGTTGTCTGTATCTCATAGGGCTTTCCTGTGGCAATGGCAATATTGAATCCGTCCAGCAGTTCTGTTACATGGCAGGCAAAATCCCCGTTTGCCCTTGCCGGCCTGCCCTCCCGGATTGCCTCTATCATCTCGCACAGACCCAGTCCCCTGTTCTCGGCAGGAGATTCAAAGAGCAGCGGGACTTCCTTTTTATAGGCATTGGAATTGCTGGTTTTATCCCTGGAGATCTTCCCGTCTTCCCCGTAAAGATCCTCCTCCAGAAGCACATGTACCCTGCTCCCTTCCCCATAATTATCAGGGTCTGACAAAAACAGGGAGCCTTTGGTGCCATATATCTGTACACAGGGACCGTTTTCCGCTCCCCAGGTATCCCAACTGAAATTCACGCTGGCGCTTTTTCCATTGGCGAACTTGACAATGCCGTTATAGTTGGTATTGACTTCCACATCTACAAAGTGGTCCTTGACAGGTCTGTGGGGGATTCCAATCCCTCCATAACAGCACAGTTCCACGGCAGGCCCCATAAAGTACAGCATCTCTGATATTCCGTATGGTCCTATATCCAGCATAGGGCCTGCGCCTTTTCTGTAGAAGAAGTCCGGCGCCGGATGGATATTCTCCGGGCCGTGGTACATATTGGCCACTTTAGCGCTCAACACCTCACCAATCACACCATCCTCAATGACCTTTCTGCAGGTCTGTACCCCGGCTCCCAGAAACACATCCGGAGCACATCCCACATAGAGATTCTTTTCCTCTGCCAGTCTGACAATATCGGAGGCCTCCTGCAGAGTCAGTCCCAGGGGTTTCTCAGAGTAGACATGTTTTCCCGCGCGCAGCGCCCTCATGTTCACGTCATAATGAGCCTGTGGATTAGTCAGATTCAGAATCACATCAATCTCGGAGTCCTCATAAATTTCATCCAAGGTAAGTACATGGGGGATTCCATGTTTTGCTGCCAGGGCCATAGCCCGTTCCCTGTCCAGATCACATAATGCATAAATTTCCATATTGCGGAAGCGGCTTGTGATATTAGGTACATAATTTCTGGTGCTGATATCGCCGCAGCCGATAACACCTATCTTAAATACGTCTTTCATCTCAACCTCCCAGGTTCTCTCAGACTCCAAACTTGATCATTCCCTCCATGCTGCGTTTTGCGCATCCGTAAGGCTCCTTGTCATAGCAGGAATCCTGCTCCACAACAGCATACTCCACACCAATCTCCTTACAGGCAGCCACTACGGAAGGCCAGTCAATATTACCCTGTCCCACTTCCGCGAAACGTTTATCCACCTGTTCACACCCCTCTACTCCTGGTACAATGGCATAGTCTTTAAAATGGATGATTTTCATCCTTCCTTTTACTTTGCGGATCCAGTCAGCCAGAACTACGCCGCCGCAGGCCATCCAGTGTGTGTCCAGGATGAAGTTCACGCCTTCCGAATCTGTCTCCTGTATTAGGATATCCATACCGATCTTCCCATCGCCAAAGGAAGCATATTCCAGGGCATGAGGATGGTAAAGTATCTTCTTGCCGGACTTCTTCACCACCTGGGCAATGGCGTTAAGCCTGCGGGCATATTCCCGGAATCCCTCCTCTGTCTCCCTGTACTTTAAAGGCATGGTGTTCACATCAATGTAATCTGTCTCAAACAGATCGGACAGTTCAATGGCTTCCCGGATTGCCTGGGGATCTTCATCCATTGCCTCGAATTTTGCCCCGCAGCAGAGATATTTCATTCCGTGTTTATCCAACAGCTCCTTGTATTCCTCAGGTGTTACATAATCGGGGATAATATACTGTACCGCTTCATATCCCATCTCTTTTGCCCTGCCCAGTACCTCGTCCAGTTTTTCTTTGTCCCCCATGTATTTCTGGAGGATAGCCAGTATAATTCCTTTTTTCATCTCATCAGTCTCCTCTTCGCTTATTATTGTCTGTACTGTTTTGCAGGCGGCTTTGTAGTCCGCGCCGCCTGCTTTCCTACACGCTAAGGCGTATACTTTTATTTTGTCGCTTCCTTTATTGCAGCGGATGCTATCTTAAAGTTCTCCATGTCGTAAGCCACAACATCCTCGTAGCCGAATCCTTTGATCTTTCCTTTCATCTCCTGCCACAGGGAATCAAACTCGCTTTCATCCTGAGCAAATACCATACGCCAGGAGTATTCTTTGATCACCTCACCACATTCGGAACGTTTTGTCTTGATGTCTCCCGGATCCTGGGGTTTCCTGAAAGAGTTGCCGGGCATGGGATGAAGTGCATTCTTTTCTTTTACATAGTCAAGGGGCCACTGGGTGCCGAAAGTCTCGGTCCACTGCTCATCAATCTTTGTTCTGTTTTCCTCCATAGTGGTAGACCACATAGACGGGTCATATGGCTCATTGTAAGCCGGGTTGGTGTCCATCTTATAGACAATGGAAGATACGATACGGTTTCCGCCGTCGGAGAAGTTTCCGCCGCCCCACTCTTCCGGTACGGGAATATTCTGGGGATCACCGCCCTGCAGCGCTTCTTTTCCATACTCTGTCAGGTATGGCTTGCCGTCTTTCTCCTCCCAGGTCAGTCCTTCCGGTCCTGCGAAGGTAAGCATCATTCCCTCCTCGGAATTCAGCCACTCAAAGAACTCAAACACACGTTCAGGCTCTTTCACTGTGGAACCCAGAGCCATGGTGCCGCCCTGTCCGTGAACAGAATGTCCCAAAGGCGCATAGTCCATATCTCCCACCGGTACAAATACCTGACCCTTTCCTTCCGTTACATGTTCCGGTGTATTGTACTGATAGATAGGGAACGGGGAATTGAAAGCTGCACCGTCCGCCACTTTTGCATTCAAGTCATCAAAAGACTGCGTACTGGAATCGGGGTCCATCATACCCATCTGATTTGCCTTAAAATACATGTCCAAAGCTTTGTAGTATATTCCGTCATCATCGTCCAGAACAAAATAATCTTCCCCGTCTGCCTTGTAATTTACGAATCCGCAGTTCTGCCCATATCCATACATAATGGCGTACTTCATTGCACAGGTCATCCAGTCGCCGTCCCAGTCAGGGAACAGGGAAAAGGCATATGCTGTTTTTCCGGAATCACTGGTGGGATGGGCATCCTGCATCTGCTTGCACACAGTCAGGATATCGTCCATATCCTTAATCTCCGGTGCACCCAGCTCATAATAATAGTCCCATCTGGTATAGAATCCGTTTTCCGGCGCGCCGTTTCTCACCTGTGCTGCATCCGTATTCTTGGCGACACCTGAAGCGTTGGTAGGATAGGCATAAATCTTGTCTTCTGTGCCAAAATACTCAGATAACGCCACAGCGCCTTCCTCAAAAGGCTTCAGCACCTCACTGTCCTTAGCCAGCTCTGACAGATCATAGATCAGTCCCGCATCCACACAGTCCTTCATCTTGTCTGCATCCAGGCAGACAATGTCCCCCAATTCTCCTGCTGCGGAGCGTGTCTGATAGATAGAGTCACCGGAAATGTTCTGTGAGATAATGTTCAGCTCAATGTTGAATTTATCCTTGATGACTTTGGCAAACCAGCCGCTCTGAAGTCCCTGATAGTTTGCATTTCGTGCAAATACGTCGATAGTCAGGGTTTTCCCCTTTGCGTCCTTCGTATCCCCTCCCTTTGATTCGGATGACCCGGAACCTTTGTCCGATCCGCATCCCGCAAATGATGCTGCCATAGCTGCACAAAGCATTAACGCCGTCGCTGTTCTCATTCTTTTTCTCATTTTTTTCTTCCTTTCTTTTTTGGTTTTCCTTTGCTGTTATCCGCCGCTTTCTTTTATTTCTACTATACTCTCTTTCTTGTCCTGTCCGCCACCTCCAAATCTGACCTTATTGTGCTAAAAACCGCACTGATTATTACCCTTTGACTGATCCAATCATGATGCCTTTGACAAAATATTTCTGGAAGAACGGATACACCATCAGTATGGGCAGAATTACCACCACGGACACTGTCATTCTTATGGAAGTAGGCGTCTGCATAGTCGCCAGGGAAGCAGTGCTCATCACCGTGCCGTTCTTCACCATAGCTGCCAGGGAATCTGCCTGGTTGATGTACTGGTACAGCAGAAACTGCAGGGTATAAAGTTTTGGTTCCGTCATCAGGATCAGCGTATCCTGGAAATTATTCCACTGTCCCACTGCCGAGAATATGGCAATTGTTGCCAGAATGGGTTTCGCCAGGGGCAGCATGATTATATAAAATATCTTGAACACACTGGCACCGTCAATCTCTGCCGCCTCCTGCAGTGCAGAAGGGATGGATTCCATATAGGTCTTAACCAGAATGATATTGAAAGGCTGAACAATGGCCGGCAGTATGTACGCCAAAAAGTTATTGGTCAGATGCAGATTCCGCATGGTGATATACCAGGGAATCAGTCCGGCGTTAAAGTACATGGTAATCACGGTAAACCGGTACCAGAATTTTCTCCCCCACATCTTCTGCTGGGAGAACATAAATCCCAGGAAAGCGGAACCCAAAACCGCAGCACCTGTACCAATCACTGTACGGGCCACCGTCACAACAGCGGCATTGACCAAATCGGGAATCTTGAACACATCAATGTAGTTCTGAAAGTGAATTCCCTTGGGCCAGAAAATAATATCACCGTTGGCGCTCAGATCGTTGGCGCTCAGAGTATTGATGATCAGGTAGTAAAACGGATAAATACATACAATCGTAAACACCGTGAAAAACAGCACCAGGCAAAGATCAAAGATTCTGTCTCCGGTCGTCTTTTTTACTTTCTTATTCATCTGTTGCCCCCCTTTCTACACAATGGACTCGCCGCGGGTTATTTTTGAAATCCCATTGACACAGAACAGCAGGGAAATACTGATAATGCTCTTCAGCATACTGATGGCCGTGGCAAGGGAATAGTTGCCTGCTTTGATACCCAGGTTATAGACATACAGGTCCAATACCTGAATTTTGTTTGTATTAAACGCGTTCTGAAACACGAGATACTGGTCCATTCCATTGTTCAGGAAATTCGCCACATTCATAATCAGCAGTACAAAAAATGTTGGCAGCAGGCAGGGTACCGTGATATGCCAGATAAGCCTGAACCTCCCCGCTCCATCCACCTTTGCTGCCTCATACAGCTCCTGGTCAATTCCGGAGATGGCGGCCAGATACATGATGGCGCCCCAGCCAAGTCCTTTCCACTGTCCCCACAGCCACATATTCAGCCATGTATGGGAGTTGTCCTGGAGAAACTGAATCGGTTTTTCCGTAATCCCCAGGGTCTGAAGCAGGTTATTGGCCATTCCGCTGGAAGAAAACAGAGAAAACGCTATAGAAAACACCAGCACCCAGCTTATGAAATTAGGGATTGTCGTCAATGTCTGAACAATCTTTTTAAACCGCTTGCTGCCCAGTTCGGAGAGCAGGATTGCGAATGCCATGGGCAGCCAGGCAGTGAACAGCCCCAATCCGCTCATCACAAAGGTATTCCTGAGCACTTCCCACAACTGCTGCCGTTTTTCCGGTGTACCCACCATGCTTTTAAACCAGTCAAGCCCTACAAACGCGCAGTCCGACAGGCTTTTGGGCGGCCTGTAGTCAAAGAACGCATAGGTCCATCCGTAGAGAGGCAGATAACTGAATAAAAACAGCAGGACCAGGAACGGAAGAATCATCAAAAACATACGCACATTCTTACTCTGTTTGTTAAACGGTACCTTTTTTTTCGTTTTTACCTTTGCCCCATACACATTTACTCCTCCTCTCTAACGCAACCGTCTCTCAAGCTGCTTCCAATCCGGATATACCGGGTCGGCATCCACACCATCCATATATTTTACAGCCTCCATAAAAACATGGGCGTATTTTCCATATATGCCGGTGCAGTGATGAATGTATGGACCGCACACAAACTTTCGCTCCCATGCAGGCCAGTCATGAAATTTTGCCCACACATAGGTACCCTTGCTGTAGGGTCCCTCCGTGGTCTCCCCCTCTCCGAACAGCAGCTTATATTCCCCCCTCAGAGAGTCGAAACGCAGTAATGTGATATCCCCTCTGCGCATCTCAAACTGTCCGGCTCCTTTAAAGCCTTTGCCCTGATGACATCCAATGGTCACTCCCTTATCCCCTGCCAGACTTGGGGGGAATACGCCGCAGTGCCATAACAGCTCTGCATTGTCATTGGTAGGATGCCGTCCTGTCAGATCCGCAAAGAAGGGCGGTTCTGATGCTTTGTTGGCTCCCAGCGCCATGATGGAGGTAAGTGCCCCGTGAATGTCATTCTCACAGGCAATGGGAAATCCCTCATCTGTGCTGTCACCCATGAGATAACAAGGGGCGATTCCCGATATATCCGTAAACGGCGCCCAGCACTGGGTGGCGGCAGCCCTTAAGTTTTCCTCCTCCGCCCACTCACGGACAGCCAGCTTCATGGCACATATCCGTTCCACCGCATCACGGCCCACAATCTCCTGATTTGCCTTTCCCATGATATTGGCAAGTTCTTCCTGAAAGCATCCGTCTTTTTTCTCAAGAATCCCCTGAAATCTTTTCTGCATCTCCACAAGGGTTATGGGTACGACTTCCACTCCGAAACGCTCCAGCAGTTCCGCCTCATTGCTCTTCACGGACCAAAAGGCTGCCGGCCTGACACTGATCTGGCCGATTCTGGGAGCATGCATGGCTTTAGCTACCCCTGCCGCGGAGAGGAAATCTCTCACTCCCTTTGTAAAAGTATCCTCTGTCACCCAGCAGTTCTCAATGTAGGTAAAAGGCACTCCGAATCGCATCAGAACCTTGCTGCTGGCGAACACACCGCACTGGGCATCCCGGAAGCGGTATCCCTCCGGTTCCGGCGCATCATCACGCACTGCCCAGAGAAGGACAGGTTTTTTTATCATAGATGCCAGGCGGCATACCGCTTCCTCACATCCGAAATTCATATGGGCAATGAACAGCGCATCCACTTTTTCCTGTCTGAAATACTCTGCCACAGCCTCGGCATCCCGGCTTCTGCAGAGCAGTCCCTCTTCATTCAGGAAATCAATATTGACAAAATCCACACCCATCTTGGTCAGACATACTTCTGTCATCTTTTTCGTCTCGGCTGCTTTATCCAGACGAAAGGCCGTGTCGCTGAATGTCTCCCTTCTGGTAGGGACGAATCCTAACTTGATCTGATACTTCTCTTTGTATCGCTCAATAATTCCCATGATTCCTAGTTCCCTCCCTTCCCAAGCACCGAAGCCTGTCCGCTGCTCAGCAGGTAATGTTTCATCTTATCCTCAGCCACCAGCATCACTGCCTGGCGGGCCTGTTTAAGTTCCTCCTGCCCTATGTCCTCTACCCCTTGATTGGTCGTGGATTCCCCGCGTCCCAGAGCCTTCAAAAATGCCTGCTCTAAATCCGTGGCAATATTGATCTTGCTCACACCTCCGCCGGGCAGGGTGATGGCCGCATTCACAAGGTCTGCCGGCACACCGGAGGCTCCATGGAGCACAAGAGGAAGCTGTACTCTCTCCCGAATCTCTGCGATACGCTTCAGCTCAATATGGGGTTTTCTGGCAAGATACGCCCCGTGGACAGTGCCCACAGAGATTGCCAGCAGGTCCACATCTGTCTCGTCTACGAACTTTGACGCCTCATAGGGGTCTGTGTACAATTCACTGGTGGAATCCGTCTCAATCCTGTCATTGGATGATATCTTTCCAATCTCCCCTTCCACCTCCACACCGTATCTGTGGGCGTAAGCCACTGCCTCCCGGACAATGGAGATATTCTGCTCCAGTTCATATTCCGAGGCATCTATCATGACGCTGTCAAATCCCGCTGCGACAGCCTCCTTAATTATCCCCAGGTCCTTTGTATGGTCCAGGTGAAGGGCTGCCGGAACCCGGATCCCCAGTTCTTCTTTACATCTCCTGTATTCCTTTGCAAAGGCGTCACAGCTGCATCCAAAACGCTTTAATTCATTCTGGGAAATCTGTACGATCACCGGGGAATTCTGGTTCTGTGCTGCCTGGAGCACCGGGCCGATATTGGTCAGATATCTGGGAGAAAAGGAACCTGCTGCAAAACTGTTGTCCATAGCCTTCAGGCACATAGCCCGGACACTGATTCTTTCTGTGGTTGTCATCCTCTCTCACACCTCCTGAACCCATCCATCACTTCTATGATACTAGTCTCCGGATCCTGTTTCGCAAATCTGTCCGTGGAGGGAATCATGGGCTCCAGCATGGCAGGTCCCTCATACCCATGGATTTCAAAAAGCCTGTAGATCCTGGCAGCGTCAATCACTCCGGTCGTCATAGGCATGGCCCGCACCTGATCCGCCTGCTCCTTCGGACCTCTCCCCTTTACCCCGTCATTCAAATGAAGATTCACCATGCGGTGACAGTTCTCAGCGGCAAAATACAGATCATCCTCCCTGCCGCTTCCGCAGTACCAGTGGAACGTATCAAACAAAAATCCCGTCTCCCCTCCTGCGGCATCCGCGATTGCCAGAACCCCGCTGATGGTATGTACAAAAGCGTGGGCATGGCGCACCTGCAGCTCGTGAGGCCCAAGACATTCAAATCCATAATGGATGCCATAATCGGAAAATACTTTCTGAAGCTTTTCCAGCCGTTTTACATGCCACTCGAAGTTTTCATCAAAAGGCCGGACACTGCTGGGCCAGATATGGTTATAGGCATATTTTACGCCCATTTTTTCACCAATCTCGGACCATCTTTTTTGAACCTCTATGGCTCTCTCAAGCCCTTCCTCATCCACACTGTCGTCAAAGAAATCGACTGGTGTGGGAAGAAGCCCCCATTTCATTTCATATCTCTTCATAGTCTCCATAGCTGACTTGACCAGTGCAGGGTCATCCAGAATGCCCGCCGGCACATCCAGGGCGTCGAAACCATGTTTTTTCGCCAGGGGTGCCAGTTCCTCCACGGTTCCCGGAATCTTCAGCAAACGAACATCCAATACTTTATACATTTTTCTTCCTCTCTTTCTACTGTTTTCACCATTCCTACACCGTCTGTGACTGTTCTCTCATGAAGCAGACTGCCTTTTTAAAATCCGTCTCAGATTTGATGCCATGCAGGATCATACTGCCCTTATATCCGGCTTCTTCCAGTTTCTTGTTAAAATACGGAAAATCAATGATACCGTTTCCCGCATATGTATAATGAAGTCCCTCTCCGCCTTTGATATCCTTTCCATGTGCCAGACAAATATGTTCTCCCAGATGCTTAAATGCATCATCTATAACTGCCTTTACATTTTCCTGCTTTGCCTCCCTCTCCCGGAACAGGTTGGCCGCATCCATAATGATCTTTAAGTGTCTGTCGCTGAAAAAATCCAGAAGCTCCCGGGCCTTTTTTGCGGAATCAATACAATTGTTAGGCTCACATTCCACTCCCAATGTCACCTCATACCGTCCGGCGATCTCAAGCGCCCGGCTCATTGTTTCCTTCAGATCTTCCATGGCTTCGGGATTCCCGTTATCCTGGTGGCCTCTCCACATATTTTCCGCGTTTCTGCTTCCGGTGCACAGTGTAATGATGCTGCATCCCAGTGTACTGCACGCCTTTGCCATTACCTCCAGCCTTCTGAGTCCTTCTTCCCTGACTGATTTTTCGGGATGGATCATATTGAAAGTACCGTTCACCGCTGTGATCTCAATCTGGTTCGCATCCGCCGCTGCCCGGATGTTCCGAAGCAGTCCCTCATCCAGAACCTGCGGCATCTGTTCCTCACACACCGAACTGAAGTCAAACTGTATTCGGGAGAATCCATATTCCCTGACTGCCGCGAACAGCGCTTCCACGCCGGGCCTTTCTATCTCTATAGAATACATTCCAAGTTCCATATCTTCCCTCTCCGTAACTATGCATTGCTCTCATAGTTACTGCTCCTCTCTATGTATTGGACGGTTTCATATATTTCATCACTTCGGTGCAGGAGGGGATACCTTTTCTCCCTCCGATTTCACGACAGGTCAGACTGGCAAAGATTCCTGCGAATTCCATACACGTTTCCATACTCCAGCCTCTTCCCATACCATACAGAAATGCTCCGTGATAGTTATCTCCCGCACCTGTGGTATCCACCACCGGCACCCGTATGGGATCCATATGTATAAATTTCTTTCCGTCGTATCCCACAGCCCCGTCTCCGCCCATGGTCACCGCGGAAAAGATACCCTTATGCCCTTTGTCATGATAATACAGACAGGCATCCCAAGGAGTCATACCCAGAGTTTTCTTCACTGTCCCCTCATCCAGTATCCAGACATCTGTGAAGGGAAGAATCCTCTCAGCCAGACTGCCCGGCAGATTGCCGCCGTCCACGGAAAGCAGAATCCCTTCGGCCCGGCAGAATCCGGCTATTTCCATCATCAGTTCCTCATCCATGACTCCCAGATGGATCATTCCGGCACTCTGCAGCAATTTCACGTCCAGCATTCCAAATTCCAGGTTATAAATGCACCCTCCGTAATGCGTGATACTCCGGCTGCCGTTTTTGTCAATCTGAATCATACTGACAGAGGACCTGGCTCCTGACTTCTTTATGATCTGTATCCCGTGAAACTGCCGGCGCTGTAAATCCTGTGTAATAAATTCCCCTGCCGTGTCCTCACCCACAATGGTGATCAGGCCTGTGACACCGCCCGCCTCCTGGTGGGCAGCCGCCGCTGTTGCCGACACGCCTCCGCAACACTGTACATACTCAAATGCCTGCACCCGCTGGTCGCTTTTGGGGATTTCCTCTGTCCGCATAAGCAGATCCTGTGTGCTGCCTCCGATAAACAGACAGTCAATACTTTTTTTCACTCTCCCAGAATCTCCTTTACTCTCTCAATACATAACCGGGGACTGGTAAGCACCGGTGTTTCCATATCTTTTACCAAAGGCAGAAGTACAGTCATACTGCCCTGAGCCAGCACCACCACCTCGTTATCCATGGCAGCCTTTTTTACTTCGCCCAACACCATCTCATTGTGGGTTTTGGCGTCATTTTGCTCAATCAGGACCATCATGGCCCCCTCCACCAGGTGAAGGTCTACCTCCACCTCCCTGCCCAGCCTTTTGGCTGTATTCTCTATAAGGCGGACACTGGGTCCGGTTGTGGATTCTACTGTGGTGATCACCGCAATCTTTTTCCCCAGTTTTACAGCCTTCTCTGCCATGGGCTCATCTATCTTCAGGATAGGGACATCCAAAAATGGCGCTATGGCGTCTGCCGCCTCCCCCACACTGGAACACTGGTTTATGATCAGATCCACACCCAGCTCCTGAGCATTTCTGTAATATTCAAACATTCGCCGCTTTACAAACGGTGTAGGGCCTTTATTCTGGTTTACCTCCTGGATCAGGCTTTCATCAATCATCTGGTACACTTTTACATTGGGGATAATCTCCCTGCACAATTCTTTCAGTTCAGCGAAGGAGACTGCGCTGGTTTCCACAATAGCTATTGATTTGCTCATTTCTCTTCCTCCTGGTCTATATCATGCCATACACTGTATTCAGTATCCGGGGATGACAGTAAGCCTCCCTGTTCTCAGGCATAAGCTGGTGCGCATATACCACAGACAGCTTGTTTGCGGGGTCAATGGACATAAGCGTTCCCGCTGCCCCTGCCCAGCTAAATTCCCCCGGGCTTCCCAGACAATTGCTTTCTGCCAGACTGAGCAAAGTCTTCACACCCAGGCCGTAGCCATAGCCGGTCATAAAATTCCAGCCCCTTCGGTGGGTTTCCTGAAAATCAGCCAGGGCGTCTCCCTGCAGGTGGTTCCTGCTCATCAGCTCCACTGACCGTGCGCTGAGAATCCGTCTTCCCTTCCATTCTCCCGCACAAGCCAGCATCCCTGCAAAATGGGACATATCCGTGACAGTGGAGAGAAGTCCTCCTCCCCCGCTTTCATGCCGGTAGGAAGCGCAAAACTTAAACTCTTCCGACTCATTGGGAACTCTCCTGCCATCTGTGTATTGGTACATCACTGCAAGCTGATCTGCCGGAATCTCTTCCACAAAAAATCCTGTGTGCGGCATATCGAGAGGCTCAAAAAACTCCTTTTTTAAAAACTCTCCAAACCTCATTCCGGCCGCCGCTTCAATCACAGCGCCCATCACATCAAACCCCAGCCCATAGTTCCAGTGTGTTCCGGGCTGGAAGGCCAGAGGTACATATGCAAGTCGTCTCGCAAATTCCCTGGTAGTCACACCGCCTTCACGGTTGATTTGATCAAGCGTCTCTTTTGATGTCCGCTGTGTCGTATTATATATGCCGTCATAAGTGAATCCTGATGTCATGGTGAGCAGATGTTTGATCGTCATGGTCTCTGCCCGGCTGATGATTTCCATATTGTTTCCCGCCAGGCAGCAGCAGGTCAGATCCTTATATTCCGGCAGATATTGCCAGACAGGGTCATCCAGCAGTATTTTCCCCCTCTCAAGCAGAAGCATAACTGCCGCCGCTGTCACAACTTTGGTACAGGAATACATACGGTAGACTGTGTTTTTGTCTGTCCACCTTTTCGCGGCTTCATCTGCAAATCCCTTATACCCTTCATATAAAATGTCATCTCCACGTGTTACCAAAAGTGCGCATCCCGCAGGGCCTTTCTCCATATCCGTAAAATCCTGCAGCAATCCATCCAGTCTGTCTCTGTTTCCCATTTTTTCTCCTGTCCTTTCTGTTCCTGCCCCATTAGGCAGATATTCTACCCATCTATCTGATACAGAAATTCCCCGGCCGCTTTTTGCGGGGTTATCTCTCCCTCAAACAGGCGCCTCATAACATCGCCGTAAGCCCGGTTGACAATCTCTGTATTGGGGGAAACAGCATTTTCATACACTTTATTCCCGGTTTCCTTTGTCTCATAAAACTGAAGCAGACTGCGCTCCCCCCCTGTCATACGTTCATCCTCACAAAGCAGGCTGCGCGCTGCCGCAGATGCCGGTATTCCTCTCTCTGTCCCGGTGCTTCTGACCGCATTGCCGTCATTAATAAACCAGTTGATAAATTCTGCCGCCGCCAACTGTTTTTCCGGTGCTGAAGAGGTGGATATTGACAGAAACAGTTCCGGCCTGATGACGGGCCGATTGTCCTTGCCTTCATCAGAAGGGGGATCCGTCACTTCTATATCAACTGTTCTTCCCTGTTCTGTAATTCTATTGGTTCCGAAAGAAAATGCGCCGTCTGCTGCCCCTTTGTATCCCCCATTGTCAGATACATGCAGGATACCATCCTCTCCAACGCTTACCAGGGTTTCGGATTCCATAAGCGCTCTGCAGTATTGAAAATACTCTGTCAAAATGTCCTTTGTAATATCTGCCTCCTGACCGGCTTCACCAAAAAGTGTCTCGTTTCTCTGCTGCAGCCAGCAGTTTAACATGGTACTGTCACTAAAGTCGCTTACGATCCCCGGTCTGCCGGTCTGTTCTTTCACCTTGCAGCACGCCTGAAAAAAAGTATCCCAGTTCCATCCGTTTACTGGTATCTCTATTCCTGCTTCCTTCAGTATCTCCCTGTCATATCCGAGGGCCGGTATGGATACCGATACAGGAATCCCTGCCAGTATGCCGCCGCGTATACCTGTACCCCTTAATTCAGGTTCCAGGAAATCTGTATAAATGGTTTTGTTCTCCACAAATCCTGTCAAATCAGCCAGCGTCTTATTTTCTTCATATACAGACAGCAGTGAAGCATCCATCTGCACGATATCCGGACATTCCCCCATTGCTGTGGCCTTAGCCAGATTTTCACCATACTCTTCTCTGGACATGGGAATGGGGATGAAGCTGATATCCGGGTGAAGCTGCTCATACAATTCCAGAAGCTCCTGGGTATACTGATTTCTTGTCTCATTCCCCCACCAAGCTATGGTCAGTTCTGTCTTTGTATGACTCACAGTAGTGTCTCCTTTGCTTTTGGTACACCCAAAAACTGCTGTAGTCACAGTCATAACCAAAGATACCAGCATAAATATCCGTCTTTTCAAATCAAGCCTCCAGTCTGCCTGCAGCCTTATCCGGCTACTTTGGTCTCTCTCCTGTTTTCTGAGGTCATTATAGCATCCGGATTTTCAGAATTTAATAAAAAAAACAGTGATGTGATGTGAAAAAACCGGCTTTGTGCGCCGATTTGTTGTTTTCGACCCCGGTTTCTTATATAATATAACCAGAATATATATGAAAACTCATAACTTCAGTTGTCAACTATGCCCTGACAACCGGATATCATCTGACAGGAGGCGCCGGATATGGCAATCGGGAAAGGATTAATATCCCATTTACGAAAACGAATCTCCAATCTGAACATGGAGCGCAAAATAATGATGATTGTACTGACCAGTATTTTGCTGATCAGTGGTTTTTCCATGATGGCTTATTACTTTACTATTAAATCCAACAACCAGCTCCTCTATAACAGTACGGCTGACAATCTTTCCTATTCCGCTTCCAACCTGACAGGGCACCTTGATGACATTGAGTCCCTGTCCACAGCTATTATTGCAGACAACACCGTTCAGGACATTCTGACGATGCAGAAGGATTCCGGCCAAAAAACGGACTCCCGCTCCTACACCAGGCTCTGTACCACCCTGGAATCCTACCTGCAGCAAGATCAAAGCAGCAGCCTTTCTTATATCATGCTGGCAGGCAGAGATATGACAGCGAAAACCTATATCCCCATGTCAGAACGTCTGCCTGAAGAATCACTGACGGATTTGACCGCCTGTGCGGAGGGATACATGGGACGTGCCGTGTGGATCACTAAGTACAGCGAAAAATACGGGCTTTTTCTCGTCCGGGAAGTCCGCCGTATATCAAACGCCCAGCTTGACTCACTGGGTTATCTGATCATCCGGGTTGACACCAGAAGGATGCTGGAAGACTGCAGCCACTTTGCCAATCAATACGGCCAGGCCTCCTATTTGCTTGCCTATGATTCATCCGTGATCCAGAGCAGCATCACCATTACGCCGGAGGATTCCCACGTACTTCTTACCCCTTTTGACAAACCTTACAGGATTCAGAACTTATCGGGGCAGAAATACTTTGTGGTGAAGAATACCATACCCGATGTAAACTGGGACTTTTTCTGTCTGGTTCCCTACAGTAGTGTCTATAATTCCATTCTTATTACAAGAATCATGTTTTTTGCCGTAGTATTTGCCAGCATTGTGCTCTGCATCCTGCTTTCCCACCATCTGATCCGTTCCCTGACCAGACACATTGATAATCTGGTCTGCAAGATCAAGTCTTTTGCCAGAGATGACGGAACATTCTCCCCCTCTGCATATCACTTTGATTACCGGGACAGAAAAGATGAGCTGGGAATTCTTCACCAGCAGTTCGACCAGATGGCTCTGCAGATCCAGAATCTGATCAATGTAAACTACAAAAACGAACTGCTGGTAAAAGATGCACAGTTAAAGGCACTGGAGACACAGATCAATCCTCATTTTCTGTATAACACTCTGGAGTCCATAAACTGGCGCGCCAAAGCCTCCGGGGAAGTAGAGATATCACGGATGGTTGAGGCACTGGGATACCTTCTCCGGGCGGCCCTGTCCCATTCTTCCAAGACAGTCCCCCTTCACCAGGAACTTGACTTTGTCCGCTGTTATCTCACCATCCAGCAGACACGGTATGATGACCAGCTTATCTGCACCCTTGAGGCAGATAAAGATTTATACGATATTCCTGTGCCTAAACTGCTGGTTCAGCCCCTTGTGGAAAATGCCATACGTCATGCGCTGGAGGAGATGGTGGATATCTGCAGTATCCACATCCGGGTATACCACGACAGCACGCAGTTATACATCCAAGTGGAAAACAGCGGCTCTGTCTTTCCGGACAATCTTCTGGAGAAACTGGAAAGCGGCAGTATCCAGCCCCATGGCTTTGGCATTGGATTAACCAATATCCATCAGCGAATCCAGCTTACTTATGGGAAAAATTATGGTCTTTTTTTATTCAACCAAAATGATTTCGCTGTAGCACAGATACGTCTTCCATATGTGATACCGGCGGAAACCGAACCGTAACAAAGCACCGGGGCGGCAAAAATCACACAGTAGAAAGGGAGGAAATCAGATGTTACGTTTGATTATTGTGGACGATGAGAAAATTATCCGGGAATCCATACGCCGTCTTATTGACTGGGAGAGCCTGGGTATCGAGGTTGTGGATGTATGCAGAAACGGACTGGAGGCCTATGATGCCATTCTGGACGAATATCCTGACATTGTACTTACTGATATTAAAATGCCGGGCTTATCCGGCCTAGAATTGATTGAAAAACTGAGCGGAACCAGAGAGCATATACAGTTTATTATCCTGTCCGGATACGGGGAATTTGAATACGCAAAACAGGCTATGCGGTTTGGAATACGGCATTATCTGTTAAAGCCATGTAATGAGCGGCAGATCATAGATGCCATAGAGGATGTGAAAAAAGACTGTATGATGCGGCAGGAGTCCGCAGTGGCGGAGGAACAAACTGTCCAGTTCGAGAAAGCCCTGTTCCGTAATCTGGTGACAGACGGAATCGCAGGCGGCGCGGATTCTTTAAAAATAGCGGAATCTTACCAATGTTACCTTGACTTTACCGGAACTGCCTATGACATGCACTATCTGTTTTTCCTGGAGGAATCCCATGTCCAGGAATGTACCCTGGAGATCAGCCGCTATATGCAGGAAAACTATCCCGGATTTTTATTTCATCTTCTGTACGTGAAAAACACTCTGCTCTTTATTCTCAGGGATTTTCACAGGGAAGCCCCTGACTGCAGCGCCTTTTTGGAGAGCCTGCACTTTCCGAAAGAGACAGTTTCCCTGAAACATGAGAAGGAACACCTTGAAAATTTATATCTGCTGTCCGCACGGATTATGGAAAAACTGGCACGCTATGACAAAATTTATTACCTGGATGAGGGCAGCAGGATACCCATATATAATTACAACGGCTGTCTTTTGAGAGCCAAATCCCTTGTAGGAGACTATAACGCAGGAAACCTGTCTTATAAACAGTTTTACGATGACGTCTTCGCGCTTCTGGATACTGTGGAAGACAGAGATTTTCTTAATCTTCTGATCACCAACATGGTACTTCAGGAGTCCCACCATTCATCCGGCACCGAGGGTGTGAATATTGCCGGAATGGAGCTTTTCCGCCTTATGAATGAGTCGGACGGTATCAGTGAACTCCCGGACACTTTCCGGAAACATTTCAGCCGGCTTTTTCCCACTGCCAGTTCCCCCAGCTACAAACCATTCATAGAAAAGCTTCTGGCCTATACCAGGGAACACCTGTCAGATTCCTATCTGTCTCTGAAATGGCTCTCTGAAAATTATCTGTACATGAATGTAGATTATGTAAGCAAACAGTTTTACAAGCAGACCGGAGAAAAATTCTCAGCCTATCTGAACCGGCTGAGGATTCAAAAGGCCCAGGAACTGCTTCTCCACTATGATACAGGCAAAAGCGCAGAAAAGATATATATGGTGGCCGAAGCTGTGGGCTGCGGCAACAATCCTCAGTATTTCAGTCAGTTATTCAGAAAGTATACAGGTATGACACCAACTGATTATATCAAAAAGACAGTACAGGGATAACAATACACAAATTTAAGGAGGTTATTATGCAGCATTACAAAAATTTTAAAATCGCTTCTTACGTACGCGGGGAATTTCTGGCACAGGCAGAAATCCCTGAAATTGAGGAAGGTATCCGATATTTTTCCAGATATCTCCCTCTGGACAAAGTTTATCTTGACACTCACAGGGAAACGTTTGATGTGCCTGTGGAAAAGATGAAAAAGGTAAAAGCGTTGTTTGAATCAGCCGGTATTCAGACGTCAGGCGCCATCACATCCACCATTCGGTTCGAGGGGGATGATAAGTTCCGTATTTTTGATGCCTTTTGTTTCACAGACCCGGCATACCGTGAAAAATATTATGACATTGTAAACTGCACCGCCTCCCTTTTTGATGAGATCATACTGGATGACTTTTTCTACACTTCCTGCCGGTGTGACAGTTGTATTGAAGCGAAGGGAACCAGGGACTGGTCCGAGTTCCGTCTGAAGCAGATGGAGGAAGTTTCCCGGGAAATTACAGCCCTGGCAAAATCCGTAAATCCCAACTGTAAATTTATCATCAAATATCCCAACTGGTATGAATCATACCAGGAGACAGGTTATAATCCCAGTGCTCAAAAAGATATCTTCGACGGTATCTATACAGGAACGGAGTCCCGTCATCCCACTTACAGCCAGCAGCATCTGCAGAGATACTTAAGTTATAGTATGATCCGCCTGATGGAAAACACGGCACCGGGCAAAAACGGCGGCGGCTGGATTGACCAGGGAGATTCTGAAGCCAACCTGAATATCTGGCTGGAACAGGCCTGCCTTACATTATTCGCAGGTGCACGGGAGCTGACGCTGTTCAGTTTCTCTGAACTGATGAACACTCCCTCTCTGCCCCCTTTGGAGCAGCTGTTGTCACGGATAGACAGTATTCTTAATCAGGTCGGAAACCCAGTTGGAATTCCAGTCTATGAACCTTTTGATGCGGATGGTGAAGACCAGCTTATGAATTATCTGGGTATGACAGGCCTGCCCCTGGAGCCCTCACCTTTTTTCGACCAAGACGCGTCTTTCCAGCTGCTCACGGCAAGCGCTGCCTGCGATACTGATGTTGTGGAAAAGTTAAAGGCTTTTGTGCGGTCCGGAAAAAATGCCGCTGTAACCAGCGGATTTTTGAAAGCTGCAGAAGACCGTGGAATAGGTGAAATGACGTCTGTAAAACATACAGGGCGCAAGGCCACGGGCAGCAAATACTGGGCTGATGTATTTCAGAGCGGTCCTCCGGTCTGTCTGGAAGGAAATGCCCCCATCTTTGCGGATGTGCTGCAGTATAAAACAAATGCCACCTGGTGTGAACTGGCTTTCATATCATCTGACAGCAACTTTCCTCTGCTCACTCACGATTTCTATGGAAAGGGACATCTGTATATTTTGAACATTCCGGATAACTTTGCTGACTTGTACTGCCTGCCGAAAGAGGTAAATACCATCATCCACAAATTGTTCTCCCCCCACCTGCCTGTCTGCCTTGCAACACGCCCCAAATGCTGCCTACTGTTGTATGACAATGATACTTTCGGTATTTTCTCCTATCATGATTACCCTGTAGATGCAGAGATCATTCTGAATCGGCCGGAGGATACAGGAATACAGGATCTGGAATCCGGGCTAATATACAAGCCGTCTGTAAACCATAAGTCAGACCGGTTGATCCATATACCAATGTGCAATGGGACATACCGATTTTTCCGGCTGATTTAAACGGCAAATGCACGCTCTAATATGGCATCCATACAGATTTTACTATCTGCGGATGCCATATTGCTGTAGTTTTGTAATTTTATGCTGAATCTTTTTTCATCCGCCATTTATAATGCGGGGTTTTATTTATGTATCAGTTCGTACATAACAAATGCCACATGTCTGCTGTCTTTTGACCAGGAATTTACATTAATGGAGCCCTGTCCCCCGAAGAACTTTAATATCTTTTTCCTGTTTTGGCCATCTGCATCCATGATCCATAGCTCTACATCCATGTTAGGTAAATGTTCATTGGCATCCAGCGCATCCTTTCCATAGGACAAATTGATGACCTTTCCGCCATCCGGTGAGATATGCCCAAACCAGTTGTTCTGTTCCTCAAAAGTCATCTGCGTCTGTTCACTTCCATCACGCCTCATTCTCCATATCTGCATCAATCCCGTACGTGTGCTGTTAAACCAGATATACTTTCCGTCAGGTGAATATTCTGGTCCGTCATTGAATCCGGCCTTCTTTGTCAGACGCTCTTCTTTTCCTCCCCCGGCAGGAATCACATAGACATCCACCTCTTCTTTTCCGTTCACAGTACGGAACGCACAGTATGCAAGCTCCTTTCCGTCAGGGGACCAGCCATGCAGGTAACTGGGTGCCTCCGGCGTGACCAAAACAGCATCTCCTCCTTCAAGAGGCACTTTGTATATTCTGGATAAACCGGATTCTCTGGTACTGTGACTTACTGCTATATATTTTTCATCCGGCGAAAGAACATGATCATTATTACAGTTATCACAAATGCCTGTATCTATCACCATCTCTCTGTCCTCTGAGATACTATATCTCCATATTCTGCCTTCTGAATTGTACAGTATCGTATCACCATCCGACAACCAGTTGGGAGCTTCGATGACCCTGTCATATTCATGGATCTTTTTTACCCCGCCTGTCAGCGTATCCAGAATACATAAGATACTTCTGCTGTTTTCACGGAACTGGATCAGCCCTGATAAAAAAGCAGCCGTATGTTTTATATCTTCCGTTATATCATTGATACTGGAATCCTGGTCTGCAAACTGAGGTATTTCCATAGCTCTTGCGAACTGAAAACATGACTTTATATCAATATCCCCGCAGCCGACTGATGTTTCATAAAGTATACCGGTATCTGCAGCTCTTTTAAAATCCTTATAGTGGATAGATTTTATGTAGTCTGCATTCCTCCATAAAAATGCTTCCGGCTCGGTACCTCCAGCAAATATCCATCCCACATCAGGCTGTGCACCGACTTTTCCCTGACATTCCTCAAGAAGCCATTCATAAGCAGATTTTCCATTTATATGCTCAGCTATATCTTTTGCCCCATTATGCAGAAGCAGTTCTGCTTTGCACTCTTTCAACCGGTCTGCTGCCGCTATACAAATTCCTGCAAACTTTTTGCAGCTCTGCTCCTCAATGGTATCCGGACAATTCCATACAAACTGGCGGATGCCGTATTTGTCTGCCAGGCTGGCCATTTCTTCCGCCACCGCCTCCGGTTCTTTTGTCAGCACATGACATGAAAGTACCTCTAACCCCGCATTTTTTAAAATCGGCATATAATGGGACATTTGATTTTCTGTCCACCCCTTACCGCCAAACGCCCCATGGTCCTTCAACAATATACATGGCTCCACTGTCCTGTATCCCGAATCTGACAAAAATCTGAAGAAACCTTCCGGATTTTCTTTGCTGTTCTTGTCTGCTCCGTATAACTGAACTCCAAATCTCATACTTTATCTCCTATTCTTTTCTATAGTTTTTAATGCATATTTTTTATATTATTTATTTAGCATTGTTTATATTGCATATTTTTTATTATTGTTTTTTATTATTTATTATTGTTATATATTGCTTTTTACGTTATTTTGTATTATACTCAACTCATCCATTAAATATAAGGAGGAAATAAAATGGGCAGACAAATTATAGTTACCGGCGGCTGCGGAGGGTTAGGGTTTGAAATCGTAAAAGCTCATCTCACTCAGGGAGATCAAGTCACTGCTGTTGATTTAAAAATAACTCCTGAAATGACTTCATTGATGGAACAATATCGGGACCTTACCTTTATTCCGTGTGATATCTCCTCAACGACAGATGTCACAAACTCAATATCGGACAAATTTTTATCTGCAGAGCGAATTGATATTCTGTATCACACCGTAGGAATTTACCGGTTTCAGGATAAAGTATATCTCCCGGAAACCGATTTGGACTCCATTGGTTCTATGTTCAACATTAATGCCGTGGGATTCCTGAGAGTGCTAAAGGCTCTGTGGACCAAATTCCACCAAACAGCTATTATCTGTATTACCTCCGAAGCCGGAAGTATTGGAAACAACTTCAGGAGCTGGGAATACGGCTACTGTATGTCAAAATGTGCTGAGAATATGGCCGCGGCTATAGCACAGCATCACTTTGATGAACTCGAAAATGGCTCGCGAATCATGTGTCTGCACCCCGGCTGGCTCAGAACAAAAATGGGTGGTAAAGACGCATTCCTCAATACAGATGCCAGTGTTGCTCCCGAAGACAGTGCCAGATGTATCAAAGAAATTGCGGAAAATATCAATAGCTTCCCCAAAGATATCATGTATATGGATTACAAACAGACACCTCTCAAATGGTAAAAAATACAGCCCCGTCAAACCAAACAGCCCCGGTTGAGCAATAAAACAATTTACCGGGGCTGCCACCTCTTTTTCCTCCTACTGCCCATGCTTCATAATACACTGCAGTTGTCTGAAATATACGCCGGCCTCTGCCGTCAGCTTCTCATAAAATTCTATAAATTTCTTATAGTTTTCATGGTTATCCTGTTGCGGTTCCACCACTGTGCGTATTGAAACAGTTTTGCCTGCCCTTTCTCCTATATCCTTAAAATATCCGATTCCCTTGCCAGCCAATAAACATGCCCCCCAGAGTGCTGTATCCGTCCGGTCCAGAATCTCAAATCTTTTACCGGTCACATCCGCAAGTATCTGAGGCCAGATAGCAGAATCTGCACCGCCTCCAATCAGTTTCACGCTGTTCATACAATATTCCGGGTACACTTTTTCCACCTGATTTACAGTCACTGCAAGATCGTATGCATAACATTCCAATAAAGACCGATAAAAATGCTCTTTTCTGTGAGACCATGTATACCCCATAAACAATCCGCGAAGGCTGTCGTTAAATGGCATAGCGCTTCCCCCGAGAAGACCAACAGCGAACACCCCTTCACTGCCCGGCATAATCTCAGCAGCCTTTTCCTCCAGAATTTTTCTCGAGGTTTTTCTGTCAGCCCTGCCTTCCTTCATAAACTGTTCCGTAAACCATTCCAGCGTAATACCCGATCCCGGAATATACTTGTGAGCAAAAAAAGTGTCTTTATCAGCACCTGATATAATATCAAAACAATGTTTCTCCTCATCTGCCCGCACTTTTTCCACCTTACAGCTAAATCCGCCGTAGGAAGCAGCCTCAAAGATCATATCTCCATTTCTGTCGATACCGCTTCCTATGCATCCCGCCACTTTATCACCTGCACCCGCGATCAGGGGAATACCTGATTCCAATCCCAGTAAACAGGCATTTTTCTTTGAAAGTGTTCCACAAACCGTATCCGCCTGTACAATATCAGGCAGCAGATCCCTGTCTATTCTTATCAGGCTGCACAATTCCTCTGACCATTCCCTGTTCCTGATATCTGCAAGCCCTGTCCAGGCAATATAGGAGGAATCTATGACAGCATCCCCAACAGGCAGTTCCCCCAGCTTACCTATAATATATCCGCTGATGAGAAGATATTTCCTTATACACTTTGCCTTTTCCGGGTATTCCGCTTTGAACCATTCATATTTTGAGCACATTAAGGGGGCATTAGTTCCGCTGATATTTAAAAATTTATCACCAAAGGCCTTCATCTGGCGCTGTGCATACTTTGTATATCGGGTATCCAGAGAACAGGACCATGTGGTGATATCATTCCACTCCTTGTCAACTCCCATAAAGCCTGCCATCTGCCCCGTAAATGCAATTGCTGATATTCTCCCGGAATCATCACCGGCTTTGCGGACGGATTCCTTTATACATCTGAGAACAGCATGATATATATCTGTACCGTTTTGCAGAAAAACACCTGGTAACGGCCTGCTGTCCACAACAGGTTCACTGCTGCCCGCAAGGCATACGCCGGCGTCATTATATATGCCGGTCTTTATAAAACTGGTTCCCAGATCCACTGCCATAAAAAGAAGATTGTTCATAACCCTCCCCCTTCACCTCTGTCACTAAAACACAACTACATGCTTTATTCCCTTTGCACAGGCGGCATTCTCAAATCCTTCCAGTACCTGATCCAGGGAATATGTATGCGTTACAATACTTTTTACTTCAATGATCCCCTGGGATACAAACTCCAGAACCTTTCTGAACTGTCCAATGCTTGAGCGTGTGGACCCGGTAATATATAATTCTTTATAATGAATCAGATTGGTATTCACTGCCACCGGCTGCTTATCCTCCGGTATTCCTCCAAAGAATAAAACTCTACCGCCATAAGCCATAAGCTGCAGTACAGATGCCTGCACCTGAGGTACCGGACAGGCAGTGACCGCTATATCCAAACCTCTTCCGAAAGTATGTTCCCTGACAAAATCCTGAAGCGCACCGCCATGATATACCGTGATATAAGGCATCAGCTGTTTACACGCAGCCAGTCTTTCTTCTGACAGATCATTCATAAATACAACAGCACCTGCCATATGAAGTAATTTTGCATGCATAACACCAATCGGCCCTGCTCCTACAACTAAAGCAAAATCTCCGGGCCTGACACTGCATTTGCTGAATCCGTTATACGCACAGGATAACGGTTCTGTCACAGCCGCCTCTTGTGGTGATACCCCCTTTGGCAGAACCATCATATTTCCCTGACGTATCGCCTTTGAAGGGATTCTTATGTATTCGGCAAATGCTCCATCCATATTAATGCCAAACGCTTTATATTCTGCACACAAATGCGGTTTGCCATTTACACACATATCGCATAACCCACATCCGATATTCGGCTGCATAGCAAGCCTCATGCCTTCCTTATAGAAGGGAACCTTTTCTCCCACCTTTGCAACGGTTCCGGACAGCTCATGCCCTAAGGTCAGGGGATGTTCCTCATCTACACCCTGCGCGCCATTTCTCCACATACGGATATCTGTTCCGCAGATAGCTGCGGCATCCGTCTTTAACAAAATCTCTTCTTCTGTTATTTCCGGCACAGGTATATCAACCAGTCTGATATCATTCTTTCCATAAAGTCTCAGTGCTTTCACTCTGCATTCCTCCTGCGGTTCAGATTTTTTGTGATGATAGAATTTCCCTCTTCTACAGCACGGACAGCCATCAGCCCGTCAAATCCCGTAACGAGAGTTTCCCTGTCTTCTGCTATTGCTTTTATAAAACTTTTATCCTCCTCCAGATAGGCATCTTTAAACAGCTCTGTCCAACTACTGACAAAAGGCCGTGACATACCGGCTGTATCACTGACTGTGACAACACTGTCTGCTTCCGCCCTGCCAATGCGTATACACCCTCTTGTCCCCAGGAGTTCCACCTGGGCGTCATAGCCATATTTGACATAAACAGCCCCGTCAATTACATACTGCACTCCATTCTCCAGCTTTCCCATCATTACCACATTATCGTAATAATCAGGAAACCTCTCTTCTGCATGCTTATTACGATAATTTCCTGCCTCTACATGCATTGTCTTTATATTGCTGCCGGCTATCCACCGGACAGTATCTATGTCGTGGCTGTTAACTTCAGCCAGGATACCATTTGACTTTCTGATATCATACATCCACTCCCGCGGCCTGGAAGGTCCTCTGGTACAGGAACGAATCATGACAAGTTCACCAATTTCTCCTGCATCCAGTCTCTCTTTTGCCTTTCTGTAGCTTGTATCAAAACGCCGCATAAAACCGATCTGCAGCTTCACTTTATTTTTCTCACAGGCCTCAGACATCATTTTGCATTCTTCTGTGTTCATTGCCATTGGTTTTTCACAGAAAATATGCTTTCCCGCATTTGCACAGTATACAACGATATCCTTATGCAGATTTGTGGGTGAAACTACCACAACGGCATCCACTGCATCATCATTTACCGCATCCCTGTAATCCGTATAATATTTGTTTATCCCCAGTTCCTCTGCTGCTGCCTTTGCTGCTTCCTCCACGGCATCTGCAACTGCTTCCATATGCGCACCCGGAACTTTATTGACATAATTCCTGGCATGGATCATACCTGCTCTTCCCGCGCCAATCAAACAAACTCCTACACTTTTCATATTCTCTCCTTTTATTAAAAAAGGAGCCTGCGTCAGGAATCCCGCCGCATTCTCCTTTTCATCCAACAAAACTCTTTTCAAACAGTATCTCTATCACATATACAGCAGGACAAACCTCATACCAGTTCCACCTTAACCTCAGCTGCCTCAAGTTCCTTCAGAAACTTTGTATCAGCGCCCTTATCCGTGATAAGATAATCCACCTGGGATATACTTGCGAAACTGACAAATGCCGTGTGTTCTATTTTCGTACTATCCGCCAGAAAATATATTTCATCGGCAATATGGATCAAAGCTTCCTTTATGACAGCCATATCCATATTCGGTGTTGTCAGACCTTTCTGCATGCTGATTCCGTTTCCGCCTATAAAGGCTTTGTCCACATTTAATCCGGTCAAAGTAACCGCCGCCTTCTGTCCGGTTGTACAATTATAACCTCTCCGCACTTTACCACCTGCCAGAATGATTTCAGCTCTGCTGTTTCTTTCCAGGTATTCGGATATATGAAGATCATTTGTCACCACCGTCAGGTTCCGGAATGTTACCAGCCGTTTTGCGAACTCATAAGTTGTTGTTCCCGAATCAACAGCTATAATATCACCTTCGGAAACATGTGAAACCGCAGCCTGGGCAATCCTCTCTTTTTCTGCAATACATTCAACCGCTTTCTCGTTGGAATTAAGCTCATAATTTCCGCTTTTAACGGATATTACGCCTCCGTGGGTCCTTTTTACATATTTCTTTTCTTCCAATTCTCTCAGGTCATTCCTGATCGTAGCCGGAGATACGGAAAATAAATCGCAGAGCTCCTCCACTGTAGCCTTTATATTCTTATTTACATGATCTACTATTGATTTTTTCCTCTCCTCTGCAAACATACTGTTATCCCGATTTGGCATATAGACCCTTCCCTCTGTACTGATTTAGTTTATTTTTAATTGTGAACTCTTTGCTGCCATTATATCATAACTAAATCATGAACGTCTATTCGGTTTATATACCGGAAATCCGACCAGGCTATATGACCAGAACACTCTCTTCATTCCCCATACCCGGGCCGGCCGAAGGATAGCTTTCCGGAAGTGCCCGCGGCCGTTCAAACCTTGAGGTTATATTCTTAAAACAACCGTCTCTCCAGCTCTTCTCTATACCCTCTAAAATCTCCACTGCATGGCAGGCCATATCTGCACTGGCCCTATGAGGACGTTTTTTAAGCACAGACCAAGCCAGCTCCGCCGCGCCAATCCCCCTTGCATTATCAGAAAATCCGTGAGATGCGGGCAGTATAACGGGTTCGGCCCAGCCTTTCTTCTGCAGGGTAACAGCACCTCCAAACTCATTCGCATTTGGTATCGTCAATATGCCCTCCGTTCCATACAGCGCAACATAGGGCGCTTCCGGAAAAATGGAATCTCCGTTAAAATTCAAAGTTCCCACCGCACCACTCTCAAAGACCAGAATGCCAGCCATAATATTTTCATTCTCAACCGTAAAGGGCTCTCCGAAATATGGGGAAGCCGTATCAGCCACTATCCGTCCCGGCCTGTTCGTCTGCACTATTCCCGCTGTTTGCTTTACCGGTCCCAGAACGGACAAAAGTGCCGTCAGATAATAGATTCCCAAATCAAATCCCATTCCCCCTCCCGGCTCCACTACAAAAGATCCCGGACGGTAAAGCATTCCCATATCTCTGTTGATAGATGCATGACAGGATGTGATCTGTCCGATCAAGCCTCTGTCGACCGCAGACCGGGCGGTCTGAATCCCGGCTCCTAAAAAGGTATCAGGGGCAACTCCGATTCTACGCCCTTTCTCCTCTGCCAACTGCTGAAGCTCTTTTGCCTTTATGTATTCATTAACAATCACTTTTTCCGTATAGACATGCTTCCCCGCCAAAAGGGATTTTTTTATAATATCATAATGGGCAGCAGGCGGTGTCAGGTTTACGACCAGATCGATCTCCCTATCTTCCAGGATTTCCTCAAGGCTGACAGCCCTGATTCCGTATTTCTCTGCTTTACTCTCAGCAGACCTGCCGCCTTTGGAACAACAGCAGGTCACATCCAGCACAGAAAACCTCTGTGTCATATTTTTCAAATAGATATCACTGATGCCTCCGCACCCAATCACCGCTGTCTTCAATGCATTCATTTCTTATATCCTCTCTTTCAGATAAGCGTCATCTCCCAGCTGAATACCTTGGCAATCTGCCGCAGTCCGGCTTTCTGTTTACCTGCAATTATCAAAGCGTGGTGTGAACACAGCTCTTCCATTACCCGCTCCCCATCACTGTATCTTATAAGTGCACCGTTCCTGCAGTCGCTGCCCGGATACTGCACATAACGTTCAATCTCTGCCTCAATCACACTCAGTCTTCCGAAATCAGGATAAATTTTCGCGATCGTCACGGGACCGACCGGAAGCTCCGCATCGACAACAATTGCATTGTCGTCCACAATCTCCAGAACTTTTGGTCTTAATACCCAGTTTCTGCAAAATCGGCGCGGAATAAAGCCAAAATATCCACAGTGCACTCCCAGTGCATGGTTGTCCGGGTCTTCGATATCCGGAAACTTATCAATTTTTTCATGGGCAAGGGCAGCCATACCAACCAGAAACGGATATAGATTCGTCATCATCATGGGCGCTTCCAGACTTCTGTATAAAATGAAGGTACTGAGCATGGTCAGTGTATCTCCCTCGCACGCCCATATGATATCATCCTGTTCAAAAATCATATTCCAGGCAAGGCAAGGGGTGCTGTCACAATGGAATGATTCATTCAAACAGTTGCTTCCAACGCCGTCAACCCCTCCAATCTGTTCGATCACTTCTTTTACCGCCATATATAGCTTTGCAGCAGACAGCTTTGCCTTCTCACATACACCCTCCTCATGGATTTTCCAGCTGTCATACAAGGCCTTCGCATCTTTATCCCTGATTTCCTTTGCTCTGTCCCCCACCGCTTTCCAGCTGCGGTAAATCATTGTAACGCCGAACACCTGCTGCATTTTTTCGGTGCATTCCTGCTCCCACCAGTAAAAACGTTTAAAGATATTTGCCTGCATCCCTTCTCCCGGTGTATCTTGGAACATCAGAAACTTTGCACCATTTTTAAGTCTTTGTTTTACAGCCAGCGCCCGAATCACGGTCTTAGCCAATTGAATCGTATAGGGAGAAAAAATATTCATTCCTTCCCCGCGCAGAAACGTAATAATTTCCCAGTCCCACATCTCCACAGTTCCAAAACGTGATGTAAGCACAATCATCGGAACATCATAAGCGTACAACTCTTTCCGGTGCCGGAACGCTGCTCCCAGAAGCTGGGGAAAGACGATGGCATCAGCCTGCGGCAGAGGTCTGCCTACAGTAACAGTCTCTGTAAAATCAGCCACACCCCCGTAAAATTCCTGCAGGCGGGCCATCTGTTCTGCATATTCTCTCCGTTCTCTTTCATTTGCCTCTTCAAATATCAATGGTACTAATCTTGCTTTCATTGGCATCCTCTTTCTTCCATTCACTCCCTGGTCACTATATAAGCACAATCATTTCCAGATAACACATCAATCAAATTTTTTACTGCCATATTTGCCATATTTTCTGTTGCCTCTCCCGTATGTGCACCGGTATGGGGAGTTACTATGACATTTGGAAGCTCGAACAGAGGAGACGCCTCCGGCGGCTCTACTTCAAAGGCATCTAAACCAAGGCCCCCAAGCTTTCCTTTTTTCAGATATTCATAAGCTGCTTCCTCATCTATTATTCCTCCTCGGGAAGCATTCACTATGATCACGTTTTGTTTCATCTCCTCCATGACAGACGCATTAATCATATGTCTTGTATCACTATTAAGCGGCAGATGAAGACTAACGATATCTGCATTTCGTATTAACTGTTTAAAGGACACTGAGTTAATTCCATTCATCTGACAATATCGGTCATTGATATAAGGATCATATGCGATTACCTTCATATCGAATCCCCCTGCGCATTTGGCCACCACTTTGCCGATAGCTCCAAGTCCTATAATACCCAGCGTTTTTCCGGCCAGCTCTACTCCTGTGTCGCGAATCCATCTGCCGCTGCGAAGCTGACTGTCCAGATATGCGATTTTGCGTGCCGTGCAGAGTATAAGCCCGAAAGCCAGTTCTCCAACAGCCTGCGCATTTGCTCCCGGCGTATTTGTCACAACAATATGATGCCCTTTAGCCGCCTCTATATCTACCCTGTCGCAGCCCGCACCGTATCTGGAGATCACCTTGAGATTTTCACAGGAATCCAGCACGTTTTTTGTAATATAATCAAGTCCGGCTATATATCCATCACAGTCAGAGAGCAGCGGGATCAACTCTTCTTCCCGCAGAGGCCTACCCAGCGGATTAAATACCAGATCTGTAGAAAATTCCTTTAATATGTTCAGTGCCTTCTGATTATTTCCTGGCTGTAAAGAAGTCGGTGTAACTAAAATCTTCATGTAGATAGTCCTTTCTATCAATTACTGCTGCATATGTCCTCTTATTCCAGGAGGCGTACAGGATTACTGCGGGATATCTTTTCTATCTGCCCGGAAGTTATTCCATTCTCCTTCATAACAGGAATAAATGAACATAAAATATAATCAAGACCTACTGCATCTTCTTGATAGGTTCTTAATCTCTCCCTTGTCGTATCCAGGGAAAATAAAATCTGATCTTCAAATCCCGCATCCAGCATTTCTCTGATTATATGTATTTCATCCAAATCACTGTGATATTTGAACCGTCCGATCGTGTCGTACTCAAGAAAAATCCCCTGTTCCAGCAGACTCTTGTGAACAGACAAATCAGGTTCTGCGCGATCCATATGACAAAAGATGATTTTATTTGGCTCTATGCACTGGCGCAGCATATAGGAAAGAAGGCCCATCGGATTTGATCCGGTTTCTATATGTACCATAATCGGCACCTTTGTTTCCCTGGATGCACAGCAGACTGAATAGAACAGTTTTTCATACCGCATGCTGAGATTTTCCCCCTCCAAAGCCGCCTTTATGATACCGGCACGAGCCGGTATCTGTTCCGAATCCATACCATCATCCAGGTTTTCAAACATACCGCAGACTATCTCATTTATAAAGATATCCGCAAGTTGGTCCTCCCGCAGGAAACGGATCCAATGGTTCTCACTGTAAAAAGCCAGTTTATGAAAACCTGTTGACGCAATGATATTGACACCCGTCTGCTCTGAAATGCGACACAGCCCTGCAGCCATCCGGTTACATCCGCACGGCTGCGCATCAATGATCGTCTGTCCGCCTTTTTCTTTATATCTCAAAACCTCCCTCTTACTTTTAGAAAAATCGTCCATACACAAAGCAGTATTTATTCTGCAGGAACCGCCCTTTCTTATCATAAGATGTTCGTGGCACTGACAAAATCCCAGTTCTTCCGAGTTCATCCATCCCTTTACTGTCATGACTTTTCCCACGGCGCTTACCTACCAGTTAGAATTGTCTTCAATTACGGCTTTGCCTTCTCTCTCCATGATTACCTTGTGATATCCCTTGCTTTCAATTGTTCTGTAGTCATGTCCGGCATCTGACGCAAAAGTATAGAACAAAACAAGAGGAACGCTTCCGGTGTTGACTGTTCTGTGTGCATATCTCCTCGGAACATATACAGCCTGACCGGTACACAAGCGCTGCTCTATAGCATCACCTTCCGGATTTTCCATTACCATATATCCCTCACCGCTCAGAGTATAATAGACTTCTGCTGTCTCCAGAACTGTATGAAAATGTCCCTTTGTCATGTAATACTCATTGCCGATTTTTCCGGGATACACAACGGTTGTTCCAAAGGCCAGATCCCCTGCTCTTTCAGGGCATCCCAGTTCATAGAATTCATATATCAGCGGATCTCTTTCCGCCAAAATTTTTTCAGCAGCCTCTGTATCCTGGAACATGTTCTTCATCTGTGAAAGGCTGCGCTTTGTCGTTTCTGCAGTCTTGGAGAATCCTGTTTTCAGATCAAAGTCCACAAGAAAACTACTATCCCAATCAAATTTGTTCATTTCCCGCTCTCCCTGTCATTTATGTTTACACTTCTCTGGCAACAGCACTTAATCTGTCCAGCATACTTCCCTTTATCTCTATATGGAATATTTCTGCGATTACCTGTGTCCAGCCGTGAATAAAATAAGTCCAGCCCCCATATACTTTCAAATTCCTTTTCTCGGCCTGCTTTGCTGCCTGTTCCTGAAAAATCAGGTTTCCGCGGTAATTCAATTCCCAAACCAGACTGTCACACGGAAACAAACAATGATCTGTAAGCGGAGATCCCGGTGCATCCTTTCCCAGCCCTGTGGCATTTACAACTAAAGAATGGGGCTTTAAAGACGCCAGAGTAATATCGTTATCCGCAGGCGTGGGATTATGTATAAATTCAAACTTCGTTCTGCTGTTTATCCCGTCTAAAATTTTCTTTGCTGACTCAAGCCTCGGTGTACTGCGGTTAGCGATTATTATCTTCTCAGGAACATTGTCACCAAATTCCTTTTGTGTAAGGTATAAGCTCATGGCCAGGCAGCTTCCTCCTGCCCCCAGTATCAACACATCCCCACCATAGCGACTCCAATAATCCAGAGGTATAAACGACGCAAGTGTCAGGCCGCTGGAGATTGGATCCTTGGCATGTGCGCAGAGCATCCCATCTCTTTTTGATATGGATGATACCTCACCCAGTTTTTCCGCATAAGGGTCTGCGTAATCAAACAGATCACGACATGCGTTATACAAGTCTATCTTATGTGTCGTTACCAGTGCTCCCAGAGAAAGAGGGTCTCTCCTGATAAATGCAACTGCCTTTCTGTAGTATTCCGGAGACGCATGCAAAGGAAAATCCATTCCTTTTATAACAGTATCTTTCAGCCCTAACTCCTCCGCCCATTTTGGAAAAACCTTCATAATAGAGGAACTCCCGGTAGTGACACCAATAAAATAGATGGTAGGCTGCGTTGCGGCTTTATAATTATTCATTGTTACATACTCCTTTTTATCACCCTGTCCATTTGATATTCACTCATTGTAACAGTCCGGCTGGCTGAATATCTACTCTCTCATCAGCATTTAAAGGGGCATTGGCTCGCCTTTATAATCAATAAACCATTCACCTTCACGGATAACTGTTTCCTTTTCAAGGATCTTGCAGATACCCTCCGCTGATTCCTCCGGCTCAATCTGCGCTGTGGTCCGTCCCATAACAGTATTCATCCTTCCCGGATGCATGGCCAGGATTTCCACATCATCTACCGTACACCTTAAGGTCTGAATGACTTTGTCTGAATGACTTTATTCGCTGCTGTCTTCGTGATTCCATACCCCGGAAACATATCCCCCTCACAGGAAAAACTGCCGCCCTCCGAGGTAACTGCAACATACCGGCCACCTCTCTCCATCAGGGGATAGAACTGTCTGAACCCCATAATTATACCTGCTGCATTGATTCTAAAAGCAGTCATTAAATCCTCTATATCTGCTGTCAGAAGTGAATTTTCCCTGTCACTCTGCATCAGAACACCTGCCACATGAACTACAGCATCCAGTCTTACACCTTTTGCCCCAATCTCACCTGCTGCCTTTTTAACAGAACTTTCGTCAGAGACGTCCATAAGGTATGCGGATATATTTTTATCCCCAAACAGACTGTTGCCCAGATTACTTTCCTTCAGGACACCTGCATTGACCTGATGGCCGCGCTTTGCCAGTTCCTCACATAATACCTTTCCCAGTCCCCGGTCCGCACCGATTACCAATACATTCATATTCTCCTCCCATTCACTCCTTATCACTTTCCAGCAGTTCAACTAAGCATTTAAAATCCTCATAAGCGGCCAGGTAAGCATATCTCCCGTCAGCACTCCCATACTCACCTTTCTGCTGAAGCTGCATACCCAGGCTCTCACAACCTGCAATGGTATCAGCCATGCCTTTTACATGAAATGCGATATGATGGATTCCTTCCCCATGTTCGTCCAGAAATTCCCGCCATGTGGACGGTGCTTTATTGGGCTGAATCAATTCAATCTGAAAACCATTGTCCAGGTTAAAAAAGGCCATCAGACACTCAGCCTCCGGAGCAGCTTTTCCTTTGTATTCCGTCTGTGTCACCTCATATTTGCCGCAGTCAACCGTTGGCGGCACCGGCATTCCGAATAATTCAGCAAATTTCTGCTTGGTCTGTTCTACATCCTTTACAATAAATCCCACCTGTGCAAGTTTATTTAAATCTAATACACTCATTTTATCTTCTCCTTTATGCAGTGATTATTTTAATAAGTTCTTAATGATTTCCCTGTTGTCGTCATCATATTTTATATTAACTTCCAGACCGAGTAATTCTCTTGTATCATAGAAAGAGTAGGTACCATCCGGATAATAGCCGATATGGTAATAGGGCTCTGCGCCCAGCTCCCTCAGTGTCTCTTCTGCCTTTTCTTTCTCCGGAACAATAAAACTGATATGCTGGAAGCCTTCCCCGTTTTTCTCCATACACAGTTTCCATGGGTTCGGTTCGTCTCCCGGCTGTACAATTTCCATTTTAACATTATCAAATTCAATAACTGATATCAGACATCCCTTATAATCCTCCAGCTTTCCGAAGGTAAGGGCCGGTGCCTCCTCTTTGGACGGAATTGCCCAGACAGCCGGTTTCTCGATTCCAAGAAAACGCGCCCAGTTTTCAGTGATCTTGTGAATATCTTTTGTGACAAATGCAATGTGACATACTCTGTTCGTTCCAATAGACATTGTTTTTCCTCCTGATTTTTTATTGCTATATTGTAAATATCTGCTTATCCTTTTACTGCTCCTTCACTCAGGCCTGCAACGAGGTGTTTCTGCGCAACTGAGAAAAATATAATAGCGGGAACACTCATGATCACGGACGCAGCCATAAGCGGCCCCCACCTGATTCCTGATTCATCAATATAAAATGCCAGCGATACAGCAATTGGCCTGATGGATCTGTCCTTTGCCATCAAAAGCGGGAACAGGAATTCGTTCCAGGAAAGAATAAAGGAAAACATGGCTACGGTAGCAATCGCCGGCTTTACCATGGGCACAACTACCTTAGTCAGTACCTGCAGCGGATTACAACCGTCTACGACTGCAGCCTCTTCCACTTCATATGGAAGTCCATCTATAAAACCTTTCATAAGCCATATTGTGGTAGGTATACCAACCACAAGATACAGCAGAGTCAGTCCTGTATAGGTATTGACCAGTTTCAGCCTTGAAAGTGTTACATAAAATGGGACCAGCAAGGTAACACGCGGCAGCAGCCTTGTAAACAGGATTGACGTCAGCAGAGTCTTATTCCCGGGAAACCGGTACCTTGAAAATCCATATGCGGACAATACCGAGACGACTGTTGATATGATCGTAGATATTGCAGCAATTTTAACCGTATTTGCGAAACTTTTCATCATATTCGCATCTTTAAATACCGCTATATAGTTTTCCAGTGTCACAGGATGCGGTAAAAAGGTGGGATGCGCGGAATATACCTCTACACCTGTCTTCAGGGATGTAGATACCGTCCACAGGAAGGGGAGCACCGAAAACGCCACAACCAAAAACGCTAAAATATAAATGATTGCACTGACCAGTTTATTCTTCTTCAATTGACTCCCTCCTTTTTCTTTTTCTTCTTGCACTCACATCCCTGCCTTTTGCACTGACAGGAACATAAAACAGGAAACATATGATCATCAGCAATATCACGATAAAGCTCAGTGTCGATGCAGACGAGAAATCCAGATTTCTGAATGCATACCTCCATATCGTCAGACCTATAACCTCTGACGATATGCCAGGGCCTCCCCCTGTCATGGTATAGAGCATATCAAAGGAATTGATCCCATTGATAAATTCCAGAACGATAAGTATCGTCAGAATGTTTTTCAGGGATGGAATGGTTATGTAACGGAATACCTGAAGGGTACTTGCACCGTCAATCCTGGCTGCCTCTTTATAGTCTTCGGGAATGCCCTGCAGCGCAGCCACAAGCATCAGCATATTGAAAGGGAATCCGGCCCAGGAATATGCCACAATGACGGATGTCAATGCAGTACCGGCATTTCCCAGCCAGTTAGCTGTCAAAGAAGGAGAAAATGTTTTCAGTACAGCGTTGAGCAGTCCATTATCCGCCACATAAATCCAACGCCATGTATTTGCCGCAACAATAGAAGGGATGACCCACGGAATAAGCGCAAAGGTGCGAAGTGCTTTCATACCGCGCAGTTTACTTTCCATGATCAACGCAGCGCCAAACCCCAGAATCATTCTCAGCACCAGGCTTGCAATCGTCCAAACCAACGTATTCCTGGCGATTTCTACCAATTCCGGTTTAGAGAATATATTTTTAAAATTGTTAAGCCCTATAAACTCTGTATCAAAATATGGCAGTGTTAATTTCGAGAAACTGAATTGTGTCACCTGTAAGATTGGATATACCATCATTAAAATAATTGACACTGCTGCAGGAGCAACGAACAACAGCCCAACCCATTTTCTATTTTTCATTCTTTACACGCTCCTTATACTTTTTTACCACTGCAGGCTGTCCGAAACGAACAGCCCGAGATATTCATATAGCCATCTTACCGCCACTCTGACCGCAATGCCTTGATATTATCTGCCATTACATTGCAGCCGGTCTCCACATCTTCCTTTCCCTGTAAAATATTCTGGAGTTCTGTAATGATAATGTTCTGTATTTCTGTATATTCCGGAACAACCGGCAGCACATAAGTCGCGTTGGCATCAGCCTTCCAATATACTTCATACCTTTCTTCACCCCACGCACCCATGCTCTGTGCTTCGATAACTGCAGGCTGGACAATGTCCTGTGCACTCAAAACATCCGGTGTCAGGAAATAATCAATAAATGCCTTTGCGCCTTCCGGATTTTTGATTCCGGTAGGAATCGTCCAGTGCCATCCGCCCACACGGTCTGTACTTCCCGGGTTCACACAAAATCCATATTCAAACCCATTTGCCTGCGCATATTCATCAATACTGCTTGCAGTTACCGGGTCCATAGGAATCATAGCCAGCTGACCATTCTGTGCCATCGGGTATAAATCTGCAGACCATGCATAGTTAATGCATCCCTCCGGGACAACACCTTCTGTATACAAGTCTACCCATTGTTGTATTCCTTTGATGGATTCCGGAGAATTAATGGTAACCTTACTGTTGTCCTCATTCAATATGGCGCCGCCTGTTGATCCAAAGAACATTCCAAAGGAGCTCATACAGTTGGCAGGGTCATTCTTCGTAGCCGCAATACCGAATCCATAAACGCCTTTATCTTTGTCAGTAAGTTTTTTGCATACATCAAAGAACTGATCATACGGCATGTTGTCTGTGGGATAATCTATCCCTGCTGCGTCAAATAACGTCTTGTTATAAAACAAGGCTGTAGGGCCCGTTCGATATGGAACCGCATAAGTCACTCCGCCCTGCACACCTGCGTTCATAACACCTTCCGAGAAATCATCTGCACTCCACTCATATTCCTTCATGAAATCATCCATAGGCTGCAGGAGGCCCTGTCCAATCGGCGTACCCAGCATCAGTGTATCAAGGGCTAATGCATCCGGCGCATTTCCGCCCAGGATAGCGCTGACTGCGGTTTCTATGTAGTTGTTGATTGGCAGACATTCTACCTGCAGGTCATACTGCGGATATTTCTCCTCAAACCCTTTCTCGATTCTTGGGATCTCATCCTCCCACCAGCTGCCCATCCAGGCCGTCACTACCTCTTTCGTACCACCTTCTGCGCTGTCCGCTGATGCTGCATCCTTTTCCGAATCATCTTTCCCGGTATCGGATGCCCCTGTATCTTCAGCGGTGTCTGTCTCATTTTTTTCTGTTCCCGATGTATCATCGTTCCCTGAACTGCCGCATCCTCCGATCATGCTTCCTGCCATAACGGTTACCGCTGCGATTGCCAATACCTTTTTCACGTTCTTTGCTTTCATGTTGCTCCTCCTTTTTTATTTTCATCTTACAATAGTTACCCTTTTTACTTAGTCAGGCCATATTGTATTCTTTTTCTTTAATCACCTTTGAAAGCCACTTTGCACTTTCCTTTGTGATTCTCTTCTGAGAGTCGTAATCTACATAAATAATACCGAATCTTCTTGAAAGTCCCCATGCCCACTCAAAGTTATCTGTAAAACACCATACATAATACCCCATCACAGGAACTCCATCCTCTACGGCACGGCTGACAGCTTCAAGATATTGCTTCAAATATTCAATTCGATCTGTATCCTGTACCTTTCCTTCTGAATCAATCCAGTCGTTGAACGCGGCTCCATTTTCTGTGATAATCAGTTTCGCCGGTTTATAAGTATCACGAATCCAGCATAAGAGCTCATAAGCCTCATCAGGACATACCTCCCAATCGGCGTCTGTGCGCGGCTTACCGCTTTTTACAGCCTTCGCATGGAATGGCCACTGTTCTTCATCCGCTTTTACAAATTCCGCATAGTATGTATTCAATCCAAAAAAGTCCAGAGGCTGACTGATCAATTCCATATCACCGTCCAATATTTCCGGTATCACAACATCCTGTTCTTTAAGATAAGCAAACAACTCCTCCGGATAACCTCCTTTCCATACGGGGTCTCCGAACAAATTATTCTGCTGAAGCTGGATTCTTTTTGCGGCTTCCACATCTCTCGGATCATCTTTATCTAATGGATAGGCAAGGTTCATATTCAGCGTGATGCCTATTTCAGATTTGAGTCCAAGCTTTCTGAATTCTTTGACAGCACTTCCATGAGAGAGCAACAGATTATGTACTGCCTGAAGGGCCATGGAATAATCATGATAGCCCGGCGCGTGTTCACCTGTCCAATAGCCCAGGGTAGAAACACACCATGGTTCATTCAAAGTTATCCAATAATCCACCAGGTCACCATATTCCTTAAAAAGTGTCTTCGCATACTCAGTAAACCAACCAACAATTTCCCGATTCGACCATCCGCCTTTATCCTGCAGCTTCTGTGGTAAATCCCAGTGGTAAATGGTCATGCAGGCTTTTATCCCGTTTTCTTTCAGTTCTATGAGGACATTTCTGTAAAATTCGATTCCAGCTTTATTAATTCTTCCGATTCCATCGGGATATATACGGGCCCAGTTAACGGAAAAGCGAAAAACCTCCAATCCCAGTTCCTTCGCAAGCCGGATATCTTCTTTGTACGTATGATAAAAATCACATGCTGTATCCCCATTGGTTCCGTCTGTAATGTTGCCTGGTATATGGCTGAATCTCTGCCAGATATCCTCCCCCTTCCCATCTTCCCGGGCAGCACCTTCAATCTGATAGGATGCCGTAGCGGTTCCAAATTCAAAATTATTCGGAAATTTTATTGTTTTCATTCTTTCTCCTTTCTTTGCACATTTTTATGCATTGATTTTTGCATAATATTATCACTCATTCTCATCTATGCACAAATATTATCACATTTCTTTTTAAAGTGCAACTAATTTTGTGCATTTTTCTGTATTTCACAAAGTTTACGCCCAGTTTTTGTGCACATTTTTACGCCTTTAGTTTTTGAAGATTTTAGAATGCACATTTTTTTGCATTCCTGTTGTTTTTTCCTCTGACACCTGTTATAATAATCCCATCTTATATATGTACCAGAGGTGCTAATTTATGAAAAACGGATATACAATCAAGGAGATATCACTTGCACTAAATCTGTCCAGGAATACCGTGTCTAAAGTATTACGCAACAAACCCGGTGTTTCTGCCAAAACTTATAACATGGTCATGGATTATCTTTCTGCCAAAGAGGTAACTAAGGATTCAGCATCCACCGTTCCGGTCAAGGAACAGGTCAGGGGAAGCATTGTTCTGTCATATCACCTTGAAAATACAGAATATCTCAATAACATTGTTGCTAATATTGAAAAAGTATTGAAATCAAACGGCTACACGCTTTTTCTGAATATTATAAGAAACGATTATCACAGCGACATACCAATCCCCATCAGCATATATGAAGGCTCGGTATGCGGAATCATTTCCTTCAATGTCTTTGATAAGCATTATTGGGAAGAAATTATATCCCTCAAGATCCCTGCAGTTTTTATAGATACTTTTTGTAATCCCTATTATTTTTCCGGAAGAACTGATATCATCACTGCCGAAAGCTCAGGTCCAATTTACAGACTTGCAACACGTTTTATTGTAGAAAGGGGGAAAACTTCTTTTGGATATGTGGGCGACAGGGAATTCTGTTATTCCACTTACCAGAGATGGGGTACACTGAAAAGTGTTCTGGAAGAATATAAGCTGGTACTCAAAGACGAGAACTGTATCCTGTTCAATCAGATGAATGAGAACTTTGACCTCTATGCCTATTTTAAGGATACTATTTCCAAGATGCATAAACCCCCAGAAGTCTTCTTCTGCTCCAGTGATATTTATGCCATACAGGTATCCAGAGCTTTACAGGAATTGGGCTTTCGTATTCCCGCGGATGTCTCTGTAGTTGGATTTGATAATACTTCTGAGACGATGCGCCAGCTTCCGACCATTACCACTATTGATGCACATTCTGACTATCTGGGCAGAATAAGCGCTCAAAAATTAATAGAACGTATGAATCATCCCGAAAAGCCGTATGAGTTTCTGCTCTGTCAGTCAGATATTGTCCTCAGGGATTCCACGGACTTATAATTATATGGTTCTAATTACTTTCAGAGGTATACAGGTTCTCTGTATACCTCTGAAAATTATCTGTCGTCAATCCCTCCCTGCCTCTTTCATACAGAGACGCACCGCCTCTCTTTTAAAAGCCAGCGGCAGTGCCAGGATATTCGGCTTTCTTCCCACATATTTCTTCATGGCATCCTCCAGTGCCTCCTCAAACGTTGCCCTGGTCTTTAATCCCATCCCCCTGGCTATTCCGGGTTCCTGTGCGCCGACTATGTATATGGCTGAGGCATTCATCTCTGCGATATGGCCGCAGCTCATCATGGAAAAACCATGAAAAGGATGGAATGCACCAGCAAACCGGTATTTTCTGATATGTTCTTCATTTGTTGCAAAATACTCCTCATACTTCTCCATATCAGGAAGTATATTTACATAATCGTGCTGGAACATTTCATAAATCTCACGCAGATATGGCCAGCGCTGGTCATGGAAATAGCCATTGCAGATGGAAGAGCATATAATCACACAATTGTCACTTATCACGCTCTTATGAAGAATGATCTGTGCAGACAGGGCCTGCATCATCTGGATTGGATTCGTTCCCATGCCATCCCCATAGTAGAAATCCTGAGGCATGCCAAACACCATAACGTCATATTTCTTTTCTGCCCAGTGCACATACATCCTCCTGTCCGCAGTATGCCATGAAACAGGCTGCATTTCCTTTGCATAACCGCTGTTGATTTCTATCTGCCGGTATATGGAATCTAAAACAGCATCACAGCAGAAAAATTTCTTTCCCATACATTTTTCCATGTGCATGCCAATCTCATCGAATTTTGTTGACATTGAAGATTTCTCCATGGCGGGCGCAGCTCCTCTCCCAAGCATCTCATCGGGAATACGGTGCGCTGCGATACTTCTCCAGTGAGTAATCCCTGTTGCACAGTGCTTGTACCCTCCGGTATATCCTCCGTAGGGAATCCCCAGTGTATGTCCGATCATAACCGCTACATCTGAATCATAGACATACTTATTCATCAGAACTCTGTCGCCATGCTCCGTGCAGCCCAGATCCACCATATGCTCATAATCCTCGCAGTCATGGCTGATGATTTGATGTGATCCGTAAAACTCATGAAAAATTTCATCTCCAAGGATTTGCTGCATTTCCTTTTTGCTGGTTTTCGGATGCAGGCCGTTGGAGAAGATAAGAAGAATATCCTTCTTCTCAACACCGGCCTTATATAACTCCTCAAGAATCAGCTTAAGCGCCAGCTTCCTGTGTGAAGTGGGATGGCATCCTCCTATTATGATATCCGGTATTATTATTGTCACACTGCTTCCCCTGCCGGCCAGCTGTGAAAGCGCGGGCATTCCCACAGGATGCAGAATAGATTCCCTTGTCCTTTTAACCAGGTGGTTCCGCGAAATACACGCAGGGTCAGATACGGTTATGCCCGGAATAAAAACATCGGTCAGATGATCCGGCAGTTCGGCTGACATCATGCCTGTACCATACTCAAAGTCCACTTTCATATTGTTTACCCTCCCCAAGTTCTTTTATCTCTGTATTATTTCATGTACTTTTTCTATTCCCCTCCTAATTTATTTTCTTCACGTAATATTTGTCACTACTTACAATTTATATTGTATTTTCTTCCATTTCAACCCCTGTTTACACAAACGTTTTTCTATTTTTTCATATTTTGACTGTTAATTCATTTAATATCTTCTTATTTTCTTTATTTTTTTATATCCCTTTATCTGCTTTATTTGTACGCAAACGTTTGTATTATTTTGCATTTTATTATTTCATATTTTCAATATAATGAAAATATGGCTGCATATTGTAACAAAAAATCACTTTTATCATGACGCAGGTCACATCATTCAGAGGGAATACACATTAAAATACAGCCATACATCATCCCCAAACCTGCCGCCGTGCATATCCATGTCAGGAAATCAGACAGACTGTACATTCTCACAGATACCTGCAAATTAATTTTGATATATCTGCCCTGTACTTTTTGGGGATATCCATGATAGTATGGATTTTCTGTATCGGCTTATAATATAACAACACAGGAGGAAATCAAATGACACTGAAGGATATTGCAAAGGAAGCCGGGGTTTCCATCTCCACAGTCTCAAGAGTCATAAACAATAAAGGAAGCAATGCTGCCAGCAAACATACCCAGGACAAAATCTGGTCTATCGTCCGAAAAAACGGATACATCCCAAACGTGGCTGCCCGGACATTAAAGAACGGCAGCCCCGTCCCGGAGGAATCCGAACCGTCTTACACGATTGACTGTATTTACGGTGAACATTCCAGAACAGATATCAGCCCACTTTACCAGGAATTAGAGCGGGCAATTGAACAGATCGCCATTCGACAAAAATGTACTGTACGCCGCTCTTTTTTTCTGGAAGAATTTTCCTTTCCCCCAAATCCCCCAACAACGCAAAAAAACAATGCTGACGGTGCTGTGTTATTCGGAAAACGATGCCTGACGCAGCGGCAGTTTGAACTTCTTGAAACCACCTACCGAAACCTTGTATACATCGGCATCAATCCTCTGGATTTAAAATGCGACCAGGTTATATGTAATGGTTATCATGCGTCTGTTACTGCTGTACAATATCTTCACCGTCTGAAGCATAATAAAATCGGATATCTCGGGGCACAAAAAGACACTTCCTGTTTTCAGGGATACAAACAGGCACTGAGAGAACTTGGCCTGCCCTTTCACATAACCAATACGGTCAATGTCAAAGAGACAATGGAGGGGGGCTATCACGGAGCAAGGCTGCTTCTGGAACGGGAGGCTGACATCACCGCAGTTGTATGCGCTGATGATCTGACAGCTATAGGTGCAATGCAGTATTACCGGGAATGCAGAAGGAGAATCCCAAAAGATATCTCAGTCATAGGAATCGGCGATATTCCCCATGCCCAGCGCACTATACCCATGCTCACTACAGTACATGTTCCCGTCGGAGAGCTGGGTAATATTGCCATGAAGGTTTTACTGGACCGGATTCAGGGCGGACATAAACTGAATCTGAAAGTGGAACTGCCCCATTATATAGCTGAGAGGAATAGCTGCGCCAGATATACCAGGTAATTTTATAAATAGCTGAAATTGTATCCAGATAGTTTAATATTTACTTAAGAATAACAAACTTTGGCAAATACAAGTGCAATGTGTCATTCCATATGATATACTTAAATAATACTTGATGAGGAAATATCTTCATCAGGTGTTTTTTGCATAAAAGGAAAAGTTATAAATCATATACAAAAAAAATATATACTATAGCCATAGTTATTGTCTGCATGAAAGGAGACTATTATGGAAGAGAAGGATGCCGGTCAGGCAGAGCATCTTACACTGAATCAGGAAAATGTTCGATGTTATGTTGGTGTAGGGGCTTCCGCAGGGGGTGTGGAGGCATTACAGGAACTATTTCAGCATATGCCGCCGGACACCGGCGCATCTTTTATTATTGTACAGCATCTTTCGCCGGACGCAGTCAGCCTGATGGATAAAATTTTGCAGAAATCCTCCAGTCTGCCGGTGCAGTTGGCCGAGGAAGGCGCAGTTCCCCAGCCCAATCACATCTACTTAAATCACCCGGGAAAAACATTGACCATGAAAGAAGGAAAGTTTCACCTGGAATCTGCTCATGACCGAAACCAGCTCTATCTGCCCATTAATCTGCTGTTCCAGTCCCTGGCCTCGGTAAGCGATGTGCATGCCGCGGCCATTATCCTGTCAGGAAGCGGTTCTGACGGAGCGATTGGAATCGGCTCTATCAAGGAAAACGGGGGACTTGTCATAGTTCAGAAACCCACAGAGGCCCAGTATGCATCCATGCCCCAGAGTGCCATTTCAACAGGTATGGTAGACCTGATTCTAAACGTGACGCAGATAGGCTCATCCCTGAGAGAATACCTGAAAAATCCTCATATACAGTCCATGCACCAGGAAGAACCGGATCACATGGAGCTAGCAGAGGATTATTCCTGCATTCTCAATGCTATCAGCCAGTATTCGGATATTGATTTTACAATCTATAAAACAAATACCATTTACCGAAGGATTGAACGCCGCATCGCACTCAATAATTTCCATGGAGTGGAGGAATATCTGGACTATCTCCTCTCAACAGAGGAAGAACGTGCCCAGCTTCACCGGGATCTGCTTATTGGCGTAACTTCCTTCTTCCGGGATGAGGAAGCATTCCGCCATCTGGGTGAGAATGTGGTCATTCCCCTCCTTAAGAAAAAGAAGTCCATCCGCCTGTGGAGTATCGCATGTTCTACCGGTGAAGAAGTATATTCCCTGGCAATACTGCTCTGCGAATGTATGGAATACCTGCATTTTACTGCGGATGTGAAAATATTTGCCACAGATGTGGATCAAAATGCCATCACTACCGCCCAGAAGGGCATTTACTCGGAAAGTCTTCTGGAAAATCTGAATCAGGCAATATTAGACCGCTACTTTGAACACACAAGCGGCGGATACCTGGCAGGCGAAAAGATCAGGAAAATGATCGTCTTTGCCAAACATAATATTTTCAGGGATGCCCCTTTCTCAAAATTGGATCTGATCGTCTGCCGTAATATGTTCATCTATGTGAAACCGGAAATGCAGCAGAAGGCACTGGCCTCCTTCTATCAGCTCTTAGTTGATGACGGCTATCTGTTTTTAGGCAGCAGCGAATCCGTTGGGGATATGGGAGATGCTTATAATCTGCTGGATAAAAAGTGGAAGATATATTCTAAAAATAAACAGTATTCCAAAAAAGATATTTCCATGTATCCGGCTTTGAACATGTTTGGGAATTTTTCTCCCCACCAGACAGAACGTATCCAGAAGGCTAATCCCCTGCAGAAACAACTGCACTCTACCAATATCTCTGAAAAGCTGCTGTTCGCCATGGCCGGGCCATCCGTTCTGCTCAATCATGAGTTTAAGGTACTGCAGGTCATTCAGGGCGGCGGGCAGTATATGAGGATGCAGGACGGACAATTTGACGGAGGCCTCAGCTCCTTTTTTTCTCCCAGCCTGGCTGCCTTTCTCAATCGTCTGCTTCTGGATTCCAGAAAGATATCCGACGGTATCGTTGAAAAACGGGCTACCGGCCTGGCAGACTACCCCGAGGAAGTTTTGTGTGTGAAAGTTCGCTTTTTCAACCTTACCGAAGGGGAATACTACCTGATACAAATCAAATCCGAAGAAAAGGCAGAGTCAGAAGCTGCTGATTCCCCCATGGATTTAAGAGAATTAAAGGACAGCCGTATTCAGATCCTGGAAAATGCGCTGAATGAAAGCAACTGGAATTTGAAACTGGCCGTAGAGGAATCGGAATCCCGCAACGAAGAGCTGCAGGCCACCAATGAAGAACTTCTGGCATCCAATGAGGAACTTCAAAGCACCAATGAGGAAATGCAGTCCGTCAACGAGGAGCTTTACACCATCAATGCTGAGTACCAGAACAAGATTGTGGAACTGACCACTGCCAATGCGGACTTTGATAACCTTTTACTGAACGCAGATGTGGGTGCCCTGTATGTGGATGAAAATATGCACATCCGAAAAATAACGCCCCTTATGCTCCAGCATACAAATCTGCGGGTCACAGACCTGGAACGTCCGGTCACACAGATCAACTTCCTTGATTCTTACCCTGACTTTACACAGGATGTAACTGATGTATCAAGACATGGAAAAATTGTGGAAAAGGAGATCACCGATCAAAATAACGTCATCTGGCTTGTACGGATCCGCCCTTATTTTGACCATACCCACACCCCAAAGGGTGTCCTCATATCCATGTTCGATATCACCAAACGTCTGGAAGCCGCCAAATTTGATCTAAAACATCTGACTGACAGTGTCCCGGGCGGTGTGCTCCGCCTAAGATTCAATGATATCCTGGTGATCGAGTATGCAAATGACAGCTTCTTTGACCTGATCGGGTATACCTCGGAGGAAATGTGCCTGGATCTGCATAACCGTTTCGACCGCCTCCTGCATACTTCCGACTGGGTTGAACTAAAGGAAGAAATCCGGGATGCCGCCTCCGTCGGCAGACTTCTCAAGGTAGAATGCCGCCTGTGGCAGAAGAATGGAACAGGCCGCTGGTGTTCCCTGCAGGCCGTAGCATTCCGGCAGGAACGGCATATCGAACTGCAGTGTATCGTCACTGATATCTCACTGATCAAAGACTATGAGGAGCAGCTCAAAAAAGAACGCGATTATTATAATAAACTATATCAAAACGTAGTCTGCGGGATCGTTCAATATGAAATAGAGGACAACAACCTGCGTTGTTATAACGCGAACAGTGAAGCCCTCCAAATGCTGGGTTATACGTCCATGGAGGAATTTCGCAGGCAGACAGCGCAGACACTTCCTCAGGTGACCGTTTCTGAGGATACGGAATACATACGGCGCACACTGCTTTCTCTGAAGGAAGAAGGTGAATGTGCCAGTTTTGAACACCGTGTCTGCACAAAGGATGACGGTATCCGCTGGGTCACAGGAGTGGCAAAGGTGATCTGCACCCCGGACGGCAAAAAACTGATTCAGAGTACATTTATGGACACCACCGCAAGAAAACGTGCCCTGGAGCAGGTGGAGGCAGAGCGCGACCGGTATGACAGACTTTACAAGGTACTCTATAATACAGCTGTATGCGGAATCGTCCAAGTGGATATCCAAAGCAATAAAATCCTGAGCATAAACAAAATCGCACTTGATATTTTGGATGAAAAAAATGAGGGAGACATTGAAAGACATCTTTTTAATGAGACACCGGAGGACAAACATCAGAAATGCCTGGCGGGAATCGGTACCTTTATGCATTCTCTTGGTAAACCGGGTGAACAGCGTGAGGTACGTTTTAACCTGACGAAACAGGACGGCGGCCTTACCACTATTGAAGGTACCGCCAACTGGATCATAGAAGACAAAGTCTCCAGTATCATTCAGTTTACTTTCCTGGACGTGACGGAGCGCGAACGTCTGAAAGAAGCGCAAATGCAGCTGGCAGTTGCAATCCAGTCCAATGCTGCCAAAACAGGATTCCTTTCCAAAATGAGCCACGAGATCCGTACACCTATGAACGGCATTATGGGTATGATCGATATCGCAAGATTAAATATGGATGACAGGGATAAAATCGAGGACTGTCTGGATAAAATGAAACTTTCCATGCAGCACCTTCAGATGCTGGTAAATGATGTACTGGATATGTCAAAAATTGAGAGCGGCAAGATGGAATGCAGGGAAGTGGATTTCGATCTGCGTCAGTTGTTGGAGGAAATCATCGCTGAATATAATTTTGCTGCCACCAAAGGCGGAGTCGGCCTGACACGGGCCATCAGTATCCGGCACCAGCATGTGATCTCCGATCCTGTCTTTCTGCGCGAGATTCTGGGGAACCTGCTGAGCAATGCCATAAAATTCACACAATCAATGGGTATGGTGGTACTGGTGGCTGAGGAAGTATCTGTCAATGAGGAACAGGCCGAATTCACATTCCGAGTCAAAGACTCCGGCTGCGGTATCAGCCCGGAGAACCAGGAGGTCATTTTCGACGCTTTTGAACAAGGTGATGGGAATAACATGAGCAAAACCCCGGGTACAGGACTGGGACTGGCAATCTGCAAGAACCTGGTAGAACTTCTGGGCGGAACCCTTCAGGTGGAGAGCCGGCTCGAATTCGGTTCAGAGTTCTACTTTACAATACCGATGAAATTGTCCAAATGTCAGACAGCCGCTGATCGGGTCACACCGAAAGCGGACAGGATAGACAGCTCTTTAAAAGAAAAACGCATTCTTCTTGCAGAAGATAATGACCTCAATGCAGAGATTGCCCAGACACTGCTTGGCAGCTACAATTTTCAGGTGGAACGCTGCAAAAACGGAAAAGAAGCACTGGAAAGCTATTTACAAAAACCGGCGGGATATTATGATCTGATTCTTATGGATATAAAGATGCCGGTTATGGACGGCCTGACATCTGCCCGGGAAATCCGAAAGTGCCAAAAGCCGGGGGCAGCTGAAATCCCCATAATCGCCATGAGCGCCAATGCCTTCCAGGATGATGTGGAACGTTCGCTCAATGCCGGTATGAACGCACATACTACCAAACCTATTGAGATTGAAAAATTGGTGCATCTGCTGAGCACCTATCTGTCATGAGCATACTCAAAAAGGGCTGCCTGTTTTCAGACGCCCTTTTTTAAGTCCTCTTTACCCTCTCCGCTTCCTGTCCTTCATCTTGCAAAACACCACAGCCACCACCGTGCTGAGCAGCGTAGCCACAATCCCCGGCCCTACGATTCCTGCAGGGTTTGTACTTCCGTACTGGCTCCGGTATGCTATGATATTTACCGGAATCAGCTGCAGGGAAGAAATATTCAAAATTAAAAAAGTACACATCTCATTGCTGGCTGTCCCCCTGGGCAGTATCCGCAGTTTTCCCCGGGAATTTATGCCTGCCTCCTGTCCGTTCTCCTGCCTCCGTTCCTCTTCCAATTCTGCCAGCTTTTCCATAGCCTTCAGGCCAAATGGGGTTGCCCCCCATCCAAGCCCCAGAAAATTGGCGATGATATTGGCGGATATATACTCCATGGCAGGATGATCCCTGGGCAGATTCGGGAATAAAAAACGCAGCAGCGGCTGCATTTTCTCTGTCATCTTCTCTATCATGCCGGAGGATCTGGCAATCTCCATGACCCCCATCCACATGGCAACGATTCCCGCCATGGTAATGCAGAGCACCACCGCCTCCTTGGCAGATGATAGAGCCGCATCCGTGATCTCTCCCATGCGTCCCGTCATGGCACCGTATGTAATTCCTATGAGCATCATGGCTCCCCAGAGAATATTCAGCATTTACACGCCTCACAGGCTTTTTCTCTACTATATGCTTTGTAGGTTTCATTTATTCTGAATAGCCGGACACAGGCGCTTGACTTTCCCTGTGTATCTGCTACAATGGCAAAAAGCGCACGTAAAACAGCGTTTTGCAGCAGACTGCCAATACCCGTTGAAAGGGGGATTCTTATGTCATATACGATTGCACTGGCTCAATGTACCTCTCTGCCGGACATATCCCAAAACCTGGTAACTGCCGAAAAATTTATAGCTGAAGCGCAGAAAGAGGGGGCATCTCTCATTGTTTTCCCTGAATACTTTATGTATCCCTGCACAGGAGATACCGCATCTTATACAGCGCATGCCCAGCCGGTTGACGGTCCGTTTGTTCTCTGTATGAAAGAGCTTGCAGTAAAATATAACATTTGGCTTCTTTTCGGAATGAATGAAAAATCCTCTGATGTGCATGAAAAAAAATGCTACAATACATTGGTCATTCTGGACAGTGGCGGCATAATACGCGGTACTTATCAAAAAACACATTTGTTCGATGCATTTGACTGGCAGGAATCCGGCCACACACTTGCAGGCAATTCACTTTTTTTACCAATAGTAACGCCTTTGGGCAGGCTTGGACTCGGCACCTGCTATGATCTTCGTTTTCCGGAAGTAGCCCTGCATGCGGCATTACAGGGTGCTGAACTCCTTATCTATCCTTCTGCCTGGGTGGATGGCCCTCTGAAGGCACTGCAGTGGAAAACTCTCATATCAGCAAGAGCCATAGAAAACGGTATAACCGTTATAGGATGCAGCCAATACGCAAAGGATACTTTCATTGGACAAAGTTTTGCCTGTGACCCTTTCGGCAATATACTGGCAGAGGGAGGGCAGCAAAATGAGCTCCTCCTTGTTCCTGTTACTCCCGGCCTGACCAGGGATGCCCATTCCCGGATACCATCGCTTGTAAACAGGCGCACTGACTTATATTAAATTAACATCAGACAGGCGGTATACGGCTGTACGAATGCCATATACCGCCTGATACGAGGAGACATTAATTATATGCCGCCATACGCAGCAGCGCGTTCAAATAAGCTTCTCTCTCATTCTCGGGCTTATGAGTTAACTGCTCCTTTTTAATTCTTTCCCAGTCCCTATTTATATCTAAAACCTTTCTGTTTTTCACTTCTTCATCCTGTTTCATTCTTTCTCCTTTCCCTGCACAGTTCATAATAGGCAGAACATTATAGTCTAAAACACACCGAATTCCCGTACATAGTCGTTTACCGCCAGTACATTTTCTCCTTTTGCATCATTCGGATAAGAAAGCATTTTATTACAACCAAAAATATAATTCCCGTCATAGGCCATGACATCTATTAATCGCTTCGCCTCCTCTATACATTCCCCCTTCGTACCTGTAGCTAAAAGATTTGAAGGAAAACCGCCTACAATGGTGACATTCGGAAGAAGCTTCTTCAATTCCGCAGGGTCGTCATTTTCAATCAGCAATGCGATATGCCCCTTGGGAATCTCCTGGAAAAAATCAATCAAATGCCGGATAGAGCCCTCAACAAACATAAAGGCCACCATATCATGTTCCGCAACACTATCCACATAACTCTTAATATACGGCCAGGCAAATTCCTCGAACTGCTTTGGATTCATCATATTATGTGCCATACTGGTAGCTCGAAACGGGAAGTATACTTCATCGCTGTCTTTAAAGTTTACCAATGCCTTGTCAAATAACGGTTTATAATATTCATCAATTACCCTTAAAGCATCCGGGAGATATTTCTTATTCCGTCGGAAGTCCAGTGACAGCCCTTTAATGCCGCGCAGAGCGCAGAACAGAACCTCTATAGGAAACATGGGTTTTGATGCCGAAAATTTTGGAACCCCGAAACCTTTCACATACTGCTCTCCCACCCGTTTATTAAATTCTGCTAATTTATCGTATTCTCTGGCAGCATTTCCAAAACGTTGAATTGCATCTTCCGTTTCTTTTAAACCATATTTACGGACAATTGCTTTCTCAAAATAATACTTCTGCAGTCCGTCTCTGATTAGTTCCGGATATTCGTCCTCCTCCATTACTGTGGTGTCAATGAAATTCATATGATTTTTCTTATCATCAATCACATATAAGCCTTCTCCAAACTGCTTAATATATCTGATAGGATTTCTGGCTCCCATATCTATATATAAATCAAACTCGTATTTTTCATGATGCTCGCAAACCGCTTCATACAACTTGTCGTAATCCGTCATAGCCTGACTCATCTTCATGCCAGCATCGCATATTTTCCATGTCCAGGCATTAGAAAACAAGGGTATTCTTTTTGGTTTTTTCTTCTGCCTTATTGTATCTGTTACGATTTCTTTTCTCTCACTCAACAGTTTTCCCGGATCATCATATTTCTTTCTTTCACTCATAAGTATCCTCCTTACTTATTACAGTAGAATCATGGCCGCTGCCATAGCACTAATAAAAGCTACGATTACCGGCATGATATTTCTCTTTATCACATCCATAAAATCCACACCACTCATCCGGCATGCAATAATAACCGCTGCACTCACAGGTGCAACTGCCCTGCCGATTCCACCAGCGAGTATAATAGGCTCCATCATTTTCAAAAGGTTCATTCCTGTAGCTGCCGATATTGGAGGCATCATAGGTGCGATTGCATATACTGCTGCAACACCTGAGCCGGTAATCAGACTGGTAACTGTAGTAATGGCAGATGCAACGACAGTTGCAATCCCGCCACCTGCTCCAGAGCCTGACAATCCGTTTAAAATCAGGGCAATCCCGCCTATGGCATTGATTCCGGCTGTAAAAACAGAAGCTCCAACGATCAGCGAAATAACTGATGCAAAACTGTTTCCCATTCCATCAAAAAACTTCTGAGTATCATTAAATGCTGTAACTCTGTTTTTGCAAAATATGAGATTACATAAAAAGGATACAGTGAAACCAATTAGATTTGCGCCAACTACACTAATGACTATAGTGCCAACCACCAGTTTTGAAAAAATCAAAACAAGCAGCAGGGGAAGCATAGGTAATACTGCATAAAACATGGGAATCCCCAAGTCTTTTGCCTCCTGCACCTCCATAACCTCATTTGCCTCTTCCTTCTCCTTTTTATCAAAATACCGGTTAATCAGTACAAATACAACTGTTGTTAATATAATTGTTATGACCGTAACCGGAAGCTGTTTTTTTATAAAAAATTCTGTGATAGTAGTAAGTTTCTTTACATCATCCAGAGCTACTACAAAATTTGTGATGGGACATGCAGGACCGATATCAAATGCCCCGGAAATAACAACAGTTGCCACAGCTGTCTTTTTCTTCACTCCCACCTGGATCAGAATCGGATATATAGTCGCCATGAGCAGAGTAGTCAGCCCCGAGTGACTGGGAACAAAAAGTTTTAGGATTGCGCCCACCACAATAGCCAGCACGACAACCACATACGGTGACTTCAGCCTGCGCAAAGGTTTTGCCGCAAGAAGTGCCAGTAAATTAGATGCCTTCAGATGGTTCATATATGTAACGAATCCCATTACTGACATGATCAGAATACCGGAACTCACTGTCTGACTTGAAAATTTTGTGCCTATAAATTCAAATAAATCCAAAAAACTGTTGCCAATACTCTCCTCTCCCATAGAACTAGTACCGGTTATTAATGTTATAACAGCCAAAATGATAAAACCAATAGAAAAAAGTGTTGTCGTAGCATTTAATTTTTTACTTATTGCGAAGATCAGAAGCACTACCGCAAAAATAGTAGCTATTAATTTAATAATATCCATAAAACCCCCTCCTTTTCAACAGAATTATATTGGTAATTTTTACCATATTCCGGATTTTATCTCCTCTGCCCACTGCTGACAAATTCTTACCGTATCCTGAGGATTGGTTGCCCAGGCATCAGCACCCGTCTGTTCTCTGGATACCGCTGTTATGGGAGCACCGCCAATGATGATCCTTACCTCATTTCTCATTCCGGCTTCCTGAAATGCTTCAACCGTTTCTTTCATAGCTTCCAATGCAACAGTAAGTACACCACTCAAACCAATAATATGAACACCTTCATCCTTGGCTTTCTCCACTATTTTACCCGGAGGTACATTGATTCCCATATCCATGACCTCCATACCAGATGCTTCCACCATGGCCTTTACGATATTTTTCCCGATGTCATGCAAATCCCCCTCAACGGTACAAAGAATCATCTTACCTGACTGCTGCGCATTTTCTCCACCTACAAGAGCAGGCCGAAGCCTGTTAGCCGCCTGCGTCATTAGCTCACCGGCATAGATAAGATCCCCAATAAAATATTCACCTGTCTCAAAATTACTGCCCACAATATCCATACCTTTTTGGCAGGCCTCCAATGCCTCTGCCGCTTCTGTGCCTCCATCCGCCATAACACTGTCAAGAATTTCCACTACTGTATCTTCTTCCAGATTCCCCATAGCTTCTTTTAACTTTTCGTATAATTTCATAATATTCCTCCTCACTTTGAATTCTTTTTCCCGATTTTCCCGGCTCGGTAGGCTCTGTTATAACGCCTGCAGTATTTATCCTGTCCCATCAAGACCTCAGCTGCTAAAATAGTGCCCAGCATCTCCCTGTCTCCGGGGTCCATGATTGCAGAATCCATACCTGCCTGTAGCGCCATTGCAAGAAAAGCTTTATTGATCAGTTTTCTGCAGGGCATACCATATGAAATGTTGGACAGGCCTGAAGTTATCTTAACATCTGGATACTGTGTCTTTATCCCTTTGACAGCCTCAATAAAATCAAGCATAGAAGAATTTACTGTGCTTACGGACATGACCAGAGGGTCTACATAAATTCTGTCCTGATCAATGCCATATCCTTCTGCCGTCTCAATCAGGCAGCCTGCTATTTCTATTTTGCTTTTGCCGTCTGCAGGTATACCATTATCATTACATGTCAGAAGAATTACTTTCCATTCATTATCGCGCAGCAATGGAAATATAACTTTGCACTTATCTCCTTCTCCCGAAGCAGAATTCATAATGCCGGGCCGCTTTACCAAGGACATTGCCGCCTCCAGAATATGGGGATTGGGGCTGTCCAGACAAAGCGGAGTTTCTGTCACTTCCTGAACAGTCTCTATCAGCCATTTCAAAGCATCCCACTCTACCCCCACATCCGTTCCGGCACATACATCCAGATAGTCGGCTCCATCCTCTGTTTCTTTCAGGGCCAATGTCTGTATAAATACTTTGTTCCTTTCAGCAATCGCTTTTCCCACAGCGGGAATTGCCCCATTAATTTTTTCTCCGATTACAATCATTATTTAACCCTCCCACTACTATTTTTCATCTAAGTTGCTGCTTTTCTTGTCACCTCTCTCATTTTCTCCTTTCTGATTTAATGTTATCTTCAATATCGGTCTATACTTGTATGTACAAGTATAGACCGTAAATATCTTTCTGTCAATATTTTTTTACACCTTTTTATATAACAGTTTATTTTCTGTTATTTTTTATTTTTATCCAGTATTGCAAATCTATATTTGACTTGATTAAAAAAACAGGATATAATTTGGGCAGATTATCTTCTCTATATTCCTGAAAAGAAAGGTGGCATTTTAATGAAATCCACAATTATTGCCTGCAAAACCTTAGAAGAAGAGTTGTATTATGTTATGAAATCCCTGTCAATATGCCCACCTGTTGTATGGCTGGAATCCGGTCTGCATAATAATCCCGCCCATCTGCACGAGCGCTTACAGGAAGAATTAGACAAAATCACTGGCCAGGAACTGGTAATCATGGCATTTGGATTTTGCGGAAACTCTGTTCTCCATTTAAAAACCGGCAACTATACACTGATACTGCCAAGAGTAGATGACTGTATATCTTTGCTCCTGGGCTCCGTATCTGTAAAATCCGAGCTGAATCACACAAATCCAACATATTTTCTCTCAAAGGGATGGCTGAAAGGTGAACGAAATATCTGGGTAGAATATCAATATACTGTTGAAAAATATGGGATTGAAACAGGACGTGAAATTTTCAATGCCATGTTTGGTCACTACCGCACTCTCGGCCTTCTCGACACGAAAATCTGCCCTATGAACGCACTTATGGAGGAGACTACAAAGATTGCCCGGACTCTTGACTTATCCCCAAAAATCATTCCGGCCTCGACCAGGTATCTGTCCCAGCTCTTATCAGGTCCATGGCCTGCCGAACGGTTTTTGCAGGTTCCTGCCGGCTCAGAAATTTCAATCGAGGATCTATACACTTATTAGTGCCCTTTGTTTATATTGAGTTGAATATACTGGTATGGTATACTGGATGGAAGAATGTGGCTGTACTGTCCCGGAACACCACATGGAGGGAGGAAAATTAAATGGAAGAACAATTGGTCTGCGCTATGGAAAGCCTTGACGAAGCTCAGGTAATCTACTGTGTAAAGACCTTATTGGAAGAAAATATAAGTACTCGTGAAATTCAAAAACTTCTGAACGAAGGTATGAAAAGAGTTGGCAGACTATTTGAAAAGGGCGAATACTTTCTTGCCGATTTAATTGTGTCCGGACTAATTTACCAAAAGGCCCTTACATATTTCCCTGTTAGTCAGTCCGCAGACTTTAGCGCTGAAACTGTTGGCACCGTCCTGTGCGGTGTAATGAAAGATGATATTCATGATATTGGAAAAGATATTGTCTGCAGTACCCTTCGGGCTGAGGGCTTTAAAGTAATTGACCTTGGTACAGACGTTGATACGGAACAGTTTATCCGGACTGCGGAAGAAAATAAACCAGATATTATTGCCCTAAGCGGTGTCATGTCTTACTGTGTAGAGGAAATGAAAGAAACCATAACCGCTTTAAGAGCTGCCGGTATAGATAAATATGCCACAATAATCGTAGGAGGAAATTGCATGACTTCAGAAACCAGTAAATATATCGGTGCAGATGCCTATTCACAGGACCCCATCGAAACTGCTGTAATCTGCAAGTCTTCTATGAAAGCAAAAAGCTATGGAAAAAAATAATAATACCTTTGGAGAGCCTCTATACATTACGATAGCAGGATCCTTGCGCAGGAAAATTATGGGTGGTGAATTTAATCCCGGGGATTTACTTCCTTCTGAAAATGTATTATCTACCCAATATCATACCAGCCGCGAGACGGTGCGAAAAAGTTTAAATATACTGGAAAAAGAAGGTTTCATTTATTCCAGAGCCGGAAAGGGTTCTTATATATCGTCTCCTCAGCACAATGTATTCTCTATGTCTTTTTCCGAAGATGATTCCGGAAACCAAACGAAATACAGAAATATCACAGTGATCGAACCCTCAGAAGAAATCAGAAATGCTTTAGAACTGAATTCGTCTGATAAAGTAATTGAAATCAGCCGAGTCATTTCCAGGAATGGAATCCCTGCTGCCTTTGACATTAAATATATCCCTTATGATAAGGGATGTCCTATTATAGAAAATGAAATTAATTATTCTGTTTTTCCCGAAATCGTTGCCGCAAAGACAGCTCCCTTCGCCTTCTGCACCCAAATGGAGATAGGTGTGGAATCCGGAGATGAGAAAACAGCACATACACTGCAGTGTGAACTATCCGATCCACTGCTTGTAATATACAGGTATTTCATAGACCAGGATGGACGTTGTATTGGATTCGGCAAAAAATATATGCGGCAGAATTACGGCAGGCTAAAAGCCAGTTCCGGTTATTTTGAACCCTGTTAAATTTATTAAAACGGCAGCAGATTTTTCCTGCAAAATCTGCTGCCGTTTCCCTTTATCCCTGCACCCAGGAACTATACTCTTTAATCTTCTTCAATATATCATCCCCCTGCTCTCCCTTGGCAGGCGTCGGCTGATAGTTATTATATCCATCCTCAGAGGAAATCCTGCACGGAATGATATTCTTCACATTGTCCTGCTGCAGCGCTCCATCCTTTATGGTAAATGTCTGCTGGAAGATCATGGTGTTCATGTCAGACGGATAGGCATTACCGCCAAAGCAGAAATTGCCCAGACTGTACACAATATTCTTCCCCTGATATTCTTCTATCCCCTCCAGCACATGGGGATGATGTCCCAGGACCAGATCCGCCCCGTTGTCTATGGCTGCGTGTGCCAGCTCAATCTGTGTGGAGTCCGGTTCATATGCCTTCTCTGAACCCCAGTGAAAGCTGGCGATGATAATCTGCGCTCCCTGTTCTTTCAGGGATTCCAGGTTGGCAATCATGGAATCCTTGATTCCAAGGCCTTCCCTCAGGACATAGGTGCCCAGCAGCCCCACCTTTACGCCCTTTATCTCCATCACAGCAGTCCTGTCATATCCAAATGTGGTGATTCCCTCATCCTCCAGGGCCTTGATGGTATCTGTATAACTCTGCTCACCATAATCCTTACTGTGGTTGTTTGCCATATTTGCCGCTTCCACACTGCCCGCAGTGAGTATCTTTGCATAGGCGGGATCCGCTTTAAATGCAAACTGTTTGTCCTCGCGTTCCTCACTGGTTGTGAGGGTTCCCTCAAAATTCACAATGGTCAGATCATCCTGCGAAAAAATCGGCTGAACATTCTGAAAGAAATAAGCCGGATCTCCCACTTCCTCATATTTAGCCGGAAGGCTGTCACTCCAGTCAAAGAACTCATCGGTTCCCAGTGTGCAGTCTCCCGCTGCGCTGACTGTGATCGTTACGGGTTCCTCTGCCTTTTTCTCTTCCCCGCCTGCACCCGACTTCTTATCCGCATCCCCGGTACTGTCTTTTTTCTCCGCTTTGTCCTGGGCTGCCGTTTTGTCCTGGACTGTCTCCTTATCCTGACTAGCCTCTGACCTGGCTGTCTCGGCCTTTGCGTTTGTCTCCTTTTCTCCGGAACCGGCAGACATGCCTCTGCTCACAGCCAGAATGACAAGAAGCACCAGGACCAGAGCCAGATCCATTCCGAAAATAAGCTTGATCCGCCTTACTTTCCGCTCCCTTTCCCTCTTTCGTCGTTCCTGTTCTTTTTTTCTGTAATGGTACGCCATTTATGATCCCCTTCTCTTTCGGACAGTATTGCACTGCCCGGTACCTCTACTCCTCTTCCAAAAGAGCCTGGTAAATGTCACGTTTGCTGACTCCTCTGTCCTTTGCGACTCTCTTCATCGCCTCTTTCCTGTCGGCTCCCTGGTTTACATAATACTCCATATGTTCCTTTAACGGCATCTCACTCCAGCGCTGCTGTTCCTCAGCTTCCATCTCACTCCGGCTTCTACCTTCCAAAACCAGCACACATTCTCCTTTGGGGGCATTGGTCTCATAATAGGTGACCGCCTCCGATAATGTAGTCCTGAATATGGTCTCATGCTTTTTCGTCAGCTCCCTGCACACGGAGATCCTGCGCTCGCCAAGAGCTTCCAACAGCTCCTGGAGTGTCCTTACAAGCCGGTGAGGCGCCTCGTATAATACAATGGTCCTGGTCTCATTTTTCAGCTCCTCCAGAACCTTTCTCTTCTCCTTTTTGTCTGAGGGAAGAAAAGCTTCAAAGGCAAACCGCCTTGTGGGAAGTCCCGACAGGGTCAGTGCTGTGATGCACGCAGCCGCTCCCGGAAGGGCGGTCACCGTAATCCCCGCATCCCAGCACATGGCTACCAGCTCCTCGCCGGGGTCTGAGATCCCGGGTGTTCCCGCATCTGTGACCAGTGCAATATTTTTCCCTGCCTGCATCTGTTCCACCAGATATCTTCCCTTATCTATCTTATTATATTCATGATAACTGGTCATGGGCGTCTTAATGTCAAAATGGTTCAGCAGCTTGATACTGTTTCTGGTATCCTCTGCCGCGATCAGATCCGCCTCTTTTAAAATACGCACCACCCGGTAGGTCATATCCTCGAGATTGCCGATAGGTGTGGCGCACAAATACAATTTTCCGCTCATGTTTCCTCTTCTCCCGCAGCCGTTTCCTGCCGCTTCCGTCCATAGATCTCCAGTATCTCATCCGTATAGACTCCCGGTCTGTCATAAACGATCAGCGGCTTTTCCACAGTAATCCTGGAATTTCCGCCTCTCATACCCTCTATGAGCACAAGATTGGGTTCCTTGTCCACATAGGGATAGACAAGGCGCATCCTTTTGGGTTCAATCCTGTATTTTACCATGGTTGACATAATTTCTGCCAGACGAAATGGCCTGTGTACCATGTAGAATCTCCCTTTCGGCACCAGAACAGAGGCTGCCTGGGAGATCACATCCTCCAGTGTACAGAGGGTTTCGTGGCGGGCAATGGTCTTTGCCGTGTTTTCCCCTACGAGACCATGACTTCCGATCATATAAGGCGGGTTGGTGGTGACCACGTCAAAAGAGGATGCTCCGAAAGTCTTCGCCGCCTCCCTGATGTCACCCGTTTCGATGGAAATATCTGCATCCAGTCCGTTGTAAGCCACGCTCCGTCTGGCCAGCGCCGCACTCTCCTCCTGGATCTCCAGTCCCGTAAAATGTCCCTGCGGGTACCTGGCTTTCAGCAAAATAGGGACGATACCAGTCCCCGTCCCCATATCCAATGCATTCTCACCCGGTTTTACCCTGGCAAACCAGGCGAGAAGCACTGCGTCTATTCCGAAACAAAACTGTTTTGGATTCTGAATCAGCATGTAGCCGTTCTGAAGGTCATCCAGACGTTCATTTTCCATAATCAGAGATTTCATTTCTCCAGTTCCTTTAATGCTTTTAATTCTTCATCAGACAGTTTTATCTTTTCTTTTTTCTGCCGCGGTTTGAATTTTAGATCCTCCACAGCGTATTCCCTGATTTCCTTCTCGTCATCCACATCTACAATGACTTTGACAAGCTGGCGCAGCACATTTACACTCTGTACTTCGCCTCTGAGCCCCTCCGGTGTGTTCACTCTGTCTCCTACAACCGGCAGTTTCCGGTTCAGCTCCTCGTATGTCTCTTCCTCATTTTTCAGACAGCACATAAGCCTTCCGCAGACTCCTGAAATCTTGGTGGGATTCAGAGAGAGATTCTGCTCCTTGGCCATTTTGATGGAAACAGGTGCAAATTCAGACAGATAAGTATGACAGCACAGGGCACGCCCGCAGATTCCGATGCCTCCCAGAATCTTTGTCTCATCCCTGACACCAATCTGGCGCAGTTCAATGCGTGTCTTAAAGATAGCTGCCAGATCCTTCACCAGCTCACGGAAATCAATCCGTCCGTCCGCGGTAAAGTAAAAGAGTACTTTATTATTGTCAAATGTATATTCCACATCGATCAGCTTCATCTCAAGCCCGTGCTCTTTGATCTTCTTCAGACAGATCTGGTATGCTTCTTTTTCCCGCTTTCTGTTGCTCTCCTCTTTCTTGTCATCCTGTGCATTGGCGATTCTGATGACCTCTTTCAAAGGCTGAACCACCTTCTCATCCTCTACATCCCTGGGGGGCAGAACCACGTTTCCGTATTCTACACCTCTTGCGGTCTCCACAATTACATGGTCGCCGGATTTTATCTCCAGATTCTTTGGAGAAAAATAATAGATTTTTCCCACATTCCGGAATCTGACTCCAATCACTCTTGTCATCTTAGTTCTCCCTGATTGTAAGGAACAGAAGTTCCATGGTTAAGTCAAAATTAACGTTTGCCTGCAGACGTGTCTTAGCTGTTTCGATCGCCTGGATGATTTTCTCCAGTCCCTCGTAAGAGCTCTTGTCTGCACGATCCTTGATTGCATTATATTCCTGACGGAACACCAGCCCGTCCACTTCTTTTGTAGCTTTGAACATCAGCACATCCCTGAACCACACTAAAAACAGGTCCAGATATTCATATACCGTATGCTTCTCCTCTGAGAGTGTCTTGATGGCATCCACCATCTCGTAGACCTCCATGCCGTCCCCCTTCTTCAGAATCTTCAGGGCAGCATCCATCATGTCGGCAAAATCCTCGGCCGTTGCGATCTGCTTAGCCTTCCCTACATTTCCCTGGGCAAACGCCACGCTGACCTCTGCCTGGTAGTCCGGTACGTGCAGCTCCTCCATGAGATAACTCTTGATCAGATCATCCCTGACCGGTTTGAAATTCAGGGTCACGCACCTGGACGTGATGGTTGGAAGAAGACTGGTATTGTTGTTCGCCAAAAGCAGAATCACCGCATAGGCCGGCGGCTCCTCAATGGTTTTCAAAAGAGCGTTCTGTGCCTGGACTGTCATCTTCTCTGCTTCGTCCACAATATATATTTTATAAGGCCCTGTATAGGGTTTGATCTCCACATCCGCAATGAGTTGTTCCCTGATATCCTCAATACCAATGGAATTTGGTTTCAGATGGCTGACATAGATAATGTCCGGATGATTCCTGTTCATGGCCTTTTTACATGAGCCGCACTGCAGACACGGCTCTTTTCCGTGCTTCTCGCATTGCAATGTCATGGCAAACAGCTTCGCCAGAAGTTTTTTTCCGCTCCCTTTCTCTCCTGCAAAAATGTAGGAATGAGAAACCTGATCCATGGCAACCGCATTTTGTAAATGGCGGATAACCTCCTCATGTCCTAATACCTTTTCAACTTCCTGCATTGCAATCACCTCTATCCTTCCGCCCTGCAATAAGGGCATTTATATTCAGAGCCGGCCTGCACCGGCTCGTTTCTATCATTATAGCACAGGTTTTCCGGGTCCTGCAACGTCTGGTGTTCTTACTTTTCTATTATTTCATCCCCGGTTGGTGTCCACTCCCGAATACTGTGGTTGTGTGAACTGTTTGGACTTTCGTCGGCAATTCGGAGCGGCCCGGCCACTGTTTCTGCATGCTTTACAGATAATTTGGATGCTGTCATGGGTTTTCGTTGGTAATTTTGGGCGGCCCGGCTGTGGTTTCTGCTTGCTTTACAGATAATTTGAATGTTGTCTTGGGTTTTCGTT
>ERZ506993.14-NODE-14-length-244135-cov-24.8078_pt1 | contig 244135 bp, 235 predicted proteins | sample MGYA00513167_ERZ506993 | MGnify/ENA metagenome assembly ERZ506993 | reverse complement strand
TTCGAACCCAACTCGGGGAGTTAAAGACAGAAATCGATTTGATTTCTGTCTTTTTTAATACATTATTTTTGTGATTGAATCCTATCATTGTCAACCCGATATTCATATTCTGCGCAGGAATATCCTTTCTTAAAACACCATGAATTTGCAAACAGAACAATCTGATAAGTCGTATCAGCGGAAAGCTTGTTAATACGCCGGTGCTTCTGAATAATTTCTTTGCAATACTGATCCGGATGGATGACGAAGAAACGATTCGTTACTATATATAGCTCGATTTCTAGCGTATTATCATTAGTATAGACAGTAGAATGCCTGACAGAATAAGGTCTGGTTTGAATAAAGGAGAAAAAGAATGCAATGATCAATAATATAGCTAGGATTCGGATATTTCTTTTTTTCAAGGCAAACCTCCTAAATGGTAATTTCTTACAGTGTATATAAATACATCTATATAAATACAGTGTAAGTTATCACATCTATTTTTTCAACCGAAATCTTAGTATACTTCAGTTATAGGATGGTACGAAAGATGAGTAGAATTAAGATTGAACTGGAAAAGGTATTAAAAGAGAGGAAGATCAGCAAGAATCAGTTATGCTATGCATGTAAGCTGCAGCATACCCAGCTGAATAATTATTGTAAGAACAAAGTCGTGAGAGTTGATCTGGCTACGATCGCGAAGATCTGCGATTATGTGGGATGCAGTATAGCGGATATATTGGTGCTGGAGAAGGATGAAGAACCGGAAAAAGAGATAGCGGAAGAGTAAAAGAAACCTGTAGGATAAAAAACAATCTCTATAATTTAAAAGGATCTTTTAGACGAGGAAAAAGTTTAAAAGATCCTTTTATTCAACCCTGAATCGGGGAACGTTTCTCATAGAAAAGAACTACAAAAAATAAGAAAATAAAAACGGAAAACTATTGTCTGTAGTATAAGTATTTGTTATTATGAAGTAAATAGAGGATATTTTACAAAGTAAAGCTTAATCTAGAGAATCTGCCAGTGGCAGGCCTCTGTAGATACCAAGGTATACAAAAGGAGAATGAAGAAATGAAAAAAGAAGACATGTCCTGTATCGACTGCGCAGTAAAAAACTGCAACAAAATGGATAAAACCTATCCGGATTTCTGTCTGACAACACACATGGACGAAGAAGTTCTAAATGAAGCTATGGAATGCTACAATGAAGACGAGAACCGCAAAGTAACAATTGCTGCGGCAGAAGTGGAGTATGAGAATTACTGCAAACATACCCGTGTCGAAGAAATCATGGATTTCGCAAAGAAGATCAATGCGAAAAAGATCGGGATCGCGACCTGTGTCGGCTTACTGAAAGAAAGCCGTATCCTGGCAGATATCCTGCGCAGACACGGCTTTGAGGTGTATGGTGTCGGTTGCAAGGCAGGAACACAGAAGAAGACATCCGTCGGCATTCCGGAATGCTGCGAAGGTGTTGGTGTGAATATGTGTAATCCGATCCTGCAGGCAAAGCTTCTGAACAAGGCGAAGACGGACCTGAATGTTGTGGTCGGACTTTGTGTGGGGCATGACAGTCTGTTTTATAAATATTCCGAAGCACTGACTACGACAGCAGTGACGAAAGACCGTGTACTGGGGCATAATCCGGTGGCGGCGCTTTATACTGCGGATAGTTATTATTCGAAGTTGAAGAAGAGTGAATAAATTGAAATCTGAAAGAAAATACTTTTGTTATATCACTTCAAAGTAACTTGAAAAGACTTTGAAGTAACTTTGAAGTTGACTTTGAAGTAACTTTGAAGTAACATTGAAGTAATTCAATTATAAGGGGTATAATGGTATGTATCTTGAAGAAATTATAGTGGATATAAAATTAGAAAATGATAAATTTGAATGCAAGGCAAGACTTAATCGAAATGATATAGTGGGATGGTTAAAGACGATTGCCGGGTTCGCAAATGCAGGTGGTGGAGAACTTTATATTGGAGTGGAAGATAAAACAAACAAGTTAATCGGATTTAATAGAAGTGAAGCAGATAATGAGAGAAATTATTTTAATAATCAGGTAAATGAACATTTGATACCAAGACCGCAGATGCAGATATCATTTGTCAGATATGAGATAAAAGAAAAGGAACGATTTATTATCCGGGTAGATGTGTCGGAATCAGTAATAAAACCAATAATATTGAAGTATAAAAATATACCTGCTATTTTCATGAGAAGAGATGGCTTTACAAATGGAGCAACCTATGAAGAAATCATTGAAATGAGTATTAAGAGTAAGAATGCACAGTACGATATTCTTACATCGGATAAAATATATGAAGCAAGCCACTTTAAGGATTTGAAAACATTTTATTCGACACATAACAATGGAAAAGAATTAAAAGAAAAAGCACTTCAATCAATGGGATTCTATGATGAAAATAATATGCTGGTAAATGGGGCAGTATTATTTCAGGATGATTATCAGGGAAAAAAGACAGAGATTAAATGTTCCGTATTTTCAGGATTTAATAAAGGCAGTGAGAAGATAATAACAATTAATCGATATAATGGAAATATTACATCTTCAATTAATTATATGATGGATTTTGTTAATCAACGGATGAATCATTCACTGATTAAATTGGATAATGTACGAAAAAATATAGACGCATATCCACAAAGAGCACTATTTGAAGGTATTGTAAATGCAATTGCACATAGAGATTATTTCCTGGACGGAACGCAGATACAGGTGGATATGTTTAAAGACAGACTGGAAATATCCTCGCCCGGTAGTTTTTACAGGGGAGAGAAAATAGGAAAAACATATGATTTATCGGGAATTATATCAAAACGTAGAAATGAGTTGATTTCCTCTGTTCTGGTTAGTTGTAATGTCATGGAGGCAGCCGGAACAGGATTTGATAAAATTATGGAAGAATATCAGGGAGTTGATGAAGCTCACAGACCATACATTTATTCAACTTCAGATCATTTTACTTTGGTGTTACCGGATTTGACTTATTCAGAAGGAGTAGAAGATAATAAAATTCCACATCTTGAATATGTCCCGGTAGCCAATGGAACAAAATATGATGATGCAGTGTTATCATTCTGCTATTATCAGGCACGTAAAGTATCAGAAATTGCAGAATATCTAGGAGTCAGTGATTCGTCATATTTAAGAAAACAAGTGTTAGAGAATCTTGCTAGAGAAAATTATGTAACGAAAGGTAAGATTGGAAGAGCAGCATGTTATAGAACCAATATGGATATGGTAGAATTGAAATAATTATTCTCTCTCTGAAAAGGAATAACAAACCAGATTAGCAAAGGTTTGTTATTCCTTTTTGCATATTATTTATCTAACTTAAGTCCCGCCAGTGCCTGTGCAAATGCGTTATTCACCGGTTCGTCATTTTGCTGCTGCTGTTTCTTCAGATATTTCTGGACATCGCGCTTAGATACGCCGGCGCCTTCTTTGGCACGACGGTTCTTGAATGCTTCCAGCTTCTCTTTGTAGCCGCAGGAGCATACAAATGTCTCACTGTCCCCCTTTTTGATCAGTTCCATCTTCTTGTGACAGTTCGGACATCTTGCATTGCTGGTGCGTGCGATCGTCTCGCGGTAGCCGCATTCACGGTCCTGGCAGACCAGCATGCGGGAGTTCTTGCCTTTGACAGAGAGCATACGCTTGCCGCAGTGCGGGCATTTTGTATTAGTCAGGTTATCGTGACGGAAAGTTCCATCGGAAGTCTTGATATCCTGAATTAATTCTTTGGTGTAGCTTTCGATATCTTTGATAAATACCTGCTCTTTGTGTGCTCCTTTGGCAATCTTGGCAAGTTCCATTTCCCAGGAAGCGGTAAGCTCCGGTTTTTTCAAATCTTCCGGGACTAATTCCAGAAGCTGTTTTCCTTTGGATGTCAGAAGAATCTCATTTCCCTTCTTTTCCAGCAGGAAAGAGTGGAACAATTTTTCAATGATATCGGCTCTTGTCGCTACGGTTCCGAGTCCGCCGGTTTCACCGAGAGTTTTTTTCATCTTATTATCATCAGAAGACATATAACGTACCGGATTCTCCATGGCGGACAGAAGTGTCGCTTCTGTAAAACGGGCGGGAGCTTTGGTCTTACCGTTTGTGATATTCGTGCGTGTGACAGTCAGGGTGTCGCCTTTGTGGAGAACAGGAAGTGCCTGCTCTGAAGCCTTTAAGTACATATCATTATTTTGGAAATCTTCTCCAAAATCTTCAGAATCTTCATAATCCCCGTAAGCATCATACTGTGAAGCGGAGGAACCGGAAGATGCAGCATCGGCATATACGGCCTTCCATCCGGCGGCTTTGATGACCTTTCCTTTTGCAGTAAATGTTTCACCTGCGGCTTCAGCTTTCAGTGTAGTCTGCTCATATTCAAATGCCGGATAGAGGACGCTGATAAAACGGCGTACGACCAGATCATAGATCTTGCGTTCATTGTTCGACATATGTTCCAGCTGGACATATTCTTCCGTCGGGATGATTGCATGATGGTCGCTGACTTTTTTATCATCTACGAAGGCTTTGCTTGTCCTAAGCGGTTTCTTTAAGAGCTCCGGAATATATTTCTTATAAGGTCCGATATTGCAGGCTTTCAGGCGTTCTTTGATCGTTGGCACAATGTCCGTACCGATATAGCGGGAGTCTGTTCTTGGATAGGTGAGGACTTTGTGGTGTTCGTACAGACTCTGCATGATATTCAATGTCTCCTTTGCGGAGAAGCCAAAGCGCTTATTGGCATCGCGCTGTAATTCCGTCAGATCATAGAGACCCGGGGAAGGTGTCCGTTTGGATGAGGTATGCACATCCGTCACGGTAAGCGTCTGGTTCTTTAATTTTTTATCAAGGCCGGTTATCAGCTCTTTGTTAAAGGAGCGCAGGGAACCGCTTTTCTTTTGCTGCCATGTCCATGTGACGATAGAAGCCATAGTGCCGACAGAACCACCGGTAACAGAAGTTGTACACCGCAGTCCATAATAATCTTCCGGTTTAAATGAACGGATCTGCTGTTCGCGGTGTGCGATCATGGCAAGTGTCGGTGTCTGTACACGTCCGCAGGAGAGCTGGGCGTTATACTTGCAGGTCAATGCACGGGTGGCATTGATCCCGACCAGCCAGTCTGCCTCTGCGCGGCTTCTTGCGGCATGATATAAGTCGTTGTACGCACGACCGTCCTTCAAGTGGGCAAACCCTTCTTTGATCGCTTTATCGGTAACAGAGGAGATCCACAGACGGCGGATCGGCTTATGACAGCCGGATTTGTCCAGGATCCAGCGGGCAACCAGTTCTCCCTCACGTCCGGCATCGGTGGCAATGATGATCTCAGAGACATCTTTCCGGAAAAGCTGTGTTTTTACATTATGGTATTGTTTGGATGTCTGTTTGATCACGACGAGTTCCCATTTCTTTGGAACCATCGGGAGATAAGACATATCCCAGGCTTTGAATTTCTTATCATATTCTTCTGGGTCGGCCAAAGTGACCAGATGGCCGAGTGCCCAGGTGACGATATAATTGCTGCCTTCGATCGCACCGGAAATGTTCTTGTGACAGCCGAGAACACGGGCGATATCGCGGGCAACAGATGGTTTTTCTGCCAGTACGAGTGATTTCATATATATATACTCCTTTCAGATATAGAAAAACCCCGAAAACATGATGTTTCCGAGGTTATATCAGAGGCGCCAACCAGATTTGAACTGGTGATAGAGGTGTTGCAGACCTTTGCCTTACCACTTGGCTATGGCGCCATGCCTTACGTACTGTTAAGTATAACAAATACGTAAGATGAAGTCAAGAAAATCTGTATGTTAAAATCCGAGATCTTCATTTACCAGAATGACTTTGATGCGCTGCGGTGTCTTGGAATATCTGGTGATCAGGATCTGACAGCAGATCGTATCCGGTGTTTTGCAGTCAAAACAGGCACCTGTTTTGCAACAAGGAGTGCTCAGGTTGAAACGCTGTGCGTTGATCGGAGCGGCTTCATTTCTTGCACGGGACATGGCAGAATCTACATCGTGTGTAACTTTATTCATTCCGATGATCATCAACACATTCCGTGGTCCGGCAGCGATAGAGGATACACGGTTGGAATGTCCGTCAATGTTGATCATAATTCCATCTTCCGTGATCGCATTTGCACTGGTCAGGAAGTAATCACAATCATATGCCGCAAGCTCGATCTTGCGCTTATCTTCCGGTGTCGGTGCGGTATCGCGGTTGTATACCTGATAATTTCCCTGACAGACAGCTTCTTTTAAGCCGATCTCATTGACAGACATGGAACCGCCCCAGGAGATGCTGCTTCCTTCCGGGATTAATTCTAATGCTTTCTTCAGAGCCTCTTCTTTGGAGTCTGTATAATAAGCTTCCATGTTGCGGGCTGTAAGTTCTTTTACAATCTTTGCGCCTAACATCTGGTTTCGTTTGATTCGATTCTGATCCATAATGAATCCCTCCCACGTTTATGTTGTTTAGATATTTCTACTTGAAATTATAACACAGATTCAGGTCCGTAGTCTTTGAAATCATGCAGAAGTTGAGGGGATGATCATTTATATACTGCGCTTTTCCAGCCTTAAAATATAAAAAGAAAGCATGATGTTTGTCCGGTTCTCATTGGTCAGGATATCATAATCCAGAAGTTCTTTTATCTTATTCAGTTTATACGACAGCGTATTCTTATGACAATAAAGTGCATCTGCGGTATGGATGATACTACAGTCATGATCAAAGTAGACTTCCAGGATATGCAGATAATCGGTATGATGCACAGCGTCATAGTCAAGAATCGGGCCAAGTGTGGAGTTCAGGAAATCCGTTGTCAGAGATTGATTGTGGATATCGGCCAGAAGTTTGTATACACCAAGCTTATCGTACTCAAGGAAGTTCTTCGGGAGAGCAGTTTTGGTGAGCTGATAGGCGGTAAATGCGGTCTCGTAAGAGCGGTGAATGTCTGTAAGCTGCGAGACCGTAGTTCCAATCCCGACATAGACATCGGAGTTATTCTGACAGACATCGTAGAGCTTCTGAGATATATCGTTTACAGATTCACCGGCAAACAATACGATCAGATGCTTCCCTTCTTCATATACGATCCCTTTAGACATGAAATAACGGATCTTCTTTTCCAGCTGTTCCAGGTAAGAATTACCGGAATCACTGTCATAAGTGTGGCAGCTGATTATGAGGACAGTATAGTTCATGTCGCGGAAGAATCCATTGCTTTCCAGAGGATTCAGATAGGAGTCTTCATTCTCGGGGTAATAGATCGCATTTTTCAAAGCAGCGGCAAGACTGGTCTCGCGGTGTTCGTTTTTTAACAGAATCTCAGAAAAGATCCGCATGATATCAATGAACGGAGTGTCCCAGGAAGTGGAGAACAGCGGAAGCTGTATTTCATTGCAATAGTCGATAATCTCCTGGGAAAATGCAGGACGTGATTTTACAGAGATGATCAGTCCGCTGGCGTGTGCGTCTTTCAATGACTTTAAGAACTCTTTCAGCCAGTCTTGAGAGGTAAAATTCAGACCGGAGTTAAAGATCAGTTCATCACCGTGGAGCAGATGGGAGAATTCACCCTGTTCGACGGTATGGATCCAGGTTACTTCTTTATCATAAAAACTATTGGTATGAAGGATGACATCAAATTGGTTGTTAATTGCTTCATACAGGGACTGTAATTTAATTGCCATAAGTGTAGTCCTCCTGATATATGTTGATCAGAGTATAGATATATTTTATCATAATTGTGTGCGACACACAATTTATAGAATAAAATCTGTCGATTAAAACTATATTCATAGTGAATTTCATATGATATATTGTATGAGAAGTACAAAAGAATGAATATTCAACCCCGAAAAATGTGCTTCTAAAAAATCCATTCTCTAGATTTTTAAAAGACGGAAAGCTCTTCAACGAAAGTTGAGGAGCTTTTTGCAATTCCAAAAAGCAAAAAACAGAGCGCACTCTATTTACAGGTAATACCAATAGTGCTAGAATGAATAACATATTGATACTACCCAGGAAAAGACGGAGGAATGAAAAAATGAAAGCAGTAAAAAATGGGAAAATTGTAATTATCGGAGCAGGACATGTAGGATCTCATTGCGGACTGAGTCTTATGATGCAGGGACTGGCAACGGAGATCGTATATATTGATATAGATAAGAATAAAGCGGCAATGCAGGCACTTGATCTTGATGATATGGCCTCTAATCTGGACAGAGATTTTACAGTGAGAGCCGGAGATTATTGCGACTGTGCGGATGCGCATATCGTTGTGATGGCGGCCGGAAAGAGCCGTCTTCCGGGACAGACAAGGCTGGATATGTTCGATGATTCGATCAAGATGATGAATACGATCGTAGGACCGTTAAAAGAGTCAGGATTCCATGGGATTCTGATCAGCATTTCCAACCCGGCAGACATCATTGCTGATTTTTTAAGAAAAAGACTGGGACTTCCAAGAAATCAGGTATTCAGCACCGGAACATCTCTGGATTCAGCAAGACTCCGCAGAATGTTATCTGAGATCACCGGCGTAAGCCGTCATTCCATTCAGGCTTATTGTATGGGTGAGCATGGGGATTCACAGTTCATTCCGGTATCACATATACAGATTGGCGGAATACCGGTAAAAGAATACCTGAGCATTCATCCGGAATACCGGGATAAAATGGATTTTGATAAGATCAGTGCGGAGGATAAGGTCTGTGGGTTTCACATCGTAGAAGGAAAAGGCTGTACAGAATTTGGAATCGGTGCCGTACTCAGCAATATTGCAAGAGCAGTCATGCATGATGAAAAGAGGATCCTTCCGGTATCCGTTCTCCTTGAAGGAGAATATGGAGAACAGGGTATTCCGGCGGGAGTACCATGTGTAATCGGGAAAAACGGTGTGGAAGAGATTCTGGAAATCTCCCTGACAGAGAAAGAAAAAGAGCAGCTTCATAATTCATGTAACGTCATCCGGGGATTCGTCGAGAAAGCCGATCAGATGTAAAAATCGTTAATATTTTAATTACTTTTGGATGTGTTGCATTTTATAGCGTCCTATGTTACATTGACAACAGAGTACAAAAAGAATCAGAAAGAGCCAAAAACAGTGCCCCTCTAACAACAGAGACCGGAACAGGATAACCGGCAGACAAGTATGTCTTATAGGAGGTAATTGTAACATGGCAATTTCAATCGGCATTAACGGATTTGGACGTATTGGACGCGTAGCACTCCGTATCGCCATTAATCAACCAGACACTTTTAAAGTATGCGGAATCAATGTACGGAATGCAGACCTGGGTTATATGAAGTATATGATCCGGTATGATTCTACATTTGGACGTTTTCAGGGAGAACTGGATACATATGAGAATGGACTGATCATTGAAGGACAGAAGATTCCTGTATTTTCAGAATCAGATGCGGCATTGATTCCATGGGGAGCATGTGGTGCAGAGTATATTATTGATGCAACAGGTGCATACTGTACAACGGAAAAGGCAAGAGCCCATTTAGAAGGCGGTGCGAAGAAAGTTATTATCTCAGCACCGGCAAAAGATGGGGATACACCGACATTTATCATGGGAATCAACCATGACAAATATACATCGGATATGCCAGTTGTATCGAATGCATCATGTACTACGAATTGTCTCGCACCAATCTGTAAAGTTCTGGAAGATAATTATGGAATCGAATATGGGCTGATGTCAACGATTCATGCCGCAACTGCAAAACAAAAGGTTGTGGACAGCCGTTCCCAGAAAGACTGGAGAACCGGACGTTCGGCATTTGGTAACCTGATTCCATCTACAACGGGAGCCGCAAAAGCAATCTCGCTTGTCATTCCGGCTTTAAAGGATAAGATGAGTGGTATTTCTTACAGGGTTCCAACTTCAGATGTATCAATTGTTGATCTGAATGTAGCGTTAAAGCAGCCGGCATCATATGATGAGATCTGCAAAAAAGTCCGGGAGGCCTCTGAGACATATTTGTCCGGCATTCTGGATTATGTAGAGGATGAAGTGGTATCTTCAGATTTTATCGGAGATTCACATGCATCGATCTTTGATGCAAGGCAGGGAATTCAAGTGAATTCCCACTTTTTCAAGGTCATCTGTTTCTATGACAATGAGTGGGGATATACAAGTCAGATATTCCGGCTGATTGAGCATATGGACAGGATAGATCACAATCGCTAATAATTAAGATGACGACAGGGGCATGTAAGATCTGATTCTGATGTAACACGTTTGATTTTATATCATACACTTCTGTAAGGGACATATGGATTCGTTATTACGATTATGAACCGGACAAGATGCGGACAGAAAAAAGCAGGTAAAGCTTTTGCTGTCCGCAGAAAATAAGAAAAAATCTGAAAAATAAAAATTTTTCGGAAAATTCAAAAAAACACTTGCCAAACAACCGAGTCTATGATATATTAAATCTCGGTCGTGTGAAAAACACAGTGACAAATAAATATACGGCTCCATGGTCAAGCGGTTAAGACATCGCCCTTTCACGGCGGTAACACGGGTTCGATTCCCGTTGGAGTCATATGGCGCCATAGCCAAGTGGTAAGGCAAAGGTCTGCAACACCTCTATCACCAGTTCAAATCTGGTTGGCGCCTCTTATAAAAACACCCGGAATATTTATTTCCGGGTGTTTTTGTCAAAGAATACAAGAAAAGCTGCCGGTGGCAGCCTCTCGTATATTATTTCGTTATAATTGAATCTTCTTTAACATATGATCGACGAATACTTTTGCATGCTCCACATCCAGATTATCCGGATGAGTAAGTGCAAGATCGAAATTCTGGATAAAACGGTCGATCTGGTCGTTATTCTCGTTAGTTCTCATGGATTCATACTTCATACGTACCTTCTGCGGCATCTTTCCCTGACAGATAAAATATCCAAGATAATCGTTGTCTGCTTCAATCCAGGCACTGACGCGTCCGGCAATATCCTTATAATATTCCGGGGAATCCCCCATTCCGCAAGTTCCGAATAAAGCGATCTGTTTGCCGCTTAAGTCACTTAAGAAGTCACTGACCTCCATACTGCAGCTTCCGCGGTGCACGCAGAATCCGATGAAGTAGACATTGGCTTCCGGAATTGTCTTATCTGTATCGATATCGATCAGATCTTTGGAATTGCCGGGAAGGCGCGAGAAGATAGATGCAGCAATTTTCTTTGTATTTCCGGATTCACTCTGATATAAAACAAGATAATCCAACATAAGAATTCCTCCTTTTTGCGTTTGCTGATGGTCACAATTTATTGTACATCTGGATTACATTGAAATTTTATGAGTTACATATAATGGCCACCGCTGTAACCGCCCGGGGCACCGCAGCACATTCCGCCGCTGCAGCATAAGTTGCAGACGATGTTGGCAATACATAATTTTACACACCAGTCGCTTCCGCCGCCGAAGGTGGTGGTATACGGATTCTGGCGTTGGCGGTACCAGCTTCCGCCACTTTCAAACTGGTTAACTAACATCTGGTATTGATAGTTGGCTGGTTCCATGCGGAGCGCTTCTTTGGCATGCTGAAGGGCCGTTGCATTGTTGCCGAGACCGGAATTGGCAATCGCACTGTAGTAATACCACTGGGCAGTATGCTCGTTGATTCCGTTTAATACGTTCATTGCTTCCTGATACCGGCCGTTGTTGATGAAGTTGGCAGCAGCTCTTAAGTGAAGATCCTGCTCACTTTCCTGACCTGCATTACCGGTCTGTCGGTATTCTCCGTAGAAGCCGCGGAACGGACCATATCCGTTCTGGCTATATGGACCGTAATTCCCGGAAGAGCCGTATTCCCGCTCTTTCATGATCTGCTGATAGGCCTGCTGGACTTCTTTGAATTTCGCCTCTGCCTGATCCTTGTTCGGATTATTGATATTGGCATCCGGATGATATTTTCGGCTGAGGTTACGATATGCTTTTTTTATCTCGTCATCGGAAGCATCACGGGATACTCCTAAGACACTATATGGATCTGTCATTGTTCTTGATCTCCTGTTGTTGAATTATCTGTGTCAGGATGTGGATTATCATTCGTGGTTCTACCGGCAGTGGAATTGCCGTCAGCAGTATCTGCAGCGTTGTGTGTATTCTTGCCGGCGAGTCTTTCGGATGTTACGGCAGTGTATCTGCTCCATACTCCGGAATAGAGAACGTTCCGCAAGATCTCTGCATGCAGCAGTATCGGAAGCTGTTCGAATTCCCTGGAGCATTCCGACATCATAAGCGTCAGAAGGCTGCGGCAGTCATCTGCAAATGCAGGATCGTCCAGGTATGCCTTCCTGAATGGATTATAGCTGCCGGATTTGATGTCTTTTTCGACATCATCGTAGGCGTCCATCAGATAGATGAATTTTCCGAGAAAGAATCCGATCTTACGAAGAGAGGATTCCCATTCATCGTGGCGGTATGCAAAAATCTCAGCCATGATATTGCCAAAAAGTCCGGACATAAGATCCAGATTCTGTTCATTTTCTGCCTCATATTTTGAGATTTGGGCGAGATTTTCTGAGATGACCTTACATTTTACGGGATATAATTTTTCAATCTTCTTTATCTTTGAATGCAAAAGTTTTGCGGCAACAAAAGCTTTCTTCCTGTGTTCGTCTGCCCAGTCATCTTCACACTTATAATAAGATAACAGCATGTTGATGGCTGCGGCATATTCAGTAAATTCATTGGTCTTTGCCGCATGCTTTTGCATGGGCTGTGCAATACAACGGACCATTTCTGTCTTCGTGTCCGGTTCATAAAGACCGGTGAGCAGGATCACAAGAAATGTCATATCAAAGGATAAAGTCACCTGACCTCTTCTACCATAACATTCTTTTAAGACTTTGCATAGTCCACAGTAATAAGAATGATAGACATCATAATCTTTGAATTTCATCTCGGCTTTGTTGATAGAAATATAACCAAACATGGGAACTCCTTAGCTTCGTTTGATAAATCTGGTGTTACACTTCGGGCAGCGGATCTCAATCTTGCCTTTTCCTTTTGGAACACGGATCTTCTGTTTGCATGACGGACATTTGTAAATGTGGTGTGTCTTGCGCTGTGTTATCATGTTACGCTGCCTGTAGAAAAATGTCCGGATGCCGCGTGTCATCTGCAGATATTTCTGATTCTCGGCGGCTCGTTTGTAAGTATTTTTGGAAAACATCCGGAAATAAGAATAGATGATGCCGGCCCATGCCAGCCAGGAAAGGATTCCCCGATGCGTCCATCCTGCGATCAGCATAAGGATCAGGGATCCCCAGATGGTAAATTTGCCAAAGGAATCAACACCATATCTTCCGTACATAAAACGTATAAATCTGTCTTTTAGTTTCAATTCATTCACCTCTTAAAATAGTACTTGCAATATACATTTAATCATACGCCGGGAATAGGAAAAATCAATAAACAGAGTATTAAAATTTCTAAAGATTTTAGATGAGAAAAGTGCAGAAACTGTGGTGGATGTGTTAAGATAAGAATGTTAATTTCGTAGAACAGGGTTGATAACGGGGAGGAGGCAGAATATGCAGAAACTGACGGAGCTGATCAGAGAAGATATGAAACCGGCACTTGGCGTGACCGAGCCGGGAGCTATCGCATTTGCCGTGGCAAGTGCGAAGAAATATACGGAAGGTAAGATTGTAAATGTACATGTGGCATTGAATTCCGGTATGTACAAGAATGCATTTACCTGTGGAATTCCTAATTCGGAGAGATTCGGCAACTATTATGCGGCGGCACTTGGGGCGGTAGCAGCAGATGCGGAAAAAGGACTGGAATCGCTGGCAGATATCACACCGGAAGATGATGAGAAAGCGGCGCAGATGGTGAGCGACGGTCTGGTGGAAGTGGTTATGGATCATGTCGGATCCGAGATCACGATCGATGCCGTGGTGACAACGGAGAATAACCGGTGTAAGGTGATGATCCGGGATGCACATACGAATATCGTAAAGATAGAAAAAGACGGCATTGTAATATTTGAGACAGAAGATAAGATGTACAGGGATGAATCCCGGAAAAAGCAGGCACGTCCGGTAATTCACGGATATTCCCTGACAGAGATTCTTCGATATGTAAATACAGTTCCGGTTGAAGAGATTGCGTTTATAGAAAAAGCGTATACGATGAATCTGGAATTATTAAAAGAAGGACTGGCTTCGGACAGGGCAGTATTCGCAAAGAAACTTTATCGTGAGAATGGCAACCGGATCATATCCGGGGATGCACTTAAGACGGCACAATTACTGTGTAACGGTGCGATAGAGGCCAGGGTTCTGGGCCTTTCCAGACCGGCTATGAGCATTACCGGGAGCGGTGCACACGGAATCATTGCGACGATGCCGTTGTATGCGTACCGGCATGCCAATGAAGATAAGACGGATGATGAGACCCTATGGAGAGCAACTGCACTCAGCTATCTGATTACAATGTATATCAAAGAGTACTCAGGAAGATTATCGGCATTTTGCGGCTGCGGGATTGCAGCCGGAACCGGGATGGCCTGTGGACTGGCATATCTGCAGGGAGCGGATGGAGAAAAACATACAAAAGTGATTCAGAATATGGCAAGCGGTCTGACCGGAATGATCTGTGACGGAGGCAATCACGGATGTACGATGAAAGGGATCGTGGCAGTAGATGCAGCATTCCGTGCAACAGATATGGCAATGGATGATATCTGCATAGAAAATATTCATGGAATCAACGGCAGGACTCCGGAAGCAACTATGAAGTACATGGGAATGATCGCATCCCCTGGAATGACAGGGACGGAAAAGACGATCGTAGAGATTATGGAATCGAAAAAGTAAAGAAAATAGAACAGCACAGGGAGGGATCGAATCCGGAATGAGAAATGAAAATGCAGACAATGAAAGAAAAAAACATCACCGCGGAAGAAGGCAGAAGAAAAAAGGGAATATAATCGCCAATGTGATTCTTGTGATCGCACTGATCGTATTCTGCGTGTCGGGCTTTCAACTGTTTAAGATCGGAAAAGGTTATCTGGATGGAAGAAGTGAGTATGATAAAGTGCGGAAACTTGCGGTGACGGATGATAAGAATAAAAATGATAAAGATAAAAATCATAGTGAAGACGGAGATGATACATTCTCTATTGATTTTCAAAAACTGCTGGAGATCAATCCGAATACGATCGCATGGATCAGATTCCCGGATGAGCCGAGTCAGATCAATTATCCGGTTGTTCAGGGAACGGATAACAGTAAATATCTGAAGAAAACATTTTCGTCTAACGAAAACACGCTGGGAGCAATCTTCCTGAATGTTGACAATCAAAAGGATTTTTCGGATAAAAACTCTGTAATATATGGACATAGAATGCGGGACGGTTCGATGTTCCGTCACCTGCAGGATTATGATACCCGTGAATTCTGGAAGAATAATCCATATTTTTACATATATACCGTTGATGGAAGAATTCTGAAATATCATATTTATTCGGCAGGACAGGTAGTCGACACTTCGGAATCGTATCAGACAACATTTGAAACAGATGAAGAATATCAGGAATTTTTGAATATGACGCAGAGTACTTCTCTGTATAATACCGGCGTGGAAGTGACAACGGCAGATACGATCATTACATTGTCGACCTGTACCAGCGCCAGTGATAATCACCGGTTTGTTGTAAGAGGGGTAAAAGAGGAGGAGACGAAACAGTGATGAAGAAAGAATATACCTATGAAGTAGGAGATGTGGTAACAATGAAAAAGCCGCATCCATGTGGAAGTAAAGAATGGGAGATACTAAGGGTTGGAGCAGATTTCCGACTGAAATGTATGGGATGCGGACATCAGATCATGATCGCCCGCAAATTGGTAGAAAAAAATACAAAAGATTTGAAGAAAAAGGCTTGAAAGAATCGAGAGTTTATGGTAACATAAGAACTCGTGATACAATAATTCTGTCCTAAAATAGAGACAGAAATCCTTGCTCCCACATAAGATGAGCGGGGGCCAAAAGACCAGAAGGAGGTGCAAGACGACATGAACAAATATGAATTAGCTGTTGTTGTCAGTGCAAAAATCGAAGACGACGAAAGAGCTCAGGTAATCGAAAAGGTGAAAGCATTAGTTGAACGTTTCGGTGGACAGATCTCTGACGTTGATGAATGGGGTAAGAAGAGATTAGCTTACGAGATTCAGAAGATGAAAGAAGCATACTACTATTTCATCCACTTCGAGTCTGATGCTGAGACTCCAAGCGAAATCGAGCAGAGAATTCGCATTATGGACAACGTTATCAGATTTTTATGCGTTAGACAGGATGCATAAGCAGGAAGTAGAGGTATAATATGAATAAAGTAATTTTGATGGGACGCTTGACAAGAGATCCTGAGGTAAGATATTCACAGGGTGAGAATTCTACAGCGATCGCAAGATATACATTAGCTGTAGACCGCAGATTCAGACGTAACAATGACGGAGAGCAGTCGGCCGATTTTATCGGATGCGTAGCTTTCGGAAGAAGTGCAGAATTTGCTGAGAAATATTTCCGTCAGGGACTGAAGGTTATTGTAACCGGACGTATTCAGACAGGAAGCTATACCAATAAAGAAGGTCAGAAAGTATACACAACAGATGTTGTTGTAGAAGATCAGGAATTTGCTGAAAGCAAGGCAGTAAGCGACGCAAATGCAGGAAGTTTCCGTGCGGCAGCTCCATCACCGGCTCCGGCACCAGCCACACCAGTATCTGATGCAGGTGACGGCTTCATGAACATTCCGGATGGAATTGATGAGGAATTACCTTTTAATTAGGCAATAGTACCGTGCTGTGGTACTTGCCGCATTTCATTTTGTTGAAAGGAGAAACCAAAATGGCTTACGATAAAGGAAATCGTCCAGAAGGCGGCTTCAAGAGAAGAGGCGGCGGACGCAGAAGAAAAAAAGTTTGCGTATTCTGTGGAAAAGAGAATAACGAGATCGATTACAAGGATACAGCAAAATTAAGAAAGTACATCTCTGAAAGAGGAAAAATTCTTCCTAGAAGAATTACTGGAAACTGCGCTAAGCACCAGAGAGCTCTTACAGTAGCAATCAAGAGAGCACGTCACATCGCTCTTATGCCATACGTACAGGATTAATATTGAATGTTGAAAACCGTCAGTGCATTGCACTGGCGGTTTTTTTATGTATGGGTGCTTGATATTTCATAAAATAGCGAGTATACTATATAAAATATGTGCAAAATGCACAAGAATATATGGGAATACACTAGCATAAAGGAATGAAGAGATGAAAATTTTACTGGTAGATGATGAACGGGAAGAAAGAGAAGGGATTTCCTGGCTTATAAAGAAATATAAGTATCCATTAGAAATCGTGCAAGCAGCAAATGGAAAAGAGGCATTGCAATGTATTGAAAAGTACAAAATAGATATTTTGTTTACTGATGTAAAAATGCCTGTTATGAATGGCCTAGAATTGGCGAAAGAAGTGTATAAACGATGGCCGGAGATTAAAATTATTATTTATAGCGCCTATGGGGAATTTGATTATGCAAAACAGGCATTGGAAGCAAATGCCGTAAGTTATTTGTTGAAACCTATAGAGATTGAAGAATTTCAAAAGTTAATGCTTTCCGTCATACAAGCAATTAATGATGATAATAAAAAAGATGAGCTAAAACAAAATGCGGAAATTCAAAATCGTAAAAATCTATTTTATAAGATATTTAATAGAGCGCATATTGCTGCTGATGACAGAGAAAAAGTAAATCAGATACTTTTTGAACAAAGTAATACAGGATGTAAGTTGTTAGATGTTGAATTTGCAGAGAATTTTTTTGAAGAACACGAAGAGTTATTTACTCATTTTTTGAAAATGTATATGGGGAAAAATGTATTATATTTTAATATGTATCCGAATGAAGCATATCTGTTGGTTCAAGAAAAAAAGTATCTTACTGGAAACCAGTTGGAAGAGCAGGCAGAAAAACTATTGATGGATTTACATAAGGAAACTCATAGTGAAGCGGTAATGATTATTAGTGATTTGATAGATAATGATGCAAAATTAGAGGAACAACTGGTTAAAATCCATAAAATACAAAGTGAGATATTTGGTTATGACAATCAGATAATCAGGGTGAAATCATATTATAGTGAGACGGAATATTATGCTTCGGACGTAGAAAGTGCCGGTAAAAAATTGGAACAAGCTTTTGCCTCCATGGATTTGGAATTGATAAAAAAACAAAATGAATTATTGAAGAAAACGATTTTGTCATTAGATAAAGTCAGTAAATTATATTTGCAAAATATATTGTATTCTATCATAAAATCATTGTATGATAAATCTCCGAAAATAAAAATGGAAGAGGTACTGGCTTCATCAGAAAGAATGTTTCGTGCAAAAAATGCAAAGACAATGTTGGAGATTTATGGAGAATCTATAGATAAGATGCTGGATTCGTTAGCGGTAGAAAAGCAAGATGACTCAAGGATTATTCATAAAATTAAAAATCTGATAGAAAAAGATTATGCGAAAGATATAAGTTTGAATTATGTAGCTGAAAATGTTAATTTAACACCAGCATACGTTAGTTATATATTCAAAAAGGAAACCGGACAGACATTGGTAAAATATATAACGGACGTGAAGATGATGAAAGCTAAAGTTATGCTTGAAGAAGGAACATTAAAAATTGTTCAAATTGCTAAAGCGTGTGGTTATGAAAATCAATCTTATTTTAATAAACTGTTTAAAAATTATTATGGAATTACACCTAAGCAATTGAGAGAAAAAATATGAAAAAAATATGGGATTGGTATTACGGAAAGGCATCTATCAGAAAAAAATTAATTATCAGTTATCTGATATTGGTTATATTGCCAATTTTAGTACTTGGCATGTATTCTTATTATGTATCTAAAAAAAATCTGATAAGACAGACGAAGCATACAATGGAAAGCAATGTCGATGCAATTTCTTACAGTTTGCAAAATGATATTCAACGAGAAACTGACAATATTAAATATTTATCATATAATGCAAAGTTAAGAGGAAGTCTGGAAAATGGATTGAAAAACAGAAATGCGTTAGTAAAAGAAATGAACGATTCTGTAGAACCCACATTTTGGTATTTTATAGCCAGTGATGATAAGATAAAGGGAATTGAAATCTATTCTCCATATGTGAAACAGTCATTGGGAAGTTTTTTGAAACCATTAGAAGGGAAAGAAAAGAGAAGTTGGTTCAGAAAAAACCAGAATAACTTTAAAACAGAGTGGAGTGTTAAAGATGACCGGATTTATGCGACACGAATGATTTTAGATTCGGCGACTTCGTCAACGGCAATTGGATATATGCGATTAGAAGTGTTTGCAGATGAATTTTTAGATGGACTTTTTCAATCAAGCTATTTGAATAATGGAATACTTTTAGTGGATGCAAATGGAAAGAAGATTACGGAAAGAACAATTAAAGATAGAGAAATAAATAAAAATATTTATCAACATATTGAAGAAAATCGGGAAGAAAGGATTTACGAAACTAAAAAATATATATTAGCCACATCTGAGGAAATGGATAATGGCTGGAAATTATATTATTATATTGATAAATCGGAAATTTCGGAGCAAATTCGAGAAATTATGGCAACGACAGTACTGGTAATGGGATTGTGCCTTGCGGTTGCGTTGATTATGATGAGTGTGATTTCTAAAATTTTAAGTACAAGAATTCTTCAACTAAAACATGGAGCGGAAGAGATTAGCAGGGGGAATTTTGAGCTAAAGATAGAGCAGGGGTATTCTGACGAAATAGGAGTTGTGGCAGAAAGCTTTCGCGAAATGTGTATGAAAATAAATCAAATGATGCAGGATATGTACCAGTTAGGATTGGAAAAGCGAAAAGAAGAATTGAAAGCATTGCAGGCGATGATGAATCCTCATTTTCTGTATAATTGTTTATCTAGCATTAAATGGAAGGCAATAAGATCAGACCAGGATGATATCGCAGAAATTACAGGTCTTCTTGCAACATTCTATCGGACAGCATTGAATGGCGGAAGACAGATTACGATTGTACAAAATGAATTGGAAAATATTAAAGCATACTTGCAAATTCAACTAAAATCACATGAAAACAATTTTGATGTAGAGTATCAGCTGGATGAAGCTGGGGGAGAGTGTCAGATGCCGAACTTTTTATTACAGCCAATTGTTGAGAATGCAATATGTCATGGAGCAGATTTGTGTGAATCCGAAAGAGGAAAAATAAAGATAGAGTATATATACGGTGAAGAATTTCTCGAATTTCATGTATATAATAATGGACCAAAGGTAGTTGGTGAAGAATTGGAAAGAATTTTAAATACTCCGGGAAAGGGATATGGGATTTATAATATCCGTGAAAGAATTCGAATGTATTATGATGAAGAGTGTGGCTTGTACAGTTCAACTACGGATGAGGGGATGGTTTGTTTCTCCATTAAAATCAGAAAAGAGATAGAGAATAAATAAAAAGTGGGAAGTCGGATAATGGCTTCCCGCTTTTTTCATAAAAACATTTCTTGAAAAAATGTTATAAATCAAAAAAATGTACAATTTTAATATATATGGTTAAAAACTATAATAAAAGCAAATAGAGGAGGACAAAAGATATGAAGAAAAAAATTGTAAGCGTTCTGTTATGTGCCACAATGGTAACAGGATTAGCAATGGGGTGTGGCAAAAGTTCTGATAGTAGTTCGGAAAAAACAAGTGATGGTAAAACCAAAATCCGAATGACATATTGGAACAATGAAGATACGGTGAAAACACTTCTGGATTATCTGGAAAAGGAAGTGCCGGATGTGAAAATTGAGTTCCAGTTTATTGACAATTCAAATTATGATACGGTTGTTGATACACAACTTTCAGCGGAAGAAGGACCGGACATTATTTGTGAATCACCTGCATCTGCATTGAAACATGCAAAATTAGGTTATTTGGAAAAAGTAAATGATCTTGGAAAGAAATATTCTGATGCAGGAACAAATGTATATAGTTATGATGGAGATGTATATGCATTACCTGGAATCAGCTGGTTTGAAGGAACATATTTTAATAAAGAATTATTCGAGCAGAACAATATCGAATTGCCAACAACCTTTGATGAATATTTGGACGTATGCAAAAAATTTGAAGATCTTGGAATTAAACCGTTAGCAGCAGGATTGAAATCATGGGAACCGATGTTAAAGAATTCGATGGCTTTTGTAACAGCAGAATATCTTTCAACAGATGAAGGAAAAGATTTCGGAGAAAAATACAGAAATGGAAAAACCACTTTAGAAGGCAACTGGAATAAGTATCTTGAAAAATGGTCAGAGATGATTACGGATGGAGTATACACGAAGGATATGGTAGGTATTGACCATGATCAGGCTCTTGAGGAATTTGCAACTGGAAAAGCTGCAATGTTCTGTTCCGGTCCATGGGATTTGGATACTATTAAAGACAAAAATCCGGATCTTAAGGTTGATATGATGCCATTCTATGGAACGAAAGCAAGTGATGGCTGGCTGATTGGAGGACCGGGATGTGGTTTTGCAGTAAACAAATCATCAAAAAATAAAGATGCAGCAATGAAAGTATTAAAAGCACTTTCAACAGAGGAAGGTCAGAAGGCGTTCTGGGAAGATAATCAGGGTGGTTCTTCTTATCTTGAAGGAGCTAAATTTGAATTACCGGAAGAATATGCAAGTGCATCAAAAGCGTTGGAAGCAGGTAATGTATATTGTCCATGGAATGAATGGGGAGATGCAGCAAGTGCACACGAAACATATGGAACAGAAATGCAGTCATATCTTCTCGGAGAACAGGATCTGGATACAACATTAAAGAATGTTGATTCTGCAGTAAAAGAATTACTTGAAAAATAAGATACAGTAGGAAGAATGAATAAGGTGCCTCTCGCGTCCAAAGTGGCGCAAGGCACCTTTTGACTTTTTAGGAGAATAAAAATGGTAAAAAAGAGAAAATTACGGGCTGGTGAGCTTGGGAAATATTTTGTTATTTTCATTTTACCAGCACTGATCATATATTTGTTATTTAGCATTACCCCGTTTTTGTATACGATTTATTATAGTTTTACAGACTACACAGACATGAATCCCATAAATCTTCATTTTGTGGGATTAAAGAATTATATAAAAGTATTGCAAACGCCGGTAATGTTGGCGGCTATTAAGAATTCCGTTATCTATGCAATTTTATTAACGGGCTTTCAAACACTACTCGGATTGCCGCTTGCCTTTGTATTAAATCAGAAATTAAAAAGCAGAAATTTGTTAAGAGCGGTATTTTTCTTCCCGGCAGTATTTAGTTCCCTGATTATAGGGTACTTATGGAATTTTATTATGTCGTCTTCGGATTTTGGATTAATTAATAATATTTTACATCAGCTGGGTCTGGGAACATTGAATTTCTTTACATCGAAAAATGCATTATATTCTGTAATTTTAACACAGATTTGGCAATGGACAGGATGGGCAATGGTTATTTTCCTTGCAAACTTACAGAGTATTTCACCAGATCTTTATGAGGCGGCAGAAATTGATGGAGCCAATGGACTAAAAAAATTTATGTATGTAACATTACCATTAATGTGTCCATCGGTAAAAATTGTAATTGTTACAGGATTGATTGGTGGAATGAAAGTATTTGATATTATTTATTCTATGACATCAGGTGGACCTGGAGATGCAACACAGACAGTTATGACAGTTATGATGAAAAAAGGAATATCAGAAGGATTTTACAGTACAGGTTCAGCTTTTGGTGTATGCTTCTTTATTATCGTTCTTGCAATCAGTGCAATAGTAACAAAATTAATGGGAAAATGGAGTGAGGCAATACAATGAGAAAAGAAAAAAGAAATCTTGCGATTACTGAAATTTTTATGATCCTGATTGCAGTAATCTGGTTTATACCAATTTATTATCTGATTGTTACAACTTTAAAAAGTTCGCAGGAGGCAACAGCAAATCCGCTTGGCTTGCCTAAAGTACTCAGGTTGGATAACTATGTGAATGCATGGGTCAATATGGAGTTCCCAAGAGCGTTTGGAAATACATTATTTATTACTGCAACAGCAGTTCTTTTGATTGTTATATTTGGATCTATGGCAGGATATGCATTGGCAAGAACAAAGTCCAAAATGGGAACCAGAGTTTTTCTTCTGTTCCTTGCAGGACTGATTGTTCCGTTTCAGATGAACATTGTTAGTTTGTATAAAATTGTAAAAGGCTTCGGTCTAATGAATACTTTGTGGTCTGTTATTCTGGTAGATGTAGCCATTAATACGCCGCAAGCTGTATTTTTGTTTAAAGAATTTATTGAATCGACAATTCCAAAAGAATTGGAAGAAGCTGCAGCAATTGATGGGTGTTCTGTTTTTAAAAGATTTTTCCTGATAGTACTGCCTTTATTAAAACCGGTTATTTCTACCGTTGTAATTATCGTAACATTAAATGTATGGAACGAATTTATGACACCACTTTTGTTTTTGCAGAGCAGAGAAAATGATGTCATTCTTCAAGAGGTAACAAGAAATATAGGACAGTTTGCCACAGATTGGACAGCATTATTCCCAATGTTGATGCTGGGAGTTGCACCACTTATGATTTTCTATGTGTTTATGCAGAAATATATTATTGCAGGGGTAGCAGCAGGCGCAGTAAAGGGGTAAAGAAAAGATTAAATATGAGAGTGAAGACGATGAATCTGGATATCAAAAAAGAGTGTAATAATGTAATGGTTATTGTGCCGCATCAGGACGATGAAATCTTGATGTCGGCAGGAGTAATCAGAGTATGTGAACAGAACAATGTTCCATATACGGTTGTGATGGTAACAAATGGTGATTATGGCTGCATAGATTACTCTAAAGGTTATGCAAGGCTGAAAGAAAGTCTGGCGGGATTGGAAACACTTGGAAGCAATAAAGAATCATTTGAAATTATGGGGTATGCAGATACTGGAATGCCGGAAAGGGAAAGCTTTTTGACACATCTGTATAATGAAAAAAATGAACAGAAAATCTATCCTTCATCTTGTGCACGAGAAACGTACGGGTTAGAGGATAAAGTCGAATTTCATATGAAAAAATATGGAAAACATGGAGACTATAATCGCATAACATTTGAAAAAGATTTAGAAATGTTGTTGGAGGAAAAGAAACCGGATGTTATTTTTACAACATCCGAATATGATATGCATGGAGATCATTCAGGATTGTATTACTTTGTATGCGAAGTTCTGGACATATTAAATAAAAAGAACGGATACGAACCGAAGGTATTTTGTGGATTGATTCATTCCTGTGCGGGGGATGATAACTGGCCTGAAAGAGATACAGCGGTATTTAGTTGTCCGCAGGGGTTGGAAGAAAACAGCAATTATAAATGGGAAGAACGAATGATACTGGAATTACCAGAAGAGATGAAAAAAGCCAGAGGGATTAATAATTTAAAATATCAGGCACTCTTGAAACATGAAACGGCTTTAGAACCAGATGCATATGAATTTTTAATGGCTTTTATTAAAGATGAAGAAATTTTCTGGAAGGTGCGTTAAGAAGAGTTCAATATAAGGAGAAATAAATGGATACAGATAAACGACCAATTTATCCGATTCAGGTATGGGATATTACAGAAACGGAATTTGATATAAAGAATAATTATCGGAACGAAACAACATTTGCCTTGTCTAATGGTTATATTGGAACAAGAGGAACTTTTGAGGAAGCCTATGATTTTGACATAGATACCGGATTAGAAGGCAATTTTGTGAATGGATTCTATGAAAGCGAAAAAATACGTTATGGAGAAGCTAATTTTGGTTCTCCACTTTTAAGTCAGTCTCTTTTAAATTTGCCGAATTTGAAAGAAACACACGTAATACTTGCTGACGAAAAATTTGACATGATGGACGGTACAGTGGAAGAGTATGAACGAGTGCTTCACATGAAAGAAGGGATTCTGGAAAGAAAACTTATTTGGACATCTCCGAAAGGGAAAAAAACAAGAATTCAGATTTTGCGATTGGTTTCATTTGCCAGAAAAAATATAATGTTAATTTCATATAGGGTAACACCATTAAACTATTCGGGAGAAATTCAATTTGTCTCAAAAATGCAGACAGATGTAGAAAATCACACAAGGAAAACCAATCCGATTGTTGATTATGGTCCTTTTGGACGTAGGCTGGATCCAGACAAAATGTGGGCAAAAAATAATAAAATGTATTATGAAGGCACAACAAAGGGAAGTCAATTGACAATGGCATGTGGAAGTTCTCATGTGTTATGGAAAAACAATGATTTAATAAAAGAGTTGTCCTGGCAAAAAGACATAAAAGAGATGATGGCAGAAATTTCGGTATCTGTGGAATGTGAACAGGGAACAACTGTAAAATTAGATAAATTTATTTGTTATTCAACTGCGCTTGATATGGGAAAAAATGAGTTGGAAACATTTGTGAATAAAGAATTAGAAGCGGCAGAAACGGATGGCGGTCTTTATCTGGAAAAATATCAGAAAGAATATATGGAAAGCTTTTGGAAAATAGCGGATGTAGAAATCAAGGGAAATGAAGCTGTACAACAAGGAATTCACTTTAATTTGTACCATATTATTCAAGCAGCAGGGAGAGACGGACATACAGGAATGGGAGCAAAAGGACTCTCTGGTGAAGGATATGAAGGACATTATTTCTGGGATACAGAGATGTATGTACTGCCGGTTTTGATATACACAGAACCGGAAGTTGCAAAGAAATTGCTTGATTACAGATATGGAACACTAGATCAGGCGCGAGAAAGAGCAAGAATATTAGGACATATGAAAGGTGCACTATATCCATGGCGTACCATTAATGGGGCAGAAGCTTCGACATATTATCCGTTGGGAACAGCACAGTATCATATCAATGCAGATATAGCGTATGCATTATCGCTCTACTTACAGGTTAGTGGAGATGTGGAGTATCTCAAAGAAAAAGGAGCAGAAATTTTAATAGAAACAGCAAGAGTGTGGGCTGATGTTGGAAGCTTTGCAGAATGTAAAGATGGAAGATACTGTATTTGTGATGTAACAGGACCAGATGAGTATAATGTGTTGGTGGACAATAACTTTTACACAAATCTCATGGCGCGTGAAAATTTGAGAGATGCTGTAGGAGCAGTGAGCTATTTGAATGAAAATGCACCGGAAGTATTATCTCGTTTAGAAGAAAAAATAGATTTTTCTATAGAAGAGATAGAAATGTGGAATCAGATTATTGAGAAGATGTATTTTCCGTATGATGAAAAACGTCAAATATATCCAATGGATGATGGATTTATGATGAGAAAACCATGGGATGAATCTAAGATACCGCCGGAAAAACGTGCATGGCTTTATGAAAATTATCATCCATTATTTATAATGCGCCATAGAATGTCAAAACAGGCAGATGCGATATTGGGAATGTATTTACATAGCAATTTATTTACGGAAGAAGAAATAAGAAGAAATTATGATTTTTATCAAGAAGTGACGTTACATCATTCTTCATTATCAACATGCATATTTGGAATAGTTGCTTGTGATATCGGATATTTGGATGAAGCTTATAAATATTTTTCCCAATCGGCAAGAATGGATTTGGATGACTATCATAATAATTTTTATGCAGGAATCCATGCAGCAAATATGGCAGGTACATGGCAGGCAATTGTGAATGGTTTTGCAGGAGTCCGATGTCAGGATTCAAAATTGCGTTTTAAACCTGTAATTCCGAAAGAATGGGAAGAATATAGATTCAGGATCAAACGAAAAGGAACGTTACTAGAAGTGACTGTATCAAAGCAGGAAGCAAGGTTTAAGATTATAGAAGGAGATAGAATCAATTTTTGGATTGGCGAAAAAAATATAACATTAAAAGGCGAAGGAGATCAGTATGTTGAAAAAATATAAAGCTATATTTTTTGATTGGGATGGAACGGCTGTAATGTCGAGAAGAGCACCAGTAGATCAGGCAGTTGCAGCGATGCGCCCTCTGTTACAAAAAGGGATAAAATTAATCATTGTTAGCGGGACAACTATTGAAAATATCGCAGGCGGAAAAATTGAGAGTTATTTTGCAGAGGAAGAGTTGAAAAATCTTTATCTTGGATTGGGGCGAGGTGCGTACAATTATTCCTTTAAGGATGGAATACCATATATATTTAAAAATATGGTTCCGGACAAGGGTGAGATTTTAAAAATCCATCAGATTTGTTTTGAAATTCATCAAACATTAAAAGAGAAATATGATTTTGATACGGACATAGTATTTAGCAGACCGAATTATTGTAAAATTGATCTTATGGTAGAAAATCAGAGAGGCGATAATTTGTTTATGCAAGAAGATGAGCTTGGATGTTTGAGAGAGACTTTGAAAGAACATGGAATGGAAGATGGACTTAGTGGATTGATTTACCTTGCTAAACAAACAGGGAAAAAATACGGAATAGATGTTGCACCAACCTGTGATGCAAAATATCTTGAAGTGGGAGTTACGAGTAAGAGCGATAATGTTAATGTGATTTTAGAAAAAATATGTGCTGAAAATAACATAAAGCCGGAGGAGTGTACATACTGGGGAGATGAGTATGTAGGAATCGAGAAAGATATATTTGGAAGCGACAGTTTTATGAAAACGGAAAAGAGTCAAAATGGCGATTTTTATGATGTATCTGAAGTTACAGGCGAAAGACCGAGTGGAGTACAAAAGATAGGAGGTGGAGTGGATAGATTTTTATGTTTTCTACATGAACAGGAATAGGAGGAAAATATTGAAGAAGATAGGAAAATTATTTTTAGTTGGAATGATGACATTTATTGGAATGATGCTTCCAATGAAAGTTCAGGCAGCAGATATGCCGGCAAATCCGGTTGATAAACCAGGATATACTTTAGATTATGCTGATGAATTTAATGGTGATTCATTGGATAAATCCAAATGGACAGATTATTATCTGCCGCATTGGAGTAAGAATCCAGAAAATGCAAAAGCAAATTATCGGTTTGAAAATGGATGTTTAGTAGAATATATTACTAAAGATCAGCAAGCGTGGAGTCCAGAACATGATGGAACTGTAAAATCATCTGCGATTATGTCTTTCGATAAAAGTTGGATACATAATTTTAGTGGAACAATGGATAATCAGGATAGAAATACTTGGTATGGATATAAAACCAAGTATGGATATTTCGAAATACGGGCGAAATTAGCAAATTGTGGAGGTGGTGGACACCAAGCATGGTGGATGGTTGGAATGCAACAAGATACAAATGACTGGTTTAATTCAAAACAAACTGGTGAAATAGATATTTTGGAAACATTTTTTAGTACACCAAATGCTTGGAGAACAGCTGCATATGGATGGAATGATCCGAATTTTCAAACAAGTTGGTGGATTAATCAAGATGCAGTTCCACAGGGAAATCCAACAGAGGAGTTTCATATTTATGCAATGGATTGGACACCAAATAGTTTAAAATTCTATTATGATAATCAATTGGTTCGAGTTATTTATGGATCTCCTGATTATGAAATGGGCACTATTTTAAATATTTACACAGATGCTGGATCTGGAGAGCATAATGATATTTGGCCAAAGGAATGGTACGTGGATTATTATAGAGTTTGGAAGTCAGATAAAGGATACGACAAGAATGAGACGGAAGAATATTTATTGAGAAACCATCAGACAGGAAAGTATGCATATATTGATCCAGAAAAAGCAAATGTACAGTATGGAGATATACCAGAAAATGAAGACTATGCCAAATGGAAAGTTGAAAACGTAGATGGATATGTGAGGTTGAAAAATATTGCTACAGATGAATATATGCATATTGAAAATCTATCGGGATATGTAGAACATGGGAAGGTACCGAGCACTTATTGGAGTGCGCAGTGGTCGGTTAAACAAGTTGATAACTATTTGAAATTTACTAACAGATGGCAAATAGATAAATCTATACATACAGAAGATATGAAATCAGTTCTTCAGTATGGAGAGTGCCCGGATACGTGGTGGACAAGTCAATGGCAATTAATTGATATGTAATAATAAAGTGTAGAAAACATAAAAGAAAGCTTAAATAGGAAAAAGCTATGGAAAGCCATAGCTTTTTCCTGTGTAGATTGGATAATTACGTATAATAACACAAATCCACAGATGTCACGATTGGTTTATTTTTTTGTACGTTCGTCTTTTTCCATTTATACAATCTTGCTTTTCGAACTTATATTTGTTAGATTGAGAAAGCAAAGAAGGATAAAGGATTGGGGAAAACATATTGAATATATTGAAATAAGATATGTGTTATGAGAAATAGATATCTTATTTTAACGGTATATGGATACATTGGATTCGCAAAAAGGAAAAGAATTTTATCTCAAAGGGATATGCCTGAAGAAGCAAACTCTTCATGGCTAGAAAAAGAAATTGGAATTATACAATATAGATACATAGAAAACAGATAGGAATTTAAGATAAATTATTTTATTATGTTAAAAATGTAAATTGGGAGGTAAAAACGATGAAAATTTACAAAGCAAAAGATTACAAGGACATGAGCAGGAAAGCAGCGAATATCATCTCTGCACAGGTGATCATGAAACCAAACTGTGTACTGGGACTGGCAACAGGATCTACGCCAATCGGAACTTATGATCAGCTGGTTGAATGGTATAACAAGGGAGATCTGGATTTCTCGGAGGTTACGACAGTAAATCTGGATGAATACAAGGGATTGCCACGTACGAATGATCAGAGCTATTATTACTTTATGCATCAACATCTGTTTGATCGTGTGAATATTGATCCGGAAAGGACCAATGTTCCGAACGGAATGGAGCCGGATGCGGAGAAAGAATGTGGAAGATATGAAGAACTGATCCGTTCATTGGGCGGTGTGGATCTTCAGCTACTCGGACTCGGACATAATGGACATATCGGTTTCAATGAGCCGGGAGAAGCATTTGAAAAGGAAACACATTGTGTAGATCTGACAGAGAGCACGATTGAGGCAAATAAGAGATTCTTCGCATCTGCCGACGATGTGCCAAAACAGGCATATACGATGGGAATCAAGACGATCATGCAGGCAAAGAAGATCCTGATAGTAGTGAACGGAGAAAACAAGGCAGATATCGTAGAGCGTGCTTTCTTCGGCCCGGTCACACCGGAAGTGCCGGCTTCTATTCTCCAGCTGCATAATGATGTGACGTTGGTTGGGGATGAGGCAGCGCTTGCTAAAATTGGGATTTAATTCAGGAAGGCTGTGGATACCCGACCGATTTATTACAAAGAAGTCCCCGGTTGTTACCGGAAACATGGATGAAAAGAGAGCTGATCAACTACGATCAGCTCCCTTTTACTAGCAATTTATAATCTTTTCTACTTCATCTTCTTTCGTTTTCAACAGTTTTGAAATCTCAGCAACTGTAAATTTTGCTTCATATAGATTTTTTATAAGATTCTTTTTTTCCTCCAATTTTCCCTCTTCTCTTCCCTCATCATATGCTTCGCCTCTCTGTACTTCAATATCTGTCTCATAATCATACTCAGCCGTTAACATATTTACAACCTCGCTTCCTTTTCTTTTCAGATAGTCTGCAAGAATTCCTTTTTCTATACATTCTTCAATTGCATGTTTATATGGCTCTACATCTTTTTTCTTTTGATATTTACGGATTATTTCTATAAATTCACTATATTCCCGTATTATCGGACAACGCTCCAACAATTCATGTCCTGCTTCTGAATTGATATTAATTACCCGGACTTTCAATTCCAGCATAGGATCATTGCTCTTCGTTTCAAATGCATCTGATAACTTTAATATCTTCTCTTTTTCCATAAAATCCTTGCCATTATACAATGTATAAAATTCAGGTGTAGGAAAATGAACCTGTCCTTTTCTATACCTGTCTTTTATCGGAATTAACTGTTCCAATACTCTTCCGATATACATAAGTTCTCTGAGAGGCATGTTGTTATTCAATGTCGACTGATGTTCTCCAAGAACTAAAACCTGATCTCCTGTTTTAAATGAAAAATCATTTTTAAAATTCATATATACAACATTTTCTACTCGCAGTTTCTTAATCTCTATATTGTTCGGTAACTGCTCCTCATGTAAGGCATTATAAAAAGAACGTTCATTTTCTTCTGCAGATTCATCTTCATACATCAAATCTACCAGTACACTACTTTTTACTTCTCTGTTTTCTTTTCCCATCCGGACTCCTTTCCGCACTTTGCACGAAAAAACCCCGGATGTTTACTCTTAGTATAAGCAAAATATATTTTTTCTGCAACATCAATCGTGCAAATATGCTTTTCATTTTTCCTTTGTTTCAAAATTTTCTGTGAATTATCTTCTGATTTCCCTCACGAATAGCTAACGCTATTTTGAAATATACAAGACCCGATTCTTATATATTTTGAATTTATCCGACAGACAGAATAGCTGTCGATGAATGTATATTAACATAAGCTTTCTCAAACTGCAAATACTGTTTTGGGATTTAATTCAGGAAGGCTGTGGATACCCGAACCGGAATAAAGCTTGGAAAGGCAATTGCGTAACCGTAGTGGCCTCCACCGGGTTACACTTCTGGGCATTTTATTTATTAACATTCGCTGCCAGTCACGACTTGAAGGAAACAATAGATAAGGATTATTGTGAATGTGGAATGCCGTTAGAAACAATTAGAGAGTCAGAAGCACCGTTAAAGGAACGAAGCGAACGTGTTTGAGGCGAATGCCGAGTTTGAGCGTAGTTCCTTTGCTTTTAGGTGGTTCTGACTCTCTTAGTGTTTCTTATGGTATGGAACCTGAACAAGAAGCCTTATCTATTGTTTCCTTCAAGGACCGAGAGGCCGCTTCCCCAGTTAATAAATTAAATCCCAAGAAAAATTATTTGAATTCCCCCTCCGCCATAGCCTTAATCGAAGATGCATACTCCGAAGGAGTCATTCCGGACACTTTTTTGAATTGTCTGGAAAAATAATGGATGGAGGTATACCCAAGGTGTTCTGCAACCTGGGTAAAATTTAATTGCTTGGTACGTATTAATTCTTTTGCAGCATTGATCTTCAGCATTGAAAAATATTCAATGATTCCGAGATCACAATGTTCTTTGAAAATCTTTTGGAGCTGTGAACGTCCAATCAGATTGTCTTTGCAGATCTGATCAATGGTAACATGTGTATTCAGATGGCTTTCCAGGTAGTCGGTAACACGATTGAAAACTTCGGCATCGCTTTTACTTTTTGTAGCTTTGGGGGCATCTACTTTTGAAAGTTTTTTCTGAAGGACGACCGGATTGGAATAGCGGCGGATCAGGTGGATCAGAAAATGTTCCAGATAGAGTCTGATCATCTGCTGAGATCCAAATGTATTGGAATCCTTTAAAGGCATATTCTGTAGATAAGGATCATCCAGTCTGCAGTCAAAACAGCGTCTGGCTTCTATTATAATGTCGGCAAGCAGATTACGCTCTGTCTCATCAATCCGCAAGATCCTGTCATTGAAAAAGTACATGGCATCATCATGGCATTCAAAAGAAATAACAACCAGGTTGGGCGCAATATTGCCGGTCGCTTTAACATTATGAAATTCATTGGGCTTGTGAAAAACAAGATCTCCTTTTTTTAATATCGTATGCGTTTTTCCTCTGGTTACATCAACTTCGCCTTTGTCGACACAGACAAACTCCCAGAAGTTGTGAGATTCTCCTTCAAAGCTGAAATCACTCATATATTCAAAATAATGAATACTGAAGATTCGTCCTAAAGTGATAGAATTATGTAAATCCACTCCATAGTATGCCATGCTTATTCTCCTTTGCGTGTATGTTTTACAATATGTTTTGTAAATAAAAGCAAGTCTGTGAAAATAATACTTTGTAAAATCTATACAATATGATACAATAAATTTGTTCAAAAATCAAATAACTAATGCAGATAGTGCAAATTTAGAGTTCTATAAGATAAAGATTTTTGTGCAAGTTTGTATTAGAATAGATTTAACAACAAACGATACGAAATAGGAGGAAACGTGTTATGAAAAAGAAAATTGTGAGCGCACTTCTGTGCGTGGCAATGGCAGCTTCACTGGTTGTAGGATGCGGAAGCAAATCAGGTTCAGACAGTGGAAGCAGCAAAGGTGGGGACAAACTTGTATACTGGGCTATGTGGAGTGAGGATGAACCACAGGCAAAGGTTATCAAGGAAGCTATCAGTAAGTATGAAAAAGATACTGGTGTTAAGGTTGATGTACAGTTCAAGGGACGTACCGGACAGAGAGAGGGACTGGAGCCGGCTTTGAGCGCAAAACAGCAGATTGATTTGTTTGATGAAGATGTTAACCGTGTAAACGGAAGTTGGGGAAAATATTTATTAGATCTGGAAGATATGGCTAAGGATTATGAATCTGAGCACGGTAACGAGACATTGTTCAAGATTGCACGTAATGCATATGGTCAGACACATGATGGAGATGATACATTACACAGCATTCCATATCAGCCATCTATCTTTGGTTTCTTCTACAATAAGACATTATTTACAAAAGCAGGAATCGAATCCGTACCAACTACATGGGAAGAATTAGATGCAGCTTGTGCAAAATTAAAAGAAGCAGGAATTACACCAATTACAGCAGATGATGCTTATCTGACATCATTCATTGGATATCATCTTGCAAGATATATCGGACAGGATGGAGTAAAAGCTCTGGTAACAGGAGAAGAATATAATGGCGAATCTGTAACATGGGATGATGAAAAAGTTAAAGCAGCAGCAGAAAGTTTTGCTGATTTCGCTAAGAAAGGTTATTTCTCAAAAAATATCGCAACAAACAAATATCCGGCAGGACAGAATCAGGAATTTGCTCCTGGTGATGCAGCAATTGTTATCTGCGGATCATGGCTTCCAAATGAAGCAAAAGATTCTGTAGCAGAGGATCTTGAATGGGGTTACTTCAATTACCCATCAGTTCCGGACGGAAAAGATGATAATACAGCTAACAACATTGCAAACCAGGTACTTGCAATTAACAAGGATTCTAAGATGGCAGACGAAGCATTCCAGCTTATCGAGTACATTACAACAGGTGAGTACGATAAGAAGATGACAGAAGATGCTCTTTGTATCCCAACTGACAAAGCCAATTCAGATGCATGGCCGACAGAACTCGCAGGAGTAAAAGAAGCATTCGATGCAACAACAACTTTCTATGACTGGGCAGCAGGCGTAGAAAGCAACAATGATATCACACCTGTGCTTCAGGAAAATACACAGAAACTTGCTTCAGGCAAACTGGACGCAGCAGGATTCATCAAAGCAATGAAAGAAGCAGCAGGAAAGTAAAATCAGACAGTAAAGAAAAGAGACTAGATAGTGATCAATATGGTGGCAGGGCGGTTACTACGCGGCCACCATATTTTAGTAAAAGGAGGCATATACGTGAAGAAGAATAAAAAAATGATCGTTGGGTTTCTTGCCCCGGCAGTAATCATCTTCCTCATAGTATTCCTGTATCCGATTATCAGAACCATTATGATGAGTATGTATAAGATCGAGTCAGTAACGGATACAATGGAATGGTGGACATTTGTTGGATTGGGCAACTACCAGAAGTTGTTTACGACAGCGATCTTTAAAACAGCAATGATGAACATTTTGAAAATCTGGGCACTGGGTGGAATCATCGTATTATCGGTGTCCCTGTTATTCGGAGTAATCCTGACAAGTGGAATACACGGGAAGAAATTCTTCCGTGCAATCATCTATCTTCCGAATATCGTAAGTGCGGTAGCGCTTGCAACCATGTGGCTGCAGTATGTATACAGTTCTAAATTCGGACTTTTAAAGGGTGTTTTGGATTCGCTTGGATTACATAAACTTGCGAAAACTCCATGGCTGGATTCCGATCACAAGTTTTGGGCATTGCTTTTTGCATACTGCTTCGGAATGATAGGATATCATATGTTGATCTGGATGAGTGGAATCGAAAGAATCAGCCCGGATCTTTTTGAGGCGGCAACAATTGACGGTGCGAATAAACCGCAGCAGTTCCGCTATATGACAATGCCTCTTTTAAAAGGTGTATTTAAAACAAATATTACAATGTGGACAGTAAGTACAGCGGCATTCTTTGTATGGTCGCAATTGTTCTCAACGGTTACGGCAGATAAGGCAACAATCGTACCGGTACAGTATATGTATATGCATACATTTGGCGCAGGTAATGCGGTGACAGAGAGAAATGCAGGATATGGAGCTGCAATCGGTATCATTCTGTGCGTATGTGTAGTGATCGTATTCTCAATCTGTAACAAATTGATCAAAGATGATGATCTTGAATTTTAGAAAGGAGGAGCAGTTATGGAAAAAGAAAAGAAAGTAAGACAGAAAATCAACTGGAAAAAAGAAATGAAACTGGCTCCTGGATATATCGTGATCATCTTGTGGGTTATCTTTACATTTATGCTGCTTGGCTGGATTCTTGCAGCGAGTCTTTCGACAACAACTGATATTTTCGCAGGAAAAGCATTAAAGTTCCCTACAGGACTACATTTTGAAAATTATATACAGGCATGGGGATCTGGTGGTGTGGCAACGTTCTTTATGAACTCAATGTTATATTCCCTGATATCATGTTTCCTGCTGATCCTGATCTGTGCGCCGGCAGCATATATACTGGCGAGATTCACATTTTTGGGAAATAAAATCATTCAGACAAGTTTTGTATCGGCAATGGGAATTCCGATTACCATGATTGTGCTTCCGCTGTTTAGTATCGTTGCCAATCTTGGAATCTTGAACAGTGTATTTGCTAGCAAAGTAACATTGATCTTTCTGTATATTGGAATCAACATTCCATATACAACAATTTTTCTGCTGACATTCTTCTCGAACCTGTCTCGAACATATGAAGAGGCTGCTGCAATTGATGGCTGTCCTCCAACGAAGACATTCTGGAAGATTATGTTCCCGATGGCTCAGTCGGGAATCGTCACAGTTACGATTTTCAATTTTATCAATATCTGGAATGAATATTTCCTGTCATTGATCTTTGCAAACAACGATACATTACGGCCGGTAGCGGTTGGACTGTACGGAATGCTCCAGTCTATGCAGTATACAGGCAACTGGGCAGGAATGTTTGCAGCAGTTGTTATTGTATTCCTGCCGACCTTTATTCTGTATCTCTTCTTATCAGAGAAGATTATAGGTGGAGTAACGGGAGGAATCAAGGGATAGAGAGAACCCTTGTAGTAGAAAGGTGGTGAAGCTGTTATACCATGTAAGGAGGTAGTCATGGTTGACAGCTTCATTTTTATATTAAAGCATACGGGAGAAACTGCCACTGGCAAGTCCTGTGGATTATATTTGAAGCGAAGAGAGGAAAAATTATGTCAGAATTAAGATTTGAATGGAAAAATATGCTTGCAGCAGATTTGGGAGAAGAGTCATGTGTACCAGATCTTCTTGGAGAACGGATTCTGCAGAATTCGTTAAAGTTCTATTTGGATGAAACAGATGAAATTTATGAAGGATATGGGAAAGTAGCGGATTCTTATCCATATCGTCAGAGAAATAATTACAAAAGGCAATTGAAAGAAAAGCAAATTCGTACGGCAGTATTGGAAAATAATCAGCTCAAGGCAGTATTTCTTCCAGATTATGGTGGAAGATTATGGGAACTTTGGGATAAAAATGAAAACAGGAATCTGCTTTATACGAATGACGTATTACAGTTCAGTAACCTGGCGGTACGAAATGCCTGGTTTTCGGGAGGCGTGGAATGGAATCTTGGCATTATAGGACATCAGCCGTATACGACAGAACCATTATATGTTGCAGAGACACATACCGATGAAGGAGAACCGGTACTGAGAATGTATGAGTATGAAAGAATCAGAGGGGTAACATGGCAGATGGATTTTTGGCTGGATGATGATTCTTCATATTTGAAATGTAGAATGAGAATAGTGAATGAAAGTACGGAAGTGATTCCGATGTATTGGTGGAGCAATATGGCGGTTCCGGAGTATGAACAGGGACATATAACAGTTCCTGCATCAGAAGCATATGCAGGAACAGGTGTTGAATGTCGTAAAGTATCTTTGCCAGAAGTGGATGGTGTGGATGTTTCGGATTATCAGAAAATTCCACGGAGTATTGATTATTTCTTTAATATCCCGGAAAACGAGCCGAAATATATTGTAAATGTAGATAAAAACGGAAAAGGGCTTTTACAGTTTTCGACAGGAAGACTGAAAGGAAGAAAACTGTTTTCATGGGGAAGTAATGCAGCATCTGATCACTGGCAGGAGTTTTTGACAAAAGATGCAGGGCGCTATGTAGAAATCCAGGCGGGACTTGGAAAGACACAGTATGGATGTATTCCGATGGCACCACACACTGCGTGGGAATGGATGGAATGTTACGGGCCGGCATATTCAGAAGAACTGACTGCAGAGATATATGATAAATCATTTGAAGAAAGAAAAAGATACATAACAGACTATCTGCAAAAAACTCAGCTGATCGGGAAATTGGAAGAAGAATTGAAGAAAACAAAAAAGATGGCATTAACAGAGGCAGAACTGATTACTCCGGGAAGTGGTTATGGTGCATTTCGCAAAGAGTACGCAAGAACGGGTCATTTGAAATTTGTAAAGAAAACGGAAAGTATGGAAAAGTGGGAACATTTTTTTGAGACAGGAGAGCTTCATTGTCCGGACCCAGAGACAGAACCGGATGCATTCTGGAATGGAGAAGAATTTCTGGCTTATCTGAAAAAGACGACGCTGAAACCACTAGCACCGAATTATGAAAACTGGTATGCATATTATCATCTTGGAATTCTTGAATTCCGAAAAGGAAATGATAAAATTGCAAAAGAAATGTATGAGACATCGTTGAAACTTCAGGAGAACGCATGGGCGCTGCATGGACTGGCATGTTTAAGTATTCATGAAGAAAATAAAAATCTTGCGGCATTGTATGCACAAAGAGGAATGGAACTTAAGAGACACTGTCTGTCATATCAGAAAGAAGGACTTAAAATTCTGAGTCAATGCGAAGCATATAGGGCAATTTTACAGCAGTATGCTGTTATGGATGAAGATATGAAATCCATCGGGCGGGTGCAATATTATTATGCACTGGGGCTTGTGAAGACAGGAAGGCTTGAAGAAGCGGATAAATTGCTGAACAGTGAAGAAGGAATTGTGGTTGATGATGTAAGAGAAGGAGAAGACAGTATCCAGGATCTCTGGGAGATCCTGAATCATGAATTGTATGGAGGAAAGCAGATACTTCCTTTCCGCTATGAATTTCATGCAAATTAATGAAGAGTCTAATCCCCTAGCTATGCTGGGGAGAATGGAATAAGCAGAAGCGTACATGATATCAATAAAAAACCTCCTATGTTAAAATGAGAATGGTATCGCAAGCCAAACTCAAACATAGGAGGTGGTCCATATGGATTTATCACACACAAGATGGAAATGCCAGTATCATATAGTTTTTATACCGAAGTATCGTAAGAAAGTATTATTCGGAAGGTTAAAAGCAGATGTAAAAGAAATACTTACAACGTTGTGTCGATATAAAAATGTAGAAATAATAGCGGGAGCAGTATGTATAGATCATGTACATATGAGTGTGGCAATTCCGCCCTTAGGAGGGCTAATAATAAACCACCATTGAACTGGTGGTTGTAACTTATTTTTGAGATTATTCTATATTATCCGTAGATTCCGGCTCATATTTTTTGAATATCCGGTCAAATAGAATACTGTAGATAAATGCTGCTACAGAGAATCCGCAGATCCCGCTGATCACAACGACCAGAGCAAATGTCTTAACAGAGCAGGCGCATAAGTACAGGATCAGTCCGGTGATCACCAACATTACCAGTGTATACGGCAGGTGTCCGAATGTCATAAAAACTGCATTTTTTAACGCCTGTGTTGTACTGCACACAAAATGTGAGATGATCGGAAAGACATATAAGAATACAGATAATGCAACGAGACATACACACCAGAGGAGAATGCGTATCACTGCAAACAGCGTTGTATTCTGTGAATTGATGATGTAAAAATCCATTCCAAGAAAGATAAAGACCAGAATGGAAAATACCCATATCAGTGTACCTTGTTTAAAATTCTGACGGAATGATTTCCAGAAATTCTGCCAGATGTAGGGGTCCTCACCACGAACCATCTTTAGTGTCACATAGGAAAGTGCGCTGGTGGATGCACCGATGGTGATGATCGGAACACAACTGAAGATAAAGAGCAGGTTCAATAGGATCAGATCAAATATTTTTGCGATAAACTCCATAATAGGGTTATCGGGATTGAAAAAACGACTCATGACATATGTCCTCCTGGGAAGTAAAAAATACTAAGTTGTAGTTTGCTGCTTTGCATTCAGATGCAAAGTGACAGAAGTATGATTTGGGATATTGTTAATGGAGAGACCATAATTATTTCCTTCATAAAGTCTTATCTTATTATGGATATTGATCACACCGATATTGTCAGAGGTTTCGGAAGATGAATTGTTAATAAATGTGATTTCCTCTTCCAATTTCCGAGTTAGATCGTACAATTTTTCTTTGGAAAATCCGACTCCATTATCTGTGACAGTAATATACAGATCATCTTCTGATCTGGTAGTCTTTATGGTGACGATGCCGCCTTCCTCAATCTCATCCAGACCGTGGAAAATAGCATTTTCTACAATTGGCTGCAGAATCATTTTTGGAATCAGGCAGTCTTTTGTATTCTCAGAGACTTCCAGTTTATAAGTGATCCTTCCCTGAAAACGAACTTCGATCATATACAGATATTTGTCGATGATATTCAATTCATTTTCCAAAGGAACAAGAAAAGCACCTTTGATAGAATAGCGGAACAAATCTGCCATATTTGTACAGATTTGTGCGACTTCCGGAATATCATGCATCAGAGAAATCCCACGCATACATTGTAACATATTATAGAGAAAATGTGGGTTGATCTGGCTTTGATATGCATAAATTTGCGTCTGCTTTTTATTTAGTTCCATCTCGTAAATTCGCGCCTGTGATTCAATGTCACGCTGGTTCAGAGAAGAAATCCTGTCAAGCATATGGTTCACATGAGAAGTGATGGAGCCAATTTCGTTTTTTAAATTTGTATGAAGGTGTAGTTCATTATTTTTATAGTCAAGATTTTCGATCGTTTCATTCAGTTGATGAATCGGATGGATAATCAGGTGTTGTACAGCAAGAATAACTAACAGTATGTATACAAGAAGCAGAATCGCAAGTGAGAGCAGGAGTTGAGATTCCTGACCCTGTAAAAGATGAATTTGTCCGTTATAAGCGATGGCAGTGATATCCAGATTACTATTGGAAAGTTCCATGGTTTTTTTGAAGAATTCAAAATTATTCCGTGCCGGGATATGTCTTCGGGCAACGGCATTAGAATACAATATCTGATTGGTAGTCCGGTCAGATATTGTCAGTGAAATATCTGTGGATGCATTTACCAGTTTATATAATGCATCAGTTTTGCAGATGATGGCGATGTTGCCAACGTATTTTCCAAAGTTTTCGGAAAATGAAGTAAGATATATCGGTGCAAAATACATCATGTAAGGGGTGTCGGTTGCGGGCTGTATATAAAAATGAAAATAAGAGGCTGTATCATTCCGGCTGTCTTGAAATTGATTTACAACAAAATCTTCCATATCAGCAGGAATGTAGCTGATCAGACTTGTTACAGAAGTCTGATCCCACATAAGGATATCTATCAGTCCCGGAGTGTAAGACTGCGCCATGCCAATTAGCTCGGAGTAAGACAGCCGCTGGAGCTGATGAGAATCAGAAGATGAACTTTCAAGATATGCCTGTGTTTCTTCTTGAGATGAAAATACAGTGGCTGTTTTCTTCATACTGGTGGTCATGGAAGAGATATTTACATTAATATTTTCAAGTGTAGAGATACAATAGTTCTTTAATTCCTCATTCTGACTCTTGTGCAGATGGATAATGATACAAAAGTTAATTACGAGAATAATACAGACCGGAATTAACAGAAGTGCAATAAACTGGCGGGAAAGCGATTTTTTCATAAGTATCAAACCTCGCAGATATCTTTTTGGTGTTCAAATAAACGGTAAAGCCGTCATTGGCTGTTTTTTAATGTGGAAGAGTACGATATTCTTTGGGAGAATATTTGCAGTATTTTTTAAATACTTTGCTGAAATAAAAGTAATCTTTAAAACCAACCAGGGAGGCAATCTCTTCCAGAGAATAATCGGAATTATGAAGCAGGTTCTGAGCTTCTGTGATCCGAAGTTCTGTAAGATAAGCGGAAAATGTCTGGCCAAGATATTTTGTAAAAAGTGAGCAGCAATAATTCGGATTCATATTAAACTCTGCGGCCAGAGATTTTAATGTCAGTTTTTCTGAAAAATGAGTGATTATATAGTTCCTCAATCCTTCAAAATTGTCATCAAGATAGGACGGCTCCGGTGTAATAGTCTTTCGGCTGTCGAGATGATTCTTGGCACGGTTCAGTGCTTCTGAGGTTTCATGTGGATCCAGTGGTTTCAGACAATATCCGGCAACGCCGTAAGAAATTGCCTCCTGTGCATAGGAAAAGTCACTGTGACCACTGACAATAATGAATTCACAGTTAATCTTCTGATTACGGACACTTTTGATGAGTTCCATTCCTGTCATTCCGGGCATTCGGATATCTGTAATAACCAGGTCGGGTTTTTTAGAGATAATGGCAGGAAGTGCTTTCTGCGGTGTCCGATAAGAGCCGACAATTTCAAATCCCATATCTTCCAGAGAAAAAGTTTTTTCTATATCAATGATTGTCCAGGGTTCATCATCGATGATAATTGCTTTATACATAATGCGTACACCAACTTTCACAAAAATCTACAATATTGTGCACAAAAATCCTACTTAAAGTATAAATTCAATATCTATTAAAAAGCAAGCAAATTTATAAATATAATAAAACATCAAGATAGTTGATGAATACGTGGATGAAATATCAGTATGTTAAATAAGTATCAAGAATATTCAGAAAAAATGTAAAATACTCATAAAAAAACACAAAAAACTGAGTTAATTACATGTCAGTGAAATATCGAATTTTATATAATTAAATCAACAAAAACGACCATAACAAAAGGAGGAGATGTTATGAAAAAAAGAAGAAAAGTTCTTTCAGTTATGCTTTGTGCGGCAATGATAGCTAGTCTGGCAGCCTGTGGAAGCAAGGGCGATGACAAAAAAAGCAGTGATGATGGTGGAAAAGTAAAGCTGACATTCTCAACATCCGTATATGTTGAAGAACCACATCAAAAAGCAATCGATGCATTGCTTGAAGCATACAGCAAAAAAGAACCAAATGTAGAAATCGAAATTCTCGGAGCTGGTTATGATGGATATTGGGATAATATCACAACTGAGATTCTTTCAAACAACGAAAGTGATATGATCCAGGTATATCCGGAAAACATTTCTACATATAATGCAATCCGTGATGGCGGAACATTTATGGATCTTTCAGAATACATGAGTGACGATTTGAAAGAAAAACTGGTTGGACAGGATATGTGTGATGTAGATGGACAGACACTGGCGATTTCCAGCTATGCATGGGGAACAACCGGAATCTTCTATCGTAAATCTATGTTAAAAGATGCAGGTGTAAATCCTGAAGATATCAAGACACAGGAAGACTTCAGAAAAGCGTGCAAGAAGTTTACGGATGACGGTAAATATGCAATGGGCGTTGTATCTGGAACACATGCATTCACAGTCAGTGAGTGGAACCGTCTGATTGCAAGACCTGTATCAAACGGACTGTACTTCCCGAACGGAGAGTCAGAGCCATATACAGCTGACAATGTAAATATCAATGCACCTGAAAACGTATGGGCAGCTCAGTGGTGGCAGGATTTTATCTTAAAGGATAAAGCTGCAAAACTGGTTACAGATAAGAAAGATTCCAGAGAAATGTTCTGGAACGGAGATGTTCCATTCAACATGGATGGTCCTTGGTTCGTAGGAATGTGCAAAGAAAGAGATGAGTCTTTAATGGACGATATCGGAATCATTCCACAGTTCGACGTTGTATATGACGGAACAACATACAAACCAAACCCGACAAACTATCCACTGGTAACAATGATCAGCAAGAACTGCAAGCATCCAAAAGAAGCTTATGCATTCCTTGAGTGGATGACAACAGATGAAGCACAGAAGATCATCGCTGACTGCGGTATGATCCCAAGTAACACAGACTATTCTACAAGTGATGAATACATCCAGAATCACGAATTAGAGCACAAGATTGTTGAGTTCATGCAGAACAACTACACAGACCTCGTAGCTGACCCTAACATCTCACAGCTGGGAGAAATCTCTCAGATCATGCTGGATGCAGCTCAGAAGATGTTCTCAGAGCAGGCAGCAGATGTACAGAAAGAAATGGACTCAGCTCAGAAACAGGTAGAAGAAGTTATGAGCAGAGATGCTGAATAGTAAGTAGAAAAGATTAAGTAAGGAGTGGTCCATCAATGAATCAGACAAAGAAAAATGGTAATTGGAAAAGAAAAATGGAACCATATGCCTTCCTTGTTCCACTGGTACTGATATTATTCCTGTTTCTGGTTATCCCGTTAGTAAAAGCAGCAATCATGAGTTTTCAGTATTATTACGTAACAAAACCATCGCCAAACGGACACTATTTTGTGGGACTTGAAAATTACGGAAAAGTATTACAGGATGAATATTTCTTCAATTCCGTAAAAGTAACACTGATCTATATCGTAGTAACTGTTGCAGGAAGATATATTATCGGATTTATTACAGCATTGTTATTAAATACAAAGTTTTTGGGACGTGGTCTGGCACGGGCACTGATCATCATTCCGTGGGCTGTTCCGGAAGTTGTAGCATGTCTGGTATGGATCTTAATGTATGACAAAGATTATGGAATCATTAATTTTCTGTTGAATAATGCCGGAATTTTGTCACATAATATCGCATATCTTCAGGATGTGTCGGTTGCTCTTCCGGCAGCAATGGTTGTTAACATATGGAAAGGTTTTCCGTATGTTGCAATCATGCTGCTGGCAGGCATGCAGAGTGTATCTACAGATCTGTATGAGGCGGCAGATATTGACGGTGCGACAACATTTCAGAAAATCCGTTACATCACGATTCCGGCAATCCGTTCGGTATCAACAACAGTATTCTTACTGTTGATTATCTGGACGATCAAGGATTATGCAATCGCATACGTACTGACAAAGGGAGGTCCATCAAGGGCGACAGAACTTCTGACCATTTACATACAACAGACAGGATTTAAATACTTTGATTTTGGAAAGGCTTCGGCGGCTGGTATGCTGATGCTCCTCGTAGCGCTGGCATTCACATTCTTCTATTTCAAGGTCCTGAATAAGGAGGAGGAATAGATATGAAAAAAAGAACAGGTAGAAAGGTAATTACAGTAATTTTGGTTGTTATTGTGTGTATGTTCGCACTGTTCCCGTTTGTATGGATGATTTCGACATCATTTAAAACGGCAGGAGAAGTATACAGCAAGACACCGTCCTTTATCCCAAAGGCAGCAACTATGCAGGGATACAAAGAGATGCTTACAACCCATTCCACAACATTTAACTTTATGCAGTGGTTGGGAAACAGTGTAATAGTATCACTGTTGACAACAGCATTTTCCATGATCATTGCTACATTAGGCGGCTATGGAATTTCAAGATTCCGTTTTCGTGGAAGAGGATTTTTATCTTATTTTATATTAACAACACAGGTACTTCCGGGATCACTGTTGATCATTCCATTATATGTAATTATGGGGAATCTGCAGCTTCTGGATACAAAGATTGGTCTGGTAGCAGCTTACTGTACATTCTCCATTCCATTTTGTACATGGATGATGAAGGGATTTTTCGATACGATACCAATCTCCCTTGAAGAAGCAGCAAGAGTGGACGGAGCAGGAAGATTCAGAATTTTTGCAACGGTAATCCTGCCGTTGACAGTACCGGGTTTGGTAGCAACGGGTATCTTTTCCTTCATCAATGGATGGAACGAGTATTTATTTGCCAGCACATTTATGAAGAGTTATGAAAATTGGACGCTGCCAATCGGAATTGCAAGCTTCTCAGGACAATATGCGACGAACTGGGGAACATTGATGGCGGGAGCGGTGCTGATCACCTTGCCGGTAGTGATCATGTTCTTATTACTGCAGAAACATCTGGTAAGTGGTATGACCGCTGGAGCGGTAAAACAATAAACAACAGCAATATTTTTAATGTGATAAAAGTGAACAGGAGGATGCAATTATGGAAATTAAACAGATCAGAATGGGTATTGTAGGAGCTGGTACATGGGGACGCACACATGCGTCAATATATGCAGAACATCTTTTTGCAGATCCGGTAGCAATCTGTGATATGAATGAAGCGAGAGCAAGAGAGATTGCAGACGAATTTGGAATCCGTAAAGTATATACAGATTATCATGATATGGCAGCTGATGAGGAGATTGATGCAGTTGCAATCGTAACACCTGATTTTGCACATGCTGATATTGCCTGCGCTATGGCAGATGCAAAGAAAGATATTCTGATCGAAAAACCGTTGGCAACAACAAAAGAAGATATTGCAAGAATCTGTGAGGCAGTAGAGAAAAATGGTGTACGCTGCATGGTAGACCTTCATAACCGATGGAATCCACCGTTTAATACGGCAAAACAGGAGATTTCTTCAGGAAAACTCGGAAAACCATATACAGCATATATCCGTCACAGCGATGTGAAATGGGTTGCAACAGATATGCTTTCATGGGCTTCTAAATCTTCTATCTTATGGTTCCTTGGAAGTCATAGTCTGGATTCCTTAAGATGGCTGGTAGGATCAGAAGCAAAACGAGTATATTCGGTTAAGAAAGAAGGCATCTTAAAAGGACTTGGCGTAGATGTACCGGATATCTATCTTACAACAATTGAATTTGAAAATGGCGTAGTAGCCCATATGGAAAACGGATGGGTAACACCAAACGGAAACCGTAATATTAACGACTTCAGATGCAGTGTCATGTGTACAGAAGGAATGATCAGTCTTGATCTTTCTAGCCACAACCTGATCGAGGAAGTAACAGAAGAGAAGGCAACTGTGCCGGATATTCTGGTATCAAATATGGTATTTGACCGTTGCAAGGGTCTGTCTTATGAAAGTATCAGAGATTTCGTAGATCGTCTGGTAGATGGAAAAGAATTCAGAGTAACTTTGGAAGATTCCAGAAGAACTGCGCTTGCAATCATCGCAATTCTTGAATCAGCAGAGACGGGAATGCCGGTAGAAGTTGAATATTAATCGTATGAATAAAAAAGAAAGCGGGAGAGAATGGGAATCTGTTCTCTTCCGCTTATTTTTGCCCGGAAGTATGATATAATGAAGAACAGTGATGAAAGACAAGGAGGAAGTATATTTGGACAAAAATTTTGGTTCAATGCCGTTGGGAAAAAAGGTAGAATATCTGTGGATGTACTATAAGATATGGCTGGTCATACTTGCAGTGGTAATCGGTGTTATCTACCTTGGCTGTACGATGTACAAGGGCAGACATACGACAGTTCTTCTGAATGTAGCGGTCACAGGGGGCGATTCGCAGAAGGCAGAAGAATTGAACAAAGATTTCTGTAAATACGCAGGCATTGACGAAAAGGACGGGATCATCCGGATACAGGCGAATATTCCGGAAGATGGAGGGAGCCTGTCCTCAAAGACAGCGCTGACAACGCTGGTAGGCGCAGATGCAGTGGATGTACTGATCTGTAGAGAAGATGTATATCAAGAGTACAAAAAACAGGATGGTTTTCAAGAAACCATTGATTTTCCGGAAGATAATATGCTTAAAAAGAAGAAGATTATTTCTTATGATGATGCGCATGCGGCTATTATGGTGAATGCACAGAATAAGAAAATGGCAGAAAAATTCATCAGTTATCTGGAACAATTAAACCACATAAATAATGCAAATTAAGAAAATAATAGGATAAAGATTTCTGGAAATAGTTATACTACAATGAATCTAGAAACGAAAGATCCTAAAGACATGGAGGTAATTATAATGAATAAACCAGTATTAGTGATCATGGCAGCAGGAATGGGAAGCAGATACGGAGGTCTGAAGCAGTTAGATCCTGTAGACAATGACGGACATATTATCATGGATTTTTCCATGTATGATGCAAAGAGAGCCGGCTTTGAGAAGGTCGTATTCATAATCAAACACGAGATCGAAGAAGAGTTCAAAGAGCATGTGGGAAAACGTATGGAAAAATACATGGACGTAGCATATGCTTATCAGAATATCGACAACATTCCGGAAGGCTATGAAGTACCGGAAGGACGTGTAAAACCTTGGGGAACAGCACATGCTGTATACAGCTGTATGGATGAGATTGACGGACCGTTCGCAGTGATCAATGCAGATGACTATTATGGAGTAGAAGCATTCAAGCTCATCTATGATTATCTGTCTACACATGCAGATGATGATAAGTACAGATATACAATGGTCGGATATCATCTTGCCAATACGGTAACGGACAACGGATATGTATCCAGAGGTGTATGTGAGACGAATGAGAACGGAGAGCTGGTATCCGTAACAGAACGTACCAGAATTGAAAAGTACAACGGCGGCGTTGCATACACAGAAGACGACGGTAATACATGGGTACAGGTACCGGATGATACAACGGTATCTATGAACATGTGGGGATTTACAAAGAGCATCTTAGAAGAGATCAAAGCTGGATTCCCGGCATTTCTTGACAAAGGACTGCAGGAGAATCCTATGAAATGCGAGTATTTCCTGCCAACTGTAGTAAGTAATCTTCTTGCGGAAGACAAAGCAACAGTATCGGTACTGAAATCCGCAGATAAATGGTATGGAGTAACTTATAAAGAAGATAAACCGGTTGTGGTTGCAGCCATTCAGAGAATGAAAGACGAAGGACTGTACCCGCAGCATCTTTGGGAGGGAAAATAAATGAATCCTGTAACACGGGAACAAAGAGATGAAGCGATTGCACATTTTAAATATGAAGGAACATTAGTAAAGGACTGTCCATACGGAAGCGGACACATCAATGATACATTTCTTCTGATATTCGAGATTGCCGAGATGGGAAGAATCAAAGTCATTCTTCAGAGAATGAATTCTACGGCATTTCCAAAACCGGTAGAAGTCATGGAGAATATCACAGGAGTAACGTCATTTCTGAAAAAGAAGATTATAGAAAATGGCGGAGATCCGGAACGTGAGACATTGAATGTGATCCCGGCGGTTGATGGGAAACCATATTACATAGATTCTACGGGAAATTACTGGAGATCTTATAAATTTATTACCGATGCAAGTACCTATGATCTGGTAGAGAAGCCGGAGCAGTTTTATGAAAGTGCGGTGGCATTCGGGAATTTCCAGAGTCTGCTGTCTGACTATCCGGCGGAGACACTGCATGAGACGATAGAAAAGTTCCATGATACGAGAAACCGGTTTGCGCTGTTTAAGAAATCAGTGGAAGAAGATGTTATGGGAAGAGCAGCTTCTGTAGAGAAAGAGATCCGGTTCGTTCTCGAAAGAGAAGAGATTGCTAATTGTTTTGCAGAAATGCTGGACAGGCATGAGCTTCCACTTCGTGTTACACACAATGATACAAAATTGAATAATGTTATGCTGGACGATAAGACCGGGAAAGGAATCTGTGTGATCGATCTGGACACAGTTATGCCGGGGCTTGCGATGAATGATTTCGGGGATTCCATCCGTTTCGGTGCAAGTACGGCACTGGAAGATGAGACAGACCTTACGAAAGTATCCTGCAGTATGGAATTATTTGAATTGTATACGAAAGGATTTTTAAAAGGATGTGACGGAAAGCTGACAGCTAAGGAGATCGAGCTGATGCCGATGGGCGCAAAGACGATGACATTTGAATGTGGTATGCGTTTCCTTACGGATTATCTGCAGGGAGATAAATATTTCAGGATACACAGAGAAGGTCATAATCTTGACAGATGCCGTACCCAGTTCAAGCTTGTTGAAGATATGGAACAAAAGTGGTATACTATGAACGAAATCGTGAAAAAGTATAGTAACAACTAGGAGGTACTATTGTGGCCAAGAAAATATTAATTACCGGAGGAGCCGGTTATATCGGAAGTCATACGGCACTGGAACTTCTGAATGAAGGATATGAAGTGGTTGTATATGACAATCTTTGTAATTCATCTAAAGAATCTTTAAAAAGGGTAGAAGAGCTTACCGGAAAGATGATTACATTTTATGAAGGGGATGTAATGGATGAAGCTGCATTGAAGGCAATGCTGGAAAAAGAAGGCGTAGATGCGGTTATCCATTGTGCAGCACTGAAAGCAGTCGGAGAATCCGTACAGAAGCCATTAGAGTACTACCGTAATAATATAACAGGAACTCTGACACTGATGGATGTTATGAAACAGACCGGTGTTAAGAATATTGTATTCAGTTCTTCTGCAACTGTATACGGAAGTCCGGAAGAGATGCCGATCACAGAGGAGTGTCCGAAGGGACAGTGCACGAATCCTTATGGATGGACAAAGTCTATGATGGAACAGATCATGACAGATGTACAGAAGGCAAATCCGGATATGAATGTCATCCTGCTTCGTTATTTCAACCCGGTCGGAGCGCATGAAAGCGGACGTATCGGAGAAGACCCAAAGGGAATTCCGAATAATCTGATGCCATACATTTCGCAGGTGGCAGTAGGAAAACTTGAAAAACTGGGTGTGTTCGGGGACGATTATGATACACCGGATGGAACAGGAGTCCGTGATTACATTCATGTAGTGGACCTTGCAAAAGGACATGTGAAAGCAATTGATTATATCTTCAGCAATCCTGGACTTGACGTGATCAATCTTGGAACAGGTGTGGGATATTCCGTGCTTGATATGGTAAAAGCATTTGGAAAAGCATGCGGTAAGGAGATTCCTTACGAGATCAAGCCGAGAAGAGCAGGAGATATCGCAATGTGTTATGCAGATCCTGCAAAAGCAGCGAAAGTTCTTGGATGGAAAGCAGAAAAAGGTCTGGACGAGATGTGCGCAGACACATGGAGATGGCAGTCACAGAATCCTAACGGATATGAGGCATAAATGAAAAAGGAATTTAAGAAATAAAAACATAGACAGATGGGGAACACTTAACAGAACGTTAAGATTTCCCATCTTTCTTTTTATGATAAGAAATGGTATAATCATCACGTATATAAAGTGTAATGTGAGATGCCATCGGCATTTTGTAGTGCAAAAGTAGTGAGTAAGACTCACGAACAGAGGCGAGAATCATGGAAAAAAAGAATGAAAATGGAAAGGTGCAGCTGAAAGGCCAGTTGAAGCTTTATATTCAGTGGCCGGCAATCATGGTATTGCTCTTGATCGCAATGGATCTGTGGGTGTATAAGATGGATCACAGAGCGGGAATCCTGATGGCCGTATTCGTGCTGATATATATCATCATGGTAGGCGGACTGTATTTTTACAGTAAGAATATCATCATGAAAGATCTCGTGGAATTTGCTGCACAGTATGGCATTGTCCAGAATACGCTGCTGAGGGAACTGTCGATTCCCTATGCAATCCTGTTAGATGATGGGAAAGCAGTCTGGATGAATGACGAATTCGAAGCAATTCTGGGCGGAAAGCCAAAAGGAGAAGCTTACATCAGTAAATACATTCCGGAATTGAACCGGAGTATATTTCCAAAAGAGGATCAGCAGAAGGTCACGATGGAAGTATATTATGATGATAAGGAATACCAGGCAGAACTGCGCAGAGTATCGGTAGAGGGATTCAGCGATACGGAACAGCTTATGGAATTGCCAAAGGAGAAGGAGTATTTCATTGCGGTATATCTTCAGGATGTTACAGAACTGAACCGTACGATCAGGGAAAATGAAGAACAGAGAATGGTTGCAGGTCTGGTATACATCGATAACTACGATGAAGTGATCGACAGTGTGGAAGAGGTCAGACAGTCACTTCTGATGGCTCTGGTAGACCGTAAGATTAACCAGTATATTGCAAAAGTTGACGGAATCGTCAAGAAGCTGGAGAATGATAAGTATTTCATTATCATCCGAAAGTCTTATTTTAAACAGCTGGAAGAAGATAAGTTCTCCCTGCTGGATGATGTAAAGTCCGTAAATATCGGAAATGGGATTCCGGCAACACTTAGTATCGGTCTGGGACTGAGTTCCGATTCTTATGCACAGAGTTATAACTATGCTCGTGTAGCGATCGATCTCGCACTTGCAAGAGGCGGCGACCAGGCTGTGATCAAGGACTGTCACGGTGTTACCTATTATGGTGGAAAGCGAGAACAGACAGCGAAGAATACCCGTGTAAAGGCGCGTGTAAAAGCCGAGGCACTGCGTGAATTTATCACGGTCAAAGATAAGATATTCGTTATGGGGCATAAGCTGACAGATGTGGATGCGTTCGGTGCGGCAATGGGAATCTATCGTGCGGCATTGGCACTGGAGAAACGTGCTTATATTGTGATCAATGAAGTGTCAGCATCGCTCAGGCCTTTATATGAATTATTCGAACAAGATTCGGCTTACCCGGATGATCTGTTTTTGACATCGTCACAGGCGATGAATATGGCAGACGAGAATTCAATGGTAGTCGTTGTAGATACGAACCGTCCGATGATGACAGAGTGTGAGGACCTTCTGAAGACAACGAAGACGATCGTGGTATTGGATCATCACAGACAGAGCAGTGACAATATTGATAATGCGCTGTTATCTTATATTGAGCCATATGCCTCATCGGCTTGTGAGATGGTATCAGAGGTATTGCAGTATATTGTAGATGGGATCAAGATTCCGAAGATTGAGGCGAGCAGTCTGTATGCCGGCATCATGATCGATACCAACAACTTTGTGAACAGTACCGGAGTCCGTACTTTTGAGGCGGCAGCATTCCTGAGAAGATCCGGTGCAGATATTACGCTGGTAAGAAAGTTGTTCCGTGACGATATGGAATCTTACAGGGCAAAAGCGGAGATCATCAGCAGTGCAGAAGTGTACCGTAACAAATTTGCCATTGCAAGGGGTGTGGATCTTCACATTGAAAGCCCGACGATCATCGGGGCGCAGGCGGCAAATGAATTATTGGACATCAGTGCGATCAAGGCATCATTTGTATTAACAGAATATAATGGAAGAATATACGTCAGCGCACGTTCGATCGATGAAGTTAACGTACAGATCATCATGGAACGTCTGGGCGGAGGCGGTCATATGAACGCTTCCGGTGCACAGTTTAACCATACCGATATGGATGAAGCGGTAGCCTGCTTAAAACAGGTGATTGACGAAATGATAGAAGGAGGAGACTTGTAATGAAAGTAATTTTGACAGAAGACGTAAAGTCACTTGGTAAAAAGGGAGAGATCGTAAACGTCAGCGACGGATACGCAAGAAACTTCATCTTAAAGAAAAATAAAGGTGTAGAAGCTAACGGAAAGAATTTAAATGACCTGAAATTAAAGAAAGCGAACGATGACAAGATCGCTCAGCAGCAGTATGAGGATGCCCAGGAACTTGGCAGAAAGATCGAAGCAGGAAAGATTGAAGTTGCGATCAAGATGGGCGAAGGCGGCAGAGCGTTCGGCTCTGTATCTTCAAAGGAGATTGCAGAAGAAGTCAAAAAACAGATGGATCTTACGATTGACAAGAAGAAAGTTCAGTTAAAAGAAGCGATCAGAACACTGGGAACACATACGGTTCCGGTTAAGCTGCATCCGAAGGTAACGGCTGAGCTGAAAGTTGTTGTAAAAGAAGAAGCATAGGAGGAATTCAGGCGTGGAAGAAGCACTCATCAAACGAGTCATGCCACACAGTATCGAAGCAGAACAGTCTGTTGTCGGCGCCATGCTTATGGATAAAGATGCCATCACCACTGCAGGAGAAATCATCAGTGGTGATGATTTTTATCAGGCGTCATATGGAGTGATCTTTGATTCGATGATCGAACTGTTCAATGAAGGGAAACCGGTCGATCTGATTACTTTGCAGGAACGACTGAAGGAAAAAGATGTACCGGCAGAGATTGCCAGTCTGGAATTTGTCAGAGAGCTGGTGACAGCAGTGCCGACTTCTGCGAATGTGAAATATTATGCACAGATCGTGGCAGACAAATCTGTGATGCGTAAGATGATCAAATTGAATGAAGAGATTGAAAATATGTGCTATGCCGGAAAAGAACCTCTGGAGTCTATCATGGAGCAGACCGAGAAATCCATGTTCCAGTTATTGCAGAGACGAACGACCGGCGAATATGTTCCGATCAAGCAGGTGGTCCTGAATGCGCTGGATAAGATTGAAAAGGCATCTAAGAGTAAGGGAACCGTTACAGGAATCCCGACCGGATTCATCGATCTGGATTATAAACTGTCCGGATTCCAGCCATCGGATTTCATCCTGATCGCAGCGCGTCCGTCCATGGGTAAGACGGCATTTGTCCTGAACATCGCACAGTATATGGCGTTCAAGAAGAATAAAGCGGTTGCCATCTTCAGTCTTGAGATGTCAAAGGAACAACTGGTAAACCGACTGTTCTCACTGGAATCACAGGTAGATGCACAGTCACTCAGAACCGGTAATATGAAAGATTCCGACTGGGAGAAACTGATTGAAGGAGCAGGTGTGATCGGTCAGTCGAAACTGATCATTGATGATACACCGGGTATCTCCATCTCGGAATTAAGATCAAAGTGCAGGAAATACAAGCTGGAGCACGGACTGGACATCATCATCATCGACTACTTACAGTTAATGACCGGAAGTGTAGGAAAGAGTTCCGAATCCAGACAGCAGGAAGTCTCAGATATTTCCCGTCAGTTAAAGGGACTTGCCAGAGAGCTGAATGTACCGGTTGTATCGCTGTCACAGTTAAGCCGTGCGGTAGAAAGCCGGCCGGACAAGCGGCCGATGCTTTCTGATCTCCGTGAATCCGGAGCCATTGAGCAGGATGCGGATGTGGTAATGTTTATCTACAGGGATGAATACTATAACAAAGATTCAGAGTTCAAAAAACAGGCAGAAATCATTATCGCAAAACAAAGAAACGGTCCGGTAGGGACCGTTAATCTGGCCTGGTTAGGTGAGTACACAAAGTTTGCGAACCTAAGCAGACAGGAAGATTCGTTTTAGTTTTTTTACTGGACCGGCATCGGCCGAAGCTTTCCGGAAGGATTGCTGCTGGCGGATCAGCTGGTCCAGTTTTTTGAATTCCAGCTCTTCCTGGCGTTCTTTTGCATCCAGAAGAAATGTCATCTCCTGGCTGAACATGTTGAGAAGCACTTCGTTGTTATTCTGCAGCATGCGTTTTAACTGAAGCTGTTCCCTGGTCCGTCTGATATCCGGGATCAGGGCTTTGAGATCGGAAAGGGAGACACCCTGTTCGTAGAGATCCCTGATACATGCATACAGTCTGGCATCATCTTTGGTCTCGCGTTTGATCTGTTCTAAAGTATTCAAAGCATTGGTATGATTTCCCACATTAGATACCCCCTTATATTATAATACTTGTCCCTTATGGGTAAATGTATCATAGCACAGGGGAAAGCACCGATTTCGTCAGAATCCGTCGAGGGAAACAAAAATGTTGAAAAATGCGCAGTACATAAATACTGCGCATGAGTTTGCCTGAATATGCAAAAGAACCTGCTGTTGGCAGGTTCTTTGTATATGCTTCTTATTTCGAATGATTAGCCTTCAGAAATAGCTCCTACTGGACACTGAGCTGCACATGCTCCACAATCTACACAAGCGTCAGCATCAATTTCATAATGCTCTGCTCCCTGAGAAATAGCTCCTACTGGACATTCAGCTTCGCAAGATCCACAGCTTACACATTCATCACCAATTACGTGTGCCATAGTATTATACCCTCCTTTGAGTTTAAATTCTAGACATAAACCAATTCGTTGTCTCTGTCCATATCATAATACAAAAAGCTGAAATAAACAAGTAAATTACATGTTTTTTTGGAAATACATAAAAGTTTAGTCATAACTAACTTGCGTTAGCAGATACTGTTGTGAAAAAGCATATTCGGTGGTGAAAAGAGACGTTCTTTTGAATTTTGGGTAAATCCCGGTTAAAATTAAGAAAAATTTCAATAAAAAATTCAACAAATTTTCACCGTTTTGGTGTATAGTATAGAATGCTGATGAAGTATAAGAAAAATAGAAGTGAAAATAGGAGTAGAATATAATACAGGTAGAAATGATACCGGATATAGGAGAGAGGAAAATGAAAAGAAATCGAATCATTGCTATGCTGCTTGGTACGGCACTGCTTGTATGCGGATGTCAGCAGACACCGAAAGCAACGGATGAAGAGAAGAAGATTGAAGCAGAGAAGAATACAACCAAGACAGAAGAGAAGGAATATCAGGGCAAATTAGACCTGATCAGTCCGGCGGCTTATAATAATACAAACGGACTGAAGCTGAAAAAGGGAGACTACATTTCTATTATAGGAAAGGCGAATGGTACGCAGTATTGGGACGAAGTAAAGAAAGGCGTGACACAGGCTGCAGAGGATCTGAATGCAAGTCTTGGATATACAGGAAAAGACAAGATAAAAGTAACGTATAATGCACCGGATAAAGCAGATAATGTGGATGATCAGGTGAACCTTCTGGATGAAGAATTGGACAGATATCCGGTTGCGGTCGGAATCTCGATTGTAGATCTGCAGGCTTGCCAGGTACAGTTTGATCTCGCAACAGACAGCGAGATCCCGGTTGTCACTTTTGATTCCGGGTCTGATTATCAGGGAGTGGCTGCGGATGTATCGACGGACAATGTAGCTGCAGGAACAGAAGCAGCACAGAGACTGGCAGAAGAGATGGGAGACAGCGGGGAAGCAGTTCTGTTCATTCAGGATTCGAAATCACAGGCTGCTCTTCAGAGAGAAAAAGCGGTGACGGATGAACTGACAGCAAACCATCCGAATATTTCTGTGGTAAATGTATATCACATGGATGAATTGAGCAATATGCAAAAGACAGTATCTGACGAGATCAATGCCGGAACTTACCGTCCAAAAGACAGTGAACTTCCGGATGGACAGCTTACCGGAGAAGATATAGTGGCTGCAGACAGTATTACAGAAGACCAGGTAGTCGATTACATCCTTGCCAACCATCCGAATATCACCGGCTGCTTTGCGGCAAACGGTGATTCTGTGAAACTGGCAGTTGATGGACTGGAAAGAAATAAAATGGAGAAAAAAGTAAAAGTGATCGGTTTTGATGCCAATGATGATGAGATCCAGGATCTGAAAGACGGTACGGTTGATGGATTGATCGTGCAGAATCCATTCGGCATGGGATACGCAACCGTGGTGGCTGCGGCAAGAGCTTCTCTTGATATGGGAAATGAAGCTGTAGTGAATACCGGATATACCTGGGTGACAAAAGAGAATCTGAAGACGGATGAAGTGCAGAAGATGCTCTATACAAAATAAAAAAGAAAGTCATTTCTGTGAATATGAGCAGAAGTGACTTTCTTTTTTTGAAGATAAGGGATAATTCCCTGTTACATTAGCCTGCAGCTTTCGGAAGTGAAAATGAAAACTCTGTTCCTACTCCTTCCGTACTCACTACAGTGATGTTCTCACCATGTGCCTGCACCGCTTCTTTCACAATCGCAAGTCCAAGACCGGTGCCTTTCTTATCTTTCCCGCGGGAGAGATCACTTTTGTAAAAACGTTCCCAGATTTTTCCGAGTGCCGCCCTTGGAATTCCGATCCCATTATCTTTGACTGCTGTATATACTTTTTCACCGCGGTCTGTTGTTTCGATGGTAATAATAGAATCCGGATCGCTGAATTTAATGGCATTGTCCAGCAGGTTGTATAAGACTTGCTGGATTTTACGTTTGTCGGCATTTACATTCAGATGCTTTGTTGCGAAGACCAGTTCAATAGAGATCTTCTTCTGGGTGCAGACTCCCTCGAAGGATGCCGCCACGTGTTTGATCATCTCGTGGATATCGAATACCTCCCGGTTGAGAAGCAGGTGATTGGTGTCGAATTCATTTAATGTCAGCAGATCATGTGTCAGGTCTGTCAGACGTTCCGTTTCAAATAAGATAATCTTCAGGTACTTCTCATGTAGTTCAGGCGGGATAGTTCCGTCTGTCATAGCTTCTACATATCCTTTGATGGAAGTAAGCGGAGAACGGAAATCGTGGGATACATTTGCCACAAATTTCTTCTGGTAATCTTCCATATCACGAAGCTGTGAAGACATATAGTTCAGTGATGCAGACAGATAACCCATCTCGTCTTCGGTCGTGACCGGAATCTCATACTCCAGATTGCCGGAAGCATACTGTGTTGCAGCTTCGGTAATCTTGTGAAGCGGGCGGTAGACAAGGAAATGGAATGCCAGCAGGATAATGAACGAGAGCAGGAAGATCACGATGAATGTGATATATACACCACGCATCAATATATCCGTCATAGTATCAACGACGGTAGTGTACTGATGGATCATCAGATAACCTTTTGGAAAATACCCGTAAGTCACCGGAACGGTCACAGTGATGACATCATTGTCGAAATATCCGTGATAATCACCGGTCTGTGAACGGTCACTTCCGGATTCGGCAGGATCAAAATCCTTGATCGTATCCGGAGCGGATGGGTACTCACCGGAATGAGCGGAGGCGATCATGTTACCGTCCCTGGAAACGAACCAGACTGCGGCATCCAGCTGGGTCTCAATCCCGGATAAGATCATCTGTGTATCGGATTCCTGCAATTCACCGGAAAAATAACCGGGAAGATAGCTGGTGGCAACCATCGTAGCTTCCCGGTACATGCTGTTACTTACACGGTTAAAGATTGGTGTACGGACCAGATTCTCTGTCAGCGTTGCGGCTGTAAAAAGGCTTAAGAATCCGAATATGATATAGATAAATATGAATTTTAAATATAATGTACTTTTCATGATATCTACCCGCTGTTATTTTACTTCAAATTTGTAACCGATTCCCCATACGGTGCTGAGACTCCAGCCGTTGTGATCCTTGATCTTCTCGCGGAGACGTTTGATATGAACATCTACGGTACGGGTATCGCCGATGTATTCGTAACCCCAGATCTGATCCAGCAGCTGTTCTCTGGTGAAGACCTGATTTGGAGAAGATGCGAGGAAATAAAGAAGTTCCAGTTCCTTCGGCGGCATCTCAACGGTATGTCCGTCAACAATGACAGAATAATTAGTCAGATTGATCTCAATTCCAGGATATTCGACACATTTTCCCTTATCTGCCTGAGGGGTCTCAGGTTTTGAACCAACCTGATAGCGGCGTAAAACAGCTTTTACGCGGGCAACAAGCTCTTTGGCATCGAACGGTTTCATAATATAATCATCTGCGCCGAGTTCAAGACCAAGTACCTTGTCGAATACTTCGCCTTTGGCTGAGAGCATGATGATTGGGGTGTTGGATCTGGTGCGGATCTCACGACAGACCTGATATCCATCGATACCAGGCAGCATAAGATCTAAAAGGACCAGATTCGGTTTGTAAGTATCAAAGGCAATCAGTGCCCGTTCGCCGTCGTGGACCATCATGGTATCAAAGCATTCTTTGGCCAGATATAAAGAGACCAGTTCGGCAATATTTTCATCGTCATCGACGATCAGGATTTTCTGTTTATTCATAGATGTATACGCCTCCCATATGCAGATGTATTTTTTTGTTTTATTTCAGTTCGGCAATGGTTACGCCTGCGTCACCCTCGCCGAAAGCCCCAAGACGGAATGATTTGACATGTTTTTGCCGCTTCAGATATTTGTGGATGCCGGCTCTTAAGGCCCCGGTACCTTTTCCGTGAACGATTCTTACGGAACTGAGATGTGCAAGCGATGCATCATCCAGATACTTATCCAGTTCGGCCACCGCCTCATCGACCGTTTTTCCAAGAAGATTGATCTCCGGACTGATCGCAAGGGATTTGCCCATTTTAACTTTACCTTTGCCGGTCTGACGAGTTCTTCCGGCAAATGAATATGCCGGCGCTTCGTCGATGATCTCCAGATCAGAAATGTTGACTGTGGAGCGCAAGATTCCCATCTGCACGGTGACATTCCCTTTGGCATCCGGAAGTGAAGTGACAGATCCGGTCAGGTTCATGCTGAGTACTTTGACAGATTCACCCAACTTGAAATCACTGGCTTTGTAAGCCTTTTTCGGTTTTTTGGCATCCGTCTTCATGGAATTCTGCGTGGCATTCATTTTCTTGCGGAGACGCTCACGTTCCTTTTCCATCTCAGCAACGGAGATATTGGCTTTGCCGAATTTGTGGAAGTTACGCATCGTCTCATCGGCGGTTTCCTTGGCATCGGCCAGAATCTCATGCGCTTTTTCATTGGCTTCATGGATGATGCGGTCGCGCTGCTCTTCTAATTTGTCACGTTTCTGACGGGTCTCTTCTTCGAGACGTTCCAGCTCACGTTTGTAGTGCTCGATTTCTTCCTGTTCTTTTCGTATAGTACGCTTACTTGTCTCGAGATCGGTCAACAAGTCTTCGAAGGATTCATCCTGTTCGGTCAGGTGTGTTCTGGCATCATCGATGATGTAATCAGGAAGGCCAAGCTTTCCTGCGATGGCAAACGCATTACTCTTTCCCGGGATACCGATCAGAAGACGGTAAGTCGGACTGAGCGTCTCGACATCAAATTCACAACAGGCATTCTCAACACCTGGTGTGGAAAGGGCGAAGACTTTCAGCTCACTGTAGTGAGTGGTTGCCATGGTGCGGATACCTCTCTGATGGAGATAGCTTAAGATGGCGATCGCGAGAGCGGCACCTTCAGTAGGGTCGGTTCCTGCGTTCAGCTCATCGAACAGCACCAGAGAATGTTCATCTACATGTTTTAAGAACGAGACGATGTTCGTCATGTGAGAGGAGAAGGTACTGAGGCTCTGCTCAATACTTTGTTCATCTCCGATATCGGCATATACATTTTCAAAAAGAGCCAGCTCCGAACGGTCCAGTGCAGGGATATGAAGTCCCGCCTGTCCCATCAGGGTAAATAATCCGACCGTTTTTAAGGAAACAGTCTTACCGCCGGTGTTTGGTCCGGTTACGATCAGAAGGTCGAAAGTGTCACCGAGAGTGACGGTGATCGGAACGACTTTCTTCTTATCTAACAGAGGATGACGTCCTTCGCGGATATGGATTTTTCCCTTTGTATTGAAGACAGGCTTACTTGCGTTCATAAGAATTGCAAGGTTCCCTCTTGCGAAAATGAAGTCCAGTTCCGTCATGATTTTATAGTCGGTGCGGATGGACTCTGTATATTCTGCGACATCGGCACTTAAGCGTGCAAGGATTATCTGTATCTCTTCTTGCTCTTTGCCGTAAAGTTCTTTCAGGTCATTATTCAGTTTTACAACAGACATTGGTTCGATGAACAGGGTAGAGCCCGTGGCAGACTGATCGTGGATCAGACCGGATACCTGGCTCCGGTATTCGGCTTTGACCGGGATACAGTAGCGGTCCCCGCGCATTGTGATGATCGAATCCTGCAGATAGGTGCGGAGTGAACCATTGACCAGAGAAGATAAGGTAGAATGTACTTTATCGTTGATCTGGTTCATGGAGCGGCGGATCTGCTTCAGAGTGCTGCTGGCATCATCGCTGATCTCATCTTCGTCAATGATACATCTGCGTATCTCGGTGCTGATCAGTGTCAGCGGCTCAATCTGCTGGAAAAATATATCCAGACAATCTTCCGCATCGTCTACAGTCTCATGACGGCCGTAGGCTTTGATCTGCCCTGCATTTTCCAAAAGCTTGCAGATGCGCAGGAGTTCCCCGCTTCCAAGAGCTGCACCGACTTCCAGACGCTTTAAAGATTCCCCGACCGGGTTGCAGCTTCCGAAAGAAGGGCGCCCCTTTCTGATGATACGGGTAAATGCGGCGGCAGTTTGTTCCTGTGCAGTATTGATATCCGGAAGAGATGTCATGGGTTTCAATCTTTTGCAGCGTTCTTTGCCGCCGAAAGAGGTTGCCTGTTCTATTAAGATGTCAATAATTTTATGATATTCTAATTTTGTTAATGTTTTTTTATTCATGTTTTTCACCTGGATCTATTCTATGTTACTGTATGTACAGTAATTCTGGTCAGTAACTATTCTACCTTATTTACGCTATAAAGAAAAGGATAATATTGAACATTCCCATTCCATACGGTATACTATAAAAAGGATTGTAAAGGAGACGGAAGAGCTGATGGATGAGCAGAAACATCTGAAAAATGAACAGGGCGAACCTGGAAATAAAACTGAAAAATCAGAGTATTTATTTATGCAGGAAACAATCAAAGATGAGAACAGCCGCGGGAAAAAGTACCGTAAAGATCTGCTTCGGATCGCAGGACTTGGAGTGGCGTTCGGTGTGTGTGCCTGCATTAGTTTTTCTGCGCTCAGGCCATGGCTTGATGAAAAGTTTCCCGGAGATTCACAGGAAGTTGTAATACCGGAAGAAAAAGAGGAAGAAAAGTCGGATGAAATCACTGCAGATACCGGCAATGACAGTACAGTACAGACGCTTGGCATTGACAGTTACAGAGAACTTCAGAAAGCAATGAATTCAGTAGCATCCGAAGCCGAAAAATCGGTAGTTGAGGTCATCGGTATCTCGGGAGAGCAGGACTGGACGGAAGAATCTTATGATAATAAGAACAGTGTGTCCGGACTGATCATTGCGGATAATGGCCAGGAACTTCTGATATACGGAAAGACTTCTATATTAAGAGATACAAAAGAGATCCATATCAGATTCGCAGATGGGACAACGAAGCAGGCTTCTGTGAAGAAGAAGGATGAAAGTCTTGGATTTGCGATTTATGCTGTAGCCAAAAGCAGCATCGCGCAGTCAACATGGCAGCAGATCAGTATTGCAACTCTTGGCAGTTCCGGTTCGGTACAGAAAGGAGATGCTGTGGTGGTTCTTGGAAAACCGTTCGGTTATGCGGGAGCGGTTGGATTCGGAACAATTGCGAGCAGCAGAAATGAACTGGACGGTGATGACGGAAGTTATCCGCTTCTTTGTACAGACATTGGTGCGGCAGAGGACGGGACAGGTGTGATCATCAACCTGTCGGGCGAAGTGGTTGGAATTATTGACCAGGGCATATCCGGAAACAGCAGCAAAGAACTGGTGACTGGTTATGGAATCTCAGGATTGAAATCAGAGATTGAACTGTTATCCAACGGTCAGGCGGTGCCATATATCGGCATCCGTGGACTGGATGTGACGGCAGAAATCGAAGCGCAGGGAATTCCCGAAGGCGTGTATGTTCGGACCGTAGAGACGGATTCACCGGCAATGGCAGCAGGGATCCAGAGTGGAGATATCATTACGGAGGCAGCAGGGAAGAAGATAGCATCACTATCAGCCTACCAGAGTGTACTGCGGGATCAGAAAAGCGGCAGTAAGATCAGACTCAAAGGACAGAGACAGGGATCCGGTGGTTATGTGGACATTTCCTTTGACGTGACAGTCGGAAGTAAGGAGTAGTCTGCCGGACTGGATGTTTTGGTGCCGGGACAGTTGTAAAATAAAGATATAGAATATAGAAAGAGGAAATAAGATGAGATATATCAATACCCTTCACGAAGGGGAAACGATCAGAAATGTATATTTGTGTAAAGGAAAGCGTTCGGCGGAGACCAGAAATGGAAGACCGTATGATAATCTGATCCTTCAGGATAAGACCGGAACACTGGACGGAAAAGTGTGGGATCCGAATTCCGGTGGGATCGCAGACTATGACGAGTTGGATTTCATTGAGGTATATGGTGAGATCATCAGCTATAACAATAATCTGCAGATGAATATCAAGCAGATCAGAAAGGTGCAGGAAGGCGAATACATCGCGGCCGATTATATGCCGACAACAGAGAAAAGTACAGATGGCATGTATGAGGAACTGCTTGGATACATTAAGAAAGTAGACAACCAGTATCTGAGACAAGTACTGGATCATTATTTTATAAAAGACGAGACATTTATCCGTAATTTCAAGGGACATTCGGCCGCAAAGACGGTACATCACGGGTTTGCCGGAGGACTTTTGGAACATACATTGAGTGTTGTGAAGTTCTGCGATTACATGGTGGGGGCATATCCGATCCTGAATAAGGATCTGCTTTTCACGGCGGCAATCTGTCACGATATCGGAAAGACGAAGGAATTGTCATCTTTCCCGGAAAATGATTACACAGACGAAGGACAGCTTCTGGGACATATCGTGATCGGTGTGGAGATGATCGGAGATGCAGTCCGCAATATCCCGGATTTTCCGGAGAAACTTGCGAACGAATTAAAACACTGTATTGTTGCACATCATGGAGAACTGGAATACGGTTCCCCGAAGAAACCGGCACTTGCCGAGGCGATGGCTCTGAATCTTGCCGACAATGCAGATGCGAAGATGCAGACCCTGACAGAGTTATTCAAAGATAAAAAAGGTAATGACTGGCTGGGATATAACCGCCTGTTTGAATCAAATATCAGAAAGACAGTTATCTAATGATGCAGAAGAATGAATTAGTAAAAGTTAAAATTGAAGATATCGGAGTCGGAGGAGAAGGCATCGGCAAGGTGGACGGGTATACACTGTTCATCAAAGATGCCATTATAGGGGATGTCGTAGAGGCAAAGGTTATGAAAGCCAAGAAGAATTACGGCTATGCCCGCCTGATGAATGTCCTGACTCCGTCGGAAGACCGCGTAGAGGAAGTGGTCTGTCCGATGGCGAGAAAATGCGGTGGATGTCAGATACAGGAGATGAAGTACCCGGCACAGCTTGCATTTAAAGAATCTAAGGTACGCGGCAATCTGGAGCGGATCGGAGAAGTTCCGGGTGAACTTCTGGATCAGATCATGCACCCGGTTGTCGGTATGGACGGGGAAGGAATGCAGCCGTTCCGCTACCGTAATAAGGCACAGTTTCCGATTGGGACAGACAAAGACGGCAGAGTGACCGCCGGATTCTATGCCGGCAGAACACACAGCATTATCGGGAATACAGACTGTGCACTTGGTGTGGAAGTGAATGAAGAGATCTTGAACTGTATCCTGGATTTTATGGAAGAATTTGAAATTCCGGCATACGATGAAGTGAAACATAAGGGACTGGTGCGCCATGTGCTGCTCCGTTACGGATTTAAAACGGATGAGATCATGGTGTGTTTGGTCATCAATGGAAAGACCATTCCGCACTGCCATGATCTGGTCGGACGTCTCCGACAGATTCCGGGCATGACAAGCATCACACTCAGCTCGAATACGGCGAAGACGAATGTGATCATGGGCGATACGATCCGCCTTTTGTGGGGGCAGGAGTTCATCACAGACTATATCGGTGAGATCAAGTATCAGATTTCCCCTCTGTCATTTTACCAGGTGAATCCGGTCCAGACAGAGAAGTTATACGGATTGGCACTGGACTATGCAGGTCTTACAGGCAATGAGACAGTGTGGGATCTGTACTGCGGAATCGGAACCATTTCCCTGTTCCTTGCGAAGAAAGCAAAGCAGGTATACGGTGTAGAGATCGTACCGCAGGCCATTGACGATGCAAGGAATAATGCGAAGATCAATGATATTACGAATGCGGAATTCTATGTAGGCAAGGCAGAAGAAGTTCTGCCGGAATATTATAAAGAATATGAAAAGACACATAACGGAGAGACGGCGCACGCTGATGTAATCGTGGTCGATCCGCCGAGAAAGGGCTGTGAGGAATCCCTGCTTCAGACGATCGTGGATATGCAGCCGGAGAAAGTCGTGTATGTAAGCTGCGACAGTGCAACGCTTGCGCGGGATGTGAAGTTCTTAAGAGCAAAGGGATATGAACTTAAGGATGTGATGCCGGTGGATCAGTTTCCGCATACGGTGCACGTGGAAACTGTGTGCTTATTATCACGGAAATAGGCGGTTTTATAGGTGTGGTTCAGTCTATTTGCCACCCATTTGCCACCGCAATTTTTAAAATCATTACTGAACAAAGAAAAGGGAGTGAACACGCTGAACAATCAGCGGATTCACTCCCAATATTTTATTTATGACGTTTTTGCTTGTGTTGTTTTTTCAAAGAGATCAACAGAACGTCCAACCATCTTTTCAGTATCATGCACGTAGGTCTGCAATGTTAGCCTGTAAACGATATCAGCGGTATTTCGATTGTATGAAAGATATTGTAAAAAATGACGCAACATGACATAATCGGATTGACTAAAGAAACACAGATATATATAATATAGACAAAATGAAAATGACATGAACGGAGGACAGGATAATGGAGAAATCTGTAACACTTGAAGAGGCGTTAAAAAGAATTGAGGAGTTGGGAAAAGAGAATGCAGAACTTCGGGAGAAATTGGAGTATTACAGAAATCGTAAATTAAGCGGGCGGCAGAAACATAACGCCAAATGGATGGCAATTTATAATGATTTTGTCATTGGATATGAGAGTGGTATGACGATGATAGAAATTGCGAAGCGGAACAATGTCAGTGAGCGGACGATTTATAGGTATAAAGCGTATTATGACAAAATGAAGAAAAAAGAGGAATAGACCATTTTACTGACGTCAGCAATATGTAATATGAGAGTTGCGGACAATTTTTTTGACCGCAAAATGGATGGAGGAGTTCTATGGCAGAAGATAAAAAGAAAGAAATCGATGTTGCAGTAATAGAAGTAACAGAAGAATATCTAAAAGAAAAACTGTATAAAATTAGGGGTAAAAGGGTATTGCTTGATGTTGATTTAGCAGAGATATATGGCTATGATACGAAGGGATTTAATAGACAGGTAAAAAATAATATTGAAAAATTTGATGAAGATTTTATGTTTGAATTGACAGATGAGGAATTAGAAGATTTGCGGTACAAAAATTGTACCGCAAATATAAGTTCAAAAAGTCGTTATAATCCTCATGTATTTACAGAGCAAGGATTATATATGTTGATGACTGTCTTGAAAGGACCGTTGGCTGTTAAGCAGAGCAAGGCATTAATAAGAACCTTTAAGAAAATGAAAGATTACATATTAGAAAATCGTGATTTAATAGGTCAGCGGGAAATACTTCAGTTAAGCATGGAAACTGCTAACAACAGAATAGAAATTAACAAAATCAACTCAGATATGATATCTCTTGAAAAACAGATTTCAGATGTTGCAGAAGGCTTGAAGGATGTTGTGACAAAATCTGAGTTGGCTGATATGATGAACAGCTTTGTTTCAGATGATGATGAAAAGTGGCTTATGTTTAATGCAAAATTTAGTAGTGCAGATGAGGTATATGAGTCCATTTATAAGCAGGCAAAGTCGTCAATATATGTCGTTGACAATTATATTGGTTTAAGAACGCTGGTACACCTTAAGAATTCTCCTACTGGAGTAGATATTATTTTATTCAGTGATAATGTTGGAAATAATAAACTTCACAACATAGAATTTACAGATTTCTGCAAGGAGTACCCAACAGTAAATTTGTCAATGAAAAAGACAGGCGGTATATTCCATGATCGTTTTATCGTGTTGGATTATGGAACTGCTGATGAAAGGGTTTTCTTATGTGGTGCTTCATCAAAGGATGCAGGCGCTAGAATAACCAGTATTGTTGAAGATTATGGAATATCTAAATATGCCCCTGTGATTGCCACGCTGTTAAAAAATTCGACGTTGATTTTACCACAATAGAGGGGAGCGAATGATTAAACATTCGCAAAGACAATCAATTAACACAAGAGGAGTTTGGCAAATTATTTCATGTTACCAGGCAAACTGTTTCAAATTGGGAAAACGGAAAAAGTTATCCTGATTTGCAAATCCTTGTAAGCATGAGTAATCAATTGTTATGATGCCGACTAAATGGATTGAACAGAATATAAAATGTAGTCTTTTTCTTTTATTCCATATAGCTCGCACCCAGTGCTCTTTAAGATAAAGTAGAAATAGTGCAATTTTCGCATGATATTATACAAGAATTACATAGAAATATATCGTATTATTGATATGGTATTCTTGAATTGTATGTGAGGAGAAAACTATGGCAGCGGAAAGAAAAACATTAACACAGCTATCTGTGCCAATATGCTTAGAAACTTTATTTTATATGCTTTCAGGTATGGTTGATACGCTTATGCTATCATCTGTAAGTGATCAGGCTGTAGGAGCAGTGGGAACAGCAAATACATATATAGGTGTTTTTATTATCATGTTTGGGGTTATATCATCGGGTATGATAGCTGTTATGTCACAAAATATCGGAGCCGGAAGACCGGGAATTGCATATCAGGCAAGACAACTTGGACTTATATTCAACACATTGATAGGTATCGTAATGTCTGTCATTCTTGCTGCTTTTTCTGGCGGGATACTTAGAATCGTAAGTATTGCTCCGGCTTTGCTTGAACCGGCTGAAATATATCTTAGAATTGTCGGAGGTGCATGTTTTTTAAATGCGCTGATTCCTATTTTTTCCAGTTATTTGAGAGTGTTTGGATATACAAAGCATTCTTTGATAGGAACTGTTGTTGGAAATGTTCTCAATATAATACTTAATTCAGTATTCTTATTTGTATTCAACTGGGGTGTAATGGGAGTTGCTGTTGCCACGGTTATTTCAAGAGTTGTAAATCTTATTATTGTAGCCGGCATGGGGGCTGTGCTTATAAAAGCAAAACAGAGTCCTGAGCGGATTACATCAAGAAAGATATTTGCGCAGATTGTTAAGATTGGTTTTCCTTCTGCGCTTGAAACAGCACTTTACAACATCGCAATGACCTTTATTGTGCGTTTTATGAATCAGATGGACGTGGATGGAATGAATGTTACAGCTCGCTCATATGCTGTACAGATTGCGAATTTCTCGTATTGTGTGGGAGCTGCCCTTGCTCAGGCAAATGCAATTATGACAGGCTGGAGAATTGGAGCAAAAGAGTTTGAGGAATGTAACAGGGGAACGAGAAAAGCTGCGATATACGGTATCATCACAGCGACCTGTTTTTCCGTGACATTTGCATTGGCCGGACATTTTATAGTGCATATATTTACAGATGATACACAGATGATAAATCTTGTGGTAAAATTGTTAATAGTAGATATATTTCTTGAATTTGGAAGGGTAACAAACCTTGTATATGGTCAGGCATTAAAAACGAGTGGAGATGCACTTTTCCCGGTTATACTCGGCGCGGTATTTATGTATTTGTTTGCAGTTGGCGGCACCTATTTTCTCGGAATACACATGGGACTTCTGGCTGTAGGAGCATATATTGCTATGGCAGGTGACGAATGTGCGAGAGCTGTGGGAATGGTACTTAGATGGAAGAGCGGAAAATGGAAGAGTAAAGGTCTTATAGAAGTGTAGGAGAGATTATGTACTTTGAATTAAAGGAAAATAAACCACATGGTACAAAGGATAATCCGTTTAGTACATATCATATAAAAAATGAGGGACGATCATTTCAGATACCGGTTCATTGGCATGATGAACTGGAAATTATATATGTAAAAAGTGGGTGTTTGACTGTTAGTATATCAGGCGAAAATTATATTGGAACCCCCGGGGATGCTTTTGTAGTGTCGCCGGGTAATCTGCATTTTATGGGTTCACAGACTGGTACAGTGGATTATTTTACCTTCCTTTTTCCGTTGAAATACATATCTTTTTGCATAAATGACATGTTAGAGGATAAATTACTGGAGCCGTTAAAAAATGATCATCTGATGATAAGTCCAAGAGTAGAAGATACAGCAAAAGGACTGTGTGAGCAATTGGTTGAAACATATATGGCAAAAAATGAGAAAACTGAGTCCAAAATAACTGCTCAGATAAAGACAAAAATAATTCTTTTACAATTTATTCTTGAAATGTGGGAGAAGGGCTTTGTGATCGAAAATGATAAAAGCGGGAGAAATACGGTAGAAAAAGAAATGATTTCATATATACAGCAGAATTTTATGGAAAAAATATCGTTAAAAGAATTTGGCGAACAGTTTCATCTTTCGGAAAAATATATATCGCGATATTTTAAGGAGCATTTTCATATTACACTTTCGCAATATATCACACATTTACGATTAGAGCATGCAAAACAGCTGTTACAAGATACGGATACTCCTGTTACAGAGGTCTCAATGCAGAGTGGATATCAGAATGTAAGCTATTTTATCAGAAGCTTCAAAAAAACATATGGAGTGCCGCCGTTAAAATATAGAAAAAAATAAGCCGGGTATATGGTTAGAAAGGAGAGGATATCCAGGCAGAATCAGAAAATCTGCCGGAAAGATATCAAAATTGAGTATGGAAAATAAGAATAAATGGTGGAAAAATGCAGTTGTATATCAGATTTATCCGAAAAGCTTTCAAGATTCGGACGGAGATGGAATCGGTGATATCCCAGGAATTATCAGCAGACTGGATTATTTGAAAAAACTTGGAATAGATGCAATCTGGCTCTCACCGGTGTATCGTTCGCCACAGGATGACAATGGATACGATATTTCAGATTATCAGGACATTGAGCCGATGTTCGGAACAATGGAAGATATGGAACGGTTATTTGCGGAGGCGAAGAAACGTGGAATCCGAATTATGATGGATCTTGTATTGAATCATACTTCAGATGAACACAGATGGTTTTTGGAGGCAAAGAAAAGTAAAGACAATCCGTATCATGATTATTACGTGTGGCGTGACGGAGAAGAAGACGTTTATCCAAACGATATGAATTCTGTATTCGGCGGACCGGCATGGGAGTGGGTTCCAGAACTGGGACAGTATTATTTTCATCAATTTTCAGTGAAACAGCCGGATCTGAACTGGGAGAATCCGAAAGTGAGAAGAGAGCTCTATGATATGATTCTCTGGTGGATGGAAAAAGGGGCAGGCGGATTTCGTCTGGATGTGATCGATCAGATTGCAAAAGAGCCAGATCTTAAGATCACAAATAATGGACCAAAGCTGCATGAATTTCTGCGTGAATTAAGTAGGGAAACATTTCAGAAGGGTGATATGATCACTGTCGGAGAAGCCTGGGGAGCAACACCGGAAATTGCAAAGAAATATAGTAATCCGGATGGAAGTGAATTTTCCATGGTTTTCCAGTTTGAGCACATTATGCTTGATCAGGAAGAAGGAAAGGAAAAATGGGACACTATTCCATTGAATCTGGTAAAGCTGAAAAAATGCCTTGCAAAGTGGCAGAATACTTTATATCAGGTAGGATGGAACAGTCTGTTCATGAATAACCATGATCTTCCTAGAATCGTGTCGCGCTGGGGAAATGACGGAAAATACAGAAAAGAGTCGGCAAAAATGCTGGCGACAATGCTTCATGGAATGCAGGGAACTCCTTACATTTACCAGGGAGAAGAGCTGGGAATGACGAATGTGCAGTTTGACAGCATTGAGGAATATGAAGATATTGAGACATTGAATATGTACAAAGAACGCCTGGAAAAAGGATATCAGCCAGAAGAAATCATGCAGTCTATCTACGCAAGAAGCCGTGATAATGCCCGTACTCCGATGCAGTGGAGCGGAGAGGAGAACGGAGGCTTCACAACAGGAGAACCATGGTTTGCCGTGAATCCAAATTATATCAGGATCAATGCAAAAGAGGCACTGGAAGATGAAAATTCGGTATTTTACTATTATCAGAAGCTGATTCGTTTAAGAAAAGAGAATCCAGTATTTGTGGATGGAAAATTTGACCTTCTTCTGCCGGAAGATGAGAAGATTTTTACCTATACGAGAACAGATGAGCATACAAAGATGCTGGTATGTGCAAACTTTACGGATGAGGAAGTTAGCTGCCCATTGCTTGATGAGTGGAAAGATGGGGAAGTCTGGATTCGGAATTATGAGGATGACAGAGAAGGGAATGTATTGCGTCCATATGAGGCGGTGATAATTGGAGCTGCTGTGAATATTACTTGAAAAATCCCCCCACACCCTGTATCATTTCAAAAGGAACAAAACGAAATGACAAGGAGTGGTTTCATTGGCAAAGATCAGGAAAAAACCAAAGAAGAATATAAATAAAAATATAAATAAAAAATCATTTACACAAAGCACACCCAATATTGCAGAAAAACTCGATAATGAGATGGTTGCGTTCCTGGATACGGAATTCTTAACATCCCAGATAAAAGGAGGACCGCCGGCCAAGCTTGTGTCGGTCGGGTTTGTAGTCTGTGGGAAGAATTTTGAAGAAGTAACAAGATTTCATTCCTATATTTATGCAGAAGACAAATTACATGCCCGGTTCCAGGAGATGACAGGGATTGAGAGAAAAGATCTCTTAAGTGCCCCGGATTATGAACTTGTAATGGAAGAAGTCGCAGAGCAGCTGGAAGCGTGGGAGGTATCAAGGATCTATGTATGGGGACCGGATAAGTATGTGATACAGCGGGATCTTCTGGAATACCGTAAGGACATATCGAAACGGACCAGAAAGATCGTGAACAGGATCTTTCGTATGATCAAGGATATAGAAGGAATCTATTCGGCAAAGCTGGATCTGCAAAGTGCGGGAATTGGAAGTCTGAAGATCATCTGCGGGCTTGGAACGGAAGTCAGCCACAATGCGCTGGATGATGCGGTAGATCTGAAAAATATCATCAGGCACATTGATCTGAAAGGCTGTCCAGAGCAGATGCTGCAGATTATGAAAAAGTATACATCGGAGAAGGAAGTATATTACAGGCTGCGCAGATTCCGTGAAAAATGGGATGATGTATCGGAAGGAATTCAGGAAAAGAGTCTTGGCCTGCTAAAAGAACTTGGAAAAGTGGATACGGTGGAAGCAATGGCACTGCGGGATGATCTTCTGGTGATGTGTACCGGGGAAGCAATGGCATTTCCGACTTTGGAAGAATATATCCAAAAAGAGAATGTGAAAATAGGTATTAGAAATACTAATAGTGAAATAACACAAAATAATATATAATCAATGATTGGATTTTATAGATAATGTAAAAACAGGAAAAGTAATTCGTGATAAAAACGATAAATGGAGAGAATTAACAGATAATTTTAAACAAAATTACAGATTGACGGAAATCGATAAAACAGTTAGAATAATCACAAGTTCATAAAGAACAAGGCAGACAAAGGCGTCGCGGTTTATAAACCTGCGGCGCTTTCTTATATTTCAGTTCATCCCGGGAAGGCTGGAAAGTCTGTTGGACAGAAAATGCAAGGGCGCATTACAAATGATTTTTGTAATGCGCCCTTACATTTTCAGTTATCTGAGGGAGCTGCTTTATAGCAGATTCCAAAGAAGCAACAATAAGGAGGACCACAATATGAAAAAGAAAATAGTAGCAGTTATGATGTGTGCAGCAATGGTGGCAATGCTTGGTGTAGGATGCGGAAGCAAATCAAGTGATGATTCTTCATCCAAGTCCGAGACAAAGAAAACTCTGACAGAAGACGATATCAAAGACAGCATGAAAGGTGTAAAACTGAAAGTAGGAACAAGCGGACTCTTCGGACCATTTTCTTATTACGATGAAGACGGAAAGACATTAATTGGATATGACCTGGATCTTATCAGTGATCTTCAGGATCTGCTTGGATTCGAGATTGACGGAGGAGTGCAGGCAATGGATTATTCGGCACTGACGACTTCACTCTCAGAAAGCAAACTGGATATGGGAGCTGCAGCACTTTGTGCAACAGATGAAAGGAAAGAAGTTATGAACTTTACAGATGTATATTGCGATTCAGGTCAGGTTGTTATGGTCAATAAGACAAATGACGAAGGAATCAAGAGTGTAGATGATCTGAAAGGCAAAAAAATAGCCGTAGAAAAAGGAACTGCTTCCCATACATATGCATCGAAGAACCTTTCTGATTCAGAGCTGGAAGTACATGACACAATTACAACTGCTTACGAATCACTGGAACAGAAAAAAGTAGATGCAGTCATTCAGGACGGACCTGGAGCAAGCTTCTATATTAAGACAACACCGGACAGCAATCTTGAGGTTGTAGGTGATGAATTCAATCAGGGCCAGGCTCCATATTGTGTGGCAGTTTCAAAAGAATGCAAATATTATGATGAAATCAACGCAGCTGTCAAAGTCCTGATTAAAAATGGAACTACAGATGAGTTATACGCAAAATGGTGTGAATAAAGCACAAAAGGTAAGAACAGAATAAATCAGATTGGAAGAGATAGTATATGGATATGAAATTTTTGGATGTTTTACTCCCGATGATGTTCGACGGGTTAAAACTAACGATATTGATTGCTGTGGTAGGTATTGGGATTGGATTCCTGATCGGAAGCCTTTGCGGATACTTACTGCAGTCAAGGCATAAGATAGGAAAAGCAATCGCTGAGGTTTACATTTGGATTATCAGAGCAACACCGCTGATGGTGCAGGCACTTTACGGGTACTTTGTTATTCCGAAACTGTTCGGAGTGGACATCAGCAGTACAATCGTCGGAATCGGAGTTATTGCATTAAACTCCGGAGCATTTATTTCCGAGATTGTCAAAGGAGCGCTGATGGGAATTGATCCGGGACAGAAAGAAGCAGGTGCATCGCTCGGACTTACCAGTACACAGACGATGATCCACCTGGTCATCCCACCGGCATTCAAGTCCGCATTACCGGCACTCTTTAACCAGTTTATTACGTCCGTAAAAGATACCGCATTATTATCAGCCATTGCGGTAAATGAGATCACACATCAGGCACAGGCATATGCAGCATTAAGCTTTAAGGCAATTCCTACATATACCGCCCTGGCAGTGTTCTACTTGATCATACTTTCTATATTGATAATTGTTCAGAAACAGATTGAAAGAAAAATGAGGTGATTGATTATGATTAAAATTAGCCATTTATCAAAAAAATTCGGAAACCTGGAAGTATTAAAAGATATCAACCTTGATATCGAAGAAGGAGAAGTCGTATGTATCATCGGACCATCCGGTTCCGGAAAAAGCACATTTCTCAGATGCATCAACCAGTTGGAGAATCCGACCGGAGGAATCGTAGAATATGAAGGAAAGAACCTGCTGGATAAGAAATGCGATATCCGTAAATTCCGTGAAGAGGTTGGTATGGTATTCCAGAGATTCAATCTGTTCCCACTGAAGACGGTTGCAGAAAATGTTATGATGGCACCGGTTCTGACCAAACATATGAATAAAGAAGAAGCGCATAAAAAAGCACTGGAACTTCTGGATAAGGTAGGCCTGAAAGACAAAGCAGATGTATATCCAAGTACACTTTCCGGAGGACAGCAGCAGCGTGTTGCGATTGCAAGAGCACTTGCAATGGAACCGAAGGCACTTCTTTTCGATGAACCAACATCCGCACTGGATCCGGAACTGGTAGGTGATGTACTGGATGTTATGAAATCCCTGGCAAAAGAGGGAATGACTATGATCGTTGTAACACATGAGATGGGATTTGCCCGTGATGTAGCAGACAGAGTCATCTTTATGGCAGATGGATATGTAGTAGAAGAAGGAAAACCGGAGCGCATCTTTACCGCACCGAAGGAAAGAAGAACACAGACATTCCTGTCACGTATTCTTCCGGCAACAGCATAGAGAAGAATCGAAAAATAATTGAAAATATGCAGTAGATCAATCAGAAAATAACAAGACGTTTCACTAAAAATATTGATATACTATCCTTTTGAAGGGCAGGGAAACCTGCCCTTCTCCAATGTTACTGTACCAACTGGAAGAATGCTTTCATCTCCCGTGTCAGAAGTTTGTCCTTGTGGTATACGATCTGCCGCCAGATATGCATGTCAAAATCCTGGACCGGTATGGGAGTGAGGACCCCCTGTGCAATCTGATCCTGTACAGCAAACTGAGGAACAAAAGATAAAAATTCATTTTTCAACAGAAGCTGAATGATAAAATCGGTACTGCTGGATTCTACCCGTGGATGGATTTCCTGTCCATATGCAGTAAGATACTGATCCAGAATAAAACGGTAACTTGCATTCTTTTCAGTCAGTATAAAAGGTTCACTGATAATTTTATTTAATGTCAGGGGACTTTTTTTTGTGCAAGGATGATCCGGACTTGCAACGAAAATGATATTTTCCGGTTCTTCTAAGATCTTGACCCACTTCGGATCGTACATACGCTTATCCATAAAATAGACGAGATCTACACGGGATTTATTCATCATGTCGAGAAGAGCCTCCGGAGAATCTGTGATGATACTGATCTCAACCGCAGGGTGAAGTGCATGATATCTGGACAGGATATCCGGCAGGATAGAAGAACAGATCGACTCGATCGTTCCGATCCTGAGTGTTCCATTCAGATCCTGGGATCCGGAGAGTACATCCTTTGCTTCTTCGATCTCATTGGTGATGTGCAAAGCATACTGATAAAATATTTTCCCCTGATGTGTAAGGGAAATGTGTTTGCCGATCCGGTCAAAAAGCCGGGTGCCTAATTCGGATTCCAGATGTTTGATCTGTATGCTGACGGCGGCCTGTGTGTAACCGAGAACATCGGCGGCTTTTGAAAAACTTTCCTGATTGGCAACATGTATAAATGTATTTATTTCACGAAAATCCATAATTCCTCCAGTTCGCTTGCATAAAATATTTTTAATCATTTTATAAAAAAGTTAAATTTTACAAATCGTTTATTTGATGATACAGTGTCTAAGTGAGAAAAACAAGACAAAAACATGTTTTCCGGAAAAAATGTTTTATGGTATTATAGATAGAAGAAAGGAATGCAAAAGAGATGGAAAAGACAAATCCAAAATATCAGGCGTATGTACAGATTTTAAAAGAAGAATTACATCCTGCAATGGGATGTACGGAACCGATTGCGCTGGCTTATGCGGCAGCGGTAGCTAGAAGAGAACTCGGATGTCTGCCGGACAGAGTTGTCATTGGGGCAAGCGGCAGTATCATTAAGAATGTAAAATCAGTGATCGTTCCGAATACCAATCATCTGAAAGGGATACCGGCCGCAGTATCCGCAGGGATCGTGGCAGGAGATCCGGACAAAGAACTGGAAGTGATTGCAGAGGCGACAGAGGAAGATTCGGTAAAAATCAAAGATTTCTTAGAGAATACACCGATCACTGTTGAACATCTGGATCAGGGTATCACATTTGACATTGTGCTTACTTTATATCACGGAGATGAGTATGCAAAAGTAAGGATTGCAAACTATCATACCAATATTGTGCTGATCGAGCACAATGGGGAAGTTGTAAAAGAATCAGAAGTCAAGGGTGAAGAAGAGGAAGGACTTACAGACAGAAGTCTTTTAAATATGAAAGATATCTGGGACTTTATCAATACGGTAGACGTAGAAGACATTAAAGAAGTTCTTGACAGACAGATAGAGTATAATTATACAATTGCAAAAGAAGGAATCCGCGGGGATTATGGTGCCAATATAGGAAAAGTACTTCTTGATATGGATGAGGACAATGTAAAGACCAGGGCAAAAGCGATGGCAGCAGCAGGATCCGATGCCCGTATGAATGGTTGTGAACTGCCGGTTGTGATCAATTCCGGAAGTGGTAATCAGGGAATTACGGTATCGGTACCGGTTATGGTGTATGCGGAAGAATTAAATGTAGAAAAAGAAAAACTCTACCGTGCACTTGCACTTTCCAATCTGACAGCGATCCATGAGAAGACACCGATCGGCCGTCTGTCAGCATATTGCGGTGCGGTTAATGCAGGAGCAGGAGCGGGAGCAGGTATCGCATACCTTTGTGGTGGAGGATATGAGGAAGTGATCCATACGGTTGTCAATGCACTGGCGATCGTATCAGGTATCGTCTGCGATGGTGCGAAAGCATCCTGTGCGGCAAAGATTGCATCAGCAGTAGATGCCGGAATTCTTGGATACAATATGTATATCCGTGGTCAGGAATTTTATGGCGGGGATGGAATCGTGACAAAAGGTGTAGAGGCGACCTTGCGAAATGTCGGACGTCTCGGAAAAGAAGGTATGCGTGAGACGAATGAAGAAATCATTAAAATGATGATCGAAGATTAAGATAGGAAGTGATGAATTGGGAAGCAATGTATCCAAGGAACAGCTTTCGGACAGGCTGGGCCGGAAAGAGCTCGTAAGAGGAACAGCATTGACGATTACGGGAGGCTTTCTGTGGGGACTTGCAGGAGTATTTGGCAAATATTCGTTTGAATACAAAGGAGTGATGGCACCGTGGCTGGTTAATGTCCGGCTGATTATAGCAGGGATCATTTTGCTGACGAGAGCATATATGGTGCAGAAGAATGGAATCTTCCGTATCTGGAAAAATAAAAGACATGTGTTCCGTATGCTGGTGTATGGAGTGATCGGTATTGCAGGATGTCAGATGACGTATTATATGGCGGTACAGGATTCAAATGCCGGAATTGCAACAGTCCTGCAATACACGGCACCGGTTATGATCATGGTCCTTATGGCAGTCAGAAACCGGAAGCTGCCTGAGGGAAATGAGATACTTGCGTTGGTATTGGCATTTGGGGGAACAGTTCTTCTGGCAACGCACGGTAATCTTACACAATTGAGTGTGTCAAAGACAACATTAGTATTGGGTCTTGCTTCAGCAGTCGCAACGGTATTCTATAATCTTGTGCCGGGTAATCTGATGGATATCTATGGAACTTTTTCCATGGTCGGCTGGGGAATGCTGATCAGTGGGATCGGTCTGACACCATTTGTGCAGCCATGGACAATGACGGGAGATATCCTTTGGGACTGGCAGTGTGTCAGTTGCATTGCAGTCGTAATCATATTTGGTACAGTGATGTCCTTTAGCTGCTATATGGAAGGGGTTCGTCTGATCGGAGGCTCCAGGGCAAGTCTGTTTGCATCGGTTGAGCCGCTGACAGCAACGGCAATGTCGGTGCTCTTTATGCATGTGGCTTTTTCGGGAATGGATCTGGCAGGATTTGTCGGAATTATAGCGGGCGTGATCATATTATCGCTGCCAAAGAAGAAAAAATGATGTAAAAAGATATAAAAAGATTACAGAAAGTCCTGTCGGGGGAGTGATACTCCCGAGAGGACTTTTTGTCTTAAAATTAACAAAGAAAACAATACATAAATGTATAAATGCGTAAAAATGAACAAAAAAAACTCAAAAAACATATCTGTAATTGTGGAAAATTGGTTGATTTTTTGAAAATATTGTGATAAAATTAACAAATCAAAAGGATATGGAGGATATCACATGTTAAACAGTTTAAACAACGTTGTTAACTTCCTGAATGGTTACATCTGGGGCGTTGGAATGCTGATACTGATTGTAGGAAGTGGATTATATTTTACAATCAGATTACATGCTTTCCAGTTTGTACATTTCAAGGATATGTGGAGCAGAATCATTGATAAGCAGGATTCTGATTCGGGGATTTCAGCATTTGGTTCATTTTGTACGACCATGGCAATGCGTGTCGGTACAGGTAACGTAGCCGGAGTTGCAGTGGCAATTTACATGGGTGGTCCGGGAGCACTGTTCTGGATGATCCTTGCGGGTATGACCAACTCAGCAGTATGTTTTGCAGAGTGTACACTGGCAGTTCTTTATAAAACAAGAATTGACGGACAGTATCGTGGTGGAGGAGCCTACTGTGCGGAGAGGGGACTTGGCTGGAAGAAATATGGTGCGTTCATGGCCATGATTCTGATGATCGGAACTTCTGTATTTATGCCTGCAGCAGCTACATATACAATCTGTGACGGATTCCACAATGCAATCAAGATTCCAATGTGGGTAAGTGCATTAGTGATTGCCCTGATTCTTGCGGTTGTAGTTATCGGTGGTGTGAAACGTATCAGCGCAATTGCATCTATGATTGTACCATTTATGGTAACTGTATATCTGATCGCGGCAATTGTAATCATTGTAATGAATATTACAGCAGTACCTGGACTGATCAAAGAAGTTGTAACGGCAGCATTTGCCAAGAATGCAGTTTTCGGTGGAACAATCGGTGTGATCATCCAACAGGGTGTTAAGCGAGGTACATTCTCAAGTGCATCCGGTATGGGTGAAGCTTCTCCTACAGCCGCAGCAGCAGAGACAAGTCATCCGGTAAAACAGGGTATGGCGAATGCAGCAGGTGTATGGCTTGACACGGTTATCATCTGTACCGCATCGGGACTGATGATCCTGTTAACAGACTGTTTCAACACAGCGAATGGATATGTTGGCAGTGGTTCGGCAGAACTTCCTGCACTTGCAGCAGCAGGAACAAATGGAGTGATTTTTGTGCAGCTGGCATGTAAGACTGTTATGGGCAAGATTGCACCTACATTCATTGCGATCATGCTGGCACTGTTCTCGTTCACTTGTCTGATCAGTTACTATTACGAAGCAGAGACAGCAGCTATGTACCTGTTCCAGGGTGATTCCAAAGCGAAAATACGTAAAGTTGTTACTTGGATCATGAGAATCGCAATGCCTGTTCTGATCTTTATCTGGGGTAATCTGGAATCAGATATCGCATGGAACTTATCGGATCTGGCACTTGGAAGCTGTACATGGGTAAATATGCTGGTTGTTCTTTTGTTATCACCAAAGGTAATAGCACTTTACAAAGACTATGAATCACAGATGAAAGAAAAGAAAGATCCATACTATAATCCGGATAAACTTACATGGGATGGTGTAGACACAGAGATGTGGAAAGACATCAATAAGAAATATATTGAAAAAGATAAATAAGTTATAAAAAATACCCCCGGGAGACATCTCCCGGGGGTTATTGTATACTCAATTGTTAGTTGTCATAATCTTTCGAACAAACACTGATACCCATTCCATATCCCTTCGGTCCGATATGACATCCGATACTGAATGAAAGCGGATCGTAATATACATAAGAGTTCGGAAATGCGTCTACAAGCATCTGTTTCCATTCCGCAGCCTCTTCTTCTGTCAGGTTAGAACCGGCAGCACCAATCAGGATATGTCGGTCATCCGCATCTTTAAAGCGTGTCTCACGGTCGTTCTTTAATGCCTCGACCATTTTTTGCTTACACTTCTTTATACCGCGGGTCTTGGCAAAAGCATCCAGTTTGCCACCCTGAATTGTCAAGATCGGTTTGATGTTCAGAACACTTCCGAGAGCGGCACCGGCAGCAGTAACACGTCCGCCCTTTTTCAGAAATTCGAGCGTGTCAACAGCGATATAGATGCTGGAATTGTAAGCCTCGGCCTCTAATATTTCTTTGATTTCTTTTGCTGATTTTCCGGCTTCTGCAAGCTTTTTTGCATGCATGACAGATTCTCTCTGTGTGACAGAGATCCTGTGATTGTCTGCAACCTGTACCTTGCCTTCATAATCAGCAGAAAGGCTGATAGCTGAAGAACAGGAAGCACTCAGTCCGCTGGACATCGGGATATGGATAATCTCGTCATAACCCTGTTCGAAGATGTCATCCCAAAGATCCATCAGATCACCGGGCGAAGGCTGGGATGTGGATATATTCTTTCCGCCTGTCAGGCTTTCATAGAAAGAAGTTTCGGTAAGATCGATTCCTTCATAGTGTGTCTCATCATTGATAATGACTGGCATAGGAATCAGAAAGATTCCCATCGAGTCAGCTTCTGCTTTCATAATTCCGCTGTTTGTGTCTGTCATAACAGCTGTTTTCATAAGAGAAAACCTCCTTTTGTACTCTTTACTATCTATCAGTTACAGAATAAATATTCTTGATAGCAAATATTTTATTCTGTTCGTGTGTCACCCCAAAAGAACAGTGCAACGGTTCCCGGACCTGTATGGCTTCCGATCGTTGTTCCCACATTGTTGATCTCCACTTTTTCTTTCAGATATGGAAAACGGGATTGAACCAGATCAGCAACGGCCTTCGCATCTTCGTAACAGCCGGAATGAGAAATGTAGCATTTCCCTGTATAGTCGGTCTGATGATCGGCATATTCTGCCATCTTATCGACAATGGCACGGATAACTTTTCGCTTTGTGCGAATCTTATATCGTGGAATCAGGCGTCCCAGGTTATCCATGTTAAGGAGCGGGCAGATGTTCAGTACACCGCCGATCGCACCTGCTGTCTTCGAGATGCGCCCGCCTTTTACGTAGAATTTCAAATCGGTGGAGAAGAACCAGTGATGTACGTTCAGCCGGTGCTTTTCAGCGAAGCGGAAGACTTCGTCCAGGGACTTGCCTTCATCACGCAGATCCGCCAGCTTATCCATCAAAAGTCCATATCCGGAAGATGCGCCAAGAGAATCCACGATCAGGATCCGGCGGTCAGGATAACGTTCTTCAAGACTTTCTTTTGCAATCATTGCGGAATTGATAACTCCAGAGAGTCCGGAAGAAAGTGTGACATGCAGGATATCCTTTCCTGCTTTCAGGAAGGGCTCGAAATATTCTTCGAATTCCTCGGCATTGACCTGTGAAGTCTTTGTATCGGCTCCGGCGGCCATTGCAGCATAAAATTTATCAAATGGGATAGATTTTCCAAGATCATCGGCATATTCCCTGCCATCCAGTTCGAAATGAAAACAGATGTAAGATATGTCACGTGCTTTGAAATGTTCCTCTGTAAGATCTGCTGTCGAGCAGCAGCTGATGATGTAATCCCTCATAATGCATGCTTCCTTCCCTGTTGTTTTATTATATTTAGAATATTCATGTATACTCCAAGTGGTAAAAATTGTACCATTTTCTCGGGGGAAATTCAATAATAACGAAAAAATCAGGAAGAAAAAGATGAAATTGCCTGCGGATTTCGTGGTACAATATTCATACATCAAAGGTACTGCAGGAAGATAGGGATAATGGAAATAACGGGGAATAAGAAAATATGAATAAAGATATGGAAAGAATAAAAGAGAACATGAATATTCTAAAGGATTGCACATTATGTCCGAGGAATTGTCATGCAGACCGTTTTGGGGGACAGCGAGGAAGATGTCATGAGACGGCCGAGATCGTGGCAGCAAGGGCAGCACTCCACATGTGGGAAGAACCCTGTATATCAGGAGATGCAGGCTCCGGAGCGGTATTCTTTTCCGGCTGTTCGATGGGCTGTATCTTCTGTCAGAACCATAATATAGCCGAAGCAAAAGCCGGAAAGATAATCACGATTGAAAGGTTGTCGCAGATATTCCTGGAACTTCAGGGAGAAGGAGCTGCTAATATTAATCTTGTGACACCGACACACTATGTTCCACAGATCATAGAAGCATTAGAGATGGCAAGAAAAGCCGGTCTAGATCTTCCGGTTGTCTATAATACAAGCGGCTATGAAAAGCCGGAGACAATACAGATGCTGGATGGATATGTAGATGTCTATCTTCCGGACTTTAAGTACATGGAACCAGAACTTGCAGCTGCATATTCGAAGGCTCCGGATTATCCTGAATATGCTAAAGCATCTTTAAAAGAAATGATTCGTCAGACGGGGAATATCCAGATCAATAAAGAAACAGGAATGATACAAAAAGGCGTGATCGTAAGACATCTGGTTCTGCCGGGGCATGTAAAAAATTCCAAAGCGGTCATAAAATATCTGCTCGAAACATACAAAGACCAGATTCTGATCAGCATTATGAATCAATATACTCCTATGCCGCAGGTCACAGAAGATCCACTTCTTAGCCGTAAAGTTACAAAAAGGGAATATGAAAAAGTTATAGATTATGCACTGGAACTGGGAATGGAAGATGGATTTATCCAGGAAGGAGAAGCAGCAAAAGAAAGCTTTATACCGGAATTTAATTTAGAGGGGATTGGGATTTAATTCAGGAAGGCTGTGGATACCCGAACCGGAATAAAGCTTGGAAAGGTGTTCCTGTTCAGGTTCCATCGGCGGGTCAATTCTAAAGGGGCAAAATTCTGCTAAAAGCAGGCTTTCAAAATTTGAAACTCGGCATACGCCTCAGACAGTCAAATTTTGAAAACCTAACGCAGAATTTTGCCCCTTAAGAATTACCAACGCCTCTTTCACATTCACTGGAACGCCTTTCCAAGTTTTATTCCGTGTGTATCAAATGCCTTAAGAATTAAACAGCAATTGCGTAACCGTAGTGGCCTTCACCGGGTTACACTTCCGGGCATTTTATTTATTAACATCCGCTGCCAGTCACGACTTGAAGGAAACAATAATCCTTATCTATTGTTTCCTTCAAGGACTGAGAGGCCGCTTCCCAGTTAATAAATTAAATTACCGCATAAACTCATTGATCACATGCAGCACCCCATCCTCATCATTAGACTTCGTAATATAATCCGCCTTATCAAGAACGGCTGGTTGTGCATTTGCCATGGCTACGCCAAGTCCTGCGGTTTCGATCATGGTCAGATCGTTGTATCCATCTCCGCAGCAGATCATTTCATCTGCAGTAAGACCGATACTTGTCAGTAATTTTAATAAAGAATGTGCCTTGTCGATTCCGGCCGGCATAACCTCTACAAAGAAAGGATCCGAACAGTAGACGGACAGATAAGAGTGAAACTGTTTGCTGAGTTCTTTGCGTATCTGGTCTAAGATATCGGGATCTCCGGTTACGAGGAATTTATTCGGATCATCAGGGATGACATCCAGAAAGTCAGCACCGGCATCAATGATCGGCATCTGATTGATGTGGGACTCCAGCTCTGTGTATTGATTGGAGTGGATGCCGGATAAAATATGTTCGGATGTGTAAGTGAGGATGTCTACGCCGTGTCCGGCATATTTTATCACCGTTTCGTAGACACCTTTTGCACAGTCAGCCGGAAGTATTTTATTGTAGATTGCTTTTTTGGTCCGGCAGTCGGTGATACGTCCACCGTTGAAAGAAAGGATGTAACTTCCATAATCTTCCAGATGAAGCTGCTCTGCCAGCGGAACGACACCTTTTGTCGGGCGTCCGCTGGCGAGAACAACTTTTTTACCGGCTTCCTGAATCTCAATCAGAGCATCCAGGGTCGGCTTTGTAATTTCTTTTTGGGAGTTGGTAAGAGTTCCGTCCAGATCAAGGGCGAGAATCTGATAAGCCATATAATAATCTCCTTAAATATCTCGTTTGTTTCGTTCTTTTTTGTTATTTTATAATTCTTCCAAAGCATGAACAATCTGTGGAAAATTCATTCCGTGGGAGGCTTTTACCAGAACATTGTCCCCATCTTTGATGATGTCCGGTATAGCCTGAATGAAGCTTTCATTATCAGCAAACCAAAGTGCCTGGGTATGTGTGCCCCTGGATGCTTCTTCTACCAGAGCGTGTGTCAGGTCTCCGATTCCGCAGACAAGGTCTACATTCTGTTGTGCTGCGTAAGTACCGACTTCTGCATGAAGAACTTCAGCAGTATCACCAAGTTCTCCCATATTACCAAGGACTGCAACCCTACGTCCGATTGCCATATTAAGGACATCGATGGAAGCCTTCATAGAGATTGGATTGGCATTGTAGCAATCGTCTAAGATGATCATATGGTCTGTTTCTATGATATGGTTACGCCCTGGGATAGACGGCAGGGATTCGATGCCGGCTTTGATCTCGCTGGCAGTCAGTCCCAGTGTATATCCGACAGCAGCACCTGCAATCGCATTGCTTACCATGTGGATGCCGGGTACAGGAACCAGACAGTCGAAAGAAGTCCCATCCTTTAATGTGATCGTGCAGGAAGTTCCGCGGAGTCCCTGAGGTTCAATGTTGTCGGCACGGAATGCACAGTTGCTTCCTGTTCCGAAGAATACAGGAGCGACACCTTTGACAGGACTCATCTTGCAAAGCAGATCGTCATCACCGTTCAGAATGATGGAACCGCCGTTTTTCATATCCTGGATCATCTGTGATTTTTCCTGAAGAATGCCCTCTCTTGTCTTGAAGAACTCTAGATGTGCGATACCGATATTGGTAATCACACAGATGTCAGGGCTGGATACAGATGAAAGGCGGCGCATCTCACCGAAGTGATTGACACCCATCTCAAGTACGGCAACCTCTGTATCCTCCGGCATATCGAAGATCGTGATCGGAAGTCCCCATTCGTTATTGAAGTTTCCAAGTGTTTTATGTACATGATATTTCTGAGCCAGAACAGAGGCAATCATCTCTTTGGTACTGGTCTTTCCGACACTTCCGGTAATTCCGACAACTTTCATATCAAAAGAATCACGATAAAGCTTGGCAATGTCAAGCAGTGCCTGCCCTGTGGATTCTACCAGAATATAAGGAAAATCCGTCTCACCGAGATCTTCGTGGGAGACAACACACATAGCACCGGCTTTTACAGTGTCCGGGATGAATTTGTGCGCGTTGACACGTTCTCCGTCAATGGCAACGAATAAGTAACCAGGCTGGACTTTCCGGCTGTCGATCACGACACCGGATACTTCCTGGTTGAGAATACTCTCATCGCCATGGAAAGTCCCTTTGCAGGCTCTGGTTATATTTTCAATTGAAAGATTTTTCATGGATATTCATCCTCCTTAATAGCGGGCTTTCATGGATTCCTGAATAATGGCCTCACAAAGTTCGCTGTATTCATATCCGGCAGCTTTGGCAGCTTTCGGAAGAAGGCTTGCTGCGGTCATTCCCGGAAGGGCATTCATTTCCAGACAGTAGAATTCACCGTCTGCATCGGATACGATAAAGTCTGCACGGGAGTATACATCCATGCGGAGTGCTTCAAAGGCACGTTCTCCGGCACGCTGGATCAGTTCTTGTGTCTCTGCATCCAGTGATACAGGAGGACAGATTTCGGAAGCACCGCCTGCCTGATATTTGTTCGCATAATCAAAGAGTCCGTCCTTTGGAACAATTTCAACGAGCGGAAGTGCTTTTCCGGCAAGAATACCGCAGGCAAATTCACGGCCTTTGATAAATGGCTCGATGACAACCTCGTCTGTGTTGTCTACATCAAAAGATTTGTGGATTGCATCATAATAGTCTTCTTCTGTGTGGCAGATGTATACACCGATACTAGATCCGTTTGAGCATGGCTTTACAACCAGTGGAAGGTAATATCCAAGTTCATCCAGACGGGTATCTTTCGTTTTTACTGTCAGTGAAGTTCCTCTTGGAGTCGGGACACCACTGGTTTTGAAAATCTGTTTTGTGACCAGTTTGTTCATGGATAATGTACATCCAAGAGAGTTCGGTCCGGTGTATTTGATTCCCAGGTTATCAAAAGTTGCCTGAAGTTTTCCGCTTTCACCGATAGAACCGTGAAGAGCCATGAATGTGATATCAGCCATCTGGCAGAGTTCAATAACATTTGGTCCGATTTCGGAAGGTGACTGATCCGGGCGTGATTTGCGAAGTGCACCCAGATCCGGTACAGATGTTGAGATTCCCTTGGAAATCTCAAGCCCGCCGTCCGGACGGTCGAATATTTCTTCTAATTTATCGGAATCGTATGGAAGGCCGAAGAACACATCCAGAAGAAATGCCTGATGTCCCATCTCCCGGAGAGTTTTACAGATTCCGGCTCCCGAAAGTAAGGATACATCTCTTTCCGGACTGAGTCCGCCTGCTAATACTATAATTTTCATGATCAATAAGTCCTCCTTTAATCTGTCATATTCATCTGATCCAGCAGTGATTTTTTAACATCGTAGAGTTTTTTGGAAAGATCCACATAAACTCTGTGCGGATAGAAGAGACGCTTGGTCTCATCCCATAAAGTGTCTTTTTCCGCGCAGCAATATGAGGCAATCTCTTTTAATGTCGGAGATTTGTAAATGCATTCGCCGTTTTTGAAGACAGGTACAAGAATCTCGCGTACTGTATAGGTGCCACCGGAAAGTTTCGTCTTTTTCCATGTCTCTATCGGGTCGAAGAGAAGCAGATCCTGTTCGGTATCGATGACTTCATCGGCAAAACAGATAAGGTCTGCCTTGATCTTACCGCTCTCTTTTTCATAGATACGGTAGATCGTCTTATTACCAGGATTGGTGATCTTCTCGGTATTTTCAGATATTTTTATCTTCGGAACGAATTTTCCTTCTTCATTCTGGATGGCAGCCAGCTTGTACACACCTCCGAAGGAAGGGCAGTCCTTGGATGTGATCAGGTTGGTACCGACACCCCAGGAATCAATGGCTGCGCCCTGCATCTTCAGATCGTGAAGAAGGAATTCATCCAGATCATTGGAAGCACAGATGGTAGCTTCAGGGAAGCCAGCATCGTCCAGCATCTTCCGTGCTTCTTTTGAAAGGTATGCAAGATCACCGCTGTCCAGGCGGATTCCGTATTTGTTCAGTGGTTTTCCGGAATCTTTGAATTCCCGGAATACACGGATGGCATTCGGAACACCGGATTTTAACGTATCGTATGTGTCAACTAAGAGTGTGCAGTTGTCCGGATACATCTCTGCGTAAGTCCTGAATGCAGTGTATTCATCCGGAAAACTCATGATCCAGCTGTGTGCGTGGGTTCCCATAACAGGGACATCAAACATTTGTCCGGCAAGCACATTGGATGTGCCGACACATCCGCCGATCATCGCTGCTCTTGCACCATATAATCCCGCATCAGGACCCTGTGCACGGCGCAGACCGAATTCCATAATACCATCGCCGTTAGCGGCAAATACAATACGGGAAGTCTTGGTTGCGATCAGTGACTGATGATTAATGATATTCAGGATCGCTGTCTCAACAAGCTGCGCTTCCATAATCGGAGCAATCACTTTCAGAAGAGGCTCCTTCGGAAATATGACGGTTCCCTCAGGGATGGCATAGATATCACCACTGAAGTGGAAACCGCTCAGATAATGAAGAAAGTCTTCTTTAAAAATCCCAAGACCTCTTAAATAATCTACATCTTCATAAGTAAAATGCAGATTCTTTATATAATCAATTACCTGATCAAGACCGGCACATACAGAATATCCGTTGTTGCAAGGGTTCTGACGAAAAAATACATCAAAAATAACTTTTTCATTCTGCCCTTTTTCGTAATACCCTTGCATCATGGTGAGCTCGTACAGATCGGTCAGCAAGGTAAGATTGCGTTTGCTCATTTTCAAACTCCTTTTTACTGCTGTTTGCAGTACATTTCTTTTTTAGTTATACCGTTTTATTATAGCACTTAAGAGAATAAATGTAAAAGAAAAAAACAGGCACTAAACAAGTGCCTGATTCTTATGAATAGTCTCGCGGATGATGTTACTGCAATGTTCGCCGATACGTTTTTTCTCGTCTTTGTCCAGTTCTTTCGGATAGATTGGTTTGCCATATTCCAAAATAACGTGTGTTTTCTTAATGAAAGGTATATGACCTTCAAAAATATCACAGGTATTATTCAGACTCATCGGTACGATCGGACATCCGGTCTTCTCTGCAATCTTAAAGGAACCGTTGTGGAACGGAAGTAAAGATAATTCTTCGCCGTTGTTCCTGGTACCTTCCGGAAAGATACAGATAGATACACCGTGTTTTACATAATCGATTGCCTGAAGGATAGTTTTTAAGCCTTCTTTCGGATTCTCCCTGTCGAGGAAGAGACAGTAGAGACGCTTCATCCAGGTGCGGAGAAGCGGAATAGAGAGCATCTCTTTTTTTGCAATGTAACCGGTCAGGTTTTTGCATCTTGCATACGTGATCACGATATCAAAATAACTTCTGTGGTTTCCGATAAAAAGAACCGGCTCGTCCGGAACATTCTCCTCACCGATGACAGTGAGCTCGATCCCGGCAAGGCGGACAATCACTTTAAATGCCCACTGGACGATCCGCAGACTGGAATAATCCATTGTCTTTTTGCTGATTTTCCCAATCAGCCATTCAATTCCAAGAACCGGAATGCCGATAATCAGGAATAAGATCACGAATAAGGCAACTGGTATAATTCTCATAATGAATACTCCTTTTCATTCTAGTTATTTTATCATAGCATAAAATCCGCATTTTTTACACCCATAGTGTGTAAGATAGTAGAGAGAAAATAGAAGAAGGCTGTATTGAAGAGAATAAAAATGCTTTTAACCGTGATCGCAGTTACAACGCTGCTTTCCGGTTGTAGTTTTGGCACGATAGAAGAACAGAAAACAGGAGATGTTACATATGAGATTGTAAAGAAAGAAGAGATTCCGGAACAACTGAAAGAAGAGATAAAAGAAGCTGGAAAAAAGGAAATGTGGATCAGTTATGCAGATACAGGAAAGGAAGAAACATACCTGTATGTAGTGCGGGGGTACGGGACACAGCAGACGACCGGCTACAGCATTGAAGTAAATGCATGTTATGAGACAGTGGATACAGTGGTTATCCGTACAACGCTTCAGGGCCCGGAGAAAAAGGAAAAAATACACAAGAAAAAGACATATCCATACATTGTCATAAAGATACCGTACACGGAAAAGCAGATTATATATGAATAAAAGATGTTGTAAAAGGAGGCAGGAACAATGGAATATCAGAAAAAAGAGATCCGTATATTTCAAAATGGAAGGACAGTAAATGACCAGTTCTATATTGACGGGGATTATAATGTTCCGGAGGCAAAACGGGATGTTGGAAAGATTATATTAAGCAATGGGATGTTGCGGGTAGAGGAGATGAAACAGGTAGAAAGCTATCTGAAAGTATCGGGAAAACTGGAGTTCAAAGTTCTCTATATGGCAGATGAGATGGTTCCGGCACCGGCAAGCCTGGAAGGGCGGATCCCATTTGAAGAGATGATCTATCTGGAGCAGGAACCGGAAGGAAACCTGGTGCTTCAGACGTCTGACACCGAGGTTACTGTAACGATGATCCACTCAAGAAAACTGAACATCAAGACACTGGCAGAGATTTCCATCGGAACCGAAAAGTGTACCGGTGAAGAGATTACAACCGATGTAGAAGAGAAAGCTCCGGTTTTTAAGAAAATGAAAGAAGAAGAGATTCTAAAAGTATTTGCTACCGGAAAAGATACTTACAGGATTAAAGAAGAGGTCACATTGAGCGGTACAAAGGAGCATATCGGCACACTTTTGTGGACGGATGTGACAGGCGGAAAAGCGGATACACAGTTAGGAACAGATGAACTGCTGATTAGTGGTGAACTTAACATGTTCTGCCTGTACGAAACGGCAGAAGGAAAGACGGATTGGATAGGCCGGACAGTTCCGTATGAGGGGCGGATCGAATGTATGGGTGTGATGCCCGGAATGTATCATCAGTCAGAATTACATCTTACGGATATTAATGTAGAGCCGCGGATGGATGAGAACGGCGAGATGCGTATTCTTGGCATAGAAGCAACGCTGCAAGTCCGTCTGATTGTCTACGAGGAAGAGAAGATCCAGATACTGGAAGATCTGTATATGCTGGATCATATCTGTATTCCGGAGGTAAAAGAAAAGAGGTTCTTCCGGTTAAAACTCCAGAATCATTCCAAATGCAGGATCAGTGAGGAATTAACACTGCCGGAGCTGAAAGAGGATATCTTGCAGATCTGTCACTGTAAAGGAAAGATTCAGATGGAAACAGTAAAAGCAGAGACGGATGGTGTACATATCGACGGTGTGCTGCACTTGCAGTTTTTATATGTGCGGGAAGATGATCAGACGCCGTTTGGCGTATGGAATGGAATGGTTCCGTTCAGTTATCTCCTGGAAAACGGGGGCGGCGAACCGGATATGGAAGATATGGATTGTACGGTCGAGCAGCTTTCGGTAAATCTCATGGGAAGCGGTGAAGTAGAAGTGAAAGCCGTTCTGGCATTCAACTGTTTTCAGAAAGAACCGGTGCAGATACAGAATATTGAATCTGCGGAATTCCGTCCGATGGATACCGAAGAGTTGGAAAGCCGTCCCGGAATTGTCGGATATTTCGTACAACAGGGGGATACATTATGGAATCTTGCGAAAAAATATAACACAACGGTGGAAAATATAAAAGAAGTTAATCATATGGAAAAAGAAGGTATAAATAAAGGCGATAAAATATTGATTTTTAAGCAAAATTTGGGTATACTGTAAGAACATTGTATACAAAATGTAAGGAGATAAATAAGATGGATAAAATGGAATTGAAAGCACTTGGAAAGATTAATCTGGGTCTGGATGTTCTGGGACGGAGAGAGAACGGTTATCACGATGTGCGGATGGTGATGCAGACGGTATACCTGTATGACCAGATCCGGATGGAAAAGACGAAAAAACCGGGTATAGAATTGTTGACGAATCTTTTTTATCTGCCTGTGAATGAGAATAACCTGGCGTATCAGGCAGCAGACCTTCTGATGAAGGAGTTTCATGTAAAGGAAGGCGTGAAGATCACATTAGATAAACATATACCGGTAGCGGCAGGAATGGCAGGTGGAAGTTCGAACGCGGCAGCCGTACTGTTCGGGATCAACCGTATGTTTTCGCTTGGACTTTCACAGAAAGAACTGATGGAAAGAGGCGTGACACTGGGAGCAGATGTTCCTTATTGTGTTATGCGCGGAACCGTTCTTGCAGAAGGGATAGGAGAGATCCTCACACCACTTCCGGCATGTCCGAAATGCCATGTGCTGATCGCAAAACCGCCGATCAGTGTGTCGACAAAACTGGTCTATGAGAAGCTGGATTCCCATGAGATTGAGAATCATCCGGATATTGACGGAATCATCGATGGGTTGTATGACCAGGATATTACAAAGGTAGCATCCCGGATGGGAAATGTACTGGAGAAAGTAACAATCGAAGAATATCCGGTTATTGAACAGATTAAAAATGTCATGAAGGAGCAGGGGGCACTGAATGCGATGATGAGCGGAAGTGGTCCAACGGTATTCGGCCTTTATGAGACGAAAGAGAAAGCAAGAAAAGCAGCAGCAAAGATAAGAGAAAAGCAATTAGCAAAGCAGGTGTATGTGACCGGCATACATAATGCAAGGAGGAAATAGGCATGGAACCGAATTTTAAAGTAAACATGAATGAGTATCTGCCACTTAGAGATGTCGTGTTCAATACTTTGAGACAGGCGATTCTTCGAGGCGAGTTAAAACCGGGAGAAAGACTGATGGAGATCCAGCTTGCCAATAAACTGGGAGTCAGCCGTACTCCGATTCGTGAAGCCATCCGTAAGCTGGAGCTGGAAGGACTTGTGCTGATGATCCCGAGAAAGGGCGCAGAAGTTGCAGAGATCACAGAGAAGAATATGCGGGATGTTCTGGAAGTCAGAAAGGCTTTGGAAGAACTGGCGGTTCAGCTTGCATGTGAGAAGATTACAGCTGAAGAGATCGAAGAGATGAAGAAAGCGGCCGAAGAGTTCAGGATGATATTAAAAAACAAGGATATCACAGAGATTGCCGAAGCAGATGTACGTTTCCATGATATCATTTACATGGCAACGGATAATCAGAAACTGATTCTGCTTCTGAATAACCTGCGTGAACAGATGTACCGTTATCGTGTGGAATATCTGAAGCGTGAAGAAGCACATCCACAGCTCATTGCAGAACATGCGGCAATTATCGAGTATATCAGCAAAGGTGAGAAGAAAGCTGCAACAGATGTTATGTGTAAACATATCGATAATCAGGTGACGACCGTGATCGATGTGATTCGTACAAAGCAGAGCTAGAAAACAAAAAATTCAGAAAGTATGCCAGGAGTGTATAGATAAGAACCATTGTGTCGAGACTTCCTGTATCAGTAAAAATTACCGTTCATGCAGTATCCGTGAACGGTAAGAGGCAGGAAGGAGATACATAGATGAAACGGGAAAGAATTTGCCTGATCATAGCATGTCTGCTGTCATTTGCGCTGACAACCGGGATTATGGAACGGCGTATGGAAGTTGTTCATGCGGAGATTGCACAGACGCAGAAAACGCTGGCAGAGGAAGTGTTCCGCTTTCATGTGATCGCAGAAAGCAATAGTGTGAAGGATCAGCGGATTAAATTGCACGTCCGGGATACGGTACTTAGCTATATGAAATCACAGATGCCGGAAACGGAGCGTAAAAGCGCACAGTTAACGAAAGACTGGGTGAAAAAGCATCAGAAGGAACTGGTGAAGACTGCTGATGAAGTGTTAAAAAAAGAAGGCGTGTCATACCGGGCACAGGCAAAGGTGACGAGCTGCTATTTCCCGGATAAACGGTATGGTGATATCATATTTCCGGAAGGAGAGTATGAGGCGCTGAGGATCACTCTCGGAAGCGGAAAAGGACATAACTGGTGGTGCGTGCTGTACCCGAGCCTGTGCTTTACCAATGCGACCTGTGCGGTGGTTGATGAAGACGGAAAAAAAGAACTGAAAGAAGCACTCAGTGCAGAAGAATATGAGATGGTAACTGCTGCTTCGGAATTCAAGATAAAATGGTTTTTCTTCGGAAATTCCGATAAGAATACGGAAGAAGAGCATACAAAGGAGTCAGACTAACTATGAGAGACAATCAATATACTACAGAGGGAAGAATCCGGTTCAGTGAAGTGGATCATACCAGAAGAATCACACTGCCGGGGATTGTGAATTATTTTCAGGACTGCAGCACATTTCAGTCGGAAGATCTCGGACTGGGAATCGTGCATTGCAGCGAGCGGAAAAGAGCCTGGATCCTGTCGTCGTGGCAGGTAGTCGTAGAACGGTATCCGGAGATAGGAGAGAAGATACAGACCAGTACCTGGGCGACAGATTTCAAGGGATTGTTCGGGGAGCGTAATTTCTGCATGACAGATGAGAATGGAAACGATGTCGCATATGCCAATTCCCTGTGGGTATATATGGATATAGAGAGAGGACGTCCGGCAAGACCGGATGAATCAGAGATTGCCCCATATGGAACCGGAGAGCCATATGAGATGACATACGAATCCAGAAAGATTCCTCTTCCAACAGAATCGGAAGAACTGGAAAGCTTTCCGGTGCGCAGATATCATATCGACACGAATGAGCATGTTAATAACTGCCAGTATGTGCAGATGGCACTGGAGTCGCTTCCGAAAGACAAAGAAGTACACCAGATGCGAGTGGAATATAAGAAATCTGCAGTATATGGTGATATGATCTATCCGCGGATTGCAGCAGAAGATGACAGAACAGTTGTTGAATTATGTGATGAAAATGCAAAGCCGTATGCAGTGATCGAATTCAGATTTGCGTAAGCAGGTAACAGATACATTAAAAGAGAAGGAAACAGAGAGGAAATATATGGGATTAACAGATTATTTGGGAAAGAAAAGAAGATTGATGATCGTCAAAGAAGTGGAGTTCGGAGTATATCTGGGAAACAAAGATGACAAAGTCCTGCTTCCGAAAAAACAGGTGCCGAAAGATGTAGAAGTCGGAGATCCGGTAGAAGTATTCTTATACAAAGATTCCTCCGACCGTCTGATCGCAACCACACAGGAACCGAAGATTACGCTGGATGAACTGGCTGTACTGAAGGTTGCAGACACAGGAAGAATCGGTGCATTCCTTGACTGGGGACTGGAGAAAGATCTTCTTCTTCCATTCAAAGAGCAGACTGCGAAAGTGAAAAAAGGTGATGAAGTTCTGGTTGCACTTTACGTGGACAAGTCCGGAAGACTTTGTGCAACGATGAAAGTATATGAGAAGCTTCGTACAGATTCTCCATATAAAAAGGATGATCATGTAGAAGGAATCATTTACGAGACGAGTGATAACTTTGGCGTGTTTGTGGCAGTGGATAACTGTTACAGTGCATTAATTCCAAAGAGAGAAGCTTTTGGCAGGTTAAAAGTAGGCGATCGTGTATCTGCCAGAGTCCTGAAAGTAAGAGAGGACGGAAAATTAGACTTAAGTGTCAGAGAAAAAGCATTTCTTCAGATGGATGAGGATGCAGCGCTGATCATGAAACGCATGGAAGAATATGGCGGGAAGCTTCCGTTTAATGACAAGGCGGATCCGGAACTGATCAAACAGGAATTCGGATTGAGTAAAAATGCGTTCAAACGTGCTGTCGGAAGACTTCTTAAAGAAGGTCGTATAAAAATTTCAGAAAAGAATATTGAAATGAAAAAGAAATAAGGTATAATAAAAGCATTAAGATTGTTAATAATAAAATGAATAAAAAGGAGAATGAGAAATGAAAGTACAGAATATTACAGATATCGAAGGATTTTTCAAAGTAGTTGATTCTTGTGAAGGAAAAGTTGAACTTGTAACAGGTGAAGGTGACAGACTGAACTTAAAGTCAAAATTATCTCAGTATGTATCTATGGCAAATATCTTCGCTAACGGAGAAATTCCGGAATTAGAAATCGTTGCTCATGAGCCACAGGATATCGATAAACTTGTAAAATTCATGCTTCTTGGAACTGGAAAAGAAGACTAAGGCAAACATGAATGTTTGAGAGGGTGTTCCCTGAAGGGAGCACCTTTTTTCAATATATTTAACAGGAAGGGAGAAAGCTATGAGCTTTGCACATCTTCACGTCCATACAGAGTACAGCCTGTTGGATGGCTCAAATAAAATTAAAGAATGTGTAGCCAGGGTAAAAGAACTCGGGATGAACAGTGTGGCGATTACGGATCATGGTGTGATGTATGGTGTTATTGATTTTTATCGTGCGGCAAAAGCAGCAGGAATCAAACCGGTTCTTGGATGCGAGGTCTATGTTGCACCGGGATCCCGATTTGATAAAGAGGCTGTCGGAAGTGGTGATGACCGTTACTACCATCTAGTACTTTTGGCAGAAAATGATATCGGATATCACAATCTGATGAAGATCGTATCCAGAGGATTTACGGAAGGCTATTATTATAAACCAAGGGTAGATATTGAAGTACTGCAGGAATTTCACGAAGGGATCATTGCGCTCAGTGCATGTCTGGCCGGTGAGGTACAGAAGAATATCCTGCGTGGGATGTATGAAGAAGGGAAGGCAGCAGCACTTAGGTATCAGGACATTTTCGGAAAAGGAAATTTTTTCCTGGAACTGCAGGATCATGGGATGCAGGAGCAGCAGATCGTGAATCAGTCGCTCCTTCGTATGGCTCAGGAGACGGGGATTGAGCTTGTTGCGACGAATGATGTACATTATACCTATGCAGAAGATGTAAAGCCACATGATATTCTGTTGTGTATCCAGACTGGCAAGAAACTGGAAGATGAAGACCGTATGCGGTATGAGGGCGGTCAGTATTATATTAAGTCTGAGGAAGAGATGCGGCAGTTGTTTCCGTATGCGCTGCAGGCACTAGAGAATACACAGAAGATTGCGGACCGTTGTAATGTGGAGATTGAATTCGGTGTTACCAAATTGCCGAAATATGACGTGCCGGAGGGATATACTTCCTGGGAATATCTGAATAAGCTTTGCTTTGATGGCCTGAAAGAACGTTATCCGGACGGGGATCATTCGCTGAAAGAACGTCTGGAGTATGAGTTGTCGGTCATTCAATCTATGGGATATGTGGATTATTTTCTGATCGTGTGGGATTTTATCAATTATGCAAGAACACAGGGAATCAAGGTCGGACCGGGACGAGGTTCGGCGGCAGGAAGTATCGTATCGTATTGTCTGGGAATCACAAGTATTGATCCGATCAAATATCAGCTGCTGTTCGAGCGGTTCCTGAACCCGGAACGAGTATCCATGCCTGATATTGATGTGGACTTCTGTTTTGAAAGGCGGCAGGAAGTTATCGACTATGTAGGAAGAAAGTACGGTGCAGACCGGGTGGTACAGATCGTAACTTTTGGTACGATGGCGGCCCGCGGAGTCATCCGTGATGTGGGACGTGTGATGGATCTTCCATATGCATTTGTAGACAGCATTGCGAAGATGGTGCCGACAGAGCTGAATATTACGTTAGATAAAGCGCTGAAGATGAATCCGGAATTCAAAAAACTGTATCAGGAAGATGAACAGGTAAAGGAACTGATCGATATGTCAAGAAGACTGGAAGGTCTTCCGAGACATACATCCATGCATGCGGCAGGTGTCGTGATCGGTCAGAGGGCAATAGAGGAGTTTGTGCCTCTTTCACTTGGATCCGATGGCTCTGTGACAACACAGTTTACCATGACAACTCTGGAAGAACTGGGACTTTTAAAGATGGATTTCCTGGGACTCCGTACATTAACAGTTATCCAGGATGCAGAACGTCTGGCAGGTATCAGCAGTGGAAAGACGATTGATATCAATAAGATAGATTATGATGATAAAGCAGTCCTTGCATCCATTGGAACAGGAAAGACGGACGGAGTATTCCAGCTTGAAAGCGCCGGTATGAAGAACTTCATGAAAGAACTGAAGCCACAGAATCTGGAAGATATTATCGCCGGTATTTCATTATATCGTCCGGGTCCGATGGACTTCATCCCGCAGTATATCAAAGGCAAGAATAACCCGGAAAGCATTACCTATGACTGCCCGCAGCTGGAGCCGATCCTTGCGCCGACTTACGGCTGTATCGTATATCAGGAGCAGGTTATGCAGATCGTGCGTGATCTGGCAGGTTATACACTCGGACGAAGTGACCTCCTGCGAAGAGCAATGTCCAAGAAGAAGGGCGACGTTATGCAGAAAGAACGTCAGAACTTTGTGTATGGGAATCCGGATGAGGGCGTACCAGGCTGTATTGCCAATGGAATCGACGAGAAGACGGCAAATAAGATCTATGATGAAATGATCGATTTTGCCAAATATGCATTTAACAAGTCGCATGCTGCGGCATATGCGGTGGTATCTTATCAGACAGCCTGGTTAAAATATTATTATCCGGTAGAATTTATGGCGGCACTTATGACTTCCGTGATCGATAATCCGGGGAAAGTGTCAGAGTATATTTACAGCTGCCGGCAGATGGGAATTAAGATCCTTCCGCCGGATATCAATAAAGGAGAGGGAAGTTTCTCCGTTGACAGTGGTAACATCCGTTATGGCCTGGCGGCGATCAAAAGTATCGGAAAGCCTGTGATAGAGTCGATCATCAAAGAAAGAAAAAACGGAGGGCCATTCAGCAACCTGAAAGACTTTATTGAGCGGTTGTCCGGAAAAGAGGTTAATAAACGTACGATAGAAAGCTTTATCAAGTCCGGAGCATTTGACAGTCTGGGTGGTACAAGAAAGCAGTTCATGGTGGTCTATGTGCAGATTCTGGATCAGGTGAACCGGGAGCGGAAATACTCTATGACGGGACAGCTTTCACTGTTCGATATCGTAAGTGATGATCAGAAATCAGAATTCGATATACCACTTCCGGATGTTGGCGAGTATGAAAAAGAGACAAAGCTTGCATTTGAAAAAGAAGTGCTCGGAGTATATCTGAGCGGACACCCACTGGAAGACTATGAAGAAAAATGGAGAAAAAATATATCCAGGACGACGTTGGATTTCCAGCTGGATGATGAAACCGGAAGAACGAAGGTGCATGACGGCGCAAAAGAGATTGTCGGAGGTATGATTACGAATAAGACGATCAAGTATACCAAGACAAATAAAGTGATGGCATTTATCACACTGGAAGATTTGGTTGGATCGGTAGAAGTCGTGATCTTCCCGAGAGATTTTGAAAAGAATCAGATGTATCTGAATGAGGAAGCCAAGGTATTCATCAAGGGTCGTGTATCAGAGGAAGATGATGCACCGAGCAAACTGATCTGCGAGCAGGTGATTCCATTTGCTCAGACGCGAAAGGAATTATGGCTGCAGTATCCGGACAAAGAGACATATCTTCGGCAGGAAGGAGTGCTGCAGGATATTTTGAAAGTCTCTGAAGGAGTGGATGAAGTTATCATTTACTGTAAAAAAGAAAAAGCAGTAAAACGCCTGCCAAAAGGCTGGAATGTGACAGCAGATGAGGTGTTGTTGAGCAGATTGACGAATTATCTTGGTGAAAGTTGTGTAAAAGTTATAGAAAAACCCATTGAAAGCGTGCATTAATTCATGTACAATATCATCGGAGAGAAATGATAATGGTTAAAAGATAATTGGAACAAACTAATACAATGGAGGAATGAATCATGGCAGACAAAAAAGTAATTCGTACAATAGGTGTATTGACAAGTGGTGGAGATGCTCCTGGAATGAACGCAGCAATCCGTGCCGTTGTTCGTACAGCACTGAGTAAAGGACTGAAAGTAAGAGGTATCAGAAGAGGATATCAGGGACTTTTAAACGAGGAAATTATCGATCTGTCAGCCAGAGACGTATCCGATACAATTGAGCGCGGAGGTACAATTCTTCAGACAGCCCGTTGTGCAGAGATGCGTACAGAGGAAGGTCAGCAGAAAGCAGCAGCTATCTGTAAAAAATATGGTATTGATGGTCTGGTAGTCATCGGTGGTGACGGATCATTTGCCGGAGCTCAGAAACTTGCTAACTTCGGAATCAACACAATCGGACTTCCGGGAACGATCGATCTGGATATTGCCTGTACGGAATATACAATCGGATTCGATACAGCCGTTAATACAGCTATGCAGGCTATTGACAAAGTACGTGATACATCAACTTCTCATGAGAGATGCTCTATCATCGAAGTTATGGGTAGAGATGCAGGATACCTTGCACTGTGGTGTGGTATTGCAAACGGAGCAGAGAAGATCCTGATGCCTGAAGAGCATGATTATGACGAAGAGAAGATCATTGAAGATATTCAGGAATCAAGAAAACGTGGAAAGAAGAACTACATCATCATCAATGCAGAGGGTGTTGGAGATTCTATGAACATGGCTAAGAGAATTGAAGAAGCAACCGGTATGGAGACAAGAGCAACGATTCTCGGACACATGCAGCGTGGTGGAAGCCCGACATGTAAAGACAGAGTATATGCTTCTATCATGGGAGCAAAAGCCGTAGATCTTCTGCTTGAAGGAAAGACAAACCGTGTCGTAGGTTACAAACATGGTGAGTACGTAGATTTCGATATCGATGAAGCACTTGGAATGACAAAAGGAATTCCTGCTTACCAGTATGAGATTGCAAAAGAGCTGGCTCTGTAATTAAAACCGGAATAAAGAATAAAAAGTTATCTGTTTTATGGCAGGTAACTTTTTTTATGGTAAAGTATACAAGGGAGGTTTCGACATAAAATCTCTTGAAAATGCACGTCCAAGACGGTACAATAGTAAAATATGGTGGAGTATTCATAAAAGGAGATTTAATATCGTGGAAAATAAAAACAGGAACACTGCAGCAATCGGTGTGTTTGATTCGGGAGTCGGCGGTTTGACCGTCACAAGAGAGATCATGCGTCAGCTGCCGAATGAAAATGTAGTATATTTTGGGGATACAGCAAGAGTTCCATACGGAAGTAAGTCAAAGAATAACATTATCCGTTTTTCCAGACAGATCATCCGTTTCCTGAAGACAAAGAATGTAAAGGCAATCGTGATCGCATGCAACACGGCCAGTGCACTGGCGCTGGAGACGGTGAAGGAAGAATTTGATATTCCGATCATCGGAGTGATCGTACCGGGAGCAAGAGCTGCCGTAAGAGAGACGAAAAACGGTCAGATCGGCGTACTTGGTACAGAGGCAACGATCAAGAGCGAGACTTATACCAAAGAGATCAGAAAACTTATGCCGGAAGCGGAAGTTATAGGAAAACCATGTCCGTTATTTGTTCCGCTGGTAGAAGAAGGATTTGCAAAGCATAAGATCACAGAAGAAGTGATCGATATCTATCTGTCCGATATGAGAAAGTCGGAGATTGATACACTGATTCTGGGATGTACCCATTATCCGCTTCTCAGATCCAGGATTATGGCATATTTTGGAGAGTCTGTACATATTGTAAATCCGGCGTACGAGACAGCGATGGATTTGAAGCAGATACTGGAAGAGCAGAAAATTGCCAATACATCGGGAGAACCGGCGGCATATGATTTTTATGTCAGTGATGCAGCAGAAAAGTTTAAGAAATTTGCCAATTCAATCCTGCCATATGATGTAGATAAGACACAGGCAATTGATATTGAAGATTATTAGGAGAATATATGACAAAAGACGTATTATTAAGTATATCCGGTCTGCATCAGGATGTGACCGGGATAGAAGCGCAGGGTGATGAGCCGGGAAATGAACCGATCGAAGTGATCGCACCTGCGAATTATTATGAAAAAAACGGAAAACATTATGTGATTTATGATGAACTGGTAGAAGGAATTCCGGGAACGATCAAGAATAAGGTCAGAATTATGGATGACCGGAAGGTTGAGATCATTAAGAGCGGGATTACAAATACGCATATGGTATTCGAGAAAGACAAGATCAATATGACACAGTATGAGACACCATACGGTGAGATGATGATAGGGGTCTTTACAAAAGATATCCGGTTCGAAGAACAGGATGAAAAGATCACGGTACATGTGAACTATGCGCTGGACATCAACGGAGATCCGGTTGCAGACTGTAATATAGACATAAAAATAACAGCATTGGGTCAGTAAGTTCCAATGCTGTTATTTATTAAGTACTTATTTGTTTCTTAATCTTGCAAAAAATCCTTTTTTCTTTTCCGGTACGTCCAGCGGACCTCTTACACCTTTTACTGCTGTGATGTAAATACCGCTGATAGTAGCTTTTACTTCTTTTTTAACCGGGATCAAAGGATAAACCTGTGCATCGCACATAAGTGTCATGATCTTTGGTCCGACTTTGGCTTTTACTACCGGTACTTTAGAACGACGAAGATACTTTGGTGTATTTTCGATTACGATATCCGGTAAGCCGGCTTCTTTTAATTTCATACGACCTTTATCGATAACCAGAATGGAAACAGTCTGTGCAACTGCATCAAGTTGTGCCTGCTGATCTGCCTGTTTCTTCTCGGCTTTCTTTCCAACGAAATATAATACAACACATGCAACGATCAAAATCACAAGGATTACCAATAATACAATTGTAAATGTCTTCACAATAAACCTCCTATATTCTATATTCCATAACAAATATTCTAACATTGTTTTGGTGGGAGTGCAAGAAGTATACGGGAAAAGTAGACGATTTCAAAATGAAAAATTTGATAAAAGAATGAAATATATGTGAAAATGCTATGAAAGTTTTTCTAAATGTGATATAACAGAGTGGTATGCGTAAACGTATACCAAGAAATCAGATGGGATTATGATGCCCACCTTAAAATGAATAATAAAACGAGGTGCACTATGAAAAAGAAAGTGGCAATGTTATTAACAGGTGTTATGGCAGTCTCTCTTATGATGACTGGTTGCCAGTCTGCCAAAGGTCTGGAAACAGAGAATGTTAAGATTTCTGTTTATAAAGGCGTTGAAGTAGATAAGGTTGACAAACCAAGTGAAGTAACGGATGATGATGTGAATACACAGATTCAATCAGTACTGGATGAAAATTCAACAACAGAAGAAGTAACAGGCCGTGCAGTAAAGAAAGGTGATACAGCGACAATTGATTTTGTCGGAAAGATGAACGGAGAAGCATTTGACGGCGGATCATCCACAGATTATCCATTAGAGATAGGTTCAAACTCTTTCATCGATGGATTTGAAGACAGTATCATCGGACACAATGCAGGCGATACCTTTGACTGGAACGGAAAGTTTCCAGAGAATTACGGAAGTTCTGACCTGGCAGGAAAAGATGTTACATTTACAATTACAGTAAAATCTATTTCCAAAAAGAAGACACCGAAGCTTACGGACAAGTTTGTAAAGAAGGTGTCAAAGGAATCTAAGACAGTAAAAGAATATAAAGAAGAAGTGAAGAAGTCTCTCGAGGAAGATAACGAGAAGACATATAATGATTCTTTACAGCAGGCAGCATGGCAGAAGGTTCTTGATAATACAAAAGTTAAGAAATACCCTGAGAAAGATGTAAAGAAGATCGAAGATTCCCTGATCTCTCAGTACAAATCTGTTGCAGAAGCTTACAATATGTCATATGATGATCTGATCGAACAGCAGATGGGAACAACTGTTGAGAAATTCGAAAAGCAGGTAACAAAAGCTGCAAAATCCAGTGTAAAGCAGACATTGGTAACAAAGGCAATTGCAGATAAAGAGAACATTAAGTTAGATGATGAGACTTATAAGACAGAGCTTAAGAAGATTGCGGATGCATACGGATACGACAGTGTGAAGGCTCTGAAGAAAGCCGCATCCAAGTCAGAGCTGAAAGAGATCGCACTGAATGATCTTGTAAAAGAATGGCTGGCTAACCAGTGCATTCAGGTTGAGGCAAGCTCAAGCAGTTCATCAAACTCAAGCAGTTCATCAAGCTCGAGTGATTCATCAAGTTCAAGTAGTTCAGACTCAGGCAATTAAGCCGGACTGAATTGAAAGCAAAAGAAAATATAAAGATAAAAAAACTCCCCCGGCGTTTCTGGCATGGCACCATTCTGGTGCGGCAGAATAGACGGGGAGTTTTTTTTATCTTAAGCATTATCCGGAAAGATTTCTTTCCACTCACCGGGACGCAGTGATTCATCAAGTACAATATTTCCGATGGAAATGCGTTTCAATTCAATCACGCAGCAGTGGACCGATTTCATCATGCGCCGGATCTGACGTTTCTTCCCTTCGGAAATGGTAATTATTCCATAGGTAACAGGGTGTTCAGGAAGGTTTTTGTGGATATCTTTCTGAATCTCCACCGGTAATGTGGAAAGAATATCGGACATTACCGCATGTCCTGTTACGGTAATTTCAGCCGGGACGGTCGGGGTATCGGCGCCTTTCAGAATGACACTTGTTTCCAGCTTGTGTACCAGTTCCGGTGTCAGATTGCCGAGAAGGGTGAATTCATAAGTTTTCTTTTTGTGATAGGAAGGATGAGTAAGCTTCTGATTGAAGATACCGTCATCCGTGATCAGGAGAAGTCCGGTCGTCTCACGGTCAAGGCGTCCGACCGGAGAAAGCCTGTCATTCTGTAATTCTTCAAAATAGTCCATAACCGTTGGATAGCGGTCGTCGCGTCTGGCAGTGACACAGCCGAAAGGTTTGTGAAACATGTAGTAGTGAGGCATTGTTGTGACTCCTTTATTGGTTCTTTTCAGAGTTGTTCCGGGGAAAATCTCTGTGTAAAGCATACCACAGAAAAAGGAATAAATGATTGCTTATTGACAAAATTTATTAATTATGATATTTTCTTTTAGATGATAAATGACCGATGGGGGAGTAACAGGCGTATAACGCAACAAGTCAACATACTGATCGATGGATCTGGCTTGTTTTAATTTGTGAGACTCATGTGTAGCTGTAATATCTATGCGTGGACTCTCTCTATCCTATAAAGAAAGTATAGACCAGGTATGGCAGGCAGCTGCTGTATCTGTTTTTTTTGTTGTCATGCGTTTGAACTTAATTTTGGAGGAAATGATAATGGAGTGGAATTTTTTATTCTTTATGAACAGTGTCTTACTTGGAGTGGGACTGGCAATGGATGCATTTTCTGTCTCGCTGGCAAATGGAATGAATGAAAAAAATATGAAGAAATCAAGAATGGCTTATATTGCAGGAGTATATGCATTCTTTCAGTTCCTGATGCCTATGATAGGGTGGATCTGTGTGCATACGATCGTACAGGTCTTTGGACAGTTTCAGAAGTTCATTCCGTGGATCGCATTGATTTTGCTTTTGTATATCGGAGGAAGCATGATCAAGGAATCTATGCAGAGTGAAGAGGAAAAGGAAGAAGTGAAAAGATTAAGTTTTGCCGTGCTTATGATGCAGGGGATTGCAACATCGATTGATGCGTTGTCTGTAGGATTTACCACTGCCGGGTATGGTTTGGTTATGGCTGTAGTCTGTTCACTGATCGTGGCAGTGGTAACGTTTGTGATATGTGAGACAGGGTTGTGCCTCGGTAAGACTCTGGGAACAAAGCTGTCAGGAAAGGCAGATGTTCTGGGAGGTGTAATCTTGATAGGAATCGGAATTGTGTCATGGGGACGGGGAATGTGACTTTTTTTCTGTCTCCGGTGGCAGGCTGCGTAAATACGCTGTGTAAAATGATTTTGACACGAAAATTGATGCGAAAAACGGTCATGTAAAGGAAGTTTGATAGACATTGGACACGCAATGTGGAAAGATGTTCCCGAAAGGAGAAACACAGATATGGAAATTGGGAAAAAATTAAAAGGCGCTCGTATGAAATCCGGATTTACCCAGGAAACAGTTGCAGAAAAGATCAATATGTCCAGACAGACTATTTCAAACTGGGAAAATGAAAAATCCTATCCGGATATTATAAGCGTCATTGAGTTGAGCAGCCTTTATTCCATAAGTCTTGATGATTTATTGAAAGGGGACGAAAGAATGATGGAACATCTGGAAGAAAGCACAAATGTAGTCAAAAGCAATCAAAAATTGATAGGAGCGATCATACTTAATATTATCACGGTTATTCTATTGATTACCTTAAGTATGTTCCTGCCGGATAAGATATATTATCTGATTATGGTATTTTGTCTGGCTATTGTGAGCTCAGCAGTATTGCTTTATCAGATTATCAGACGTATTTAAGGGAGAAATATGATGGACAAAAATATTGTATTGGCTGTGATATTTGGTGCGGCCGCAGTTGTCGGAGCTATGGAAACGGTATATCAGATCTATCGGTTAACGGTGATGGATGCAGCCGCCCGTGGATTAAAACATCCAAAATTATGGGGACTGCTTGCTGCGAACGGGAATAATTCGAGTGGGTTGTTACTATATCTAATAGGTCGAAGAAACTATCCGATGAATTCCATAGACAGCAGACAGTTAGTAGTTATGGAAAAAAGGAAAAAGGCAGCCGGTATCGGGTTAATGTTTGTGGCTGTCGGAGCGATTGGATTGCTGGTGTGTCTGGGAAGAGTTGGTTTATAAGGCTTATATAAGGGAAACTCCGAAAGTACAAAAAGAAAATGCAGACATACATCAAAATGCCCTTGCATAGATTGTAAAAAACAATTTATGCAGGGGTTATTTTTATGAAAGATTATATTGAGGAGAGGGCAGTAGAAATTGCATATTATATCATCGAACATAAAGCCACTGTGCGTCAGACCGCGAAGGAATTTGGGGTTAGTAAGAGTACGATACATAAAGACTGCACCGACCGCCTGGAGCAGATCAACCCAACCCTGGCGCAGAGCGTCCGCAAAGTTCTTGATGTGAACAAGCAGGAACGCCACATTCGCGGCGGACTTGCCACCCGGGAGAAATATCTTCACCAACATCGGCACGCAGGATAAAGAGAGTAACAGAACAAAAAGCTCTTATAATTTTGGACATCAACGAGTCGATTTTATGGGATAAAAGATAATAACAGAACAAAAAACTCCGCATAGATATTCTGGAGAAGCATCATATATAGACGATTCGTTCGAATATCCTTGCGGAGTTTTTATACAACTAATTATTTCCAAGAATTATGATGTCTCGAATTGTAAAAACACAGCCTTCATAATCACAAGAACAACATCACCAGTTTAAAGATCCAGTTGGCGGCGACCCCGGCGCAGAGTCCACCGATCGTGTGGCTTAAAATTGCCTTTCCGGTCAGCTTGTTCACTTTAAGTGAAGACATCATAGCCACGTGTGTGCTGAGGTATCCGCTCCAGCACATGCACATTGCAGTGAATACGGCTACGTCATTGGCGAGGACGGTTCCGGCTTCTGCCATGTGCGGTACCAGTCCGATTGCGGCACCGGCAGCACCGAGTGCCGTGATCGGAACGGAGATTCCGGATGCATCTGTGAATCCAAAAAGCGGTGATAAGATGAATTCAAGCTTCTTTCCAAGCCATGGAAGGAAAGCGATTCCTTCATAAGCGGCACCGGTGTAAGTTCCGTCTGCAGATGCGCCGTTGGTCAGCATCATGACCAGTGTACAGATGGTGATAACGCCCGGGATGATGGCAAGGCCGACATCCACACCGTTTTTACCACCCTCAAGAAGTGCCTCGATGGCACGTCCGCCGATGCTTCCGTCACGGATCTCGCGGGTATTCATGATGGCATCCATGTCTTCATGTTCTTCGAACTGTACGCAGTATTCTTCGGTTCCATATTCTTTCTTGGTGAAATGAAGCATGATGCGGACACTGATGATACTGCCGATTATAGCGGAAAAGTTACCGACCAGTACAGCAGTTCCGGCGTGTCCACCTTTTAACTTCAGACCGATCATGAATGTACTTACAATCAGTCCCATTCCGAAAGATGTTCCAAGGTTCGTTAAAGCCGGAATCTGGAATTTCTTGAAATATTTACGGAAATTCTTATCTTCAGCAAGTCCCAGGATTGCCGGATTGTCGGACAGATAAGTAGTGATTACACCGAGTGCTGCGGCACCCGGCAGATTATAAAGTGGCTTCATCAGCGGTGACAGTAATTTATTCACCATCGAAATGACACCGAATTCTGAGAACAGTCCTGAAATGGCTCCGGCAAGAACCGCGATTGCCATAATATAGAAGACTGTCTCAAGAAGCAGCTGGTAGCCGGTGTTCATCAATGTGTTCAGCATATTGACACCGCCCATTTTCATACCCATACCACCGAAAATTCCTAAAAAGATTGCCAGAAAGACGAATCCTTCAAGACTGATGGATTTTTTTGTTCTTTTGTTTCCCATAAAAAACCTCCAATATTTTATACACGTATTTTATCCAAGTTTCCCAGCTTATATAAAACGCATAGTAATAAGATACTATATAATTAAATGGAAGTCAATCATTGTTTACAAATTGTGCATATAAGATAAAATGATAGTAGATAATAAAGATAAATTATACATAATTATTATGAATTGAAAAAATTTTATTGAAATGCTAATATAAAAATGGATATATTAATAGAAGAGATAAATAAATCGGATGTATGAAATGTTGTTAAAAATTGTAAAAAGTTAAAATTAAGGAAGAGAATGAAGGAGGACAGCAGACTGTGGCAACAGTTGGAGGAAACAGACAGGAAAAGAGAAAAAGGATTATGTCGTATTTCATCAATGCGACAATTGAATTAATGGAAAAAGAAGGAATTGAGAATCTGACGATCAGGAAGGTTGCAGAACAGGCAAAATACAACAGTGCAACGCTGTATCATTATTTCTCTAATCTGGATGAACTGGAATTATTTGCAAGTGTAAAATGTTTGGATGAATATATGCAGGAAACGTTGATACACAAGGCCGAGGGAAAGGATTTTCAGGAGTGGTATCTGGGACAGTGGCGCTGCTTTTGCAGACATTCGTTCCAGAGACCGAGAATCTATAACTTCTTATTCTTCAGTCCGGAAGGGACACAGAACCTGAATGAGGTTTTCCGGAGATATTATGAGATTTATCCAAATGAAAAGGAAGAAAAGACAGAAGATTACGAAGGATTTTTGAAAGAAGGAGATTTCTTCAAACGCAACGAAGATCTGCTAAGAGAGGTGATCAGAGAAAGAAATTATGAGATATCTGAGCAGGAGATCAAAGAACTGAATGAAATGAGTGTGCTGATCTATCGGGGAATGCTTGCAATCATGCGAAGTGACAGGGACAAGCCGACGGTAGACGAGGCGGTGGATAAGACAGTCAGATATCTGGCGAAGACACTGGATGCGTATCATCTGGGATAGAGTAAGATATAATCTGGAAGGAGGTATTCCCCGTGAGAATAGTTGTCGTAGAAGACAATGAATTGTATAGAGATGAACTGTTACAATGTCTGGAGCAGGAAGAATCAGATATAGAGATCATAGGAAGTGCAGCCAATGGAGCCAGAGGGCTTGCGCTGGTGGAAAAGCTGGTCCGGGAAAAAGCTGGTCCGGACGTGATATTTACAGACATCCGGATGCCGGAGATGGATGGATTCGAGATGATCGAAGCCCTGCAGAAAAGAAAGATATCCTGCAAAATTGTGATTACAAGTTCCTGTCCGGAATTTCTGTATGCAAAACGTGCAATGGAGCTTGGTGCCGTTGACTTTCTAGTCAAACCATTGAAAACTTATGAAGTCCGCAATGTACTAAGAAGATTGAGAAGAGAGCTGGAAAGCGAGAAGAAGTGGAAACACATACTGAAGCTGGATTACATTTTCCCGAATGCGATGGCAGGAAAGCTGAAAGATGACCTGCAGATAAAAGAACTCATAAAAGAAGGTTATGGAATCGCACCGGACGAAAGGATTGGCGTTCTGGGAATCGGCATGAGCTCAAATTATGAGAAATATAAAGAACAGATGAAGCAGATTCTGAAAGAACTGGAGATTTTTAATCAGAAACAGGACTTCTGTGCGTATGCAATAGAGATGCGTGGACGTCAGAGCTTTGTGGTTCTTTTTTATCATATGGGAAATGAACAGGAGACGTATCGGTATCTGGAACAGACAATTGTTCCGATGATCTGTAATACTGCACGTGGAAGGGTGATATGTACCTGGGCGATCAGTGATGGATTTGAAAATATGCATGAAGCGGTCAGAGAACTAGATCATGCGGCAGAATGGAATCTGATTCTGAAGAAGGGAACATTAATCTGTAAGGAAAAGATACAGGAAATTAAGCTGCATTCATATAAGTATCCGCTGCACCTTGAAATAGAAGCCAAAGAAGCACTGATGAATAAGGATTTGAAGCGTTTTAAAGAGATATTTTCCAAGTATCAGGCATATTGCAGGGAACTTCCATGTACACCACAGGAGGCAAAGGAAGGATGTACACATATCGCATTGGTCCTGATCCAGATGGCGGCAGAAGCAGGGGCACTACAGGCGCAGAGAAAAGGACAGGCTTTTCTTCAGGGAATATCGAGAGCCAATGGATGGACGGACGTAGAAGAAAAAGCAGATGAATTCTTCGAATATCTGACAAGCAAAGAAGAATGCCACAATAATATAAGTCTTCTGGTGCAAAAGGCACTGGAGAATATCCGGGAGTATTATGATCAGGGAATCACGTTGGAAGAAATTGCAGAAAAACTGCATGTGACAGAGGAGTACTTAAGTACTCAGTTCCGAAAAGAAACAGGACGGACATTTACCGAGACGATCCGAGGGTACAGGCTTGAACACGTAAAAAAACTTTTGACGGTTACAAACTGGAAACTGACGAAGATTGCTGAAATGGTGGGTTATACAGACCCTAAATATATGAGCCGTGTATTCAAAGAAGAGACTGGAATGCTGCCTCTCGAATACCGAAAAAAGAACAGTTAGATTAAAAAAACGTTAAAAAAACACAAATTCAGTCAAAAAAAGTCATCCTTTTTTAAATATTTCCACCTTGTAGAAATACGGGAGAATGTTAAGATATTTCCAATAAGAAAAAAGGAGGGACCAATAATGAGTACGAAAAGTGTTATTTTTTCGAATCCAGATGATGTAATAGATTTTGTAAAGATTGTTGAAAAATATCCTTTTGACATGGATATGAAACGGGGCAGATATATTGTAGATGCAAAGTCCCTGTTAGGTCTTATGAATCTTGGATTTGACCATAAAATAGAACTGAAAGTATATGAAGAAGAATGCGAAAATCTTTGGAAAGAACTGGATAAATTTGTAGCTGCATAAGTTTACTTCTGCAGTAACTGGATATTGTATGAGAAGAATCCTCAGCGTATAATAAGAATATACGTTGGGGAATTTTTTCGGCATATAAACATTACAGGAGAGGAAAATGGGAAAGAGTAAAAAAGAGAAACAGCAGGCATATTTCTTTGACAACAAAGCTCTGCTGGCGCTGATCCTGCCACTGGTGGTTGAGCAGCTCCTGGCGGTCATGGTAGGAATGGCAGATTCCATTATGATCGCAAGTGTCGGCGAGGCGGCGGTGTCGGGAGTATCGTTGGTGGATCAGATAATGGTACTTTTGATTAATGCATTTGCCGCACTGGCGACCGGAGGTGCAGTAGTCGCAGGACAGTTTCTGGGACAGGATAGAAAAGAGGAGGCCTGTAAATCGGCAACTCAGATGGTATGGTTTATTACTATATGTGCAATAGGTATTACGGTACTTGTATATTTAGGGAAATCATTTATCCTGCATACGGTATTCGGTAAGATTGATCAGGATGTAATGCATCATGCAGACGTTTATTTGTTGATCGTGGCGGCATCGATTCCATTCATGGCACTGTATAACGGAGGAGCGGCGATCTTCCGTACAATGGGCAATTCGAAGGTAACAATGCAAATATCGATCATCATGAACGTTATTAATATAGGAGGAAATGCGATCCTGATCTATGGTTTTCACCGTGGAACGGAAGGGGTTGCGATTCCGACACTAGTGTCAAGGATGACGGCGGCGATTATTATAATTGCGCTATTGTGTGATGAGAAACGGACGCTTCACATAGAACGGACCTGGCGTTACCGAATTAACTGGGAAATGGTTAAGAAGATTCTAAGTATCGGTGTGCCGAACGGCCTGGAGAACAGCATGTTCCAGCTTGGAAAGATTATCGTGCTCAGCCTGGTATCGACATTCGGAACTTATGCGATTGCGGCAAATGCGGTGTCAAATGCAATCGCATTGTTCCAGATCCTTCCGGGAATGGCAATTACGCTGGCAATCACACCGGTTATTTCCAGATGTGTGGGTGCGGGCGATTATGAACAGGCGAAGTATTATAATAAGAAATTAATGCTCATTACTTATGTCAGTATGACTGCGATGGTATTATTTATATTCTCCTTACTGCCATTTATATTAAATGCATATAACCTGTCCGATCTTACAGCAAAGACGACGGCGGATATCATACATTTCCACGGAATCGGTGCGATATTTATCTGGCCGGTTGCGTTCAGCCTGCCTGCGACGTTCCGTGCAGCGGGTGATGCGAAGGCATGTATGTACATTTCGAGCATATCCATGTGGATCTTCCGAATCGGATTCAGTTACGTGCTTGGAAAATATATGGGAATGGGTGTATTCGGTATCTGGGTTGCGATGGTGATCGACTGGGTATTCCGGGCAATGTGTTTCGTGATCCGGTATTTCAAAGGAAGTTGGAAGAAAAATGCGATTGTATAGGATAGAAAACGTTTGTCAGCAGATAGTTGCTAGTTATGATAGAAAAAGTCTGGTTTATCGGAGAAAAGATAGAAGTCCCTTGTAAAAACGGGACTTCTATTTTATAATAAAGGTTAGCCATATAGAAAACAAATAGGAGGAAGTTCTTGTGAAAAAAGAATTAGTAATTGTCATTGACTTTGGTGGACAGTACAATCAGCTGGTAGCAAGACGTGTCAGAGAATGCAATGTATATTGCGAGATCTACTCATATAAGACAGATATTGAGAAGATCAAAGCTATGAATCCTAAGGGAATCATCCTGACAGGCGGACCGAACAGCTGTTATGAAGCAGATTCCCCGACATATAAAAAAGAATTGTTCGAACTTGGTATCCCGGTTCTTGGATTATGTTACGGTGCACAGCTTATGATGCATGTACTTGGAGGAAAGGTAGAATCCGCTCCGGTACGTGAGTATGGTAAGACAGAAGTGCTGGTAGATAAGAAAGATTCCAAGATTTTCGAAGGTGTATCTGAGAAGACCATCTGCTGGATGAGCCATTTTGACTATATCTCACAGGTTGCACCTGGATTCGAGATCACAGCACACACAGCAGATTGTCCGGTCGCAGCAGCTGAGAATACAGAAGCTGGATTATATGCGATCCAGTATCATCCGGAAGTACTTCACACAGCAGAAGGAACTAAGATGTTATCGAACTTCGTATTAGGTGTCTGCGGATGTGCAGGCGACTGGAAGATGGATGCATTCGTAGAGAATACAATCCAGGAGATCCGCGAAAAAGTCGGCGACGGAAGAGTACTTCTTGCACTGTCAGGCGGAGTAGATTCTTCAGTGGCAGCAGGACTGTTATCCAGAGCTATCGGAAAGCAGTTGACATGTGTATTTGTCGATCATGGTCTTCTCCGTAAAGATGAAGGTGATGAAGTAGAAGGTGTATTCGGACCAAATGGACAGTTCGACCTGAACTTTATCCGTGTAAATGCGCAGCAGAGATATTACGCTAAACTAGCCGGAGTAACAGAACCGGAAGCAAAACGTAAGATCATCGGTGAAGAATTCATCCGTATCTTCGAAGAAGAAGCCAAGAAGATCGGTGCTGTAGACTTCCTCGCACAGGGAACCATTTATCCGGACGTTGTAGAAAGCGGACTCGGTGGAGAATCCGGAGTGATTAAATCTCACCACAATGTAGGTGGACTTCCGGAGCATGTAGATTTTAAAGATATCATTGAGCCTCTTCGTGATCTGTTCAAAGACGAAGTACGTAAGGCAGGATTGGAGCTTGGAATTCCGGAGAGACTGGTATTCCGTCAGCCATTCCCTGGACCTGGACTTGGAATCCGTATCATCGGTGAAGTAACAGAAGAAAAAGTTAAGATCGTTCAGGATGCAGATGCCATCTACAGAGAAGAGATTGCAAACGCAGGACTTGACAAGAATATTAACCAGTATTTCGCAGCACTGACAAACATGAGAAGTGTCGGAGTTATGGGGGATGAGAGAACATACGATTATGCTGTTGCTTTAAGAGCAGTAACAACTGTAGATTTCATGACAGCTGAGGCTGCTGAAATTCCTTATGATGTACTGAATAAGGTGATGAGCAGAATTATTAATGAGGTTAAGGGAGTTAACAGAGTATTTTACGATCTGACTTCTAAACCGCCTGGAACGATTGAGTTTGAATAGTTGACGCTGGGCTACAAAGCCCGTAACCACGGGGCTTTGCGGCTTTGGGTGTTTGAAATTGCATTATCATTGCATTTTTATATTTCTTTGTGATACATTGCAGTATGCTGATTACTGGTATAATTAGCAATACTTTGAGAAGCTGACTGGTAGCTGAGAACCCCGGTCAGCTTCTTTGCAATCTCAATATTGGTGTTTGGATACAGATGACCATAAGTTCCTAGTGTCGTCTGTATTTTTTCATGTCCAAGACGCTCTTTAATCAGCAGTGGATTTTCGCCCATGCTGATAAGCAGGGAAGCATGCGAATGTCTCAGGGCATGAATTTTGATTCTGTGGACACCAGCTAAATTTGCCAATTTCTCTAATGCTCTTGGAAGCGTTGTTTTGCTGGTGGGTGTACTGTTATAACTCAGTACGAATCCACAATTTGGTAAAACCTTTGCCTGGACCGCCTTCCATTCTTGTAATTCCTTGATGGTATCAGCATCAATATAAATGGTACGGTTGCTTGCCTGCGTCTTAGGTTCAACGAATTTGTAGTCATTCATTGTTTTATAGTACAGTGTTTTACTAATAATCAGCATACCTGTTTCAAAATCAATATCATCCCACTGTAAGGCGGCAGCCTCTCCAATACGCATTCCAGTCATAAATAAAAGCCAGAACGAGATGAAGAGATAGTGCTCGTAGTAGTCACCTTTGTACAGCAGGGATATTACCTTCTGAAACTCCTCCAAAGTCCAGAAGTCGATCTTTACTTTTTTAGATTTGATATTGCCGATCATGCGGGCAGGATTCTTCTTTGCAAGTCCGAGGATAATCGCCCGGTCAAAAGCTAAACATAACATTCCCTGAACAATGCGTACATAGTTTGGACTGAATTGTTTTGCCAACTTGAGCTGCCAGGTCTGTACATTTATCGCTTCTATTTCGGACACTTTCTTCTTGTAGAAATAGGCAAAGTGTTTTTGAATGGTCGAGTAACGATTCTTGTAGGTACTTTCTTTCACCTGAGTTTTGTACCACGGAAGATAGATTTCTTCAATAAACTTTTTGAAGGTAATGTCTTCCTTCTTATCAGCTAATTCTTCCGTTGATGCAAGAATCAATTTGGAATACTCGGCACGGGCTTCTTTTTTTGTTGAGAATCCGCTGCGGTATTTTTGAATCTGTTTTCCGGTTACAGGATGATATCCGAGGTTGGCTCGAAAATAATAAGTGCCGTTTTCTGCTTTTTTAATTGGATCTTTTGCCATGATTTCACTCCTTACTAAAATGCAAAAAGCACGATCATTCTTGCTTATCGGGCAAAGTAATCCCTAATAATTCTTCAACGGCTTCTTTTGGAACCCTGTCTAATTTTCTGGATTGATAATAGGTATGCCCCTTTTCTACCATAAGTTCCTTTGCTTTTTTGATAATATCAGCAGCAAAGGAAGGACCGTAGCCTAATTCAATCAAATCCCTTTTTGTTACAGTTATCATGAATCTCCTTTCCACAGACAGGGAATCAACTTGATACCTGTCTATTATTATATCAAATTTTGAGTAAAAGTTCTCTAATAAAAGCGCTATAAGCTAAAATCCCAAAAGTCTATGTTATTCTTTCAGAAGCCAGTTCCTATGCCCGTTCCGGCCACGTAAAACGGTGTTACTTTGTAACTATTAAGCTGCAGGCGTGCGAAGATGCAAACTATCTGCAGTCACCTATATCAATCTCCCGAAAGATTTCTTTTGTTTTCAAGGTACGGCGAATGGATATATTACCCATTCAATTAAGGAATAGGGGGCTTTTCTTTAAGATTGAAAAATTTTAAGAAAAAATGATAAAAATAAAAGCTGCCTTGATTTGGCAGCCACGGAAATCTATTTGCGTTTTAGAGCCAGACGATTCAGCATGGAAATGAGCGCAAGCATATCCTCGTCATCGAGTTGTTTCATCAGATCAGTTGCTTTGTCAATCAGAGGAAGATTGTGCAGCTCTGAATCGAAGAACTGTTGAGGAGTGACTTCCAGATAGTCACAGATATCCAGAAAGCTCTGCATGGTAGGCAGAGAACGTCCGGAAGTGAGGGACTGGATGTAGCTTTTATTTTTGCCAAGATCCAGACTCATCTGATATTCAGATACATTTTTCTTTAAACGCAGTTCGCTGATGCGTTCTCCAATAAAGTTTTTATCCATACATTTACACCTCTCTTCCACATTTTAAACTATTTACTTACAGCAAATTACGGAATAAAATAGAGATATATTTGAAATATAGTGATTATTCCGTAATATAACCGTAATTTACTAAAATGATACAAAAAAAGAAATTATGGATGATAGAAAATGGATTTTGGGGTATGATGATAGCAAAGGAAGTGGATGTCTGTGCGGATTATAGGAAATGAGCAGGAAATTGAATGGGCGAAGGAAGCACTGCGGAATCAATGTAACGATTGTCCCTACTTGGACTGCTGTAATGAAAAGGCGAAAGAGGAGTCAAAGCAGTGTGGAACGGTTCGGTTTGGCTGCCGGGAGTATCTGAAAGAGAAGATTGAATTCGTAGTAGAAAAATAGATGTAGTATTTTGAACAAATATAAACACCATATATAGTATAAGCCTGAATTGACATGAGGAATATCTTGTGCTAGTATACTGATATAGTTTATTTTATGCACACCCTTTTTGGGGAGTTTCGGGATTCATAAGAATCTCCAAACTTACAGGAAACAGCAGGAGCTGATTCCTGGCATAAGTAGTTTATGTTTGTAGTGAGTGTCACGGTATGCCTTCTTTGGCTGCGTGGCACTTTTGTTTTTTCAGGAAGAAACCAGACTTTTAAGAATGAACAGAGAAAAGACTCTCTTTTCATTCTTTTTTTGTGCTTACATTTAGGTTTCGGCATAGTCGCATGCCACAACCAGCTTCGGCTGTTGATGGATAAATATTATTTTAAGAAAGGTGGAATAAGAACATGAATGAAGCAAGAGTGTATGCAGATGGATTTGAGAGATCCTTTGCAGAAGTAAAAGATCTGCTGGAGTTTCTGGCAGAGAGAGGAAGAAATGCCAAATGGATCAGAAAGCCAACGAATACGTTACGGCTGGCACCACTGGAAAAGGAGGCTCAAAATCTGGATGCGGCAGATGCATCCATGGAAGAAATTTTGGAGGATACAGAGAAGAATACGCAGCTTGTACTGAAAATGAGAGGAGAATCCTATCCGGTACGTGACTGTGCCATCCGCACCATTTTAAGCCGCGCAGGTGTCAATGGAGACGGGCTTCGCAAGCTGGATAAGGCAACATATGCGAAGGTAGTCAATTACTGCCTGCGGGTTGCAAAAGGGGATGCCCTGATTAAGATTGCGGACGGAAAGGTTTCCGCAGTACATGGCGGGGATAAACATGATTATTGCATCCTTGATATGAAAGCCATGTTTGAGACAACCTGCGAATATCTGAATCTGAATTTCAAAGGCAGTGTTTACATGGAGGGCTCTGGTATCTATGACCATTCCATTGTATCTGCCATGTGGAAGCTCGGAGGAAGTCAGGAACTTCTGGATACTTACCGAAAAGCACTGGATGCACACGGAATGGATGAGAAGATCCTGTCACCGGCACTTCGTTTTACCACATCTGACGTGGCAGCGAGCGGTGCAAATCTGTATCCGATGCTTTTGACAGACGGACCAAACGGCGTTATCAGTCTGGGAAGTCCAATCAAGCTGGCTCACGATAAAGGGGCAACGATTCTGGACTTCCGGAAAAATCTGGAGCAGGTATGCGCCCGCTATGTGGATGCGATGAAGAATCTTACTCAGCTTATGGACATTGAGATCCGTAATCCGGTGAACTGCCTGAAGCTGCTGATGAAGGAACTTGGCATTAAACAGAAGATCCGGAATGAGGTGGTGGAGCTATTTGTATCCCAGAACGGGGAAGGTGCCTGTACGGCACATGATCTTTATTATGCCATGAATGAAGCCTCCTTTTTTGCAGCCTGTGAAGGAATGTCCGGACAGGGCATCCTGAAGCTGGAGGAGGATATTACGAAGGCGCTTATAAAAGACTGGAAAAAATATGACGTTTATGGAGCAGTCAAATGTTAGGAGGAATTGGAATGAATAACAAAGCAGAGTATACACCGGAAAAGGTTGTGGATATCAGTAACCTGTCAAGAGAAGACTGGTTGGAATACCGCAAAAAAGGAATCGGCGGCAGTGATGTAGCGGCAATCATGGGGATCTCTCCATTTGCCACTATCCGGGATCTGTTTTACAACAAAACAGGTGTGCAGCCGGTCATTCAGGAGGAAGAGGAAAGCAACTGGGTTGCCAAGGAAGTCGGACACCGGCTGGAAGATCTGGTGGCAGAAATCTTTTCCAAAAAGACCGGACTGGAAGTATTTCCGGTACGTGTCATGTTCCGGCATCCATTATATCCGTTCATGCTTGCAGATGTGGATTTTTTTGTTCGTATGCCGGATGGGACATTTGCGATTCTGGAATGTAAAACCTGCAATTATAATGCGAAAGATAAGTGGGCTGATGAGGGTATTCCAGCTCATTATGTGCTGCAGGTAAGGCATTATCTGTCTGTGATGAATATGCAGAAAGCCTTTATCGCATGCCTGTATGGAAATAACGAGAATGAGTTTGTGTATCGCACCATTGAGCGTGATCTGATTGAGGAAGAAGACATCATTGATCAGGAAACGTATTTCTGGCAGGAACATGTATTGAAAAATGTAGTACCGCCGCATAACGGGAATTCCGATCTGGTTCTGGCAAATATCCGTAATTATGGTGGTTTTGCAGACAAATCTATTCCGGAAATTGTGCTTTCCGGTCTGGAATCAAAAAATCTTGAGAAGTATCTTACCCTTTCGGAGGAAAAGTCACAGTTGGAAAAACGGAAAAAGGAAATCGAAGCAGAACAGCGGGCAATCAGTGTTCCTTTTGTGGAACAGCTGGGGCAGGGCTGCAAGGCAGTGCTGGAGGACGGTACGAACCGTTACCGTATTACCTATAATCCGACCAGACGTACTTCGGTTGGGAAAGACCAGATGGAGAAGCTGAAAAACCAGCATCCGGATATCTATGAGGAATATACAAAAACAACGGAGAGCCGTACTTTCCGAATTAAGAAGGAGGCGGCGTAATGAGAAAACCAAATGAACGGATGCGGATAAAAAGCTGGAGGGATATAAACAATGAGGTGCAGATTTAAACATAAGATTTTCCAGAATGAGGAGAATGGGTATACGATTGCCATATTCACCACACAGGATACGTCTGTCCCCCTGTCAGCCAGAGACAAATATCTGGCATCCCGGAATATCATCGGCTTCTCAGCGATTGGATTCGGTCTTCCGCTTACAGACGAGATTGAGCTTGAGATGGAAGGCAGATGGGAGAGCGGAGAGCATGGAACTCAGTATCAGGTGGAAAATTTCATGGAGGTTGTACCACGGACAAAGGAGGGTATCTTAGGATACCTTTCTTCCGGTGCAATCAAAGGTATCGGTCCCAAGATGGCAGATACTATTTTCCGGAAGTTTGGGCTTCAGACACTGGAAATCATGGAAAACAACCCGCAGGAACTCTTGAAGATCCGTGGAATTTCCGAGAAGAAGCTGGCTGCTATTGTGGAGTCCTATGGAAAAAACCAGGTGTTCCGGGAACTGATGACGTTTCTGGCGCCTTTTAAGGTAACACCCAAAAAAGTGAATATGATTCTGAAGAAATTCGGAAATGAATCGGTGGATATTATCCGGCACCGCCCTTACATGCTGAGTGCAGTCAAAGGCTTCGGGTTTCTGACTGTGGATGCGATCGGAAGACAGTGCTGCTGTGCACTCAATGATCCCATGCGGATATCCGGGTGCATCGGACATATCATGAATCAGGCAATGAAAGAAGGACATCTGTTTAAGCAGCGTCAGGAGGTTATCAGGGAAGCACTGGAAATGCTGAACCGGGATCTGCAGGTCATGGCAGTATCGGAGCAGGATGTCAGTCAGGTGCTTTACCGGCTGGTGCTGCAAAAAAGCATTGTTGTGGAGGAAGAACGGATCTATTCTATCCGGCAGTATGAAGAAGAAACACAGACCGCTTCCATGATAGCCAGACGGCTTTTGGAGAAGCCGGTTTTGCTGTCCATTGAACCGGAGCTGGAAAAGGCACAGAAGACACTGGGGATCACGCTGTCAGAAACACAGAAACAGGCAGTGCGGATGGTGTTTGCACATCCCATCAGTATTATTACCGGAGGTCCCGGAACCGGAAAGACAACGGTTCTCAAGGTGATTCTCTATATCCATCAGGCGTTATGCAGGTCAGAGGTACAGCTTATGGCTCCGACCGGACGTGCGGCAAGACGTATGGTGGAGAGTACCGGCTGTGAAAATGCATCCACGATGCATCTGGCCCTGGGGCTTTTGGGAGATGATACGGATTTTGAACCGGATTTTGAGTACCTGTCTGCCGGATTTCTAAATGTAGATGAGGTGTCCATGGTGGACATGCATCTTGCCTATGAATTTTTCCGGCGGGTTAGCAGACATGCCAGAGTCCTTTTAGTCGGGGATAAGAACCAGCTTCCATCCGTAGGAGCCGGGGATGTGTTCCGGCAACTGATTGCCTGCGGGCTGATTCCGGTCACGGTACTGGATCTGGTTTACCGGCAGGGCGCTTTGAGCAGCATACCTTATAATGCAAAACTGATGCAGGAGAATAAGACTAATCTGAGCTTTGGGGAGGATTTTCAGTTCATTGCCTGTAAAGGAGCAGATGAAGCGGCAGAGATTGTCCGGAGGATTTATCTGGACGAGATTGCAAAAAACGGCATGGATCAGGTACAGATCCTGACTCCGTATCGGAAACGCAGTGCTGCCGGAGTGGATGAATTGAACAAATCTCTGGAGGATTTTGTAAATCCGCCAATCGCAGGGAAGAAGGAACTGCATATCGGCAGTCAGGTGTTCCGGGTTGGCGATAAGATTTTACAGAATAAAAATACCGAGATGGCGAGTAACGGCGATCTGGGCAGGATACTGGACTGTATCACGGATGAGGATGGAAATGCCAGGGCAGTGATCGGATTCCCGGATGGGCGGCAGGTGCAATATGAAGCTGACCAGATGGAAATGATCGAACATGCTAACGCAACAACCATCCATAAGGCACAGGGTTCCGAATGTCCGGTTGTCATCATCCCTTGGGTAAAAGCCTTTTATATGATGCTGAAGCGCAATATTCTCTATACCGGAGTGACCAGAGCGAAAAGCAAGGTTTATCTGGTAGGGGAATGGGCTGCAGTCTGTCAGGCAATCCATACGGATGACAGCGGGACAAGGAACACCATTCTGAGTGAGCGGATCGTACAGTATTACGATCAGTATCAGAGTGAACAGAAACCGGAAATGGAGCAGTTAAAACTTGTTGTTTAAAAATATTTTTCAATTTTTGAAATAAGCGGACTATTACTCTTATATAGGGGAACGTCTGCTTTTCTAAATGAAAGGAGCAGAGAATGAAAGAATTATTGTATAAGAAATCAGAGGCAGTTGCCGCTTTGAACCGTGTGGATGGCTTCCATCCGATGGAACTGGCAAGAAAGATTGGAGAAGAAGGGCAGGAGGAGCAGCTTTATCTGGATGTGAAATACCGGAAGCTATGGTTTCGTCTGGTCAATCCGGCAGGAAAGATCATCAGCCGGATTATCACTTTCACAGAGAACATGGCAGTTGTGGAAGCACGTATCTATCTGGATAAATGTGATCAGGAAGACAATTATGTAGCCAATTCCTTTTCGCAGAAATTCCGGAGCGATGACCCGAAGTTTGGAGACAAATTTCTGGAAATGGCAGAAACAGCAGCCGTAGGAAGGGCATTATCGGATGCCGGATATGGTGTGCAGTTTGCGGATGTGGGAGAGGAAAATGATCCTGCACAGGTAGATGCCGGAATTCCATATCAGAATCCACAGATGCCGGATTCAGGTGCCATGGAAAATGCAGCCATGCCGGATTCGGGTGTCATGCCAAATGCCCCTATGCCAACTTATGGAGAGATGCCAGGTCAGCCGGAATATGCAGGCCAGCAGATGATGAATCAGTTCTATCAGCAGGCACAGGCGGCGGGAAGCACCATTTACCATGGCAGTGGACAAATGCCTGGCTACGGTTCCGCTCCGGCTGCCTCTACGCCGCCAAAGACCGGACAGATGCTGCAGGGAGCATTACAGAATCTGGATACGTCCCTTCCGGTAGAAGAACTGATGAAACACATGAACTATGAAATGGCAGTCGGGACTGTGATTCCGGGAAAGGGAAAATACGGCGGAAAGACCATGGGACAGGTGGCAGTTGAAAGCCCGTCAACGATCCAGTGGTTTGCCGAGCAATATTCCGGACCGAACAATCTGGTTCCGGCGGCAGCAAAGGTAATTTTACAAAAAGCAATGCCGATGGCTGGTTAAGGAAGAACCCCGCAGAGAGCTTTTTTCTGCGGGGGAAAGGAGGAAGAGACCGGGATGTATTATGATATGTCTGGGTTTGATTATGGAATACTGGATGTGGTGCAGGTGCTGCATCTCAGAAAGCGGCGGGGAAACTATTATGACTGCCCGTTTTGTGGAGAGACGCATGGAAAACTGAATATCAATGTGGAAAAGAATGTATTCCGGTGCAACCGCTGTGATGCGTCCGGGGGGATGCTGAAGCTTTATGCGGATTTGCACAATGTTACACTCTCCGAAGCAAATCAGCAGATCCGGGAAGCATTAGGAAAAGGAGAATACCGGACGGATTATATCAAAGCAACGCCGGTACAGGAAGAAAAGGCAACGGCAGAGCTTGCACCCATAGAGGAAATCCACCGGACGTATCAGAGAATGCTGTCCATGCTCACGCTTAACAGGAAGCATCAGGAGGATCTGCAAAGACGAGGATTAAAACCGGAACAGATCGAAGCACAGCGTTACCGGAGTGTCCCGCTGTTTGGAATGAAGAAGCTGGTCAAAAGGCTGGCAGAAGAAGGATATATGGTGAAAGGCGTGCCGGGATTCTACCGGGATACAGACGGAAACTGGACGATTAACTTCAAAGCAGAAAACTCAGGAATCCTGATTCCCATAGTTTCTTTGGACGGGTTCATCCAGGGTTTTCAGATCCGGGTAGATCATGTGACTGACACGAAAAAATATATCTGGCTGTCCAGTGTCAATTATGACCAGGGAGTTTCCTCCGGAAGTCCGGTACATGTGATCGGTGATCTTGCCGCAGAACGTGTCTATCTGACCGAAGGAGCCTTAAAAGGGACCATAGCCCATTATCTGTCCGGCGCTACCTTTGTGTGCGTTGCCGGAGTGAACCAGTACCGGAATTTGAAACCGGTGCTGGAGCGGATGAAAGGATATGGGATGAAACAGCTTTTGGAGGCGTATGACATGGATAAGAAGATGAAAGTAGCCTGCAATAAGCATGACAGTAAGTGTGCGGTCTGTTTTGAGCGTTCCCCTGTTATCTGCCAGCATAAGGCGGAGAAACGGAGGATTATCCAGAACGGCTGCAATAAGGTCTATGAAATCTGCCGGGAGCTTTCCCTGCCGATGAACCGGATGGTCTGGGATATGGACGAGAGCGGGGAGTGGAACGGGAAACACAAGGGGATTGATGACTATTTAGCCGCCATCAAACAGAAGGAAGGAACCGGGGCACAGACTTCGGCTCTTCCGAAAGGAGAACAATCATGAGAAAAAAAGGAAATACGGTTCTTGCAGGACTCATTATCTGCCTGTTGCTTGTTTTTCTCGCAGCGGCAGGAAAACTCTTTGGTGCTTATCTGAAGTATCAGAAAGGGGACGTAAGTTACGAGAAACTGCAGGAATATGTTCAGGAACCAGAGGAAGAAGAATCACCGGAGTCTGAGAAAGAAAAGGAGGAACCTAAGAATAGGTATCTAGAAATTGATTTTGCAGGTTTAAAAGCGGTTAATCCGGATGTCATAGCGTGGATTCAGATTCCGGCACTGGATATTAGTTATCCGGTGGTACAGGGGAAAGATAATGCATATTATCTTCATCACCTTTTTTCGGGAGAATCCAATATCAACGGGAGCATCTTTGTGGACTGCCATAATCAGCCGGACTTTACGGATCAGAATACGATCGTGTACGGGCATAATATGAAAAACGGGAGCATGTTCGGAACTCTGGATAAGTACCAAGACAAAGAGCTATTTGAACAACATCCGGAGTTTTATCTCTATTTGCCGGACAAGATCCTCAAGTATCGTATCTTTTCCTGCTATGCGGGAAGAACCGGAAGTGAGGGATATAGGTATCATTTCCCGGAAGCGGAAGATTTTCAGACGTTTCTGGATACGGTGTCTTCTTATAGGGATTATGATACCGGCACCGAGCTGTCGGCAACGGATCGGATAGTTACGCTGTCTACCTGTGTCAATTCCAGACGGAATTATCGCTATCTGGTACATGGAAAATTAAGCAGTGAGATCATCACAGAGGAATAAAAGAATCGTGCTGGTGTGAGAAGAAATTTCTTATGCCAGCTTTTATTATGGGAGGAAATGTAATGGGAACAGCATTGGTTATGGAACATGCAAACGCACTGGCACAGATGATAGTCAGTGAAAAGGACAAGTTATTTGATGAAAGAGTGGAGGCTCTTGTAAAACTTTATAGAAGGGCGGAATTTTATCTGAAGCAGGGATTTCTGGAGAGCATCGTCTGCGAGTTCCATCGGAAGAAAGTGGAAATGATTATGCAGGCGGAAACAAAAGGAGAGATTACGGAAATACTGAAGTTATCAAAACCGCATTTTGACGGGAAAAAATTTGTCTATACCTCTCCGTATGCTGTGGAAGAGGAAGAGCTTCTCCTTTGGTCTCTGACATCACTGCAAGGTCCACTCCGGGATGAAGGGTATCGAAGATATCGGGAATTATTTGAGAAGTGCCTGCCGGAGATGGCAGAAAAGATTCCGGCGTAGAACAATGGCATAACAAAGGAACGAAAAAACTATCTTTTATTTTACTGTAATTTCACTCTTTATTGAATCTGCAATACTTTACAAAGTTTTTTACGGAAAAATGCTTCGGATTAATATACTTAACACCAGTATCTATCAGCTTAAATTTTGAATAACCAAACACCAGTGTTTCATTATTCACAAAAATCGTCATCTATCCAGAAAGCAGGTAAAATATGTTCACAATAATCAGAGTATTTTCTGCATTCAATACATTCTTCATCTAAAGAATCTACGCCGACATAATGAATATGATAATCTACAGTATCGTTTACAAATCTTTCAAGGAAGATGTTCAAAACAAAGGCTACTCTATCATCACAATAAACATAACCAATTAAATTCTTATGAATGATACAGTAAACGAGATAAACACAGCGTGTATCAACGATGCAGTTGAAATTGTATCCAGATTAAAGCCTATTTATACTTTAAAGCATGCACGGAGACAGCAAGAAGACCTATTCCTGTACGGAAGAGGTCTTCCTGTCCTTATACTAAAGTTAATTGGTATGCTGAAGTCCCGCAAAAGCAACATTTAATTTACCTCCAGATTACCGCTTTTAAGAGATAGATAATCGGAACTTCCGCTAAGCAGATAGAAAAAATATTCCCCTTTTTCATCTGGTGAGAAACTATATTTTCCACTCAGTTCATCGAACACTTCTCCTTCATACATTATCCCGTCTTTTACATAACCGATAATCAAATCTTGGGATACTGTAATGTCTGATTTATATTTATCAAACGAAATGACTATATTATCTTTATCAGTTAGTTCCCATCCCTTTCCATTGTCTTGTGTAAGTACACAAAGTGAATTGTTGATTAGAATTATTTCTGGAATGATATACATTTCATCTGATTTATCAGTAGGAATCTCTACTATTGATGATGGTATGAAATTAGGCATCAGACTGCTTTTAACAATTCTGCTTTCAGGAAATTCTGATGAAGATTTGGCTAATTCCTCAATATCAACAACTTTCCCCTTTTCATTGGTATATACACCGTCTTTTAATATGATGTAGCTTCTATCATTGGTTTCTGTCCCGATTAAATGTCGATTGCTGTCATCAATTAAAGCCGATGTTAACAGATGACTGATTGCAGCATATACAGGCATACACAAAAACACTGAAACCACAGTTACAATAATTGCAGTTCTATAAGTGAACTTTAAAGGCTTATGTTTTGAAGCTGTTTTACAAAATACATTTTGACGTATCTTTTGTTTGGAATATTTTTTCAGTATTTTATTGCAATCATGAAAATACACTTCCTCAATAAAAGATTCATCAATTTCACTCATTAACTCATTCAAAGAAAATTTTACAGTCTTCATATCTAAATCCCTTCTTTTCCATTTTTAGTTTTAATTTTTTACGTCCGCGTAACAGTTTGGATTTTACTGTAGATTCTTTTAATCCGGTTTCTTCTGCTATTACAGCGATTGTCTTAGTGTAATAGTAGTACGAGATAAAACATTTTCTTTCGTCAACTGATAGTTCATATATGCTTTCTTTTAAGCATTTGATTACTTCTTCTTTTAACGGCCCGTATTCAATATGTTCGTTCGTTCCAACCTGAAACGCATCTTCGTAATTTTCAAAATGCATCTTAGAGGTTTTTCGTAATGCGTTTTTTGCCATGTTTCTTGCGATTGTTCCTAAATAGGGTTTGAATGTGCTGTAGTTATCTGTATCTAAATCTGCACTGTAATTCCATAGAGCTACAAAAACATTAGACACGACCTCCTCCTTGTCTTCATATGGCAAAGCACTTCCAATAATATTCTCGACTATGTATACAACATATCTGTAGTATTTGTTCATACATATTTTTAAAGCGCGCTCATCTTTATTTTTTAGTTCGAGCATCAGTTGTTTCTCATCTATGTTAAATAACATGCTTCTACCTCATAAATTCAGTGAATACTATAGCAGTGGTTTAATAATGGGAATGTGTATTTTCAAAAAAGGGAACCGAGAAACCAAGTTAAAAAGCTTCAATTAAAATCAGGATAAGTACTCACCAGCACTTGAAATATTTTCCACTATTAAAATGTAATAGAAAATGATTTGATTGTAAAGGCATCAGAGGACAGATTAGTTACCATGCCGTAATAGTAATCTGTTGCCTGTGTCGTAAATCCTGAACGCAAACCACTTGCTGTAATCTCACGCACAAATTCTGATGAAGGTCCAGCTACGTATGCGCGTACTCTTGAACGATGAAAAGCAGAACGGCTCAAAGTGTAATTTATAGTTATGTATCTGCCGCTATTACAATAAAGTCCCATACTGTTATTTGATGGTGTTAATATGGCGACTTCGCCATTTTTCAATGTGATTCCGCGCCAAGTATATCGGGCATATGCATTTGGAATAACACCTTCTTCAACAACTTTCTGCAGGCTTTCGTCAGCAAACACAGTGTACTTCCATTCAATCATATTAGGGTCATCTGTAAGCGGCTCTGCTGCAAAAACATTAACACTTAGCGACAGCATCATAACGAGTGTTAGGATAAAACTGATTATTTTTTATAAGCCTTCATATATGTACACGACTCCTTTCCAAGGTTCCCTTTGTAATAAGATACACAGTAAATATTGTAACGGTTGCATTTATTTAAAAAATTAAAAAAGATAATTTTTAATTTTTGTTTTTTGAATTTTTTGATTGGTAAAATAAGAAAATGGATTATAAAGAGTTGCACTCTAGGTACCTCCTACGTACAGAATAAGTATCAAATACAAAGGAGTGAAATCATTATGATTAAAAAATTAAGAGTAGCCGTGGATCACGGGAACCGGAACATGAAAACCTGTCATTTTATCTTTACCACAGGACTGACGGAACAGGATAAAAAGCCTGCCAGGGGAGAGAAGTATCTGAAATATCAGGGAAAGTATTATACCCTTAGTGAGAAGCGGATTCCGTACCAGAGGGACAAGACGCAGGACAGCCGGAACCGATTCTGGATTCTGACCTTATTTGCCATTGCAATGGAGCTGGAGCAGAAAAGCCAGATCCAGCCGGAGGATGTCATTCAGGTGGAACTTCCGATTGGGCTTCCGCCGAAGCATTTTGCAGAGCTTTGTGAGAGATATGAACGCTATTTCAAAGGGGACGGGAAGGTGCAGGAACTGTGCTTCAACGATAAAGTCTATCACCTCTGTATACAGAATGTAATGGCGTTTCCGCAGGATTATGCAGCCATGATGACGAGGATGATGGAAATCCGTGAGATTCCGAAAGTCGTAGGGATTGATATTGGCGGATTTACTTCTGATTATCTTCTGATGAGAAGTGGCAGACCGGATATGGATTATTGTGATTCTCTGGAAAAAGGTGTGATTACCATGTATAACGATATCATTTCCAGTATTAACAGTGAATATGACATGCTTCTGGAGGAGGCAGATATCGACAGTATCATCAAGGGAAAAACGCAGTATTATGAGGAAGCTGTTGTACAGGCAGTAGAAACCATGGTTCAGAATTTTGTTACCGATCTTCTGAACAGCATCCGAGAGCGGGGCATTGATACAAAATCTACTTATACGGTGTTTATCGGCGGCGGAGCAGTGCTTCTGGAACGATTTCTGGAGCAGGCAGACCGGTTGGGAAAACATACCTTTATCCGGGATATGAAAGCAAATGCCGATGGATATGATCTTTTGTATCGCATGACACAGGCTGGAGTGTGATTTTATGGGAAAGAAAAATCCGTTTGTATTCACTATTGGTTTTGATAAGTCGGATCCAGATCACGTGTATGTGACAGAACTTCTGAATACGACAGAGAAAAAAGCAAAACTGATCGTTGCGGCAATTCTGGCATATACGGGAAGAACGGATGAGACAGGTAATGGCAGTATAAGCATGGAACCGGATATGCTCCGGCCAATGATGCAGCAAATCATCCGGGAAGAAGTAAGAAAGGTATTGGAAGGGCAGGACGTTTCTAAGATAAATAGAGAAATGCCCACAGAAGTTGATTTGATGGAAGAAGAACCGCTGCGGATGGATCAGACTATGAGACAGAATGTAGTGGATGCTATCAGTGCATTTCGCAGGGCATAAAAAAGCAGGAGAGATACACATGCTTATGGCAGTGTACTCTCCTGTTCTTTGTATCAGAATGGGAATAGACAGAAAACTCACAGACTATTCACAGATTACTCACAGATTGTCTTTGTATAATGTGTAGATGATGAAGGATACGGGAGAGCCTTAACTTAGGTTCTTGAATCCATCCAGAAGTCCACGCAGTGTAGAAAGGGCAAGCTGTTTCTGCTCCTCCGGGCAGGAATTTAGTTCTGCCATGATTTGCTGCATGGTAGAATCCGGGTTCGTTTTCTGGTTAGAAAATATAGCATCTATGGAAATATGTAAGTAAGTTGCCAAGGCATAAAGTGTTTCCAACTGTGGATTGCCAATATAGTTTTCAATATCAGAGACAGTCCGTAAAGAAATCTTTGCCTGTTCCGCAAGGCTGTTTTGCGAAAGATTGCGGCGGAGACGTTCTTCCCTGACTGCATCTCCCAATAATTTTTTCACCATCTATATCACCTCACTTAATGCATATATTTTATCGTAGATTAACACTATACGAAATGCGTTAAAGTGCGTTATGATAAGCAGGATAACACATGCACAAATAGAGAAACATGGAAGTAAGTACGACAGACATGAATGGACAGCATAAGATAAAAGCCAAAGAGGAACTGAATCTGTTAAAAAAATCTTATCCATACAATGTGTCGGAGAGAAGTTAGAATATGCAGTATATGAGATACTATCATCGCATATCCTACACAATTACATAGAAAGAGAAGTATCGGCTGGACTACGAATAGAGTGGTCCAGCCTTTCTTTTTTTCGAAAAAATGAAGGCAGTGTCACGTTTTGTTGCCGCTCACCGCCATCCTCGGAATTTTTTGGAACGTGATAAAAAATTTCGGAGGATAAAACAAATGAACAAAAAAACATATACAGGATCAAAGATACAAAATCACTTTACAGCATATCTGATACAGTTTGTCCGTGGAAAACGACATGATTATCTGGAGAAGAAAATCCAGATGGCTGATGCAGAAGAACTGTTGGAGGATATTGGACAGATGGAGGCAAGAATTGTAATCGAAGAATTGCTGGAGAACCAAACGAGGGAGCAGCTTTTATTGCAGGAGGCACAGGGGAAATATCCAGAATGGAATAAGATGTCAGATGAAAGACTGATGAAAGCGCTTCATACGCTGCGGGATGAAGAACGGAAGCTGATTTACCAGCATGTGTTTGAAGAACGTACTTTTGAGGAAATGAGCAGGCTAAACGGGTTATCAGAGGAGCGATGCAAGGGTATTTATTATTATGCAATCCGGAAGATCCGCAAGGTGATGGGAGGTGAAAACTAATGAATTTTGAACGATTACTTTTAAAGGCAAAAGAAGGAAATGCAGATGCGGTACTGAAGATTTTAGAGATATATAAGCCGCTTTTAATTAAGAATGCGATTGTGAATGGCAGATTTGATGAAGATCTGTATCAGGAACTGGTAAGTACATTGCTTCAGTGTATCCAGAGATTCCAGATAATTGAGTAAGTTATCTTAAACAAAGGCTGCAATCACTCTCAGGGGAGTAACATCCTCTGGGAGTGATTGTTTTTTGAAGGGTGATATTGCCTCAGTTCGAAGCGGCAGACGGTGTTGATCTATTATGTTGCCTGATGCTTTAATGCTCTTTTGTTGTTGCCAGTTCTTTATGAAGATGTAGAGCCATAAACACAGTAACAATAGCAGAAATTACATCGGCAATCGGTTGTGCATATAGTATTCCATTTATGCCCCAGAATGATGGGAGCAACAGAATGATCGGAACAAAGCAAATACCTTGTCGGCAAGCCCCAAGAACGAATCCGGCGGTGCCTTTTCCAAGTGCAAGAAACAGAGAAGAATACACTGTGTAAAATCCAAATACGAAGAAGGAAAATCCATTTGCCATTAGCGATTTTTGACCTACAGAAATCATCTCTGTATTGCCTTCTGTAAATTGCGAAATAATCTGTGTGGAAAATAGGGCTATTGTCAATCCCACAACTACACAAAATATTGTTGACCATAAGATAGAAGTTTTAATTGCTTCCCTGAGCCGATCAAACTTTTTGGCACCATAGCTAAAGCCGGCAATTGGTTGGAAACCTTTTAAGAAGCCGAACACAACCAGAGTTCCCATTGAAGTGATTCTTGTAACAGCGCCCATTCCGGCGATAACAGCATCTCCATAGATATTAGCTTCCCGGTTTATGAATGCGATAGAAAGGCTTGTAAGAAGCTGGAAAGTCAATGTGGGTATACCGATTTTCAGAATTTCAGTTATGATCTGCTTAGAAGGACAAAATTCCTTAATGGAAAATGTAAAAGCGCTTTTTTTCTGTAATGCATAAATTAAATATACAAGAGTAGAAGCCATTTGAGAAATTGCTGTAGCGATTGCCGCACCAGCAACCCCCATGTCGAGAGTATAGATGAAAATAGGATCTAAACCAATATTCAATACAGCTCCTAATAATAATGCACACATAGTTGTTTTTGCGGCGCCTTCACTTGCAACGATATTGTTCATCGTTACATTAAATACATTGAAAATACATGAAATAACATAGATTCTTCCATAAGAAAGGGCGTATGGCATAATCGTGTCTGTTGCACCTAACATGGTTAAAATAGGTTTCAAAAAAATTGCAGTTCCGATAATAATAACTGCGCCAATACAAACACTGCTGTATAATGCAGTACTGGCGACTTTACTTGCAGCTTCCCTATCTCCTCGCCCTAAAAGTCTTGATAAGTAGGAGGCGGCACCATTGCCAAACATCAGACCTAAACCAACAACTACTTGTCCTAAAGGAAACGCAATGGAAATTGCACCCATTTGACTCTCGCCAAGTCCTCCTATGAAATAAGCATCCACCAAATTGTAGAGAGCGTTAATAAGCATACCAATCATTATCGGTATACCAAGAGCCATTAGTGCTTGGGGAACAGGTGCATTTCCTAATAAATCCATTTTGTTGTTATTCTTGTTCATTTCAAATACTCCTTTCAATTAAGAATATAAATTATAGTAGTATAAATTATAGTATACTACGTGAGAGAATACTACTATAATTTATAGTAGTTGTCAAGCGTGTATCCTGCAATTTCCTTGACAAGAGGTATAAAATCAAATACTATAAATTACAGTATATATAACCGTAAGTATTTTATAGCTTTCGTGGATATAGAAAGTGGGTGAACTATGGCTACAATAGATTTAATTGTGTTAGGAATATTGAAAAAGGAACCGATGGGAGCCTATGATATTCAAAAATTAGTGGAATATCGTAATATATCAAAATGGGTAAAAATCAGTACACCATCCATTTACAAAAAAGCAATTCAGTTGGAGGAAAAAGGCTTCATTAAAGGAGAAATTGTGAAAAAAGGTAAGATGCCTGAAAAAGCAGTTTATTCATTAACAGATGAAGGCGAAAAAGAATTTGTAAAGCTTATGATGGAAACAGCCTCTAAACCCATTCACTTTTTTTTAGATTTTAATGCAGTAATTGTAAATTTGGATAAGTTACCGCCTGAAAGTCAACAATCATGTATTGCCAGTATTGAGGAAAATATTGAAATATTAAAAACTTATCTGGAGGAAAATCTTCGAGAGAAAGAGAATGATCCGGAAATCCCTAAGACTGGTATGGCAGTATTGCAACAGCAGATAGTTTTGGCGGATGCTATTGAAAAATGGATTATTTCTCTAAAAAAAGACTTTTGATGAAGAAGTCACTAGCTGATTTCTTATTAGGTCTGCAGGATTGGGAAGAAACAGGGATGGATGCCGACCTATGTTCCGGCTTTGTAGCCAGAACATAGAAATTTTCTTAGTGGGGAATCTCCCTCAAACCCGGTGCTCCTTATATCCTGCAGATTAAACTTCAAATTTATACCCATATCCAACTACTGTTTTTATGTAATTCTTGTCGCTGGAATACTTTTTTATCTTCTTGCGTATTTGAAAAATAGTGTTTTCCACGGCGTGGAAATAACCATTTGCTTTTTCATGCCAAACTGCTTCATAAATCTGTTGTTTAGTAAAAGCCATCCCTGGATTAGAATATAGCATATAAAGTACATCAAATTCTTTTACAGAAAAGTTAATGTCTTTTCGTACTATTAAGCCGTAGGTCGTAAAGGTCTGCGACTTTAACTTTACCCGGAAAGGAGCTGCCACATATATAGGCAGTGCTGTAATTTTAACAGTAACGGTCACCAATCTATGGGGATGGCTTGTATATCCGGCTGAAATGCTAAAAAATCAGTGGTTCTTATTTATCACTTCACTCTGCCCCGGTAATTATGTGTTTGCCGTTTCTGGCTCTTGCAGCTATTGCGATTCTACTGGTCTATTACCAGACTATTTGCAGGTAAAGCATTGCTCTGGTATTGAATTTGAGTTTTGGCAGTCTAATAATAGCATTTTAGATTAGCTGTGATAAGGTGAAACAGATTAGGAGGAAAGTAAATTGCATTACAAAGACAAAAACCTACAGATAGATATTCGCTGTCATACTGTTTTTATGAATGATCAAAAGATTGAATTGAGTCTGAAAGAATTTACGGTACTAAAATATCTAACAGAACATCCTGGCTGGGTATTCTCTCACGAGGAGATTTATCGTAATGTCTGGAAGGAAGAACCGATTGACTGTGCTAATGCGGTTATGTGCTGCATTAGCCAGCTTCGTAAAAAGTTAAAAGTAGATTCACGGAACTGGAATTACATCCGCACCGTCCGAGGTGTGGGCTATAAGTTTCAACCACTCTCAGGGGAGTAACATCCTCTGGGAGTTTTTTGTCATATTTGTTGCACTTTTCGGCTCTGGTACGTACAGAAATAGAAAAGAAACATATCCCAAAATGTATACATTTTAGAAGTACGTTCCGGAAAGAGGGATTATATTTCAAAAAGGTTACACACACAGTTTTGAAATATACCAATAAAAGTGTGGATATTTTGGGACATGGAAAGGAGAAATGTGGATGCAGATATATGGATATCACCGTACCAGTACAAAGGAGCAGCATCTTGACCGTGGCATACAGGAAATTGAGCGGTACTGTAACGAGCATGAGATGGCACTTACGAATATTTTTACGGATCAGGAGACAGGGAAGAATTTTAATCGTCCGAGATATACCGTTTTAGTGGAGGATGTCCTGCGGCCGGGAGATATTTTGATTGTTACAGAATTGGACAGACTGGGAAGAAACAAGTATGACACCATGCAACAGATCCAGCGGATTAAGAACATGGGAGTGCGGCTTATGGTTCTGGAACTGCCGACTACGCTTATGGATTTATCTGTGATGGATAATGCGATGGCAAGGATGATGCTGGAAACAATCAATAACATGATGCTGGAGCTTTATGCTTCTATGGCGCAGGCAGAGCTGGAGAAAAAGGAGAAGCGACAGCGGGAAGGGATAGAAGCGAAGAAATTGCGGGGCGAATGGGATGATTATGGAAGACCAAGTGTGATGAAGCAGGAAACTTTTGATGAGAACTTTCAAAGCGTAGTTTCTGGAGAAACGACACCTACACAGCTTCGTAAAAATTTGGGAATGACGCACTCAACTTTTTATCGCTATCGAAAAACTTTTTATGAAAAATACCCGGAACTTTCAAATTCTGCAAATTAAAGTCCTATTACTTATATAGACCAAAGAATTTCAGGAGGAAAGAAATATGAGTGAAAAGAGAATAGGTACTTTAATTTATGATCCATCAATGGGAAGATTTGATATCCGGTTTGGGATTGAATCTTATTATGGAGGTCTTCATTGCGGAGAATGTTTTGATGTGAAGGTAAAGGATGCATGGATTCCGGTTCGGATTGAAATGGATGAAGACTGGTATCTGGTAGGGCTTCCTAAGACGAGTCTCAGTGGACTGACGGTTCGAATGTAGGAGGAGCATATGATGGAAGCTAAAAAGAAATATGAAAAGCCGGCATTCCGATTGGTGACAGATTTGGGGAGTATTTTGGAATGTCTGTATGAGGTATATGGAACGGATGGAACGATGTTGATTGCTGGGAACAAGTTATCGGATACGGTAATCTATCCGTTTATCCGCATGATTAAAAAGAAATGCAAGGCAGTGGATGCGGAAAAGCTGAATCTGATGCTCTGGAAGATTTATATGGTAAGTTCGAGAAAAGAAGAATTTGTGACGGCTGCTAAGAAAGAGCTGCAGCCTTATTTGACCAAGAAAGATGAAAAACAGATTGACACCACATATGACACCACATATACTATAGATAGGAGGCATTAAAGATGTCGAAATGGGATAAACTATTGACAAGAATTTGCTCATTATCGAAAGACCTTCGTTTTGATGAACTAAGAAAAGTATTAGAAAGTTATGGATATGAGATAAATGCTCCGAGAAGTGGGAGCAGCCATTATACATTCCGTAAAGCGGGATGCCAGCCGATAACAATACCGAAACACGAATCAATCAAGAAAATTTATGTTGAAATGGTAAAGCAGATTGTAGAAAGTGAGGCGAAAAACGATGAAGACACTGAATGATTATTTGGCAATGTCCTATCGCATGGAAATTGTGGAAGATAAGGATGAAGGTGGATTTGTGGTTTCTTATCCGGAACTGCCGGGATGCATCACCTGTGGAGAGACGATAGAAAGGGCAGTTGAAAATGCAGCGGATGCAAAAAAAGCATGGTTAGAAGCTGCACTGGAAGAAGGGATTGAGATTCACGAACCGGGAAGCCTGGAAGAGTATTCGGGACAGTTTAAAATAAGGATGCCACGCAGCTTACACCGGGATCTGGCGGAACACTCAAAAAAAGAAGGCATCAGTATGAATCAATACTGTATATATCTTCTTTCAAAGAATGATGCGCTGTTAGTAAAATAAATATACAAGAATATAGATGAAAAGAGCCGTCCGGATGGGCGGCTCGAAGTATTCTTTCTTTGATTAAAAATGATATTGTTCTAGCAGATAGATAGGAAGTGTTTGTACATTCCCAGCGGTTCCGCCTTTGGTATCGCCTTTTAAATACAATAGTTTGTGGGCCTTCCCCTGTTCCAATGCCTTCAAGGCAGTAGATGCAGTTCCCTTACCGGCTTTAACTTCAATCAGATAGCGGATGTGAGTTTTCAATGTCTGAGCTACAAAATCAATTTCACCACCTTTATAAGTAGCAAAAGCCGGTGTCTCAAAGATAATTTCTTCCGGGAATTCCTGGCGTTTGGACAAGTTAATGTAAACATAGTTTTCGTTCAATGAGCCATCCATAGTTGATACAGTAGCACCAGTTCTGGAGAGATAATAATATGCAACTCCAAGATCCATGAAGAAGCAGCGGCTTCCCGGTTTGAAATTCAAGATGTCCAGTTCTGTGATTTTTCCACAGAAACCGATGATTCCAGAATGATAAAGCCAGTTGATAGCACGATAGCAGGTTGCTTTAGAAAGATTACTGGAGTAATTCTTTGTAACGAGCTTTTGCAGTTCTTCACTTATACTGTCCTCATCTAATCCTTTCTTTTCACGAAGCAGAATACGGCAGATGCTTAAAAAGATGTTGGTAAAAACACTAATATCTGTGATGTCATCAAAGTACCGCATAGATTCGTTTAAGAAAATGCGGATGATTCTAACAAGCTCTTTTTGAGCTGCTTCCACGTCTTTTGTGTTAAGGTATGTTTCCACAACCTTTGGATAGCCGCCAATCTGTCTATAGATGTCGTAAACATTCTTTAATTCGTCATATAGTTCCGGTACGGTGTCATCTGCATGATCCAGTGGAAGTGATAGATACTTCTGAAAAAGCTGGTCATCCAATGCTTCCAAAAACTCTTTAAAGGAAAGGGTATAAATACGGATACTGGTAATATCTCCACTGGAGAATTTGAATTCCGGTTCCAGTACACGTCCCAGATAACTTCCAGTTACAATGAAATGCGCTTGAAAATAGCGGGTAAATTCTCGGATACGGTTGAATATCTCTGAGGATTCCTGAATTTCATCAATAATGATGACTGTATCGTTGGTATCTTCAAAATCCGGATCGAAGAGTTTAAAAGCATCGTGAAGCGGCTGCTCCGGTCGTTTTGTACCGGGAGTCCAGTCTGTGGCTTTTTTGTAACATTCCATAAATTGTTTGCCGGACAGATCAAACAGGTTAATGTAGATCTTGTGCCTGAAGTTCTCATCCGCAAATTTATTGATAATATATGTTTTTCCGACCTGTCTGGCACCATTCACTTCCAAGGTGCTGTGGGCGGTATCGTTTTTCCAATCCAGAAGCTGATCGTAAACTTTTCTTTTCAGATACATGGGAAATGCTCCTTTCTTTCAACTGTTCCTATTATATCAAAATATGAATGGATAATATAGAGGGTAATTTCTGATAAATGATGAATTGTCTAGTCTGAGCAGTTCTTCACGGGTATTCCGGTTTCTGTCATTACTTTTTCGTACTGAAGAAGCTGTTCCCAGGTCAGCCATTCCGGTTTCTGATCTGTGAGAAAACCATTCCATAATTCTTTCATACGGGCAATATGGTTTTGAACGCTATGATTGCATAGAATAGACGGACTGCGATTTCCGTAGCCCAGATAGTATTCACAGTCAGACTGTAATTTACTTAACATCCGGTACTCGAATTCATAGGAACTTCTTTGATACGGAGCCGGATGAAATGTGTACTCCTGCTGTATGGGATGGGAAGGTTCTCCATCAATATGGTTAAAAGATAAAGAATAAAGATTCGGTTTAGCCCCTTTGCCAAGGTCAATATCCTTCCACAACTTTCCGAATTGGTCCTTATATACCGGACAGGAAAAATCATCCATGCCAGTATACTCAAGCACTAATTTTGTTTTTGCATTTTCATTCATTCTATTAGACCATCCTTTCCTTTATTGCAGACATTGAGGTATATTATTGGGCGCTGTTTCTGCATTCCACTGCAGCTTCGCACGTACATCCATCAGGATGATTCCTAACTGGTTTTCTCCGCAGTTATTGACTTTGCCCCAGAAATAGTCACCCCAGTTGTTTCCTTCAACAAGTGTGGACTCTCCGGTTGCAAGAAGTTTGTCCCGGAGTTCCGGGTTCTGCATGAATTTGCACATGCAGATTTCATACATGAGTCGGACTTTCACTTTTTCCCAGTCCGGGCGTAATGTAAGATCTCTGCCGAGTTTCTTTGCATCAGAAGGATTATGCATCCGAAAAATACAGAATTTGCGTTGCTCTCTCGCAGAGAGTGTTTTCTGCGCCTGAAAAGCAGCTTCATTGTTTGCATAGGTTTGTCCCATGTAAGAGACCGGTGCCGGATAGAAATTGCTTAGAAAAGCATAATCTCCCCGAAATTCATTGATCTGTGTAGGGTGATATATGCTCTAAGTGACTTCTTAATCATGGTTTTTGTCATGGTTAGTGAAGCAATCACTTAGAGCATTTTTGTTTCAGGAGGTACAGCCATGAGAAATGAAAAAATTACCCCACTGTACGAGCGTTTGAGCCGCGACGATGAGTTACAGGGCGAGAGCAATTCCATATCCAACCAAAAGCAGATGTTAGAGGATTTTGCCCGCCGGAACGGGCTGCCCAACCCTACGCACTTTACCGATGATGGTATCTCAGGCACCCGTTTTGACCGCCCCGGATTTTTGGCGATGATGGAGGAAGTGGAGGCAGGGCGTGTAGAGGCAATCGTCATCAAGGACATGAGCCGGTTAGGGCGCGACTATCTAAAGGTCGGTCAGGTCATGGAGGTTTTGCGGCAGCGCGGTGTCCGGCTGATCGCCATCAATGACGGTGTGGACAGTCTGAAAGGCGATGACGATTTTACCCCGTTCCGCAACATCATGAATGAATTTTACGCCCGTGATACCAGTCGAAAAATCCGCTCTGTGTTTAAGTCAAAAGGCATGAGTGGCAAGCACCTGACCGGCACTGTGATTTACGGCTACTTATGGGACGAAAAACGGGAGCATTGGCTGGTAGATGAGGAAGCTGCCGAAGTGGTACGTCGTATATTCTCCCTCACGCTGGAGGGATATGGGCCTTACCAGATCGCCTGCAAATTATCCACAGACCGGATTGAAATTCCTGTCGTACACCTTGCCCGCTTCAACGAGGGTGTGAACCGTTCAAAGCCGGTCAAAGACCCCTATGGATGGGGATCATCTACCATCGTGAACATTTTGAAAAAACGAGAGTATTTAGGGCACACCATCAATTTCAAGACCCGCAAGCACTTTAAGGACAAGAAAAGCCACTATGTTTCTGAGGACGAGTGGACAATCTTTGAGAATACCCATGAAGCCATTATCGACCAGCAGACCTTTGATCTGGTGCAGAAAATCCGCAGCAATGTGCGGCGTTATCCAAACGGCTGGGGCGAAGCGGCTCCACTCACAGGCTTGCTCTATTGTGCCGATTGCGGCGGCAAGATGTATGTCCACCGCACCAACAATGGCAAGCGGATTTCTCAATATACCTGTTCCAATTATACCAAAGTTCCGTGTGGGACACTATGCCCTACACAACACCGTATCAATGAGGGTGCTGTCCTGACATTGGTTTCTGACACGCTCCGGGCTATTGCTGAATATTCCAGAAATGACCGGACGGAATTTATTCACACTGTTCAGGAGACGCAGGTTGCCCAACAGAGTGCCGATATAGCGAAAAAGCGCAGGCGTCTGGCCGCTGCTCAAAAGAGATCCGGAGAACTGGAAAAACTGATTTGCAAAATCTATGAGGACAACACCCTCGGCAAGCTGCCGGATGCACGATATAGGGCACTTGATGCACAGTATGCCAAAGAGCAGGACGCACTTGAGATTGAAATTGCAGAGCTGGAAAAGGCTGTTACCGGCTACGAGCAAAGCCAGAAATCAGCGGAGAAATTTATAGCCCTGATTGATAAGTACGAGAATTTTGACACGCTGACAAACACCATGCTCAATGAGTTTGTAGAGAAAATCCTTGTCCACGAACGCGCCCGAAAAGGTAGTCAGGACACCACGCAGGAAATTAAAATCTACTTCAATTTTTTAGGGCGCTATATCCCACCATCCTTACAGCCGGTTCCTTTAACACCGGAGGAACAGGAAGAATTGCGAAAAAAAGAAGAACGCAAGGACAGGCTCCATCAGAACTATTTGAAACGAAAAGCCAGCGGCGCACAGAAACGGTATGAGGACAAAATCAAGGCGAAGAAAAAAGCGGAAATGGACGCTAAGAAAGCCCTGATCCGGGCTGAGGATATGAAAAAAGGTGTTTTTTCTACTATCGGTCAGCTACCAAAAGAAGAACCGCGCAAAGGCAGCATGGCAGCCAGCGCAGCAGTCTAATCATCACGAAGCAAAGGAGAATGAATATGAGTAAGTTGACTTACATTCGTTGTGGAGATTATGATATACCCAACCTAAAACTTTCTGAACAGCCGGAAACTTCTATTGGCAAGTACGGCAGAATGCGAAAATCCTACCTAAAGGAACATCGCCCCATTCTCTACAACCAACTACTGATGAGCGAGAAGCTGTATCCGCACCTGATAGAGATTGACCGGACAGCGCAGGAGCGTGTGGACACCATGTTGCCTCACATGATGGAGGCAGCGGGCGTCACCGAGGAACTGAAAGCCTGTGACCCTATGCGCTGGGTGGGGCTGATGAACACGCTGAAGGCGCAAGCGGAGGAAATTATATTGGATGAATTAATTCTATAAACAAGAAGCAGCAGAAAAACGGTGAGCCAAAACTAACACTTCTCTCTTGCATTCTTATCTCCAATGTGGTATAGTGAATGGCGTAAGCTAATCAAATTAACTTACGGGAAGGTTTTTATATGCCGAGAGATAAGACAGATACACATAATAAATTGCTCCCATGTATTAAGCAGGAATTTTTGGAGCATGGATATGAGAAAGCGTCTATGCAAAATATCGCAAGACGAGCAGGAATTACTGCCGCGGGGATATATCGCCATTTTCCAAGCAAAGAGGCTATGTTTACTGCAATGGTAGAACCAGTCACGAGTGACTTTTTGAAGATGTGCGATGTTTCTATGGAAGAAACATATTCTCGACTTAGTGACGATGATTTCCTCAAAAATTTTAACGAGTTCAGAACGAAAAAAAACAGGGAATCTATTAACTTCATGTATGACAATTATGATGTTTTTCGATTATTACTTGTTTGTTCAAAAGGTACACCTTATGAATCTTTTCAGGAGCGTCTTGTGGAAATCGAAATGCAAGGAGTTATTGATTTGTTTGGTGTACTTGAAAAGCGAGGACTTCCCCATAAAACAGTAACAGATAATGAACTTCATATATTGTGTACCACATTTGTCACCGCTCTTTGTGAAACAATTAAACATGAATATACAAGAGAACAGGCATTGAAGCATTTGGACTTCATCGGTAAAATGCTTTACCCTGGTATGCAAGAAGTCCTTGGCTTTTGAAAATTACATAATAAATGACTGCACTGAATTTTAGGGCGTTATCGTCCTAAAATTTTTCTGTTTTATGGGTTAGTTAATGCTAACCAAAATCATTAGCTTATATAGGAGGGATGGACTGTGAAAGTAAAGGGTAGTTTGTATTGGATTTATTCTTTTACAAGCGGATGTAAAGGCAAAATGTTGGTAGCTATTCTATTGGCTGTAATTGGGGTATTGTGTGGAATGGCACCCTATTTTGCGCTCGCAGGAATTTTGTCGGGATTGATCCAAAACACTTTAACGGCAGAACGTATCGTTTGCTATGTGGGAATTGCTGTGTTAGGCGAGACTCTTAAAATGTTGTTTAATACGGTTTCCTCTTTGAAAGCTCACAGGGCAGCTTATCATATCTTAGGCAATATTCGATGCAAACTGGCTGAGAAAATGATGCGTGTTCCTATGGGAATTATGGTTGATACCCCATCAGGTAAGTTGAAAGCGATGGTTGTAGATACTGTTGACAAATTGGAACAGCCCTTAGCTCACATGTTGCCAGAGATTACAGCAAATGTTTTTACACCGCTTTGTATTATTATTTTACTTTTCATTTTGGACTGGCGTATGGCACTGGCCTGTATGATTGTGATTCCTATTGGCTTTTTACTCTTAATGGGACAAATGAAAGACTATAAAAATAGATCTGATAGATATATTGAAGCCAGTGGCAACATGGACAGCTCTTTGGTTGAGTATGTCAATGGAATTGAAGTAATCAAGACTTTCAGCCAAACAGGGAAATCATTCCAAAAATTCTCTGATGCTGTGAAGAATTACCATGATACGACATTGGATTGGTGGAAAAATACCTGGCTATATTCAGCACTTGGTTTAACGGTAATTCCTGCTACCCTTGTGGGAGGTATTCCCGTTGGAGCGTATCTTCTTATGCAAGGAAGTATCAGTTTTTCTATTTATATTACATGCCTTATTTTATCCCTTGGAATTGCCGGTCCACTGATTCAAGCAACATATTATGCTGATAATTTTGCTGTTGTTGATGCCAGTATCCGGCAAGTGGGAAATTTTCTTGATGAACAAGAACTGGTTCGGCCATCAAAAGAAGTTTTGCTAACAGATGATGGCTTTCATTTTGAGCATGTTTCATTCGGTTATGATAAAAAAGAAGTGCTGCATGATATAACCTTTTCCCCTGTGCCGGGTGGAAAAACGGCCATAGTAGGGCCATCTGGTTCAGGTAAGTCAACCATAACAAAATTGATGGCGGGCTTTTGGGATGTAACAAGCGGTCATATCATTTATGGATGCCAAGATATTCGCAATATTCCAACAAGCCAGTTAATGAAACATATTAGTTTTGTGTCACAGGATAACTTCCTTTTCAATATTAGTATCAAGGAAAACATCCGAATGGGAAACCCTTGTGCTACCGATGAGGAAGTCCTTGCCGCAGCAAAAGCGGCCAGATGTGATGAGTTTATCCGCAAAATGGAATATGGATACGATACTTTGGTCGGAGATGCAGGAGGAAAGCTCTCTGGCGGAGAAAGACAACGCATCACGATAGCCCGCGCAATATTAAAGCCAGCAGATGTTGTAATTCTGGATGAGGCAAGTGCCTATGCCGACCCAGAAAATGAGGTGTATATTGAAGAAGCTATAAATGAGTTGGTAAAAGACAAAACTCTTATTGTAGTTGCCCATCGTCTGGAAACGATTGAAAATTCAGATAAGATTGTTGTTGTAGATCAAGGAAAGATTGTAGCTGAAGGAACACAAAGCGAATTATTAAAAAATTGTGCTCTTTATAAGCGGCTGTGGAACGAGACAATATTAACTTCAGAGCGGAAAAGAGGTGAGTGCAATGCTTGAAACCATGAAACGAATTTTGACTATGGCGGGCAAATATCGCCACAAAGTTACAATAGGAATTATCATCAGCCTATTGCACTCCTTCTTTTCCGCAATGGACTTATTTGCCATACTTTATATTTCTTTTTCTATCAATACCCTTACCCAACAGAAAATTGGAGTTGCTGCTGCGATTTTACTTGTGGGCCTTACAGGTAAGATTATTTGTAAGTATCAGATAACTGAACATATATCTGGTTCCAGCTACGATGTCTTTTACGAAAAGCGTTTGGAGGCTGGTGAAAAATTAAAGAGAGTGCCGATGGGTTATTTCAGCGAAAAGAACCTCGGTGAAATCCAGATGGCAATGACTACAGATATGAATGCTTTGGAATCCTCGGCAATGTCTGTTGTAGAAAACATTTTGGGCAGCCTGATTTATGCTGCGGTTTGTACTTTAGTATTGCTTCTTTTTAACTGGAGAATAGGGCTTATTACATTAGCGGGCCTTGGAATCGGAATTCTTTTGCTCCGTGTCGTTCAAGAAAACGCAAAAAAAGTAATGCCAGTACGTTTTCAGACTCAGGAAGAAATGACAGAGAAAACGTTGGAATTTATACAGGGCAATATGGTTATGCGCCTTTTTGGAACAGGGCGGGATGGTTTGAACAGAGTAAAAGAAGCATTCCATAAAAAACAGGAAGCAGACATTCGTCTGGAAAATACAGCGGTCTGGCCAATCAGCTTTTACAGATACATATTTCGACTGGCGAGCTGTGGAGTAGTATTGATTGCCGCATTGCTCTATGTAAGACAAGAAATGACATTTCCTATTTGTGTTATGTTCCTTTTTGCGGCTTTTCTTGTTTACTCACAGATGGATGGACTTGCCTCTAATATTGCTCTGCTACGAATTGTAGATACTGCTCTTAGTCAAGTTGAGTCCGTATTGGAAATTCCGGAGATGTCAGGTAATGACACCATAGATAAAATACAGAATTATAATATTGAACTTCATAATATATCCTTTGGCTATGAAAATCGTCCCATCATTCAGAATGTCACATTAAAAATCCCAGAACATCGAGTAACGGCTATTGTAGGACCGTCTGGCTCTGGAAAAACGACTCTATGTAATTTGATTACAAGATTTTGGGATGTGCAGCAAGGCGAAATTATGATTGGTGGCAAAAATATCAAAGAAATAGAGTTTGAGGAATTGATGAAACTGATGAGCATCGTGTTTCAGAAGGTGTACCTGTTTCACGATACTATAGAAAACAATATAAAATTTGGGAAACCTACTGTCACGCATGAAGAAGTTGTTGAAGCAGCACGTCGAGCATGCTGCCATGAATTTATCGAAAAATTACCAAATGGATATCAGACAATTATTGGTGAAGGTGGTTCAACACTATCTGGTGGTGAAAAGCAACGTATTTCTATTGCTAGAGCAATCTTAAAGGATGCTCCTATTATCATTTTGGATGAGGCCACATCCAGTGTTGATCCTGAAAACCAGCACGCATTATTGACAGCTATCAACGAACTAACATGTGGCAAAACGCTGATTATCATTGCCCACCGGCTTTCCACAATCAAGGATGCCGACCAAATTATCGTTCTGGATAACGGGCATGTTGTCCAACAGGGGACACATGAAACATTGCTTCAACAGGATGGCATTTACCGTAGGTTTGTAAAAATACGGCAAACGGCATCCTCTTGGAAAATATAAACAACATAAGAAAGGGTTTAGGTAAGCATTATGGAAAACAACAAACTGAAAGTCAAAGACTTGGTGAACATCGGCATTTTTTCGGCACTGTATATGGTGATCTCAATGATTGTTATGATTCCCGTTGGAATTGCACCAATTCTATGGTTGATCTGGCCCGGTATTGCGGGGCTTTTCGGCGGAGCATTTTTTACACTTTTGATGACCAAGGTTCCGAAGCAAGGCGCAGCATTGATTCTTGCAATTATTACTGGGCTTTTGTATTTTGCAACAGGTGAATGCACTTGGGTTATCATCGTCACTTTTGCAGTTGCCGGAATTCTGGGCGAAGCTGCAAGAAAGGTATTGGGTTACAAATCATTCAAAGGCATTGCCCTGGCTGGCGGATTTACCGCCTTTGGTTTTATTGGTTCTCCCCTGCCTATGTGGTTATTTCAAGATGCCTACATGAAGTCTATCGAAGAAATGGGTATGGGCGTTGAATATGTAGAGGGGTTACATTCTATGATCTCTGCCGGTTCTTTCATTGGTATGTTAGCAGTTGCATTTGTCGGCGGTTTGATTGGTACTTTGGTTGGACGCTTGATGTTGAAAAAGCACTTTGAAAAGGCAGGCATCGTTTAATGGGTACAATAAGAAAGGGTATCTTAGTCCTCGACCCAAGGACTAAGATACTCCTGCTACTCGGCATCAATATATTTGTCTTTACAAATAGCCATGTATGTGCAGAAATGCTGGTTGTTGCGGCATTGGTAATCCTTTTATTGCTTTGTGGAGTTTATAAAACGGCGCTGAAAAGTACCATTACATATATTGTACTGCTTGCAATAAAATATTGGATTTTACCGTTTTGCCCGGAAATAATTATGACTTCACTAAATATCGTAGTTATTACGTTTCGGAAGCTGCTCCCCTGTGTAACATTAGGGGCTTTATTGGTTCAAACAACCCCGATACGCTTGCTTATGCACGCCATGCAAAAATGGCACTTGCCACAGGCAGTTATTATCCCGCTTGCAATTACGGTACGATATTTTCCTACTTTACACGAAGAACAACAAGCCATCAGCGATGCGATGAAATTGAGAAATGTACATGGTGTTTTTCAAAAATTGGAGTATATCTATGTACCGCTCATGTTATCAGCCTCGACAACAGCAGATGAATTAAGTCAGGCTATTACTGCGCGTGGTATAGATAATCCACGCCCTAAAACCTGTGCAGTATCTATGCGGTTCCATATACAGGATTATGTACTCTGCTTTGTCGCTATTGTACTTGTTATTATTGCTTTTGTGTTGCTTTAAGAAGGGGGGATTTTATGATAACATTTGAAAACCTGTCATTTTCCTATGGAAATACAGGTGAAGAACAGTTAAATTCCCTTGATCTGCAAATAAAAAAGGGGGAATTTGTCCTTTTCTGTGGAAGAAGTGCCTGCGGTAAGACAACTGCAACCAAGTGCATCAACGGATTGATTCCGCATTTCACAGAAGGAAAATATTCTGGCTCTGTTGTTGTTAAAGAAAAAGAAATTGCCAAAACACCAGTTTATGAAATATCAGAAAATGTAGGCTCAGTTTTTCAAAATCCTAAAACTCAATTTTTTAATCTTGACTCTGATAGTGAACTGGTTTTTGGCATGGAAAATTTAGGAATAGAGCCAAACAAAATAAATGCCCGTGTTCAAGAAGTAGCTCACGGTCTTAAGATTGAAAATCTGTTGGGTCGAAGTGTTTTTGGCCTTTCTGGTGGCGAAAAACAGATACTTGCTCTCGCTTCTATTTATGCCGTAAATCCGGATATTTATGTCCTTGATGAACCAACGGCAAATATTGATAAAGATGGAATTGACCGGCTGCATGAAATTCTTCTCAAATTGAAGCAAATGGGTAAAACGATTGTGATCTCAGAACATCGCTTATATTTTCTCATGGATTTAGTGGATAAGGCTGTTTATATTGAACACGGCGTTATTCAGAAAGTATATACAGGCGATGAATTTCGTGCGTTAGCGGATTCAGAACGTATTAGGCTTGGATTGCGCTGCTTTACCTTGGACAACGAAAAAGATGAGGTGCCTACAAAGTGTAATTCAGGCATATTGGAGATTGATAATTTATCCGTGAGCTATAAAAATAGAACCATTTTCAGCAACGCATCTTTTGCTGCGGCTCGCGGGGATATCATTGCAGTTACTGGACGCAATGGAAGTGGAAAGTCCGCTTTCCTGCGTGTGCTTTGTGGGCTTATGAAAGAAAAAGCAGGAAGAATTGTGTTTGATGGAAAGCCATATCCATATAAGAAGCGCCGAGAACTGTGTTACATGACAATGCAGGATGTTGTCCATCAGTTATTTTCGGATAGTGTATGGGAAGAATTTTCTCTTCTCAATAAAACTGTCGATGAACAGGAAATCACGAAAATTCTAAGACGACTGGACTTATTGGATTACAAGGATAAACATCCTATGACACTTTCTGGAGGTCAAAAGCAGCGGCTTGCTCTGGCAGTAGCAACTCTTGCAAATAAAGATATTATGATTTTTGATGAGCCGACTAGCGGCTTGGATTATGGTAACATGATCAAAGTCTGTGAACTTATCAAAGAGTTATCTTCCAATAGAATAGTATTTGTGGCGACACATGATCGTGAGTTAATGGGATTGTTGTGTACCCGTCGAATGGAAATATCAAATGAATCAATCTCTGTTTACGATCTCACGACTAAATAAGGAGGTTCAGATGAAACTCTATGCGTCCGGGGAGAACTATCTGGAAACCATCCTTGTTCTCCAAAAGAAACTCGGTATGGTACGCTCCGTAGATGTAGCCCAGCACATGGAGGTGTCAAAGCCCAGCGTGTGCCATGCAGTGGCTACCTTGCGGGATGGCGGCTTTCTTATGATGGACGAAGATCACTTGCAGTAATGGGAACAAGCGGATTTTTCACGCCGTATCAGATTGATGATCCATACAGTATTTATGTTATGACATATGGAGAATATTATTTGCTGATACTTGTGGGCGGGTATATCGTGACAATGTTTTGTGCTGCGTTGACTATGCTGGTGACAGTTAAGATGCATACACCGAATCTGGCGATTTGTATCCCGTTTTTCCTGCTTTGTATGATGCCGTTTATCGCAAGAGTATTACCGGCATTTGATGCTTTTTTCAATTTGCTGCCAACTGTATTGACTAATATTTTTAATGCAGTGAGGACGCCGATTCTTTTTCAGATTGGTTCGTTTGTATTTCGTCAGATTTCGTTATTGATGTTTCTGTACATCTTATTATTTATTGTACTGTTGCCTTTAATATATATAGGTTATAGTCGATATGGGTTAAAGAAGAAATAGTATTACGAACGTCTGATAAAGCTATTGAAACTTTCGGCTGTTACTGCAGAAATTTTATGATCCGGATAAAAAAGAGGGCTACTGATAAATTGCGTAATTGTGCCTCTTTATATAAAAGAGAAATTAAATGACATCACGTGAACTCGTTCGGGATATGTTTATAAACTATTTCCGGATATTTGAAAAAGATCAGGAAGGGTTGAAAAGCAGGTGATACCATGGGAAAGTAATGATTCTTACGTTTTCTGATTCCGAGGAAGAAATTCTGAATAAGATTAAATCGGTTCTAGTCTGTGAAAACACAGTAGAGTTTATGGATAATGTAAACATTCAAAAGTTGAGATTCCCAAGTCTGGAAATAGACCAGCTTCAGCGTTGTGTAATCAGAGAAGATAAGACAGTGGGGCTTACCCGACATGAATATGATCTGCTTCTATATCTTGCGTTATCTCCTAATCGGGTATTCACGAAAGAACAGATCTATCAGCATATCTATGAGGAAGCGGAGTCAGAAGTGAATAACCGAATTTACGGTCTGATTAAGAACTTGAGAAAGAAAATAGAAGAAAATCCGGAAACACCGCACTACATAGAAACGATACGTGGTGTTGGTTATCGCTTTCGGGCATAAAAGGAGCCGTCCGGCAATGGGCGGCTCGAAGTGTTTCTCTTGTTGTTTATTTATTGTTTTTTTCGTTGTATACTGATAAAACGAGGTGATAAAAGTGGCATATAGAATTTTGATCGTGGATGATGACATCGAATTATTAAAGATGTTAAAGAACTATTTTGAAATCAAACGATATGATGTAATGATGGCAGAAGATGGCACAGATGCTTTGGAAAAAATCCATAAGAAACCGGATATTATCTTGCTGGACATCAATATGCCTAAAATAGACGGATTAGAAGTATGCAGACGTATCCGGGGCAAAGTAACTTGTCCCATTATCTTCCTGACGGCAAAAGTGGAGGAGCAGGACAGGGTAAACGGGCTTTTATCCGGTGGGGATGACTATATACTGAAGCCGTTTAGTCTGAAAGAACTGGATGCTCGTATTATTGCACATTTGAAGCGTGAGGAGCGTCATAAAGGGAAGTCTGAATACAGATTCCACGGAGACCTCAGTATTGATTATGGAGCAAAGAGGGTTCAGATCGGTGAAAATGATTTGGAGCTTACGAAGCTGGAATATGCAATCATTGAGTTTTTGTCCATGAATCCAGGACAGGTTTTTGACAGGGAGCGGATATACGAAAAGGTGTGTGGTTATGATGCGGAAGGTGACAGCCGTGTTGTTACGGAACTGATCCGGAGAGTGAGAAAGAAACTGGCGGAATATACGCAGACAGAATACATTGAGACAGTATGGGGGATGGGGTATCGATGGAAAAGATAAGAAATTTATCCTTGAAAAAGACAATGGTTTTATATACGATACTCAGCTTGATTGTCACTTTTTTTCTTTCTGTGTCAATTATTGAGATTGCCGGGCAGATACAGGAGGAGGTCTGGTGGAAGTACGTGGATCAGGACGAGTATTATCAGGCAATGAATGACCGCAATGAAAATTTTGAGGTAGTGGTACCGAGACCGAATCAGAGTAAAATGAGCAGAATGGACTGGCATATTTCAGAAACCTGTGATTTCCTTCGGACGTACGGAGTATTGCTTTTTTCTTTTGCCGGATGTGGAATTGCGGTCAGCCTGTTTTACAAAAATAAATTAAAGAGACCGATTCAGGAACTGAAGATGGCATCACAGATGATTGCGGAGGAAGATCTGGATTTTCATATGGCTTATGAGAACGAGGACGAGATGGGGATGCTGTGCAGGGAATTTGAAAGGATGCGTGGGCAGTTGGAAGAAAATAACCGTAGACTTTGGCAGATGATCGAAGATGAGCGGGTACTGCGTGCAGCGATTGCCCATGATATCCGCTCGCCGCTTGCAATCATGCGGGGATATCAGGAAATGCTTTTGGAATTTGTTCCGGAAGATATGCTTGATCAAGAGAAAATGATGGAGATGTTAAGGGGCGGTATGCTTCAGATTGAACGGATGAACCATTTTATTGATAGTATGAGGAAGATGACGAAATTGGAAGAACGGGAATTAAACTGTTCCGTGGTAGATATCCGGCAGTTGATAAACCAGATAGAAGCTCTGGCAGAAGTCGTGGTGGAAAAATCAGAAAAGAATTTTACAGTGACGACAGTGAGAGAATCTGAAATACTGACTGCGGATGAGGAAATCATCATGGAAGTAGCGGATAATCTGTTGGCTAACGCATTCCGCTATGCCAATCAGGAAGTTAGGCTGAAGCTGACAGTGACACCCCAATATCTGAAAATGAGTATCAGGGATGACGGAATTGGATTTCAGGAAAATATCGACAGGGTGACACAGGCGTTTTATCATGAGAATCCACAGGATGACTTAAAGCATTTTGGAATGGGTATGTATATCAGCCGTATCTACTGCGAACGGCATGGTGGGAAACTGCTGATAAAAAATGTAGCAGATGGCGGTGCGGAAGTTGAGGCAGTGTTTAAAAATTATGTATTAGAAGAACAACAGCAGAAATAAATGGCTGTTGTTTTTTTGTTGTGATTTGTAGGCTATGCTGTTTGTAGAAAAAAGAAAGGCGGGATGACTTATGAAAGCAATCATAAAAAGGAATCTGAAAAATTATCTTAAAAATCCGATATTCTGGATCGGTTTGATTGTTGTTTTAATCAGTATGTACCAGACACTTGCACCCTATCTGTCCATTCATTACGTGAAGTCGGATGAAACCTTCAGGAAGGTAAAAATGGCCTCCGATGGGGATGTTATGGAGGGATGTATTCCGGCAACACCGGATAAGGAGAGAGAACTGTGGGAGAAAGAGATTGTAAAGATACTTCAGGACACAGAGAATGGGTTTGGCATGTCGGAAGTAGAGGCGGAGGCAGTGATATCTGAGATGAAACAGATGAAGATTACGGAGGCGTGTCAGTATCTGAAAACGGAATACCACTTTAATGGTGCCAATTATGTGTATGAGGACGTTTCATGGTATCAGGGAAGCCCGGAGGAAGTCAACCGGTATATCAGAGAAAATCTTGAGAAACATCCATTCTCCTATTATTTCGGAAGAAAATTTACAGATTTTGCAAGCCTGCATATGGCATTCTTTGCAACGGTTCTGCTGGCGTTTTTATTTTTCCAGGATATGAGGAAAAATACTTATGAATTGCTGCACACCAAACCGATGACGGCTTTTCAATATATTGCCGGGAAAATAAGCAGTGGATTTCTCATTATGACGGCGGCACTGGTCATTATGAATATCGTATTTATCATTTTGTGTTACGCCACGGCAGTAAAATCAGGATTTGCTATGAACATACTGGATTTTGTTCAGAATTCGATCCTGTATGTCCTGCCGAACATCCTGATGATCTGCTGTGTGTATGCGGTTACAGCGCTGCTGTTTAAGAATCCGCTTCCAGCGGTTCCGGCGCTGGTTCTTTATATCATTTATTCTAATATGCTGACATGGGATAGCAAAGGACAGTGTCATGCAAGACCATTCTCTATTATGGTTCGATTTCCGGGGAATTTTTTTGAAACGGAATTGCCACATCAGGTATATCTCAATCAACTGCTTCTTGTGGCAGCATCCATACTGCTCATGTTTATAGCGGTGTGGATGTGGAAAAGGAGGAGAGTATATTGAAGAAAGAAGTAAAAATATGTATGCCATATTATAAAATTGCATATTCAATCGCTTTTGTTGTGATATTGAGTGCAATCCAGCCTGTTGTATATGCGAATGAAATCGGGCAGGCAGTAGAAAGAGCTGTTTCGCTTCTGGCAGTCGTTTTCTGTGCAGATACTTATCTGGTGGAAGTGCAGAGCAAACGCTCGGAAGTATTCTGCCTTTATAATCTAAAAAAGCAGGCAGGGGTAGTTTATAAAAGACTATTTGTGCAGGTAGCTTATCTGATTGGAATCAGTTTGTTGGCATATGGACTCTTTTATTGGCAGAAACCGGTGAATCTGACAGAAGAATTAGATGGCGGTGCCTTGTTTGGAATTTATTGTATTGCGATTCCCGGAACTGTTTTGTTTTGGAGTGTGCTTTCCGTAACTGTCAGCAATCTGGTTCGAAACAGATGGATTGGTATGGGTGTCGTGCTGCTTTTCTGGTTTTTCTCTATTTCCGGAAAGGCAACTCAGTTTTTGAAAAACTGGGGACCATTTTCCTACGGAACTTGTGATTTCGGTAAGCTGACAGAGTGGAGATGGCTTGGCGGGAAGGTGCTGTGCGTGGTATTTGCGGGGATGATGCTTGCATTTGTTCCTAAGATATTAAAGAAGAGAGGGTAAGATTATGAGTATAAGAATAGACGATTTAACAGTAACATTTAAAAATGGAGTGACAGCGGTAGATCATGTGGATCTGGAAATCCCACATGGGATATTTGGTCTGTTAGGTGAAAATGGTGCAGGAAAAACAACGTTGATGCGGGTGCTTACAACGGTGCTTGCACCCACAAGTGGAAAAGTTCTGTTAGATGGTACGCTATATTGCGAAGCAAATTACGAAAAGATACAGAAAAAGATTGGGTATCTGCCACAGGAAATTGATCTGTATCCGTCTTTGACTGTTCGAGAATGTCTGGAGTATATGGGAGATCTGGCTGGAATTGAGAAAAGAGAAAGCAAGAAAAGGATTGATTACTATCTGGAGAAGACCAGTCTTGCAGACCATCAGAAAAAGAAAATGCGGCAGCTTTCAGGTGGAATGAAGCGAAGAGTTGGATTAGTGCAGGCATTACTCCATGAGCCGGATTTTTTAATTGTGGATGAACCAACAACAGGGCTCGATCCGGAGGAACGCATCCGTATCCGTAATTTACTGGTAGATTTTGCAGAAGAACGCACCGTATTATTTTCAACGCATGTGGTGGAGGATCTGATGGCAACCTGTAATCAGCTTGCGGTTATGAAAAAAGGTAGATTCCTTTATACAGGAACAATGAGGGAATTATTGAATAAGGCAAGAGGGCATGTATGGGAATGCTGTACAGAGGACGAAAGCCTTGCAAGAGAATTAGAAAGAAAATATCATATTTCCAGTAAGCAGTATACGGAGGAAGGAATTAGATTAAGACTGTTAGGGGAGAATATGCCGTCAGAAAGTGGATGTATAGCTTGTGACGTAACTTTGGAAGATGCATATATCTATGTAACCAATCGATAAACATTGTTAATGAGGAGTGAAAGCTAAATGCTAAGAAAAGCAGGTGATGTTATGGGAAAGTGATGATTCTTACCATTTCTGATTCCGAAGAGGGAATCCTGAATAAAATTAAATCAGTTCTAGCCTGCGAAAGTACGTTAGAAGTTATGGAGATTACAAATTCTGAAAAGTTGACATTCCAAGGTTTGGAAATAGACCAGCTTCAGCGGAGCGTAATCAAAGATGGTAAGGTTGTGGAACTTACCAGACATGAATATGACCTGCTTTTTTATCTGGCCTTATCCCCCAATCGGGTATTTACAAAAGAACAGATTTACCAGCATATTTATGAGGATGTGGAGTCAGAAGTGGATAACCGTGTCTATGGGTTAGTCAAGAATCTGAGAAAGAAAATAGAAGAAAATCCGGAAGAACCGCACTACATAGAAACGATACGTGGTGTAGGCTACCGTTTTCGGGCATAAAAAGAGCCGTCCGATTGGGCGGCTCGAAGTATTTAAACAGCAGTTTTCTTCACTGCCTGTTTATAGTTACCGGTAGCATCGTAATCTCCAGAGAGGAGCAGATTCTGGCGAAATTGCTCCAGTTTGATCTTGAAGCGTTTCCCATCCTCAACAGTCGTAAGCATGGTAAGAGCTTCTAGCATTCCCTGAATATATCCGGTTAGCAGGTAATATCTGCAGGGTTCTTCCGATGGTGAGATATTGGACAGGGTTTCTTCCAGATGTTCCTGACGTTCCCTGAGCCATGCATCCCAGACATCCAGTTCCAAATCAGTCATGGTGTTCCTCCTTTAAATCTGATGATAATCGTCTTTGGTGTGGAGGGGAGAAGTTTCATGCACAAGCATTTTTCTGCTCCAGATCCAAATATGGATTTGTAAATTCAAAAATAATAAGTTCATCCGCATCGAACATGAGCTCCAACTCTTTTAGTGTAGCTGCTGGATATCCGCAATCTCTGAATCGTTCTAATACGTCTGTTTCCGTTTCAAATGGTTCACCGTCTTCCAGCTTTTCTCCGATTATTAAGCCACATGGAGTCAATAGGCTTTCTTCATATAAGCGGACACAATATCGGTCAGGGAAAAATAGGTGTGCTTCATCCGTGTTATAATAAATTCGTTCTCCAGGTTCTATGCTTTGCATCACAAAGGGAACATGATATGCAGCGGCTATCGCCTGATATGCTTCATAAAGTGGAGTCCATGCTGTCTCTAAAGAAAGTAGAATATACGTATCATTCCATTCCATGTAGCTGACATTTCCACGAAGAGATATTCCGGTGGAATCTATTTTCTTGTGGGAAAATAAATTGCCAATCCAGCATAAATCAGGATTCTGGTTCAGAATGATGTAGGTTTCCAGGTCCTCCCACAAGTCATATAGTCCTTCCGGATTTCCTTCTGTATAAAAGATCACATCATCACAGCAGATATTTGCCATTACACATCCACCTCCGTTCCAAAAGTTTCACCCATATTCTGGTTGGAAACCGTAAGGTTTACAGGGGATAAGGTGCCAGAGGCAAGCCATTGTTCGATTGCATCAATTACCTGCTCCAGCGTGTCGTTATAAGCCACATTGCAGTCTTCCAGTCGGAGAAACTGCAGGTATGCTTCATGAAGAAGGCTTGGATCATCACGCAGCGTTTCATATGGAAGGTTGCAGAGTCCGATTCTTTCCTCCAGACGTTCCATGGAGCGGCGGATGAAGTCGCAGGAAATAAATTGTTCCCGGTAGATGTTATAAGCAGCTTCAAGCTGGTCATAGGTCAAAATAAATGAGACTTTCTCGCAAGGATTAGATGGTTGTTCTTTCATGGTAAATTCCTCCATTCATACTATGATTGGCTGGTGGTACGGATTCTCTTTGTTCGGGAGTAAGATGTACCAGTAGTTTCCAGCGCAGGTCGATTTCTCGGTGAATCCAGGTATCATTTTCATAAACTTCATGTGTCAAAAAATTGTAAATTGTCGGTTCTTTTTCTATATCATCCAGATCTGCGACCAGACAAGTTGCCTGATTCACATAGGGCCAGAGTGCCTGTTCGACCATATGGCGTAGTTCCAGTATCAGAGGATATATCTGTCCTACATCATAGGTTTTGGACATGCAGGAGCTGATTTTCTTCAGCATCCCGGAAGTTTGTATCATCTGGTTGATGACGGTACATTGTTCCTCCACATCTGCATCCGGATTCAGGACCAGCCGGTGGAGCAGCACAGATTTTGCATAGGCAGAAGCGGTCAGGTTGATGTTTCTGACCAGTTCTTCATACGGCTGCTTATACTGTGTCTTCAGCACTTCCAGAGGCACATGTTCCCGGTTCTTCTTTAAGGTGGAGAGGAGCCCCGAAAGGCAGCTCTCCAGTTCTTCCATTCTTGTCAAGCACACATCGCCTCCAGCTCCATCGGAACACGGGTGTAGCTGAGACGGTAAATACTGTTGCAGGTCTCAAATACCACACCGTTTTCGGATACTTCCAGAATACTCTGCACCGGACTGGTAGCAAAGGTCTGGTTATAACTATAGATCCACGCCCGTTCTCCCAGATGGAGGGGCAGGGACAGGATTCCGGTGAGGACATATTCTTTCTTTTGGGTGGTGTGTAAGGTTATATTTGTATTCTTCATTGATTTCACGCTCCTTTCCTTACTTAATTTTGTTTGCAATTACGGCAGCGACCAGTTTAGCGCATCCCAATTCCATCTCGGATAAATGCTGTCCGGTTCTGGAACAGAGAAGAAGTGCCAGCGGCTCTCTGTCTTCCCTTAAAATCGGGAAAAAAGCACAAACCGGTTGACGGGTGTTGGATACCGGGTAGACAGGGCAGTTCTCAGCAGAGATCAGTTCCTGGCCGTCCGCAACCAATTCGGCGAGTTTTTCTGTAACGGGAGTGCCTTCCGGAAGATAGATGCCCGCAGATACGAGTATGTGAGCCTCACTGCAAATTGCGATACCACAGTGGATGACACTGTAGAGGACGGAAAGATAGGAAGCCATTTCCTCTTTTCCGTTTAAGTGGGTAGGGCATTTGCGTAAAAGCAGCTCCATTCCCACATTTTCCAGTTCCAGTGCATCTCCGTCTGAGAGCTTCATTTGTTTCCGGATTTCTGCAGGGATGACGATACGCCCCTGAGAGTCCATGGTCCGGATGAGTGCAATATTCATAACTAAAGTCTCCTTTCTTAAAAAGAGGAGAAGCAGTAAAGTACCGCTTCTCTTCTGAAAATTTAGGCAGCGTAAGGCGGAGCCTGTGCTGTCTGTTGCATTTGACTGTTCTGCTGGTCTGCCAGCATCCGTTTTCCGTTATTGATCAGTGATGCAGCAATCACCGTTTCCCAGTTGGAAATATAGGAATCCGTCCGCTTCAGAAGCGTGAACAGATCCATGTCGGTAAGCTGGATGGCTGTCGTCTTTTCGGACTGGAAGCTGCGTGGCTGCATGTAGGAACCACCGTTCTTATTCTGTGCTTTGATGCCTTTCCCATTTACAATCTGGATTTTCCATGGGCTTTTCATAGGCTGCCCTTTGGAATCATAGGGATGTCTGGAGATATAAAACATCTGGGCTGTGGAATAACCGTTCTGATCGGGATTGCCGTAGATCTTGCTCTGGCTCCATTCAAATTCCTGAAAACCGGAAGTGATCCGGGTTAAGAGGAACTGGATCTGTTCCGGTGCCAGGTTGAAACGGGTGATGATATTCCGGTCTCCGGTACCGTTGGAATAATCCTGAATGGTGATGCAGATTAAAGAATGTACTTTATGCCCGTTTTCCTGATATTCCCCTTTGGCATGTAGCTGTGCATAGTTGCCGAGTGGTGCGTAGCGGAGCCGGTCATAAAAGGCAATGAGTGCCCGGTCATTCTGGATCTTGCAGATCTGGTCGGTAATCCGGTTTTGATAAGTTTCATTCATGAGTATTCACCTTCCTTTATTTGAGATGCTGTTTGACAAGCTGTGCCATATTCTTTGGAAGCTCTTCCAGTTTCGTGATATCCAGGAATCCGTCCTTGTAAATCCTGCGGATATTTTCCTTATCGTCACCAATGGCAGCCGCAAACAGGATGACATCCCGTTTTTCGTATTCTTTCTTGATGCCCCGCAGATCTGCCTCTGCTTCCGTTCCGCTGTAGCCGTAATCGGCTGGCTGACCGTCAGAAATCAGGATCAGCAGCTTCTGAAGCTCCGGGCGTGTGCACAAATGCTCTGCTACGAAGCGGAGAGCTGCGCCGTCCCGGTTCCCGTTGCGGTCGCACATATCCATCAGCCGGTAACAGTCCTCATTGTCCACAGAATCAAATTCTGCATAGGAGTAAAGAGCAACGCCGCCTGCATCCGTGGAATGCCCGTAAATGGTGATAGGGATACCGAGGCTTTTACAGAAATCATAAAGGACAATGGCAGTCTTTCTTGCATGTGTCATCCGGTCACCCCAACCCATCGAACCACTCTCGTCAATCAGGAGGGCAACAGCCAGACGTTTTTCCTCTCCTGGAAGTCTGGTTCTGGTAAAGATGGTTCCGTCTGTCTTATAGAGAGCATGGGAGTCCAGACGTTTTCCAAACAGGAGATTCTTCTGCTTTCCGCCTTGCTGTTCTTCTTTCAAAAGCGGCAGGATGGTGCTTTGCAGCTTTTTGGAAGCCCGCAGGAGCGGGGGAGCAACTGTCTGGTATTCATTCTTCAGGTAATCGGAAACACTGGTCAGGCGATGGATGGTAACATGGATGCCTGCATGGGCATTGCCGTAATGAATATCATTGGCTGTTTTCTGCAGTTCCTCGGTCAGTTCCGTCTGACAGTCTTCCTGCACCTTTTCTGCAGCCACATCGTTCAAGATCCGGAACAGATCCTCTGCAGCATGCTCATAGCCGCTGCCCTGATACTGACTGACATAAGTGACGCCGGGGTTGTTTTCATCCAGAATGGTATTGGTCTTTGTAAGAGCGATGCGCCCGCCTTCTTCCGAAAGCACCTGTTTGGCTTCCTCTATAGCATCCTCTTTGGTACGTGGACCGGAAGGAGCATTGCCCTCATCATTCCCGCTTCCTTTTGGGGAAGCTGGTTTGATATTCTTTGGAATGGCACCGCTTTTTCCGGTCGGAAGAGGAGCGCCGCTGCTGACTTCATCCCCTAGAAGATCTTCCAGAGCATCGGCAGCGGAATCCTCGCCATGCATTTCCAATTCCTCCCGTGTTTTTTCGATGAGCGGCTGGATATAGTTCCAGGTCAGGGCTAAGAGCGCATTGGAAACCAGCATCCGGTCAGTGCCTTTTTCCGATTCCATTGCCGTATCCAGAAGATCGGTACAATCGGAAATGGTATCCAGATAATCCCCCTGATAGCCGGTGGGATTGTTGATGTTTCCGGTCCGGCAATAGGAAAGGATCAGGTTGGCAATGATGGAAAATGGCTGGTATTCTTTGTCAATTTGTTCCTGTATGGAAGGAATCTGTTCGGACATACGCAGGTTATTGAGTTCAATCCCCTGTCGGAAGGTGCCGTGGAATTCCTCACACATACGGTCTTCAATATGGATGTCTTCCAGAATGTTTTGAAAAGTTGCGGCGCATCGTGCCAGTGTCAGGCATCCGGCTTTGTCCTTTTCTTCTAACACTTCTTTGATCTCCTCCAGTGCTGTCTGATAAGCTGGAAGGGATAGCTCCGGCTCCTTCGGATAGAAGGAACCGTTTTCCAGACTCCTCAGATGAACAGCGTGGGCTGTGAAATCAGAATAGAGTAAGTGCCCCACTTCATGCCCGGTGAGCCCTGTCAGGCTCTGGGAACGTAAGAAACGGGTGGGGAAAGACTGGGTGATCGGGTTCGCTGCGTTGAGATGTACCTTATAATTGTCGGTATATGCAACGCCTGCCTGTTCGGAAATGTCCCAGTCCAGCAGTACCTGCAGTCCATACCGGTAACGTCCGGTAACGGCTCTGGCAAGGGAGGTCTGGTACTTCTGATAGGCAGCGGAGAGGAATAACTCCTCATCCGCAATGGAATCCTCTTTTGCCCGGATTAGTTTCTTTAAATTTCTTTGGCTGTGATTCACGTGATATTCTTCCTTTCTTTTCTTAGATTTTTTGTCAGCAGTTCCTCCATCGTGCAGCCGTAATACACAGCAAGGCGAAGGACGGCATAAGCCATCGGGGAGGAGTTTGCATTTTCATAATTCATAATGGTTTTCGGGGGAAGATTTAAGATTCTGGCAACTGCCTTTTGTGATAACTTCGGTGTTTTGGCTTGCCGGAGATAAGACAGATTATCTGCCAGATGCTTTCGGATCTGGGCTTCTGTGAGTGCTGCTTTTCTCATAGGCGTGTCCTACGCAGCAAGCACAGTATCCAGACAGCTTTCTTCCACTTCCGTACGGTTCTCAGCATCGGCAGAGGCAGAGGCAAGCACCGTGTAACGGGCCGCTTCCCGGATATCCCCGCAGACCATGTAGGACTGCACCCAGGAAATCAGCTCCCTCATGCCACAGCAGCCATCTGTAATGAGATTTTCCCGGCAGTAGACAGCCATGGATTTGACAATGCGTGTCATCAGACGTACCGTTTTTGCATCCTTGCATCCGGTAACAGCCATGGCACGTTCTACCTGTGTATCCTCATCCGGTTCATCCAGATCAATCACAAGGTTCATTCGGGAAATGACAGACTGGTTCATCTGTTTACAGCCTGCATAGTCATTGTTTGTGGTGATTACGATGGTCGTATCCGGATGACGGTGGATGGTTTCTCCGTTTGGAAGATATACGCTGTTACAGCGGTCTAAAAGGGAGTTAAGTCCAACCAGTACACCGGGATTAGCAATGACCGTAGGCTCCTGTATCTCAAGAATATACCCATAGCGGATGGCTTCGACTAGAGGCGTATCCACATACTGGAAGTTCTGTCCGGAGGTGTGTTCCTTATAATAGCTGTGCATTTCATCAAAAATCGTATCGATCAGCTTCTGGTAGGTGTCCTCGGCAGAAATTTCTTCATCATAGTTTCCGGTCAGCTTCTGATAGGCACCGGAGGGATCTAACTGGATTTCCTGAAAAGACGGGTACTGCCGCTGAAGCCGGGTGCGTTTTCCGTCCACATCCGGAAGAATCTGACCTAAAAGGTCGAATACCTCTGTATTTGCGGAACAGGTAATGCAGCGGTAAGGAAGGTGAAGTGCGGAAGCAATGGCTTTGGCTCCTTCGGTCTTTCCGGTACCTGCCGGTCCCCGTAAAAGAAAATTCCGCATCGGCTGTGTGGTATCCGTTGTCAGTTTTGCGTGTTCGCAGATCCGTTTGATTTCCGGAGGGATGATGTACCACTCTGCCAATGTCGGAACAGATACCTCCTCTTCCGGAGACAGCCTTCGGGATGCGGTCAGGATAAATTTCCCAACAAAATCATCTCTGGAAATGGCTGCCTGTGCTTTCTTAAATCCACTTCCTGGACGTAACACCTGAAAGTCTCCATGGAGCACTTCGGTTGGTGCATAGACCCCCTTCTGGATATTTAACGGTTTGATCAGCGACAATACGCCGTTTGCCGGAAGGTCAATCTTAACACCACCGGTCGGGAGACCTGATGCATAGCGGGTTCTCCGGTAAATGTTGTCGCAGAGAACGGCTGCTGTTTCCGCAGCGGCGTCCAGATCGGGATAACCGTTGTCCCGGTGCGCTTTTAATTCCTGATACTTTTCATTACACTCTTCATCTGCCAGAAAAACCGGCATCAGTGCGAACAGCAGAGCCGCACCGGACTGTTTGGAGTCTTTAAATTCGTATTTTTCCGGTGTGCTTTCCACATCCGGCGGAGGAGTATAGCAGCCTCCGTAAAACTTTCCGTTTAGCTGGTTGTAGACAACCACCTGAAGATCACCGGTTTTGCTCGGATATTCCGCCACAACAAAATTGTTGGATTGGGTACCGACCGCCCCAAGCTTTTCCGGCGGGGTACTGCCAACCGGGTTTTCCAGCTCCAGATAAGCAAGGACTGCCCGCAGGGTAGCTGCATGAAGCGTGGATTTTTTCCGTGGCTGAGTACAGTATTTGGATGCAATGTCATCAAAGATTGCATGGTCCGTATAATCCTCAAATGGTTCCGGGAGTTTGCGTTTGAACCCCCAGGTTGCTACGATGTTATTTGCCATGATTCGTTCCTCCTTCTTATGAGATCCAGGACAGTTCCAGTGCCTGCTCGGTCTCTTCTGTGGTCAATTCATCTTCAGTAAAAATCTCCGTCAATTCGCCCCAGTAATCTTTGGGCGGGAAATGTTCCAGCTTTCCCCGGACTTCCGGTTCAGTGCCGTTCAGAATATAGACATCTCCCTGCTCGTTGATAAACAGCTTTTCATAGCCCCTTGCCTGTAAGTCACCGACCAATTCCATCAGTAGCGGTTTCCCAATCAGGGAATACCATGATTTGGGATTAACGGCTGGTCTGGAATCCGGATTTCCTTCTGACGGTTCCTTTTTATGTAAGGATTCAATGGTCATCATCTGAAGCGTCAGACTGCCACGGGCATCCATGAGAATTTCCGCAAAATTATAACTTCCGGTATTCCGTGTGCGAATCCGTAATGGTTCCCCATCCAGTATCTGGGAGAGCGGTGGTTCTTTCACAAAATCCCATGTGGCATCCGGGAAGGCTTCCTTGAGCTTTCCGGTAATCTGGAATTTGATCTGTCTCCAGAGAATGGTTTCCAGATCAGGTGTTCCTTCCAGATGACGAGTTCTTTCTGGGCGTTTTCGTAGCTTATGCTCCCTGTTTTTCAGGCGTTCCGTGAAAAGCGGGAGAAGATAACTGAACAGCGTGACTCCGATACCGATCAGGGCAATGCCTGCAATCAGAAGCCGGTTGGCATCCTGTGGTACGAAAAGTGCTGCAAGAAACAGTACAAGCACGACAAACTGTAAGAATTTTTTTCGATTTGATTTTTTCATGAGCTGATTCCTTTCTGATTCATGATTCTTAGACAAGCCCGGAAGCTGGATGGGAAATCGCCGCTTCCGGACATGAAAAAGAGGAACTGCATCATCACAAAGATGATAAATGCAATTCCTCAACATAGGGTTCCTTGAGAGTTAATAGGGCAACTGGGATGCCATCTGTTCCGGCACATTTTGAAAGCCGTCAGTTGGCTGACTGCCCGGCATACCTCCGTAATTTGGCATTCCGGTATAACTGCCCTGCGGCGGGTAGCTGCTCTGTGGCTGACCGGTTCCGTTTGGCGGAGCCTGATACTGTCCGCCATTTGCAGGAGGCGTGTAGGCACCGTTAGCAGGAGCCATTCCCTGCTGTGGATAGCCGCCAGGCATTGCCTGATTCTGGTAGCTGCCATTGGGATTTCCCTGCATTGGGTAGCTGCCATTGCCGGCTGCACCGGGCGTTGCCGCACCACCATTCGGCTGGCTGTTCTGGTTTGCACCCGGATGTCCGGTATTGCTGTCAGAACGGTTGGATGGTACAAAGTGCCAGTCCTTGACATTGATCCTCGGACCGGCATTTGCCTGCCCCGCATTCTTTCCTTTCTGATAAATGAACGGATGAAGCTCCAGATCACCATAGATCATCAGCCCGGTTCCTTTCTTTACGCCTGCTTTTGCTAAGCGTTCTGCAAGGAACTTGTTAAAATAGCACTGATAGTAAATGGTTTCTTCCTTTCCATCCTGGCCTCGCTGTGAAACTGCAATGTCCAGAGAAACATATTCCGTACCGGAATTTTTTCCTTGCTGCATCTCAGGATCTCTTGTGGCCCTCCCTAAAATTGTTAAAATTGCTGACATAAAAATTCTCCTTTCTGCCTCTTTGGGCGTTAAAATAGATTAAAATAAAAAAAGTGCCATTATAGCACCGTATAAAACGGCAGTATAATGACACGATTTTCCAAACTTAAACTGCATATGCTTCTGGATGAATGGTCCAGACTCCCATGACGGGACAGCACAAAAACTTAAATACAAGATTATATTAACACAAGATATAGCATATGTCAAAATAATTAGAACTATATATAGCATATGTAGACGAGGTGGAAGGATAATATCAAAAGAATTTTGGACATAGTTATAAAAGTGCAATATAATATTGTTTAAATCGGAAAATGGAAGGATGAGAAAAATGGAGCAGAAAAACAGAATTCTGATTGTAGAAGACGATACGGATATCAATAATCTTTTATATACGGCATTACAGAAAGCAGGGTATGAGACGGTACAGGCTTTTTCCGGGACGGAAGCGAGGATGCTGTTCCAGATGGATAAGGCGGGCTTTTCTTTGATTCTATTGGATCTGATGCTTCCGGGAATTTCAGGAGAAGAGGTGCTTGCCCAGATTCGGAAACAGGGCAATACGCCGGTTATTGTCCTGACAGCCAAAGACGGATTGGATGAAAAAATCGGGCTTCTTACCAGTGGGGCAGATGATTACATTACAAAACCGTTTGAGATACAGGAGGTGCTTGCCCGGATTCAGGTTCAGCTCCGCCATATGCAGCAGGAGCCGGAACATAAAAGCGTGTCATATAAAAACCTGGAACTGGACCGTGAGCGCTTTGAAGTCCGGATTGCCGGAGTGCTGCTTCCCAAAATTACAAAGCAGGAATTTGCAATTCTGGAGCTTTTACTGGAGCATCCGAAACAGGTCTTCAGCAAAGAAGAGATTTTTGAATATGCGTGGGATGAACACTATATGGGAGAGACAAAGACACTGGATGTACATATCAGCAATATCCGGAAAAAGATAAAAGCAGTAACGCAGGAGGAATATATTGATACCGTATGGGGAATCGGCTACCGTCTGCATTCTTAATCTTTACTCTTTTTTTACTATTTATTTGCGTTTGATTAGGATTTATCCGATATGATAACAGCAGATAAGAAAAGGAGATGAAAGCATTGAGTGAATTGTTATTAAGTACAAATGGATTGACGAAGCAGTATGGTCATCATAAGGCAGTGGATAAAGTAAACCTTCACATAAAAAAGGGTGCTATCTATGGATTTATCGGACGGAACGGTGCGGGAAAGACGACTTGCCTGAAGATGATCAGTGGACTTGCAAGACCGACAGCCGGAGAGATTGAGATGTTCGGGTGTAAAGGAAAAGAACTGGAGAGGATTCGTTCTCGTGTGGGGTGTCTGATTGAAGCACCGGGGCTGTATGGCAACATGAATGCATATACAAACCTGAAAATAAAATGTGAATTGTTTGGTATTCGGAAAAAGGGATACATCGAAGATATCTTAGAGACGGTCGGACTGGAAGGTGTCGGAAAGAAAAAAACGAAACATTTTTCCCTTGGAATGAAGCAGCGTCTCGGAATCGGGCTGGCACTGGTCGGGGAGCCGGATCTCCTGGTCCTTGATGAACCGATCAATGGGCTTGATCCCCAGGGAATTGCAGAGGTGCGTGATACCATACAGAGACTGCGAGATGAACGGAATATGACGATTTTGATATCCAGTCATATTTTAGAGGAATTATCTAAGATTGCAACGGATTATGGAATTATCCATAATGGAAGTCTTCTGCAGGAGCTGACAAGCGAAGAACTGATGAAACGCTGCAGTGAACGGATTGAAATAGAGTTAATCCATCCGGAGCAGGCAGTCCCGATTCTGGACAGAATGGGATTTACCAACTATCAGGTTACAGATAAGAGCCATATCCATATATTTGAACGATTGAATGAAAGCGCCAATGTCAATATGGAACTGGCAAAAGCAGGAATTTTGGTCAATGGAATTTCCATTACCAGTGAAGAACTGGAAACCTATTTCTTGAATCTGACAGGAGGGAATCAAAATGCTTAATATGATAAAAATGGATCTGTACCGGATGGTCCGGACAAAAAGTATGTATGTGGTATGGATTGTGATGGCGGCAGCTATATTCTTCTCCACATCCATGTCGAAACTGGATATTGATACGATGAACAAGGAAGCGGAACAACAGCAGACAGAAAACATTGCAGAAACAGTGAAACCAGAAACCATCAATATGGGAATGTCCGTATTCCTGCCGACACAGCCGGGAGAAAAAGTAACGGTCTTTGATCAGGTATATGCAAACCTGCAGGCGAAGTTTGTGGCGTTGTTTCTGGTGATTTTTACAGTGCTGTTTTCCAGTGCAGATATAGGAAGCGGTTATATTAAAAATATCGGCGGGCAGGTAAGGAGCCGGAGAAACCTGATCTTTTCCAAAGCTTCCGTGTTGTTTGTGTATACGACTGTTACCATGCTGCTTTATTTCATCATTCAGATTATTGCACAGCAGATGTACTTCGGATATCTGGAGTGGGGGAATGGAAGCGAGTTGCTGAGATACTTTGGTATTCAGATTTTGCTTCATTATGCACTGGTACTAATCAGTATGGCGATTGCGGTGGTTTTGAACAGCAACGTGTTCAGCATGACGATTGTTATCTGCCTGTGCATGAATACCATGATTGTCTTATACGGAGTGATCAATCATTTGATCCAGAAGGCAGGTGTGGAGAATTTCCAGATTTTGAAATATACAGTGACAGGAAAGATTGCACTTTTATCCATGTCACCGACCAATAAGGAATGCCTGACGGCAGTTGTGATTGCGGCGGCGTTCGGAATCGTGGTTACATTACTGACAGCATGGGTATTCAGAAAGAGAGATATCTAAATGATAAAACTAGGGTTCGTGCTATTGATAGCAGTGATACTGGTACAAGGAATGTTATTTTGGAAATACCAGCGGCAGGTGAAAGACATCTGCCGCCAGTTGTCGTTTCTGATGAAGCACGACAGCAACATGCTGATTACCAGAGAAATGGATTTTGGAGGCATTGGTGAGTTGGCAGATGTTTTAAACGAATGGCTGGAACTGAAGCGAAGGGAAAAGAAGGAATACTTGAAGAAAGAGGAGATGATTTCGGATACATATACAAATCTCTCACATGATATCCGTACTCCTTTGACATCCCTTGACGGATATTTTCAGTTAATGGAAACCTGTGAAGACCAGGAAGAGCAGAGACGGTATATGAAGATCATACAGGAGAGAATCGGCAGCCTGAAAGAAATGCTGGAAGAATTATTTACTTTTACAAAACTTAAAAACGATTCTTTTCATCTGGAAATGTCATCCTGCTGTATCAACAAGATTTTGAAAGATACCATATTTTCCTACTACGATGAATGGACGGGCAGAGGAATTGAACCGGAGATACAGATTACAGATAAACTGCTGTTTATGAACGGAAATGAACAGGGAATCCAGAGAATTTTTCAGAATATCATAAAAAACGGACTGGATCACGGGGAGAAGAAAATCAGTATTTCACTGGAAGAAGTTGAAAACAACATCCGGATACAGATAAAAAATCAAGTATGTCATGTGGAAAAAATAAATGTAGATCAGGTGTTTGAACGGTTTTATAAAGCGGATGAAGCACGCAGTAAGACTTCCAGCGGTCTCGGCTTATCAATTGCGAAAGAGCTGGTACTTCGTATGGATGGGAAAATCAGCGCCCGGATAGAAGGGAATGAGTTCTGTGTGGAGATTGTGTTTCCAAAATAAAAGGAAAAATTTATATTAAAGCAAGTGAAAATGGGGAATGACTTTATATAGGTTTCATGGTAGAATTACAGTAGAAAGAGAAGAGTCACTCAGTCATTTGTTGTATGAAAGGATGAGTATAATGTATAAAGTAGAACTTAAATTTGATACAAGCAAGCTCGCTCCGGAAACGGTAAATCAGATGTGTGAACAGGCAGATCAGATTTTTGAGCAGGAGGATTTAAGCTGTGCAGTCAAAGCCCTTGGAAGCAGGATTTATCTTGACCGGGGACGCAAGCAGGACTATGGAAGATTCTGGGCAGCAATCTTTCAGTTGAAAAACTCCGTAGGAATTGCAGAGAATTTGTTAGAGTGTTTCTGGTATAACGGAACAGAAAAGGAGAACCTGATTACAGACTTTATAAGGAACTAACAGATGGACAGCTTACAGAGGAAAGGCATCAATTTTGACCTGAATACACAAGCACTAAAGGAATATTATCCGAAAGGTGACTGGCATAATGCATATGCGGATGTAAGGGACTTTTTTGAAGCAAACGGATTTGAGCATATTCAGGGATCGGGATATCATTCGGTGGAAGCAATGTCAGAAGCAAAAGCCATGGCAGTTATTTATCAGATGACAAAAGAATTTCCATGGCTCAATTATTGTGTGAATGTGTGTACCATATCAGATGTACCGGAACTGTTTGATATCTCGCATGTATTTGCCAGAGAAGCGGAACGGTTGGAAAAGAAAAATGCATGATTTGACAAATTATTTCCAATATGTTATATTCATCTCAAGCAAAAAAGGGAGTAGCTGAACGCCTTGAAAGAGGTGGTTTTGTAACCGACAACCGGTATCGAGAGATACCCGTAGCAAATGAGATAGCAAGACTTTTATTGTGGCAGAGGTCATGATAGGAGTCTTTTTTTATTATGAAATATAGAAAATCTGCCGCAATAGTCTGCTAAAAAGAAAGAGAGGATAAACGATGAGTAACGAAATGATGAAACGGGAAATGCAGGAAGCAGTACAGGCAGGGGAGCGGGCGCTTCAGAGCCTTTACGCAGCAAGGGATAAGTTGGGAAGTGCGAGAAACTGGGGCATTTTTGATATGCTTGGAGGAGGCTTTATCAGTGACTTTGTGAAGCATTCTAAAATGAATGACGCAGCTGCGTTGATGGAACAGGCGAAAAGCGATATTCAGCGTTTTCAGAGAGAATTAAGAGATGTGCAGGTTTCCTTGGATCTGCGCATGGAAATCGGCAGCTTCCTTTCCTTTGCGGATTTCTTTCTGGACGGGCTGGTGGCAGATTACATGGTGCAGAGCAAGATTGCAGATGCAAGAGAACAGGTGGATGATGCCATCAACCGGATAGAAACGATACTTGCTGATGTGAGAAATCGAATGAATGTGGAGGTGTAGCATATGGGATGTCTGGGAAATGTGTTGTGGTTTGTGTTTGGCGGCGCAGTCAGCGGGCTGAGCTGGTGTCTGGCAGGCTGCCTTTGGTGTATTACCGTTGTGGGGATTCCGGTAGGGATGCAGTGCTTTAAATTTGCGGCGCTTAGTTTTTTCCCCTTTGGAAAAGAGGTGCAGTATGGTGGCGGAGCTGGTTCGTTCCTTTTGAATATCATCTGGCTGATCGTATCCGGTCTGCCTCTTGCACTGGAACATCTGGCGTTGGGTGCAGCTTTATGTGTGACGATTATCGGAATCCCGTTTGGTTTGCAGCAGTTTAAACTGGCGAAACTGGCATTGATGCCGTTTGGTGCGGAGGTGTATTAAGATGCGATTATTTGATAAAAGGACACCGCTTCAGAAGGAGTGGGAAAAGCTGGAAGTACAGGAGCAGAGATTCCTTCAGAAGCGTTCAGAGAAAAGGGAGAGCATTCTGAATCAGAAACTGGAGGAAAAGATACCGCCGAAACTTCAGAAAACATTGGATACCGCTTTTGCAAAGGCATTTGCTCTGATTTTCGAGAAAGGAACCGGGGTTATTGAAAAGACGTATCAGCGGGCAAAACTGGAGCAGGATTATCAGGTGCGGCAGTATACGGCGGATGTAAAACAGAATTCCAAATCCCTCCTCTCTTTTTCTAAAAAGGCAAGAGATACGGGAACGAAGAATTTGCTGCTATCCGGTGCGTCCGGAATCGGGATGGGCGTATTGGGAATCGGTCTGCCGGATATTCCGGTATTTACAGGGATGATTTTAAGGAATATTTACGAGACTGCTTTACAATACGGGTTCAGTTATGAAAGCAGAGAAGAAAAGTATTTTATCTTGCTGTTGATACAGGGAGCAGTATCCTCCGGTGAAACGCTTTGTGAGATGGATGGTAAACTGAATGAATTTATCAGAAGTGGAATACTGCCGGAAGAGTATCAGGATAAGGAGCAGATCGAACAAACAGCGGGAGCTTTGTCAAAAGAGCTTCTGTATATGAAGTTCTTACAGGGAATTCCGGTGGTTGGTGCTGTAGGCGGAGCTTATGATGCAGTCTACATGAAACGAATCACAGAGTATGCAGAACTTAAATACCGGCACAGGTATCTGGCGGGGCGGAAAAAGGCAGAGAATAAATTGTTGTTTTGATGTGTGTGGAGTATAATGTGTGCATTAGACAGAATCGACCAGAGAAGGAGGTTGTAAGATTATGGAATGGATAGGATTCATTGCATTAGCTGTGTTGCTTTGTTATTCCTCATATCCTGGGAAGGTAAAAAGGCTTGAAGCAGCGGTGAAAAGATTGGAAAGAAAACAACGAGGTGAAAATAATATGTCAAAATTGATAAATGAATTGGTCAATACGGAGTGTAAAATAAAATCAGATGATGCTTTACAGTTGGTGGGAAGTACAGAAATGAAATGTCTGGTGTTGGATACGGATGATGAGTGGATGAAAGTCCGGTTTACTGATAAGAAGAATAATCAGATTACGAAATTACTTAGAATTGAAAATATTGATGAAATCGAAATATTGAGAACTGAATTGAAATAGGGTGCGGAGAAGTGAATTTATGGAGGAATTTCGATTGCCATTTTGGGGATGAGTTATTGCTCCTGGTCAAGGACTTTTCCCGAAATATGACGCAGGCACCTATACAGAGAATGGAACAACTATGATTGTGAGCAGAGGTATTGGAAACAGTATTATTCTGGTGCGAATCAACAATCGACCGGAAATAGTTATCATGGAATTGAAAGATTCTTAATACGATAATGATTATCTTCTGTGGTGAGGTAAAAATGAAGAAGCTTGGTGTGGTAGGATATAATTCCGCTTCTTCTATTGATTGAGAACATACAAATCTCAGCTTGTTCGAATTGAAAATTTGAAATAGCATATTTATGGTTAGGTTAAGAGGCGGCTCCGCTCACAAAAAGCGAAGGCGCCTTCTTTCATTTATGCAAAGTGGCTCTACACTACTCATAGCAAACAGGAGAACATAAAAATATATTATAATTGAAAATATTTTCAATTTCCTTGTAAGATTTCGTTTTGAAAGCGTAGTACATAGATGAGGCAGAAAGGACGGTGATGCCAGGATTGGACGATAGCAAAATTATTGAGTTGTTTTATGCGCGCTCAGAACAAGCGATTGTGGAGCTGTCGCAAAAATATGGTTCTGTATGTAGCAAAATTGCAAATAATATCTTAAATAACAAACTTGATGCAGAAGAATGTGTTAATGACGCTTATTTAGGCGCATGGAATACAATACCGCCTCAGAATCCAAATCCATTGTTGACGTATATCAGTCGAATTGTTCGTAATCTGTCTATCAAAAAGTATCATTCCAATACATCTGTCAAGCGTAACAGTTTCTATGATGTTGCCTTAGATGAGTTGGAAAGTTGTATTCCATCGGGTAAGACGATTGAATCTGAACTAGACGCAAAAGAACTGTCACGCATTATTGATGATTTTCTTGATACATTGGACAAAGAGAATCGAGTTATGTTTGTGCGGCGTTATTGGTATTCAGATTCTATATCAGATATTGCGGAGAAGTTTCAGATAAGCAGCAACGATGTATCTGTTCGTCTTTTCAGGATTAGGGAAAAACTGAAGAAATATCTAAAGAAAGAGGGAGTGAAAATATGACAAGAAGAAATATCTCTGATGCGATTAGTAATATCAGTAATCGGCATATCGAAGAAGCTGCAGATTTTCAAATTGGGAAAAAGGGTGTAAGAAAACATTTCATTATGAGGAGAGCTGTTGCCGCTGCTGCTACAATTATGCTTGTCTTTACAATGTCTGTTCCGGCATTGGCAGCAGCTGACTATGAACCTGCTTACAATCTGCTCTACAAGGTATCTCCAACAATCGCCCAAAAGTTAAAGCCTGTTAGAATGTCTTGCGAGGATAATGGTATTAAGTTCGAGGTCATTTCGGCTTATGTTGAGGGTAGCGAAGCAAAGATTTTTATTTCTGCACAAGATATTGACGGAGATAAAATTGATGAAACAACAGATCTATTTGACAGCTATAGTATCAATACACCTTTTGATTGTAGCAGTTCATGCGAAAATATAAGTTACGATACCAAAACGAAAACCGCCACTTTCCTGATTTCTATATCGCAATGGAATGAGCAGGACATTATAGGTGAAAAAATCACCTTTCGTGTCAGAGAAATGTTGAGCAACAAACAGGAGTATGATATGGTATTATCTGATTTGGATATGAACAATATTAGCACTGCACCTGAAACAGTTACCCCAACTCACATTTTTGGTGGCAGTGGAACAAACTATAGTGAAGTCGAAAACAATTTCCGTGCATTGAAAGCAACAGGTATACTTTATTCTCCTGTTGAGGGTGTGGATATTACAGCTATGGGCTATGTAGACGGGGATCTGCATATACAAGTTAGATATGAAAACGTTTTGAAAACTGATAATCATGGTTATATTTATTTTCAAAATAATGAGGGTGAGAAAATCACTTGTAATGCAAATGTTGAATTTTCTACTGATAGTGAATATCAAGAGAGATATGTAGAGTATATTTACGATTTGTCAGATATTGAACTAGCTGAATATGATGCATATGGATATTTTGTGACGAGTGACACACTTATCACAGGAAATTGGAGTGTAACTTTCCCATTGGAAATGGTAAGTCCGTAAGTTATAAGTAAGGATTTGACCTCGTAAGCGACAAATTTCAGTTGATCGAACAGATCAAATTAGAAACTTTTGAGTTATAAAAGCAGGAAAGGGTGTTAGATATGAAAAAGATTGTGTATGTTTTGGGAAGTATAGAAATTATATTGGGCTTGCTTATGATAGCGGGTACTTCTCTTTTGAAAGAAATAATGCCACTGTTAGGAAGAGTAGCATAGCAAGCAGCAGTGGCGGGTGGGGATAGTGCAGAGGAGTACCAAATGTCCTGCACTACTGTAACTGTTATTGCGGTTGTCTTGATTGTTATTGGTGTAGTACAATTTGTATACTCTTTCATCAAAAAAGAAAACATGTAAATAGGTTAAGCCTCCTGCGCTGTTTTACACAGTTTGGGAGGCTTAAATTTTGTCTAAACGGATGTCTCCGGAAGTTCCGGCAGTTGATCGGTGAGTTCTTCATATCCGAGAAAATCTCCGGCACATGGCATCGATTGCCCTGTCCCCTGCTGTGGTTTCCGGAAGTACAGCCGATACCGATGTCCCGCTAGGAGTTTGATATTCTTTTCCAGTGAGAAGGCGTATTCCTTTCCGTTATCACTGGCAAACCAATATTGCTGGTTTTTCCCGAAGAGTGTCTGTTCCCGTTTCGTGCAGCTTACGTCCAGTGACAGATAAGCATGTGTATGGATCAGGTGGTAGAAACTGAGTGCACGCAGGATGCTGCAGATTCCGATTAAGAGACTCATAAGAATGAAGAGTCGGTCGTGGGTGGCAATTCCGAAGATGCACCCAAAAAGTACACAGAAAAAGCCGATTGCACTGATGGCAACCAGCTTTGTAAAAAATGGTTTTGGCATAAGGTTCCTTCCTTTAACATGTATGAAATGTGATTTGTTTATTCAGGTACAAATTAGCAATAGCCTGTAGCACTGGATACTGGGTATGGTGAATCTGGACATCATCCACAAGTGTTTGGTAAGTTGTCTCCGGTTCTGTGTATAACTCATCCATAATATCCGATTCGTTGTGGATTACTTTTTCCTGCTCCATACTTGTGACAAGCTCAGCGGTCGTGAGGGATACCTTATCAGCCAGCTTCAGAATGGTATCTTCCATCGGTGAAGAGGGTTTCTTCTTTAAATATCTGCCAAACTCTTTTGCACCAATAGTTCCTTCCAGATAAAGCTGAACGCAGCCAAAGAGCCGGATGGGAAAGGTATCCTTCAAGGGAATAATGGTCAGACTGCCGAGAAGGCGATATAAGGCATCCACCCCTGTCAGTCCAATTCCGCTTACAACCAGACCGCGTAAGGAAAGTCGGTTCAGATAGTGTTGGAAGGATAAGCCTTTCGGACCTTCTTTCTGTATCTGGCGCAGGGTATAGGCATCCTGGAGTTCATGGAGCGTCAGAATCTGGAAGGCAAGACAGCTCCAGAGCAGCAGCTCGTCATCCGATAGTCCATATTCTTGTCCATCGTTGATTACAAGAGGAATGGATTTTCCGCCTGTCGTTTTTTGAAATTTTAAGGTTCCGACAGCAGTATAAAGTGTCAGCATAAAAGTTCCCTCCTTCAAGGTTAAGTCAGAAGTGCATAGAGTGCATCATCCTGCTGTAATAGTTTCCGTGCTTTGCTCTGCCATGCCCGTACACGATTGGCTGGTACTTGGTAGTGTTTTGCCAAGTCAAAGCTGGTATATCCCTGCTGTTGCAGATAGAGGGCTACAATTCCCTTCTGAATAGTTGAGGACTGTCCGGTGCCAAGCTGGGTTAAATGCTCAAGAAGCAAGGTCTGGTTTGTGTCCTTTTCCGGGTGAGTTGTTTGTGTATCCTCGTAGGAAAACAAATCACGATAATGGAGATGTTCATCTTCAGATGATGCTTCGTCCAGAGAACAGAGCATGGAGCGGTCACGGGCAATTTTCCGCCAGTAGTCAAAGATGGCATGACGGATGATAGTTTTGGCATAAGGCTGGAATGATCTTCCTTCCTCAAATCCGACAGCCGACCGGCACAAAGCCAGATATCCAATCTGACATAATTCCTGTTGTTCTTCCTCAGTTACATAGGCAGCGGTGCGGGTCATGGAACGAATCATGATCGGAACCAGATCCATGGATTTTTCCACCAGTTGTTTTTGCTTTTTATTTAGTGGTAAGGTCATCATCAATCACCGCCTTTCAGCTGGCTGCCCGGAGGCGGAAGGGAATATGGTTGTTCTTTAAAACATCTGCGGATTCCCGAATGAGCTGGTCGCACATATAGTTGCTGAACTGTCCGATGTGAGCCTGCTTATCTGTCAGACAGAACTTATCTGCCACCCAGCGATATGCTTCCGGTTTGGAAAGGATGCCCTGTTGCCAGATCTGATCGAAAATTCGATGTGCCTGAATCCGCTTTTGACGAAGCTCCCGGTTGGCGAGCGTTCCTTTTGGTATCTTGGTTCCCGGATGTACCCCGACATAGGAATTGCAGGATGGATAGTGGGAGCAGACATAAACCTGTCCGCCATGAGAATGCGTTCCATATACAAAGGATGCATCTCTTAATATTGCTGTTCCGCCGCAGTAAGGGCAGCGGATGATTTTTGGTTTCTTCATCTGTTTTCACCTCGCTTGTACATACACGATACGTAACGTGTACGTGAATAACCAGTACGTACTGTATACTTATATTGTAAGTAAGCAGGTGATGAATTCCCATAGGACGCAAGCGGATACTGATCCCAGATTCGGACTAAATGGCACGAATCCCCATTTTTCAGATGCCGGGATAGAAAATTGCTCGGATGAGCGGGAATAAGCCGCTGTCTGTGAAACGTGGATAATTAACCGGTGTAAAGATGAACTTCTCACAGAAAATCCGTAGCAGGAATAAGCTGATCAGTACCAGACAGAGCAGGTAAGTGTTCCTGCGCCTTCTGGTCCATGGCTTTTTCGGACGGAATTTCACATACAGGACAAAAATCATGGGAATAAATATCAGGTTCGTAAAGACCTGATCGATACATTGGATGATTGAAATTACGTTTAACATAGGCAGTGCCTCCTTTCTTTACATATCCTGTACGTATAAGAGCCTGAAAGTGCAACTTTTTGTTACCAGTCATATTGCTGGTTCTCCTGAAGCCGGAGCAGTGCCGGAATGGGACATGGCTTTAAAGGCAGCTTCTGAGCGGCCAGATAGGGCAGATAAAGCTCTGTAAAAGCAGCAATGCTCATGCTTCCGGTACATTCGGTTGGCTCCGGTATCCGGGGAAACAAAAGCGCTGCATCTGAAAGAGGGAGGATGCAGGGGCTTCCCGTTTCATCCGGATGGAATAAAAAGCCAGAGTTCTCACAGCTTTCCTGTGCGTTACAAGTGCGGCACCAGACGTAGATACAGGAGTGCCAGTTCCCTTCACAGAGGTTCAGAAAATGACGGATGTGCTTGGCATCTGTCTTGCAGTGGGGGTGTTTCATATTCATCACCTACTAAAGAAGCAGGCAGTTCCATGTGGGAGCTGCCTGCAGGAGTCTTCGTTATGAGTTACTGATGTTTCTTTTTGCGTTTGAAGTAAACGATGCCCAGGACACTTGCACCTGCAAGTGCAGCTATGGCGATTCCGGCATACAGGAGAAGCGGCGTCTCATCGCCGGTCTTTACAGGCGGAGCTACCGGAGGCGTCTCCGGTTCTTTCGGAAGCTCCGTCATGTGTACGGTCTGACCTTCATCCTTCAGATCCTCATGGGAAGCAATCTCATGCTCGGTTTTTCCGTCTGTATAGTAGAGCTTTTCAAAGACAACCACATCCTGTCCGGCAAGAGCAGAAGCGTCGAAGGTAAAGGTAACTTCCACAGAGCCGCCAGCTTTTTCTGCTTTAAATTCTGCCTGAGCGGTAACTGGTTTTCCGTCTTTTAACAAAGCCTCTCCGGTTTCCTTATTCATCAGGGTTCCGATGACTTTGTACTCAGATCCAGGCATCAGACCATGATAAGTGACCGTATCTACGATAGTCGCTTCCTTGGAAGCAGAGACATCCTGATCCCCGTCACTGCCGTCTTTGGCTGTGGTTTTGATTTCCGGGAAGTAGATGGTCTGGTTGGCATCTTTGATGTCCGCATGTACCGCTACTTCGTGATCTTCAAAAGTCATTGTTTCAAATGCCACGAGCGTTTTTCCGGAAAGTGCAGAGGCATCAAAGGTAAAGGAAAGCTCTACGCTGCCGTTAGCTTCTTCCGGAGTGAAACTTGTTTCTGCAGTCACAGCTTTGCCATCCACATCGAAAGGTTTTTCGGTTTCCGCATCCATGAGTGTTCCTGTCAGCTTGTACTCTTTGCCTGGGATCAGGTTTTTGTATTCCACAAGGTCTGTAAGCGTCAGTTCTTTTTCCGGTTTTGCATAGTGTGTGCCGGAAGCAGCATCTGTTGCAGTGGTTTTGATTTCCGGGAAGTAAATAGTCTGTCCTTCATCCGCAATGTCTGTGTGTACGGCAACTTCCTTGTCTTTGTAAGCCAGGGATTCAAAGACAACTACTGTTTTCCCTTTTAAGGAGCTGGCATCAAAGGTAAAGGTAACATCTACCGTACCAGCGGATTCTTTTGGCTTGAAGGATGCTTTTGCTGTCACCGGTTTTCCGTCTGCTTCGACTGGTTTCTTTGTTTCTTTATCTATCAGAGTTCCAGTCACTTCATATTTCTGGTTAGGAACCAGCCCCTTAAAGGAAACCGTATCCACCAGCGTGATTTCTTCCTTTGCACAGGAAATATTGGAGTTCGTGTCCGCATCTTTCGCAGTAGTCTTGATTTCCGGGAAATAGATGGTCTGGTCTTCATCGTTGATGTCGGTATGGACTGCAAGCTGCATCTCATCCTGATATAATTCCTCGAAGACAACGGTTGTTTTTCCCTTTAAGGAAGTTGCATCAAAGGTAAAGGTTACTTTGACGGAGCCGGAGGATTTCTTTGCAGTAAATTCAGTTTCAGAAATCACCGGTTTTTCATCCACAAGGATTGGTTCCCCGGTTTTTTTATCCATTAAGGTTCCAGTCAGTTTGTATTTCTGGCCCTTTTTCAGTCCTTCGTATTCCACAACGTCTTCAATGGTCACTTCTTTTGCCGGCTGGCTCATGTGTGTACCGGTCTCGGCATCCAGAGCAGTCGTGCCGATCTCAATGGCATCATCGGTCAGAGTTCCAACCTGTATCAGAACAGAATCCTTATAAACCTTGACTTCAAAGGTTAAAAGATCCATGCCTTTGTTGGAATCACAACGCTGTTCCGCCAGAGTGTAAGTATCGTAAATGAGAGCGCCTTTGGAATCATCCGGTTTGGAGGTGCCGAACCAGATGCCGTCTTCCGAAGACTCACCCCGGTTGGTATTTGCGGTATGTTTGTTCCATTTGGAGGAAGTGCTGGCATAACCGTTGGCATCTGTCACAATCACATGGCTTTCGCCTGTTGTTTTGGAAGTGATCTTAAATGGCACATTTGCCAGACGGTTCTGGCTGCCGTCAGCAATCTTGACAAATTCCAGATCCCCGCGGATGACCTGATTGGAGATGGAATTGTCTTTTGCAGTCAGTTCCACGATTTTTCCCTGTTCTGTGATGTCAAATTCTACAGAGATCTTTCCGCTGTTCAGATAACCGGAAGGTGCAGTTGTTTCATCCACACGGTAATGTCCGAATGGGAGAGCATCTTTTGCAGTTGCAGCAGAACCGGATTTATCGGCAGTAAGTGTAAGGACAACCTGATCTTTCGTGTAGGATGTTCCGTCTACTAATACCGGATTTTCATTTAACGTAGTGATCGCAAAGACAGTACCTTCCAAAGTGGCAGAACCCTGCGGTTTTGCTTCTCCGGTCTCGCTGTCACGTTTCTGGATCTTCACTCCGCCACGGATGACAGATTCTTCTATGGTAGAAGACTGGTATACCGAAACCATTTCCTGCTTACCGTCACCTGTAATTTTCTGTACGAAGACAGTTGGATTGAGCTGGTATCCGGCAGGGGCTTTGCTTTCCTGTACCGTTATGGTACCGAGCGGAAGACAGACGGTCTTGCCATCACTGGTATAGTAAAAGGCATCGCCGCTTACAAAGGAATCTTTGGTAAAATGCATCTTTCCGGAAACATCTGTTTTTAATACCCAGGTACGTGCCGGTTTCTTTCCAGCTTCCGCAGGATCACTGTCAGACTGCTCGGTATAGAACTTGACTGTAAATTCTGCGTTTGCAAGGGAAGCTGCTCCCTGTGGGGAGGCTTTCTTTGTTTCGGCATCCAGCTTTTCAAGCACCAGATTCATGGGATTATTCTGCGGAATATCTGTTACGTTTGCAGCAGAAGTCTGTTCTGCTTTTACGGTGACTTTGTGAGCTTTGGTGTCTACAATGTAGCCTTTGGAAGCAGAGAGCTCTTTTATGGTATAATCGCCTTCCTCCAGTTCGCCGGATCTGGCATACCCGTTTTCATCAGTGGTCAGTTTCTGGATGAGCTTCTCACCCTGATAGATCCCATACACAGCACCCTTTAAGCTGTAATTCGGATTCCCGTCCGATACGCTTCCGTTGGCAGAAGATTTTTTCAGTTCGATCCAGCCGTTTGGAACCTGATACCAGCTTCCGGCAATGGTCTGGCTGCCCTGTCCCGGAACGATGAATGCCCGGAAGCCTTCCGGCGGGTTCGGAAGTCCCTGAATGGCACTGGCTACTTCCAGTGCTTTATCAATATAGGACTGCGGGGCGCCATGGAAAGCTCCGGTGTCAGCGGAATTACCGGCATAGATGTAAGCGACAACCAGATGTCCGATGACATAGCTGTTATCATCACTCCAGCCACTGAAATATTTATCCTTGACGACTTTATCGTAGCCGTAACCGCCGTTTAAGTAGTAGAGCGCTTTTCTGAGCGGGGAGTTCTGGCTTAAAAGGTCATAGGAATAGGAACCAGAGGAAGGTGTTTTCTTCAGTGGTTCCACGCAGTAGGCAGTATTGCTCCCGTCAAAGCTCATGCGGGAGGTAAAATAGCTGCCGTAAGGGATATTGGCACCTGCCTTATAGCTGATGGTGCCGTCGGCTGCATGAACCGGAAAACTGCCGGAAAACAATGCGCCGACTGCGACAAGGACTGCCAGCAGCATAGCCAGCGTCCGTCTGGTATAGGATTTGTATGTCTGTAACATAAGTCTCCTCCTTCTTGAAGTTCAAATGAAAAGGGCAGCGTCAGTGCTGCCAAAAGTTACACAGCCTGTTTCTTCTGTTTCGCAAGGATTTCCAGAAGCTCCTGCCGATCTGTGGTAATCAGCTCCTTTTCCAGATTGGAAGCCTTAAATTCCACAGTGATGTTATTGTTGTTGGTTGAGATCAGACCGTTGCCCCGCTGGAAATGGGTGATGTTCATTACTTCTGTTTCCGATAGATGCAGGATAGTCTTCACCCGCTGTGCCTCTTCATCCTCCATGTTCAGGATAATCTTGGTCTTGCAGTTATTGATGATACCCTTGCCGTACTTCCCGTCATCCAGAGCAAAGAAGTCGTTTAAATCCTGTGTGGCAAAGATGCCGGCTCCGGAGTAAGCACGGATGATCTTGGCAATCTCCAGTACGAATTCCGCTGCAAGCCGGTTGCTGGATGCACCGATGAGCTGCCAGACCTCATCGACAAAGATGGCTTTCTCTTCGGTACGGTTTTCCTTCGCTTTATCCCAGACATAATCCAGGGCAACGAACATGCCGACCGTTAAAAGATCGCTGGAACCGGTCAGTTCGGAGATATCCAGTACCGTATATTTATTGGTCAGGTCCACATTGGTCTGCTGGTTAAAGGAAGAAGCAGAACCGTGAACCAGGCGGTTCAGGATATGAGCCAGACGTTTGGTATCCTCGCTTTCCAGCAGGACATTGTAGACATCCTCCAGAATGGGCATCTTTTTGTACTGCTCCGGATGCTGCGGATCTGTCAGGGATTCATTTTTATGTGTAATCCCTTTTCTGGCATAGGTTTTGATTAGGGCTTCATCCAGAAGCTGCTTCTCCTCATGGGACATATCCGGGATCAGCAGACTGAAGAAGATGTGAAGCCTTTGGATCTTGCCTGCCAGTGCGGAGGCATCCAGTGTCGGTCCGTCCAGCAGTTCATTTACAGAATTGTCTACCTTCCGGATTTCCATGATGTTGATACAGTTCTTACTGGCAGGAGAGATCTGGATAAATTCTCCGCCGACATTCCTTGCAGCCCGGTAAAATTCGTGTCCCTTTAGCGGAGCGATGATGAACACCTGGATGCCTTTTCTTCGCATCCTTAGTGCCATGGTCTGCATGGTGAAGGTCTTTCCTGCTCCCGAACAGCCTAAGATACAGATGTTGCTGTTCTTGTACTGCCTGGAATCAAAGATATCCGCAATGACCAGGGAATTGTTATGCTTGTTTACCCCAAAGAGGATTCCGTTATCATCGCAGATACTGTAGCTGACGAAGGGATAGCAGCTTGCCGCCCCGGAAGTCAGTACGTTCCGCTTGGACAGCTTAAAAAGCTTCTTGTCCAGATTTGCCAGCGGCAGAGAGGATAAAAATCCCTGCTCCTGTAAAAAGTAGCAGGAGTGTAAGTTCATATCCTGCGAGATCAGGAGCTTTTTCATTTCCTGAATCCGCCACTGCAGTTCTTCCAACGTGGAAGCAGTAATGGTGATGAGAAGATTCATGTAATAGAAATCTTCGTTGTTGGCAAGTCCCTGCTTCAGAAAATATCCGGAGCGGATGGCAGAATCCAGATCGTCATAATCAGTGTTGGTATCGGACGCATCCTTTAATTTGGAACGGTTGATACGGATCTGCTGACCGAGACGCTGCTGAATCTTGTCCTTTGGCTGTTTCTGGAGAAAGAAATCAATATCAATCCCTTCCCCGGCATTGACAAGGAGTGACAGCCATCCGGGAGTTACCCGGTTTTTGTAGCCGTCAGACGGCACAAGCAGGTAGGAATGGTAAAGCCCATTGATCTGCACATAATGGGAGTGCTTGAAATCCACACTTTCCGGTGCGAGAAACTCGTTGATCCGGATGTGATCCAGTTCCTCCATGCGATTTTCCTTTGTATAGGCGGACAGTACAGTGCTGATCCGGTTCGAAAGCGGAACCTCCGTACAAAGGGTACGGTTTAAAAGGGTGTAGAGAACATCCGTAGTAAATTCATCCTCATTGTCATGGGAGACCACTTCATTCCCGCACTGGTATAGAAAGGTTTTGGCGGTCTGGGAGGCTGTCTCAAGAGCAGCAAGGATTTCCCGTTCCTCTTCCTTTCGGTTTGCGTTGAATGGTTCATATTCAAAGATCAGAAAGAACCGTCTGGATACTGCTTCTCTGGAACTTAAGTTCTGGACAAACTGGATGTAGTCACGCTGCAGTTCCTGACAGTGGGGATCGGTTTCCCGCTCCAGCTCCAGCTGGGACTGCTCCAGATGCTTATTGATGTCTGCTTTTTTGGAGATCATCTTGATCTGGAGTTTGACAGGGCTGATCTTTAAGTAACTGATAAAGCTGTAGATAATGCCCTGCTGTTCCCTGGCACTTCGAAGCAGAAAGTTGATTGGTTCAATCTCCAGGATCTTCACGTACCGTCCGTCTGTGGTATAGACGATTCCGTTTGCGATTTTTTCCACCGGAAGATAATCCTCCAAGGTCTGGTCTTTCTTTCGCTTTTTCCGGGAAACGGGTTTTGACGTGGCAGATGAGGTGTCCTCCTTGGAAACCACCTTTTTTTTCTGCTCTTTTTTTGCAGCCCGCTTTTCGGAAACTGCCCGTTTTTCTTCCTCCTTTCGTCTCCGGGCTTCCGTTTTTTTCTGTATTTTTATCTGTTTCGCCGCCTCTTTTTTCTGTCGGCTGGCTTCTTTCTGCTCCCACTTCAGATAACGGATATCTTCCTTTGCCTGTTTTTTGATGCCCCGCTTGGTGGAGGTATCAAACTGCCGGTGTTCTTTTTTTTTACTTTTTGGCGGAGCTGGTGCGTCCGGTTCAGACTGTGGGGGAGCCGATGCCATTACTTTGGAAGGCTCTGCCATTTTTTCTGCTTTCCGGTGTTTCTTTGTCTTTGGCTCTTTGAAACGTGGTTTCCTGCGTGGCTTTCCTTCCGGAAGACTGTCGGACCTCCAGATTACCCTGCGGTTCACTACAAAACGCAGGGCATTCATCAAAAAGGCAGTGATGCTCTCCCCGCCGATTCCAATCAGGGCTACCATTGCCGCTGGAAGTGCGGTCATGCAGAGAATGATGATGCGGGCAGTCAGGGACAGCGGCAGGTGGAAAACAGGGATACCGATTGCCAGGGAAAGAACAATGCTTTCTATGGCATTGCGGATGTCAAAAGTTCCGTTTAGGATCTTGCCTTTCTCAATGAAGTTGGAAGGGATAAAGGAAACCGGTGTTTCTTCTGGCTGTGTCATGGCTGCACCTCCTTTTTCGTATCTTTCGCATCTTCGGAAGGCACAGAGGCACTGCCGGATTCTGTGTCCGGAGCTTCCGGGCTGTCAGAAGTATCCGGATACCCGCCTTCCTGCAGGTGTTCAATGTCCTGCGAAGTCAGGGACGGCAGGGAATCATCGGTTTGCTTTTCGTAAACAGTCGTATCTGCAGAGACCTGTACCCCGTCTTCTCCAAATAAAAACACACCCGTCGGGGTGTGGTAGGTAACCGGAAGCGTATCCTGATCGGAAAGTGAAAACATCAGGCAGACGGTTGTTTCGGTAGGGTAGCTGGTTTTTTCCGGCAGGAAGGTGATGCTTGTCTGTTCTTTTTTGACATACTCTTTTAGGTAGACAGGAAACTGCCCTTTGAGAGAAGCAATCTGGCTGTCGGAGAAAAATGCTTTTAAAGCATCAAAATCCAGATATTCCGGCATGGGGGTATCAGAATTTGTTTCTGTTGTTTCCTTTGCCGGTTCCCTGCCTTTGTTTCCGGAAGCTTCTTTTTTCTGGCTTTTCCAGAAACTGGGGAGAACCAGTCCGGCAAGCAGCAGAAACAGCATCAGAAAAATGGAAAGAATCACTTTTGTTCTGTTCATAATGGCTCCTTTATTTTTTGTCGAAGATCCAGTAGGCATTTGCCGTAGCATGGATTTCCGACATCATATCAAATTCACGGTTAATATAGTTCTTTGCGTCACTGTCATTGGGATCATTGACCAGTACCTTGCCGTTTGCCGTAACACCTCGGAGTACGATGAAGTGTCCGCCGCTGGTGAAAAGTCCTGCCCGCTGAGAGGAGATGACCGGACAGCCTTCGGAGAGTGCCTGAAGTACCGTATTGGCATTGCTGGTCTGTGTGACGCTGCCACAGCCGAAATGACTGGCTGCAGCCTGAAAGTAGCTCCAATAGGTTCCAACTCCCGGCTTGTAATAGGAATTCCCGCACCATGCCACCGCATCCGGAGGGGTAATGGTATTCCCGGTCAGGTAGCTGGCGATCATGGCAAAGCTGGTAGGCCCGCAGCCGGAAGATGCGATGGAGCCGCCGCCATAAGGAATGTTCCCGTAATCGGTCTGGAGATAGTGCGGAATCTGCATTCCGTTTGCCGGATAGCTTCCGCCGGTATTGGTAATCTGATAATACCGGAGAACATGCTCCACATATTCCTTGTCCCCATACCGGTCATAATGCCAGTTCGGACGGGCACACATCATATCCGAATAAGCAATGGCGTTTTCTTTGGTATAACCGCCGTCACGTTCCATTGCCCAGTCGATATAGCCGGAGCCGTAATTGTAACCCTGAAGCGCCAGCTTGATGCGGTCCAGGTCGGTAGGTCCGGTACATCCTGCTTTATCCAGTGCATACTTTAATTCCTGAATCCCACATTCGATGGAATAAGCAGGATCGGTGATGCCGTTGGGGACATGGGGGTATTTCTTATTAAAGCCGCCTTCTGCCGCCTGCATGGGATCGCTTCCACGCCCGCCGCTTTCCTGCATCATGACTGCCATGAGGAGTTCCACATAAGCTTCCATGCCGTATTTCTGTGCGACCTGCTGGATGGTAGCCCGGTAAGCCAGCACCTCATCGCTGACACCTACCGCCATGGCAAGACCGGAAGCGGAGCCGCCAAAGAACATGGTCAGGTTTTCCACATAACTGTCTGCCGTTTTTTTCTGCTTATCGGTCAGATGAAAGACGTGATCTGCAAAGTAGGCATCTCCGGCATAGCTGACCGTGTAGGTATGGCGGGTAAAAGTAACCTTTCTGGGTGGTGCATTTTCCTCTTCCGCCGGAACTTCCACCGTGGCCGTTTCTGAAGTAACGTCATAAGAAAAAAGCCCGTCCTCGTTTTCCCGGATCAGGCTTTTGAGTTTGCTGATATTTATATTTTTATAGTCATCCTGGCTGGCACAAAACTGTGCGATGAGCTGGTTCGCATTTACGATGATACTGGAAGCGTAAGGATCGCTGATAGAGGCAGTATCTCCTTCCGGGAGTCTGGCAATTTCCGCATTGATCTTAGCAAGCAGTGCATCATGGCTTTCCTGAAGCACCTCCACGATTGCCTGATTGGAAGCCCGGATATTTTCACTGATTACCGTGTTGCTGGTCAGTGCTCCGGTATTTTCAGAGAGGTCTCCGAAGACGAGTCCCGGAAGCATGACAAGGAACAGAATGGGAAGCATCAGTACACCGCCGACGGCTGCTCCAGTTTTCGCAAGGGTGCGCCTGTGCCGGAATACTGTACCGATGACAGCAAGAGGACTGCCCATCAAGGCTGTTTTTGGCATGTTACATACGCTCCTTTCGCTGTGGGGCTGGCGGCAGTTTCTGGACAATGGATTCATTGTAGGCTACTTTGCCGCTGCCGGAAGTATATGGTGTTTTTTCGACCGTATCCTGTGCATACTGCTTGTACCAGGTGGAACCATCCACGGACTGTACCGTAGAGTAGGAGCCCTGAGTAGGAGCTGCATACTGGTCGGCATGGTACAGGGCAAAATCCCGGTTTCCGGAGCTTCCGGTTTCGGTACCGGTGATCCTTCCGCCACCGATTTCTACATTATCATAGGAAGAACCGCCGCCCGGATTGATGCCCATATAGGAAGTAAAGGCTTTCTGTGCGTCTGCTCCCTTGATGGAACCTACCTGACCGTAATTTCCCTGTGCAATGTTGCTGATGACCTGATTGGCAAAGTCTCCGCCTTTGTTCAGGGATGACTGGTAGAGCATGTTTCCGATACTGCTGTGTTCGGTATAACCGGTTGCGGAATTGACCGCTTCTCTTTGTACCTGTCTTCCCACTGCCCCGGCAAGCCCGCCGGATAGGAAGCTTCCTGCGACAGCCGCACTTCCGGGAGAAGAGGCTTTGTGGTAGCCGCCACCACCATGGGAACGCATGGAACCGGTCAGGCTCCGTCCTGCAATCAGAAGTTCAGCCATCATGTTTCCTCCGGTATTGCCGACATTGATGCCAAGCGATGCCAGAAAAGAATCAATTTTCTGGGATACCTTTAAAAAGGCAATGGCACACAGGAACCAGACGAAGACATTTCCGGTTACCGCTTCCTTTCCCTGACTGGCAACTGCCGCTTCCACGTCTGCTTCCGTAAGCTCCGCTGCAAAGACCGGCATGGAGCAAAACAGTACCAGACAGGCAGTTAGTACCAGGAATGGTATGAGTTTCTTTCTAAGTTTCATTTTGGTCCTCCTTTCTTATAGGGATAACGGATTGGCAAGGAAGGTGCCGACCATAGAAGTAAACAGCCGCAGGCACCACGCATTCATCAGAAGCAAAAAGAACTGGCCGCCAAGCATCCGGCACCAGCTTTTGAAGATATTTCCGGTTGACTGGCTGGCACCCATGGAAAAAGCTGCCGGGGCTGTGTAGACCAGTACCCCCAGAAGAATATAGCGTTCTGCCGCTTCAAAGAGCAGTTTGATGTAGTTCCACGCCAGAATCAGTACCAGAATCAGTGCAATGATGGCTACCGCCCCATTTGCACAGACTCCCAGGATGACTGTGACTACGGAGTTAAAATCCGCAAATTTTAAAGGCGGCAGGTCTTCCGTCAGAATCCAGTTGTACGGTGTTCCTGAAATCTTCAGGAGCAGATCCACAATATCTTTCGCATAGAAGGTGAGAAAGATAAAGAGGAAGGAACGGATGGACAGCTTAATGGGATCTTCCGCTTCGATACCGGCTCCCATAAAGTAATTTTTAAAGAGCTGCCATACCCAGTTTAAGAGGATCAGCCCGATGCCCAGTGCCAGAAAGACCTGATACATGGTCTCGGCAGCAGGAAAGTAGCGAAGAAACGTATCCATGGAACAGCCCAGAGCACCGAGGACTGAAGTGGTGATCAGATCCAGAATGTTCATGACCTGTTCGGCAATCCATTCCACGATTCCGTCAAGTATTCCCATAGTGGCATCTCCTTTCGTCTATCCGTTCCATTTTCCGCCTGCAAAGAACGGGGTGATGTAAGCCATGATAAAGCCAAGCCCGTTTAAGATCGCCCAGGTAATGACGATACGCTTGAGCCATGCACGTGATTCGTCCACGGTTTTTCCGCTTTTGGAAAAATTCATCATCAGAAGGGCAACCGATGCCGTTACGACTGCAGCAATGGTGGAAATGAGGATAATCTGGTTATAGACATCCTTCATGATCTCATTGGCTTTGGTCCAGATGGTAGCGGCAAAAACCGGCTGTGTGTATCCGCAGAGGACTGTGACAGCCAGAAATGCAGCATACAGGCATCTGCCATAATTGACATGCCGTTTTGTGTCCGGCGGAGCGTTTTTCGGTTTGTGTTTCACGTAAAAGTACCTCCTTTTTATAAGAGCGGCAGGAGAATTACCTCCCCTGCCTTTGCTTATGGTTTTCCTGCCTCAAGAAAGGACGCAGCCCGGTCAATGCAGGCTGCGTCCTAAATCAAAGTATGAAATTGTAAAGATCCTCCTATCTTACAGAAAAAACGCAGCTTATTTGCCGCAGGAGAGGCTTCCCATACGGCAGTGCTGCGTTTCGTTCTGCATATAATTTTGACAATATCAATTTTAACATGGGTAAATTACCGCTACAATCGCAGGACTGTGCCAGTTACAGACGATGGAGTGCCAAAAATGTGACCAACGCTAAAAGCGTTATAAATGCAATCCTTATGGATACTGTAAGCGTGATTTGCAACCAATTATACTGGATTTACATGACTAATGCTTTAAGCGTTAGTGAATACTGGAAGGAGGAGGTGTGCGTGTGAAAGGAATGGGAAAGGCAATCCGCAGGTACAGGGAAGAGGCAGGAATTACGCAGGAGAGACTGGCTGAACTGGTGGATATCAGTACCAACCATCTGGGTGCGATTGAGCGGGAAGTGAAAACACCTACGATGGAAACATTTGTAAAGCTGTTGAATGTATTAGGTGCGGAACCGAATGAAGTGCTGAAGGAAGTGATTCCTCTTACCAGAATGGAACATACTTCTGTAGTGGAAGGAAAGCTGGAAAGGCTCACACCGAAGAAGCAGGAAAGCGTGCTTCGGATGCTGGATGTGATAATTGAAGAGATGATAAAATAGAAGCTGTCTGCGAAATTGCCGCAGGCAGTTTTTTTGAAAGCTGTATATGCAATAAAACACATAAAAATATGCGATTTATGATGAAAGTGATTGCAAGATTTGATATAGTAATCCTAAAAGCATTATAAAACTAATTCTTAAAGGATGACTATAATATGAAAAAGGGATATGTGGGATTATTGGCATGTGCGTCAGGAATTCTGATCGGACTGGGAATCAGCCGGCTGGATCTGACAGGTTATCTTGAAAAAACACAGGAGCAGGAATATCACCCGGTAGAAAGAAAGGTGCCTGAATCAGTAGAAAGCAAGCTGAAAGATCCAAAACAGTGCTGGCTGTGCGGAAGCGATGAACGGAGTATGATGGATTATTTCCGGAAGTTTGACGATCTGGGAGTGATCTGTACCAATCACTGGTATGTGATGGATATGCATATCCGGAATCATGATGAGGACGGGAATCTTACCGGCCCGCAGGGAAACGGGCATATGGGTTATACCGGGACAGGAGAAGGCGGCTGCTTTTTCCATACGGAGCAGATGTCGGATTACGGGATTTCCGAAGTATCGGTGGATTACGGGGAAGATAGTATCTTCGATTTGAAAAAAGTACAGAACCATCTGTGTCAGGAATGCCTGGATAAGCTGGTGGAAAGCATGGAGGTATTCTGTGAGGAAACGCAAAAACCCAAGCCCCGTGATCTGGTACTGGTGGATTTTCAGACATTGGAGCTGTACGCCATTCAGGAGCATAATGCGGGATACTTTATCCGGGATTATTATGTGGAAATTGAGTCGGAGGAAGATGGGGTGGAAGTAAAGGCATTTTACTGCCCGAAGCTTAATAACGGGAAAAAGGATGGAGAATAAATTGAGGTTTGCATTGGTGAGGAGTATAATGTAAGTACGTGTTATGTATTGGAAAAACTTGAATTTAGCAGAAAGAAGGATTGTTATGAAATTTATCAATACTAGAAAATTCACATGGATAATTTGTATAATAGGATTTTTGCTTGCTCTTGTAAGTATATTTTTCTTACCGAGTATTATTCCAGTACATTTTGCAAATGGGATTGCGGATGATTATGGAAGAAAAATACAAATATTTTTATTTCCTATATTACAAGTGCTTATCACTTTTTTGACTGGACGAGAAAAAGTAAAATATTGCCTGACACATTCAAAAACTTTCTTAACGGACATTCAGTTTAATTGGATGATAGATGGTGTACTTTTATTGGTAATGTTTGCAGAAATATGGGTTATCTATGCTTCATTTGCATAGAAATACTTGCATAACAATTTACATTTGATTGAGCAGATAAAAATGATTTGAGGTGGTAGCAATGAAAAAGCGATTGGGAATCATAGCCGGAATTTTAGGAATTGTATTGGCAGTCATTGGCATTGTACTGAAGCAGAAAGAAAACACAGCCGTTTCTGTTATTGGTGGTGCGGATGGCCCGACTTCTATTTTCATAGCAGGGAAGTTAAATGGTGATAATTTTATTTTTATGATTGTAGTTGGAATTATTTTATTGATTTTGGCAGGAGTTATTTTTTACAAACGTAAGCATTAAGTTACAGTTTTTTAGACTGTGTATGGCGGAAGAACCGGGAAAGTGTAGATATATCATGGGGATTTTGGAAAAAAATAAAAAAAGTAAGGGTACAGCGTTTGTCTATGATGAGAATAATGATTACTATAAGATGGAAATAAACGGGATTGAATTTGTCTGTGACAGTATACATTCCGATTATGAGAAGCATGCAGTTGAACTGGCACAGGCGTATGAGAAAAGGCTGCCGGATATCGTGGATTATCTTATGCCGGATATAAAGGAGATGTTTGGAATTACAAATCCAGATGTAATAGCAAACTCACTAGGAAAGCCGAGTATAGATTTGGATAGAGGAACACTGACTTATCTGGAGCACACAATGGACAGCCTACATATTATTGAAATGGAATTTGACGGTATCTTCACGGCATTCTATAACTCCTGTATTGATGGATAGGACTTTAGTAACATAGAGCTGCAGTTGTCTACAGCTTTTATCCAGACTTCGGATGTTACAGAGAAGCAATCAGAAATGGATTGATCGATTTCTGAAGCAGTATCCGGTGAAATCCTTGAACATATGAAGGAAAAGTATGTATGTTAATTTTATTTTTATTGTAGACAAAAGATAGGACTGATATGATAAAAGAACAGGTTATTACAAATAGAGGTGGAGTATTTGATGCAGAAAATATTATTACTGGAGGATGACTTGAATCTAAATCGGGGAATTGCCCTGTTACTTTCACGGGAAGGGTATGAGGTTCGTCAGGTTTATACAATAAAGGAAGCAAAAGAAGCATTTCAAAAAGGAGATTATGCTCTTGTTATCAGCGATATTACATTGCCGGATGGTACAGGACTGGATTTTGGAAGGATGGTACGTGCAGGTGGAGATACATATCTTATCTATCTTACGGCTTTGGATCAGGAAATAGATATTGTAAATGGTTATGATACAGGGGCAGATGATTATATTACCAAACCATTTTCACTGATGGCTTTGGTGTCGAAGGTGAACGCATTGATGAGACGGCTTTCTAAGGTACAGGCACAGATTATGTCTTCCGGAGAGATTACGGTGCATATGAAAACGATGCAGGTGTATAAAGGGGATGAACCAGTTACTTTAAGTAAGAAAGAATTCTCTCTGTTGCTGTATCTCTGGGAGAATGCAGGACAGATTGTTTCAAAAGAAAGTATCCTGGAGCATGTATGGGATATAGACGGTCAATTTGTCGATGATAATACGGTTACTGTCAATATAAGCAGACTGAAGAATAAACTTGGAACAGAAGAGATAGCGAATGTGAGAGGACTGGGATATATATGGACCGGAAAGGTAAACAAAAATTAAAACGGTATTTTATCGTATATGTAATCTTTGCAGTATTTTTTACAGTAGGAATGTATCTGATAACAAAGTATGAGGAAAATGCGAAAGCAACGCAGATAGCACTGCTCCTTGCAGAACATCCTGAACTGGAAGGGGAAATAGTTGCAATCTGGGAAAAGTCAGGAACAGTAGATTTTATAAGAGACCGGGACGATCAGAAGATAGAAAGAGTCGTACAGATGCTGGAAGAAACTTATGGTTATCACTCAGGGAGTGGATCTTCAGATGTGGTTATAAGGATTATCTGGGGAATTGGATTACTAGTGGGAGTCATAGTATGTAGCCTGTTCTTGTACCTGGACCGAAGAAAAAACTGGAGCAGATACGGTGATGAGGAACAATTACAGCAATTATATGAATGTCTGCAGGAATTCAGAAAAGGAAAATTCCAAACATATCCTGAAGAAACATCAGAATCGGAACAATGGTTAAAGGTGTGGGAATCTGTAAAGGAGCTGGGGCAATATTTCGAAGATTTGAAGGAACGTCTGGAGCAGGAAGAAAATGGTACGAAGAGTCTGATTACAGATATTTCCCATCAGTTGAAGACTCCGCTTGCATCACTCCGGATGAGTCATGAGCTGGTGGCAGAAAATCGGGTTACAGGAGAAGAACAGAGGGAGTTTCTGGAGCAGGAATCACAGGAACTTACCAAACTGGAACAGCTCTTGAATGAACTGGTAAATCTTTCAAGGCTGGAAACACATATGATCCAGATACATTCGCTTCATGAAAGCCTGAAGAAAACGCTAACAGAGGCTGTCAGTCAGATTTATATGAAGGCAAGAGGAAAAGATATTTCCATTCAGGTGGAGATGGATGATGATATAGTTGTGAACCATGATTCAAAATGGACGGTAGAAGCATTAACGAATATCCTTGAGAATGCAGTCAAATATTCACCGGAACATACAACGATTACAGTGAGGACGCAGGAGCTAGCAAGCAATGTGCTTATTGAAGTAGAAGATGAAGGAATGGGCATTCCTGCGGAGGAACTGCATAAGATCTATCAGAGATTTTACCGGGGAAGGAAAGCAAAGGAACAGGTAAAAGACGGAGCGGGTGTCGGTCTGTATCTTGCCAGAAAGATCATAGAAGAACAGGGGGGGACAATAGCAGCCAAAAGAAAGGCTGAGAAAGGTATGATATTTAAAGTGACACTGCCGCTCATAATAGGAGAATAGTCGGAACCCTTACAAAACTGTTATGGTTGTTGTAAGGGTTTTGTAATGCAGGAATGTTATAGTAGGGGTATGAAATGGAAAGGGGACTTGAAGATATGAGTAGTATTTTAAAAGTAGAAGATCTAGTAAAGTATTATGGAGAAGGCGAGAATCAGGTGAGAGCCGTGGATCATACAAGTTTACAGCTATCGTAGGACGTTCCGGCTCCGGAAAATCTACACTTCTGCATCTGATTGGAGGGCTTGACAGACCGGATTCCGGCAAAGTATGGATTGATGGAACCGATATCTATTCTCGAAAAGATGATAAACTGGCACAGTTTCGAAGAAAGAAGATAGGATTTATCTTTCAGGATTTTAATCTGATTCCATCGCTGAATGTGTGGGAGAATATCGTTCTTCCGCTGGGACTTGATAATCGCAAGGTAAAGCCGCGGGAAGTGGAAGATATTCTCAAAAAAATCGGACTGCAGGATAAGAAAGATGCGATGCCGTCTGCTTTGTCTGGTGGACAGAAACAGAGAACTGCGATAGCCAGGGCATTGGTGACAAGACCGGCGATAATTTTGGCGGATGAGCCGACTGGAAACCTTGATTCCCAGACTGAGCTAGAGGTTATGAGCCTATTGAAAAGCTGCGTGTCGGATTTCGGGCAGACGCTTATCATGATTACCCATGATGAAACGATTGCCCAGATGGCGGATGAAATGATTATCATTGAAGATGGCAAGGCGGTGAGAAGATAATGAAGATGACGACCAGAGTTGCATATTGCAATATGCGGCATTATAAGAGCAAAAACATACTGATTGGAATTGCCATTATCCTGACAACATTACTGCTGTTCGTAATCCCATCAATCGGAAAAGATATGGTGGAAGTGAACTTTGCGGTAATCAATAAGATTTATCCAACATGGCATGCCCTTTATCGGAACGTGGACGAGAGTACAGTTATGAAACTGGCGGCACATCATGATGTGAAAACTTACGGACTCCGCAGCGATGCGGGGTACATGAATCTGGAAGATGCGACGGTTTCCATGATGTATATGGACAGAACAGGGATGGAACTTTATAAAGTGAAGCTGAAAGAGGGGCAACTTCCGCAGAAAGAAAATGATATTGTGGTTTCAAAAGGAATACTGGAAGCATTAGGACAGAATGGGAAAATCGGTGACACTATCACAGTACCTTATCAGATTCTGAAAGATGACGGACTGGATTATACGAAGGAGAAAGACTTTCGAATCTGTGGTTTTTTAGCAGATAATGAGAGCAGCAAAGAACAAAAACAATATACATCATTGGTTTCAGAGGCCTTTCTGAAAGCGGAGATACCGGTAGAACAGGTGAAATATCGGTTTTTACTTCAGGTGAATGGACAGAAAGGAAATACGACTGCAGATTATACAGAGACGATACAGAATATTGCCAGACAGTTCGGGATTTCCGAGGATGACATGAATATTAATAAAGAGTATCTTGCAGCAAATTATGTGGATCCGGCTACAATTCCGGTGATTGTAGGAATCATGCTTATTGTTGTATTGGCGGGCATTATCACAATTTATAGTGTTTATTATGTATCTATGAACCAGAGGGTTCGGGAATTTGGAAAGTTAAAGGCAATCGGGGCTACGAAACGGCAGCTTAGACAAATCGTACTAAGAGAGGGAATGGGAGTGGCGTTGTTTGCCATTCCGATAGGACTTTTGATCGGAACAGTTGCTGTGAAAGTTGTACTTCTCCAGTTTGTAGAACATGCAAAGGATTCAAACGTACTTATAACAGAGGCATACAAGGTTGTAGCTAAAGGAGAAGTCCAACTTTATTATTGGTGGATTTATCTGTTGGCAATTGCAGTGACTCTGTGTACAGTGTATCTGTCACTGATGAAGCCTATGCGTATGGCGGCGAAGGTATCAGAAATAGAAGCTATGCGTTACCAGGGAGGCAGTAAGCGACAGAAAAGCAGCAGGAAGGGATATCAATTTCTGAATATCGGACGACTGACCAAGAGAAATCTTGCAGAGAATAAAAAGAAGAGTACTATCACGATTGTATCTATGGCCGTTACCGGAATATTTGTCATGATGGTAGCAACGGTGCTGTCTTGTGCAAATCCGATGGAAAGTGCAAAGAGTTCGATTGTGGGGCAATATGAGATTTCTCCAATTGTGGAATCCGGGAATAAAGAGCATCCTGAATATGAATGGGCGGAGGTTCAAAAGAATAATCCATTAAATGAAGGACTAAAGCAGCAGATAGAGGAGCTTGACGGTGTTGAGCGGGTAGATGTGTTTACCGCGTTGAAGGTATCAGGAGGACCTTTTGAAGAAAAAATTGGAACCGAATTTATCAATGGAGTGCCGGAAGAATACGCAGAAGAGCTGAAAAAAGGAATCACTGAAGGCAATGTCACATACGAGGAATTGAAATCCGGGGATAAAGTGATTCTGGACCGCGCGCTACTTCACTGGTATCCAGATATTAAAGTGGGAGATAAGCTGAAACTCAATATTCATGATGGAGATAATACCTTTCAAAAAGAGATTGAAGTGGCAGCAATTGGTGAATATGGAACAGGTCTGACAAACTATAACTGTCTTATCATGGCAAAAGAAGGGGCAGAGAAACTTACCATAAATAATTCTTCCAGCTATTTTCAGGTGATTGCAGATAAGGATTATGATGAGGCACTGGAAGCATCTCTACAGGCTATTGTGGATGGATCAGGCAGACTGCAGATGCGTACCTGGAAGAATGAGTACGATACATGGGAAAATGCCATACAGATGACTAGAGGTGCATGTTATGCATTTATCATCATTCTGGCAGCAATCAGCATTATGAACTTGATTAACACAATGATCAATAGTGTCCATGTGCGAAAAAAGGAGCTTGGCATGATGCAGGCAATCGGAATGTCGGACCGTCAGTTGATGAAGATGCTCCAGTTGGAAGGTATATTCTATACAGTAGGCACTCTTATTATCAGTATCGGAGTGGGAAGTCTTGCAGGATATCCGTTGTTTTTATATGCAAAGCGTACAGGAATGTTTGATATCAGCACATACCATTATCCGGTAACAGCAGCTATTATTATAATTTTAACATTGTTTGTGATACAGATGTTATTGGCAATATTCATTGCAAAGTCAGTAAGGAAAGATTCATTGATAGAGAGAATTCGTTTCAGTGAGTAAGAATATAAATTTCTGATGTTTAATGCAGATACTAATCAATGTCATAATAAAAAGGGGGACTTGATTTCTCAAATCCCCCAGTGTATAATGAACTCAAGAAAGGTATTCAGATGCAAAATCTGATGCCCTCAGTTAAATTTTATATTCTATGTATAAGTCATAGCATCCAAAACTTTCCTAGGGTCGTGGATGCTATTTCTTATTATGTCGATCTATATAAGTCAAAGCCGCAAAAATTACCAATAGTAAAGTCAATACTTCCATTGTATTCATGGGCATCACCCTCCTTGGATACTAGAGGGCAAAATCGAAATGCATCCGTCTTTCCGGTTCAGTAATACCGAATCAGTATAACACGTTACCGTTTTCAGTACAATAAGGTAATGGTCTGAAAAATACTTTATTCTGTCACCTTATGTAGCTGTATCGTGAGTATTTGCTGGACTAATTGGTGCTGTATATGAAAAAAAGCTATTTAAAAATAAGGTGGAAGCCTTATATGGTCTGCTTGATGATGCGGGTGATGATGCCGAGGGCAACATTACGCTCTTCATCAATATGCGTCACCACAAAGGATACCTGATCCTTTTTCCCGACTGTCCGGCTGTCATAGCAGGAGTGGGCAATGGCATTGACACCGATGGAGAGCCGGACAAAGACGGTGCCTTTATGGATGTCTTCCACAGTTCCGGCGTATTTTCCCTGAATCTTACATTTTTTCATGTTTTCCTTGCTGGTGTTGCCTTCCACACTTTTGACATCTGCGTGGACAATGACCTGCTCCGGTGAGTCTGCCCGCACATCCAGGATGCGTACCAGGATGTGATCGCCTACCTGGAAGCGTTCTCTGGCATCACCCATCCAGTCGAAGGACAGGTCTCTGGCAAGAATGGAGGTTTCCACACCGAAAATTTCTGCCCGGACTACCTTTTCCGCAACAGCAATGACTCTTGCCTGCACGATACGGTCTTCATAAACTTTCGGCATTCCGGAAGCATCTTTATCCAGATAGAAGATCTGGCGTTTCTTCAGCATCGCTTCTTTCCGGCTGGCGACAATGCTGCGTGTCTTCGGATCTAATCCCTTAATCAGAAAATCAATCTCACATCCAAGCATATTGTTGAGGATTTTGTTCTGCCGCAGAGCAAGCTCCCCATAATCGTGTGCTTCATCCTGCATGAGATGGATCATCATCTCAGTTACTGGGATGACAGTACGGAAATCCTTGTAGTAAACCACGGCAATGAGGCTGCCGTTTTCTGTTTTCTCGATACCGCCAAGCATTCCGGTTAAGATCCGGCGGGTACGGTAGGCATTCTGGATCTCATGCCAGGTAAGGTCTGAAATGGACTGGGCTGTTTCCAGCTTCGCATCGGAATCCAGAGTTAAAATAGGTGTGTTGGTTGTTTCGTTTGGCATCATAGTGTCTCCTTTCAAATTATGACATGATAGAATCTTTATCTAAAGGAACCATGTCTGTGTGATCCGAATAGTTATCTGCTGAGAAGTCATCCGGGAAATCGTGATAGCCAGGTTCCTGATAAACGCTTTGCTGGTCAAAGTGCGGTTCAGCTTTTTTCTTTTTCTGCTTTCCATAAGAAGCGGTTTTTTTCGGGTGGGAAGCAGGAATAGTTGGAGTGTACGTATATTCTTCACTACATGCTCCTTTTCTCCATTCCGGAATATGTTCGGAAGCCTTCCGGGGAATGAGTTTTTGGGCATCCGGGTGCAGGGTGTAATCGTATTTTTCTACCTGCAGTACCTTCTGACCACGCAGGATAATCAGTGCAGTATCCAGCGGGAGCCGCAGGATCTCATCCGGAGTTAAGAGCTTTCGTTTCCCGATGGATCTGGTCTGGCGGTATTCCGGTGTATAATCGGATACCCTCCAGCTATTTAATTGTTTGGCTTCGTTGCTGACACCAACGGTCACATCACCGGAGCGGTTAGAGATAAATGTAGCAGTTACCTCATCCGTACAGCCTAAAAATAGCTGAGTGTCGCAGTTCCCGATGATTTCCTGCCATTGGTTTAAGGGATACCGGTTCTGCATCTGAGGCAGGTTTTGGAAAATGCAGGAAATACTGAGGTTTCGACTTCGGATCACGGAAATCTTTTTGTTGAGCGATAGGATTGCTCCCGTATTCGCCAGCTCATCAGCCAGGATATGTACCGGAACCGGCAGTTTTCCATCTTCCCCATAGGTGTCTGCATAACGGACCAGTTTGATAAATACGAAGGTCATAAACAGGGAAGAAAGAAAATCAAAAGTGCTGTCTTGATCCGAAGTGATGCAGAAGTATGCACATTTTTCTTTTCCCGGCAGCGTCAGGTTGATCTCATCATAGGAAGTGATCTGGCGGATCAGCTTGTTCTGGAATACCTGAAGTCTGGAACCGAGTCCGATGATGACGCCGGAACGTACCGTGTCACTTGCCTGCTTATAGATGCAGTAGGGGACTTTTGCCGGATGGGAGACCGGAAGCAGGTCAAAGAGGCTGTTCAGTTCTTTTTCCGAACTCATGGTCAGGAGTTTGTATACCTGTCCGATATTCTTTGCCTCCGGTGGGAATCCCTGATCCACATAGAGAATCAGAGCTTTTAATAAGTTCATCTCGGCATTGTCCCAGAAGTGATCGCCTTTGGCAGAACCGGTATTCTGGATGATGACATCAGCAAATACCTGTGCCATGGTTTCCTGTCCGCCAATTTCACCCAGACAATTCCAACTATCCGAGTTTTCCGGGTTTACAAGATTAAAGGATTTCACGATATATCCGGCATTCTCAAGGTAAGTGGCTGTACTTTCGTACAATTCCGATTTTGGATCGGTGATGATGAGGCTTTCCCCGCGGGCAACACACTGGAAGATCATGTTGCGTGCAAAGGCCCGGCTTTTCATGGAACCGCTGGCACCGTAAACGGCAATATTCCGGTTCATGCGGGTATCCTTCGGGAGACAAACGGCTTTTCCGTTCAGTTTTCCAAGAATGGTTCCCTTGTGTTTCTTGACATCATTCGTAAGCTCCAGTACCTGATGCATTTCCTCCAAAGTCATAAAACCGGAAGTCCCATAGGTTCCCTTTGTGGAATAATTCAGGTTCCGGCTCCGGTCTGTTATTTCCCCGTTTCGGTCAAATCCCATACGCATGAGAAGGAAGGTCAGGAGTCCAAAAGCTGCCAGACATAGAAAAATCCCATACAGATTGTACGGGAAAGCAGTCAGGGCATCCAGACAGGCGAGCGGGTGCGGGGAGGGGATCTGCGGGGCAGTTCCGTTTCCGGCAAAATTGCCGGCAGATTCCCAGGTCTGATAGTTGCGGATAAATTGAGCAACATAGCCTCCTGCATAGAGGGTGCAGAAGGTGATCGGAAGCATATAAATGAGCTTCCACCATTTACGGTTCATGTAAAAACCCCCTTTTGAATTTGCAAAGGTCAATACTGGAGAAATGGATTGTGGCAGTTAAGTATTTTTTCAGGACCGGAATCTGAAAATCGAAACAGATCAGGTTCCCGGATCTGCCGTATACATTTAAGCCGGTATTGAACCGGTTGATTCGCTGCATGTCAAAATCATAAGCAAGAAGGATGGGGTTCCCGGAAGCATCCGTGGCATCATGTTCCAGTGGAATTGAATCGCTGCGGCAGCCCAGATCGGACAGCAGGAGGTTGCCCAGCTTTTCCATGATCTCAGGGTGAACCAGCAGTTTTAAAAGCACTTCCCCTTCCGGAGTATTGGGAAGGTAATGGAAATGCTCGAAGGAGGTGTCCAGCATAAACAGGCTCTTTTTGTAGCCTCCGGTACTGGTAAACAGCCGGAAAGCCATTTCCATGTCGGTTCCGGTCATGATTGCCCGGATCTGTGGATGTCCGTTGTAAGGGTAGCCTTGCAGGTAATGCTGCAGGAAGGCGTTTAAGCGGACTTCCGTTCGATATTCCCATTTCAGGACTCCGTTTCCCGTGTTATAAAGGACATAGACACATTGCGGTGCCATCAGGATGCCCATGCTGCGGGAGTTCCTAATCTTCGTGGTCTCCGGGCCCAATTCCTTAATTTCTCTGGAAGCGTAAAAAAGAGGAAGGCTTCGCATACCGATGGAACCAGCTTCGCGGTGATTACAGAAGATGTCAGGTTTTACATCCGGATAAAAGGGAATCCCGGCATGAAGGAGTGTCAGATACGTTTCGGCTTTCTGATGTAAGCGGATACGTCGGGATACTTCACTTCGGATGAGGTTCGTCTCGGTATTGCCGGTCAGATAGCACTGGAAGCGTAGCGGCGAGACAGATAACAGCATCTCTTTCGCAGCTTTTGTAAGACGGTAGCCTCTGAGAGCATCCCGGTAGTGGGTACGGATGAGGTGTTCCGCCTTCAAATCCGTAATGAGTTTTTCCGCATAGGAGGCACTTGGGATGAGTCTGTTTAGCTGGTCTGCGGGAAATTCCCCGCACATCCCTATCATTTCCAGTAAGCGGTATTTCGTAGTGTCAGGTCTTATCAAATAAGCATCACCTCAATTCAGTTCTTACCCATGCAAGCCTATACTTGGGTAAATCTCCGGTGGTTTGGAGATAAAAAAAGCAAGAAAACAAAGTTCCCTGCGGTGGTTCTTACCGATGTCGGATTTCTGCCTGAGAAGTCAGGAGATTTTCCGACATGCTTTCGTGATGATTTTTCTGGTTCTGCAGCCATTTCGGAAAGTCAGCTTTTTCCATAACCGATACCAGTGTACAGTCCTTTAAGCCAAGCTGTGTCGTGTAGTAGGAATCACAGAAAAAGCCGCTGTCATCTGTCAGAACATAAGTACAAAGTGTATCCAGAATCTGTTTAAACTCCAGATTGTCATAATCCCGGATACGTCTTTGAGGAAGTTCCCTGTCATATATTTGACTGAAACATATCACGCAGTCACGATAGAGGGGCAGGGCATTTTGTTTTACATACTCCCGAAGCATATAATTAAGCGGTTCATGGAGAAATGCAGTGTTTGTGTGGACTCTTCGTTTCGGAAGCAGTCCGGGAAGCGTAATGGTGAGAATCCCCTGCTGTTCTGCAATCCGCATTCCCTGTGCATCTGCCGCTTTGGGAAGATAAGCTGCTTGATTTGGGGAGAGAGCCGGACAGACAAGGTTACGCATCTGGCAGGCAATCCGCTCCGCCCGAAGAGCAGCACTGACGCTCAGTTCCTCAAAATTTTTATCATAATTCTGGATATCAGTGACCTTCAGAGCGTAAACGGTATTCGTCAGTTTTTGCAGCTCCCCTTCCAGTTTTTCAAGCCGCTGGTAAATGGTTGGTGTATTTTGCGTCATAATAACCTACTTTCTCATGTAGTAACTGACAGCACCGGATTCATTTACAAGGCAGTAAGCGGCTACATCATCAATGGTGATTTTGGCAGCCTGGCTTTCGGATTCTAAGACAATCAGGCGTTTGGAACCATGTGATGGGATACTTTCCATCACATGATTGATCAGAGCCTCCTGTTCTTCACAGATATAGATGATTTCGTATTGTTCATCTTGCGAAAAGAAATTGAGCTTGATTGGAAATTCGCCACTGGTGTGGTATACAACACCTTTCTTAAAATCCAGCAGTACCCAGAAGCATGTAATTATAGCATAGTCAGGATTCTCAGCAGACTGCTGGCTGTCACAAAGAAGGTCATGCTCTTTATCGTAAATGATGCGCCCTTGTTTGATGAGGCTGGTAATCAATGACTTGATAGACTGCTCATGTCGGGAGAAAAGTTGTAAAACCTGGTCATACCTCAGAGTATGGTAAGTGGTAATGAACCGTAAGAGCTTGGCTCCCTCTCCTTGATAGATTTCGTTCCTTGTTTTCATGATTGACTCCCTTCTATATATAATAGGAAACTTTATACATATGGCTGTACGTACAGGATACGTTTGGTATTGTAAGTATAGTGTACGTACAAAGTACATAGAACCTGCTGTCAGCGATTGAATTTACAGGTACAAAAAAAGCACCATCTATGGGTGCTGGAAATAAGGAAAACTATAAGCAATACCTATTGTAGCATGGGTAATTTTACGCTTCAATCGCAGAAGCAGGTCATTTCTGTGCCATTTTCACTGGTTGGCATAAAAAAAGCAGGAAACCATTTTGATTCCCTGCATGGTGTATTGTTGTGCTTTTGTGTAGTTCTAATGATTACTTGTCTTTATAAAATGCTTCGAAAGCTTGTGCGAAGAATTCGGCTGTACCATTGCCGTATTTTTCATCTATCATAGGTTTGATTTTTTCATTACGGTAATATTGAGCCTGTGCAACCATCAGACCGTGTTCTTTCTTTATCTGTGAAAGTTGTTTCATAAGAAAACCGTATTCGGAAACAAGTTCTCTTACTTCAGAAGAATCTGGTGAACATACTTTTTTAGCTGCTAATTTGTATAAAAGATTGTCAAATTGTTGGTTGTAACTTTCTGCAGCCTCTTTGCTAATAGGATTGTTGGCAACAGACAGGAATTGCTCTTTTCCTCCATACCACTCAACAACTTTAGCATAGCCTTTCTGCATTTCTTCTGATGAAACTGTCTTAATATAATGCTTTTTCCATTCTTCAATGCTTCCAAACTCTTTTACAGCAAGTTCTTTCATATTGTCAGGCATATGTTCAAACATAGTTTGGAACATTTCTTCAACTTCCGTTTTACTAAAAATCGCAAAATCCATTTTATTCTCTCCTTTCAGGATATCATCAATGCTGGCAATCAGATGTTCCATACGTTCTTTCTTTGCTACCAACATTTTTCTCTGCATTTGCAAGATCTGGTTCCTTTCAAGAGCAGGATTCTCCAGAACAGCTTTGATTTCTTTCAAAGGAATGTCAAACTCACGGAAAAACAGAATCTGCTGTAATATTTCCAATGCCCTATCGTCATAAAGCCGGTATCCCGCATCACTTTTTTGTGTTGGTTTTAAAAGCCCGATTTCATCGTAATAGTGAAGCGTGCGAACGCTGATACCTGTAAGTTCTGATATTTCTTTGACTGTCCTCATAGTTGCTGACCTCCTGTTCCTGATAAGATAACTGTACGCTATGACGTTCCGTGAGAGTCAATATATATTTTGCATTTTTTAGTATAACATTTTTATGATATTACGAAAAGCCGAGGAGATAGGCGATATGTATTACTCTGGAAAGAACTTGTTGAGCGTATCCAATGTCTCTTTTGCAGTAAATCCCCAAAGGATGGTACTGAGTGCTTCAATCGCAGCCCTGCGTTTCCGGTAATAGGTGCGGTAGGAAATATTGGTGATGTGGTGAGCCAGCTTATCCAATATCTCATCTGTATTTTTCATTTCCTGTGGAGAGAGAAAAGCGTAGTAGAGAATCCAGTAATACTGTTCCCCATGCTTGTGATTGTTCCGGAGGAGATCGATGGATGATTCCAAAAGCTTCAGCATCTGGTTGCTTCTGGCAATACTTTTTGCCCGTTGTTCGATGTCGCTTCCGGTAAGATCAGCCCCGGCAGCATAGATGGAGTCCAGAAATTTGTCGATGTCATTGTCGTATTGGAGCTTAAACTGGTGCTCCATCTGGTGTACGACTACCTTCAGGCTGTAGGTTGCATCCCGGTATCTGCGTAAAAACTGATAGGTGTCGTGAAAACGTGGATCTTCTTCGGGTGAAGGAAATCCCTGTGTATTGCGGTTTGCCATGTCTATTCCCCCCCTTTCAGTGCAGAAGGCTCTGCCACGGCAGGCATCTTTTGGGCAGACTCATCCCCTGGACTTACGGACAACTCAAACCGATAAGCGGCATTTCCGTAGGGACAGATAATATTTAGAGTAAATGTATTAAATATATCTTTGCAGGCTGATAATGGAGATAATATATAGCGGGTTTTGGAGCAGTGGCAACATGGAATCCCTTGTGAATCCAATAGTTCTGCGACTTTTTGCACGATAAATTTCATGTGTGAATCTGGAACGCAGGAATCATTTTTTGTAACGGTGATTTGTGAGTCTGTGACAGTTTCTGAAACGCTAACAGAAGCAGAATCCTCAATAGTGATTTCTTCAGGTACATGGATTGGTAATTGCATCTTCATAGCGATCTCCTCCTTGTCAATCATAACGTCGCTGATATTAAACATCACGGACAGGTAATTGTTGAGATAAATTACGCTTCCGTGTTTTCCTGTAAATGAGATAAGTGTAATGTATTCTTTTTCCTCCAGTTTCTTCAAGAGTCGTGATACCGATGCCTTTGACAGACTCCACCTTTCACCCAGTTCATTAAAGCTGGTAAGGGGATTTCCGGTATTATCCCGGTAATAGACAATGGGACCGGAATCAGATCCCAGGACAGAGGAATCGTTGTAAACTGCATGAATCCACAGATCCAGAATAACATCCATTTCCGAGCATTTTCCAATGCCAATTAGTTCGTGAACTTTGGCAATCGGGAAAAAGAAAAACCCTGTATCTTTTTTACAGGGATAGTTGTATTCCAATACGGTATTGTCTTTGGGCCAGTCTGATATTTTGAATTTGACCAGGCGGTTTTTGCCGAGAAGAGAGTAGGTAATGTAATTCTGCTCTTCAAAAAATCGAAGGATGGACAACGCTTGATGTTGGAAACGGCAGCGAAACCATTCCTGAAGATCTGTGACTGTGCAGATCCACTCTCCTGGACCAATGGTATAGGTAATGTGTTCCATCCGGCGGTAGGATGTGCGGTAATTTGCATAGGAGCATAATACCAGATAATAAAAAAGAAAAGAGCCCCCGGTAGTTCGGATGCTCTTGGTAGTGATTAAAGTTTGTATGAAGTCACGGTAAATGCGACAGCGTGGAAATTCCACGATTTGTTTGAGTTCTAATTTGTAATTCATGGTGATCTTCCTTTCAAAGTATATTTAATTGTAATCGGACTTTTCATAGTGTTGGTATCAAGAAGAAGCCGATGGAAGTATAGCAAGTAGTCGTGTCACTCATTGCATTTTTATTGCATTTTTAAAATTTAGATTATGTGGCTATGTTGCTCTTAACTGGTTAAAAAGCCTTTAAAATCGTCTATATGCGTTAATACTCCGTACTGTCTGTCTGGAGTTTGAATAATATTCGTTGTAGAATCCCACATCAATCCCCGCGAATTTGTAATTTACATTTTCCATGGGAGCTGATCTAAGAACTACTTAGAAAACTAAATAAGAAATAAAAAATGAGACCTTGCGTTGAAAAATGCAGGGTCTTTTTGTATATGAAAATTTAATTGTTTATCAACAAAAAACCTTGTGTTTATGCGGAAAATCCGTCCTTGAAGTAAATTGAAATGGTCGCGAAAACCTGGATTATAATACCGAAAAAAGAGAGAAAGAAATGATTTCTCGAATGAAATTTTGGTGTGTTTGTCACTACGGTGTCAGGAGAAATCCTGGCATCTTTTTTTATGTCTTTTTTCACTTCAAAAAATAATTTCAAAAAATTTCTAAAATCATGTCCGATTTTGTCGCTCCCAATACAGAGTATATGGAAGGCAAATTGAAAATCCTCTGATTTCCAAAAATCACAAACGTAAAAGAGGTTCAGACAGTTCTTCCGATGGCACCTTGACAATTGAAGGAGCTGATTGAGGAACTCTTAAAGACTGTTGCGGAGTATTCACAGTTGAATCGTGAAGAATTTTTGGAGACAGTAAAAAAGGCACAGACTTCACAGCAGTCCAGTGAGATCACAAGATTGAAAAACAGATTAGCAGAACCAAAGTATGCAGAGCTGTGCAGAAGATTTCTGGCGGATTCGGAAGATTTTTGCGAGGAAAATCTGAAACAGGCCGGGATGACACTTCGGTTTGAAAATGTAGATTTTGAAGAGTGTGTGTCGAAAGTCTGTAAATACATAGACAGAGTTATGTTGGACACTATAGGATAAAAAAACTTTTTTAATAAAAAAGCCTTGATTTTTGGGCTTTTTTTAGTGTCGAAGAAAAAGTTGGCACAGTTCTTGCAGTATATAAGGGCAGAAAGAAAAGAAAGAGAGGAAGAAAAAATTGAAAAAATTTTTATTCGCAACACATGGAACTTTGGCAGCAGGGGCGAAGAGTACATTAGAATTACTCGTAGGAAACGTTGCAGATATTACTTGTTTGACTGCATATGTAAATCCGGATGACAATGTGGATGAACAACTGAAAGCATATTTTTCAGAAATTAGTGATGAAGATCAGGTAATCGTATGTACAGATCTGATGGGTGGAAGTGTTAATCAGAAAATCGTTCCGTACGCACAGAAAAAAAATGTATTTCTGATAGCAGGATTCAATCTGCCGCTGCTTCTGGAACTGGCAATGAACGAGGATAAAGTCACAGAGGAAGAATTGTTGGATTCTATAGAAGAGTCCAGAAAAAATATGATGCTCGTTCGGGTAGAAGTAACGGACAGCGGAACTAAGGAAGAAGAGGAAGAATTCTTAGCATAACAAAAAGAAAAGGAGAGAAAAAAGATGATTGTATGTTTAAGAGTAGATGAGAGATTAATTCATGGACAGGTTGCAATGACATGGACAAAGGAACTGAAACTGAATGGACTGGTAGTTGCAAGTGATGAGGCTGCATCAAATGAGATTCAGAAAATGACATTAAAGATGGCAGTGCCGGAAGGAATCAAATGTATCATCAAGTCGGTAGAAGATGTGACAACGATTTTGGATGATCCACGTTCAGAGTCTATGCGTCTGATGGTACTTGTACCGACGGTAAAAGATGCGGTTACATTGTGTAAACGTTACAAAAATATTGAAATGGTAAATATCGGAAATGCCGGTAAAATGACATCCGGAGAAAAGAAAATCTTATCAAAAGAAGTTATGTTGACAGCAGACGAACTGGAAGCACTGAAAGAACTGACAGAGCTTTACCCGGACACATTTTTCCAGGGAACACCGGCAATGGAAAAGAAAATGGCATCTGCAATATTAAAGGGATGTTGATTAAAATAAGATAGAGGAGAATGAGATTATGATGTTAGATGCATTTTTTGTAGCACTCGCTGTTTTTGTGGGAGTTGCAGGACATGAACTTTTGGGAATGGCAATGTTGAGCAGACCGATCGTAGTGGCACCGCTGGCAGGACTGCTTTTGGGAGATGTGCAGACAGGACTTATTGTAGGTGCATCGTTGGAGTCGATTTTTATGGGAGTTGTAAACATCGGAATATCCAGTACAGCAGAACCGGCACTTGCAGCCGGACTTGCAACTGCTTTTGCAATTAATCTCGGAGGAAATGTCGGAACCATTATTCCAATCGTTTTCCCATTGGCAGTGCTTGGATTACAGTTAATGAACTTTATTTTCTCTTTTGTGATTGGTCCATGCGCACCGAAATTTGAAGAACTTGCAAAAGAAGGAAAAGATAAAGAAATTACAATACTTCATTTTGGTTTATGGTTCGTACATTATGCGTTATATGCATTGATTCCGTTTTTTGCAGTATTGTTTGGTTCGGATGCTGTTCAGCGTATTCTGGAAATGATACCGGATGTAATTATGAACGGTCTGACGGTAGCGGGAAATATGCTTCCTGCAGTTGGTATGGCAATGCTTCTGCAGATGCTCTGGGATAATAAGATTGCAATCTATTTCCTACTGGGATTTATTCTCGTAGCATATTTGGATCTTCCACTGATCGCAATTGCAGTATTGGGAACAATTATTGCGGTTGTGACAGCACAGCGTGATATGCAGTTAAAGAACAATCAGGCGGCACCGGTGGCAGCGGTAGAAAAAATGAGTGAAGAGGAGGACTTTTTCGCATGAAATTAATGAATAATGTCAGTAAGGAAGAGAAAAAATTAATAAGAAAAATGTTCTGGAGATCCGGAGCAATGTATGCATCAGTAAATCCGGTTACCATGGGAGGAGGTGGTTTCTGCTATTCCATGATTCCGTTTATCAATCATTTTTATAAAGATAACGAAGAAAAAAGAAGAGAAGCATTGGTACGTCATGTGAAATATTTCAGTACGACAATTCCGATGGCATCTTTTGTAATGGGAATTGCAGGCTCCATGGAAAAAGAGAACAGTGAAAAACCAGATTTTGACGCAGGATCCATTAACTCAATCAAGCTGAGTCTGATGGGACCGCTGGCCGGAATCGGCGATTCCTTATTCTGGGGCGTATGGCGTGTTGTTGCAGCCGGACTTGCAATTGGACTTGCCAATGCAGGAAACGTGCTTGCACCATTGATTTTCCTTCTTGCATTTAATATTCCGAACTATCTGTGCCGTTACTATGGAGCGTTTTTAGGATATTCTCTTGGCGCAAAATACATAGAAAAGATTTATTCTAACGGAATGATGGAGATTCTGACGAAGGCAGCGGGCATTGTCGGACTGATCATGGTCGGAGCGATGACGAGTAAAACGGTTCTGTTTAAGACAATTCTTGATTTTACGATGAAAGGAAAATCCGTAATGGATGTACAGTCTTCTCTTGACAGTATTTTTATCGGAATTGTACCGCTTTTGCTTACATTTGGATGTTTTAAACTGTTAAAGAAGAAAGTAAATATCATTGTTTTGATCTTTGGAATTGTTGCATTGGGAATTATATTATCCGTTCTCGGAATCTGCTAAGGCAGGAGGAAAAGTTATGACAGGAAATCGTATCAGAGACAGTAAAAGAAATCCGTTTTTTCAGGTAAAAGTAAAAGACGGGAAATACAGCACGGAAAATCAGGTGAGTTATTATGGAAAAAAACTACCGGATGATACATTTTCCTTTGATATTTCCAATCAGAAAGTACAGGCGAATCTGGATGAATTCGGAACGATAAGACATATTACATTTTTTCACGGAAATTATCTGATGGAAAGTAAGCCGGGGGTGTGGGTGGCAAAGGATTTTGTGCAGGAACATCAGTTGTCTATTTCTGTAAAATGGAATGGACAGACAGAAAAATTATGTGAACATACAAAATATGTGGAGACGGATCTGGCAGAAAATCTGTTTCCACGCTGCAGGCATTATTTTCCGTGGGGAGAAGTCACGATTCTTGCCACAGCACCGATTACAGCAAAAGGAGAACGGCTGAGTTGTCTTCTTTATGAAGTAACGGTAAAAAATAAAGGCAGAGAGGCGGCAGAGATGACGGTCTGTCTCCCTGCTTTGTATGAAAAGAAATATTCGGATACAAGAAATGTGTTGATGATAACAGCGGAGAGTGGAACGTATCAGGATGTTTCCTTTACACTGCAGCCAATGGAGCAGAAACGGGTTTCACTTCTGTTTGGAGATCCGAACCGGTATCAGGATATAGAAATGTTTTTAAGTAAAGATACGGATTTCTGGATGGAACAGACGTTACAGTATTTCCAGTCATTGACAGGAGAACTGAAGATGGAAGAAGATGCGATGGCAGGAATGCTTTTGCAGAGAGCATACCAGCAGGCGTTTGGTGCGTTTGCAATGTCAGGCGAGAATGAAATTCTGGGTTCCAACTGGGGAACGTATCCGGTCACACCACATGTATGGAATAAAGACATGTACTACTCCAGTCTGCCGTTTACACTGACAGAGCCAGAACTTTGTAAAAAATGTATTCTCTGGTTTGCAAAATATGGAATCAAATATAAAGGAACTAAATTCGAAGGCGGCGTCTTTCATTCATTGAGCAATTCGTTGTCTGTGATCATGCTTTCCGGTGCATATTATGAGTATTTCGGTGAGAAAGAATTTTTCCAACAGCATCCAAAGCTCTATAAGAAAATGAAAGCAATTCTTCAGACGGTTCTTGAAAGCCGTGAGGAAAATGAGCCTTATCTGTATCGTACAACGTGGATTTCCGATGCGTATGCACTGGGAAAGTATCATACAGGAACCAATCTCTGTGTGTACCGCAGTTTTATGGCATTAGCAAGAATTGCGGAAGAAGTTTTCGGAGAGAAAAGTTATGCGGAAATGTTGAGAAGTGAAGCAGGAAAGACAAGAAAAGATATCGAACGGTATATGACTGTGAAGGGGCTCTTTGGAACACAGTATCTGGAAGGAATCAGTGGAATCGCAGAGGAAAAGAAGGAATGTGATTCTGCAGAAAAGTATCAGAAAGAGATGTTGGACCAGGGGCTTCAGTTTATAACAGATGTGAACCATGACGGAGAAATTTGTCTCAGAATGCATGATGGGGAAGAATCGGATACAACCCTGATGAAATACTACAAATATCAAAGTGAAGAGCAGGATACTTTGAAGCAGTATGGTCAGTTTACAGGAAGCAGAGAAAATCCTACTTACAGTGAACTGAGCAGAGGAATCAAGTGGGGAAATCAGTCCGGGGCAACATTTCCGGGATATATTTCGATTTTAAACGGTGCGGCAGAGAAAGAAAGCTGGTCAGGAGACGAAGGTAGATTTCGTGAGTTAGAAAGACTGATAGACCTGGATGGTTCCTGGTGGTGGTGGCCGTATAAGATCGGAGCACAGACCGGTGATGTTGTGAGAATGAACAGCTGCGGAAAATGTGGATGGGGTGCAGGAATCTTTTTTATCCTTTTTATCACGGAATTTCTCGGAATTGAATACGATGCGCCGAAGGCAGTGTTCAGAATCCATCCTAAGCGGTTTATCGGCGGATTCTACTGGAAAAATATGCGGATAGGAAATGCCCGATTTGATATTTCGGTTCGGTATGAGCATCATATGGCAGAGTTTTCTATGAAAAATAGAAGTACATTTCCGGTTTATGTAGAAATGAAAAAAAATCAAAAGAAATTAATTCACCCAAACAACGAAGAGAAATGGAGTCAGGATTATGAATTTATTAAATAATATCACAACCTTTAAGGGCGAGCGGTCAAGAGCAGTATCTCCGGAAAATCCGACGGGAGAAAAGGGAAGAGCATGCATGGAAGACAGTGCACTCGGACCGCAGAGAAAAGGAAGAGGAAGTATCCGTCTTCCAATGGGAGAAGAGACGGTTATTGCAGATATAAAAGGACCGGGAATCATTCGTCATATCTGGATGACGATTCGTGAAAATACAGAAAAGGGAAGTTTTGTTATGCGTGATGTTGTACTCAGAATCTATTGGGACAATAGCAGCACTCCGGCGGTAGAAGCTCCACTGGGAGATTTCTTCTGCAACGGATTCGGCGAACGATGTGACATTGCGTCTCTGCCGATCGTAGTAAATCCAACGGGCGGTATGAACAGCTATTTTGAAATGCCGTTTCGTGAGAGAGCAAGAATTACCATTACAAATGAACATCCGAAAGACATTACTTCATTTTTCTATACAGTAAATTATGCGGAGACAGACAGTCTGCCGGAAAACACTCTGTATTTCCACGCATACTGGAAACGGGAAAGACAAACAGAACTGGCAAAAGATTACGTGATACTGGATAAGATTAAAGGAAAAGGCTATTATGTAGGAACATTTCTTGCGTTGACTGCACTGGAAAGATATTGGTGGGGAGAGGGTGAATTTAAGTTCTATCTGGATGGAGATGAAGAATTCCCGACCGTATCCTCCACAGGTTCTGAAGACTATTTCGGAGGTGCGTGGGCATTTCATCAGAAAGATGAGCTGGGAAGACCTTCCGTTAAGAACTATTCCACACTGTTTCTAGGTTATCCGTTTTATGAGACAAAGGACAAGACACGTGTACGGTTTGAAACAGGAAAATTAAATGCAGTACATGCATTTGGCGATGACAGTCTGCCGCGCCATGGTCTGTACCGCTGGCATATTCTGGATCCAATCGCATTTTCAGAAGATATCAAAGTAACTTTGCAGCAGATTGGAAATGATGATCTGTCATTGTTTGAACGTTCGGACGATGTGGCAACAGTGGCTTATTGGTATCAGGATTCTGCAGAAGGATTTGACCGGGCATTTCCGGACAGAAGAGCACGTCTGCCGAGGTAAGAATGCCGGGAGTTACTGCTCACAGGTTAACATGTGAACAGTAATCCCCGGGACAAAAAGCCATGAGATGGAAAAGAAAAGTGTTGTAGAGAAATTCAAAATTTATTACAATAGGGGTATGAAAAAGCAGAAAAACCGGGAGGTACTTTTTATGGAAGCAAAAGACAGGGTATATCAGGCGCTGTGCAGGATGTCGAAGAGTGATTGTCAGATTACGGCGGCAGCACTTGCAGAAGAACTGAATTTAAGCCGACAGGTAGTCAGCCATTATCTGAACCGTCTTTTGGAAGAAGGCTGTGTGGAAAAGACACTTACCCGGCCGGTATGCTGGAATATCAGGAAACAACAGAGAGAGAACGTGCAGGGTTCCGTCAGTGAAGAAAGAAAAGAAATAGAAGAAGTGCTGCCGGAAGTACGCCGGGAAGATGTCTTTGATGCAATGATCGGTGCTGACGGCAGCCAGAAAAATGTAATTGAAAGATGCAAAGCGGCGGTGTCATATCCGCCGGACGGACTGCCGATATTGATTACAGGAGAAAGTGGAGTCGGAAAAAGCTTTCTGGCAAGACTGATCCATCAATATGCAATTTCCAGAGCCGTTATCAGGGAGAGTGCTCCGTTGGTAGTGCTGAATTGTGCAGATTATGCGAACAATCCAGAACTATTGTCGGCAGCACTTTTAGGGTATAAAAAGGGAAGCTTTACCGGAGCGGATACAGATAAAGAGGGGCTTTTGCAGGAAGCAGACGGCGGTTATCTCTTTCTGGACGAGGTTCACCGGTTGTCTTATGAAAACCAGGAAAAGCTTTTTGTTTTCATGGACACAGGAAGATATCGGCCGCTTGGTGACAAAAACTGGAAAGCAGCGAAGGTAAGGTTTATTTTTGCGACGACGGAGGTACCGGAAAAAGTCCTTCTGGAAACATTTCGCCGTAGAATTACCGTGCAGACTTCAATCGGAAGTATTGCAGAAAGGCCGCTGATGGAACGGCTTCAGTTGATTTATCGGTTTTATCAGAAAGAAGCGGTAAAGATCAACAAGGATATATTGATTGAAAAGGATGCGATGCAGTATCTGTGTTTTTCAAAGTTACCCGGAAATATCGGAAAACTGGAAAATCTTGTGCAGGTAAGCTGTGCGGAAGCATATTTTTGGCAGCAGGAGAAGGAACTGTTGAAAATCTCTTCAAGAGAGCTGCAGAATGAGTCACCGGACAAGGACGATTCCTTGGAAGAAATTGTCTGCCCGATGAAAGTTTTGTGCAGTCAGGAATGTGAATCTGCGTATGAAGCATGTGTCACGGAGCATACTGTGAATGTTTCAACACTTTGGGAAGAGGTAGTGAAGGCATCCTGGGATGAGACCGATATGTTATATCTGCGGTATAAACATCAGATGAAGACTTGGGAAAAATACGTCACGGTGAGTTCTTCGGTGTTTGAAAATACGGCAAAGAAGATGTTTGAAAGCAGCTGCAGATTGGTGCTGAAACGCTATGGAATCCGTGTAACAGACCAATGTCTGAAGGAACTGTACCTGAGTTATAAGATGTTCTCGCAAATGGAATTGGATGCAGAGATGGAGTGGAAATTGTCTGTTTATTTTGAACAGGCTCTTTCAAGGGCACATTATATTGCAAAACGCCTTTTTGAGAAAGCGGCATCGTTGGAACAAGGCTGTGGAAAGCATGTTCTGTTTTTGTTTACACTTGCTTTGCATGAATATGTTGCAGAGTGTGTTGAACTGGCAGGTCTGATTGCTGCGCACGGAGATACCACGGCAAGCAGTATTGCAAAAGTGGTGAACCAGGCATGTGAAACCTTTGTGTTTGAAGCAATTGATATGCCGATGGATTCTTCTTTTGATGCGACGATCGAGAAAGTAAAGAGTTATCTGGAAGATATCCCGGGGGGAAGAGGACTGATTCTGCTGGTAGATACAGGTTCTCTCAGCAGAATGTATACATTGATCAAAAACAGTCTGTCAGGGGATCTGATGATTATCAATAATGTTTCCACGGCAATTGCACTCGATATCGGAATTAAAATGCTGGGACATAGTTCCTTTACGGAAATTACACAGAGTACAAAGAAACTCTGTAGTTTTGATGTACAGTTTTTTGAAGGCCTTTCACAAGGAAAAAATATTGTCATATCCTGTATGTCCGGAGTGGGAATTGCGGAGAAGATTCAGGAAATGATGAAAAGCGTGTTCGGAGACTGTGGGCTTGATTTTATTACGATGGATTATAAGAAACTGATTCGGGTTTTGGATGAAAATGATGAAAAATCCTTTGAGCAGACACTGTTGATTTTGACGACTTCTTCACTTTCAGAAGGAGTAAAAACTCCATGGCTGAGTATGTATGACGTGTTGGATGGAAGTGGAGAACAGGTGCTGTGGGATTCTTTAAAGACAGTGATCAATCCGGAGCGGTTTGAAGTGCTCAAAAGAGAATTTGTAAAGTTTTTCTCAATGGAAGGTATCGTAAGCCGTCTGCAGTTTTTGAACCCTGCGGTTGTAGTTCAGGAAGTAGAACTGATTTTGATGCGGTATGAACAGTATTATACATTGGAAATGTCGGGGTATGTGAGACTAAATTTGTATATGCACATTGCATTTATGTTTGAACGTCTGATGATCGCACAGGATGATTATGAGGAAGAACAACGGGAATTATCTGAGCAAGAGCAGGAGTTCTATCGGATTTCACGGATTGTATTTGCAGAAGCAGAAAAAAAATACAGAATCAGACTGGATGAATATGAATTGTCGATGCTATACGAATTGTTTAAAAGACTGATTAAGTAGCAAAGAGGAAATTCGATGGGACTGGAACTGAAGGTTGAGCAGAAACAAAGGGTATATCAGAAGCAGATTGAGCAGGCACGCATCCTGCAAATGAATGCACAGGAACTCGCTGTGTGTATTCAGGAGGCAGCATTGGAGAATCCGTTGATTGAACTGGAAGAAATGATGGATGTGCCGATAGAAGAACTGGTGAAGAAGGATGTGCGAGAAACTGATGAAGCAGAGGTATCGGAGGATACCGACTGGAGATATACCGGCGGGCATCAGTCGCCAGAAGACTGGTGGACTCCACAGGGAGGAAAATCGGAAAGTCTTGTTGATATGATACATCAACAGCTGCTGACGATGTCAATTGGGGAAAAAGAAAAGGAAATTGTGGAAAAGTTGGCGGGAGCGTTGGACAGCAGAGGATATCTGGAGATTCCGGTGAAAAAACTGGCAAAATATATACCATGTTCGGTGCAGGAACTTCGGAGTGCATTAGAGATACTCAAATCATTGGAACCGGCAGGAATCGGCGCGGCAGATTTGAAGGAATGTCTGATTCTGCAGTTGAGACGGCAGAAAGACTCCCGGCTTGCGGTTACATTGGTCAAAAATTATCTGGAAGACTTGCCGAAGCATAGAATTTCAGCAATTGCAAAGGAACTGGGAGAGAACGAGGCTGCGGTAAAAGATGCATTTGCCAGAATCAGAACCTTGAACCCAAAACCGGGAAGTATTTTCGGGGAAGGAACAACGGTGCTCTATGTGATACCAGATATTATTGTGTCGGAAGAACATGGAGAATACACAGCGGCATTGAACGAGGATGTGTACCGGAAACTGCGGCTGAATGAATCCTATGTGAAGCTGAAGGATTCTGAGGAATCAGAGGTAAGAGAATATATTATTCAAAAACAGGCGCAGGCAAAGTGGCTGAAAACATGTATTGAACAGAGAAGTCATACACTGCTGAGAATCGCAGATATATTGATAGATTTCCAAAGGACATTTTTAGAGACGGGAAAGGATATGAAACCGCTCAGACAGAAGGACGTTGCACAGATCATGGAAGTGCATGAATCGACGGTCAGCAGGGCTGTAAAAGGAAAATATCTACAGTGTGGCAGAGGTGTCTACGCACTGTCGGATTTTATGCCGAAAGGAATGGAAGAAGTCAGCGGTGATTCTGTAAAGCAGATGCTGAAGAAATTCATTCAAAATGAAGATAAGAAAAAACCACTGAGTGATCAGAAACTGGTAAAGAAACTGGAAGAAGAGGGTGTACAAATATCAAGAAGAACAGTGGCAAAATACAGGATGCAGATGGAAATTCCAGATGCATCCGGCAGAAAAGCAGAGTGAGCTGCGAATCCGAGCTGTTGGCTGAACTGATACCATTTTTTAGGAGTTGTGACATCGGATACTGTCTCCCATGCTTATAATAGTTTCTCGGAATCTCTAGCCCGCTATTTATCTAACTTCTGAGATTCCTTTTTTATTTTTTTCCGTTACTATTCACAGTTGATTATAAATAAGGACACCAACAAATGCAATTGAAATTCGTATTGAAGATTCAAGAGTTGCTCCTGTAATCTCATTTGTAGGTGTATACTAAAATAGAACAAGAAATTTTTAACGAACGAATCCCAAAAATCTTTTTTGGGATTTGTTTGGAAAGGAAAGAGTACCACAGAGGAGCTTACAGCATGGAGGCAACCGGAGCAGAAAAAGGAATGTTTTCAGAAGAAGAACAGTTTTATGCGTATACGGAGCAGTCAGAGGAGTCGGAGGTATCGACAGCTGGCAAAGTGATGTGGAAGACGAATATCATATCAGTGCGGAAGAAGACATCAGATATTCATTTACCATTTGTTAGTTGCAATGAAGATACACAGGATGTATCGATAAATATTGAACTAGAGGAGTAAAAAATATAGAGCAGCTCAAGATTAGTGAATAGTTTTTCATATGATGTTTGTGTTTGCATAATTTGTTCTTACAACAACTATTTTCACATCTAAAAGAAATAGAGGATAATAAAGTAAGAGAGGTTCATGATGTTAAATGTCATGGACCGCTCTTTCTTTAGGGGAAAATTATAAATGTTTCAAATAATTTTCTACATTCTGATACTCAACGCCATTTTCCATGACGGAATCTTCACCACGATAGAGCACACATCGCTTGGTAATCTGACCAAATCTATGACTTGTTTGATTCAGTTTTTCTTCGTCAACTAAGAAGCGAGCTTGCATTGGAACAATTTTCGAGCTGTGTTTTATTTCGTAGCATTCACATGTATTGAGTTTAGCATCGTAAATTACCATATCGTATTCGCCGACAGCAAATTGCAATTTGAAAACACGTTGATGTCTTTTAGTCGATTTGAATGTTTCTAAAAGTACGATGTCTTCCATCATACGACCACGCACTTCTTCCAAAATACGTTCAGAAACTAACATTTTTTCGTGCTCGCTCAATGTAGAGAATAATTCATCTTTTGTCAAAGAATGAACCAATGCCTGTGCCTGGCAATAACGCATGCCTGGTTGCGTGAATAAAATATTCTCTAGTGGTTCAGCACTTGGAATTACCGTTTCTCGTGGAACGTCAACAATCAGGTCAAGTGCTTTCAAATATTCTTTGATTTCCTCTATGTGAGCATTTGTAATACCAATAGATTGTTCTTCTTTGTTGCGAATCTCCAACATATCCATTAATCGTTTGGTTACTGCTTCTGTATCGATTTTATCCAAAATATCTGTACGCTGTTCTGGATTACGATCTCTTCGCAAAACATCAGCAGCTGAACCCAAATCATGAGATTTGAATTTGTCGGTCAGAATACGAATAAGGAAACGATGATTCATATCCTCAATGATTCGATTGATAGCACCTGTTAGTTCACCTGCCTCATAGAGTGATTGGAGATGACGGAAATATCCTCCATCTTGACAACAACTCAGGGAGTGCTGGATATTTTTACAGATTGCGGTATCGATATAACGCCGTGTGGATTCGTCATCACGGAACGAAGCATCCTCTGCAATAACGTCTTTATCATCAAAATCTAGTTCTCCTGCACGAAGTGTGCCGCCATAGCGAATGTACTCGTCAATACTGTCGATACCGAGTAAACGACTATGTTCACGGAATGGAATAAAGGTAGTGTGAATCGTAACAGCTCGATCATAAAGTTCCTGATGAAGCGCAAACCAAAAGCCAAGAGAATCTGTTCCGGATAAAACAATTTTCATACCTTGTGCAGCGTAGATATCAGAGAATAGTGCTGCTGAATCAATAAAGTCGGGCATCAGGGTTACTTCGTCAATAAAAACATATTCATATCCCAGATCAAGGAGTTTGCCCAAATCACGATTCATCGCTGCCATGGTATCGCTCCCTTTCGCTTTGATGTATGCTGATTTTGCGGACTGTGATGGAGTCATTCCTAAAACAGCCTGACGCAGCATTGTTGTCTTTCCTGTTCGTCGCAGACCAAATACCAAGCATACACGATCTGTTTCCTCACTGTTTAAATATGCCTGTAACTGTCTGAAACAATCACGTTTTCCCCAGTTTTTTACACCTTTTGTCAGTGCCAGAAGACGTTCTCCGATAATGACAGAAGTTTCAAAATCTGTAGATTTAGGTGGAACAATAGAACTGTGTTGTTTCAGTTCTTTCAATTCTTCTTGAAGCTGTTTGCGCCTTTCAACACCTGCAAAAACTTCTTCGCGTTCGTTCTTTTTAATGTACTTGCTTTTGCTTTTTCCATTCTCTGTCCATTGCAGATAAGGCTGCTCTTTGCCGTAAATTTTCTTCATGTTGATAGAACCTTGTGGTAAGGATGCTATTTCGTTTTCTAATTCATAAATTCGTTTGTAGATATCCATAATATCACCCCGTTTCTTACAATCTATTATAACCCATTTTAAGAAAAATATCAATGGGTTATAATGGGTTATAACGTTGAAAAATGTGGAAGTGAAACGATCACTTTCGTTGGCTATTCTTGATTACACTTCACAAATCATCTTCCGATAATCTCTCGGAGACATTTTATAAGTATTTAGAAATGTGCGATTGAAAGTTCTCAGACTTCCAAACCCGGCACTGTGGCAGATATCCGTAATGCTACGGTCGGAATGTTGAAGCAGATTACAAGAATAATCCAAACGGATATTGTTTAAGTAAGTATTAAAATTGCAATGGAAAGTAGAAGAGAAGACTCTAGAAAGCGCATAAGGACTGTAGCCCAGATCTTCTGCCATCTGTGTTAACGAAAAATCTTCTCTAAAATGAGCAGCCATATAGGCAACGCTTCGATAAATAATGTCATCGCTGCCTACGGAATTCTTTTCTACCATTTCAAAACAAGGAAGAGTTCTTGCTAAAATCATCTGTGTATAGACCAGCCAAAGAACCTCGCGATGTGGTGTGTCAGGGGCAAGATTCTGCAAAGTACGAAGAAATCCACCAGAGAGTGATGGGGCGCCAATAAATAAACAGCGTGACAAGTATCGGAATCAAACACTTGATAATGGTGAATCAATTCAGGAAATACAATAGCGAAAAGTTGGAAAGGATATGCATGGAGCTTTTCTGAAAAAAACTTTGGAGAAAGAAAAGATAGGTGTTTTAAACTTGATTGAGGATGAGCACTATTTTACCACGTTAGCATTTGTTGCAATTGATGAAAATGGTGAGCGAGAGTTTTCTTTTTCAAGAAAACCAGGTGCAGATACCAAATTACAGGCGGATGAATTGAATTTGGAGTTATTACAGAACTGTAAAATTTTTCACTTTGGTTCCTTATCTTTGACAGCACAGCCTGCACATGAGGCAACAGTAACAGCAGTCTCACATGCGAAAGCAGAAGGGGCATTGATTTCTTACGATCCGAATTATCGAGCTTCTCTTTGGAGCAGCGAAGATGTTGCTATAGAAACAATGAAATCGATGATTTGTTATGCAGATGTGATGAAGATATCAGATGAAGAAAGTTTGCTTCTGACTGGAGAAAAAACTTATGAAGCTGCAGCAGATCAATTCTTACAGATGGGACCGAAGTTAGTTGCTGTTACGCTTGGTAGCGAAGGCGTTTTAATAGCATTTGGAGAACGAAAAGAACGTATTGCAGGATTTCAAGTGAAGTCAGTAGATACTACAGGTGCAGGAGATTCTTTTTGGGGTGGTTTTTTGAGTGCTTACTTGGAATTTAGAAAACCTGTTGAGGAACTATCTTGGAAAGAAATAAAATATTGTGCAGAATACGGAAATGCTACGGCGGCACTTTGTGTGCAGAAACGAGGTGGTATCCCAGCTATTCCGAAAAAAGAAGAAGTAAGTCGAATGATTCGGCGTTAAAATAATGATGATAAACGCCCATCTTTGACAGTTGTAAGGTAACAAAACGGCTACAAACCCAGTAAATGGGTATTGTGGCCGTTTTTCTTTTTGCATCGATATGTACTATATTATTCTTACTTTGATTTTATCTGTTTTGTATTCTTGATGAGGGTTCGCATATCTGATTTACTAATGAATTCATTATCCGTTCTAAAATCAAATATTTTATGTAAGGCATCGGTTAGTTCGGTTCTTGTATAAGAGGGTATATATCCGCTCGCTGTGTTCAGTAGAGTCATTTGCATAGAGCGTAATGTTTCCAATATCTGGTCTGCTGTACAAAAATTGTTGTCTATGATTATGAAGGCAATCAGCTTTTGAAACTAGGTGGAGATGACATATTCGGTGTCAGCTATCCATGGCTGGAAGACATGCAGCTTTTAGATGACGGCTCTCTGTTAATTATGGTGACACAGGAACGAGACGACGGATCAGCAAATGAATTAATGTTTTTTTGTTGCCTGCATTTTCAGACATATGGGACTTGTGGAGGAATTTGGGGAATTTGCATTTTGCATTTAAAAGATATAAAATGAATGTCTACGGAAAGAAAATAAGCGAATTTATGAAGGAGTTAGCGAATGTCAAAAGATGAATATTTAATTACAGATGCGCCTCTTAAAGCGCTGACTGTTTTTGCAATGCCTATGATTTTAGGCAGCTTTTTTCAACAAGTATATAATATGGCTGATTCTATTATCGTTGGTCAGTTTGTTGGCTCATCTGCACTTGCGGCAGTCGGCGCCTGTGCTGCACTTACGAATGTCTTCATTTGTATAGCATTGGGGGCCGGCGTAGGTGCAGGTGTACTTGTGAGCCGTTATTTTGGAGCCAGAGATTATAGTAAAATGAAAACAATTGTGTCAACATCATTGATCAGTTTCCTGATTCTAAGCATACTGCTGGGTGTCTTTGGATTTTGTTTTTCCCATTCGATGATGAGTTTATTACAGACACCTGCTGATATACTGGAGGAAGCAGTACTGTATCTCCGTGTTTATTTTGTGGGATTTCCATTTCTCTTTATGTATAACATCCTTTCAACAATGTTCACTTCGATCGGTGAATCCAAGATTCCATTGGGACTTTTGATATTTTCTTCTGTTTTGAACATTTTTATGGATCTCTGGATGGTGGCGGGACTTGGTTTGGGAGTATTTGGTGCAGCACTTGCAACGCTTATCGCACAGGGGATTTCAGCCGTGTTTTCACTTTTGATCTTCTTTAGCCGGATGCGCCGGTATAAAAGTCATTTTGACTGGTTTGACAGGCATGAATTGTATTCCATACTGCGGATTGCTGTACCTTCGGTTCTGCAGCAGTCTACAGTGTCAATCGGTATGATGATTGTACAGGCAGTTGTAAATCCATTCGGTACACAGGCACTTGCAGGTTATGCGGCAACGATGAGAGTAGAGAATGTTTTTTCATTAATATTTGTATCTATCGGAAATGCAGTCTCACCGTATGTTTCCCAGAATCTTGGTGCAAAGAAAATGGATCGTATCAAAAAGGGATATCACGCGGCACTGGTGTTAGATCTGTGTTTTGCAGTCCTTGCTTTTGTAGTCATTGAAACACTTCATACGCAGATTTCTTCATTATTCCTGGGGAAAGATGGATCCGCCTTGGCATATCAGGTGTCAGGGGATTACATGAGATGGCTCGGTTACTTTTTCATTTTCATGGGTATCAAGATGGCAACCGATGGAGTACTTCGTGGACTTGGAATCATGCGCCCGTTTCTCATCGCCAATATGGTAAACCTTGCGATCCGTCTGGCGGTTGCTTTGATTTTTGCACCCCGGTTTGGCATTGCATTTGTCTGGCTTGCTGTACCGGCTGGCTGGTTTGCAAATTTTCTGATTTCCTATGTGGCACTTAAGAAGAGTTATTGACATATGCTATTTTCCCAATATTTTAGAATTCCTTCCGGCGGATGATAATGAAAAGATGCCGCCCATTGTTCTGACGGTAGATGAATACGAGACAATCCGTCTTTTGGACAAGGAAGGTTATAGTCAGGAACAGTGTGCGGTATTTATGCAGATTGCAAGAATTACGGTCCAGCGTATTTACGAGAACGCCAGGAAGAAGATTTACGGAGGTGTTTCAGGGGATGCGGATGAGGCAGTAAAAGCACTTGTCAATGAAACACTTGATTACAATCCGGATGTAAAGTGTTCTCACCATGAGCACAGCCATGAGGAAGGGCATACATGTGGCGAGCATGGATGCGGAAGCCACAGCTGCCATTAAGAAGAATACAAAAAGGATAATATAAAACTTGGCCAGACACAATATATAGTTGTCGAAACCGAATTCGAGTAAAAAAATGAATCCTTGAAATAAGAGCAAAGACAGCTTGTATTTCAAGGTTTTTTAAACTACCGATAAATTGACGAATAATCGAATATGAAATATAATAATTCTATTCAATACATTTCGAAAAAAATTAAAGAAAGATCTAAAGCCAATATATAGGGAAAATTCTGTGAAAGAGCTTTGGGGTATTATGAAAAGATGTAAAATCCTGAGAACAGAGGGGATGGATGATAAAAAAAAGGATAACATTTATGCTGATTCTCATGCTGGCTGTAACATTGATATCTGGATGCGGGAAAACATTTCTGAGCAGATTATTCAGATCAGATCACGGAGAGTTTACAGAAATCCTTACAGATTTTCTGGATGCGGCAAATCAGAATGATAAGAAGAAAATAGAAAAATTATTTGCAAAAAATGTATCAGGAGAAAAGTTTGAAAAGCAACTGGACAAATTTCTTGAATTTTACAGCGAGACAATAAAAGACGGAACTCTTGATAAGGATAGTATTTTAATGAGAGTAACAGGAAGTCAGGACAGAAATCTTTATCGTATAATGGATTCAGGTGTAAAAATAACAAAAGGAAATCAGACTTATTATATTTATATGGAGGTTGTCACGGCGGATAAGGAACATCCGGAAAATAAAGGAATCCAGATTATTGATCTGGCTACAAAGAAGGCGTATAATGACAGATATTTTCTTTGGCATTCAAAACAAGGAATCTATACACAGGAGAAATCCTGTGAAGATTATCAGACGATGCTTATATATGGAAATCTAAGAGAATATTATCCGGTTGACAGAGAGCTTTCGGCTCAGTATTTTACAGATTTTATAAAGCGAAGTACAGATTATAAAGAACTTCAAGCTGAGATTGGAAAGCCAAATGGAGAACTTACAGAAGATGAGATATTGTTTTTGAAATTACGCAGGGAGTGGATGAGAAGACGTATGTGACCTGTGAGACTTGTGGAGATGAGATTATCAGAATAAAACTGGTAAATGAAGAAGAGGTGCTTGAGACAATTTATGAAAAAGATTTGGAAAATGATTAAAACGAGAAGGAGGGATTCTCATGAAAGTAACAGGATGTAAAAAGATCTATAATGCAGAAAACATCATGGAAGCAGAGATGCTGGTAGAAATGTTAAAAGAAAATGGAATTGCTGCATTCACACAGGAACCAAGTTCAAGTGTAGCGGCATATGGAGTTGCCGGATTTGGAGTATACGGCGTTGATATCTGGGCAGAGGCGGATGAAGCAAAAAAAGCAGTGCAGATTATAGAGGAGATTGAAAAATCTCTGGATACAGAGAATGCGGAATAAAAGAATACAGAGAATTATTGATTATCTGAGACATGGTGGACGAATCGGGAAACTGGCCGGGATAGCTGCCGGCGCACTGGGGATAAAACCGATGATTACATTAAAAGAAGGGGAAATCTTCAGTTCCGGACTGGCAAGAAACCGTATCAAATCTATGAAAAAGGTTGTAGATATGACGAAAAATTATCTGGACGAGATTGATGCAAAACCTGGTGAATATGATTTTTGTATCGACTATGATTATGACTATGATGAGGCAGTCAGATTCCGTGAGATGATAAAGGACCTGATAAAAGAACGGCTTGGAATCGATGAGATTGGAATCTACCAGATCGGAGCAACGATTGGTGTGCATACAGGACCGTATCCGCTTGGTGTCGGAATTATTAAGAAGGCAGAAGTTTAAGCAGTTGAAAAAGCGGAATGGGTAGATGGTGGAGAGAGGCCGATGCCCATAATCAGCGAAAATAGAATATGGATAGATAAAGATACCTGAGAAGAGAACTCTTTTTGGGTATTTTTTAACATAGTTGGTAATTTTATACCCCATCTGATGTTATAAACTATAGCTATAAAAGGGAAAACAGATCATTTATTTTCAAAGAAATGGAGGAACTGGCAATGAAAGGTTTTAACACAGGTGACGGTTATATGGGAATGGTAGATGGTGAATATATCTTATTTGCCAGCGAAGCGGATTATTATGATTATGTGAATGATTAAAAAACAGGAAATATCTGGAATATATTTCCAACGCATGTGCTATACTGAACTTAATTAACCAGAAGGAGAAGTTCTATGCAGGTATCAGATAAATTAATCAAGCCGCTGACAGAAGCAAAATATTTGAATGCCGACAACGTAAGCAGATACCGCTGTATCATGCGTATCTTTTTCGAGCATTATGAGAAATTAAAATACTGGCTGTATCAGGAAGAGGTCTATGAAGAGATGATACAGGACCCGCTTTTTGCGGATTACAGACCGGAACAGTGCCAGCAGGATCTCACCATGCTGACAGAGTGGAAGAACCTGAATACAATCCAGGATACAAAAAAGGTCGCATCCATCGAAGAATTCAAGAACAAAAAGTACCGGTATCAGATGACAGAGTACAGTGTGGAGATAGAGCGTCTGGTGATCCGGTTAGAGAATCTGTTCATCGAGGGAGCATCATTAGAACCGACACTTCTGGAGCGCATAAGGAGAAGCGTAGAGCGTTTTCCGGACATGGCAGGAAAAGATAAGAATGAAGTATACACATGGTGGACAGATCTGAATAATGATTTTGTCCGGTTGAATCAGAATTATCAGGATTATATCAGGGATCTGAACAGCGTCCGGGCAGAAGAGATGATGCATACGAAAGAATTTCTGGTGTTCAAGGACCGGCTGATCGAGTATCTGCGAAGCTTCATTAAAGGACTGCAGAGAAATGTCGGAGTGATCGAAGAAAATCTGCGTTTACAGAACGAAGAACTGAAAAAGCATGTATTTGAAAAAGTTATAGATTATGAATTGTCAATTCCGCGTATGGAGATAGAAATCTCGAAAGAAATGATAGAGCAGAAAGTCAAGGGACGATATCAGAGCATCTATGACTGGTTCGTGGGAAATGAAGGACAGGAGAACGAAGCGGGAAAACTTTTTGATGCCACCAATGATATCATCCGAAGGATTACAAGATACGCTGCACAGTTGAGCGAAAAGAATGCACTGGGTGCGAATAGAAAAGAGGAATACCGGAAAGTAGCAGAATTGTTCTTACGGTGTCAGGATGTGGAAGAGGCGCATAAGATGTCGGCAATGGTATTCGGCATGGAATGTCCGCAGCATCTGGCAGGAGATCTGATCCGTGAGACAGACAGCATGAACATCGGAGTCTATGAAGAGCAGCCAATGGAGATTACGCTGAAACCGAGAGTGCGTACATACCGAGAAAAATCCCGGAGAAGTGCCATCCGTGAATCAGCAGAGCAAAAGCAGGAAACAAGACGTAAGTTGCTTGAGAAGCAGAAAAAAGAGACGGAAAAACTACAGGCGTTGGAAGTAGATGGAAAGATATGTTTTGACAAACTGCCTGTATTGGAACCTAGAATTCGCGAGATTCTTTTGAAATGGTTGTCAGATGCCATGGAATCTGCAGATTTTTCGGCAAGGACAGACGATGGAAGAAGATATATATTGGACAGAAGTCAGGCAGGAGAAAACTGTGTAGTACATTGTGAGGATGGAAACTTTACAATGCCGAAGCTGTCCATTGTATTTCAGGAGGAAGAATGATGAAGGAGCTGGAGGTTCTTTTAAACAAAAGATGGGTATTAAAATCCAGAGACAAAGAAACGTATTATAAAATAAGAGATGCACTCGGAGAACTTCGGAAATTTACTACAGAGAAGATGGGATGTCAGATCATTGATAATTCTCTTCTGATCAAGATGGAGAAGATTCCGGTAATCCCGGAAAGCTTCATGGGCATCCAGAAATTTTCGTCAAAAGAAGAGTATGCTTATCTATGTATCCTGCTGATGTTTCTGGAAGACCGGGATGCACAGGAGCAGTTTATCCTGTCACAGCTGACGGAATATATCACGGCAAACCTGCCGGGTGATATTTCGGACTGGACGTTATATACGAATCGGAGAAAACTGATCCGTGTGCTGAGATTTGCGGTAGATCAGGGAATAGTCGATGTCACAGATGGAAAAGACGAAGCATTCATGGATGATGAGGCTGGAGAAGTACTCTATGAAAATACAGGTGCATCCAGATACTTTATGAAGAATTTTTCGAAGGATATTATGGAGTATACGAAACCGGAAGATTTTCGGGAAAGTGACTGGTTCGAAGTGGACGAAGACCGTGGATTTGCAAGAAGACACAGAGTCTACAAAAGACTGATCTTTGCGCCGGGCATGTATAAAGAAGATGGATCGCCGGAAGATTTTGAATATCTGAAGTATTATGGACGGAGATTGAGCGAAGAACTGGAACAGATCTTCGACTGTCAGGTGCACATTCACAGGGGAAGTGCGTATCTGTTATCCGGGGATGACTGTAGAATGGGAACAGTATTTCCGGGTAATAATTCGATATCCGATATTTTACTTCTGTGTTTTGGCGAAATACGAAAGAAGATTGAGAATGGCGAATGGAAGACGGCAGCGGATGAAAGTTGTCTTACAGATCGGATCGAGTTTGAAAATCTGATAAAAGATGTGAAACAGGAATATGGAAGTGGATTTTCGAAAAATTATCGTGAGATGCCGGAAGGAGAATTTGTAAAAAGTGTGATCGATGCAATGGAATTGTGGATGTTTATAAGGAAGGAGAAGGCAGCTCATCAGATTAAGATCTGCCCGCTCACAGGAAAGATACAGGGAAGCTATCCGGAGGATTATACGGGAGGAAGAAATGATGAATAGTAGATGGCAGGCAAATAAGATCGGACTGATTAATTTCTGGTATTATGATGAACAGGAATTCCCGTTTGTAAAAGGAAGGATGCTTCTTCGTGGATCGAATGGATCGGGAAAATCCGTAACCATGCAGAGTGTGGTACCGCTTCTTCTGGATGGCAATATGAGCCCGGAACGATTGGATCCATTCGGTTCCAGAGACCGTAAGATGAGCAGTTATCTTCTGGAGGAAGATGATGGACGCGAGGAGCGGACCGGTTATCTGTATCTGGAATTCAAAAGGCAGGACAGTGACACATATCTGACGATCGGTATGGGAATCCGGGCGAGAAAAGGGAAAAATTTGGACAAGTGGTATTTTAGTCTGACGGATGGAAGACGGGTAGGAAAAGATTTCTTCTTATATAAAGACACAGGAGAAAAAGTCACACTTTCCAAAAAAGAACTGGAGAACAGGATTGGGACAGGCGGCCGTGTTATTGACAGACAGGCCGATTACATGGAGTATGTCAACCGCCAGATCTTCGGATTCGAGACGGCAGAAGAATATAAGGAAATGATAGACCTTTTAATCCAGCTCAGGACACCAAAGCTTTCCAAGGATTTCAAACCATCCGTGATCAATGATATTCTGAGTGATTCGCTTCAGCCATTATCGGATGATGATCTGCGTCCGATGTCTGAAGCAATTGAAAATATGGATACCATGAACATGAATCTGAAGAATAGAAAAGAAGCAAAACAGGCAGCAGAGAAGATTCAGGGAGTATTTTCAAAATATAATCAGAAATTATTATATGAAAAAGCAGAGCGGTATGAACAGGTAGAAATCAAATTAGAAAATGCCAGGACACAGCAGAAAGAGCAGGAAAAGAAATTATCCGAGTGCAGACAGAATATCGAGAAGCTGCAGGCAGAACATCAGGAACTGGATGCAAAACATGAGTCCATGGAAAAAGAACGGGAGTCCCTGAATAAAAGTGATGCTGTAGCATTAAAACGAAGAGAAGCAGAAGTGACTACAGAATTAGAGGGGCAGCAGAAAAATCTAAGAGAAAAGCAGCATTTTCTTGAACTGAAACAAGAGCAATATCAGGATGCACAGAATCAGATCAAAGCAGAAGAAGACCGGAAGTATGAGAAAGAAAAAGAACTGGAAGAACTCATAGAAGAGATGCAGGACGAGGCAGATATCATGGCTTTCGAAGAACATGCATTTATGAAAGAAGAACTGGAAAAGCATCCGGAAGAACCATATAAGTTCGAATTACATCAGCAGCAATATGAGCATACGAAAGAAAAAATCAATGAAGGAACAGAAATCCTTGCAGAGACGGATCGTCTGGAAAGACAGAAAGACGACCTGATCAAAGAAAGAGAAAAAAAGATCCGTGAACTGGATACGCTTCAGAGAAAAGTATCAGAACTGGAGGCTGTGTTTGTACAGACACAGAATGAATGGAAAGAAGCTCTATATCAGTGGAATGGTGCGAATCGGGAACTGGTACTGGAAAAAGAATTACTAAAAGAGTTAAGCACATTTGCAGAAGCTTATGAAGAGACATCTGATTTTGCAGAGGTTCGTCAGAAGATTGCAGATGTGTGGATCGGGAAAAATGCGGATGTTGAATCTGGGATTTCTTCGAACAGGGCAGAGAAAGAAACAGCAGAAAAAGAACTAGAAGAAGTGAAAGCAGAACTGACGGAATGGGAGAATCAGAAAGAACCACAGCCGGAGCGCTCGGAAGCGGTCATCCGTAACCGTCAGAGATTGGATGCACTTGGAATTCCGTACCAGGAGTTTTATAAAGTTATAGAGTTCGGAGACAATCTGGATGAAGAAGATTGCAACCGGCTGGAAGAAGCATTATTGAAAATGGGAATTCTGGATGCGCTGGTGATTGATGAACAATACAAAGAGCAGGTTCTGCATTTGAAACAGGGATGTGAAGATCATTATCTGTTTAGCTGCAAAAATGTTCAGAAAGAGCTGCAACCAGGAAAGAGTCTGTTAGACGTACTGGAACTGAACGAAGAAGTCAATGACATTTTCTCAAATCAGCGGTTGACGGGAATTCTTGGAAGTATTGCATATGATAACGAAAGTATAATTACGATTGCAGAAGACGGTACCTACCGGATGGGAGTACTTGCAGGAACGGTAACCGGAGAATATGAGGCCGGATTCCTTGGAACAAAGGCCCGTGAAAGACACAGACAGGCAAAGATGGAAGCCTGCAGACAGAGAATCGCAGGGCTGGAAGAAGTATTACAGCAACTGGAAGAAATGTATCGGAAGTTATCCGAAAGAAAAGTCATTCTCAGACAGGAATATGAGAATCTTCCAAAAGATACAGATATGCGGGAAGCCCTTCAGATGATGCGTGCGGAGGAACGGGCATGTGAACAGATCAGACGGGAAAGTGATAAATTAGAAGAGAGGATCCGTGAACTGCTCGAAATATTAAAAGAGAAGAAAAAGAAAGCACTGGAAATTGCGGATTCTCTGTATCTGACCTGTTCTTATGAAGTATTCAAAGAAGCAAAAAGTGCAGCGGAAGAATATGGAAAGCATCTGATTAGTCTGATTGCAGCACATGAAATGTTCCTCAGAAGCCTGGAATATCTGAAAGAGAGGAAAGAACATCTGGAAGATCTGGATGCAGATATGGAACAGATCCGGTATGATCTGTTCGAGATTCAGAAAGAACTCCGGAGAAAGACGGAAGAACAGACCTCTATTCAGGAACAATTACGTCTGACCGATTACGAAGAAATCAAAGACCGTCTGGACGCATGCATCAAGTGGCTTCAGGAATATCCAGAAAGACTGCGCATATGTGTAAGCAGACAGACGCATGAAGAAGACGAAGTCGGACAGCTGACCCTGCGTCTGGAAGAGGGTCGGAAGAGAATTGAGGAATATGAAAAGAAGACGGCATATTTTTCAGAATGTTATGAGCAGGAGAAGAGTCTGCACTATGTGGAAATACCGGAAGAGATACCGGATGATGCCGGACATGTACGGAGCTATCTGGAGTCTGACGTGAAAACACTGGATAAAGACAGTGTGATCCGTGATCTGAATAAAGTATATTTTGAAAATAGAGGATTTCTGACCGATTATCATCTGATGCAGAATGAATTATTTGCAGAAGCAGAGCAGACAGAATTCCCGGCAAAACGACTGGATATTTCGGCCAGATACCAAGGGGTAAAGATATCATTTTCAAGTCTCCTTACACATCTGGAAGAAGACATTGAAGAACTGGAGAATCTGATCAAAGACGGTGACAGGGAACTGTTCGAAGACATTCTTGCCAATACGGTAAGCCGGAAGATCCGTGGAAAGATCAATGCATCCAACACATGGGTACAGAAGATGAATTCCCTGATGAATGGGATGAATACATCCAGCGGTCTGAAACTCAGCCTCAGATGGAGAAGTAAGACGGCAGAACAGGAAGACCAGCTGGATACAAAAGAACTGGTGGATCTGTTAAAAAAAGATTACCGTCTGATGAGCGAAGAAGAAGCATCCCGGCTGTCGGCACATTTCCGTTCAAAAGTAGCAGAAGCGAGAAGGAATGCAAGAGACAGTGCCGGAATGATATCCTTCTATCAGATTATGAAAGATACACTGGATTACCGTAAATGGTTTGAATTCCAGCTGTTCTCACAGAAGAACGGAGAACGCCAGAAAGAACTGACGAACAGTGTATTCGGAACCTTCAGTGGCGGAGAAAAAGCGATGTCCATGTATGTACCGTTATTCTCTGCGGTTGTAGCGAAGTATCAGGGAGGCAGAGAAGATGCACCAAGACTGATCTCGCTGGATGAAGCATTTGCCGGAGTGGACAATAAGAATATCCGCGATATGTTCCGTCTGATGACAGAGTTCGGGTTTGACTTTATTATTAACTCGCAGGTTCTGTGGGGCGACTGTGATACGCTGGATGCACTGGCAATCTATCAGCTGATCCGCCCGGGTAATGCAAAATTCGTGACGGTTATGCCGTATCTGTGGAATGGAAAGAAGAAAGAATTGTTGGAACGTGAAGAGGAAGTAGAGCAGAGAGGAAGAGAGATTAGACAGACAGTAGAATAGAGGAAAGACAAGATTAGACAGGCAGCAAAATAAAAAGGTATCAGAATCAGACAGATAGCAGAAAAGGGAAAGCAGGATAGTTGAAAAATACAGTTAGGGATATGGAGAAAAGGTTAAACGGCGATGTGTGAGAGTAATCAAGAAAAACTTGAGATAATAAAAAAAGAATGTCTGGAATATTTCCACCAAAGTCCAGTTTGGAAAAAGGTTCTGAAAGGGTTCCGCAAAAAATATAGTTCTTATGGAAGGTTCGGTGGAAAAGTAGTTCTAAAGAATCTGAAATCACAGGACATCGAAGAACTGGAGGGGTTCTTTGGTAAGTCTTTTCATGGGCAGAAAAGTGTAACAGTGTCTGCAGAGAAATTCCGGCAGGCACTGGAAGCAAGCCGTTATAAAACTATTACACCAGAGTGTCTGCTGGAGAACTTTTTTGAAGAACCCTTGCGTGGAAAACAGGAACAGAAACTTTTGAGAGAACGGGAAAAAGAGAAAATCTGGCAAAAGTTTTTGAATGACTATAAAGGAACTGCGATAGAGAGGGCGGCAGAATTACTGAGGAATATTGTTAAAGACAGTGACAGTCAGGAACTTGCAGAATGGGATCGTACGATGCGGCTTGGATCAGAGATGTATAATCATTTGCCATATCGTCAGGATAATAAGCTGTATCTGGCTGTATTTGCAGCTATGTTGACGGGAAATCCACATGCATTTGACAATGGAACTGCAACGGGAAATTTCCTGTATCAGATTATCCAGATGGATCTGGAAATCAGAGAAATTAAGATAGAGTCATCGGAGATATTTCCGGCTTATAAGCGTCAGAAAAGTTATCTGATGGCCGGAATTATGCTGGATGATATATCAAATTATGCAATGTTATATCAGGTACAGGCGGTCAAGAAAGATGGAAATCTTCATAAAGGCATGGAGGGATTTGCGAGTGAGCAGCATATTGTACAGGTCCCGCTTGCGGTGATTACGGAGTGGGAGTCGCTTCATTGTCCACAAGATGAGATCTACATTGTGGAAAATCCGTCTGTTTTTGCGGTATTGTGTGGAAAAGAGAAATCAGGGAACGTAAGAAGAGCATATATGTGCATGAATGGACAGCCAAGACTGGCAGGTCTGATGGTGTTGGATCTATTTGCAAAGTCTGGAATTCGGGTATATTATGCGGGCGACCTTGATCCGGAAGGACTACTGATCGCACAGAAGTTATCACAGTATTATAAAGGAGAATATAATTACTGGCATATGGAAATGGCGGATTATGAGAAGTGCAGGTCCGAGGAAATGATATCGTCGAAGAGGATGAAGATACTGGAGCGGATTACGGATGAGAGATTGAAGCCGGTGGTGGAAAGGATCGAAGAGTATGGGGCTGCCGGGTATCAGGAGATGTTGATTATTCCAAGTGTATAGAGAAAAACAGTGAAAAGATGTTGTTTGATTCATAATGTTCATGTGATATACTAGTCTTAACTTTTATAATTAAAAAGATAGATGAGGAAAAAAGAAATATGGCGAGTAATTGTCAGATTCCGACTCCGAAAACGTATGTAATTCAAATGTTGGATTATATAGGGTATACGGATAAGCTTTTCGGAAAAAAGGTTCTAGAAAATTCGTGTGGGGAAGGAAATATTTTATTAGAAATTGTAAGGCGTTATGTCGAAAGCGCAAAAAAAGAAAATCGTGCACCTTACGAAATAAAAGAAGGACTAAAAAAAGATATCATTGCTTATGAAGTAGATGAAGAATGTATAATATTATGTAAAAAAAGATTGAATGAAGTTATTCAAAAATATGGAATAAATGAAGTAGAGTGGAATATTCAAAATAAAGATTTTTTAAAAGAGAAAATAGAGCATAAATTTGATTATATTATAGGAAATCCACCTTATATTACGTATCATGATATGAAAGAAGATCAGAAAGAGCTATTAAAGAAAAATTATAAAACTTGTAAAAAGGGACGAAGTGATTATTGCTATGCATTTATAGAAGCAAGTATAAATGCATTAGCAGTTAAAGGGAAAATGATTTATTTAGTTCCATACAGTATTATGACTAATAAATTTGCAGAAGAATTAAGAAAATTTATACGACCTTATATGACTCAAATATATGATTACAGAACAATAAAAATATTTCCTGATGCAACAACTTCTTCTGTTATTCTTGTTTGTGAAAATGAGAAGGATAGGGGGACGATTCTATATCATTTAGTAGCAAAAGAAAAAATATTAGAAATTCCAAAAGAACGATTGGGGAAAAAATGGATTATTTTAGGAAAGCAAAATATCAGTGGAAAAAGATTTGGAGAATATTTTGAAGTGAAAAATAGTGTTGCAACATTGTATAATAAAGCTTTTGTTCTGAAGGAATATGAATATAAAGATCAGGAGTATATTGTTGGTGACTATAGGATAGAAGATGTGCTAGTAAGGGATGCGGCTAGTACAAAGAGTTTAAAGAAAAGAAGGGATAAGATTATATTTCCGTATCAGATTGTAGAGGGAAAAAGAGTAGATTATACGGAAAAAGAATTTATAAAAAAATTCCCAAAAGCAACGGAGTATTTTAAACAATTTAAAGAAGCGTTAAGAAATAGAAAAGCAGATGAAAACACAAAATGGTTTCAATATGGACGAAGTCAAGCTATTACAAAAGTAGAAGGAGAGAAGATAATTATTCCAATGGTAATTACTAAGAAAGTTCATGCTTATAGAGCTGGACGCGAGGCAATTCCATATGCGGGATATTTTATTAAATGTAAAGCTGGTAGTGAGTTGACGTTAGAAGATGCAAAAAGTGTTTTGGAAAGTAGAAACTTTTATGAATATGTAGAGATATGCGGGACCCCTACAACACCGACTTCATATAGAATTTCAGTAGATGATATTAAAGATTATATGATAATAAGAGATGAGGATTAAATTATGACGAAAGTACCATTTAATGTAGATGCATATACTGCTCGGCTAATAGGACGTGAAAATGTGTCTAAATTAGAAGGTGCGGTTGTTGAGTTGATAAAGAATACATATGATGCAGATGCAACGTGTTGCATATTATATTATGATGAAAAAAAAGATATATTATATTTAGCTGATAATGGAAACGGAATGACAGAAGAAATTATAAGAAATCATTGGATGACTATAGGTCGATCTTCCAAAAAAAATAGTTTTGTTTCTCAAAAGGGGCGTATACAGACTGGTGAGAAAGGAATTGGACGTTTTGCGTTAGATCGTATAGCGGATAATTGTCAGATGCTTACCAGCACTGAAAAAGATGAAAAAAAATTATTATGGACGGTGGATTGGAACTCATTTTCAACGGGGAAAAATATTACCGAAATAGGGGCAGATTTGGATATAACGACAGAGAAGTTTGAAAGTTTTTTTGAAAATTGTACGAATTCTCATGTTATTAATTTAATAAAACAAAACTGGGGAAAACATGGTACGGTATTTAGATTGACGAATCTTAGAGAACAATGGAGCGATGAATTACTTAATACGATACGTGAAAATTTATCGTCATTAATCCCATATGAATTATCATCTGTTTATAAAATATATTGTTTTGGAAATAATAACACGGAAAAAGATGCAGAAGTGTTTAGTGATTTAGATGCTTTTTCATATGATTATAAAATAGAATTTAAGGTTTTGGATAATTCTGAAGTGAAGGTTAAATTGTGGCGTAATGAGTTTGAATTCGGACAGAATGAAGATATAGTATTGCAAAAAATGGCATTGCTAGAAGAAAAAGAATATTTTTATAATATGCCGAAAGAGGATACATATTCTTTTCAAGATATTGTCCCTAAAGTGAGTGACAGGGAAAGAAAAAAATTAGGAGTATTTAGGGGAGTTTTATATTTTGCTAAAAAGTCGCAGACAAAAAGAGATAGGGAACGTTTCTATCAAAAAGATATTACTGGAAGAATAGATATAAGAGACTCTTTTGGAGGAATAAAGCTCTATAGGGATAATTTTCGAGTACGACCATATGGAGATCCAAAATCATCAGCATATGATTGGCTACAATTATCGAGAAGAAAAGCAGGTTCTCCGGCAGGTGTTGCAAGTAAAGGTGTGTGGCGTGTTAATGCTGATCAGATGTTGGGCTCTATATTTATCTCAAGAATGAATGTTGCATTGCCGGATCAATCGAATAGAGAGGGAATTGTTGAAACACCAGAATTTCGATTATTACAGGAATTTTTAAAAGGAATTTTAGAAATATTGGAGAAAGATCGACAATATGTAATGCGAAAATTAGCAGAACTTTATGATAGAGAACACCCGGTGGAAAAAATACAGAATGAGATTAACCGTAAAGTAGAAAAGCAAGAAGAGATTAATAAAAAAATAAAATCGAAGAATTTTACAGAGGAACAAAAACAGAGCTTATTAGAAAAACATGAATCAGTTAATGCAACAGATGCAAAAGCGGCATTGGATGCAAAAGATGAGCAAATTGAAGAATTAGAAAATGAAATAAAGATGTTGCGGGCATTGGCGACAACAGGAATTGTAACCAATACATATATTCATGAATTTAAGACTTTATCCCATAAACTTAGCATGAAAATAGTAATGGCAAAAGAGGCTATTGAAAAAGATAGAGATATGGAAAGTGCTGCTGCATATATTAATCAAGCGAATGAAGTAAGAAAGGGCTTTAATTCGTGGTTTCAAGTTACAATTGAATCAGTAAAAAAAGATAAAAGACGAAGAAGAAAAACAGATATTACAAGAGTTGTTTTAGATACCGTAGAATCTTGGAATAAAACTTTGGCGGATAAGCATATAGAGGTAATCTTTTTGGGAGATTGTCAGAAAAAAATATATATGCGTTGTTTCCCATACGAAATAGATACAATTTTTTCTAATTTAATAACAAATAGTACTGCATCATTTGAAAAAGTCAGGACAGAAGAGAGAAAGATTTATATTGATATAAAAGAAGACGATGCCAATATAAGAATTGACTATTCGGACACAGGAGTTGGATTAGATCCGATATATAAAAAAAATCCAGAGAAAATATTGGAGGTATTTGAAACTGATAAAAGAAATTCCAACGGAGAAAAAATAGGTACAGGTATGGGATTGTGGATTGTAAATAATACAGTGCAAGATTATGATGGGAAAATTGATTTGTCAAGAAATATAAAGGAAGAAAGAGGGTATTATATTACTATATTTCTAAAAAGAAGGGAGAAAAGTGAAAAATGTATAGAATAGGGATTATAGATGATACCGATGAATTATTAGAAGATTATGTAGTTCGTTTGAGAAGAGAGGATATTGGATTATTAGTTGCGCCTGAAGGTACAATGGAAGATATCAAGATATGGATTGTACAAGAGAAGATAAAATGTCTTTTGATTGATTATCAATTATCCTCAAAATATGATTTTAATGGAACACAGTTAGCATTTTATTTGGAAGATGCATTACAAGGATTACCATATCTAATACTTACAAGTTATCCAGAAGATTCTGTAGACGAAAGATTAGTTGTAAAAAATGCGATATGTGACAGAAGTATAATGGATAAAACAGGAGAGGAATTTAACGATTTCTGTGATCAATTAAAACAAATGACAGAAGTATATGATAATACAATAAAAAAATATAAGGAAAAATATGAAGGGTTAATAAAGAAAAAACAGGAAAGAGAATTGTCGTCTGATGAAGAAGAGGAATTAATGGATGTTTTTCGCATTTTGAAGTCTTATAAAGAGATAGATGAAATACCAGCAGAGATGTTGAAGTCCTCTTTTAGTGGAAAGATGGATTTGATATTAGGGCAGCTGGATATTTTATTAAAAAAGTAATAGAGGTGTTACATTGAGAGTACATGGCGATAAAATTATAAAACGACGATCAGAAATAAAGAAAAAATCGGATTATCATGATTATTTACCAGAGTTGCGTGAGGACTTTCAGTATATGTGCGGGTATTGTGGAAAACTGGAGGAAATTACTAGAAATGCATTTGAAATAGATCATTTTGTCCCAAAGAAATATGATAAATCTCGAAAAAATGATTATAGTAATTTGGTATATTCCTGTTATGTATGTAATCGAAAAAAATCTTCTAAATGGCCATCTGGAAATGCTAAAATACAGTTCGTAAATGAGAATGGATTTGTTGATCCAGCGTTGCGGGAATATGATAAGCATTTAGAAAGAAAAAGTGATGGTAGTATTTATGGAAAGACAAAAACAGGAAAATATATGGAGGAAGCATTTGAATTTCGATGGAGACCAATACGAGAAATTTGGCAAATTATGCAATTGGTTAAGAAAAAGAAATTATTGAGGGAGAAAATGCAGACACTTCAATCAGATGAAATGAAAGATTACATAGCTATGGATGGACTACTGGAGGAGTTGGAAAAAATAATGTTTGAAAATAAAGAATGATAAGAGAAGCACTTGAAAATAAAGTTTTTTAGGTGCTTTTTGAAATATTGAAATAAATGAATCGATTATATATTTGTTTGTAGACGAAGTCTATTATTTGATTGACTAGATGTTAGAGCCCGCTTGAAACAGCCAATGTAAGACCAACAGAATCAACCAATCTGAGACCGACAGAAAAAGCCAATTACTGTCCAATAGAAATGACCATAACGAGTAGGCTTCAGCAGAACATCTTCTTGTTCTGCTTGATTACTTTATACAATTGGCTGAAACTGTGTCAATGGGACATATTTGCCGGCGTAGCCCTTGCCATTGATTCAGATTGAAGGCTGTGGTAAGCAAATGATATGCTAGTTTCATCAGATATAATTTTATGAATGGTTATTTCCAGGGATCTCCAATTGGCTGTTTCTTCCGGACTCTGAATGGTTAATTTCTCCGGGCTCTAACATAGAAATAAGAAAATTAAAATGAAGATAAGAATGAGTGAAATATGTGTACAATAAATTTCCCTTATCATGATATACTTTACTTATATCACGAAAAGGGGAATACTTATATGCCAAAAGGAACAAATCAAAAGCTAAAATTATACCGTCTCGCACAGATCATGCTAGAAAATACAGATGACGAACACTATATTACCATGCCGGAAATCATGGAAGAACTGGGAAAATACGAAGTGACCGCAGATCGCAAAACAATCTATGCAGATCTGCGTGATCTGTCTGTACTCGGGATCGAGGTAGAGGGCGAATCCATCGGCAACCGCTATCATTACCGCGTAGTCAACCGCCCATTCGAACTGCCGGAATTAAAGCTTCTGGTAGATTCCATCCAGTCTTCCAAATTCATTACAGAGAAGAAGACCAACACACTGATAAAAAAGCTGGAAAAGCTGGTCAGCAAATACGATGCACAGAGGCTGCAGCGACAGGTGTATGTATCCGGAAGAATTAAGACGATGAATGAAAGCATCTATTATACTGTCGATGCAATCCACAATGCGATTTCTGAAAATAAGAAGATCAAGTTCCAGTATTTCCAGTGGAATGTGAAGAAAGAGATGGAACTGCGTCACGGAGGAGCGTGGTATCATATCAGCCCGTGGGGATTGTCCTGGGATGATGAGAATTATTATATGATCGGATATGATACGGAGGCGCAGCTGATCAAGCATTACCGGGTGGACAAGATGCTGCATATCCGGATGTCGGATGAATCCCGTGAGGGAAAAGAACACTTCAAGAAGCTGGATATGGCGGATTATGCCAAGAAGAGTTTCGGAATGTTCAGGGGAAAGGAAACGTCTGTAAAGATGCTGGTAAATAACAGCCTTGCGGGCGTGATCATTGACCGGTTTGGGAAAGATGTGATGATGATTCCGGAAGACGAGGATCATTTCCGGGTGAATGTGGATGTGCATGTGAGCAAACAGTTCCTGGGATGGGTATTCTCGTTGGGGGAAGCAGTTAAGATCATTGGACCGGATGAGGTTGTGGAGCAGATGCGGGGAGAGGCCCGGAGGCTTATGGAGCAGTATGGGGAGTAGGAAATGGATTCTGAAATAGCAAAACAAGAACATGATTGTAAACTAGCTTAAAAAATAAGTTGACAATCAAAGCGAAATACGATAAATTGTTAACCATAAACTAAAAGGAAGGTTAACAATTTAATGAACACAAAAACAAAAAAATTATCCACCGTAAGTATGGTATTATGCGGAATGTTCGCGGCGCTGGTTGCCATAGGAGCATTTATCCAGATCCCGGTTCCATATATGGATTATTTCACACTTCAGTTCTTTTTCGTACTGCTTGCAGGATTGATTCTGGGGGCTGATAAGGGAGCAATATCTGTAGGGTGTTATGTATTACTGGGACTTGTCGGAGTACCAATCTTTGCAGCAGGCGGAGGAATCGGATACATATTCCGGCCAAGCTTTGGTTATCTGGTCGGATTCATTGTAAGCGCATATGTAACCGGAAAAGTATGCGAAAAGCTGAAAGCAAGTTACAAGAACTATCTGCTTGCATGCCTTGCAGGATTTGTTGTGACGTATGCGATCGGAATCGTGTATAAATTCATAATCTTGAACTTTTATGCACATACACCGGCAACGCTGGGCGTGATCTTTTTGTCCTGCTTCCCATTAGATATGCCTGGAGATTTTGTATTATGTCTGCTGGCAGCCGGTGTGGGACTTAGAATGCGGAAAAGCGGATTTAATCTGAGTTAATAAAAAAGGGGCATGAGATTATGGCAAAAGGAATATTTGTGACGGGCACAGGCACAGATGTAGGAAAGACGTATGTCACAGCATTAATCGTGAAAAAGCTGGCGGATGCAGGAATCCATGCAGGCTATTATAAGGCCGCCTTATCAGGCGCAGAGTCCATAGAAGAAAGTGACGCAGGCTATGTAAAGAAGATTGCCGGTATCACACAGGAAGACAGCAGTTTACTGTCATATCTGTATCAAAATGCGGTGTCTCCGCATCTGGCTGCCAGAATAGAAGGGAATCCGGTTGATCCGGAAACGGTAAAAGCAGATTTTGACAGGGTAAAGAAAGAGTACGATTATGTCACGGTAGAAGGAAGCGGCGGCATTGTATGTCCGATCCGCTGGGATGAAAAACATGAAATCCTGCTGGAAGACATTGTGAAAATGCTGCATCTGAATACTCTGGTGATCGCAGATGCCGGACTTGGCACGATCAATGCAGTTGTCCTGACGGTAGAATATGTCCGGAATCACGGAATGGATGTAAAAGGAATCATTCTGAATCATTACTCGGGTGGGGCGATGCAGGAAGATAATGAGAAAATGATCGAGAGATTAACGGGAGTCCCGGTGATTGCCAGGGTAAGAGATGGTGACAGGGAGCTTGAGGTTGATCTGGAAGTGTTGAAAAGGGTGTATGATTGATGATGAGAAGAGGAAATTGACTGCGGTTGATTTCCTTTTTTGATGTATGAAAATAAAAAGAGGTGAGAATATTATGCCCCACCACCTGAATTATACTATACACATCAAAGGGAATAAAACAGAATTCCGGGAGATAAAAGTAATTATAAGACAACAAATCAAATTCAGATGAACACGTTTTCAAAGCGAAAGGAGCACACACAATGGCAAAAATATTTATCACCCTGACAGGAACAAAACACTACTTCGGAAATGATTTTCTGGAAAAAGGTATGAAGATCAGATTAGAAAAAGAACCGGATAATGAATATGACAAGGAAGCAATCAAAGTGACATATGAAGGACTTGGGAAGATCGGTTATGTGGCAAATAGTTCGTATACAGTCATCGGTGAATCTATGAGTGCAGGCCGCCTGTATGACAAGATTGGTGACACGGCATATGCGAAGGTGGTATTGGTTACACCGGCAGGAACAATCTGCAAGATCTGTAAAAAGAGTCTGAAAAGTGAACAGGAGGAAACGGCCTGGATTATCCTGTGATAGATATGGAAGAAGTCGTAGAAATATGACTTCTTCTTGTACGTCAGTGGTTAGCGAAGTATAATTAATATTAGGAAATTCGAAACCATACAAATATAAATACACCGGAGAAATACCATGTTCAAAATAATTGAAGGAGATTTCAAAAATAATAAATACAGTAACGAAGAATATTTGGATAACTGGCCAATGTTATATATTCTGGAAAATGGAAAGAAAGCCTATATAGGTGAATCCAATCATGTAAAAACCAGAATGACACAGCATACGACAAATGAAGAAAAGCGAATATTTAATAAGGTCCACTTCATATATTCTAGATTGTTTAATCAATCGGTAACCTTTGATTATGAATCCAAGCTGATTCAGTATATTGTCGCAGACGAATTATTCCAGGTTACGAATAAGAATTCCGGAATAGCAGATAAGCAGTATTATGAGAAAGGAAAATATGATAAAAAATTCGAACTGCTTTGGCGTCAGCTGCAAAAAGAAAAACTGGTCAAACATTCGCTGGAAGAAATTGAAAATTCAGATCTATTCAAATATTCTCCATATAAAGAATTGAACGACAGCCAGCGGAAAGCAGTAGAAGATATACTTGCGCAGATTGAGAGTGGAAATGTGAATCGTGTAGTGGTAAATGGAATGCCGGGAAGCGGTAAGACAATTGTGGCGGTATATCTTATGAAATACCTAGCAGACAGCGAAGAGTTTGCCGGGAAAAAGATCGGATTCGTTGTGCCGCAGACTTCGCTCAGAAAGACGATGAAATTCATCTTCCGAAGTATTTATGGATTGACGCCATCACAGGTACTGTCCCCTTCTGATATCACGAAGAAAAAATACGATATCTTACTGGTCGATGAAGCACATAGACTTCATCAATATAAAAATATTTCCTATAGGGGAGCTTTCAAGAAAAGCTGCGAGCGGCTGGGTATGACAACGGATGCAGACGAACTAGACTGGATATTGGAACAATCGAAGTGTGCAGTATTATTCTACGATTACAATCAGGTGGTTGGTCCGTCAGGCATTGATTATGAAAGATTCGAAGAAAAAATGAGAAATCCTTATAAGAAACATACAATATCGTATTTTACTCTTGCAACGCAGATGAGGGTGCAGGGCGGAAATGACTATATTGCATTCATAAAGGATCTATTGGCTGGATCCGCTGACCGGAAGTATCATTCGAAAAAATATGATTTGAAATTATACTCTGATTTTTCAAAATTTGAGAAAGATATGTATGCCAAAGAGGAGGAAGCAGGGCTTTCCCGAATGGTAGCAGGATATGCATGGCCATGGATCAGTAAAAATGACCGGAGCAAAAAGGACATAGAGATACAAGGTGTAAAACGAATGTGGAATCATTGTACAGAAGGATGGGTTCATACAGGAGAAGCAATCGATGAGGTGGGATGTATTCATTCCATTCAAGGTTATGATCTGAACTATGCGTTTGTTATTCTCGGAAATGATATTGGATATGATAAAACAACAGGACAGATCATTATCCGGCCAGAATGTTATTTTGATAAAAATGGTAAAATAACGGCATCATATGAAGAACTGAAAGAATACATCACAAATGTGTATTATGTGCTGATGACCAGAGGAATCAAAGGAACATATTTGTATGTGTGCGATGATGAATTAAGAGAATATTTTGGTAAATATATTGAAGAGGAAAATTAAAATGACAGAAGAAACAATCAAAGAAATATTAAAATTCAGGGACGACAGAGATTGGAAACAATTCCACAATCCGAAAGATCTGGCAATCTCCATTTCGTTGGAGGCAGCAGAACTTCTGGAGGTATTCCAGTGGAGTGGCGCGGATGTCTCAAATGAGGGAAAGCAGAAGAAGATAAAAGAAGAACTGGCGGATGTTGTGAATTATTGTGTACTGATGGCAGATGCCTGCGGACTGGATCTAGATGAGATTGTGCGGGAGAAGATCAAGGTGAATGCAAAGAAGTATCCGGTGGAGAAGGCTAAGGGGAAGAGTGCGAAGTATGATAAGCTGTGATTGAACCGGAGGTATAGAAAATAGTCATTGACAGACATTTATACATGAATTATTATTTCAATAACGCAATGCGTCAGGAAGGTGATTTAATGAGTCGAGGAAAAGAAGTAAAAGGATTACGGGAAAAAATGGGAATGAACAGGAGAGAGTTTAGTGATTATTATGGTATACCGTATCGCACTGTTCAAGATTGGGAAGCTGAGAAGAGAGAACTTCCGGAGTATCTTTTACGTTTGATGAAATATCGGGCGGAAGTGGAATATATGATTAAAGGAAATGAGTCGTAAGACTTATTTTTTTTAGAAAATATATAACGCAATGCGTGTAAAATGTGGGTGAGGAGTGCAAATGAAAAGAAAAATATGGGGGAAAACGAAATATTAATTGGGAGCAAGTAAAAAAATACCTTCAGTCGTATGTCGGAGAATTTTATAATATAGCAGCTAAGGGTGCGACCTCATAAAGACAACAAGGCTAGAAAACCTTAGAGTATGTCAAACAGTATGGCGAAGCTCACAAGGAACTAAACTACAAACAAGTCTATCTGTTGGAACAATGTGTAGACTGATGAAAAATCTTGTCTGGGAATATGTCGCACTCCCTCACGCTCTGATTGCTGGTGGGACTGGTGGCGGTAAAACCTATTTTCTGCTGACGTTCATTGAAGCCTTACTGTATACCAACGCTGTCCTTTACATCTTAGACCCGAAGAACGCTGACCTTGCAGACTTAGGGACAGTTAGTTGCCTTGATTGCTGTTGGGTTGGTATTCAATGCTGGCGGTGTGAAAGATGTACTGTTAGAGCTGTTCAATAAAATTATTGGTGCATAATTTTTTATTGTGGTGCTAATATGCGAATGCTATAATATAAGACATCGTTTTAGTATTTAACGGAGGATAAAAAATTGAAGAAATCTTTGTATCGACAAGTTATGTTTGTAATATCAAGTATATGTCTTATATTACTTATCACTATTGCTGTTAAAATAGGAGTATTCTCCGAACTCACTTCATGTGTTTGGATTGAAAGCATATTATCTGTTATTAACAACAGTTATTTTAGTGGTGTTTTATGTAGTATTATAGCTGTCATTGTAATTTACTTTTTTCAAGTTCAGTACAGTAAAAGAATGTTAAAAAAAGATGTTAGATGTAATGAAATTATTCAAGATGTTTATGACGGTATAGAGAAATATTGCAATATTTCAAATACTATTCCTGAAAGGACAAGTAAAAATGAAGAAAAAGATTATTCTAAAAGACAAATAGCAGATGGTTTGATGTATTATAAGTTTTATAAAGAATATGAAGTAGATTTTGAGATGATGGCATATAGTCTATCATGTGAAAATAATGATATACTTATAGAATCTTTACAGTCATGTTTTTTTCTTAATTTAAACTTTAAACTTTTAAACATAGTGAATAATATAAAAAACAGGTTACCAAATATACGTAATGGCTATCCAGAAATCAAAGAGATATGCGAAAACTATGAACTTAATAATGATGAGAATATGTTGAAAAGCATAGAGAATAGATTTCCTCATTATCTTATTGATTTGCGTGTTTATGATCTCCTAAATTGTCCAAATCCAGATCTGCTTGATTGTCCACCAATT